>Ga0070741_10000057_pt1 | contig 391935 bp, 367 predicted proteins | sample Coa_R1_4_FD_66440 | JGI IMG/M metagenome (GOLD analysis project Ga0070741, IMG submission 66440) | Surface soil microbial communities from Centralia Pennsylvania, which are recovering from an underground coalmine fire - Coalmine... | ecosystem: Environmental > Terrestrial > Soil >...
GGCGGTGAGGATTAGTGTTGCCCCGGAGGGAAAAAGACTGTTGTTGAAGTCGGAGGCAAAGATATTAAAGCTACCGCCGTCAGTAACAGCGAAACTCACGCTGCCGTTGGAAGCGTTGAATAAAGGAGCGTCCAGAGAAGCTGCGGCTCCAAGCACCCAACTGCCGTCACCAGAGACAGTATTCCAGAGTTTTCCAGGGTCGTCACTACGGCGGAGCGCCAGTTGCGTCACCGTGCGGTTTCCACTGCCCGGCTGAAGCGCAACGGTTAAAGTTGCGTCCAGAGAACCATCCGGAGTTATTGCTGCATCGCCGCCGCCGACTCGATCCCTTAGCTTGCCGCCAAAGGCGAGTGAAATATTTGCGGGAAATGCCGCCGTTCCAGTCAGGGAAACCGACGCGCCGTTTCCTCCAGAGAAATTTACGCTTCCAAGGAATGTACCGGCCGCAGTTGGGCTGAACCGCACGGTGACCGTCTGGCTTTGCCCGCCGCTAAGATTGTAAGAGCCTCCCGATATAACCAAGTAGGGGGCATTCGTCGTTGCAGTTCCCGCTAGAACGCCGCCGCCGGTATTTTGTACCGTAATCGTCTTGTCGACGAAGCCGTTCACGGCGACGCCGCCGAAGTCGATCGAGCTCGGGGTTACGTTGATCGTCGGATTGGCGACATTCACGGTGACTTTATCGTTGCCGGGGAAGGTCAGCGTGTAGGTTCCCGGCGCGCTGGGAGTCCACTCGGCGGAGTAGATTCCGTCGCCCGCGGCCTGGTCGGCGCCGGCGCCGTCGTCGAGCAGGGTCAGCGAAGAATTTCCCGGACTGACCGAGACGCTCACGTTGCCGTTGGGAGCGGCGCAGTTGATGTTTTGAAAGGCGAGAAAGAGCGGCACGCCGGGGGAGCCGCTGACGGTGCTCGCGATCGGTTCCAGGCGCGCCTGGATGATTTTGTTGGAGCAGGTCATGGCGCCGTTGACGTTGATGCGCTTGCCGGTGATCGTGTTCGCCATCGAGCTCACGGTGTCGCCGCCGGCGAGAAGCAGGTTCTTGATCGCGCGCCAGTCGCGATTGGGATCCTGCGCTTTGAGGAGCGCCGCGGCGCCGCTCACGTGCGGCGTCGCCATGGACGTGCCGCTGAGCGATCCGTAGGAGTTGCCCGGAAGCGTGCTCAGAATGTTGTTGCCCGGCGCGCCGACGTGCACGGTGTGCTTGCCGAAGTTGGAAAACGACGCCCTGGCGTCGGTGTTGGTCGTGGCGGCGACGCAGATGATGTTGGGCAGAAAGTAGGTGCACGGGTAGAACGCCGCGTTGTCGTTGTTCTGGCCGACGCCGAAAATGTTGCCGTTGCCCGCGGCGGTGATGAACAGGATGCCGCTTTCGCGCTGATCGTCGATGGCGTCGTAGAGCGCCTGGGAAAAATCGCCGCCGCCCCAGCTGTTGCTCGTGGCCACGATATTCACGCCGCGGTCCTTGAGCGTTTTGACGTACTGCAGGCATTCGATGGCGCCTTCGGTGGTGCCCGAGCCGCTGGCGTCGAAGAATTTGCAGGAAATCATTTTCACGGTCCAGTTCACGCCGACGACGCCGATGCCGTTGTTGCCGACGGCGCCGATGGTGCCGGCCACGTGAGTGCCGTGATCGTTGTCGTCCATCGGATCGGAGTCGCCGTTGGCGACGTCGATGCCGTGGCAATCGTCCGCGTAGCCGTCGCCGTCCTCGTCGGCGCCGTTGGGCGCGCACTCGCCGGGATTGTTGAAAATGTTACCCGCGAGATCGGGATGATTGTAATCGAAGCCGGTGTCGAGAATCGCCACCACCACGCTGCTGCTGCCCGTGGTGTTGTTCCAGGCGGCGGGGGCGCCGATCTTGGTCAATCCATAGAGGCTGCCGAAGCTCGGATCGTTGGGCGTGGCGGTCAAACCCGCTTTCGCGTTGAGGTGCAGAATGTAGTTGGGCTCGGCATAGAGGACCTGGGGGTTTTGCCGGTATTGCTCGAGGGCGTCCTCGACCGAGACGTTGGGCGGCAGCTTGACCACTTCCAGGCCGTGAAGTTTCTCGAATAATTTTTTGCGCCTGCCTGCGACCCGAAAACGGGCCTGGTCTTTTTGCGCGTCGTCGGTGCCGCTGCGAAACCGGACGATGATCTCGTCGGCAACGTGGCGCGGGCCCTGGCCCCGAGGCTCGGCGGCAAACGGCGCATCGAGCCGGATATCCAGCGCCAGGAGAGCCAGCAGGACGAACGACAGCCAAAAGTTAGAGCGCTTGATCATGGTGCCCTCCTGAAGCGAACCGCGGGAGTTCCTTCGATCGCGATGCGCACGATATGAAACGCTTGAGTGAAAGCCTGGGTGGCGATTGCGCCCGGCGCCGGGCTGGTCTCGCGCAAGCCGACCGTGAGCTGGCCGTTGCTGCGCTCCACGCTCACGATCTCCACGGCGTAGCCGCCGGTCGGTTTTTGACCGAGGAAGACGGCGGCGACGAGCTCCTTGCCGAAGTCGATCGCCGGCGGCGCCGGCGGGTTGGCGTCAACCGAGGAATGCTTTTGCCACAGGCTCGCCCATTCGGCCTGATCACGCACGACGATCTGCGCGGCTTCGGCGATGCCGCTGCGGCTGCCTCTGGCGACGGTTTGAAAAGAGACGGGCATGGCGGCGGCCGCGGCTGGCCGGAGCGGATGGACCGGCATAAGGAAAAGCAACGTGGGCAGCAGAAGTGGAAGGCGCGACGGGCTCATGGCATCGATTCGCTGCGGTCGGTGCGGGGTTTTATCGCAGGGACGGCTGCGCCAAATTTTCTGCCTCCGGCATGTTTTGCACGGCTTGGGGCCCTCCTGAGAGCTTGCGGCGGCCTCCTTGGACCGCCCGCTCCGGCGCGCCCGGGCGGGCCAAACGCGCCGTCGAGCGCTGGGCTACTTAGTACACTCCCGCCCCGCGCGTCAAGCCGGCTCAACAACCGTGAATGGTATCGTCGGATCGCGCCGGTGCGCCGATAAAACAGGGCATGCCGCGCGAGAGCCGCGGAGAAGGGAGAATTTGAGTATGCCCGTCCGGCGATTACATGGTAAAATTCAGTCCTGGCCGGCCGTCCTCGATCGGGATCGGGAAACAAATCGCCTCAAAGCCAACCGGATGAAGCGCGGGTGAGCACGACTCTCGGCGAATATCTGCAGTACGCGGGACAGTTGTTGAGCGGTTTTCGCGCCGCGGGCGAGAAGCAGATCGCCGCGGAGCGCGCTCAGGACATCGCGCCCTACGCCGGCGCGCCCGCTTCGCTGCGCGTTCTCGACCTGGGCAATGGCAGCCTGCGGCCCCAGTACACGCTGTTGCAGGCCGCCGGCTGCGCCGTTTACGGCATCGACTGGGTGAACCGGCCGCGGCGGAATTTCTTCAAAACCGCCTACGCGATCGCGCGCGCGCTTTATCGCTGGAAGCTCGGCGTACCGCTCCGTGATCCTGTCCCGAGGCTCATCTGCGGCGACGTGGCCAGGCTGCCGTTTGCGGCCGAGTCCTTCGATCTCATCACTTCGGTGGCCGCCTTCGAGCACTTTCTCGACGTGCCGGCGGTGGTGTCGGAGGTCGCCCGGGTGCTGAAACCCGGCGGGTTGATTTACGCGCGCATTCATCTTTTCGCCTGTCCGTCCGGAGGGCACAACGTCAAGATTACCGAAATCCCGCTGCGGCGCTTGCCCGCCGGCGTGGATGCGTGGGACCATTTGCGCCGGCGCCGCTTGCCGATCGACGTGCCGCTGAATGAATGGCGCAAGGAGCAATATCTCGTCGAATTTCGCAAGCGCTTCGAGATTCTCAAAGACTACTGCGCCATGCGCGAAGGCGAGCAGTTGCTCACGCCTGAAATCGAGAGCGAGCTGGCGCCTTACAATCGCGACGAGCTGACCTGCGGCGCGTACGTGATCGTCGCGCGCAAACCGGTTGCGAAGCCTGCGTGACGAGCACAGGGCCTGACGGCGATTCTTCCATGACGGCTAAATTGCGCTATTGGAGCGCTTTCGGCTTGGGCGCGATCTTTTTGTTTGCGCTTTTTTTTAGACTGGATGTAACGCCGTGGTTCTGGTGGGACGAGGGCTGGACGGCGTCGGTGGCGCGCAACTGGGTGGAGCGCGGCCACTACGGGCGGCTCGCGCTCGGAGAAAACAGTGCGCCAGGCCTGGAGGCCGCCCTGCCATTGACCGGGGCGGTGGCGCTCTCCTTCAAAATTTTCGGCATCGGTCTGGCGCAGGCGCGCGCCGTGGTGGCGATCTATCTAATCGCCGCGCTGATTCTGCTTTTTTATCTGGCGCGGCGCTTTTACGACCGGAAAGTGGCGCTGGGCGCCTGCTGGGCTCTCCTGCTGGTGTCGGGCATCAGGTATATCCATCCGCTTTTCATGGGACGCCAGATTCTCGCCGAGGTGCCGGCGCTGTTTTTTCTCCTGGCGGGCTACGTCTGTTTTCTTCGCTCGCTGGAGCGCCGTCCAAGCGCTTTGCTCGGCGCGATTATATTTTGGTCGCTGGCGCTCATCACCAAGGCGCAGGTGCTGCCTTTCTGGGCGGCGTCGCTCGCTCTGCCGTTGGTTTTCGCGGCGGTTGCGCGGCGCTGGCGACTGGCGGCGTATTTTGCCGCCGCGTGCCTGGGCTCGGTACTGCTGGGCTACGCATGGCTGGCGCTCATCTACCGCTATCTGCTTCCCGCTTCTTCTTCGGTGTCGGGGCTTCTGCTCACCATCGCTCTGGTGCTCGATCCTATCCGGCGCGCCATTGCCGCTCTGACGGTTATCCAGATCGGCCTGCCGACGCTTTTGGGTCTGGTGTGGGCTTTTCGAAACGAGAAATTCCTCAGCGCCTGCGAGACGCCCGTCGCGGCGGTGCGGTTCTCCTATCTGATTCTCGCCGGCAGCTGGTTTTTCTGGTGGGCGGCGGCGTCCACCGGATGGGCGCGCTATCTCTTCCCGGCGTCTTTCCTCGCCAGTATTTTTGTCGCCGCGATGGCGAGCGAGTGGACTCAGGGGTTTCGTATCCGCGCAGCGCTGCGCGAAGCGGCCACGAACCTGATGCATCGGCGAAGGAGCGGGCGCGATGGGCGGGTGCTCGCCGCGCTGGTTCTCGGCGTCTGGTCCTTCGGCCATGCGGTTGCGGATCTCAACCAGGGCCTCATCGTCAAGACCAACCGATCCCTCTTCGAAACCGTCGATTATCTGAACACGGCCACGCCGGCCGCGGCGGTGATCGAGACCTACGAGAGCGAGCTGTTCTTTTTTCTCAAGCGCCGCTATCATTTTCCGCCGGACCAGACCCACGTGGAATTGATCCGCCGGGAAGACCTGAACCAGAACCGGGCCATCGATTATGATCCGCTCGCGGCCGATCCCGATTATCTCGTGGTCGGGACCTGGTGCCGGTATTACAAGTGCTACGAGCCCGCTTTGAAGGCCGGCGCGTTCAAAGCGGTGAAAACCTTCGGTAGCTATCAAATATTCCAGCGGGTGCGGGAGACCGCCCCGAACTGAAGGCCTCCACCGGCCTCGGCTGCGACTTTTGACTCCCCCCGCGGCATCCTTTACATTGTAAAAATTCGCCTCTAGACAGGAACCCCTCAAATGGTGGACATGGACAAGATCGTGTCGCTGTGCAAGCGGCGCGGGTTTATTTTTCAGTCGAGCGAGATCTACGGCGGCACGGGGTCGTGCTGGGATTACGGGCCGCTCGGGGTGGAGCTCAAGAACAACGTCAAGCGCGTCTGGTGGCGCGATTCGGTGCAGAACCGCGCCGACATGGTCGGGCTGGACGCGTCGATCCTGATGCACCCGCGCGTCTGGAAGGCGAGCGGCCATCTCGATCATTTCACCGACCCGATGGTCGATTGCCGGGCCTGCAAGCGGCGTTTTCGCGCCGACAAGATCGACGAAGAGGTCTGGGTTCATTTCTGCGAGGCGACCAAGGGCAACAAATTCAACATCCCGGGCGGCGAGGCGTGCAAGCACTGCCACAAGCGGCGCTCGCTCTGTCCCGCCTGCGGCAAGGGCGAGCTGACCGAGCCGCGGCTGTTCAATCTCATGTTCAAAACCTTCATGGGGCCGGTCGAAGACGACGCCTCGGTGACCTACCTGCGTCCCGAGACGGCGCAGGGAATCTTCGTCAACTTCGACAACGTGCTCCAGTCCATGCGCCTGAAGCTGCCCTTCGGCATCGCCCAGATCGGCAAATCGTTTCGCAACGAGATCACGCCGGGCAATTTTACTTTTCGCACCCGCGAGTTCGAGCAGATGGAAATCGAGTTCTTCGTTATGCCGGGCACCGATGAAGAGTGGCACCAGCGCTGGATCGACGAGCGCTTTGCCTGGTACCCGCGCTACGGCATTCGTCCGGAAAATCTGCGCCTGCGCGAGCACGAGAAAGACGAGCTGGCGCACTACGCCAAGAGAACCGCCGACATCGAATATCTTTTTCCGATCGGCTGGAGCGAGCTCGAAGGCATCGCCAACCGCACCGACTTCGATCTGAAGCAGCACGCGCAATTCAGCGGCAGGGCGCTGGAATACTTCGACGAGGAGAGCAAGCAGAAAATCGTGCCCTACGTGATCGAGCCGTCGGCCGGCGCCGATCGCGGCACCCTGGCCTTTCTCGTCGACGCCTACAACGAAGAGGAAGTGAAGGGCGAGAAGCGCGTGGTGCTCAAGTTTCATCCGGAGCTGGCGCCGGTGAAGATCGCCGTGCTGCCGCTGCTCAAGAAAAATTCGCGCATCGTCGAGACCGCGCACAAGCTCGGCGCCGAGCTGCGCAAGCGCTGGCACTCGGTGTACGACGACACCGCGTCCATCGGCCGGCTCTATCGCCGCCAGGACGAAGTCGGCACGCCGTTCTGCGTCACCGTCGACGTGCAGACCGTGGGCGACGAAAGGGCCGCGGCGGACGAAAAAGTCACCGTGCGCGACCGCGACACCATGCAGCAGGTGCGGGTGCCGATGCCGGCGCTGGCCGCAATTATGGAAAAGCTCATGGCCGGGCAGTGGAGCGAGGTTTACGGCGAGCACGGCGTTGGAAAAGACTAGCCGGGTGGCCCGGCGTTCATCCAGAAGGACGCGGCGATTCTTCACTACTATCAGCGCGTAAAATTTCTCATCGACCGCTATCGGCGTTTTCTCATCCTGGGCATCCTCTCGCTCGTCGCCACGGATCTCGCCGGCATCGCGCTGCCCTGGCTCATCAAGGGCGGCATCGACACCGCGCTCCACGGCGCTGGCCGGGGGCGCTCGCTGATCAAGTATCCGCTGCTGATTCTTTGCGCCGCCGCCTTTCAGGGTTTTTTCCGCTACTGCTGGCGCATCAATATCCACGGCTTCTCGCGGCGCTGCGAGGCCGATCTGCGCGACCGGGTCTTCGCGCACCTGCAAACCCTGCCGCTGAGCTTTTTTCAGCATTCCAAAACCGGCGATCTGATGTCGCGCCTCACCAACGACATTCAAGCCGTGCGCGAGCTGATGGGTTTCGGCTCGCTGGCGATCGTCGATGCCGTTGTCGTGATTTTTTTCAGCCTGACCCTGATGATTACGATCGACCCCTGGCTGACCCTCTGGTCGATGCTGGCGCTGCCGCTGATCCCGATCATCGTGCGTTTTTTCGGCCGGCAGATTTTTCGCTGGTCGCGCGACACCCAGGCGCAGTTGAGCGCGATGAGCGCCTACGTGCTGGAAAATTTCTCCGGCATCCGCGTCGTGCAGGCCTACGCGCAGGAAGAAAACCAGATTCGCGGCTTCGAGAAGATCGGCGCCGACTACCGGGCGAAAAACCTGTGGCTGGCGACGCTCTGGGGAATTTTCTGGCCGCTCATGCAGGTCATGGCCGGCATCGCCGCCACCATCGTGCTCTGGCTCGGCGGGCGCCAGGTGCTGCTCGGCACCATGACCCTGGGCGAGTTCGTCGCCTTCAACGGCTATCTCGCCATGCTCACCTGGCCGCTGATGGCGATCGGCTACACGGCCAATCAATACCAGCGCGGCACCGCGGCGCTGAGCCGCATCGCCGAAGTGCTGGACACGCCGAGCTCGCCGCGCTACGCGCCGCTCGCGGCGCCGCCAATTGCCGAGCCGGTGCGCGGCGCCATCGGGTTTCGCGATCTGACCTTCGCCTATGACCCCGAGCACGGCCCGGTGCTGAAAAATATCGATCTCCAAATTCCCGCCGGCACGGTCTGCGGCATCGTCGGCGAGACCGGCGCGGGCAAGACGACGCTGGTGAATTTGCTGCTGCGGCTCTACGAGCCGGCGGACGGCGCCGTGCGCATCGACGATGTCGATGTGAAAAAAATGCCGCGCCGCCGCCTGGAGGACGCCATCGGCTACGTGTCGCAGGAAATATTTCTTTTCTTCGGCTCGGTGCGCGAGAACATTCTGCTCGGCGCGGCCAACGGCGAAGCCGAGCGGGTCGAGGAAGCGGCGCGCATGGCCCAGCTTCTGCCGACGGTGCGCTCGTTCAACGCCGGCTTCGAGACCATCATCGGCGAGCGCGGCGTGCGCCTCTCGGGCGGGCAGAAACAGCGCACGGCGCTGGCCCGCGCGGTGATCAAAAACCCGCCGATCCTGATCCTCGACGACGCCTTTTCCAGCGTCGACGCCGAGACCGAAGAAGAAATTCTCCGCGAGCTGCGCGCGTTCATGCGCGGGCGGACAACCCTGCTGATCTCGCACCGGATTTCCACCGTGCGCGAGGCCGATCAGATTATTTATTTAAAAAACGGCGCGATCGTCGAGCGCGGCAGCCACGCCGAGCTGCTCGCCCGGCGCGGCGCCTACTACGAGCTCTACCGGCGCCAGAGTCTGGCGCGCCAGGTCGAATCATTGCAGCGCGGGGAAGAGCGGCCGTGAGCGAAGAGATCCATCACGAAGACGAGATCCTCGGCAAAGCCTACGACGCGCGGCTGATGGCGCGGGTGCTGCGCTATCTCAAGCCGTACTGGAAGCTGCTCGCGGTCTCGCTGATTTTTTTGCTGCTCCAGACCGGCGGCCAGCTGCTCGGGCCCTACATCACCAAGGTCGCCATCGACCGCTACATCGCCGGGCGCGACGTGCACGGCCTCGATCTGATGGCGCTCGCCTATCTCGGCGTGGTGCTTTTCAGCTTCATCGTGCTGTTCATTCAGACTTACACCACCCAGTACACCGGCCAGCGCGCCATGCACGATCTGCGCATGGAGATTTTTTCCCACCTGCAGAAACAGGACATGGCGTATTTCGACCGCCACGCCGTGGGCCGGCTCATGACCCGCACGATCAACGACGTGGAAACGCTCAACGAGCTGTTCAGCACCGGCGTGGTCGGCTTGCTCGGCGATGTGTCGATCGTCTTCGGCATCGCCGCGATGATGCTCTGGCTCGACTGGAAGCTCGCGCTGGTATGCCTGGCGGCTTTCCCGGCGATTCTCTACATCAGCCGTTTTTACCGCCGCCGCGCGCGCGAAGTGTACCGCGAAAGCCGGCTGATCCTCGGCCGGTTGAACGCCGGCCTGGCGGAAAACCTCGCCGGCGCCGCCACCATTCAGGCCTTCGGCCAGGAAGAAAAAATGTACGGCCGCTTTCGCGAGGTGAATCTCAATTATCGGGACGTGCTGCTGCGCAGCATCCGCTACAACGCGGTGTTTTTTCCGCTGATCGAAATTTTCAGCGCGCTCAGCGTCGGCCTTTTGCTCTGGTACGGCGGCCGGCAGATCCTCTCGAGCGCCGTGCCCGCCGGCGTGATCGTCGCGTTCATTCAATACATCCAGCGCATGTATCAGCCGATCCGCGATCTGGCGGAGAAATATAACATCATGCAGGCGGCCATGGCCTCGGCGGAAAGAATCTTCGCGCTGCTCGATACGCCGGAGACGATCAAAAACCCCGCGCTGCCGAAAACGATCGAGCGCTTCAGCGGCGAGGTGGAATTCAAAAACGTCTGGCTTTCCTACCGGCCCGGCGAGCCGGTGCTGAAGAATATTTCCTTTCGCGTGCGCGCCGGCGAAAAGGTCGCGCTGGTGGGCGCCACCGGCGGCGGCAAGACCTCGATCATCTCCGCGCTCTGCCGGTTTTACGAGGTCGAGCAGGGCGCGATTCTCATCGACGGCATCGATATCCGCGAGTGGAACAAGCAGGAGCTGCGCCGCCGCCTCGGGCTGGTTTTGCAAGATGTGTTTCTTTTTTCCGGCGACATCGCGACCAACATCACGCTCGGCGACCCGCGCATCGGCGAGGCCGCCATGCGCGCGGCGGCCGAGCGCGCGCACATCGCGCCGTTCATCGAGCGCCTGCCCGGCGGCTATCACGAAGCGGTGGAGGAGCGCGGCTCGACGTTGTCCCAGGGCCAGCGGCAACTCTTATCCTTCGCCCGCGCCCTCGCCTTCGACCCGAAAATTCTCGTGCTCGACGAGGCCACCAGCTCGGTGGACACCCGGACCGAGGCGCTGGTGCAGGAGGCGCTCGACGAGCTTTTGAAAAACCGCACGGCGCTGATCGTCGCGCACCGGCTCTCGACGATCAAACACGCCGACCGGATTTTAGTCATTCACAAGGGCGAGATCTGGGAGGAAGGCAGCCACGACGCGCTCCTCGCCCGGGGCGGGCTCTACGCGCGGCTGTACGATCTGCAATACCGCTTTCAGGAAAGCGACGGCGTGGTCAAGGAATCGGCTGTGGTGTCATGACGCCGAAGGGCACGGCCTGCCGTGCCCTTCGAACATCTGGTTGTTTTTTTACAGGCAGGGGCGACCGGCGGTCGCCCTCGCGGCAGCATTACGCGATCAGGCCGGTGAGCGCCGGGGCGCGGAAACCGGGAAAGATTTTTTCCAGATTGGGCTGCGCCAGATGGCGCGCGAGCACCTCGCTGCACACGGCGCGATAGTCCGTGGTCAGCGCCAGGTCGCGGCCTTCGTATAAAACTTCCGGCGCCAGGCCGGGCCAGCGGCCGTAGACTTTGCCGCCGCGCACTTGGCCGCCGAGCACGAACATCACGTTGGCGTGGCCGTGGTCGGTGCCGCGGTTGCCGTTTTCCCGCGCGGTGCGGCCGAACTCCGACAGGGTCACGACCATGACGTCTTCCATGCGGTCGCCCAGGTCCTGATAAAAAGCCGCGAGGGATTCGCCGAGCTCTCTCAATCGATTGGCCAGCTGCCCGGTGGCGCCGCCTTCGGCGACGTGGGTGTCCCAGCCTTCGATTTCCGCGAACGCGATCTCTAGCCCCACGTCGGCTTTGATCAGCCGGGCGACCTGTTTCAAACCCACGCCGAGCCGGCCCACCGGATAGGTCGCCGCGCTCGGGGGAATTTTCGCTTCGATGGCGCGCATTTTCTCCATCGCCTCGAACAGATTATTGCCGCCGCGGCGCAGCAGCGGGTCGGAGGAGTTGGCGTAGAGCCTTTGCAGCGCCGGCATCAAAGCCAAATTGCGCAGGCGGAATTCCTCGATGCTGGAAATCGACAGCGCGGGCGCGGCGCCGGCGAGCATGCGCGGCAATTGCGCGCCCACGGCAACGCCGCGAAACGGCGAGCCCTCGGCGCGCCGGTCCTCACCCAGGCAGCGGTTGAGCCAGCCGTCGGGCAGGCTCTTCAAGCCCGGCGTGCCGATCTCCATGTAATCCTGGGCGTCGAAATGGGAGCGGCTGTTGTCCGGCGAGCCGGCGGCGTGAACGATCGCAAGCCGGCCGCCGTCGTAAAGTTTTTTGAGCGGCGCCAGCGCCGGATGGAGCGCGTAGAAACCGTCGAGATCGAGAGCGCGCTCTTCGCCCGAAGCCGGCTCGGCGACGGCGATGCTCGGCCGCAGCGAATAGTAGGCGCGGTCTTTGAACGGGATGACGACGTTCAGGCCGTCCATGCCGCCGCGCTGAAACACCACCACGAGAACTTTGCCGCGGCGGTCCTGCTCGGCGCCGGCGGCGCGCACGAGAAAGCTCGGCGGCGCGGCCAGCGCGAGAAAGCCCAGGCCGGTGGATTTGAGAAACGCCCGTCGCGATGGATTCACGGCTACCTCCGTTGAAATTCCGGCGCGGCGAGAAGCAGCGCCGGCGCGTCTTTTTCGCCGGCCTGAGCCAGCGCGTCGCGAGTTTCCGCCGATAGCGAATCCGGCGCCACCAGCTGCGCCAGCGCCTGCACGTCGCGGAGCGCGCCCGGCGCAACTTTTGCGCCGTCGAGCCGGTTGCCGACCAGGTCCACCGCGAAGTTCATGCGCGTGAGCAGCATGTCCGGGCTCGCCCAGGCCGCGCCCACGTCGGCGTAGCCGGTCGGCGGGCGCGACAAGAACAGCGGCTCGCCCATGCGGCCGAGATAGCGCACCAGCTGGTGCGTGACTCTGGTTTCGGCGCCGGTCGCGCGCAGCGCGCTGGCGGCGAACTCGAGGGGGTTTTTGATTTTGGCGCGGTAAAATTCCGGCGCATAGAATTCCGGCGCGTTGATAATCGTTCGAATGACCGCGCGGATGTCGCCGTCGCTGCGGCGAAAAGTGTCGGCGGCCCGATTGACCAGCGCCGCGGGCGGCTCGTCGGCGACGAAACGGCGCGCGAGCTTGGCGGCGATGAATTTCGCGGTGGAGGGATGGCGCGCCAAGAGATCGAGCACTTTCATGCCGTCTTCCATGCCGCCGCCGGCCGGGATGCGCGTGCCCAGAACCGTTTTGGCGCCCGGGTCGTGCAGCCGCGGCGCGAAATAAAACTCGGCTTCGTAGCGCGGCCGCAGGATCGTCCAGCCGGTAAAGCAGCGCGCCACCTCGCGCACGTCCTCCTGGGTGTAGCCGCCGTCCACGCCGAGGGTGTGCAGCTCCATCAGCTCGCGGGCGTAATTCTCGTTGATGCCGCGGCGCGCGGCGATGGCCTGATTACGCGCGATGGGCGCCGCGCCGGGGCTCGAGCTCAGCCAATTGTCCAGATAAAAAAGCATCGCCGGACTTTTCGCCGTGGCGATGAGCAAGTCGCGAAACTTGCCGAGGGCGCGGGGCCGGATCACTTCGCGATCGTAGGGAGTGCTGAGCCACAGGTCGGGGCCTTTGGCGGCAAAAACATTGAAATGGTTGCTCCAGAAATCGACCATCAGCTCGAAGAGCTGGCGCCGGCTGTGCACCGCGCGCAGAAAGCGCGCCTGCTGCAATTCCTGCAGGCTCAGCCGGCGCTGCTGCATTTCCGCGGCCAGGCCGGCGCGGTCCTGGGCCATTTTGGTCGGCGGATAAAGCTCGAACAGCTCGCGGGTGCTGAGGCGCATGGTTTTGAGGCCGGCGGTTTTTTCCTCGGCGACGGCGTCGGAGATTCTTTGCGGCTCGAGCTGCTCGTCGAGGTAGGCGCGCGCGCCGAGCTGGCGTACCCGCTCGACCGACTCGAAGGTCGGGCCGAAGCTGGTACGGTTCAAGAAGTGAACGACCCTTTGCTCGGGAGTCAGAGACGCGCTCATGGCTAATCCCTCGAATCGCGCTGCTGCATTTTTTCGCGCAACCGCTCGCGCAGCGGCTTTCGTTCCCCGGTCGCGCCGTTCTGCTTGAGCTCGCGGATTTTTTCGCGGATTTCCTGTTTCTCGCGCGGCGGCAGGCGCTCGAAGCGCTCGCGCATTTTTTCCCGCGCCTGGGCCTTCTCCTCGGGCGAGCTGCGCCGCCACTCTTCGAGCTTTTCGCGCAGCTGCTGGCGTTTCTCCGGCGGCATCTCGCGGAGCTTTTCAAATCGCTGGCGCAGCTGTTCGCGCCGCTCCGGCGGCAGCTCGCGCCACTGGCGCCAGCGCTCCTGGAGGCGCTCGCGCTGCTCCGGGGTGAGTTTTTGCCAGCGCTCGAAATTGTGCTGCGCCTGGGCTTTTTCCTCCGGCGGGAGGCGGCGCCAGGTCTCGAGCTTTTTCTGCAGCTCTTCTTTCTCGGCGGGCGGCAGGTTCTTCCAGCGCTGGAAACGCTCGCGCAGCTCCTGCTTCTGCTCGGGGCTCATGCGCTGCCAGCGTTCCAGCGCGTCGTTGTCGCTTTGCGCCAGGGTTTCGCCGCGCGGCGCGCTCTGCGCAGACGCCGGCGCCGCGCCGAGCACGGCGAGGAGCCCGAGCAGGCCTGCAGCGCTTTTCAGAAGCTTCACTTGGGCGTCTCCTTTTTTTTCAGCGCAGGGGTTTTCGCCGGCGCGGCTTTCGCCGGGTCGCTGGTTTCCAGCCGCTGCATCTCCTGAAGCATGTCGAGCTGTTTGAGCATTTCCATGTCGCGCAACAAATCCATCATCCTCAACATCTCGCGGTCGGGCGGGTCGGCGTCCTTGCCCGCCGCGAAAACCGGCGCCGCGCCGATCAGCATCAAGCCCAATCCAGCCGCAAGAATTCGCATGGACGGTGCCTCAGATGGCGTCGCTCGGGTTGCCCATGGATTCGAGCAGATCGAGGTTGTCGAGCACGTCCATGGTTTTGAAAAATTCCAGATTCTCCGCCACCGGCAGCGCTTCGATCAGCGCGGTTTCCTCCTTCGGCGGATCGTTGCTCGGCCAGAACTTGTGGCCGAAGGTGAGCGCCAGCGCCAGGGTGACCACCGCGGCGGCGCCCCAGGCGGGCAGAAGCCGGGGCCGGAAAAACGCCGCGACGAGCTCGCCCCAGGATCGCTTCTCGCCCGCCGCGTCGAGCTTGCGGCGCAGCTCGCGGTTGTAATCGCGCCAGAAATTCTCCGGCGGCTTGTCGGCCTTGACGGTCAGCGGCAGCAGCGCCGCCAGCTCGGTCAGGTAAGCGGCGCAGCCGGCGCAGCTGGTCAGATGGCCGTCGATCGCCCGGCGCTCGCCGTCCGCAAGCTCGCCGTAGTGAAACAGCACCAGATCTTCTTCCCGCTCTTTGCAGGGGCGCGCGCTTTTCTCGTGATCCGCCATTTTTTTCTCCTAGGCGAAATCCGCCAGGCTTTGCCGCAGCGCGGCGACGGCGCGATGCAAGTGCACTTTGACCGTGCCTTCGGCGGTTTCCATCAATGCGGCGATCTCCTTGATCGACAGTCCCTGGTGATTTTTCAAAATAAACGCGGTGCGCTGCCGCGCCGGCAGGGCGGCGAGCGCCTGATCGACCCGCCGCGAGATCTGCCCGGCCAGCACCTGTTGATCGGGCGAGCGCGGCTGCTGCGGTTGATGCGAGGGCTCCACGTCGTGCTCCAGGGTTTCGTCGAAGCTGTCGGTGGGCGCGCGCTTCTGGCGCCGCTTATAATCCAGGCACAGGTTGACGAGAATGCGATAAAACCAGGTGTAAAAGCTCGAGCGCCCGTCGAAATTCTTCAGGTTCATGAATGCTTTCAAAAACGCCTCTTGCGACAGATCCCTGGCCTCTTCGCGGTCGCGCGCGAAATCAAAGGCGATGTAGTAGGCCTTCTGCTTGTGCCGATCCACCAGTTCCTCGAATGCGCGGCGGTCGCCCCGCTGGGCCGCCGCCACCAACTCCTCGTCCCCGGGATTCACCCATCGACTCCTGTCCTGCGATTTGATCGCCGCGCCCGCTGCGTCGAGGAAGGGCCGGCGGGCGGCGAGGCGCGCTGCCGCCGGCCCGTGCGGAGTCATGACGGTTCCCGGTCAATTCCCCCGCGCGTCCTTGACGTCCTGGCGAAATTCTCTGCGGTCCTGGCGCCGCTCCTGGCGATCGCCGCGAATTTCCTGATGGTCTTTGACGAGATCAGCCCGATCGCCGCGGATTTCGCCGCGATCCTGATGGATTTCCTTCACGTCCTGAGCGATCTCGGCCTTGTCGGCGCCGCTCTTGACGTCGCGGCGCAGCTCGCGGCGATCGTTCACGATCTCTTTGCGGTCACCGCGCAGCTCTCTTTTTTCGCTGCGAATTTCGCGCCGGTCGCCGCGAATCTCCCGGCGGTCGCCGCGGATTTCGCGCCGGTCCTGGCGCAGCTCGCGCTTTTCCGGCGGCGTGATCGCGCCGTCGGCGGCGAAAAGCGGCGCGGCGCTCAGAATCAATCCCGAGGTCAGCACCCCCGCGGCGAAAAGCAGTTTGCCGTTGATCATAGCCAAATCCTCCCGATTGTTGAAGTTTTCTTTACGGTCTAATGGCCTTAGACGCGCTGAATCGACGGAGGTTTACCGGCGCCGCCCGGTTGCGCGCGCCGGGCTCAAAGGAGGAAAATTCCGCACTTGCACGCAAGATTCTCGTCCGATCGGCGCCGATGGCCCGATTTCCGTCGGGTGGATCTGCGCCGGCGGTCGGCGCCCGGCTGCGTTGACATCGATTACCGGTTTGTTTAGTTTCACCAGCATGCCGGTTTCAGGTTCGCGCGCCGCGCCGAAACTCCGCCGGGCGGTGGGCGCGCTGGCTCTGATCTTCGTTTTCTTCCTGCCGCTCCACGTTCATTTCTCTCTCGGCGCGCAGCTCAACAAGGAATGCAGTTGTTTCCAGGGCGTGCGCACGCAGCTCGCGCCGAGCGCCGCTGCCGAGGCGATCGTGCCGCATTTTCCGGCGGTGCGCATCGCCAGCCCGCGCCCGCGGCTGTGGATGGGCGGCGCTATCACCCACCGACAGGTGCGCGGTCCGCCCGCGCCGACCTCCCTGTAGCTTCGAGTTCCAGGTCCGAGTCGCACATATTTGCAGCCGTCGGCTTTCTTGCGGGAGACGACCGGCTCGCATTGAAGGGGGGTCCGAGATGCTTTTTTTGTCCGCGAGGCCGCGCCGCAGCGCGGTCTCTATTCTGTTCGGCTTTTTGTTAGGCGCGCCGAGCCAGGTTGCGGCGCAGAGCTCGGAGATCCAGCAATTGCGTTCCGTTGTCGAAGGCTTGCAGCAGCAGCTGCAGAAGGCGCTCGAGCGCATCGATCAACTGGAAAAAGAGAGGTCCGCCACCGCCGAGAAAGTCCAGCAGCTCGATCAGGACAAATCCGCCGCGACGGCACGCATCGGCCAGGTGGAAAAATCGCTCCAGGCGGTGCAGAGCGCGCCCTCGGCGCTCAATCCGGCGATCGGCATGGTGCTCGATGCCAACGTGTCGCACCGTTCCAGAGAGGGCGGCAATTTCAATTTCCGCAGCGCCGAGATCGGCCTCAGCGCGTCGGTGGATCCGTTCGCGCGCCTGTACGGCTTCGTCAACGGCACCTCGGACGGAGTGGAGATCGACGAAGCGGCCGCGGTGACGACTTCCTTGCCCTGGAACTTGACGGCGAAAGGCGGGCGCTTCCTCGCCGACTTCGGCCGCTTCCCCAAAGTGCACGCGCACGAGCTGCCGTTCGTCAACGAGCCGCTGTCGGTGGAGCGCATGGTCGGCGGCGAGACCCAGGCCGACGGCGTGGAGGTGAATTATTTATTTCCCACGCCGTTTTTCCTGCGCGCCACTTTCGGCGGCTATAACAAGATCGGCGAGGAGAACGACCGGGTAGACAACAGGAAAGCGCGCGCCTGGGGACGGTTTACCTATCTCGGCCGGCTCAACACCTATTTCGATCTGTCGGACAATCACAGCATAGAGCTCGGCACCAGCCACGCGTACACGCCGTCGGTGCGCCTGCCGGGTATCAGCGAGGGCGGCGATCGCTTCCTGAACGGCATCGACGTCACCTATCGCTATCAGCCCCTCGACAGCACGATTTACCAGGGAGTCACGGTCGGCTCCGAGTTTTTTCGCAACAGCGAGCGCTTCGCCTTCGCTGCCCTGGCCCAACGGCGCGCCGCCTACGGCGGCTACAGCTACGCCGAGCTGAAGCTCAACAAGAACTGGTCCACGGGTTTTCTCTTCGATTACGCGCCGGGCATTTCGAGCCCGGGCAAGAAAACCATCGGCTACTCGCCGTTCCTTACGTGGAGCCCGAGCGAGTTCAATCGGCTGCGCCTGCAGTTCACCCACGCCGATGACCGCGTGCGCGAGGACAAAGCCGACGGCGGCAGCCAGGTTTTTCTCCAGTGGACCACGGTGATCGGCGCGCACACTCACGGCTTTCTCGGCCGCTGACTATCAAAGAGGAAAAACGATCATGAAAACGAAATTTGCAGGGCGCATTCTCATAATGGCATTGGCCGCGGCAGCGCTTTTTGCCCGCCCCGCGGCGGCGCAAGCGATCCGCGCGGTGGCGACGTTTCCCGACCTGGCCGACATCGCGCGCCAGATCGGCAAGAATCTCGTGAGCGTGGAGAGTCTCGCCACCGGCGTGGAAGATCCGCACGGGGTGCCGATGAAGCCGAGCTTCGTGCCCCGGCTAAACCGCGCCAACGTCCTGGTGGTGACCGGTCTCGACGACGAGCATTCCTGGCTCCCCGGGCTGCTCGAAGTGGCGAGCAACCCGAAAATTCTCCCGGGCCAGGCCGGCTACATCGATTGCTCGGCGGGCATTCCGGTGCTCGATGCGCCGGCGCGTCTGGACCGCGCCGAGGGCGATCTTCATCCCAAGGGCAACCCGCATTATCTGCTCGATCCGGTTTACGCAAAAGTCGCGGCGCAGAATATCGCCGCCGGGCTCGCGCGAAGTTTTCCCCAGCACCAGGCCGAGTTCGACAAGAATCTCAAGGCCTACCTGGCCGAGCTCGACGGCTGGATCGGGCGCTGGGAAAAACTGGCGGCGCCGCTGCGCGGCGTGAAATACGTCGAGTATCATCCCGAGTGGGTCTACTTCGCCAATCGCTACGGGCTCAAGCGCGTGGGCAGCATCGAAGTCAAGCCCGGCATCGAGCCGACGCCGAATCATCTGGTCCAGCTCGCCCAGCAGATCAAGCAGGAAAAAGCCCAGGTGCTGCTCTACGGCGCGCAAAACCCGCGCATTCCGCAGCAGCTGCAAAACGACACCGGCATCAAGGTGCTGCGGCTTTACACCAGCGCCGGCGGCCGGGCGGAAACCGACACGTATATCAAATGGATCGATTACACCGTGCGTACTTTAGTTCAGGCGATCAGTTAGCTACCATGAAGCTGCAAAATCAAAACGATCGCACGAGCCCCGCGGCGGGCGCCGGCGCGCTGCCGCTGGTTGCGCTCGACAACGTGAGCCTGGGTTACGGATCGGCGCCGGTGCTGCGCGACGTGGATCTGGCGATCTATCCCGGCGAGCTGGTCGGCCTGGCCGGACCCAACGGCTCGGGCAAGACGACTTTGTTTCGCACGATTCTCGGCTTGCAGCCGCCGCTCAGCGGCACGCTCGTGCGCAACTGCCCGCTGGCCAATTTCGGCTACGTGCCGCAAAGCGCCGCGCTCGACTCGCAGTTTCCTTTGAGCGCGGCGGAGGTGGTGGAGATGGGCGCCTACGGCCGGGTGCGCTCCTACCGGATTTTTCCCGGCGCGGAAAAACGCCGGGCCGAAGAAATGCTCGGCCAGGTCGGCATCGGCCATCTGATGAAAAAATCTTTCTTCGCGCTTTCCGGCGGCCAGAAGCAGCGGGTGCTGATCGCGCGCGCGCTGATGGTGCTGCCGCGCATCATGGTTCTCGACGAGCCGCTCTCCGGCGTGGACGAAGAATCGCGCCGCAGTATCAACGACACGCTTACCCGGCTCGCGCGCGAGCGCGGCCTGGCGGTGTTTTTCTCGAGCCACGATCTCGAAATGGTCCAGCGCGTCGCCGACCGCATCGCGCGCATCCAGAGCGGCCGGATCGCACTGGAAGGGAGGCCCGCGGCATGAGCTCCTTTGTCGAAATCGTCTCGCCGTCGTACCTGCTTTTTCCCGCGCTCCTCGGCACCATGATCATGGGGCTGGTCTGTCCGCTGGTGGGCTCCTACCTGGTGCTGCGGCGCACGGTGTTTCTCGGCTTGACCCTGCCGGAGATCGCCGCCGCGGGAGTTTCGTTTACGTTCTGGCTGCAGCAGACGGGTTTTTTGCCGCAATTGGGCGAGAGCGAGCGCGGCCTCGGCATGATCGGCTCGCTGGCCTTCACTTTTCTCGGCATGGGGCTGCTCGGCTATCTCGAGCAGCGCGGCAAAGGCATGGCGGAAGGCCGGCTCGCGGCGGCTTACGCCCTCGCGGGCGGTCTCACGATCCTCTTCATGGTCTTCAATCCGGCGGGGCAGATCGAAGTCCTCAACCTGCTCAAGGGCGAGGTGATCGCGCTCTCTCAGGGCGAGCTCAAGCTGCTCGCGGTCGTCTTCGGTGCGGTGTTCATCGCGATGCTGGCGTTTTACCGCGAGTTCGTTTTGATTTCCTTCGACCGCGATCTGGCATTTCTGCTCAAGGGCCGCCAGGTGATCTGGGACGTTCTGCTCTATTTGCTCGCCGGGCTGGTCATCGCCTTCGGCGTGATTCTGGCCGGGCCGCTTTTGATCTTCGGCTTTCTCGTGCTGCCGGCCCTCGCGGCGCGGCCGCTGGTGCGCCGCATGGGCGCGTTCTTCACGCTGTCATCGGCGCTTGGCCTGATCATGGCGTTTTTCGGTTTTTACGGCTCGGTGCGCCTCGATCTGCCGCTCGGGCCGACCGACGTGACCCTGGGCTGCTGTCTGATTTTTCTGGCCTACGGCCTGAGCCGGCTCAGCGCGCGGCTGCGCGCGGCGCTTCTGGCCGCGCTCGCGATCGCGCTCTCGGCAAGCGCGTGCGCGGTCAGGAGCGAAGCGCCGGTGCCCGCTCCGGAAACGGTTCAGGCCGAGACCGTCTGGCTCGCCAGGGTGAAAAACAGCACGGCGCTGCCGCTCATTCTGCCGGCGAACAATCCGCTGCGCTCCCTCGCCGAGATGGCCGGCAAACTGCCGCCGGAAAATTACCGGCAAAGCGTCATGGATCTGCTGCGCCGGGATCTGCAGGCCGAGCTTGAGCGCCGCGGCTTTCACATCGCGCTGCCGGAGGACAAAGACGCGCGTTTCACGGCATTCTCCTCCGACCGCGACAACGCGCTGCGCGTGGCGCGCGAGGGCCGGCTTTCCGGCGCGCTTTTCGTCAGCGAAATTTTTCGCTGGGAAGGCGAGTCGCAGAAATTCGTGCGCGCGCTGGTCGATTTCAAGCTGATCCGCATCGCCGACGGCGCGCTGCTCTGGTCGCGGCGGATTCAGCGCGCGGTGCCGACGCCGAGCGCGACCCATCTGGGCCAGGCCTCGAGCGACGCCGTGAAAGCAATCGTCAGCGAGCTCTTCGCCGGCTAGAAAAAAGGAAAAGCTACGAATCCCGTCTGGTCCTATAGCCTAGCCAGCGTCGCGCTGGTGAGCGTTCTCTCTCTTGTCGGCCTCGCGTTTATCACGGTCGGCGAGGCGCAGCTCAAACGGATTATCTTTTTCATGGTGAGCCTCGCCGTGGGCGGGCTTTTCGGCGACGCCTTCATCCATCTCCTGCCCGAGTCCTTCGAAAGACTGGGCGACAAATCCCAGGCCTCGCTGCTGGTGCTGGCTGGCATCCTGGCGTTCTTCGCGCTGGAGAAATTTCTCCTCTGGCGCCACCAGCACGTCTTCGAGTCCGAGCCCGGCATCCAGCCGGTGGGTTACATGAATCTGGCGGCGGACGGCGCGCACAATTTCATCGACGGCGTCATCATCGGCGCCTCCTACGTGATCAGTCTGCACGTCGGCATCGCCACCACCCTGGCGGTGATCTTTCACGAGGTGCCGCACGAGCTCGGCAATTTTTTCGTGCTGCTCTACGCCGGGTTCAGCAAGAAGAAGGCGCTGTTTTTCAATTTTCTCTCGGCGCTCTTCGCCATTCTCGGCACCGCGCTTTCGGTCTGGCTGGGCTCGGTGGTGGCGAATTTCTCCAGCGTCATGCTGCCGCTGGCCGCGGGAGGATTTATTTACGTCGCCGGCTCCGACCTGGTGCCCGAGCTCAACAAAGAATCGACTCTCGGCAAATCGGCGATCCAGCTTTTCGCCATCGGGCTGGGGGTTGGATTGATGCTGCTGTTGGATATGCTGGAAGATTAGAACCAGCGCTTTTCGCATCGAAGGGAGATCGGCCTTGAGAATTCCAACGCCGCGCGCCGCGGCTACGCTGCTCGCATCCCTGGCGGCCGTTTTGCTGTGCGCCGGCAATGCGCGCGCCGCCGCCGAGTCGGAAATCACCCGCGCGACTTTGAAAAACGGTTTGCGCGTGGTGATCGTGCGCAACACGCTCGCGCCGGTGGTGACCACCCAGATCAACTACCGGGTCGGCTCCAACGAAGCTCCGGCGGGCTTTCCGGGCATGGCGCACGCCCTCGAGCACATGATGTTTCGCGGCAGCCCCGGGCTCTCCGCGGCGCAGCTCTCGACTCTGATCGCCGCCATGGGCGGGAGCTTCAACGCCAACACCCAGCAGGGGGTCACGCAATATTTCTTCACCGTGCCGTCGAGCGATCTCGAGACCGCGCTGCGCATCGAGGCGATCCGCATGCGCGACGTGCTCGCCACCGACGCTTTGTGGGCGCAGGAGCGCGGCGCCATCGAGCAGGAAGTCGCCCAGGATTATTCCAATCCGCAGTATCTGTTCTACTCGCGCCTGCTGGCGCAGATGTTCGCCGGCACGCCCTACGCGCACGACGCCCTCGGCACCCGGCCGTCGTTTCAGAAAACCACCGGCAAAATGCTCAAGGATTTTCACCGCCAGTGGTATGCGCCGAACAACGCGATCCTGGTGATCGTCGGCGACGTCGATCCGGATAACGCGCTGGCGCAGGTAAAAAAATTCTTCGAGCCGATTGCCGCGCGCGCCGTGCCGGCGCGGCCGAAGATCGCGCTGCAGCCGCTCAAGGCCGCGACCCTCGAAGTGGATTCGGATCTGCCCTACGGGCTTGCCGCGGTGGCCTATCGTTTGCCGGGCTTCGACGATCCCGACTACGCCGCCGGCGTGGTTCTGGCCGACGCCCTCGACAGCCGGCGCGGCGAGCTGTACGCGCTCGCGGCCGAAGGCAAAGCGCTCTCCGGCGGCTTCGACGGCACGGCGCTGCCCGCGGCGGGATTCGGTTTTGCCAACGCGGCGTTCCCGCGCGGCCAGGACAGCGCCGCGCTGGTCGCGCAATTGAAAGCCATCGTCGCCGATCAGGTGGCCAAAGGGATCGGCGCCGAGCTGGTCGAAGCGACCAAGCGCCGCCAGGTGGCGCAGGCGGAATTTCGCCGCAACTCGATCGCCGGCCTCGCCGCCGAGTGGTCGCAGGCGCTGTCGGTCGAAGGACGCCAGTCGATCGACGACGACATCGAGGCGATCAAAAACGTTACCACCGCCGACGTCAATCGCGTGGCCAAAAAATATCTGGTCAACGACAGCGCGGTCACCGTGATCATGACCCCGCGCGAATCGGGCGAAGCCGTGGCTTCCCAGAGTCCGCGCAGCGGCGGCGAATCCTTCGCGCCGAAACAAGCCCGGGCGGTGGCGCTGCCGGCCTGGGCGAAAAAGGCGCTGGCGCCGCTGGCCGTGCCGACTTCCACGGTGAATCCGACCGTTAGCGTGCTGCCCAACGGGCTTCGGCTGATCGTGCAGCCGGAAACCATCAGCGACACGATCGGCGTCTATGGCCGGGTGAAAAATCGCGCCGAGCTTCAGGTGCCGCCGGGAAAGGAAGGCGCCGATCAGATTCTCGATGATCTTTTTGCCTACGGCTCCACCCGGCTCGACCGCATCGCGTTTCAGCAGGCCCTCGACGAGATCGGCGCCAACGAGCAGGCCGGCGTGAATTTTTCCCTCGAAGTCCTGCCCGAGGGCTTTGCCCGCGGCGTGGAGCTGCTGGCCGACAATCTGCTCCATCCCGCGCTGCCCGAAGAAGCCTTCAAGGCCGTGCAGCAGCGCACCGTTCAGGCCGTCGCCGGCCAACTGCAAAGCCCGATCTACCGTTCCCGGCGCGCCTTTCTGAAAGCGATCTATCCGCCCGGCGATCCGACACTGCGCGAAGCCACGCCCGAGAGCGTCGGCGCGCTCACCCTCGACGACATTCGCGCGTATCACAAAAGCGTGTTTCGCCCCGATCTCACGACCATCGTGGTGATCGGCAAGGTCGCGCCGGGAGAGGCGCGCGCAGTGATCGAGAAATATTTTTCCGCCTGGCAGGCGAGCGGTCCCAAACCCGAAACCGATCTGCCGCCGGTGCCGCGCAATCCGGCGGGCCGGTTTGCCGTGCCCGACCGGAGCCGGGTGCAGGACGAGGTCAACCTGGGCCAGAGCTTCGAGCTCAAGCGCCAGGACGACGACTACTACGCGCTGCAGGTGGGCTTGCAGGTATTGTCCGGCGGCTTCTACGCGAGCCGGCTCTATCAGGATCTGCGCGAAAAAACCGGCCTCGTCTATTCCATCGACGCGCAGCTCCAGTCCGGCAAGAATCGCTCGGTCTTCGCGGTCTCCTACGCCTGCGATCCGCCCAACGTGGGCAAGGCGCGGGCGCTGATCGAAAGCAACCTGCGCCTGATGCAGACCCGGCCGGTGACGGCGGCGGAATTGAATCAGGCGAAGATTCTGCTGCTGCGCTCGATCCCGCTGAGCGAATCGAGCTTGCAGGACATCGCCGGCGGGTTGCTCGACCGCGCCGCGCGCGATCTGCCGCTCGACGAGCCGGTGCGCGCGGCCAGGCGCTACGCCGCTTACAGCGCCGCCGACGTGCAGGCGGCGTTCGCCAGGTGGCTCAAGCTCGAAAGTCTTGCGCAAGTGGTGCTGGGGCCGGCGGCGAAATAGGCGGCGCGCCGTTTTTGCGCTTTGCTTTTGCTCGCCGGCGCGCTTTGCTATAGTCCGCCCATGTCTTCCGTGCTCATAAAAAACCTCGGCACCTTGGTGACCGGCAGGCTCGAAAGCCCGCTGCGCGCCGCCGATTCGATGTTCATCCGCGACGGCATCATTCAGGCGATCGGCAACGGGTTGAATCAAAGCGCCGATCAAATTATCGATGCCAACGGCATCACCGCCATCCCCGGCCTGATCGATTCCCACTCCCATCCGTCCATCGGCGAATATACGCCGGCGCAAAATTCGCTTTCGTGGATCACCAACTACATGCACGGCGGCGTGACCGCGCTGATTTCCGCCGGCGAGCTGCATCTGCCCGGATTGCCGCTACCGCCGGACCCGCGTACGGCGTTGTCCGTCGCGATCGTAACCAAGAAGTGCTACGACAACCTGCGGCCCTCCGGCGTCAAAGTCCATGCCGGGACTTTGCTGCTGGTGCCGGGATTGAGCGAGAAAGATTTCGACGAGATTCACTCCCTCGGCATCAAGCTGGTCAAGTTCATTTTCTACGATTACAGTCTGCTGCCCAACGGCGAGGCCGAGCGCTACGTCGACTGGGCGCACGCGCGCGGCATCAAAGTCAAAATTCATTCCGGCGGCGTGTCGCGCTCGGGGGTGAGCCAGGTCGCCGGCTTCGAGATGGTGCAGAAAATCAAACCCGACATCATCGGCCACATCACCGGCGGGCCGATCCCGATGCCCGAACAGGACATGCTGCGCATCGCCCACGAGACCGAGTGTTTCATGGAGATCTGCACCTCGGGCAATTACCGCCTGGCGTTGATTCTCGCCCGCGCCGTCGCCGCGAAAAATTTGCACCGCCGGGTGCTGATCGGCACGGATACGCCCGGCGGCACCGGCATCGTGCCGCGCGGCATTTTGCGCGAGATCGCCTTCATCTCGTCGGTCGGCGAAATTCCGCCGGAGAAAGCGATCTGCATGGCCACCGGCAACGTCGGCCGCGCCCACGATCTCGATCTCGGCATCCTTGAAGAAGGCCGGCCGGCGGATTTGGTCTTGATGCACAAGATCACCGGCTCGGTGGCGCGCGATGCGCTCGATTCCTTCGCCAAAGGCGATTTGCCGGGCATTTCCTACGTGATCATCGACGGCGTGGTGCGCGTGGCCGGGCGCAGCCAGCAGACGCCGCCGCCGGAAAAGATCGCCAATGAAAGCTCCTGTTAGCGTTCCGGGCTCTTGGGCACGGCCGCAACATCGCAAGAAGGACGAGGAGTATTGCAGTGAGTGATTGCGCATTTGGCGTCGGTCTGTTTCCGACCGAGCCGTTACCGAAAATGATTCACCTGGCCAAGGTCAGCGAAGAGGCGGGCTACAGCCACGTCTGGGTCGGCGACTCGCATCTGATCTGGCGCGAGGCGTACGTCAACATGACGGCGATGATGCTGAATACGACCCGGGTCAAATTCGGCACCGGCGTCACCAACCCGCTCACGCGCCATCCCTCGGTGCTCGCCAGCGCCTACGCGACCCTGGAAGAATATGCGCCCGGGCGCATGATCGTCGGCATCGGCCTGGGCGACAGCTCGGTGGAAACCATGGGGTTGAAGCCGTCCACTTTAGCGAATTTCGAAAAATCGCTGGAACAGATGCGCGAGCTTTTCGCCGGCAAAGAAGCGCAGCTGCCGAGCGGCAAAATTCATCTGCTTCATCCGTGCAAGGGCAAAGTGCCGATCTACATCGCCGCCAGCGGGCCGAAAATGCTCGAGCTCTCCGGACGCATCGCCGACGGCATCATCGTGCTGGTCGGCGTCGCCGACGAATACATCGCTCACGCCAGGGAAAAAATCGCCGCCGGCGCCAAAGCCGCGGGCAAGAAATTATCCGATATCGAGCTGGTGCTCTGGGTGCCCTGCGCGGTTTCCGACCGCGCGCCGGCGAAAGACGCGGTGAAGGCGCACGTGGCGCGCGTGGTCGCGCACCCGCTGCCCTACGTGCTCGATCCCAACGAGCAGAAAGTCCTGGCCGAGATCCGCAAAACCTACGATTACTACCATCACATGGACCAGCAGGCGAACCACGCCGAAGTGATTCCCGACTGGCTGGTGGACAAATTCGCCATCGCCGGCACGGTGGATCAATGCCGCGCGCAAATCGAGCGCATTAAAAAAACCGGCATCCAGCAGATCGCCATCATTCCTTACAGCGCGCCGGGCGGCAGCCGCGAAGAAACCATTCGCGGCTTCGCCAGAGCGATGGGGTAAAGTTATCCCGCCACCGAGCCGTCGTGCCGGGGCGACCGGCGGCCGCCCTCCCGGCTAAAACGTTCTGGTTCCTTCCGGCGGCTCGACCTCGAACAGGCGGATCACCGTGCCGATGGTGATGTAGTGGCCGAGGAGGCCGACGGCTTCGACGAATTTTGCCCGGCCGAATTCCTTTTCCATGCGCGCGAACAGGTCGTCGGACAGAGTGCGCTCGCTCAGCAGCGCGCGCGTGAACTCGACGAGGAGCCGCTCCCTGCCGGTAAAATTTTCCAGCGGCGCGCCGGCGCGCATCGCTTCGATCACGTGGTTCGGTATCCCCGCTTTGCGCGCGCGAATCTCGTGGCGCGACCAGGCGTAACGCGCTTCGACAGCGCGCGCCGCGGTCAGGATAATCATTTCGCGATCGGCGTCGGGGAGCAGGGATTCCGTCCGAAAGTAATCCTCGGTGGCGGCGATGTGCTGCGCCATCGCCGGCGAATGGAGCAGCATCGAATAGGGACCGCCGCCGCCGCTGCGCGCGGCGTTGATGTGATCCCAGATCTTCTGATGCTCGGGCGGCATCTCTTCGCGCCGGGCGCGCGGCAGACGGCTCATCGGCCACCTCCCTTCAAGCTCGCGGATAAGTTCATCAGCTTCAGCGCGGCGCGGCCGGCGATGCCGTAGGGATTGCCGAGCGTCTCCTGCATCTCGAAGTGATTGAAGCCTTCGCCGACGATCAGCTCCACCGGCTTGCCCGCGGCCTCGACGGCGGCGGCGAAGTCGCGCGACTGGCGCTGAAACTCGGGGGTTTCCTGGGTGCCGTAGGCGACGATGATCGGCGCGTTCAATTTATCCAGGTGGCGCTGGGAGCTGAGCGCCTGCTCGATCTCATCAGTAAACTTGACGTATTCGCTGCGCTTGGAGAGCCGCACCGGTTTCAGATCGTACATGCCGCTGATCAAAAGCCCGCCCTTGATCACATCCGCCGGCAGGCCGAATTCTTTTTCCCAGTCGGTGACCAGGGTGCAGCCGGAAAGATGCGCGCCGGAGGAGTGGCCGGTGATGTAGACGCGCTCGGGGTCGCCGCCGAAACTGCCCGCGTTTTTATAAACCCAGGCGACGGCGCTGCGCACCTGGCGGATCATCGGCATCAGGTCGCCGCCGGTCTCGGTGACCTGCACGAAATCGACGACGACGAAATGGGCGCCGGCGCCGACGAACATCTCGGCGGGAAAGGCGAAATCTTTCGCCTGCCCGTTGCGCCAGGCGCCGCCGTGAATGTACACGCTCACCGGCGCGTTGGGGCGCGAGGTTTTATAGACGTCGAGTTTTTCGATTTCCGTCGCGCCGTAGGCGAGGCGCAGCGGCGCGCCGAGGCGCGCCAGGGTCGCTTTGCTGGCTGCCGCGCGGCGCAGCGCGAGCCATTTCTGATTGGGCGCGTAGACGCTCTGGTCGTAGGCGTCGTCGAGCGCTTTCTGATCCATGTCGAGCCAGACCGGCGGGCCTTTGGCCTTCGCTGCGCTTTGGTTGGCGGATTCAGCGTGGTGCGAAATTTCCACTGAGATTTTCCCTTCCCATTCAGATCAGTCGATGCCGTAAAAATTTTGTGCGTTTTTGCCGAGAATCGCTTCCCTGTCGGTTTGACTGAGGTCTTCGCGGCTCAAGATGTGCTCGATTTCGATCCGGCACGACTTGGCGTCGAAGCTCTCGTGCGGGAAATCGGTGGCGAACACGAAGGGCTCGCGGCCCGCTTCGCGCACCGCGTAGCCCAGGCCGTGATCGTCGCCGTCGAAGCCGACGAAGATTCTGCCGGCTTGCGCATGGCGGCGGAAATATTCGCTCGCCATCACATCAGGGTTGCAGCTCGGCAAAAACTCGCCGTGGATGTCGACCTGCAGATGATGCGGATAGGAGCGGTCGAGGCGATCCATAAAAAACGGCACCCAGGTGGCGCCGCCTTCGAGAAAACCGACCCGCAGCTTGGGAAAACGATCGAAGATTCCGTAGGCCAGCATCGCCGCCGCCTGCGCCATGATGCCGAAGGGATGGCCGAGGGCGTGCACCGGATAGTAAACGCCGACGCTGTCCATGCCGAGGTGATGCAGCGCGCCCACGTGCACGGCGAGGGGCACGTTGAGTTTTTCCGCTTCCTCGTAGATCGGCCAGTAAATCTTCGCGCCGAAGTGACCCTTGATGCCTTCGCCGTTGGACGGCAGCATGGCGGCGACCATGCCGAGCTGTTTCACCGCGCGGCGCAGCTCCTCCACCGCCGCATCGGCATCCTGAATCGGAATCAGCGCGACGCCTTTGATGCGCGGCGTGACCCGGGTGAATTTTTCGTAGAGCCAGTTGTTGTAGGCGCGGCACGCGGCGATGGCCCAGTCTTCGGCGATGATGCGCCCGACCGCGAGGCCGGCGGTCGGATAGACCGCGGTCCAGGCGATTTCCGTCTCATCGAGAAAATCGAGCCACTCTTTGGGGCCGACGGTGCCGGTGCGCGAGCGCTTTTCGCCGCCTTCGAGAAAATGAAAATGAATGTGATCGAAGGCGGGAAAGACCTGGGTGCGATTGCCCGGCGGCATGAATCGGGAAATCTCGTCCATGCAGGGCCGGTCGTTGACGTGACCGTCGGCGTCGATGATTCGCATGCTCTTTCTTCCTTTCGCGCGATCCCTTCACGGCTATAACAAGCGCGCTTCGCGCGTGTCAACGACGGCGGCGCCGGCGCCGGATTGTCCGAGCCGCGCTTGCGCGGCTTCGTCGCGCAAGCAATTTCAGGCGCCTTTCATCCCGCCGTAACGTTCGTCGTTCATGCTCCTGAGCTTTGGCGAGCGGCGCGATGCCGGCTCGCCGGAAAGGACGCAGGCCATGGACTTCGAAGCCAGTCTGCCATCTCAGCCATCGGACGAAGCAGAGGTCGCCGCCTTCTGGAATACCGTCAGGCGCGCGCAGCCGATTTCTCCGGAGCGCGATTTGATGCGCGCCGTGTTGAAAGACGCGCTGTTGCGCTTTCGCAAAAACCTGCATCATCCCGCGGACCGGCGATTCAAAGCCGAGCGCGCGTGGTTTTTCGAATCCGACGGCGACGAGCTGTTTTCTTTCGAGTCGGTGTGCGCCGTGCTCGGCCTCAACGCGCGCCGCATTCGCCGCAATCTCCTCGATTGGGAAGCCCAGGCCGGGCGCGCGGCCTGCCGCCGCCCGCCGCTTCGGGCTCTGGACGGCGGAGCAAGCAGCGCTGGCGCGCTCGATGGCTCACCGGCGCCGAATGACCGCTCCGGCGAGAGCGCCGAATGCAAGCCGCGATAGCGCGGACAGCGGCAGACTCCGCAGCCATCGGCCGGCGTTTCGATCACCGGCCGCCGCGCCGGCGCCTTTCGCTCGGCGCGCCGGGAACGGCGCTGGGGCTGGTCCGCGCTTGGGTGATGGGTTTGTGGTAAAAGCTGCGCGCACGCACAACAAGACCGTCTTGTGCGCGGGCTCGAAGTCCTCTTAGACTGCGCGTGAATTTTGCGTTTTCAGCGCGATGAAACCGCGGCGCTCACCAACGGCAGCGCCTTGTCCAGCGTGATCAGAAGGATCTGGGTTTTCTTTCCCTTGCCGACGTTGTTGCCGTCGCTGTCGTACTTGCTCTCTTCGCTGTCGAAATCGTTGTCGTTGGAGATGGCCAGGGTCCTGGCGTCGAGAAACGCGACGCCTTCGATTTTTTCCGGCACGCCGTCGAGCGCGCTCAGATCCACGACCAGCGTTTTCGGCAGCGCCTGGATTTCGGCTGCCGCCGGGTCCTTCAAGGCCTCGAGCGACGGCGCGGTCTGCGCCTGGTCCCATTTGCCGGCGAGGATGTTCGTCGCCCGGCTCATATCCACGGTGTAAAGCTTGGCGACCAGATCGGTGCGCTCGAGCACGAGAAGAGTGGTCGGATCGAGCGCCACGACGCCGGAGAGCTTCATCTCGTCCGGGGTATTCTTCGGATTGGGATCGAACTCCGTGGACACGTCGAAGCGGTAGACGTATTCCGCCGTGACCTTTTCGCCGGCGATGTCGAAAATCAGCACGCGGGTGTTGCGCGAGACATCGCCGATCTTGCGGTCAGGGTTGGAAAGCGGGCTTTGCAGCACCGTGTAAAGGCTTTTTTCATCCGCGCTCAGGGCCAGGCCTTCGAAGCCGCGATTGATTTTTCTCTTGCCGAAAATCGCCGGCAGGACTCTGGCGACGGGATAGTCCGTGGCTCCTAAATTGAGTCCTTCGGGAATATAGCGCTTGATGACCTTGCCGGTTTTATCCACGTGGAGCAGCGACGGGCTGTATTCATCGGCGATCCAGAAATCGCCGTCGCGGGTGCGCACGATGCCTTCGGTGTCGAGGCCGTTGGGGTTGAAGGGCAGCAGCTCCCGGGCCGAGTAATCGTACGGCGTCTCGTCGTAATCTTTGATGTTCGGCAATCCCGTGACCGGTTTGCCGGATTGACCGACGATGGGGACCGCTTCCAGAATGCGGATGCCGCTGCTTTCGGTTTTGACCTTGAGGATCGTCGGATTGAACTCCGGCACCCAGAAGGTGCGGCGGTTTTTGCCGTCCACGGCGATCTGCCCGTTGGGGCCGCGGTCGGTCAGCATCCAGAATTCATCGCGCGGGCCGTTGGGATCGTGCCAGAGATCGCTGCCCGCCGAGCCGAGCAGCACCTTGCGATCGTTGGCCACCGAGCCGGGAAATTTCCTGTTCTGAAATTCCTTGATGGCGATCTCGGGAAAAGTGTAGGCGGCTATGACCTTGTTCTGCGCCGGAGCGGACGGGGCGGCGAGAGCGAGAACCAGCGCTGCGCCAAGCCCCGACGCGCCGACTTTCAACAACTGTGCGCATGTGAAGTGTCCCATCTTGATCGAGCCTCCGATGCCTGCGGCTAAATTTTTGCGAGTGTGAAGCCGCTTCATTGCGATTCGGTTAAGCGCAGGTTAAAACTCGCGTCCGCCGCAGTGGCGGCAGGGCGCCGGATGTAGTAATTTCGGGCCTGCTCCGCTCGCCTGATCGAGCGGCAACAAGGAGAATCCGATGATCTCTGTCAAAAGCTCGATTGCTGCGGCGCTCGCCGCGGCCGCGCTCGGCGGCGCCGCGCCGCTCCGCGCCCAGGAATTTCTCAAGGACAAAACCCTGACGTTCATCGTCGGCTATTCGCCCGGCGGCACCTACGATCAATACACCCGGCTGCTCGCCCGCCACATCGGCAAGCACGTGACCGGCAACCCGGCCCGGGTGGTGGAAAACATGCCGGGCGCAGGCGGCATCATCGCGGCCAATCACCTCTACAATCGGGTGAAGCCCGACGGCCTCACCATCGGCGCTTGGGCCTCGCCGCTGATCCTGCAGCAGATCATGGGCAACGAGGCGACCAAGTTCGACGCGCGCAAGGTCGGCTGGATCGGCGTTCCCGGCCCCTACGACACGGTCTGCCAGTTCAACCGCGAGAGCGGCATCAAGACCGTCGACGACTGGTTCGCATCCAAGCGGCCGCTCAAGATTGCCTCCATCGGACCGGGAACGAGTCTCTCGGACGTGCCCAAGCTGCTCAAAGAAGCGCTCAACCTGCCGCTGGAAATGGTCGAAGGCTACAAGGGCGGCGCGGAGGCGCGCCTCGCGGTGGAAAGCGCCGAAGTCGACGGCCTGTGCGCGTCGTGGCAGGCGACCAAAGTGACCTGGCGCAGCCAGTTCGAATCGGGAAAAATTCACGTGGTCTTGCAGGCCACGCTCAAGTCCCATCCCGATTTGAAAAAAGTTCCGCTGGCGATCAACTACGCCAAGACCGAAGAAGCGCGCACGTTGCTGCGCGTGGCGGACAACGTGCACGGCTACCAGTTTCCTTTTTCTACGGCGCCGGGCACGCCGCCGGAGCGGCTGAAGGTTTTGCAGCAGGCTTTCATCAAAACCATGAACGATCCCGAGCTTCGCGCCGAAGCGAAGAAGGCCGACCTCGAAGTGGCGCCCATCGACGGGCCGAGTACGGCGAAAACTTTCGCGGGCTTGTACGAGCTGCCGGCGCCGCTGATCGCCAAGCTCAAAGACCTGCTGATACCGAAGCGTTAGTCAAAAAGCTCGTTCAAATCGTTCAAGCCGTTCAAAACGTTCAATGCGTTGGGGGAGATTTTTACTGGAATGAGAAAAGTTATCGTTACTGGCGGCAGCGGCAGGCTGGGGCAGTTCGTGATTCGCGATCTGCTCGCGCGCGGCTATCAGGTTTTAAGCCTCGACAAGGTGCCGCCGCGGGAAAAACTCTGTCCGAGCTGGCTCGCCGACCTGCGCCAATCGGGCGATCTTTTCGAAGCGCTCAGAAACGCCTACGGCATCATCCATCTCGGCGCCTACCAGGCGCCCAATCTCGCGCCGGACGCGGAAACCCTCAGCAACAACGTTTCCTCCACCTACAACGTGCTGCGCGCGGCGGCGGATTCCAGAGTCAAAAGGGTCGTGCTGGCGTCGAGCACGGCGGCCTTCGGCTTCATCTACGCGGCCAGGCTCTGGGCGCCGGATTATCTGCCGCTGGACGAAGCGCATCCGTCGAATCCGCAGGACTCCTACGGGCTTTCCAAAGTGCTCGGCGAGAAGATCGCCGATTCGATCGTGTCGGTGCACCGTGACATGACGATCAGCAGCCTGCGTTTTCCCGGCGTCAATTTCGATCTCACCTACGAAAGCTTTCGCGAGCGCTGGCGCAATCCGCCGGCGCGGGCAAGCGGCTTCTGGACTTACATCGACGCGCGCGACGCGGCGACCGCCTGCCGGCTCGCGCTGGAGGCGAAATTCACCGGCCATGAAATTTTCATCGCGTCGGCGCCGAACAACTGCATGATCCAGCCGACCCTCGAGCTGGTGAAAAAATATCTCCCCAGAGGCGCCAAGATCAAAAAGACCGCCGGCACGCATTGGAGCTGCGTCGATTCCGCCAAAGCCCGCCGTGTGCTGGGATTCAAGCCCGCGCATGTGTGGCAGGATTACATCGCGGCAAATTGACCGTTTTCGCAATCGTCGGGTTGCAGGGGCGACCCCCCTGCAGGATTTCAATCGCTTCACGCGCTCCATTTCTGCTTGACGGCCAGCCTGCGGTTCCATTAGCGTGGGCTTCGCCTTACCGATAGATTCACAAGGAGGCGCGCCGATGAACCGACGCTTTTCGATCGCGATCCTGCTCGCCGCAGCGACGCTTTTTAGCGCGCGCGGCGGCTCCGCGCAGAGCAATTTCTACGAAGGCAAGACGATCCGCATCATCGTCGGCTTTTCGCCCGGCGGCGGTTACGACGCGCTGGCGCGCATGCTGTCGCGGCATATGCCCAAATATATTCCCGGCCATCCGTCGATTCTCGTCGAGAACATGACCGGCGCGGGGAGCCTGCTCGCGGCCAACCACATTTTCAAAGTCGCCAAGCCCGACGGGCTCACCTTCGGGCACTTCAGCGGCGGCTTTGCCTACAGCCAGTTGATGGGTCAGCCCGGCGTCGAGTTCGACATGCAGAAATTCGTTTTCGTCGGCGCGGTGGCGCGCGACGAGAGCGCGATCGCGCTCACCAGGGCGAGCGGCGTCAACAGCATGGAGAAATGGTTCGCGGCGAAAACGCCGCTGAAGCTCGGCACCACGGGACCCGGCGCCTTCGGCACCGACAACGTGGTTAAAGTCATCAAAGCCGCGCTCAATCTGCCGATCCAGGTGATCTCGGGATACAAAGGCACCGCCGACATGCGCATCGCCGCGGAGAGCGGCGAGATCGACGGCACGACCTGGGGCTGGGATTCCATGCGCGGCACCTGGCAGAAAGCGCTCGCGGACGGCACGGTCGTCGTCGTGCTGCAGACGGTGCCGAAACCCTTTCCCGATTTGCCCCACGTGCCGCTCGCCATCGATCTGGCCAAGAGCGCGGAAGCCAAACAATTGATCGAGTACGGCATCCACTACCCGAGCAAGATCACCAAGACGCTGGCGCTGCCGCCCGGCACGCCCGCCGACCGCGCGCAGATTTTGCAAAAAGCCTTGCAGGAGACGGTCAAAGATCCTGAGTTCATCGCCGAAGCGGACAAGGCCAAGATCGGCCTCGCGCCGGTGACCGCCGACGATATGCGCAAGACGGTGGAAGGCATTTTCAAGCTCGATGCCGGACTGGTGGCGAAGCTGAAGGCGATTCTTTTTTAGGTGATTGGATTGGGAATGCTTCGACGTGCTCAGCATGAACGGAAATTTCATCGCGATTCAGATCCTGCCTCCGTTCGTCCCTTCGATGGACTCAGGGCAGGCTCTGAGCTTGTCGAAGGACTCCTGAGAAATTTTTCGCAGCTTGTTAGATTAGTGACGAGATGAAATTCGCCACCCACATTCTTCCCACCTACATGGCCGAGAGCGACGGCACGCTGGGCGAGTATTACCGCTGCATGTTCGAGCAGATCGTCGAAGTGGAAAAACTCGGCTTTCATCAGGCCTGGGTGACCGAGCATCATTTCAGCGGCTACGGCGGCACTTTGCCGCACCCGCCGACGTTTCTCGCCGCCGCGGCGCAGCGCGCCGCGCGCATTCGTCTCGGCGTCGCGGTCGCGGTGCTGCCGCTGCACGATCCGTTGAAACTGGCCGAATCCTACGCCATGGCCGACGTGATTTCCGGCGGCCGCCTCGACTTCGGCATCGGCAAAGGGAGCGAGCCGGTCGAATATAGAAAATTCGGCGCGCGCCAGGACGAAGCGACCGCGCGCTTCGGCGAAAGCGCGGAGATCATTCGCCAGGCGTGGTCGGACGAGCCGGTGAATTTTTGCGGCGAATTTTATCGCTACGAAAACATCACTATTCTCCCCAAACCGGCGCAGCGGCCGCACCCGCCGATCTGGGTCGGCGCCACGCGCAATGAAGCGACCTTTCGCTGGGCGGGCGAGATGGGCTACGACTTGATGACTGTGCCGTTCGTGCATCCGACGCCCGAGGCGTTGCACGAGCTGGTGAAGATTTACCGCCGATCGCTGGCCGATGCCGGCCACGATTTTGTCCGGCGCGAGGTGCTGGGCAAATTCCATATTTACGTTTCCGACAGTTTCGAGCGCGGGTTGCGCGAGGCGGCGCCGTTCATGAAAAATTACAGCGACCTGCACCACGCGGCCGATCCCGAGCGCAAACTCAGCGAGCGCGACATCGGCGCCGACATGGCGCGCGGCTTCATCGTGGTCGGCGATCCCGAGCGCTGCAGCGACACGATCCGGCGCTGGCACGAAGAAGCCGGCATCACGACTTTCTCCGGCACTTTTCAGTTCGGCGGCATGCCCCAGGAACTGGCGCTCAAGAATATCCGCCGCTTCGCCGAGCGGGTGATGCCGGCGCTGGAGCATCTGTAATACCCCGCCCGCGGATGAAAATCCTTTTTCCCTTTTCGAGGCACATCGCCGCGCTGGAGCGGATCGAGTTCAAGCAAGGCGCCGCGGTGAAACACGGCGCGCCGGTGTTGTTGCCCGATCGGCCCTGGGAGAGCGTGCTCGCGTATCTCTACGGCTCGGTGATCAAGACGACGATTTATCGCATGTGGTATCAGGCCGGCGGAGTTTACGTCGCTTGCGCGCGCTCGCCCGACGGCATTACTTGGGAAAAGCCGGAGCTGAATGTTTTCAGCGCCGCTGCGCTTCGCGCCGCACCCACCGTGGACACGCCGGACGGCGGCGAGGCCTGCGCCAGCGGCGCGCGCCCGGTTTCGTTGCAATCCAACGTAGTCTCGGACCTGCACATGCCGAGTCTGGTGTACGAGCCCGGCGATCGGCGCCGGCCGTTCAAGCTGTTCGGTTTTACCGGCCGCGGCTACTGCGCGGCTTTTTCCACCGACGGAATTCGCTTCGAGCCGGCGGCGGAAAATCCGCTGCTGCCGCTGCTCAAATTTCCCGCCAAAAACAACCGCAAAACCTGGTACAGCGACGTGGCGCCGGTGTTCAAGGACGCGCGCATCAACAAGTACGTGGGACACATAAAAACCTACGAGAGCGACGGCGAGGACCGGATCAGACGGTGCGTCGGCTATTCCGAGAGCGAGGATTTTGTCCGCTGGACCGAGCCGGCGACGATCTGGGTTCCCGGCGCCGATGAAGATCGACTCGCGCAGGAGCGCGGTTTTCACTGGGCCGATTTTTACGGGCTCTGCGCTTTCAACTACGGCGACGGCTATCTCGGGTTGCTCTGGATTTTCTACATCGATCACGAGCTCGAGCACGGCACCCATCGCGGCAGGATCGAAGTGTTTCTTGCCGCCAGCGACGACGGCAAGAGCTGGCGGCGGCTGTCCGACACGCCGCTGATTCCGCTCGGCGCCGAATCCTGGGACAGCGGCATGATCACGACGGCGACGCAGCCGCTGTTTCTCGACGACGAGATCCGCGTTTACTACGGCGGCGCAAATTTCGATCATGCCGCGGGCGAAAAGGACAACCCGTACGACGAGGAAAAACACCGCTTCAGCATCGGCTTCACCCGCCTGCGCAAGGACGGTTTCGTCTACGCGACTTCTTCCGAGGGAACGCTCACGACCCGAGCGCTCGAGTTGCGCGCGGGCCGCATCAAAGTCAACGCCGATTGCCGCGGCGGCAGGATCGCCGTCGCTGTGCTCCGCTCCGACGGACCCGCGGAAACTTTCACCCTCGCCGATGTCGATGCAGTCGAACAGATTTTTCGGACCTCGATCAAAGGCAAGGCCGGTCTTCAGGTCAACATTCAAAATGCCAGGCTCTATTCGATCGAGATCGAATGATCGCGCGCGTCTGTCGCAGCCTGCTAGGAACCGCGCCCGGCGCATTGTATAAAAAATCTGCCGGCCGCTGAGTGAAGACCCGCCGGCGCGCGAAAGGATTTTATGGCCACCCATCCCTTGGCGGGCAAGCCCGCGCCCGCCGATGTCCTGATCGACGTCGATCGCCTCGTCGAAGCGTACTACGACGGCAAGCCCGATCCCGACAATCCGCAGCAGCTCGTCAGCTTCGGCACCAGCGGCCATCGCGGCAGCCCGCTCGATTGCACCTTCACCGAGGCGCACGTGCTGGCGATCAGCCAGGCGATCTGCGAGTACCGCGCCGGCAAAAGTATTTCGGGGCCGCTGTTCATGGGCAAAGACACCCACGCGGTTTCCGGGCCGGCGCAGAAAAGCGCGCTCGAAGTGCTTGCCGCCAACGGCGTGGAAACGATCATTCAGCGAAGCGACGGCTTCACGCCGACGCCGGCGATCTCGCGCGCGATCCTCGCCTGCAACCGCGGCAGAAAGAGCGGCCTCGCCGACGGCATCGTCATCACGCCGTCGCACAATCCGCCGGCGGACGGCGGCTTCAAATACAATCCGCCCGAGGGCGGTCCGGCGGATACCGACAGCACCGACTGGATCCAGAACCGCGCCAACGAGCTTTTGCGCGGCGATAATCGCGCGGTGAAACGGATCGGCTACGACGCGGCGTTGAAGGCTTCGAGCACGCGCGAAGACGATCTGCTCGGCCCGTATGTGGACGACCTGGCCGCCGTGATCGACATGGACGCGATTCGCTCGGCGCGGGTCAGGATCGGCGTCGATCCGCTCGGCGGCGCGGCGCTCGCGTATTGGCAGAGAATCGCGCAGCGCTACCGGCTCGATCTCACGGTGGTCAACGATCGGGTCGATCCGACGTTTCGCTTCATGACCCTCGACCACGACGGCAAAATCCGGATGGATTGCTCGAGCCCCTGCGCGATGGCCGGGCTGGTGAGCCTCAAGGATCGTTTTCAGATTGCCTTCGGCAACGACGCCGACTCCGACCGCCACGGCATCGTCACGCCTGCGCTCGGCCTGATGAATCCCAATCACTATCTTGCCGCGGCGATTCATTATCTGCTTTCGCAGCGCCCGCAGTGGAGCCAAGCGGCGGCGGTGGGAAAAACTCTGGTGAGCAGCTCGCTGATCGATCGAGTCGTCGAGCGGCTGGGCAGAAAACTCTTCGAAGTGCCGGTCGGTTTCAAATGGTTTTCGCCCGGCCTGTTCGACGGCACGATCTGCTTCGGCGGCGAGGAAAGCGCCGGCGCGAGCTTTCTCCGGCGCGACGGCACGGTCTGGACGACGGACAAGGACGGCATCATTCTTTGCCTGCTCGGCGCCGAGATGATCGCCGTCACCGGGCGCGATCCCGCCGCGTGGTACGAGGAACTGGCCGGCGCGCTCGGCCGGCCGTACTACGCGCGCATGGATTTGCCGGCGACGGCGGCGCAGAAAAAAGCGCTGAAGGCGCTTCGACCCGAAGCGCTTGCCGCGCAGGAGCTGGCCGGCGAGCCGATCGCAGCCAAGCTGACCCGCGCGCCGGGCAACGGCGCGGAGATCGGCGGCCTCAAGGTCGCGGCGCAGAGCGGCTGGTTCGCCGTGCGCCCGTCGGGGACGGAAGATCTGTGCAAGATTTACGCGGAGAGCCTGCGCTCGGAGGAGCATCTGAAGCAAATCCAGGACGAAGCCCTGCAGATTGCGCGGGCGGTGTTCAGCGCGGCGCGATAGCGGCCGCGCCGCGCGGGGCATCTGCGGTGAATTCGCTGCTCGCGCGTTGCCGGCAAATTCTTCAGAGCCTTCGACCTGGCTCAGGGTGGACGGGGGATGGGAGCTGACGCGGGTGATTGCGGGCAAGGCGCGCCTTGACACTCGCCGCTGCGGTCGCGTACTTTACCAACTCGTCGGAGGCGGATTCATGGCGCGCGAAATTTTTTCTCTGAGAAATTCTGTCCGGCTGGCATCGGCGCTCGCGGTTCTGCTGCTCGGCGGCTGCGCTGCGTCCGAGACCGCGCAAAACCAGGGCGACGGCGGAGCGGCGCTCGTGCTCGGCGTCAAAAAAGGGCCGCCGCCGGCGCCGCCGGCGGGCGGGCCGCGGCCCAAACTCGCGACTCCGGCGTCTTACTATGAGCCCGTGGGTCCGTTTTTCTTTTACGTCGAGACCCTGACCAGCACGGGACCGAGCAAGTACGGCTACACGCCGACCCAGCCGTGCATTCAGAGCGGCGTGTTCAAGCGCGGCATGCGCATGGTGGTGCGTTTCGAGATCCTCGACACCAAAACTGCCAAACGGGTGACCGACAAAGACGGCGCGGCGATCAAGCTGGTTTTGCCGCACGGCGAGGAAATCCCCGGGCGCTGGACCATTCGCGGCTCGGTCGCGGCCATGCCGGACTCGGCCTGGATGTGGGACACGTCCTGGGACATTCCGCCCGACTATCCGGTGGGCTCGCTCGATTACCGCATCGTGATCACCGCAAAAGACGGCCGCACGGCGACGTTTGCGCCGCCGATTCAAAAAGCCACCACGGCGGACAGCCGGGTGCGCATCATCGACTGATTTTTCACGCGAGAAAGCCCCATGCGCGCGCTGACGATCGCAATACTCGCGCTGGCGCTTTGCGCCGGTGATTCTTCGTTAGCGGCAGCGGACTCGCATACCGCTGCCACAAACGGCAACGCGCCGGCGGCACTGAAGCTTCTCAAAGTCGAGCCGGTAAAGGGACACAGCAGTGATCCCTTCACTATCACCGCCGATGGCTTGCCCGCGAATCAGCAGATCGAATTTTTCTGGGCTACGGTGGATGGTTCGTACGTCACCCGGGTTCTGCCCGACAATCTCGAATACGACGAGCGCCGTTACGACGAAAAACGCATTTCGCTGGGCAGCGCGCAGTCCGATGCGCGCGGGCGGCTGACCGCGAAATTCGTCGCGCCGGAGGATTTCGGCGAGGTCCACGACATCTTCGCGGCCGCCGGCGGCAAGGATGTGGCGCGCGGCGGCTTTCGGATTTTGCGCAGCGCGGCGATGACGCCGGCCGCGGGCGCGCTCGGCACGCCGATCACCATCACCGTCAAAGGCATGAGCTGGCGCGGCTTCGAGCAGTTCATGGCGCTGCGCTACGACAATAAATACGCCGGCGAGATTTCCGCGGTGACGACCCGCGGCACCGCGGTGTTTCAGATCCGCGCCGCCGGCGCGCCGGGCAGGCACGTGATCCAGCTCAACAACAGCACCGCCTACGCGCCCGGCGCCTATCTCAACACCCAGCAGTCGCCGCAGGCTTATATTTACGAGCACCTCGACAACCGCCAGGAGTTTCGCTTCATCTTCGACGTGACTGCGGACAGGGGAGCGCCGCCCGACCGGATCGAAGGGCCGGAAGCGCAGAGAGTCGCAAAGCTGGCGGAAGGTTCGCCGCGCACCACCCGGAGCGTGGATTCGGCGCCGGGCACGGCCAGGTTGAATCCGCCGGCGGGCGCGGTGAACTCCGGCGCGGTTCTGAGCGCGGCCGGCTTGCCGCCGAGCACCGAAGTCGGGCTTCACTTCGTCACCGCGCGCGGCAACCGCATGACGCCGAGCGGTTGGAATCTCGACAGCGTGCCGCTTGCGACGGCGATGACCGGAGCGGACGGATCGTTGAAAGCGGCGATCACGATTCCCGACGATCTCGGCGGCTGGCACATGATCAAGCTCGCCAGCCGCGACCGGGTGCTCGTCGAGGCGCCGTTCTACGTCGAGCAAAGCCTGATTCAGGTTTCGCCGCGGCGGGTGAAAGTCGGCGAAGCTTTCACCATTCAGCTCAAGGGCGTCGGCTGGACCGAGCTCGACAACACCGTCGCCGTGACTTACGACAACGCGGCAATCGGCTACGCTTGCGGCTTCAACAGCAACGGCGACGTGACGATCAACCTGGTGGCGAGCGGCGCGCCGGGAACCCATCTGATCGATATCTATCCGGCGATCTATCGCGGCAAGGATCGCGTGCCGTGGAATTACCAGACGCCGTTTCTCGCCTACGCGCGCGATTTTCCCGCGCTCGCGCACGGCTATCGCCTGCCTGCTTACCGGCTTGCCGTGGAGATCGTCGAATAATTCTCCATTCAAAACTAAAAAGGCTCCCACGGTCGAGAGCCTTTTCCTGCGTCCGGCTTGCCAGCCGGTATTTTATGCGCCGGGCGATCCAGGCGGCGGGCCCAGCTCCGAGCTTCTGTCTGCCGGTATTGGTCCCTTGACGCTGCTCGATTCTGCGAGCTCGACCCATTGGGGTCTGCTGGGACTTAATGCCTGGCGGCTCGGGTCCGGGCGAAACGCCCTTCGCTGCGGTTGCCGTTTCTAGCCCGGCGGAGTTTCCTCATTCATTCGTTCACCTCCCGCGCCTTTCTTAGCGCAAGCGATGTGCCAACGGCACGGACAGTAATTGACCGCAATTGACCGCGCTTTCAGCCGTCCATCGCCCGGCGGAAATTTATTCCTGACAATTTGCCGGCGAAAAATTCCAGTCTTTCGGAACGGGCGCCGCGTGACTCCAAAAGCGCAAGCGGTTTATAATTCAGATTGGCTTCCAATGGCTGATTACAACGCGAGCGACAGCACCGGCGATTTCCGCTGGTGGCAGCGCGGCATCATCTACCAGATCTATCCGCGCTCGTTCATGGACGGCAACGGCGACGGCATCGGCGATCTCGCCGGCATCCACAGCCGGCTCGACTATCTCGAGTGGCTCGGCATCGACGCCGTCTGGATCTCGCCGATCTATCCCTCGCCGATGGCCGACTTCGGTTACGACGTGAGCGATTACACGGACATCGATCCGATCTTCGGCACGCTCGCGGAGTTCGACGCGCTGCTCGCCGACGTGCACCGCCGCGGCATGAAGCTGCTGCTCGACTACGTGCCCAATCATACCTCCGAGCGCCATCCCTGGTTCATCGAGTCGCGCAGCTCGCGGGCGAGCGCCAGGCGCGACTGGTACATCTGGCGCGATCCGGCGCCGGGCGGCGGGGCGCCGAATAACTGGCGCTCGAATTTCGGCGGCGGCGCCTGGGAGTGGGATGAAAAAACCGGCCAGTATTATTATCACGCGTTTCTCAAGGAGCAGCCCGATCTCAACTGGCGCAACCCCGAAGTGCAGCGCGCCATGCTCGACGTGCTGCGCTTCTGGCTCCGCCGCGGCGTGGACGGCTTTCGCGTCGACGTGATGCACCATCTGGTGAAGGACGCCGAGTTTCGCGACAACCCGGCCAATCCCGATTTCAAGCCGGGCATGTCGCCGTACCGCGAGCTGCTCGCCACCCACAGCGCCGACCTGCCCGAGGTGCAGGAGATCATCGCGCTGATGCGCAGTGTGGTCGATGAGTTCGACGACCGCATGCTCGTGGGCGAAATCTATTTATCCGTGGAAAGGCTGATGGCCTACTACGGCGTCGGCGGCAAAGGCGCCCACCTGCCGTTCAATTTCCAATTGATCCGCCTGCCGTGGAACGCCCGGGAAGTTGCTGCGGCGGTGAACCGCTACGAAGCGCTGCTGCCGGCTTACGGCTGGCCCAACTGGGTGCTCGGCAACCACGACAAGCCGCGCATCGCGAGCCGGGTCGGTGCGGCGCAGGCGCGGGTGGCGGCGATGCTGCTGCTGACCCTGCGCGGCACGCCGACGATGTACTACGGCGATGAGATCGGCATGCGCGATGTGCCGATTCCCATTGACCGCGTGCAGGACCCCTTCGAGAAAAACGTTCCGGGCCTCGGCCTCGGGCGCGATCCGGTGCGCACGCCGATGCAGTGGAGCGCCGCGCCCAACGCCGGTTTCAGCCGCGCCGAGCCCTGGCTGCCGCTCGCCGACGACTGGCGCAGCGCCAACGTGGCGCTCGAGCGCGAGGACGGGAAATCGATCTTGACTCTGTATCGCCGCCTGATCGAGCTGCGGCGCGCGGAGCCGGCGCTCGCCGTCGGCGCCTACGCGGCCCAGGCGGCGGGCGACGATGTGCTGGCCTACACGCGCCAGGCCGGCGCGCGCCGGCTCTTGACGGCGCTCAACTTCGCAAGCGCGGAGCGCGAATTCGATCTCGCGCCCCTGTCCGCGCGCGCCGCCGTGCTGCTCTCGACCCATCTCGATCGTGGCTGCGAAATTCTCGGCAGCAAACTGCGGCTGCGCGCCGACGAAGGCGCGATCGTCGAGCTGGCATGATGCACCGCCCGGCGGTTTTGTGATAGACGACAGAGCGATGAAAACCGAAGCCCGCGAACCCGCCGCGGCGCGCGCGCCGCTATTCCTGCCGTTTTACTACGGCTGGTTCGTCGTCGCGCTGAGCTTTCTCGCCAACCTCACGGCGGCCGGCATTCGCTCGGCGCCGTCGGTGCTGATTCATCCCCTGGAAGCGGAATTCGGCTGGAGCCGCACGGCGATCGCGTCGGCGGCGAGTCTGAATCTCTTGCTGCTGGGCATTTTCGCGCCGGTGGGCGGCTGGCTGATCGACCGCATCGGCGCGCGCCGGGTGATTCTCGGTTGCCTGAGCACGATCGCCCTCGGCCTCCTCGGCGTCGTTCTCATCCAGGAACTCTGGCAATTGATCCTGCTCTGGGGCCTCGTGCTCGGCATCGCCACCGGCGTCACTCCGGCCCTGGGCGCGAGCATCGCGAGCCGCTGGTTTGTCGCTCGGCGCGGCCTCGCGATCGGCATCATGACCAACGCCAACGCCGCCGGGCAGGTGATCTATTTGCCGTTGTTGATGGCGCTCGTGGTCGGCAGCGGCTGGCGCACCGCGCTCCTGGCGATGGCCGGCGCGTCGGCGCTATTGCTGCCGCTGATCTGGCTCTGGATGCGCGACGATCCGCGCCAGGTCGGGCTGGAGCCTTACCGCGCGGCGCCGAACAGCGCCGCCGCGGGCGAACCCCGCTTCGCGCGCGGCGACCTGCGGCCGGTGTCGCTGGCCACGGTTTCGGAAGTTTTTCGCACGGCGGTTTTCTGGACCCTCGCCGGCTGTTTTTTCATCTGCGGCGTGACCGCCAACGGGCTCATCGGCACGCACCTGATTCCGCACGCGATCGAGCGCGGCATCCCGCAGCTCACCGCCGCCACCGCGGTCGGCATCATGGGCGGCGCGAGCTTTGTCGGCACGACCTTTTCCGGCTGGCTCGTCGATCGCATCGATCCCCGCAAAGTGCTCGCCGTGGTTTATGCGCTGCGCGGCTCGTCGCTCTTCATCCTGCCGTTTGTGTCCGCGCCGGCGGGCCTGTTCGTCTTCGCCGTTCTGTACGGCCTCGACTGGTACGCCTCGGGGCCGGCGACCACGACCATCATCGCGCGCGCTTTCGGCGCCCAGCGGGTCGGCCGGATTTTCGGTCTGGTTTTTGTCTTTCATCAGCTCGGCGGCGCCAGCGCGGCGCTCTTCGGCGGCTGGGCGCGCGTTTATTTCGGCGATTATCAATACGCATTTCTCGCCGGCGGATGTCTCGGTCTGATCGCGGCCTGTCTCGCTTTGACCATCGATCGGCAGATCGTCGAGAGATCAGAGGCGACGATCGGCGCCGAGCTGGCCGGCGCGTGAACCTTCGCAAGCAAAGGAGAATAACAGCATGGCAACTGCGCTCCAGGGTTCGAAGCATCGACGAAAATTCTTTCTCCCCTTCGCGCTGGCTGTGCTGGTGAGCGGGTTTGGCGGCGCAACCCTCCTAAGCGCCGCCTCGAGCGGCGCGGTTCACGTCTTCGCCGGCGCCGACGACGCCGCGCCGGTGATCGAGTCCGTCGACGACGGCCGCTCGCTCGCACCGATCGCCGAGATGACCGGCGCCGGCGGCGTGAAGTGGTTCATGGTGAAAACCAAAAGCGGCAACGTGGGCTGGATCAAAGCGGGCGCTGTTTCTGCGGCAAAAATCGACGATCACTTCCGCGCGCTGCCGAAGGATTCCGGACTCCTCGCACCGAGCGTGACGGCCGAGCCCGCTTCCGGCGCATCGGCGGCGGGAGCGATCACCATCCCCGTCAGGATCGACGGTGCCAAGGTCGTCGTGCCGGTGACGTTCAGAAACGGCTACAACAGCTCCACCGGTTATCTCGCAGTCGATACCGGCGCGGCGCAGACGATGGTATCGAGACGGATCGCCCGGGAGCTCCGCTTACTTTCTGCGGGCGGACAGAAAAGAGTGGGCATCGGCGGCGTGGTCACGGTGGATGTGGGCGTGGTCGAAGCAGTGCGCGTGGGCCGAGCCGAAGTGAAAAACATGCCGGTGAGCATTCACGATCGCGTGATGGATCTCGGCTATGAAGGGCTGCTCGGCTTCGATTTTCTCGGCCGTTTCCAGATGTCGGTGGATGCGGACAAACAGGTGATGGTGCTGACGCCGCGCGGCAAATAGGCGCGCGGCGGGCTCGTTCCGATCAGCAGAGCAACGACGGCAGGCGGTGGCGCAAAATTGCTTCGGCCTGCGCGACGATTTCGTCCACCACTTCCTTCACTTCTTTGATCGAGTCGATCAGCCCCGCGTCCTGACCGAAGGAGAGCGAGGCGTTGCGGATGTCGCCGGCGGCGCGGGCGGCGGCGAGCTGTTTGCCGATCTCGGGCGCATTCTGGCGCAGCATCCATTCACGGCCTGCCCAGCGCTCGATGAACGGATTGCGCTGCGCGCGCGACATGGCGCCGGGCCAGACGCGCTGGCTGGCGAGATCGGGGATCTCCGTCAGCACGGTGTCGTGGCCGTCGCTTTTGACGATCTCTTCTTTGAAGTTGGGATGAATCGGCGCCTCCGGCGTGGCCATGAAGCGTGTGCCGAGCAAAACGCCCTCGGCGCCGAGGGCGAGGGCCGCCGCCAGGCCGTGACCGTCGGCGATGCCGCCGGCCGAGAGCACCGGCAGCGGCGCCACCGCTTTCACCATCATCGGCACCAGCGGCAGCGATGCCATCCAGCCCACGTGGCCGCCGGCTTCCGTGCCCTGGGCGACGAGCACATCGGCGCCGGCTTCGGCGGCGCGCAGCGCTTCGGGAACTTCGCCGGCCATGTGCATCACTTTGGCGCCGGCGTCGTGGGCGCGCTGGAAATAATCGCGCAGGGTCTGGTCCCTGCGCGCCCAGGCAAAGGCGACAAGCTGCGGCTTCGAGCGCAGGGTGACGGCGAACATCTCTTCCTGGATCTGAAACAGCAGGTGATTGATGCCGAAGGGTTTGTCGGTGCGCTCGCGGATCGCGGCGATCTCGGCATCGAGCGTGCTTGCGTTGAATGCCGAAGTGCCGAGGGTGCCGAAGCCGCCGGCGTTGGACACCGCTGCGACCAGCGGCGCGGCGGTCGCGCTGCCCATGCCGCCTAAAACGATCGGATGACGAATGCCGAGCAGATCGCAAATGCGCGTGTGAATCATGATTCCTCCGGGTTGAATAAATGAATGCGGGGATTTCACCGCGGAGGCGCAGAGCTAGCAGAGAATCCTCTCTGTGTTCTCCGCGCCTCTGCGGTGAGAGCTACAAAAAAAAGAATAACTCACAGGTCAGCTCTGGGATAGTTCAGCGGATCGATTTCAAATTTTCTCAGCTCCGGCATGACGCGCTCGGCGAAAAGCGCGAGAGAGTCCAGCGCCTGTTTCTGCGTCAGCTCGCCGAAGGTGAATTCGCCGAGGAAGGTGTCGGCGCCGGCGTCGATGGCGATTTTCTTGATTTGTTGCACGACGGTTTCCGGCGCGCCGCAGATAAACGAGCCTTCGGCGATGGAATGCTCCATGTCCATCAATTCCTGGCGCCGGCCGCCGTCGAGGATCGTCGCCAAACCCGTCGAGCCGTGGGCGCCGTAGGTGCGCGCGCCGCCGCGCCGCTCCCAGAAATTTTTCCAGTGATATTCGCCCTCGGCGCGCGCCTGCCGATCGGTGGCCGCGACGTAGATCTCGCGCATCAAGCCGATGCGCGGCTTCGGCCCCGGCGGTTGCGCGCGCCCGTAGGCGGCGCGGTATTCGTCGAAAGCGCGCCGCGCGGCTTTCATTCCGGCCGGCACCCATTGGACGGTGCTGATGGCGCTCGCCGCGGCTTCCTCGATGGAATCCTTGCTGCGGGTCGGCATCCAGAGCGGCGGATGCGGTTTCTGCACCAGCGGGATCGACAGATCAACGTCCTTGCACTTGAAGTAGCGGCCTTCGAAGCTGAACGCTTCCCGGGTCCAGAGGCCGCGGATGATCTGCAGCGCTTCGAGCGTCATCTCGCGCTTTTGCGCCCAGGGAATATTGTAAGCCGCAAAACTGAACGGGCCGATGCCGGCGCCGAAGCCGCACTCCAGACGGCCTTCGGTGAGATTGTCGAGCAGCGCCACCTCTTCGGCGACGCGGATCGGATTCCACAGGGGCAAGACGTAAACCAGCGGCCCCAGGCGAATTCGTTTGGTCCGCTGCGATGCCGCGCCGAGAAACGCGCCGGGGCTCGGGCATTCGGAAAAGCCCATGTCGAAGTGGTGCTCGGCGACGAAATAAAAATCCATGCCCGCGCGATCGGCGCACTCGACGACTTCCAGGTGATTTTTATAAAGCTCGACGTAGGAACGCGCCGGCAGATCGTGCTTTTGCATGTGGTCGAAGATTCCGAGCTTCATGGGAAATCGCCTCTACTTTGCCAGGGCTTTTTCTTTTTCGATCTCGCGCAGCAGGGAGTTGTCGAACATTTTTTCCAGCGCGGGTTTTTTTGTTTCGGCGCTCTGCTCGGCGCGAAAATCGATAATCGATTGGAGCCCCGCCGCCGACACGTAGGGAATTCTCAACGCGTAGTCTTTCACGTTTTCCTTGTAGGTTGCGTCAAGCGTCTCGGGGTCGGTGGTGCGGGTGTATTTGCCGATGGATTTTTTTGCCAGCGCCGGCTCCTGAATCGCCAGATCGTAGGCGGCGATGGTCGCGCGCAAAACATTTTTCAGCTCTTCGCGGCGGGCGCGCGCCTGCGCGTTTTTCACGATCAGACAGCCGTAGTCGAAGGGCAGGGCGATGGTTTCCGTGGTGAGCAGCTCGCGAAAGCCGAGCCTGCGCGCCTGAATGCTCAGCGGCAGCGAGATCGCGCCGCCCTGGACCAGATTCTTTTGCATGGCCGCGATGATCTCCGGGGTGCCGCCGAGCTGAAGGAGAGCCACGTCTTTCACCGGCTGAAGCTGGTTTTTCAGGAGCACGTGGCGCGCCACGAAATCGGAGAACGCGCCGAAGCGCGAAACGCCCACGGCTTTGCCTTTGAGCCCGGCGACGGTGGCGACCGGCGCGGTGGTGAAAAAGGAAGTCTGCCCGGTATCGTACTGGCAGCCGATCATCGTCAGCTCGGCGCCGCCGAGATTGGCGTCGACCACCGCGCCCGCGGCGGAATAAACGATGTCGATGTCGCCGCCGAGCAGCGCCTGCACGGCCTTGGTGCTCGAGCCGATGAAGAGCAGCTCCATGTCCACGCCGTATTTCTGATACAACCCCGCGTCCTTGCCGACCCACAAAATCGCGAAGGTGCCGGCGAAGGCCGTGTAGGCGACGCGCAGCTTCTGCGCTGGAAGATCGGCGGCGCGGAGAATGAGGAACGCCGATAAACAGACAAGAAAAAGACCTGGGATTTTATCGCGCCGCTTCACGAAAGCCCCGCCCGACGGACATTTTCCGATAAATCACGGTCACGATTACGCTGTCAAGCTATGAATGGCCGTTTTGAGCGGCTGCTCGCAAGGCGTGCGCTGTTGGTCGTCGAAACAAGGAGCTGCCAGGGGCTGGTGCTCGGCGGCAGAGAGTAATAGACTCGCCGAGCGTGTGGACGGCAACGCGGAGAAGTTGATGATGGCGGGTGCGCGCAGAGAGCACGCCTGACTCCATCGTTCACAACCTGACTGAGACGATCCAAAAAAGAGCGCCGCGAGCGCGAGCTCAAGGGTCGGAAAGGAATGTCACGATGGCTGCCCATTCCCGGATGTTGTGGGTGTCGGCGCTGCTGGGTTTTCTTTGCGTCGGGTCTGCCGGCGCCGAGAAAATCCGCACCGCGGTGCCGGGCCTGAACCTGAATTATCTGTCGGTTTTTTCCGCCGACGCGCGCGGCTTTTTCAAGGATGAAGGCCTGGACAACGAGACCATCGTTATCGGCGGACCTGCCGGCATCGCGGCGCTGATCAGCGGCGACGTGGACTACAGCGGCGCCGGCGGCAGCGGGCTGCGCGCCGCCGTGAAAGGCGCGCCGCTGAAAGCGATCCTCTATCAGACCGAAAAGCCGACCTGGTATCTGATCGCGCACCCGTCGATCGCACAGGCGGCCGATCTGCGCGGCAAAAAGATCGGCGTCGCGCTGCTCGGCGACAGCGAGGACCGCTTCACGACCCTGTTCGTCGAGCGCAGCGGCCTGTCCGCAAAGGATGTGACCAAGATCACCCTCGGACCCAACATGACCGACAAGATTCTCGCGATCAAAAGCGGCGCGGTGGCGGCGGTGGTGCTCGATCCGGCCGGCGCGGTGGCGGCGGAGAAAGAAGGGCTGCGCAATCTCGCTTTTCTCGGCGATATTTTTCCGCTGCCGTTTCAGGGCTACGTGACCACGGACAAAAAGATCGCGGAGAATCCGCTGCAGCTCAAACGCTGGCTGCGCGCGGTGATCCGGGGTTTGATGTTTCTGCGCGAGCGGCCCGAGGAAGCGGCGGACGTGGCGCTGAAAAAACTCCGGCTGAGAAACGCCACCCAGGCGATGCTCGGCGAGGCGATCCGCGGCTACGCGCGCGCGCTGCCGGCGGGCGTGCCGGGCCTGCCGTCGGCGGAAGGGATCAAAAACGTGCTCGAATACGAGATCCGCCTGCCGCTCCGCATGGATGCGCCGGTCGCCGCGGAGAAATTTCTCGATTTGCGCTGGGTCGCCGAGGTCAGAAAAGAACTGGAGCCGCGCAAATAGCCACGCGCCATCGGCGCGCCGCGCCAATTTCGAAAGGAAGCCCAGCATGAACGCCGTCGACAGTCGCGATCTTCGCTCGCTCCGGGTCGATCTGGTCGGGAGCCTGCTGAGACCGCAGGCGGTGAAGGATGCCTTCGCCGCCTGGAGCGCGGGGCGGATGAGCGCAGCCGAGCTGAAACAGGCTCAGGACGAGGCGATCCGCGCGGCCGTCGCAAAGCAGGTTGCGCACGATTTGCCGATCGTCGTGGACGGCGAGTTTCGCCGCACCGCGTTCATGGAGAGTTTTTCCGTGGTGGCCGGGGTCGAGGAATGGCAGAGCGGCGTCAAGACCTATCACGAGCTGCTCAAGCGCGACGATGCCGCCGACACGGCCGCGCACAAGGGGCAGGATCCGATCCTGCTCAACCGCAAGCGCGTCACCGGCAGGCTCAAGCTGCTCCGCAACGCGCTGCTCGACGACTACCGCTTCGCACAGCAGCTTACCGACCGTCCGGTGAAAATCACGTTGATCGGGCCCGACCGCATTCAGCAGTGCTTCGACGCCGACGCATCGCGCGCGGTGTACCCCAGCACCGAGGAATTTCTCCGCGACGTGGTCGCGGTGGAGCGCGCGATGATCAGCCAGTTGGCCGGCGCCGGCTGCCGCTACGTCGGCATCGACGCGCCCGGCTACACCGCCTACGTGGACCCGGCTTCGCTGGCGGCGATGCGCGCCCGCGGCGAAGATCCGGCGGCGGTCATGGAGCGCTCGATCGCCGCCGACAACCGGGTGATCGCGGATTTTCCGGACGTCACTTTCGGCATTCACATCTGCCGCGGCAACCGCCAGAGCATGTGGCACCGCGAAGGCCACTACGATGCCATCGCCGAGAGGCTTTTCAGCGGTCTAAATCACCAGCGGCTGCTGCTCGAATACGACACCGAGCGCGCCGGCGGTTTCGCGCCGCTGCGCTTCGTGCCCAAAGGAAAGATCGCCGTGCTCGGTTTGATCACGACGAAAGTCGGGCGGGTGGAGACGGTGGATGAGCTGCGGCGGCGCATCGAGGAGGCGGCGCGCTTTCTGCCGCTCGAGCAGATGGCGCTCAGCCCGCAGTGCGGCTTCGCCTCGAGTTTGCGCGGCAATCTGCTGACGGAAGAAGAACAGTTTCGCAAGCTCGACGTGATGCTCGAGACCGCGCGAAAAGTGTGGGGTTAGCCGAAGCCGCCGCAGGCGCGCGGCGCCTGCAGCGGCTTGGGCTGTGACAATTCGGCCGACTTTAGCGCCGATCGTCGCCCTCGCGCATGGACCACACGTTTTTCTGCGCGGCGCAGAAACGCCGCGAAGCATCGACCGACTGGCGCGACCCGTCGAGATCGGCCTGCACGGTGAAGCAGTGCTCGCGGTTGCGCATGCGAAAGCCCTCGTTGGCCGGAATCTCGATGTCATTCACGCCCGGCCGAAGCCTGAAATTGTTCACCTGTCCGGCGGTGTTGCCGCCCTCGCGCACGACGATGTCCGTGCTGCAATCGCGCCGCCCGTCGAAGCGGATGCGCACCTTCCAGGCGCGCACGCGCTGGCCTTCGCGGATCGGGTCGGGCGACATGTCGAGGTCCTCGATATGGAGCCGATCGCCGCGCCGGCAGGATTCGCCGCGTCCCCCCTCGGCGGCCAGCGCCGCGGGCGCCGGAGTCAAAAACAGATTGCCCAGAATGCCCGTCAGTAGAACCGCTTTGAACCAGTTCATACAAGCCTCCTTGGTAAAGATCTGTGGCTTAGACGCTGGAAATTATCTCCTGCTGTAAAGAACCGGCGCAAGACCGAAAAAAACTTTCCGGTCAGTTGCCCAGACTTGCCATTAACCGGCCGAAGCCGCGCACCGATTCCTTGATGTCGATCAGTTTCATGGCGTACCAGATGCACGCCAGGCTGCTGGTCACCACCGGCTTGCCGATCTCGCCTTCGAGCAACTGGACGTCGGTGATCGTCGGCCAGCGCGGGCAGGCGATGAAAACGCCGTCCGCGGCGCGTCCTTTGGCATAGAGCCGTTTGGCGATCTTGTAAGAGGCGTGGACCGGCAGGTCGGTCAGGTCGGCGTTCTTGCGCACGCCGTAGCCGGCGATCTGCAGGACTTCGAAGCCGGACTGTTCCAGGTGGCGCTTGAGACGCTGATTCAGCTCCTCGGGATACGGCGTGCCGACCACCAGTTTTTTGCAGTTCATCGCTTTGAGCGCTTCGACTTCCGCGGTCAGCCCCGCGGCCACCGGCACGCCGAATTTGTCGGTGAGCTTCTGGCCAAGCTCACGGTCGGCGCCGAAGGGCAGCCGGGTGAACAGCGGCGAGCCGCTGAAGATGATCGAGTCGCAGTGGTTCTCGACCAGATCCTGCACCGCTTCTTCGATGCGATGGAGCTGCTTTTCGAAATCGTCGTCCACCAGCTGGCGCACCGTGCCGGTGGTGTTGAGCATCATGAAGCCGTCGGGGAACATTTTGTAAAACTCGTAAACCAGAGTGTCGCCGCGGGAAGGGGCGACGTGACCGATGCGGGCGCGCCAGCCATACATGATTTTTTACCTCCGTAGGTTTTGTTTCGTGCGCAATTCACATCGTCCAGCCGTAGAGCGCCGCCGGATTGTCGGCGAGAATTCGCCTGCGGCTTCGCTCCTCCGGCGCGGCGGCAAGGAGAAAATCGAGCAGATCGCCGTCGTTGGGCATCGGTCCGGCGATGCCCGCGTGGGGCCAGTTGCTGCCCCAGATCACGCGATCGGGCCGCGCCTCGATGATTTGCCGCGCGACCTCGATCATGTCGCCGTAATCCGGCGGCCCGGCTTCGGACAGTTGATAAAAGCTGTAAAGATTGATCCAGACGCGCTCCTCGCTTTTAAGAACCGAAAGCAGCTCGGCAAATTCGCGCTCCGCGCGGTGGCGCGGCTCGGCGTGGGCGAGGTGATCGAAGACGTAGGGAAGCCCCAGCCCATTCAGCGCCGGCACGGCGCCGATCGCCTCGGCCGTCGACTGGCACATGAATTCCACGTGCCAGGCAAAATCGGCGGTGCGCGCCGCCATCCGTTTGGCGTCTGCGAAAGACAAGCCGCCGCGGCCGTTGGCTTTGATCCGAAAGCCGGTAAAGCCGCCGTCTTTGAGCTCGAGCAATTCCTTGTCGGCGATCGCCGGATCGAGCAGGGCGAGGCCCTTGAAATTTCCCTGCATGCGGCTGAGCGCATCGAAGGTGACCCGATTGTTCGTGCCGTTGGCGCTGCCGGTGACGATCACCGCGCGCGATAAACCGAGGGCGCGGTGGACTCGCAGATAATCGTCCAGAGTGGAGCGCGGGTCGGGCGTGTAGTTTCGCTCGGGCGCCAGCGGGTAGAGTCGAGTCGGGCCGTAGACATGAAGGTGGGTGTCGCAGGCGCCGGGCGGCGCGATGAGGCGCGGCTTTTTCGTGTGCGGATCGGGTTTTTTTACCGGGCGCATGGCGCGCTCAATTTAATCCAGGTGCGTGGCGAATAGCCAGCGCCGCGCGGGCCATTTTTCGGCATCCCGGGACGAGCCGGCTTTGGCTTGACCGCGCTTCGGCGTTTGCCCTATTTTCGAGTTGATGGACTGTCGAGCGGAGGAATTTATGGCCGGCGCGTTGAATCTGTTTTTGTTAAAGGCCGACGGTCTCGCGCGCTGCCGCTGGGACGGCGTGTCCGAGGAAGTCGAGATTCTCAACCGCGCGCTCGAAGGCGAGACCGTGCGCGAGGTGGCGCGCGATCCGTTTCAGCCGCGGCGTTTGTACGCGGCCACGTTGACCGAGATCCACGTGAGCGAAGACGACGGCGCGACCTGGCAATGGCTGCCGTCCGGCGGCATCGACCGGCGCGATATCTGGACGATGGCCGTGCATCCTACCCGCGCCGACGAGCTCTACGTCGGCACCTTGCCGGCGGCGGTTTACGTGAGCGAGAACGGCGGCCGCTCGTTTCGCGAGCTGGCGGCGTTTCGCGAGCTGCCCGACTACCACAAGTGGACGTTTCCTCCCGGCGCCCACGTGGCGCACGCGCGCTCGATCGTGCTGGACGCGCGGGTGCCGGAGGAAATCCTCGTCGGCATCGAAGAGGGCGGCGTGGCGCGCAGCCGCGACCGGGGCGCGAGCTGGGAAGATATCAGCGGACCGCCGAGCCCCACGGCCTTTCCCAAAGTCAACGATCCCGCCGGGATCATCCCGTACGAAATGGGCAAGCATGAAGAAGGGCGCGTGTACCGCGACGTGCACTGGGTGACCCGCCATCCGACGCGCCTGGAGACTCTGTTCGCAAGCACCGGCCTCGGCACCTATCAAACCGACGACGGCGGGAAAAGCTGGCGCAAATGCGAGTATGGCATGGGGCGCGCCTACGCGATCCCCATGTGCAATCATCCCGCGCTGCCCGAGCGAATCTTTCTGGGCGCCGCGGAAAACGGGCCAGCTTCGTGGCCGGGCTATCGCACCGTTCGCGCCGGGCCGTACAATACCGTGCGGTTCAGCCGCAATCTCTCGGCGCAAACCGGGGGCGCCAAAACCCAGATTTTGCGCAGCGACGACCGTGGAAAAAACTGGAGCCGCCTCGACGGCGGCCTTCCCGCCGGCCATGCGCACATGACCTGCGGCTTCGCGGCGCACCCGGACGATCCGCGGATTCTTTGCGTCGGTTACACCGACGGATCGGTTTATGCGACCAAAGATGGCGGCGAAATCTGGCATCGGCTTAAAGTCGCAGAAGACAAGCTTTACGGGATTCGCCTCGCGCAGGCTGTATAAGCAGGCCGGCGGTTTAGGTAATTTCAAGTCTTTTAGCGGCCCGTCAGGAAAGAACAGGGACAATATAAACACGTTTTGTCTTGTGAATTAGTTGACAGGACCTAGGCAATGCTTCACAATTGAACAATTAAAATCACAGTCCAACGCGGACGGGAAAGGTGGACTCGATGATGAGGGAGCAAAAGCAATTGCGAGGTTATGGTTCGGTGTTGTTGGCGGTTCTGTTTCTGGCCGCGTGCGGCAATCCGCCCAATCCGCCGCCGGCCAGCTGGACTTCGGAAAATCCCAGCGCTTCGAGCGGAAAGGCGACGGCGTCTGCAAAGCCGGCGCCGGCCAAAGCGGAGGGCAACAAAGATTCGAGCCTGGAAGCTCTCAAGCGCGGCGAAGCCGCGGGCACAGGCCCGATGGCCGACATCCATTTCGATTTTGACAGCGCCGCGCTTTCGGAGCAGGCGCGCGCGGTTTTGAAAACCAACGCGGAGTGGCTCAAGGCCAATCCTGCCGCCAAGGTCCAGATCGAAGGCCATTGCGACGAGCGCGGCACCGCGGAGTACAACATGGCGCTCGGCGCCAAGCGCGCTCAGGCGGCGATGGATTATCTGACGACTCTCGGCGTCGCTGCGAACCGGCTCTCGACCATCAGCTACGGCGAAGAAATTCCGGTCTGCAAGGAACACACCGAAGATTGCTGGGCGAAGAACCGCCGCGCGCGGTTTGTCGCCTCCGGCGCCAAGCCGGTTTCCTGAGTTCGGATCGTCGTCAAACAATTAATTAAAAAAAGGCCCGCGTCGCAGGACGCGGGCTTTTTTTTGAGGGGTGCGCTTTCGAACCGCTCGGCCCCGCCGCATTCCTCTTTTCTTCTCTCCAACCGCCGTGGATTGACAGCGCGCGCGGCGCTTTGTTACGGTCCGCTCGATTCACGCGGCAAGAAGGCGAGAGGAAAAATATGCTGGCAGCGCGACGGTGTTCGATCGGGGCCGGTCTTGTCATCGGGTTCTTGGTCTGGGTTATGTGCGGGCAGGCGCGCGCCGAGGATGCGTTTCGCGTCTCCTACGGCGGCTATAACGAGACCGCGGCGCCTATGTGGGTGGGGATCGAGCGCGGCATTTTCAAAAAATACGGCATCGACGCCTCGATGATCCAGGTGCGCTCCGGCGCGCTCAGCGTGGCGACTCTGGTCGCCAGGGAAGTCGAGGGCGTGTACCCGGCGCAGTCGACGATTCTCAGCACCGTCGCGGGCGGCGTCAAGCTCGGCTGCATCGCCAGCGCGATCAACAAAATTCCCCGGGTGCTGGTCGCGCGCAAGGACATCAAACGCATCGAGGATCTGCGCGATAAAAGCGTCGGCGTGCAAAGCGTGGGCGGCGGTTTCTGGCTCCAGACGATGATCATGCTCGATCATCTCGGCGTCGATCCCGACAAGTTCGGCCTCAAGACGCGGGTCATCGGCGACGGCCAGGTGATTGTCCAGGCGCTGCTCGCCGGCAACATCGACTTCGCCGCGCTGACGTACAGCCTCGCCGAAGCGCCGCTCAGGGCGGGATTCAACTCGCTTGCCGATGCGGCCGAAATGAAAGCGCCGTACCAGGGCCCGAGCCTCTGCGCGCTCAAAGAATCCATCGCCGGGCGCGGCGATTTTTTTCTGCGTCTGACCCGCGGCCTCGCCGAGGCGGGCGCGTTTATCCTCGACCCCGCCAACCGGGCCGAGGTGGTCAAGACGCTGCAGAAGAACTTGCGGCTATCCAAAAGCGACGAGGCCGAGGCGGCCTACCAAGTGGCGCGGCTTTCGACGACGCTCGACCTCGCGCCCAATCCGGCGGCGTATAAAATCGTCCAGCGCCTGGTCGGCCGCATCAATCCCAAAATCAACCAGGTGGATCTCGATCAGGTGATCGATCCGAGTTTCGTGCGCGCGCTGGAGAACAGCGGCTTTCTCGGGGAGCTGCGCCGCAGAGTCAAATAATCCCGGCGCGCCGGATTCGCTCAGGCCGCGCCGAACCGATCCAGACACTCCGGCGCGAACAATTCCTCGACGGAAAATTTTCTTGGCGTCAGTCCCTGCTCGTGCGAATAGAGCGTGGCGGCTTCGAGGGTCGGCAGATTGTTCTGCACGCCGTAGGGATAGACGTCGCGGCCGATGATCGCTCGGGCGTACTCCAGGTCGAGATTCACCCAGGGCAGTGCCGGCAGGCCTTCTTCGTAGGCTTCGAAGGCGAGCTGCTTGGCGGCTTCGAAAGCGCGCGCCAGGCGCGCGGCGAGCGACGGGTCGCGCTCGTAAACGGCGCGGCGGATCACGACCAGGTGCATAATCGGAAAGATTTTCGTGCGCCGGTAGTAATCGGCTTCCACGGCGCGGGCATCGGCGAACAGGCGTTGGATGTGCGGCGCGCCGGCGCGAAAGCCGCGCGGCGCCTGGGTCAGCGCCACCGCGTCGAGGGCGCCGGCTTCGAGCAGATCGTCGAGAGTCTCGCCTTGGGCGATGTTGTCGAGGCGGATGCCTTTGGGAATTTCGATCGCGACGTGCTCGGAGCGGCGGCGAAACCAGTGGATAGTTTCCGGCGCGACGCCGTATTCATGCCGGAGCAAACCGCGCACGAACAAAAGCGCGGTCATCGAGTAATCGGCGATGCCGATTTTTTTTCCTTTGAGGTCGGCGGGCTCGCGGATGCCGGAGCGGGTGTTGATCCAGATGTAAGAATGGCGAAACACGCGCGACGGAAACACCGGCAGGGCGACGAATCGCCGATCATTTTTGCCCAGAGCGATCATATAATTCGACAGCGACATTTCCGAGGCGTCGAACTCCTCGTCGTGAAGCATGCGCAGAAAAATCTGCGACGGCGGCGAGAGGTAGACGAACTTGAGATCGACGCCTTCCACTTTGACCCGGCCGTCGGCAAGGGCGCGGGTGTGGTCGTAATCGCGCACGGCGATGGTGAGAGCTCGGTCGGCCATTTTTCCTCCGAAGGATTGGCGGCGCTTCGAATTTAGGTGCAAGCGCGGCCGGAAGTCAACGCGCGCGGCTGGACAGGATGGCCGAGATACGGTAAAGCGGGGCCGGTGGAACGTGGACGCGCTCGTGATCTCAGTGCAACGCGAGCGATGAACACGATCACGAAAGCGGAGCGCATGAAAACTCTTGTTGCGCTTGTGATGGCGCTGCTGCTGGGCGCGCCGATTCGCGCTGCGGCGGAAAAAATCCGCATCAGCGGCGGCGGCATGACGCCGCTGCACGGCATTATCTGGGTCGCCGCTCAGGAGGGGCTATTCAAAAAGTACGGCCTGGAAGCCGAATATCTGACGATGAACAGCGGCACTTTGGGCGTGCAGACTCTGCTCTCGAACGAGAGCCAGTATCTGTTTTCCACCGGCGCGCTGGCCATCACCGCCGACGCGCAGGGCGCGGATCTGGCGATGATTGCCGGCGGCTTCAATCTGTATGCTTTCAAAGTGGTCGGGCGGCCCGAGGTAAAAGGCATCGGCGAATTGCGCGGCAAGAAAATTTCCATCAGCCAGTTCGGCTCGGCCACCGACTTCGCCGTGCAGGCGAGCCTGGAAAAATTCGCCGTCGATCCGAAGCAAGTCACCGTGATCCAGCTCGGGCCGAGCTCGAGCCGGCTTGCCGCTCTCATCAACGGCTCCACCGACGCGTCGCTGTTTACCGAGCCCTTCGCCACGATGGCGGTCAAAAAGCACAAGATGAACTTGCTGCTCGACATGGCCGAGGCCGGCATGCCCTATCCGCAGAGCTGCCTGATGGTGAAGCGGAGCTATCTCGAAACGCACCGCGATCAGGCCCTGCGCGTCCTCAAAGCGCTCGTCGAAGGCATGTTCCTCGCACGCAAAGAGCGCGGTCTGGCGCTCCGGGCGATCAAAAAATATATTCGCGCCGACAACGAAGTCTACGATATCGGCTACGATTACTTTCTCGGCAAGCACGCCGAAGGCTTGCTCAGCATGCCCGACCGGCGCGGCGTGGAGGCGGTGATTCAGCAACTGGCGCGGTCGAATCCCAACGCCCGCGGCCAGACGCCGGAAACTTTGCGCGTCTTCGAGCCGAGCCTGCTCGATGAGCTCAAGCGCAGCGGTTTTATCGACGGCGCGCGAAAATAGACGGGACTGCCGCGCTGCGAAGCTCAGCGGGTCGCCGCGGCTTTGACCTGCGCGTAATCGGTCCAGCCCTGCAGGACTTTCAGCACGCCTCCTCACCAGAGTGGTCGCGCCGAGCAGGCAATCGGCAAAATTGAGCGGATCGATGCCCCCCTCGACCAGAGCCGCCGACGGTCTCGGTCGCGCTGCTGGTGTGCCGGGTGCTCAGGCTTCGATCGCGGTTGCGGCGGTTCCCTGGGGCTCGATGGGAATGTCGGCAACCCGCTGATGGCAGGCGTCGACGATGACCTGGTTCGCCAGGCGCACGATGGCGCTGTCGTTTTCGTTGACCCGCTGCTCGATGCTGCTTTCCGACGGATCTTCGTCTGCGTCGTCGAGCTGTTTGAGCAGGGACGAAACCGATGGCTGAATGTTTGCAAGCTTCGCGCATAGCGGCGTGTTTTTCGTTTGACGGCGCGGTTGGCTTGAAAGTATCTTTGGGCCCTTCGATATCGAGGAGAATTCCGCGCGCAGGCTGTTGTTTATGCAAACCGATCGTTACGATTATTCGCCGATCCTTCGCCGCCGGGCGTTCCAATGGCCGAACGGGGCGCGGGTCGCGCTGATGGTGGCGCCCAACATCGAGTTTTTTCACATCGACAAAGTTATCCCCGGCGCGCCGAGCGCGCAGCTGCCCGACGTGACCGGCTACGCGCTGCGCGATTACGGCTCGCGCATCGGCGTGTTCCGCATGATGGAGGTGCTCGACAAGCACGCCATCCGCGCCACGGTGCTGCTCAACGCCGATGTTTGCGCGCACCATCCGGCGATTATCGAAGAAGGCAAGCGCCGGCGCTGGGAATGGCTCGGCCACGGCGTCACCAACAATCTGCGCATGAATCAATATCCTCCCGATCAGGAGCGCGCGGTGATCCGTCAGATTCGCGAGACCATTGCGGCGGCCACCGGCGCAGCGCCGCGCGGCTGGCTCGGTCCCGGCGGCGGCGATGAAAGCCCGCACACGCTCGATCATCTCGCCGCCGAAGGCTTCGATTACGTTTGCGACTGGGGTTTCGACGATCAGCCCTGCGCCATGCGGGTGAACTCCGGCCGCATGATCGCGATTCCGTACCAGCAGGGGCTGAATGACATCCGGGTGATTTTTCAAGGCGGCCACACGCCGAAGGATTGGCTGCAGATGGTCTGCGATCAGTTCGACCAGCTTTACGCCGAGGGCGCCACCCAGGGGCGGGTGATGACGATCCCGCTGCATCCGTTCGTCATCGGTTTGGCGTTTCGCATCAAATACCTCGACAAGGCGCTCGAATACATCTGCGCCCACGACGGGGTCTGGAAAACCACCGGCGCGGAGATCGCCGACTACTATTACGCCCATTATTATTCCCAAGCGTGAGGCTCGACATGCGCGCGGCAATCAAGTTTTTCCTCTACAGCGCTCTGCTGCTCGCGCTCGCTCCTGCATCGAGCTTCGGTATCGATCGGGTGGTGATCGGCAACGTCTCGCGCACCGTGGAACAGTTGCCGAACTACGCCGCTACCGACAAGGGCTTCTTTGCCCAGGAAGGAATCCAGGGCGATGTGGTGTTGATCGGCTCCACCGACACCTTGATCCAGGCGCTCATCGCCGGGCAGGTCAACGTCGCCATCGTCGATCCGTCCGCGGCCATCAACGCGGTGGAGCGCGGCGCGGCGCTCAAAATCATCGGCGGCACGGTGCCGGTCGCCGCGTACACGCTGGTCGCCTGTCCCAAATACAAATCGATCAAAGATCTCAAAGGCACCACCATCGGCGTCGTCAGCCTGGTTTCGGGCAGCACGATTTTTCTTCGCGAGATGCTCAAGGCCGAAGGACTGGAGCTCAACCGCGACTACACGATCCTTCAGAACGGACCCACGGGCCAGCGCCTGGCAAGCCTCAAGACGTGCAGCACGTCGGCGACGATGCTGCTCGGCGGCGATCTGCCGCGCTCGCGCGAGCTGGGGTTTCTGGAGCTCGCCCGGCTCGCCGACTACATTCCCAATTTGCAGTTTCACAGCCTGATCGTCGACAGCCGCTGGGCCGAGGCCAACAGCCAGTTGACCGTGCGCTATCTGAAGGCGATGGTGCGCGCGATGCAGTGGGCCCACGCCAATCGCGAGCAGGCCGCCGAGCTGGTGAGCCGGCGCACCGGAATCCCGCTGAAATCCACTCGACCTACAGTCGATGAATATCTCTCCCAGGGCATCATCAGCCGCGACGGCTCGGTGAACCGCGACGGATTTCAGCGCCTGATCGATCTGATGGGCGAAAGACTATTCAAAACCCGGCCCTATCCGGCGCCGGAAAAATATCTCGACATGAGCTATCTCCGCCGCGCGCACCAGGAGCTGGGATTGCCGACGGAAACCAAGAAGTAGAAGTTCAATTCTGGAAACCTGCTGCGCGCATTATCTGCTCAACTCGCCGTATTCGATCAACACAGACAGGAACTAACATGAAGCGGATATACAAGAGCTCTTTTTACCTGGCTGCGGGCCTGATTCTGCTTTTGTCGCTGCGCCCGCCGATCGCCTCAGGCGCGGAGGCGCCGCTGCGCAAGCTGCGGGTCGCAATCACTTCGCTCTCCGGCTCCATGGCGGTGCCCTGGCTCGCGCGCCAGGCGGGAATCTTCAAAAAGCACGGCCTGGACGTCGAGGTCATCGCCACGCCGAGCGGCGTCGAGGGCATGAGCGCGCTGATCGCGGGCGAGATCTCGTTTCTGCAAATCGCCGGCGCCACCACCGTGAGCGCGGCGGTGGGCGGCGCCGACGTGATCGTGATCGGCACGACGATCGGCACCCTGGTGCAGAATCTCATGGCCCGGCCTGAAATCGAGAAGGCCGAGCAGCTGCGCGGCAAATCGGTCGGCATCAGCCGCTTCGGCACGACCATCGACACCGGCGCGCGCATCGCGCTTCGCCATTTCGGTCTGGTGCCGGAGAAAGACGTCTCGATCGTTCAGCTCGGCGGCATGGAATCCATCGTGCCCGCCATGGCGGGCGGTCGCGTGCAGGCGGGCATTCTTTCTTATCCGGCGACCGGCCGGGCCAAGCAGCTCGGCTTTCGCGAGCTGCTCGATATTTCCTCGCTCAACATGCCCTACGCATCGACCGGCATCACGACGCGCGGCGAGGTGATCCGCAAGGAGCCCGACCTGGTGCGCCGATACATGACCGCCCAGGTCGAGGCGATCGCGCGCATGAAACGCGACCGGCCGTTTACTCTCGAGGTGATGGGCAAATTCCTGCGCACCAGCGATCAGGAGCAGCTCGGCGAAGCTTACGAGATTTACGCCAACAAATATCTGCTCAAGGTGCCGCTGCCGACCGTCGAGGCGATCCGCGCGGTGCTCGAAGAGCTCGAGGCGCGAAATCCCAAAGCCAAAGGGCAGGACCCGAAAAAATTCTTCGACGATCGGGTTGTGCGCGAGCTGCAGAGCAGCGGGTTCATCGATTCGCTGTATCGCTGAGCGGCAAAATGAAAACGATCGGATTCGCGGTCTTTCTTCTCGGCGCGCTGGCGCTCGCCGCGGCGCCCGCTTGGGCCCAGGAAGGGCGGCGGCTGCGCGCGGGCTATGCCTCGCTCTCCGGCAACATCACCCCGCTCTGGGCGGCGCGCGAAGCGGGGCTGTTCAAGAAATACGGCCTCGATGTCGATTTGATCGCGTTTCCGAGCGGCACCGAAGGCATGGCGGAGATGATCGCCGGCGAGATCGAGTTTCTTGCCATCGCCGGCAGCACCACCGCGAGCGCGGCGATCGGCGGCGGCGATGTGGTCAGCATGGCGCTGATCAACGATCGGCTGCTGACCAGTCTGGTCGTGGCGCCGTCGATTCAAAAACCGGAAGATCTCAAAGGCAAGTCCGTTGGCATCAGCCGCTTCGGCACCTCGATCGACACCGCGGCGCGGATTGCGATTCAGCACTACGGCCTCGAGCCGATCAAGGATGTGTCGCTGGTGCAGGTCGGCGCGGTTTCTTCGGCAGTGGCGGCGCTGCGCGGCGGGCGCATCCAGGCCGCGGTGCTTTCCTATCCGACGATCATTCATGCGCGCCGGGAGGGTTTTCGCGAACTACTCGACATTGCTTCCCTTGGCACGCCTTACGCCGCCAACGGCGTGACCGTGCGGAAAAGCTACCTGCAGCAGCGCCGCGACGTCGCCGTCAATTATCTCAAAGCGTTCCTGGAAGCGATCGCGCGGGTAAAAAAGGACAAGCCCTTCGCTCTCGAGGTGATGGGCAAGTATCTGCGCACCGCCGATCGCGAGATCCTCAGCGAGACCTACGACTTCGCGATTGGCAAATATCTCAAAGCGCGGCCCTACCCGAGCGCCGAAGCCTTTCGCTCGGTGGTCCATGAGCTCGCCCAGGTCAACCCGAAAGCCAGGGGCCAGGATCCCCGGCGCTTCTACGACGACGCGATCCTCCAGGAGCTCGATAAAAGCGGCTTCATCGACGGGCTGTACCGCTGAAAAGCGATTGCCCGCGGCGGCGCTCGACAGGATCGAGACCGGCGCGCCTCCGCTTAATTGCCTCTTCACGAAAAGTTCACAGGCAATTCACATCGATCTGGTTAATTTCCCCGCGGTCCCTTGCTACGAGTGGGTCGGAGGATGTCTATGGTCGTGTCGTCGCGCAAATCTCGGCTGATCTGGTTTGTGGCCTTGCTTCTGTGGGTCGAGTTTCACGGCCAATTCGCCGAGGCCCAGTCGCCGCACAATTTAATTTTATTCATCCCCGACGGGCTGCGGCTCGAAAGCGTCGCGCCGGCCAACGCTCCGACCTTCGCTCGGGTGCGCGATCAAGGCGTGCGGTTCACGAACACCCACTCGGTCTTTCCGACTCTCACCATGGTCAATTCGTCGGCGATGGGCACCGGTCATTTTCCGGGAGACACGGGAAATTACGGCAACACCTTCTATACCGGCTTTGCGCTCGCGAGCGCCAACGGGAGCCCGGTGCCAATGGTGGAAAACGACGCGATCCTGGGCGAGATCAACGCGCGCTTCGGCGGCAACTATCTGAACGAGGAAACCCTGCTGGCGGCCGCGCGCAGGGCCGGGTTTCTCACCGCCGCTGTCGGCAAAGTCGGGCCCGCGGCGATTTACGATGTGACGGAACGGAGCGGCGCGCAGACGATCGTGATCGACGATCTCACCGGGCGGCCGGGAGGATTGCCTTTGAGCGCGCGCGCCCTCGACGCGCTGCAAACCGTGCCGTTGCCCAATCAGGCGCCGCTCAGAGGCGATAACGCCAGGGTGGGCGATGCGAAAACCCCGGGCACGACCGTGGCCAACATCGAGCAGCAGCGATACTTTGTCGATGTCGCGACCCGGTCCATTCTGCCGATGTTCAAAGCGGCGGGAAAACCTTTCGTGCTGGTCTTCTGGTCGCGCGACCCCGACGGCACGCAGCACAATCAGGGCGACAGTCTGGGACAGCTCGTGCCCGGCATCAACGGCCCCACTTCGCTGGCCGCGGTGAAAAACGCCGATGATAATCTGGCGGCGATTCTCGATACGCTGAAAGCGCTGGGGCTCGAAGCGAGCACGGATGTGATCGTCGCCGCCGATCACGGCTTCTCGACCATCTCCAAAGACAGCCAGAGCAGCGCCACGGCCAAGATCGATTACCAAGACGTCCCGTCCGGGCAGCTCCCGCCGGGATTCGTCGCCATCGATATCGCGAAAGCTTTGAATCTGCCGCTCTTCGATCCCGACGCGAAGTCCGCGCCGGTGGATTACAACGCGGGCCAACACCCGGCCAAGGCGAACGGCGTGATCGGCACCGATGCGGCGGCGCCGGAAGTGGTGGTCGCCGCCAACGGCGGGATGGATCTGGTCTATCTGCCAAAAAACCATGCCGGGGAGTTGGCCGGCAAAATCGTCGATATGCTGCTGGCGCAGGATTATGTCAGCGGGCTTTTCGTCGACGACGCGCTTGGCGCCATTCCGGGAACCCTCCCGTTGAGCGCGATTCAATTCAAAGGCTCTGCGCTGACACCGGTTCCCGCCATCGTGATCAATTTTCGATCCTTCGCCGCGGGTTGCGGCGCGCCGCTGATGTGCGCTGTCACGGTCGCCGACCACACCCTGCAGCAGGGACAGGGCATGCACGGTAGTTTCAGCCGCGCCGATACGAGCAACTTCATGGCGGCGATCGGTCCGAGTTTCCGCGCCAAGTTCGCTGACCCGGCGCCGGTAAGTAACGCCGACATCGGCATGACCGCGGCGGCCATCCTGGGCCTGAAACCGGTCAAAAAAGGCGATCTCGCCGGCCGGGTTCTCAGCGAAACCCTTAGAAGCGGCGCGAATGATTTGCCGCAAGTAAAACACCTGATGCGCATCTCTGCGCCTGCACGCAACGGTCTGCGGACGGTTCTTCGGTTGCAGACCGTGGGCGATCAGCCGTATTTCGATGCCGCCGGATTTCCCGGCCGAACCGTTGGCCTGGAGGAGTCTCATCGGCTGACGGAGCGCGTCGCCAAACCGGCGCCGCCGAAAAAGCACAGCTGACCGCTCGCCGCCGTAACGAGAAATTCACCGTTCTGTAACGCTCGGCTTCACGGTTGCGGGATAAAGAAGCCGGTGACCGAGTGGCCGGGTGTGTGTTCGCGCGCGGTCTCTTGCGCTGCGTATTCTCAGGGAAAGCGAAACCCATGGACGCCAATACGTACATCAATCGCGAGCTGTCGTGGCTGGAATTCAATCGCCGGGTGCTCGAAGAGGCGAAGCAGGAAAGCGTGCCGCTGCTCGAGCGGGTGAAGTTCCTGGCGATTTTCAGCTCCAACCTGGACGAATTTTTCATGGTGCGCGTGGCGCGCCTCAAGCGTTTGATCCGCGCCGGCGAGGCGAGCGCCGGTCCGGACGGCTGGACTCCGGCCGAAACGCTCAGCGCCGTTTCAAAGCGCGTGCACGAGCTTGCCGAGGAGCAGCATCGCTGTTTTCTCGACATTCTCATGCCGCAGCTTGCAGCCGAGCAAATTCATCTGGTGCGGCCCGAGGAGATGAGCGGCGAGCAGGAGCGCTTCCTCGAGGACTATTTCCACCGCACCCTGTATCCGATCGTGACGCCGCTGGCGATCGATCCCGGGCATCCGTTTCCCTACCTCGCCAACCGCTCGCTCTGCCTGGTGGTTGCGCTGGGCGCGCGCAGCGCGTCGCGTTTGCCGCACACCGATCTTTCCATCGTTCACATTCCGACTCAGGTGGCGCCGCGCTTTATCGCGCTGCCGGGGCGCGAAGGGCAGCACGCCTTCATGCTGCTCGAAGACGTGCTGCGCCACTATTTGCCGCGGCTTTACCACGGCTTTGAAATCCGCTTTTGCCATGCGATCCGGGTGACGCGCGACGCGGAGTTCGGCATGGCCCGGCGCGACGAAGATCTGCTGGCGACCATCGAGCAGGGCATCCGCGAGCGGCGCATGGGCGACGCGGTGCGGCTGCAGTACGATCCGGAGCTGCCCCGGGAAATCGTCGGCCAGCTGGTGGAAGAGCTCGAGCTCGGCGCGGAAGATCTCTATCCGGGCGCGGGCTTTACCGCGTTTACCGATCTTTTTCAGCTCTACGCCGCGGTCCATGCGCCGCGGCTCAAAGACCGGCCGCAGAGCCCGCTTGGGATCGGCGCTTTCGAGCGCGCGCCGGACGTGTGGAGCGCGATTCGCGCCGGCGACGTGCTGGCGTTTCATCCCTATCAGACTTTCGACGCGGTGACCCGCTTTGTCGAGGAAGCGGCGAAAGATCCGAAAGTGCTGGCGATCAAAATGACGCTCTATCGGGTGAGCCCGGCATCGCCGATCGCACAGGCGCTGAGCCGCGCCGCGGAGGCGGGCAAAGAAGTCTCCGTCCTGGTCGAGCTGCAGGCGCGCTTCGACGAAGAAGCCAACATCACCTGGGCGCGCGCGCTGGAGAAAGTCGGCGCTCACGTGGTCTACGGCCTGGTCGGCTACAAGACCCACTGCAAGGTCTGTCTGGTGGTGCGCCAGGAAGCCGACGGCATCCGGCGCTACTGCCATCTCGCCACCGGCAACTACAACGTGCGCACGGCGGGGATCTACAGCGATCTCGGCCTGTTCACGTGCCGCGAAACTTTCGGCGAAGACCTGACCGAGCTGTTCAATCTGCTCACCGGCTACACGCGGCCGCAGAAATTCAATCATCTGCTGCTCGCGCCCATCGCTCTGCGCGAGCATCTGCTCGCACAGATGCGCCGGGAAGCGGAGCACGCGCGCGCCGGCAGGCCGGCGCGCATCATCGCCAAGGTGAACAGCCTGATCGATCCCGCCACCATCGACGCGCTGTACGAAGCCAGCCGGGCCGGCGCCCAGATCGACCTGATCGTGCGCGGTATGTGCAGTCTGCGGCCCGGCCTGCCGGAGCTCTCCGAGCGCATCCGCGTGCTCTCGGTGGTGGACCGTTACCTCGAGCACGCGCGGATTTTTTATTTTCAAAACGGCGGCGAGCCGGCTTACTGGCTCGCCTCGGCGGACTGGATGCCGCGCAATTTCGACCGGCGGGTGGAGATCGCGTTTCCGGTCCTCGAGCCGGCGTTGCAGAGCCGCTTGAAAGAGATTCTGGAAATCCAACTTACCGACAACGTCAAAGGCTGGTGGATGCAGCCGGACGGCGCCTACCTCAGGGCGCAAGCCGACGGCGCGCCGCAACGCTCCCAGGAACGCCTCTATAAATTCACCGCCGCGCAAGCCTGAGTCTCGCGGCGAGTTTTTTTTTCGTTCTCGGAAACCGCCTCGTCCGGATCCCACGCGCCGATCGTGAGTGATTCGCGAACGCGCCAGCTCCTACCCGCGGTGCTTGTCGCCCGCCGGGGCTTTTCACGGAGTTTTTCCGAACTTGTCATCGCCCCGTAAACCGCGGCGCTCAAGGTCTCCACGCGGTTCAATCCGAAGCGCCGGGACAGATGCGGGGCGCGGATGTCGGGAAGCCGCGTCAAAGGGAGGTGATTTGATGCACGAAAGCATTCTGCGGACGGCGCCAGGCGGCGGCACTCCGCCGGCAGCGCCGCCATGAGCGCGTCGGCGCGCGCGGTTTCGGATACGACGGCCATTTTCAACCCAGGAGAAAAAATTATGCGGATTTCACAAACCTTGAAGAACAAAATTCGGCTTCGCCTTTTCGCGTTGATTTTTTTGGCGGCGGCCATCGGCTCAAGCGCGCCGATGAGCGCGGCGGCGCAGCGCGGCAAGGCTTCGGGCGGCGCCTGCCGGCTCCCATCCGCGCGCGGCGACATTCAGCACGTCGTTTTTCTGATCTTCGACAACGTGCATTTTCTGCGCGACAACCCGAACGTGCCTTCGGATCTGGAGCAGATGCCGAATCTGCTCAATTTCATTCGCGGCAACGGCACGCTGTTGACGAACCACCACACCGTTTTGATCTCGCACACCGGCAACGGCATTCTCACCAATCTCACCGGCATGTATTCCGACCGGCACGGCCAAGCGGTGGCCAACTCGTATCGCTACTTCAAGTCGGACGGCACGACGGCTTCGTCTTCTTCGTTCAAGTACTGGACCGATCTCGTCGACGACACCGGCACGCCGCCGGCCGATCCTTTGCCGAACATGGTGAACGCGGACAGCGGCGCGGCGAAGAATACCCCCGCGCCCTGGGTGCCGTACACGCGCGCGGGTTGCGATTTCGGCGCCGTGGCGCTGGCCAATATCGTTCTGGAAAATACCGCCACCGGCCCGGCCGGCGATATCACCAAAGTGTTCGGAGCCGGTTCGGCCGAATTTGTTGAAGCCGCCGCCTCGAATGCGGCGCCGGCGAACACGGCGGCGCGCAATCTGGCGCAAACGGATTTCGTCGGTCTCGCGGTCCACTGCGGCAAGGGCGGCGGCATCTGCGCCGGCAACGGCCACGCGCGGCCCGATCTTTTGCCCGACGAGCCCGGCGGCTACAGCGGTTATCTCGGCCTGTTCGGCGCGAAGTACGTCAATCCCGCGATCACCGGCGGCAGCGCGGCGGTGAACAATCTCGACGGCCAGCCGATCACGGATCAATTCAACCAGCCGGGATTTCCCGGCTTCGACGGCCTGTTCGCCGCCACCACGCTCGCCTACGTGGCGCAAATGCAGGAGGCCGGCATTCCGATCACCTTCGGCTACATCTCGGATGCGCACGATCAGCACGGCGTGGCGGGAGAAATCCACGCCACGCGCGGCCCCGGCGAGGCGGATTACGTGCGGCAATTGAAAAATTACGACGCCGCCTTCGGCAAATTCTTCGAGCGCCTCGCCGCGCACGGCATCGACAAGAGCAACACGCTTTTTGTTTTTACCGTCGAGGAGGGCGATCACTTCGTCGGTGCGCCGCCGACCCATCCGAATTGCGACGGGGTGCACACGCCCTGCACTTACAGCCTCGTCGGCGAGATCAACGGCAACCTGGCCGGCTTGCTCGCGACGCAGCAGGGAATCACCACGCCGTTCACCGTGCATTCCGACATGGCGCCGACGATTTACCTCACCGGCAATCCGGCGCCGAACAGCGCAACCGCGCGCGCCTTCGGCCGCGCCGTGAGCAAGCTTACCGCGGTCAATCCGTACACCGGCGAAACCAATCACCTCATGGCGGCGCTCGCCGATCCGGTGGAAATGGATCTTCTGCACATGGTCACCGCCGATCCGCAGCGCACGCCGACCCTGGCGATGTTCGCTCATCCGGATTATTTTCTTTTCAGCGCAGCGCCGAATTGCAATTCCCCCTGCATCACGGTGCCGACCACGCCGCCGACCTCCACGTTCGCGTGGAATCACGGCGGCATCCAGCCGGAGATCGCGACGATCTGGCTCGGACTGGTCGGACCGGGCGTCACCAAGGGCGGCCAGGACGACAAGACCTGGGCCGATCACACCGATGTGCGCCCGACCATGCTTGCGCTCCTGGGTTTGCAGGATTCGTATTTGCACGACGGCCGGGTTTTGACCGAAGCCGTGCGCAAAAACGCCCAGCCGGTGCGCCTGCGCGGCCATGCCAAAACCCTCGGCCAGCTCGCCGCGGTGTACAAGCAGATCAACGCGCCGTTCGGGCGCCTCGGCATGGACAGCTTGAAAGTCTCCACGGCGGCGCTGGCGAGCGACAGCGCGAAGGATGCGACCTACAATCAGCTCGCGAACAAAATTCTCGGTTGGACGGATACGCGGGACGGCCTCGCGGCGGAAATGAAAGCGTTGCTCGACGGCGCGGCCTTCAACGACGAAGTCTTCGACGAAGTGCGGGGCAAGGATCTGATTCATCGGGCCCAGGCCCTGCTCGAAGAGGTGAGCGGCTGCGCGGCCAACCCGGCGTCCTGCGCGCCGTAGTCGCGGGGAAGATCGCGAGCGCGCCCGCTTGTTTGCGCAAAGGCGGCGGAAGGCCCGGGATGGGCCTTCCGCCGCCGGCGATCAGAATTCGAAGGCGACTTCGAGCTTGGCGTCGGGCGCGGCCAGGTGGACGCAGACGACGTCCTTGGCTTGCAGCGGGTAGGGCGTGGTCGTGGTTTCGTAAACTTCCGGCGGCTGGAGCTTGAGACTCACCCCGTCCTCGGAAAGTTTCGCGCAGGCGGTGCCGTTGGCGATGTTGAGGAATTCTTTGGTCGCATCCAGAGCGATCTCGTCCGGGGCGCTGATGGTTTCATCCAGCATGGTGGAGGCCATCTGCAAAAGCAGCTTGGGCGGCACCGACAGCACGCAGTTGAACTGGACGTTTTCGCCGGCGATCTTCTGCGAGATCACCCAGCGAAATAGCCGGACTTTTTCCTTGCCGGTCTCGCAGCGCTCGATGATGATGTTCTGCTTGCCGAACTGGGTGAACATGGTCAGGATCAGGTCGGTGAAAGTCTTGACGATGTTCTTGTGCGCGAGGTTGCTGAAAGCCTGGGCGATCTCCGCGCTCACCCGCGCCGACTCCTTCTGATATTCCTTCAGCTCCCTGTCGAGGGTCTCGAGGGTGATGTAGCCCTTCAGCACCAGCGCCTCGCCCAGCATCAGCCGGTGCGGCAGCTCGCCGCCCTGGAGCATCGCGTCGATCTGCGCCGGCTTGAGCAGGCCCATTTCGCATACCGCGTCTTTGAAGCTTTGATTCTTTTTGCGCTGCTGCTCGAGCGCCTGGCGCAGCTGCGCGGCCGTGAGCAGGCCTTTTTCCAGCGCCATCGCGCCGATCGGCGCGGTGATGTCGTTCTGGCATTCCAGCGCGTCGAGGAGCTGCTGGGAAGTGATGCGCCCCTTTTCCAACAGATACTGGCCGAAAAATCTCGTGCTCATAGCTCCACCCCGCTCTCCAGGCAGACGTTTCTCAGGATGTTCAACAGGCCTTCTTTTTGCAGCGGCTTCTGGAGAAAGCTCTTGGCGCCTTTTTTCAGACAATCGCGCACCGTGTCTTCGGTGCCGGCCGAGCTGACCATCACCACGCGCGCGCCGGTGTCGGCCTGGAGCAGCCGCTCCAGGGTGTCGATGCCGGTGACTTCCGGCATCACGATGTCGAGCAGCACGAGCTCGGGTTTCACCTGTTGATACTTTTCCAGCGCCTCCGGACCGCTGCTGGCGGTGGCGACGATCTCGAAATCGCTGCCTTTCAACTGCGCCGCGATCATCGCCAGCATCGTCCTGGAGTCGTCGACGGCGAGCACGCTGACTTTTTTGTTTTCACTCACAGTGGAATCCTCCCTTCCGTTTCGCTGTTCGCTTGCACGATTGGGCGCCGCGCGTCGAGCCGCGCTCGGCGCTTCAGCCGCGGCCGGCGGCGCTGCGGGATTTTTGCCATGGGACGTTCAGGATTTCGTGCGCCATGCGCGGCAGCCCGACGACTTTATCGACCGCGCCGCGCGCGATCGCTTCCCTGGGCATGCCGAACACCACGCAGGAGGCTTCGTCCTGCGCCAGGGTGAAGGCGCCGGCGTTTTTCATCTCGAGCATGCCTTCGGCGCCGTCGCTGCCCATGCCGGTGAGGATCGCGCCGACGGCGTTGGCGCCGGCGCTCTGCGCCACCGAGCGAAACAGCACGTCCACGCTCGGCCGGTGGCGCGACACCAGCGCGCCGTCGATCACCTCGACCGCGTAACGCGCGCCGTCGCGGCAGAGCAGCAAATGGCGATTGCCGGGCGCGATCAGCGCCAGGCCCGTGGTGAGAGAGTCGCCGTGGGCCGCTTCCCTGACTTCGATGGCGCAGGTCTGGTTCAAGCGCTGGGCGAAGGCGGCGGTGAATCCCTCGGGCATGTGCTGCACCACGACGATGCCCGGCGCATCGGCCGGCATCGCCTCCAGAACCACGCGCAGCGCCTCGGTGCCGCCGGTGGAGGCGCCGATGGCGACGACGGTTTCGGTCGGCACCCGCGCGGCAGGTTTGGCCGCGGGCGGCAGCACGACGTCGGCGTTGAGGCGCGGCGCCGGGGCCGGCGCGCGCGGCGCTCTGGCGCGCGCGTCCGCCGCGGCGCGCACCGCGTCGATCAGGATGATCGCCGACTCGTGGAGAAATTGCTTCACCGCCAGGCGCGGCTTGGTGACCACTTCCACCGCGCCTTCCTCGAGCGCCTGCAGACCCACCGCCGTGCCCGGGCCGGTCAGCGCCGAGCAGACCACCACCGGAATCGGATCTTCGCGGACGATTTTTTTGAGAAACGTGAGGCCGTCCATGCGCGGCATTTCCAGATCGAGAAGGATCGCGTCGGGGCGGCGCTGCTTGATCTTGGTCATGGCGATGAACGGATCGGCGGCGACGGCAACGCTGATGCCGGCTTCCTGCGATAAAAGCGCGCTCATCACTTCGCGCACCACCGCGGAGTCGTCCACCACCAGCACATGCAAGGGTCGCGGAGTCATGATTTTCAACCGGCGGCGCACGCCGCGGGCGCGCGGCCCTTCGCGCTGAGCTGGCCGGCGGCCTGGGTGTAGACGGTCGGAACCACGTGGCGCAGCCGCGCGCTGAGACCGGTCAGGCTCTCGGCGTGGCCGACGAACAGGTAGCCGCCCGGCGCCAGATGGCGCAGCAGCTGCTCGACCACCCGCGCGCGGGTCGGCGCGTCGAAGTAAATCATCACGTTGCGGCAAAAGATCAGGTCGAAGCCGCCCGGCAGCGGATAGGATTCCGCGTTCAAATTGAGCGGCAGACAGCGCACGATTGCGCGCAGCTCCGGCCGGGCTTTCATGCACGCGGCCCGCGCGCCGACGCCCTTCAGCATGAAGCGTTTGAGATAACGCTCGGGAATTTCTTTGGCCCTGGCGATCGGCCAGACGGCGCTTTGCGCCGCTGCGACGGCGCGCGAGGAAAGGTCGCTGGCGAGGATTTCGAGGCTCCAGCCGCGGCCCGGCGGCAAGTGATCGAGAAGCACCATCGCCAGCGAGAAGGGCTCCTCGCCGGTGGAGCAGCCGGCGCTCCAGACGCGCACCCGGCGCGCGCGCAAACCCGCTTCGCCCTGCGCCAGCCATTGCGGCAAGAGCGTGTTTTCGAGAAATTCAAATTGGCGCGGCTCGCGGAAAAAATGGGTCTCGTTGGTGGCGATGCGATCGAGCAGCTGCACGAGCTCGGCGCCGCTCGGGTCGGCGGCAACGTACTGGTAATAATCCACGAAGGATTCGATGCCGAGCTCGCGCAGGCGGCGGCCGAGACGCGCTTCGAGAAGCGCCTTTTTCGGCGCCGTCAGGCAGATGCCCGCGCGGCTGTAGATCAGCTTGCGGTAGCGGGCGAAGTCGTGATCGGACATCGGTTTCATGGCGGAGAAGCGCGCTCAGAACGGCTTGAACTCGCGGTCGTCGTGCAGCGCTGCATCGGCGGCGCCGTTGACCGGCGCTTTTGCCAGCGCGCGCGGCGCGGCCTTGAAGTAGGCCGGCGGCGCGGGCCGCTCGGCGGGCGGCGGATTTTTTCGCGCCGCCGCGGGCGGCGCGAAGGCGGCGCCGGTGCGGAACAGCGCCATGAGCTGCTGCAAAGTCTCGGCGTGCCGGGTCATTTCCTCGGCGGTGCTCGACAGCTGCTCGGCTGCCGAGGCGTTTCGCTGGGTCACCTGATCGACCTGAATCATCGCGCGGTTGACCTGCGCCACGCCGGCCGCCTGCTCGCGCGACGCGGTGGCGACTTCCTGGACCAGCTCGGCGGTTTTCTGGATTGCCGGCACCAGCTCGCTCAGCAGCGCGCCGGAGCGCTCGGCGACCCGCACGCTGGAGGCGGTGAGCGCGCCGATCTCGCGCGCCGCCGCCTGGCTGCGCTCGGCGAGCTTGCGCACTTCGGCCGCGACCACGGCGAAGCCTTTGCCGTGCTCGCCGGCGCGCGCGGCTTCGATCGCCGCGTTGAGCGCGAGCAGGTTGGTCTGGTAGGCGATCTCTTCGACGATGGAAATTTTCTGCGCGATGGTTTTCATCGCCGCGGCCGACTCGGCCACGGTCTCGGCCGATTCCTGCGCGTCGCGGGCGCCCTGCACCGCGGTCTGCTCCATCTGCCGCGAGTTCTCGGCGTTCTGCGTGATCGAGGCGTGCATTTCTTCGAGGCTGGCGGTGGTCTCTTCCACCGACGCCGCCTGCTCGCTGGTGCCGCGCGACAATTCCTGCGCCGCCGAGGAGAGCTGCGCGGCGGCGTTGCCGACCGCGGCCGTGGCCTCGCGCACCTGCACGATGATCAGCGAGAGCTTGTCGGCGAATTCGTTGAACCAGCGCGCCATCGCGCCGATTTCGTTCTGCGCCGCGTGATCGATGCGCTTGGTGAGATCGCCTTCGCCGCGCGCGATATCGCGCAGGCAGTGCGCGACGTGCTGAATCGGCTGCGACACCTCGCGACGCACCAGCACGGCCAAAACCAGCGAGACCACGAACAAACCCAGCGCTTCGCGGATCGCGGCGCGCCACCAGTAGCGGCGCACGGCGGCCTCCACCGACTCGGTCGAAAGCGCCAGGGTCACTTTGCCGACCGGTTCCGTGGAGTACTTGACCTCGCGGCTCACCGTGACGGCCTCGCCCGGCCTCTGCGGCGCGCCTTTGGCGGCGATGACTTTTCCCGCCGGATCGCGCACCTCGAGAAAGCGAATCGTCTGGTCGCTGGCGAAGCCCGTGACCACGGCGTCGATATTTTCGCGATTGACGGTAAAGAGCGAAGCGGCGAGGTTGGCGGCGAACAGGTCGGCGAAACGCACCGCCTGCTCCTCGAGGCGGCCGATCAGCGTATGGCGCTCGAACTGAACCGTGACCCAGGTGGCGAGGCAGGCCATGGCCAGCAGGGCCGCGCCGATGACCAGGCTGAAGCGCGCGGTCAGCCGGTGGCGCCAGCCTTCGTCGTCGATGGGGGCGGAAATATTTTTCATAGATCGAAACGCGATCGCTAGCGCAGCGGGATCGCGCCCTCGGAGCCGAGAATCTTGCGCCCTTCGGCGGTGGCCATGAAATCGATGAAGCGCTTGGCCAGGCCGCGGGGCTCGCCCTGCACGATCACGCCGCGCTCGGCGAAGTAGCGGTATTTTTCCGTGCGCGCGCTTTCCGCCGTCGGATTGACGCCGTTGATGGCGAGCGCCTTGATGTTGTCGTAGTCGCGATAATTGGAGCCGAGGTTGACGATGCCGACGGTGCCGGGGCGCTTGTCGAGCGCGGCCAGGACTTCGCTGCCGCGCACCAGCGCGATCGCGTCCGCGGTGATGGCGAGGTCTTTGAAGCAGGGCATCTTTTCGCGGAAGGTTTCGGTGTTGGCGTCGTCGCGTTTGCGCGTGAGCACGGTGATCTTCGCCTCGCCGCCGCCGAGATCCTTCCAGGATTTGATCTTGCCCGCGAAAATATCGCACACCTGGGCGTCGCTGAGATTGCTCACGCCGATGGTTTTATGCACGACCACTCCGGTCATCGAGCGCGTCACCGCGATGTACGCCAGCTTGCCTTTTTCCTGCGGCGCCAGCGGCCGCGAGATCAGGCCGATCTGCAGCCGGCCCAGGCGCACGCCTTCGATGCCGCCTTCGGTGCTCATGGACTCGGGTCGCACTTCGACAATGTCGCCGGAGTTTTTTGCCATGTAGGCTTTGGCGAGCGCGGTCATTTCATCGTTGAGCGAACCCGAGCCGCCGACCACGATCTTTTCTTCGGCGGCGGCCGCGCCGCTCAGAAGCAGGGCGATCAGGACGATCCCTGGGATCTTCATGGGCATCTTGCTCCTTTGTCCGTTCATAATTTTCCCCGACTGATCGAAATCGGTCTTGCGTTTCGCCGTCCGGCGCGGCGCTGTGCGCCGGCGCCGGGTTGCCGTCGAGAAGGTGAGGGCAGTGCAAAGGAGTTTGCGCCCTTCTGACGGATTTCTCTTTTTGCGCTTTTTGGCGCGTCAAAAAGCGCGCAGCTACTTCGAGCAAGTTCCATTCCGAAACCTCAACCGGCGATCGGGCTTCACAACTCGCGTCGGATCGGCGGCGGCGTTGGCTCCCGGGCCGGCGGCGCGAACAAGCCGCGCTGCTCGCCGCCGGCTTGATGTTGCGGCTGCCGGCGCGAAGCGGCGGTTTGGGTTCGCTCATCGAGCCCCGGCGCAGGCATCCATCGGCGTGCCTCGGCCGATGGATTTTCCCCGGCGCGAAAAATCGCCATGAGATCTTGGAGCTGCTGGGCCTGCCCGGCCAGCGCCGCCGCGGTGCCGGAAAGCTCCTCCGCCGCCGCGGCATTGCGCTGCGTGACCTGATCCACCTGGTTCATAGCCCGGTTGACCTGAGCCACGCCGGCGGCCTGCTCGCGCGATGCCGTGGCCACTTCCTGCACCAGCTCGGCGGTCTTGTGGATCGCCGGCACCAGCTGGGCGAGCATCGCGCCGGCTTTTTCGGCGATGCCGACGCTGGAGGAAGCGACGCTGCGAATCTCCTGGGCCGCGCTCTGGCTGCGCTCGGCGAGCTTGCGCACTTCGGTGGCGACCACGGCGAAACCCTTGCCGTGCTCGCCGGCGCGCGCCGCTTCGATGGCCGCGTTCAGGGCCAGCAGATTGGTCTGGTAGGCGATCTCCTCGACGATGGAAATTTTTTCCGCGATGAGTTTCATCGCCTGTACGGATTCGTTGACCGCGCCGCCGCTTTGCGCGACGTCCGCGGCGCCCTGCACCGCCATGCGTTCCATCTGCCGGCTGTTCTCCGCGTTCTGGGTGATCGAGGCGTTCATCTGTTCCAGGCTCGCGCTGGTTTCCTCCACCGAGGCGGCCTGTTCGCTGGTGCCGTGGGAGAGCGATTGGGCCGACGAGGAAACCTGGTAAGACGCCGCCGACACCGCGTCGGTGACCGAGCTCACCTGCGCGATCACGCCGTCGAGCGTATCGACGAAGCGGTTGAAGGCGCGCGACACGTCGCCGATCTCGTCGCGGCGGTCCTGGGCCTCGTGCCAGCGGATCAATCCCGAGGTGCCGATGTTGATGTCGTCGAGCTTGGCGGCGAAGCGCTCGAGCGGATGGGCGACACCGTAGGCGAGGTAAAACGCGAAGGCGAAGGCGCCGAGCAGCATCAGCGCGGCGAAAATGAGCGCCGGCGCCAGCGGGATCGCCGGCGCGGGCGAAGCCAACGTCTGAGCGAGAAGCGCGCCGGAGGCCGCGTACACCGCGCCGAACAGGGCGCAGAGGAGGCCGAGCTTGGCTCTGATTTTAAGGTGTCGCATCGCTCTCAACATGGTTTCTCCTTGGCTGCGCCTCCTGCGCCGCCGGCATCATTCGCCGGCTGCTGCGCCCGCCGCGCCGGCCTCGGCATCGGTTGCGGCGAGCGCGCGATCGATGTTCAGCAGCAGCACGAACTTGTTGCCCGCCCGGCCCATGCCGGTGAGAAAGCCGGTATTCACGCGCGTGCCGAAGACCGGTGCCGGGACGATGTCGTCGGCGGCAAAGTCGATTACCTGGCTCACCGCATCGGCGAGAATCCCCATGATCGCCGGCTCGCCGTCCAGAATGGCTTCGACGATCACGATGCAGGTGCGGTTGGTCGCCGCGCTCGCGCCAAGGCCGAACTTCGCGGCCAGATCGACCACCGGCACCACGCTGCCGCGCAGGTTGATCACGCCGCGAATCGAAGCCGGCGTCTGCGGCACTCGGGTGAGCGCGCCGCAGGGAATGATCTCTTTCACCGCCAGAATGCCCACGGCGTATTCCTCGCCGGCCAGTTGAAAGGTCAGGTACTGGGTTTCCTGCGCCGCGCCGGTAGTGTCCGTCATAAAAACATCTCCCTTTATTGCAGAAGGGCCGCTTCACCGCCCGCTGGAAAATTTTTCTCGCCGCCGGAACTCTGGCTTTGCACGCGGATCACCTCGCGCATCAAACCGGGCACGTCGAGGATCAGCGCCACGCGGCCGTTGCCAAGAATCGCCGAGCCGGCGATCGCCGGCAGATCCTGAAAGCGCTTGCCGAGCGGCTTGATCACCGTCTGGCGCGCGCCGTCGAGGGTGTCAACGACCAGGCCCGCCTTGATGCCGTCCACTTCGATGACCACCACGTTCTCGCGCGCCGGCCGCGCCGCGGCGAGAGCGAACCAGTCGCGCAGCCGGATGTAGGGCAGCGGCTCGCCGCGTAGATTGATCGTGCCGCGGTTCGCCCGGTCGCGGCGCGCTTCTTCCGGCAGCTCGATGCATTCGAGCACCGCCTGAAGCGGCAGCACGTAGGTTTCGTCGGCGACCCCGACGGCGAATCCTTCGATGATCGCCACCGTGAGCGGCAGGCGAATGGTGATGGTCGTGCCGGCGCCGGGGCGGCTGGCTACGCCGATGCTGCCGCGCAGGGTTTCGATGTTGCGGCGCACCACGTCCATGCCGACGCCGCGGCCGGAGAGGTCGCTGATCGTTTCCGCGGTGGAAAAGCCCGGCTCGAAGATAAATTTGCAGAGTTCCGCGTCGGCGAGCTGCTCGGGTGCGGCGCAGAGCCCGAGCGCGCGCACGCGCGCGGCGATGCGCTCGCGGTCAAGGCCGGCGCCGTCGTCGCTCAGCTCGATCACGATATTCGCGCCCTCGTGCAGCGCCTTGAGCGCGATCAAGCCGGCGGGCTCCTTGCCGAGCGCGCGGCGGATCTCCGGCGTTTCGAGGCCGTGGTCCAATGCGTTTCTGATCATGTGGGTGAGCGGGTCCTTGAGCTTCTCGACCATGCTGAGATCGATTTCCACGTCTTCACCGGCGATCGCCAGGCGCGCCGCCTTGCCGTGCGCCTGGGCGATGTCGCGCACCATGCGGTGAAACTGGCGAAAGATCGGCCCCAGCGGCACCATGCGCGCTTTCATGATCTGCTCCTGCAGATCCATCGACAGCCGCTCGAGATGGGCCTGGGCTTCGAGGGCTTCGCCACGGGGCAGGCGCGGATCGAGGGCCTGGCGCAGCCGGCCGTGCGCCACGGCGATCTCGCCCGCGAGATCGAGCATCTGATCGAGCTTGTGGATGTCGACGCGCACGGTGTCGGCGCGCTCCGCGCGCGCCGGCGCCGCTTCAGTCCGGCGCTCGCGGATTTGCGGCGCAGGCGCTGGCGTTGCCGCGGCGCTCGGCGCTTCGGCTGCCGGCTTATTCTCGGCGAGCAGCCGGGTCAGCAGCAGCTCCTGATCGGCGCTCAGCGCATCGCCGCCGGCGATCGCCTGCGGAATCATCTGGCGCAGCGCGTCCACCGCGCGCAGCAGCAAGGTGACGCGCGCCGCGGTGACTGGCGTCGCTTTGTTGCGCAGCCTTTGCAGCAGCTCTTCGAAGGCGTGGGAAAACTCGGCAACCCTGGCGTAGCCGAGGCCGGCGGCGTTGCCCTTGATGGTGTGCGCGCCGCGAAAGATCGCTTCCAGCGAGCGGGCGTCGCCGGGATCGGACTCAAGCGCGATCAACGATTCCTCCATGCGCGCCAGATGCTCGTCGCATTCGGACTTGAACGTGCGCAGAATCGACGCGAGATCGATTTCCATAAAGTTCGCTAGAGCGGCTTCACCCAGGCTGCGCCGTCGTCGGTGTGAAAGACCAGTTTTCTGCCGCGCCGGCCTTCCACGTCGGCGCCGACGATCGGAATCGCCGCCGCCGCCAGGATTTGCCGGGCCACTCGAACGTTCTGGCTGCCCAGGTGATTTTCCCGATCGCGAAACGCTTCGAGCACGCAGGCGCCGCCGAAGAGCTTGGCCTGAAGGCGCCCGGCCGCGGCCCCCAGCGCGAGCAGCCGCGCGATCAGCTCGGGCACCGCGCGATCGCCAAAACGCGCGGCGGCCTGGCCTTCGCCGTTGTCGAAGGGAAGAAGAAAATGATTCATGCCGCCGACGCCGCTCTCGGGATCGCACAGGCAGACCGCGACGCAGGAGCCGAGAATCGTGGTTACCGCCGCGCTTTCCTGAAAGGCAATCATCTGGCCGGGATGAAGATAAACGTTGATGCGCCGGGGCATCGATTCGCTCGTCGCAACGCGCGGGTTCATGAGGCGGTTATTCGCCCAGCAGATTTTTTACTTTGGCCAAAAGCTCGAGCCGATCGATAGGTTTCAGGATGTAATCGCTGCAGCCGTTCTCGTAGCCCGCTTCCATGCTCTCCGCCTCGGCTTTGCTGGTTACCATCACGATCGGCACGCCGCGGGTCTCGGCGGTGCCGCGGAGCCTTCTGACCGCCTCAAAGCCGTCCATCTTCGGCATGACGATATCCATCAGGATCAAGTCGGGCCGACTCGCCAGCGCTTTGGCGACGCCTTCCTCGCCGTCGCGCGCAAGAATCAGCTCGTAGGAATTCTTGGCCAGGATCATCTGCTCCATCTGCAGAACGGTCTCGGAGTCATCGACCAGGAGAATTTTTCGGGAACTCATCGCTACGGCCCCTTGCAGCAGTCTCGCGCTCGCAGGATTGCGGCGGCGCTGAACTTCGGCGCGAAGACGCTGAGCAAGATATTTGCCACCGGCGCAAACATTGGAAAAAGATGAGAATCCTCTGCTCAGGAGACCGACAAAAGATGTCGTGCGGGAACAAAGCTGTACAGCTTCCAGCAAAGTCGGCAAAATCCTCGGCTGCGAAACCGCAAGCCGGTGCCGTTTTTTGCCATCGCGCGAGCGCAAGCGCTTGGAATTGCCGCTGGCGGGTTTGGCGCGGTGCCCGTGAAATCGTACCAGCGCTGCTTGTGAAAGACTCCCAACTCCCGCGCACTTCTTCCTTTGCTGGCAGTTTTCGGTTCCAAATTGTCCAGCCGCGCCAAAGCCGCGCCTTGCGCCGATCGCTCGAGCGTACAAAACTGCTGTGTTTTTCTTGATCCGCGCGCGGAGCCCCCGGTGGCATACAATTGGCTTCTTGGCAGCCGAAGCATTTGCCGGATCGAGCAGCGGAACCACCGCAGATTCACTCAATGAGGAGCGCATTCAGTGGCAAACGATCCAACCGACCAGCCGACAACTCCGCAGCCAAGCGCCGCGGGCGGAAGTAAAGATGTGCTCTTCGGCTGGCTGGTCGGCCGGGCGGCGGCGGATTTAGGTCTGGCGCAGGCGCTGGCGGCGAGCGAGGCGCAGCGCGCGGAACAATTCCAAGCGCTCGAAGCCGGCCTGCTGGCGCAAATCCGCGAGCTGCGCAATGCGCCGTCCGCCTTCGCGGCACACCCCGAACAGACCGAGGAGTTCGCCCGGCTCAAAGCCGAGATGCAAAGCCTGCTCGAACGCATGGGCGGCTGCGAAACGGCGGCCGAGCGGTTCGTTCAAACGCCGGAAATTCTTCGCGGCGAGATCGCCAGACTGCAGGCGCAGCTGGGCGAGCGGCAGGGCGCGGCGGAAATGCAGAATTCCCAGCTGGCCAAGGCGCTCGAAGCGCTCAGCGCGCGCATGGACCAATGGGACCATCGCCAGGCGGCGGAGCTGGCAGCCATCGAACGCGCCGCCGGCGAAACCAGCACGATCCAATCAGCGCTGCGCCCGTTGGCCGATCGCCTCGCGCAGCTGGAGCTCGCGAGCCGAAGCGTCGAGACGCGGCTCGCGGAAGAAATCGCGCGCAGCGAGCAGCTTGGCGCCGAGCGGCTTCAAAGCGCGCTGGCGACGCTCAAGTCGGAGACGCTGGCGGGGGCCGACAACCTGTCCGAAGAAACGCTCGCGCGCCGCTTCGAGCAGATGGCGCAAAGCCGCTTCGGCGAGCTGCCCGCGCGGGTCGAACAGACTGCCCGATCGCTCAACCGCCTGGCGGCCGATCACGCGACGCTGCGGGCCGAGCTGGAAAATCTCTCGAAACAATTTGCCGGCGTGGCTGCCGCCCCGGGGGTGGATTTCGCCGCGGAGCGCGAGCGCTGGAGTGGCGCGATCGAGGCGCGGCTCGGCGAAGTCGCCGAAAGCATTCGCCGGGAGACGCGCGCCGCAAACGAATCGAAGGCCGACCGCGAGAGCGTCGCGGCCGAATGCGCGGGCCTGGCCGAGCGCCTGGCGCGCGTCGAAACCGCCGTCGATCACGCGGCGCTTTCCATGGGGCAAGAGCTGACCGCGATGCGCGGCGAGCTCGATCGTCGTGAGCGCGAGCTTCAGCCCGCGGCGGAGCTGCTGCGCGGGCTCGAGGAAACGCTCCGCGCCGAGATCGCGGCGATCCAGGAATATCTCGGCCGCGAGCAGCAGAACGCGCGCGCCCGCGAGCTGCAGCAGCGCGAATTCGAAACCCAGCTCCAGCGCCTCGGCCAGCGCCTCAAAGAGACCGAGTCGACGGTGCAACAGACCCACGCGCTGGTGGTCAACGAGAGCGCCCAGGCGGCGCAGCAGCGCGAGATGCTGACCGCCGAGCTGGCGGCGCTGCGCGCCGAGACCGGCGCGGCGCAGGGGCGCGCCGATCTCGAACGCTTCGAGGAAAACCTGCGCGAAAAAATTCATGCGCTGCACACCCAGCTCGCGCAGCACGCCGGCGCGCTCGCGCGCCGCGACGACGAGCTGCGCGAATTGAAAGCGCAGATGGAAAATCTCGCCGAACAGGCGCTTCGGAGCGAAGACCGGCCGGCGCCGCCGTTGGCGCTGCCCGAGCGCATCGGCGCGGGCGCGGCGCTCGATGCGGCGATGGAAACAGCGCGCGAGAGTCGCCCGAGCGCGCCGCTGGGGCTGGCGGCCGCAGCGCAGGAGACGCGACCGGCGATGGCGGCCAACGGCGGTTGGGAGGCGGTGCTCACCGAAGCGCGCGATCCGCTCAAAACCCTGCATGAGCGCATGTCCGCGGACATCGAGCGCGCGCGCGCGGAGCTGCGCGAAAAAAGCGGGCGCTGGAAGCTCCGGCGCTGAGCGCGCGCTCGCCGCTCCGTTCACCTTTGCCCCATGATCCGCTACTTCACCGGCGGCGCGCCGCGAGGCATGGCATTCGCGCCGCAGTGTTGCTAACCTGGGTCCGGCGCGCAGCGCTTCGACCATGAAAGGCAAACGCATACCGACGGGAGTGCCCGAGCTCGACATTTTGATCGAAGGCGGGCTCAGAGCCGGCAAGACTTATCTGGTGGTCGGCGAGCCGGGGACCGGCAAGACGGTTTTCGGCTTGCAGTTCCTGGTGAGCGGGCTCATGGAAAAAGAGAAGGGACTCTACGTCGCCATCGATGAAAAGCCCGCCGACGTGATCGAACAGGCGGCGTCGCTCGGCTGGGATCTCGCGCCGTTTATCGAATCGAAAGAATTTCTCATCCTCGACGCTTCGGCCTATTTCAACGCGCGCGCCTCGGACGGTCAGAGCCGCGGCGTCGACGTGCAGCGGGTGGTAAACGATCTCGGCAATTACATCAGCCGCATGGGCGCGTCGCGAGTGGTGATCGACCCGGTGGGGCCGCTGCTCTTTACCCGGGACTCCATGGCGCGCGTGCTCGACCAGGCGCGCATGCTTTTTTACGGCCTGCAGGCCGCCACCAACACGACCAATCTGTTGACCACCTACGCCGTCGACCGCAATGTGCGCGGCATCGAAGAGTACCTGGTCTCGGGGACCTTCGTGCTGGAGATGGCGCTGGTGAAGGGCCGCTTCGTACGCACCATAACGATCGAGAAAATGCGCAGCACCGCGCTCACCCCGGCGCAGTACGTTTTCAACATCGTGCCCGACCGCGGCATCGTCATGCAGGCCCTCGGCGAGCCGATCGGCTGAGCGCGCCGGCCCCGCGCTTCGATAAATTTCCTTCTTTTGGATTGCGGCGGTCTTGCAGTCAGCCGCGCTGCACGTCCACGTGCACCGCGGTGCCGTAGGCGAGCACCTCGGTCACGCCCGGGGTGATTTCGTTGGCGTCGTAGCGCACGCCGATCACCGCGTTGGCGCCGAGCTCGATCGCGTGCTCGAGCATCAAGCGGTGCGCATCCTCGCGCGCTCTTTCGCAGAGGTCTGTATAGATCGAAATGTTTCCACCGAAAAGCGTCTGCAGGCCCGCGCCGATATTCCCGACGATGCTGCGCGAGCGCACGATGATGCCGCGCACCACGCCGAGACTGCGCGCGACCCGATAGCCGGGCAGATCCAGGGCCGTGGTGACCATCCTGGCGTCGATCATAAAAGATCCTCCGTGGCCGGCTACCAGTTTTTTTGGGTAAAGCGCGCGATGGCGCGCCGGTCTTTCTTTGACGGGCGGCCGGGCGAGATAAATTCCGCCGGGCGCTCGAGTTTCAATTGCGCCGCTGCGGCGGCGCGCTGGCGCGCGCTTTCCGCGGTTTCCTCATAGAGCCGCTGCGCCTCGGGAGCGGGACCGCGCAGGCGCGAAATGTCTTTGACGATCACCGTCCATTCGAGCGGGCCGCGGCGGATGCACAGCCGATCGCCGATGCGCACGCTGCGGCTCGGTTTGGCGCGCTCGCCGTTGATTTCGACTTTGCCGCCGCCGGCGGCCGCGGCCGCCAGCGCGCGGGTCTTGAAAAAACGCGCCGCCCAGAGCCACTTGTCGAGCCGAACTTCCGCGCGCGCTTCTTCCGCACGATTCATCGACTTCGATCACTCCGGCCAGGAAAAATCCGGCAAAGTGCTGTTCTCCAGCAGCTTGTAATCCGTCAGATCGACTTGCAGCGGCGTGACCGAGATAGAGCCTTCGCTCACCACCTTGCAATCCGTTCCTTCTTCGTCGGCAAAGCCGAGATCGTCGCCGCCGATCCAGTAATACTTGCCGCCGCGCGGATCGATGCGCTCGACGATGGTTTCGCTGTAGTGGCGCTTGCCCATGCGCGTGGCGCGCCAGCCCTTGATGGTTTGTTTCTCGCCCGGCGGCACGTTGACGTTGAGCAGGGTCTTGGGCGGAATGCCGCGCGCGGCCATGCGCTCGACCAGCGCGGCGGTGAAGGCCGCGGCGGCGCGGAAATCGAAGTCCTTGAATGTCACCAGCGACACCGCGATCGCCGGAAGTCCGAGCAGCGCGCCTTCGATGGCGGCGGAAACCGTGCCGGAGTAAATGATATCGTCGCCAAGATTGGGCCCTTTGTTGATCCCCGAGACCACGAGGTCGGGCCGCACGGGCAGAAGACCGGTGAGCGAAAGCTTCACGCAGTCCACCGGCGTGCCGTCCACGGCCAGACGGCGCGGCGCGACTTCCTGCACGCGCAGCGGCCGGTGCAAAGTCAGCGCGTGGCTCATGGAGCTCTGCGCCCGGTCGGGCGCGACTATATAAATTTCACCCATCCGGCCGAGCGCCGCTTCGAGCGCGGTGAGGCCTTCGGACTGGATGCCGTCGTCGTTGGAAAGCAAAATGTTCACGCGGGCATTTTCGCAAACTGCCGGCAAACCGACAAGGGCGCCTTCGGCTTGTCTCGTGCCGCGGCGCTACGCTATAAATTCAGCGAAGCAAGGAGAGATTTTATGGCGACCGCAGAGATCGTCGCGATCGGCTCGGAGCTGCTGCTCGGTCAGATCGTGGACACCAATTCCGCCTGGATGGCGCAGCGGCTGACCGCGCTCGGCGTGAACCTCTATTTCAAGTCCGTCGTCGGCGACAATCCGGCGCGCATGAAAGAAGTAATCGGCCGCGCCCTCGAGCGCGCGGATATCGTCATCACCAGCGGCGGCATCGGCCCGACCCAGGACGATCTCACCCGCGAGATCGTCGCCGAAGTGACCGGGCGCAGACTGGTGCAGGACCCGGGCATGCTCTCGCAGGTGGAGGAGCATTTTCGCCGGCGCGGCCGGCCGATGACCCCCAACAACATCCGCCAATCCTACATGCCCGAGGGCGCGATCCCGATTAAAAATCCCAACGGCACCGCGCCGTGCTTTATCGTCGAAGATCCGCGCGCGGTGATTTATTCGCTGCCCGGCGTGCCGGTGGAAATGAAATGGCTGTTCGAAAACGAGGTGGAGCCTTACCTGCGCAAAAAATTCAATCTCGCCGAAGTCATTCATTACCGCGTGCTGAAAATCATCGGCATCGGCGAAAGCGCGGTGGACGACAAGGTCGGCCATCTGATCGCGAACTCCAGCAATCCCACCGTCGGCGTGCTGGCTTTGCCCGGCCAGGTGGACGTGCGCATCGCGGCCAAGGCGGCCAATCGCGAAGAGGCGATGAAAATGATCGCGCCGGTGGAAGCCGAGGTGCGCGGTCTGCTCGGCACGGCGATTTTCGCCGCCGACGAGGAGACCATGGAGCACGTGGTCGGGCGCTTGCTCCGCGAGAAGAGAAAAACCGTGGCGGTTTGCGAGGACCTCACCTGCGGCCAGCTGGCCGAGCGGCTTCAGTCGGCGAGCAGCGAGCATTTCGGCGCGGGGTTTATCTGCAACAGCGACGCCGCGCTGCGCGCGCTGCTCAGAAATTCGCGCAAGCCCGACGCGATCGCAGCGCTGCTCAAAGATCCCGTCGCGCTCACCGACGAGCTCGCCCGGTCGGCGCGCGCCCGCGCGGGCTGCGACTTCGGACTGGCGCTTCACGCCATCGCCGATCCCGACAGCAAAATTCAAAATCTCGCGCGCGGACAGACGTACGTTTCGCTCACCGACGGGCAAAAATTTCTCCGGCGCGAAAGCACCAGCGCGGGACGCGGCGCCTACGACCGCACGCGCATGACGCTCAACGCCATCGATCTTTTGCGCGCGACGCTGATCGGATGAAGAAACGTCTCGAGTCTTGGGTCTAGCGTTCGCGGTTTCGGGACGCCGACAAGACCTTCGGCGCCAGGGCTTCGAGGCGGGCGAGCGGCTCTTCCAGGCTTTTTATCGCCGCCGCCCAGAAATCCGGTTTCTCGATATCCTCGCCGATCGTGCGCTTGACGACGTTCTCCGCCGTGTCGCTGCCGGCGAGGCGGAGAAATTCTTCGTAGCGGCTCAAAAAATCGCCGCCTTCTTTTGTGAATTTTCCGTAGAGACCGCGGCTCAAGAGATAGCCGAAGGTGTACGGAAAATTATAAAAGGTCAGGCCGGTGATGTAGAAATGCAGCTTGGACGCCCAGAAGTACGGATCTTCGCCGCCGGGCTCGAGCGTGTCGCCGAGCACGCGGCGCTGGGTTTCGACCATCAGATCCTTTAGCTGCGTGACGCTTAGCGGACCCTCCGCGCGCTTTTCGTAAAAGGCTTTTTCAAATTCGTAGCGCACCGGAATATCGAGCAGGTAAATGGCGCCGTGGCCGACTTCGATGTCGAGAATCTGCGTTTTTTGCCGCTCGCCGACCGCCGGGTCTTCGAGCAAACCGTTCATCAAGACCTGCTCGCCGAAGGTCGAGGCGGTTTCCGCCAACGTCATCGGATAGCCGCGCGCGTGGGGGCGCACGTCGCGCATCAAAAAGCCGTGGTAGGCGTGGCCGGATTCGTGCGCGAGAGTGAGCACGTCGCCGAGCGATTCGTTGTAGGTCATGAAAATGCGCGATTCCTTGCTCAACATCGAGCTGGTGCAGAATCCGCCCGGCCTTTTCCCCGGGCGCGGCTCCCAATCGACCCAGTTCTGCGCGATCACACAGTTGCGGAAAAAATCGCCGAGCGCGGGGTAGGCGCGGGCGAAGGACTCGCCGACCGTCGCTTTGGCTTTTTCCCACGACAGCCGCTCCGCCCCGGGTAAATCCAGCGGCGCGCCGAGATCGTACCAGGCGACGGCGGAAAGCCCCATGAGCCCGGCTTTGAAGCGCAAAATCCGCCGGGGAATTGCCAGATTTGAAAACAGCGCGCCGAACATGGCGTCGAGGGTCTGGCGCGTGATGGCGGCTTGAAACAGCGCGATGTCGAGAAAGTGGTTGACGCTGCGGTGGCGATTGAGCGTCAGGCGGGTGCCGGCGATCGCGTTGAGCGCGCCCGCCGCTGTGTCTTCGATCGCCTGCCAGGCCCGGTTGCCGCCGTCGAAAGCGGCTTTGCGCACGCGCCGGTCGGGATCGTCCAGCAGCGAGCGCCGCTGGGACATCGGCAGCTTTTTGCGCGCGCCGTCGGGAAAAACCATGTCGAATTCGAGCTTCGACGAGATCGTGTTGTAGAGCTGTCCCCAGGCCTGGATGCCGTCGATGCCCAATTCAGTCGCAAGCACTTCCTGCGCGCTGGGCATGGCGCGGCGCGCCTCTTCGCGCAGGCGGTTCAAATAATTTTGCGCGCCGGCGAGCGGCGGGCGCGCGGACAGCGCGGTGAAGGCGGCATCCGAAGCGCTCTTGAACGCGCGCAAAAGCTCGATCCGCACCTTGGCGAACTCGGCGCGGATCCGGGTCATCTCGGCTTCTTCGCGGAGGTAGGCTTCGTTGCGGCCGTCGGAGGAGGCGAGACAACTCACGTAGGAGCCCAAGTGCGACAGGCGCCGGGAGAGATCTTCGCTGCGCAGCACGATGTCTTCCCACGCCGCGCTGGATGTTTCGTTCAACTCCGGCAGCGCCGCCGCGGTTTGATTCAGCGCCGCGATATCGGCGCGGATCGCCTGCTTGAAGGCGCGCATTGAGGCGCCGTCGAATTCGGGAAAGTAGCTGGTGAGATCCCAGGTCATAAAAAATTTTAGCGTTTCGGGTTTGGAGTCTCGCGTGGGGCTAAATCTCCACGGTTGTGCCGACGCTTTTGTCCAGCGCCTTGCGATACACCAGATGCGCCGCGGCGACATCCTGGATCGCGATGCCCACCGATTTGTAGAGCGTGATTTCGTCGCTGTTCTTGCGCCCTGATTTGGTTCCCGCGAGAACTTCGCCAATCTCCGCATGGATGGCATTTTCGCCGATGCTTTTCTCTTTGAGCGCAAGCAGGATGTCGCCGCATTCGGCCATGATCGCTTCGCGCGAATCGACAACGATCTTCGCGCGCCCGAGGGTCGCGCCGTCGATTTCCCGAAGATCGGGGCGGTGCGAGCCGACGGCGTTGATGTGCATGCCGGGCTTCAGCCATTGCGGTTTGACGATCGGCTCTTTGGCTGTAGTGACCGTGACCAGGATATCGGCGCCGCGCACGGCGCTTTCGGCGTTTTCGCAGACTTCGATGGGGCAATTCAACTGGGTTGCCATTTCCTTCTTGATCGCCGCGGCGCTCGTCCCCGACGGGCTGTAAAGCCGGATACACTCGATCTTGCGCACGCGAGTCAGCGCCTGAATGTGGGCGCGCGCCTGGACCCCGGCTCCCAGGATGCCCAGCACCGGAGCTCGCGGGTTCGCCAGCGCTTCGGTCGCCAGCGCCGACGCGCACGCGGTGCGAATCGCTGTGATGTAGCTTCCGTCCATGGCGGCGACGATCTTTCCGGTCTCGGCGCTGAAGAGCAAGATCGTCGCGAGAATCGCCGGCAGATCCTTTTGCGGATTTTCCTGAAAGTAGGTGACCACTTTCATGCCCAGCGCCTGGTCGCCGGTGAGAAAGCCCGGCATGCTGGTGATGCGCCCGCGAATCTGCGCCAGCGGCACGACCAGGCGCACCGGCATCACCGCGTTGCCGGTGGAGTATTGAACGTGCGCGCGCTTGAGCGCCGCGATCAGCTCGTCGATCTCGATCAGGCTTTGAACGTGTTGCTCCGAAAGCACCAGCATGATTCATTCAATAGCACAGAACCCAAGGATTCGCATCGGAGGAGGACGCTCTCATGGCGACAAAACACATCGTCGATCTGGCCCAGGTGCCGCTGGATAAAATAAACGCGCCGGAGGGCTCGCCCTTCGGCGGCGCGCGCCGCCGGGTGGGCGCGCACATCGGCGCGCAAAAGCTCGGCTACAGTTTTTTCTACGTGCCGCCGGGCAAGGCGGCTTTTCCGCTGCATAGCCACAGCCGCAACGAGGAGATGATCTACATTATCGAAGGCGAGGGCGTGTTGCGCTTCGGCCCGGAGGAGACTGCCGTGAGGCCGGGAACGATCGTCGCCTGTCCGGTCGGCGTGGAATACCCGCACCAGCTCGTCAACACCGGCGCGCAGGAGCTGCGTTATTTGGTCGTGAGCACGATGGATTTCCCCGACATCTGCGAGTATCCCGACTCCAACAAGGTCGGCGCCTACGCGACCGGCGCGGTCGGCGCGCAGGCGGGGCTGCGCGCGCTCTACGTGAAAGATCGCAACGTCGATTACTATGCCGGCGAAGACGGCAAGGAAATCGCGCGCATCATGAAAACAACAGAGCGCTGAATTCGCCGCGCGCGGGGTTTATTGAGCTTCCTTGTCGGCTTGCTCGAGCGCGGCCTTGGCTTTTTCCTCGCTCTGCTTGAGCGCATCCCTGGCGCTGTCCAGGGCGTTGAACGGCTGGGTGACGACTTCTTTGACCGCTTCCCGGCCCTGACTCACCTTGTCGGATTTCGCGTCGCAGCCGGCGGACGTGATGGCAGCGATCGACAGGAAAAGAAAAGCGATTCGATTCATGGCGCGATTTTACCTCGACCGGCGACCCGTGCCAACTCGCTCCGGGCGATCGCGCCTTCACGGATGATGGTGATCTGATCGGCGCCGACCGCCGCGACGGTGGAGCCGGTTGGGGACGCCAGAGCGCCGCCGTCGATGAAAATTGCGATCTCGGCGGCGAAATAATTTTTCGCTTCCACGACGGTGCGCGCGGGCGGCTGGCCGGACGGATTGGCGCTGGTCGCGGTCAGCGGCCGCCCGAGGCCGCGGACCAATTCGCCGGCGATCGGCTGACTGGAGACTCTCACCCCGACGCCGCCGGACGCATTGACCAGCGGGCGTGCAATCCCGCTTCGCGCGGGCAGCACCAGGGTCAGCGGACCCGGCCAAAATGCGTCGATCAGCCGCTCCGCCAGCGGCGGAATCTCGGCAACCAGATCTCCGAGCATCGCGCGGTCGGCGACCAGCACCGGAATCGGGTTGGCGGGGTCGCGGCCTTTGAGCCGGTAAATTTTCTCCACCGCCGCCGCGTTGAGCGCATCGGCGCCCAAGCCGTAGAGCGTCTCGGTGGGAAAGGCGATGACGTCGCCGCGCTTGAGCGCGGCGACGGCGGCCGAGATCGCTTCAGCTCTTACCGCGCTCGGCTTGAAGTTTTCGGTCGCGCTCTTCGACACCGGCGGCCATGTCCTTTTTTGCTTGAGCCAGTCGGGCGGCGACCTGCGGATCTTTGCGCCCGACGATCTGCGCGGCGAAGATGCCGGCGTTGGCCGCGCCGGCTTTGCCGATCGCCATGGTCGCCACCGGAATGCCCGCGGGCATCTGCGCGGTCGCGAGCAGCGCATCGAGGCCTTTCAGGCTCGAAGAATCGATCGGAATGCCGATCACCGGCAAGGTCGTGTTGGCGGCGATCGCGCCCGCCAGATGCGCCGCGGCGCCGGCGCCGCAGATGATCACTTCGAGGCCGCGCTTCTCCGCCGCGGCGGCATACTCCGCCGCTTTGTCCGGCGTGCGGTGCGCCGACATGATGCGCGTCTCGTAGGCGATGCCGAAAGAATCGAGCCGCTTCTCGGCTTCGCGCATCACGTCGAGGTCGGAGTCGCTGCCCATCAAAATGCCGACTTTCGGGGATTTGTCCGCCACGATTCCTCCGGAGTTCGTCTAGAGTCTCGGGTTTGAAAACTCCAAAACACGAGACGCTCGACTCTAGACCATGTTTAACGCTCTGCGAGCGATGTCCTTGCGATAGTGCATCCCGTCCCAGGAAAGTTTTTCAACTGCGCCGTAAGCTTCAGCGACGGCGTCGGCGATTTGCTTGCCGCGCGCGGTGACGCCGAGCACGCGCCCGCCGGCGGTGACCCAGCGATTCTTTTCCCGCGCCGTGCCGGCGTGAAAGACAAAGCCGCTTTGCCAATCCGCCAGCCGCTCGAGGCCATGAATTTCTTTGCCTTTGTCGTAGGAACCGGGATAGCCTTTGGCCGTCAGCACGACGCAGACCGCCGAAGCTTCGTGCCATTCGGCCTCGACGCGATCGAGCCTGCGCTCGACGACCGCTTCCAGGAGCGGAATCAGATCGCTCTTTAGCCGCATCATGATCGGCTGGCATTCCGGGTCGCCGAAGCGGGCGTTGAATTCCAACACCTTCGGCCCGGTTTCGGTGATCATCAGGCCGACGTAGATCACGCCGCGGTAATCGATAGCGCGCTTGTTGAGCCCGGCGAGAAGCGGCGTCACGATTTCTTTGAGAATGCGCTCGTGCATCGCCGCGGTCACCACCGGCGCCGGCGAATAAGCGCCCATGCCGCCGGTGTTCGGCCCTTGATCGTTGTCGAAGACGCGCTTGTGATCCTGCGACGACGCCAGCGGCAACACATGCGCGCCGTCGCTCAAGACCATGAAAGAAGCCTCCTCGCCGGCGAGGAATTCTTCGATCACGAGCCGGTTGCCCGCCGCGCCGAACGCTTTGCGCACGAGGATTTCGTCGATCGCGCCTTCGGCTTCGGGCCGGCTCTGACAGATGATTACGCCTTTACCGCCGGCAAGGCCGTCGGCCTTGATGACGTAGGGCGCCTTTTGCCGCGCCAGATACTCCTTTGCCGCCGCAACATCGGTGAACGTTCCGGAGGCGGCGGTGGGAATCCCGTTCTCTTGAAGAATTTCCTTGGCGAAGGCTTTGCTGCCTTCGAGCTGCGCCGCGGCCTTGCTCGGTGCGAATATTTTCAAGCCGCGCGACTCGAACAGGTCGGCGATGCCGAGAGTGAGCGGCAGCTCCGGTCCGACGACGGTGAGATCGATTTTTTCTTCGGCCGCGAACGCGGCGAGTTTTTCGATATGCTCCACGGCGATGGGAACGAGCTCCGCAAGCGCGCCGATCGCCGCGCTGCCGGGCGCGCAGTAAATCCTCGTCGCGCGCGGGCTCTGGCTGATCTTCCAAACCAGCGCGTGCTCGCGGCCGCCGCCGCCGATGACGAGGATTTTCACAGGAAATTCAAAAATTAAAAGTCAAAAATGATTCGGCTGACAAGCCCCAAGGGGTCGATCCACATTTTTAACTTTCAATTTTGCACTGTTTAGTGCCGGAAGTGGCGCATGCCGGTGAAGATCATCGCGATGCCGTGCTCGTTGGCGGCGGCGATGACTTCATCGTCTTTGATCGAGCCGCCCGGCTGGATTACCGATTTCGCGCCGGCGCTGGCGGCTTCGTCCAGGCCGTCGCGGAAAGGATAAAAAGCGTCGGAAGCCACCGCCGAGCCGCGCAGATCCAGCCCGTGGGTCGCGGCGCGCAGGACGGCGATCTTGGTTGAATCGATGCGGCTCATCTGGCCGGCGCCGACACCGAGCACCTGATCGGGCGAAGCGAACACAATGGTGTTCGATTTGACGTGCCGGCAAACCCGCCAGGCGAAGTCGAGCGCTTGATATTCCTCTTCGGTCGGTTTTCTTTCGGTCACGACTTTGCAGGCGCGCACGTCGATCTTCCCGGTGTCCCAATCCTGGAGCAGCATGCCGCCGCGCACGCGGCGAAGATCGTAGCCGCCTTCCTGCGGCTGACTCATGTCCAATTCGAGCAGCCGGATGTTGAGCAGCCGCTTGGCCGAGGACAGCACCGCTTTCGCCTCCGGCGTGAAGCTCGGCGCGATCACGATTTCGAGGAAAATTTCTTTGAGCTCTTTGGCGGTTTCTTCGTCCACCGGCCGATTGAAGGCGATCACGCCGCCGAAGATCGAGACCGGGTCGCAGGCCTTGGCTTTGCGGAACGCGTCGGCGAGAGACTTTTTCGATACGGCGACGCCGCACGGGTTGTTGTGCTTGATCGCGACGGTGGCGATGTCGGTGAATTCCAGCACGGTGCTGAGCGCCGCGTCGGCATCGAGGATGTTGTTGAACGAAAGCTCTTTGCCCTGAAACTGCCGCGCGCGCGCGATCGACGGTCCCTTTTCGCCTTGAATGCCGTAGAACGCGGCGCTCTGGTGCGGATTTTCGCCGTAGCGCATGCCCTGAATCTTCGCCACCTGGATGTTGACCGTCGCGCCCCAGCGCTGCGGCTTCCTGTTCTCGTCGAGGGAGGAAAAATAATTCGAGATGGCGCCGTCGTAATGGGCGGTGTGCTCGAAGGCCTTGCAAAAAAGCCGAAAGCGGGTCGCCGGCGCGAGCTCGCAATGGCCCGCTTTCAGCTCGGCGACGATGGCCTCGTAGTCCGCCGGATCGACGACCACGCCGACATGCTGATGGTTTTTCGCCGCGGCGCGCACCATGCTCGGCCCGCCGATATCGATGTTCTCGACGACTTCCTCGAAGCCGGCGCCGCGCGCCACCGTGGCTTCGAACGGATAGAGATTGACCACGACGAGATCGATCGGCACAATCCCGTGCTCTTTCATTTTCGCCACGTGCGCCGGATTGTCGCGCAGCGCGAGAATGCCGCCGTGAATTTTCGGGTGGAGCGTCTTCACCCGGCCGTCCATCATTTCCGGAAAGCCGGTAAGCTCGGAAACATCTTTCACGGGAATTTTATGCTCGCGCAGAAGCGCCGCGGTGCCGCCGGTGGAGATCAATTCGATATTGAGCGCCGCGAGCGCGCGGGAAAACTCGACGATGCCCTGCTTATCAGAAACGCTGATGAGGGCCCTTTCGATCCTGGCCACGGGGGATCATCCTCCTAAAAATTGTGATGAATGCGGGGAACGCGCGCGCCGATGGAAGTGAGAATCTCGTACGAGATCGTGTTGGTCCAGGCGGCCATCTCGTCGGCGGAAATTTCCGCGGCGCCTTGACGACCGAGGAGAACAACCTCAGCTCCCGGTTGTACCTTTCGTATATCGGTAACGTCGATCATAGTCAAATCCATGCACACTCTGCCGATCACCGGAGCGCGCGCGCCGCCGACGAGAACCTCGCCGCGGTTGGAGAGGAGCCGCGAATAGCCGTCGGCATAGCCGATCGGCAGAGTCGCGATCAGGCTTTCGCGCCGGGTCACGAATGTCTGGCCGTAGCTGATGCTCGTTCCCGCGGGCACCTTCTTGAGTTGCAGGATCTTGGTCTGCCATGAAAGCACAGGCTTCAAATCGATTTGCTCCGCCATCGCCGGCGATGGATAAACGCCGTAGAGCATGATTCCCGGGCGGACCATGTCGAAGTAGGCATCGGGAAGCGTGATGGTCGCGGCGCTGTTGGCAAAATGGATGAGCGGCGGGGTGAAACCGCCGGCGCGCAATTGGGCGATGACCCCGTTGAAAATTTCCAGTTGTCTTCGCGTGTAGTCGCCTTCGACGCTTTCGGCGGTGGAGAAGTGGGAAAAGACGCCGTCCAACGTGAGCGCCTGCAGCTTCTTGAGTTCGGGGATCCACTGCTTAGCCTCTGTCGTGAGCACGCCGAGCCGGCCCATGCCCGTATCGACCTTCAGATGAAATTTCAGCGGCGCTTTTCGGCGCTGCGCTTCGGCGTCGAGAATTTTGAGGCTCGCAAGATCGTGGGCTGCCGGAATCAAGTCGTGGTCGATGAATTCATCCAATTGCTCCGGGAAGACGCCGGCCAAAACCAGAATCGGTTTGCCGATGCCCGAGCGGCGCAGCTCCAGAGCTTCTTCCAGGGTGGCGACGCCGAAAGCGTCGGCGCCCGCGTCGGCGAGAGTTCTGGCGATCGCGGCGGCGCCGTGGCCGTAGCCGTTGGCTTTGACCATGCAAAGAATTTTGACCCGGGCGCCGACTCGGTCGCGAATCTGCCCAATATTCCAGCGCAGCGCTTGGTGATCGATCACGCAAACGGTGGGGCGGCCGCGGAGCTGAACGGCGTTCATCAAAATCCGAGAATTCGCAACTACGATACCTTGGCGCCGGCGAGCACGGGCTTGTCCGGCGTGAGCACGATCACGCGGCCTTCATCCGACGCCGCCAAGAGCATGCCCTGGCTCTCCAGGCCGCGGAGCCTGGCGGTTTCCAGGTTCGCCACGACGACGATCTGCTTGCCGACGAGATCTTCAGGCGCGTAGTGGTTGCGAATGCCGGCGCAGATCTGGCGCTGCTCGCCGCCGAGATCGACCTGCAGGACCAGGAGTTTGTCGGCGTTGGGGTGAGGCGCAGCGGATTTAACCGTGGCGACTTTGAGTTCGATCTTGCGAAAATCGTCGATCGAGATCATGAGCCATCCTTGTGTCGCGGAAGAGCGGAGACCAAAAGGAAAATAGCAGAAGCCGCCGCTCAAAAAAAGCGCGGGAGTCGACTTGACATTATCGGGGGATTCCATATTACTAGTAATTATTACTATTAAGAAGGAGGAAGGATCTAATGGCAAAAAGTTTAGCTGGCACAAAGAGTCACGCGAACCTGAAGGAGGCCTTTGCAGGCGAGTCGCAGGCGAACCGTCGCTATCTCTACTTCGCGCGCGTTGCCGATATCGAGGGCTACCCGGATGTCGGCGGTTTGTTCCGCGACACGTCCGAGGCCGAAACCGGGCATGCGTTCGGGCATCTCGATTTTCTCAAAGAAGTCGGCGATCCCGTTACCGGCGTGCCGATCGGCACCACGTCGAAAAATTTAAAGTCGGCCGTGGAAGGCGAGACCTACGAATACACCGAAATGTATCCGGGGTTTGCCAAGACCGCGCGCGAGGAGGGCTTCTCGGAGCTGGCCGAGTGGTTCGAAACCCTGGCGAAGGCGGAAAAATCCCACGCCGGCAGGTTTACCAAGGGCCTGGATACCCTGGGAAGCTGAGGGATCGTTCGCGCAATCCGGTGGATGGAGCTTTTGCGCTCCGTCCGCCGGGTTGAACGGCCGCTCGAGGCGAGTTTTAATAAATAATTGTGAAGCGACGGTTTCAGGCACATGAAAAAGATCGTTCTTGACGATATTCTGGGATTGGCCGCCTACGAAAGAGTGCGCAACCAGTTTCGCGCGGACATCATCGACAAAAAAAAGCGCCGGCGCATCGCGCTCGGCGACCGGGTGTCGATGGTGTTCGAAAACCGCGACACGGTGACTTTCCAGATCCAGGAGATGCTGCGCGCCGAGCGCATCGCCGACCTCGACAAGATTCGCGAAGAGATCGAGGTCTACAACGAGCTGATCCCCGGCCGCGACGAGTTGAGCGCCACGCTTTTTCTGGAGATCGAAGACCAGTCGCATCTGCGCGAGGACCTGCTCAAGTTTCTCGGCATCGACGAGGCGGTTTCCCTGAAGATCGGCGGCCGCACCGTGCCGGGAAAGTTTGAAGAGGGCCGGAGCAAGGAAGACAAGATCAGCGCGGTCCAGTACGTGCGTTTTCCCTTCGACGCCGAGGCGCGCGCGGCGTTTCTCGCCGGTGCGAGCGCCGAGCTGGTGATCGACCATCCCAATTACCACGCGCGGGCGGTGCTGACGCCCGAGGCGCAGAAATCCCTGGCTGAAGATCTGGCGGCTTGATCGTGGCGAAAACCCGCAAAGTACCGAGAAAGACCAAGCAGCTCGCGGTCGTCTGGGACGCGGTGCGCGACGACAAGTCGCACCCGACCGCCGATCAGATCTACGACCGGGTGCGCAAGAAGCTCCCGAACATCAGCCTCGGCACGGTTTATCGCAATCTGCAAAAGCTGGTCGCCGACCAGAAGCTGCAAGTGCTCATGCGCGGGCGTTCGCAGCACTTCGATCCGCTGGTGGAGCGCCATCAGCACTTCATCTGCGAAGCCTGCGACCGGGTCTATGACGTGGTGATCGACCATCAAAAAGAAATCAAGCCGCTCAAACTGCCGCACGAAGGCTTCAAGGTGACTTCGCACCAACTGGCTTTCTACGGCATCTGCAAACACTGCTCCGCCTGACGATTCCATTGTTGTAATCCCGCCGGCGCGGCGATAGACTCCGACCTGTTTTGGCGCGATGCCGTCATGGTCGAAGTCAGTCTTCCGCCCGAATCCCAGCGGCGTCTGCTGGCAATCGCCCGGCTGACGCTGGAAAGAGTCGCCCGCGGCCGCCCGGCCGAGCCGATCGAGAGCGCGGATCCGCATCTGGAAAAAATCGGCTACGGCGCTTTTGTCACGCTGTTCAACCAAAAAGACTTGCGCGGCTGCGTGGGCATCTGCGCGCCGGAAAATTCCCTGCGCCAGATCGTCATCGAAATGACCGAGGCCGCGGCGACGCGCGACCGGCGGGTAAAGCCGGTGCGCGCCGACGAGCTGGATAAAATTCGCATTGACATCTCGGTGATCTCCCCCCTGGAGCGCTCGAGCGCGCCGTTGTCCCTGGAAGTCGGCAAACACGGCCTGCACGTCGCGGCCCGGGGAAAACGCGGCGTGCTTTTGCCGCAGGTCGCGGTGGAGCACGGCTGGGACACGCAAACTTTTTTGGAACAGACCTGCCTCAAGGCGGACCTGCCGAAGGACGCCTGGCGGCATCCCGACACCGCGGTGTCGAGTTTTACGGCCTTGATCATCGAGGAGGAGCCATGAAACGGCGGGGCTTTCTCACGGCGGCGGGGGCGGCGCTTTTGTGGCCGTTTCGGGGCGTCGCCGAAGCGATCTGCAATCCGTCGCTGGTCCATCTGTTCCAGCAGGGCCGGCAACTGGTTCAGGCGCGCGGCAACGGCGCGAAATCGCCGTCCCTGGGCTCGTACTTCGTCAACTGGTACGGCCATTCGAGCTTTCTGATCCAGTCGGGCAGCCAGACCAAGGTGGTCGCCGATCCCAACTTCAACGTGACGCCGGGAATTCAGGCCGACGCCGTGACCGTGAGCAACGATCACTTCACCCACAACAACACCGGCGCGGTGACCGGCAATCCGATCATTCTTCGCGGCATCACCTTCAAGCAGACCTGGAATCCGATCCGCACCAGCGTGAAGGACATCACCATCGTCAATATTCCCAGCCAGCGCAGCCAGGACTGGGGCGCCATCGCCAACTCGATTTTCGTCTACGAAATGGGAAGCCTCTGCCTGGCCCACCTGGGCAACATCGGCCACCTGCTGACTGCCGAGCAGGTGAAAGTGCTGCAGCACGTGGACGTGATGATGATTCCCATCGACGCCATGACCAATCTCGGTTTCGACGACATTCTGAAAGTGATCGACCAGGTCAAGCCGCCGATCGTGATCCCGATGCACTACGACGTCGCGCGCCAGGCAGAGCTTTTCTCCGCGTTCGCGCGCGAGCGCTATCCGATCAAGAAAATCGCCCAGTCCCGGTTGACGCTGAGCCGCGGCATGCTGCCGACCTCCACGGAAATTTACGTGCTGGCGCACCCGCGGCCCCTCGGCTTCGGCGACTGATCGAAGGGAGCCGCGGCGCGGTGTTTTCGCCGAAGAGCTGGTTGATGTTTGCCCGCATTGCCCTATAATGAGCGAGATTACTTATTCGCCGGGTGTCCATTGACTCCAGCCGATCAAGAATATTTTCGCCGTCTGTTGAACCAGCGCATGGCCGAATTGCGCCTGGAAGCCGGCCGCACCGTCGAGAACATGGACGAGAACGCCAACTTTCCCGACCCCACCGACCGCGCCTCCATGGAATCGAACCGCAATTCCGTGCTGCGCATCCGCGACCGCGAGCGCAAGCTGATTTTCAAGATTCAAGAGGCGCTGCATCGCCTCGAGCAGGGCGAATACGGCGTGTGCGAGGAGTGCGGCGAGGAGATCGGCATCGAGCGGCTGAAAGCGCGCCCGGTGACGACGCTCTGCATCGACTGCAAATCCAGCCAGGAAATCGCCGAGCGCAAGGCCAAGCGCGTCGTCTAGAGCCGGACTGAAAGGATTCATGAAACTCAAGAAAGCCGTGATCCCCGTCGCGGGATTGGGAACGCGATTTCTGCCCGCGACCAAGACCGTGCCCAAGGAACTGTTGCCGATCGTCGACATCCCTTCGATTCAATACGTGGTGCAGGAAGCGGTGGACGCGGGCATCGAGGAAATCATCTTCGTCACCGGCCGCGGCAAGGACGGCATCGAGGATCATTTCGACGAGGCGCCCGAGCTCGAGCAGGTGCTCGCCGAACGCGGCCAGCAGGAAATGGTCAGGATGCTCAGGCGCATCGCCGAGATGACCGAGGTGGTTTCGGTGCGCCAGAAAAAGCCGCTGGGCCTGGGGCACGCGGTGCTGTGCGCGAAGGATCTGGTCGGCGACGAGCCCTTCGCGGTCATGCTCGCCGACGATCTGATCGACAGCGACGTGCCCTGCATCCGCCAGCTCTCGGAGATTTTCGAGCGCACCCAGGAATCGGTGGTGGCGCTGATGGAAGTGCCCGAAGCGGAAGTGCACCAGTACGGCATCATCAAGGGCAAAGTTCTTCAGGACCGTTTTTACCAGGTCGAAGCGACCGTCGAGAAGCCGCCGGCGAAAGAGGCGCCGTCGCGCATGGCGATCATCGGCCGCTACGTGCTGCGGCCGGAGCTTTTTTCCATTCTGCAGGCGTTGCCGCCGGGAAAAGGCGGCGAAATTCAGCTGACCGACGGCCTGGCCCAGCTCGTGCGCGAGCGGCGGGTCTACGGCTGCGAATTTCTCGGCGACCGCTACGATATCGGCGACAAATTCGGTTTCGTGCGCGCAACGGTCGCCTACGCGTTGAAAAGACCCGACTTAAAAGATAAAGTGATGCAATATCTGAAAGCCACCAGCCGGTAACGGGGCCGTAGCTCAGTTGGGAGAGCGCTAGAATCGCACTCTAGAGGCCGTGGGTTCGACTCCCATCGGCTCCACCATTTTGCAAGGGCGGGTTCAACAACCCGCCCTTTTCATTGGCAGCATTGACTTCAATACCCGCCTGTGAAAATAGGGACGGAAGTTTGCGCCGCCGCACCGTCGCGCGGCGCGCTCCGGAGGGCGAATGACCAACTGGCTGTGGATCGGCTCGTCAGTTTTGCTTTGTCTGCAGTGGCTCTCGATCCATTTCGCCGGCATTCATCTGGCGCCGCACCTGCAGGCGCTCAGCTCCGGGGTGGCGATCTTCGGCGCGGCCTTTCTCCTCTCGTGGGCGGCCGAGCTTTCACAAAAAGACATTCCCCAGGCGCTTGCCATCGCGCTGCTCGCGCTGATCGCGGTGCTGCCGGAATACGCGGTCGACATGTATTTCGCCTGGTCCGCGGGAAAAGATCCCCAGTACGCCGCCTTCGCGACGGCGAACATGACCGGCGCCAACCGCTTGCTGATCGGCGTCGGCTGGGCCGCGGTCGTTTTCACCTATTGGCTGAAGGCCGGAAAACGCGCCGTCAAGCTCGAGCCCGGCCACAAGATCGAAATCCTTTATCTCGGCCTGGCGACGCTCTACTCCTTCGTGATTCCGTTCAAAGCCCAGATCGATCTGATCGATGCGGCGGTGCTGATCCTGATTTTCGTATTCTACATGCGCGCGGCGGCGAAGGCGGAGCACGTCGAGCCGGAGCTCGAAGGCCCCACGGCGCTAATCGAGAGCTGGGGCACGGCGCCGCGGCGGCTGTGGACGGTCGGGTTTTTTCTGCTTTCCGGGTTTACCATCTTTATCGCCGCCGAACCGTTTGCCGAAGGTCTTCTCGCCACCGGGCGAACCTTCGGTGTCGAGGAATTCATCCTCGTGCAGTGGCTCGCGCCGCTCGCCTCCGAGTCGCCCGAGTTCATCGTGGCGATCCTCTTTGCGCTCAAAGCGCAGCCCGGCACCAGCATGGGCGCGCTGCTTTCGTCGAAGGTCAACCAGTGGACGCTGCTGATCGGCATGCTGCCGGTGGTCTACGCGGTTTCCGCCCACAGCGCGGGCGGCATGCAGATGGACGGGCGCCAGGTCGAGGAGATGTTCTTGACCGCGGCGCAGTCGATCTTTGCCGTGGCGGTGCTGGCGAACCTCTCCTTCTCGCTTCTCGAAGCGGCGGTGGTTTTCGTGCTCTTCTGGACCCAATTGCTTTTCACCGATCCGCAGTTTCGCTTTTACTATTCGTTTCTCTACGTATTTCTCGCGGCGGGTCTGGTGCTGATGAAAAAAGACGCGCGTGCCGGCTTCTTCGCGCTTTTTTCCCGCGCCGCGGCTTCGGGCGTAATCGAAAAACATTGAGGCGCAATCCGCGCCCGCTTCTCAAATGCGGATTTTAGTGTCGCGCGTTCGCCGCGGCGTTGCGCGCAACAAAAACCGGCGGGAAAACTCGGCCGGGACGGCTTTTGCCGGTGGCAGCTGCCTAGATTTTTGAAGCTCTGCGGCCGGCTGGCGGCCGATGGCCGGGGTTTCCCCGGCGGCCGAGCTCGCAGCGCTGTCGGCGCGGTGTTGACTCAGTGCTTGGCGGCCGCTTTTTCTTCCTTGATGTTTTCGTGGATCAGACGCGGCACGCCGCCGCAGCTAAAGCAGCGCGGCGGCTCGTACTTGGTTTCCCCTTCCGGGTAGCGCATGAAGCGCCGATAAAAGGGCTTTTCCGTGCCGACGAAGTCGTCGTAATAAAAAGCCAGCTTGCCGCACTCACTGCACTGGAGATACTTCGCCATGGTTTCCTTCCCGTTTCCGCAGTGAAGGAAGAATACTCACGAAGGCGGCGGAGGTCAACCGCGGTTCGCCCGCGCGGCGCTTGAGAATTCGGCGAATTTCGTGCAAGGCTGAGGCATTGCAATCACTCGGCGCGGCTCGGTAGAATTCCCCAGAAAAATCACCCGGCGAAGGAGGCCCAACCATGGCAATCAAGCTCTATCAATCCCAGACATCGATGTTTTGCGAGAAAGTGCGGATCGTGCTCGCGATGAAAAAAGTTCCCTACGAGATCATCGACGTGCGCAAGGACGACCGCAAATCGCTGATCGAATACACCGGCCAGCGCAAGGTGCCGTCGATGAACTACAACGGCGAGTGCGTGATCGACTCGACGGTGATTTCGGCGCGCCTGGAAAAGGATTTTCCCGGCACCAGCATCTATCCCGAGGGCGCCAACAACAAAGGGCTCTGTCTGGCGCTCGAGGACTGGTCCGACGAGGTGCTGGTGCACGCCAATCACGCGGTGCGGCGCGCCGACACGCCGGAGGCGCGCAAAAAAGCGGATGAGGAGTGGACGGCGCATTTTAACACCCTCGACCAGATGTACGCCGGCAAAAAATTCGTCTTCGACCGGCTGACCCTTGCCGACGCGGCGATTTTCTCGCAGCTCCACTATCTCGTCGCGGTCGCGAAATATGAAATTCCGGCGCAATACAAAAACGTCCACGTGTTTCTCGAAAACATGCGCCAGACGCTGAAGCTCAAGTCCCTGGCCGACAGCTTCGATGCCCCGTCGCTCTAGGAATCAGGATCGACGATGAGGAAAGACGTCATTATTCCGCGCCTGGGATCGAGCGACGAGAGCGACGAAGTGCGCGTGCTCCGCTGGCTCAAGGCGCCGGGGGAGGCGGTGAAAAAGGGCGAGGCGCTGCTCGAAGTGGAAACCGACAAGGTCAACGTCGAAATCGAAGCGCCGGAGAGCGGCGAGCTGGTGGAAATCAACGCGCGGGAAGGCGACTTCGTGAAATTCGGCGCCGTGGTCGCGCAGGTGAAGAGCGGGGATTGAGAAAAAATAAAAACAGGCAAAGAGAATTTAACCGCGCACAGCGCAAAGAATACAAAACAATTTGGGGCGGCGGCAGTCGCCCCATTTTATGATCTGCATTTTCACTCGGTCCAGTCATCGTTCATGACACCCGGACGTTGTGCGCCGCGCCTTCGGCGAACTATTTCTACGGGCGCAAGCTCTTACCGAAAAGACTGATGCAGGAGCGCGGCTCGGTTCTGCTCGCTCGCACCGGCTGGGTCGGCTGTCTCCTGGGCGCGGCGGCGACCGGCTATTTTCTCCTCGGCCTGGCCGGCCACGTTCGCAATCCGGTGCTGAACGTTGCCGTTGCCGCGGCCGCGGCGCTGGCGGCGGCATTTTTTCTCGCCGAATTCAGCGCGATTCCTCGGCGCACCGGCCGCGTCGGTTGGATGCTCTGGTTTCTTATTCTTCTTTTGATCGTTGTCGAGATCCTCCTCGGCCTCATGCCGCCCGCCAGCCGCGACGAGCTGACCCATCATCTGGCGATTCCCAAGCTTTACGCCCAGGCGGGACGGATCATCGAAGTGCCGATCGCGCCCTACGCGTACTATCCGATGCTTCTCGACATGCTCTACACGCCGTGGGTTTACTGGGGCTACGATTTCGTGCCCAAGCTGATCCACGGGCTCTTCGCCGGGCTTACCGGGCTGCTGCTATGCGCTTACCTCGAACGGCGCATGAACGCAGTTTACGGGCTGCTGGGATTTTTTTTCTATCTCTGCACCCCGGCGATCGCACGCCTGAGCCACTGGGGCTACATCGATCTCGGCATCACCTTCTACACCACCGCGGCGATCTTGAGCCTGCTCCGCTGGCGCGAGACGCGGGCGGAGCTTCGCTGGCTGAGCCTTGCGGCGCTCTCGCTCGGCTTTGCGCTCGCCGCCAAACCCAACGGTCTGGTGGCCGCGCTGTTGATCGGCGTGCTGTTCGCGCTCATGCTCGTCAAGCCGCCGCGCCCGGCGTTCACGGCAATCCTCCGCAGTTCAATTATGTTTGGCGGCCTGGCGCTCCTCCCGTTTCTTCCCTGGCTTGCGAAAAATTGGCTCCAGACCGGCAATCCGTTTTTTCCGCTGCTCGGCAACTGGTTTGCTGCCGCCGGCGGCGCGGCCGGCGCGGGCGCGGGCATCGGCACGCCGGGGATCTTTTCCAAGCGCGAGCTGCTCTACGGCGAAAGCCTCTGGCAGATGGCCGCGCTGCCGCTGCGGGTTTTTATTTCCGGGCGCGACGACAATCCGCAATTTTTCGACGGCGTGCTGACGCCGTTTCTGATCGTCTTTCTCCCGTGGGCGTTCAAAGGCAAATGGCGCGAGGAGAAAAACTATCTGGCGGCCTTTGCGCTGCTGTTTTTGTTCTACGCGATTGTTCTCGTCGATCTGCGCGTCCGCTACATTCTTTCGATCGTGCCGCCGCTGGTGATTCTGGCGGTGTACGGCATCTTCAATGTCTATCTCTCGATCAAGCGCCCGCTCTTGCTCTACGCGGCGGTCGCGCTGTTTGCGTTTTGGCACGGCGTTTACGTCTGGCGCTACTGGCGCGAAGCGGCGCCCCTCGAATATCTTTCCGGCGCCGTCGGCCGCGACGCTTATCTGGCGCGCCGGCTGCCCGAGTACACTTCGTTTCAATACATCGCGAGGGCGACGCCGGCCGAGGCGAAAATTTATCTTCTCTTTGTCGGCCGGAGAGCGTATTATTGCGAGCGGAATTATTTCCACGACGGCGGCGAGCTGCCGGAATTGCTCCTCGCCGCCATCCGCGGCGCGGCGAACGCCGAGCAAATCGAGCAGAAACTAGAAAGCCGGGGCATCACCCACCTCATGGTGCGCGAAGATCTTTTGACGGCGTTTCTGACCAACAATCTGACTCCCGCGCAGGCGGCGCTGTGGAATCGATTTGCCGAGACCCGGCTGCGCCTGGGCTTTCGCGACCGCAATCACGCCGTCTATCAAATTCATGGCTAGCCGCGGCGCGGTTTCCATCGTCATTCCGGTTTTCAACGAGGCGCGCGTGCTCGAAGCCGTGCTCGGAAAAATTCGCGCCCTCGATCTCGATCAAGTGGAAATCATCGTGGTCGACGACGGCTCGACGGACGGGAGCGCCGAAGTGGCGCTCAACGCCGGCGCCAGCGTGATCCGCCATCCCTACAACATCGGCAACGGCGCCGCGGTCAAAAGCGGCATCCGCGCGGCGCGCGGCGAGGTGATCGTTCTGATGGACGGCGACGGCCAGCACAAGCCGGAGGACATTCCCAGGCTGCTCGCCGCCGCGCCCGATTACCACATGGTGGTGGGCGCGCGCGCCAGGGGCTCCAAGCTGAGGCTGCACCGCTATGCCGCCAACTGGATGTACAATCTTTTCGCTTCCTACGTGACCCGGTTCAAAGTTCAGGACCTGACCTCGGGCTTTCGCCTGCTCAGCCGGCGCGACGCGCTGCGTTTTATCGATCTCCTGCCCAACACGTTTTCGTACCCGACGACTTTGACCCTGGCGTTTTTACGCTCGGGGTTGACCGTCAAGTACGTGCCGATCCAGACGCTCTATCGATCGGGCCAGAGCAAAATCAGTCTGGTCACCGACGGCGTGCGCTTTTTTTTGATCATCGCCAAGATCGCCACGCTGTTCTCGCCGTTCCGGATTTTCCTGCCGGTAAGCCTGCTGTTTTTCGGCGCGGGGCTGGCGAATTACATTTACACCTACGTCACCGAGCATCGCTTCACCAACATGTCCGTGCTGATGTTCACCACCGCGGTGATCATCTTCATGCTCGGCCTGATTTCGGAGCAGATCGCGCTGCTGCGCATGGAACGCCAGCAGAGCGGCCGGCGCTGGGACGACGGTTAGGATTTGTCCCCGCTGCGGCCGGCGCGCGCGCTCACCGCGTTTTGATAAAGCTCGCAAAAATCTCCGGCAATGCGGCGCCAGTCGTACGCGGCCGCCTGGGCAAAGGCATTGGCGCTCAAGCGCCGGCGCAGATCGGCGTCGTCGAGGAGCGATGCAATCGCGCGCGCCAGAGCTCCCGGATTGCCCGGCTCGACGAGCAGGCCGGTTTCCCGGTCGCGCACCATGGACGGAATTCCCCCGAGGCGGGTCGCCACGACGCAGGCGCGCGCGGCGAACGCCTCGAGAACCGCGAGATTCTGCCCCTCGGCTTCGCCGCCGGTTCCCGCTTTCGACGGCGCCGCCACCAGATCGGCGGCGGCGTAGAAATCGGCGAGCCGCCGGTGCTCCAGCGCGCCGAAAAATTCCGTTCGGGTATCGATCCCGAACTCCCGCGCCGCGCGCCGCAACCGCTCTCGTTCAGCGCCGTCGCCGACGATCCACAGCCGCGCGCGCGCGCGGGTCTCGTCGCGCAGTAAAGACAGCGCCTCGATCAGATCGAGGCAGCCTTTGTTTTCGACCAGGCGGCCGACAAACAGGACGATGAATTCGCCATCCGGGATCGATCGGCGCAGCGCCGCGCGGTCGCCGCTCGAAAACAGCGCGACATCGACGCCCATCGGGACGATGCGCGGCGCCGGCAAGCGCGCGTCGCGCGCGACGGCAGCGGCCGTCGCGGCGGTATTCGCCGTCCACAGATGGCTGGCGCGAACCACGCAGCGTTTGAGAGCGGCGAGCCATCGGCCTTGGAGCGCGAAGGCGTCGCTGCCGTGGGCGCTCACGATCAGCGGCACGCCAAACAGACGCGCGCCCGCGGCTCCGATCAGACCCTGCGGCAGCAGCCAGTGGGCGTGAAGGAGATCGAATCGCTCGGCTTCGAGGATGCGGCACATGCGCACGGCCATCGCGATCACGAACAGCGGCACGTGGAGCCAGAGGAGCGGCGCTCGTTTCAGATTGGCGAGAATTCCCGAACCGTAAGCGAGTCTTTGCCGGACGCCGAGACAATAGCGGAAACGATGCACGGTGATTTCGCCTTCGACGCTGGTTCCGCCTTTGCCGTCCGCCGGCGCGAGCACGTGGATTTGGATGGATCGCTGCGCCAGGTGCTCGGCGAGATCGCGCAGGAAAACCGACGCCGGATCGGCGCGATCGCGCGGATAGCTCGAAGCGAGAAACAGAACCTTGAGCCCGCGATCAGCCATGCGCGCGGTCACGCACCTTGAGGAAAAATTTTTCGAGGCGCGCGGCGATCTCGCCCCAGGTGGGAACCTTCGAATCGATAATCAGCGGCTGCGCCAACTGGCGGCGCGCGGCTTGGGCCAGGCTTTGCGGATCCTCCGGCGCGAAGAGCAACTCGGTATGCTCGGCCAAAAGATTTTTCATGGCGCCCACGCCCGCGGCCACCAGCGGAACCCGGCACGCGATGATTTCGCCGGCCTTTTGCGGGAAGTTGAAGCGGCCGAACGCGGAATCGCGGTTGTTGACCACGGCCACGTCGAGCGCGCTCAGGAAAACCGGCACGGTTTCCAGCGGCAGGTTGCCCAGGTCGTGGATGCGCGCGCCGCGGGGAATTTTTTCGCCCCGCCGCCGCGGTCCCGCGAGGGCGAGATGAAGGTCGCTCCGCTCGCCCGCCAGAATCTCGAAGCCGCGGTAAAGCGCGTCCATGCCGCGGCTTCGGTCGAGCGCGCCGGCGACGCCGATCAATCGCGCGGCTTGCGGCAGGTTCAATTCGCGCCGGCTCGCGGCTCGATCGCGCGGATAAAACAGATCGGCGCGCACGGCATTTTCCAACACCAGCGCCGGAGCGTTGCTCTGATAGCGCTCGCTGACATACTCGGCCAATTGCGGGCTGACGCAGGTGATGCCGTGCGCCGCTCTGAGCGCGCGTTTGAAGAGAGGCAGAACGCCGGGAATCCGCGTGGCCGGGTAGCTTTCGAAATTGTCATACAGGTCGATCACGCAGCGGGCGCCGGCGCGCGCGCTCACGCGGCGGCCGAAGATCGCGTGAAACGCATCCGAGCACGCCCAGACGATTTCTGCCTGGAGCTCCGCGGCGAGCCGGCGCGCGCGCCGCAAGTAATTTTCCAAAGCCGGCAAACCGCGCTCCAGCAGATTGAAACTGTGCCAGGTCAACGCGCCGACCGGATCGCGGAACGTTCCCGTCTCTCTTGCCCGGTAGCTGAGAGCGATCCCCTGAACCTCATGCCCGCGCCGCGCCAGCTCGAGGGGCACCTCCCAGAACCGCCCAAAGCGATCGTCGAGCAAATCCTTGCCCATGTACTGGCGTTTGCTGAGGACGAGGATTTTCATCGGGTCTTTTCCAGAAAATTTAGGAGCTCTTGATAGACCAGCTGTTTGTCGAGATGAGCGGCGGCGAATTCGAGCGCCGAGCGGGACAGGCGCCCGCGCTCTTCGGAATCGACCGCCAGCCGACTAACCGCGGAAGCAAACTGGACGTCGTCGTCAGCTACCACAGCGCTGTGTTTGACTTCACTCGGCAGGCCTTCGATCCCTTTTGCAGTCGTGACCAGCGGCTTGCCGTGAGCAAGGGCTTCGACGGTTTTGATCTTGAGACCCGTGCCGATCCATGACGGGTTGATCACCACGCTTGCTGCGGCGTATTCCATCTCGACGTTCTCCTGATGACCGAGAAAGGTCACGCCTTCGAATCGCTCCCCGAGAAAAGCGCGATAGACATACCCGCAGACGCGGAGCTCGACGCGCGGATGCTGAGAGCGAATCGCAGGCCAACTAGAACCCAGGAAGCGTCGCAGACCGTCGATATTGGCGCCGTTATATCCGCCCACATAAAGAATCCGGCCGTCTTGCGGACAGGCTGCGGAAGGCAAGGGAGGCGATCCCGAAGATCCCGCGACGATCACTCTCGCTTGCGGGCACATTTCGCGGATCAGCGCCGCTTCAGCCGCTTGAATCGCAATCACGGCGTCGAATTTGTCGAAGATGCGGCTTTCCACTTCGCGCGAAATCTCCAACGGAAACGTCATGCCGCGGGACGCGAATTCTTCGACGCGTTGATATTGAATGTCGTGAGTGTCGAGGAGCCGCACGGCTATCTTGTTTATCTTATCGGCGGCCTGGTGGAGCCAGATGTATTCCACGATCGCCGCTTTCCACTGAAAACGTGCCGACAAATGCGCGACATAATCGTCGAGTCCGGCAGGATAGCGCTGCCAGTAATCGATAACCAGTGGAGTCAGCGCGCGGCCCAGCGCTCGCCTGGCGAGCTCTTCCAGTGGCGGCATGCCGACAACAGTGCCAAGGCGGTCGGCGAGACGGACGGCTCGGCGCGCGCCATTGCGCAGCCGCGGGCGCCAGCCGCGGCCGCCGTAGACGTGCAGCCGATCGACCCTGGCGCGGCAAATTTTGCGTGACTTGGCATCGACAAACCCGCAGAGCAAGAGATGGACGAACCAGCCCTGTTGGCGCAAGACCTCGATCAGCTCCGCGATCCGCTGATTGTCGCCGGAACGGATCGGGTAGGGGACGGTATCGCAGATAATGGCAATCTGCGGCCGGTCGCTAGAAACGCCCATGGGCAGGATCGTCGGCGCTGAGCGAAGGGTTGACGAATCGCTCCCAGAGTTTCCATACCGTGCCGATCACCGGATGCCGGCGCAGCCGCCGGAGGGTCGGCGCGCTGTGTTCCCGTTCGTGATACCTTTCGCTGATTCGGACCGGCTCGTTCGACCTGGCGAGATCTTCGAGTTTTTTCCAACCGATGACATCCGGGAGCGCGAACGGGTCCGCGATATCGGCGAGATCGGCACATTCACTCAAGATCAGATCACGGTGCGACCTCTCAATGATCCTGCCGTCGGCGTAGCGGGCCCATCCGTATTCGCGATTGCGAAACTCTTGATCGTGGGCTTCCTCCAACGCTCGGCCGTAATGTTCGGCAAGCTGCAAGGCCAGAGGATCGGCGCAACTCGCTTTGGTCGTGAGCCGTTCCTGATCGAACCCGCTGAAATGGAAAAACTTCAGGGGCCGCCCGTTAACGCTCCAGTTGCCGCCGTCATCAATCGAAAGTCGGCGCTCGTGCAAATTCCAGTACGCCACGTTCAAGCCGGGATCGCGTAGAACGCCCACGCCGGCGCTCGATGCCGCCAAAAGATCGAGCCAGCGCTGATCGACGTAAAGGCTGTTCATGGGGTCGAGCAAACACAGGCGCGCAACTAAATCGCTCCAGCAGGACAAAAAACTTCTGGATTGCTCATCCATTCTAATTGCAATGCAACCGCCGTTATAAGCGCCGTGTTGCGCCAGCGAGCGTTGGAATTCGAGCGGCATACGGCTCGGTGGCTGCACTACGTGCGGTGTCAGCAGCACCGAATGTTCGGACCAGGCGACTTCCAAGTCCTGCCAGAACGGATTTAAGACCAAGATATCGGAGTCGAGATAAAGCAGTCGATTGACATGCTGTTTCTCCATTACGCGGGCGATGGCGAAGGGTTTGAGCGCGCAGCAAAGCTCGAAAGCGTCGTATTTGAAAAGAAACCTGCGCCCGCCGGGAAGCGGCAACTCGTCGGCGTAAAATACCGTTGCGGGAATATCCAGCGGCGGCATGTCTTTCGTCGGCCGGTCGGCCAAACAGACGAAAGCGTTCGCCGGCGGATGGAAGCGGGTGAAGCTTTCCACAGTCGTGGCTATACCGGCTCGACGATTACACGTGCCGATAGTGAGCAGGGTTGGGTCGCTCGGACTCCGGTGTGTCATCGAAGGCTGGTACTCGGTTTCGGGATTTCTACGGGAATCGATCCGTGGCTGTGCTCGGCACTGGAAAATATTCTTTCGGGAAAAATCTATCTTGTGGTAAATTATAGCATAAAATTCGAATGGTTAGTAATTTTTGTGAACATATCGATTATCTTGCGTACCAAAAATGAGGGCAAGTCTCTTGGCGAAACGCTCGCTCTTCTTCGCCGGCAGGTTTACGCGCCCAGACCGGAACTCATCGTTGTGGATTCCGGCTCGACGGATGACACTCTCGCAATAGCTGTGCGTGAGGCCGATCTGCGAGTTATTACCATCCCTCCCGCTGAGTTTACCTATGGCCGATCTCTGAACATCGGCATCCGCGCGGCTCGTGGCGATATCGTCGTCGCGCTGAGCGCTCACGCCTTTCCTCTCGGCGAACATTGGCTGAGTCGACTGGTCGATCCTTTTTGCGAGCCCAGGGTGGCTGGCGTCTATGGGCGGCAGGTCCCTCGGGAAGATGCCTGGCCGAGCGTCAAGCGCGATTATCTGGAATTTTACGGTTCCCAGCGAAACATCCAGACCGATCCGGCGAACCCGGGCGATCACTGTTTTTCCAATGCCGCTTCGGCGCTTCGACGAAGTCTTTGGGAACAGCATCCCTTCGATGAAACCTTGCCGTATTGCGAAGACTGGGAATGGGCGCGAGCCATGCTCGAGCGCGGTTACGTAATCGTTTATGAGCCGGAGGCTTCGGTCTACCATTCTCATAACGAACCGCTGACCAGTGTTTATCGCCGCTGCCGGCAAGAGATGCTGGCGAAAAAGCAACTTTACAAACGACAAATCCGAAGCGAAGCGAATTGGTGTCGAACCTGGATGCGGTCGGTCGCCGCAGATCTCTCATTCATTCAGAAAAGCGGCGGTGATAAGGCGGGGCTTTGCCGGATTCTTGCCTACCGTTTGTTCTGGGCGTTTGGTCGTTCGTCGAGTTTCTTGCCGTGGTCAAAGACAGTTTGAAGACGCACGACACGCCGGCTGATGCCGTTGTCCTGCCGGAAGCCGTTTATGTGGCCGCGCCCCTACTGCGCGAGCCCGGAGTTTTGCTGCGCGCAATGGCGCGCGATCTGGTCAACTCGCGGTCGCTCGCCTATCGTTTGCTCGCGCGCAGTCTTCGCTCGCAGTATCGGCAGTCTTTGCTCGGGTATTTGTGGGTCGTGATTGCTCCCATCGCGGCCACGGGTGGAGTACTGTTCCTGAGCCGGCAAAAAATTCTCCTGAGCGTCGAAACCACCGTTCCTTATGGTCTCTATGTTTTCGCCGGGATTCTGATCTGGCAAATATTCACTGATTCAATGCAGCGACCGATTCAATGGCTCTCAACTTATCGCTCGGTCATCGGACGAGTCAATTTCCCGCGCGAGGCGCTGATTTTAGGCGCGTTGTGGGAAGTGCTGATCCAAGCCGGGATCCGGATCATTATTCTATTTTGCGTGCTGCTGTGGATCGGCTGGAAGATGGGCGCCTCGTTTTTCTTTGCACCTTTAGCGATCTTAGTATTGGTCGGCTTGGGCTTGGTCGTGGGTCTGATTCTCGCACCGATCGGGCTTCTCTACGGCGATGTCGAAAGAAGCATGAATTTGGCGCTGGTATTTTGGTTTTTCCTGACCCCGGTCGTTTATGCCCCTCGCAGCGGCTGGCCTGCTTCTTTGCTCAATCAACTAAACCCGGTATCCCCGCTGTTGGCTACCGCTAGAGAACTTGTTTTCGGAATGCCCTTGACTCAACCGGCGGCTTTCTTGGCTGTAAGCGTGCTGGCGCTGGTTGCGCTTCTGGCCGGTTGGGTTTTTCTCAGACTGGCGATGCCTCATCTGGTTGAACGGTTTGGCGGATGAAGCGTCACGAAAGCCATCCGATGAATTCTTCAGCTTTGATCGACGCCAGATCGCTAGCGAAAAAATATTGTCGCGATCTCAAAAAATCGCTCTGGTACGGCCTCAGTGACATCGGCAAGGAAATAACCGGACGGATGGGAGCGGCAGAGCGCCTGCGCCCAGGGGAGTTCTGGGCGCTTCGAGATGTGTCGTTCCAATTGACTCCGGGGGAGGCTCTGGGACTTCTGGGCCGCAACGGTGCGGGAAAGACGACGCTGCTTCGGATTCTGAGCGGCTTGATGCGTCCGGACGAAGGAGTTGCGCGGCTGCGGGGCAAAGTAGCGCCGCTGATCGAGTTGGGAGCCGGCTTTTCTCCTGTGCTCACCGGGCGGGAAAATATTTTTGTCAACGCTGCTATCTTGGGAGTGTCCGCCAGAGTGGTGAGCCGGGAAATCGATGCGATCGTCGACTTTGCCGAGATCTCCGACTCCATCGATGCCCCGATCCAGAGCTACAGCGAAGGAATGAAGGCGCGGCTGGGGTTCGCCGTCGCGGCCCACTTGAATCCCGACATTATGCTCGTAGACGAAGTGCTGGCGGTCGGCGACATGGGCTTTCAGAGAAAGTGTCTGAAGCGCATCTCGCAATACCTTTCCGACGGCGGGATTCTCGTGTTCGTATCGCACAACATGCATCTCATCCAATCCATTTGCCAGCGCTCGATCGTACTCGACGGCGGCCGGGTTGTCTTCGATGGTTCGACGGTGGCAGCCGTTGCGCGTTATACGCGCCTGAACGAATCGAAAATCGAGGGTTCGGCAAAAAGTCCCGCGGAACCCTCCGAGCAGACTCCGGTGGTGATCGACGGCGTGAGCATCGTCCCGAGCGACGCGATCGAAATCTCGCCGGGCGGATCGTTTCAGTTGACGTTGAGATACCGATCCCTGCGCGACATGGAATCGGTAACCTGGGGTTTCTCTCTCTGGACGCACGATCAAGAGGTGCGCATCGCCACCAGCGTGGGTAAACACGACGGGCACGTGCAGCGACTATGTGCCGGCGGCGGAGCGCTATCTTGTGTTGTGCGGAACTTGCCGCTGGTGCCCCGAACCTATTGCGTGCGAGCTGGGATCTACGATGCGGTTACGGGGTGGCCTATTGCCCGATTCGGTTGGGAAGATGCGCCGGCATCGTTCGAGGTCCAGGGGCCCACGAACGAGGAGAACAGCAGACACCGGATCGACAATGATATCGTCAATCTGGATGTGTGGTGGTCAAAGCCATGCTGACGATGCGCAACGGCAAAGTACTGTTCATCCTTTTGGACGCCTTTCGCCATGACTATATTAACCCGGTCGATACGCCGTTTCTTTTCGCGGCGACACACAATGGCGTTTACGCGAAAAAATTGAAATCGACGACCGGCTTCACTCAGCGAACCGCGGTTTTCACTGGCTCCCGGGGCGCGGCCTCCGGAATGTTCACGATGTACACCTTCGATCAAGCAGGTTCGCCGTTTCGCTTTCTTCAAGGTTCCGCAACGAACGGGTTTCCTCCCCATTCCGCTTGGGCAGAAAAGATTCCATCGATTGCCGGCCTGCGGCGATTCAAGCGACTGATCATTCAAAGCTGTGAACGGCGGGAAAAGGTTTACCGCGAGAAAATCCAGCACGAAGCAAAAAAGTACGCCAATCATGCACCACCTGGCTTTATTCCGATCGCTTTGCTGCCGTACATCGGAGTGTCGGAGGACAATCGTCCGATTCATCTACCGGGGGCGCTGGAGCAGGAAACGATATTCGATGTTTTTGCCCGCGCCGGGATCGAGTATCGATTCCTGATGTTTCCCGTCTTCAACTGCGACGATGAGGGCGTGCTTCAGCTGTTTCTCAAGGAAGCGCGCTCTTCCGCCAAAATTGTTCTCGGCCAATTTTCCGATTCCGACTCGTTGGTTCACCACTGTGGCCCTGGAGCGATGAAACGCCGCTCGGTGGTGGGCGAGATCGACCGGAGGTTACGAGAGATTGCGTCTTGCTACGGCGACGACGTCACCTGGGTGATTATCGGAGACCATGGGATGACCGATGTGGTCGAAGAGGTCGATGTCGCGAGGGAGGTGGCGATACTCGAAAGCAAGGCGGGAGTAAGGCAGACCCGCGATTATTTGCTTTTTCTCGATTCGACCATGGCGCGATTCCGCGCGCTGACCGACCGCGGACGCTCGTTCATCGCAAATCTCGCCGAGGCAAAATCATTTCTGCAAAAGGGCAAGTTTATCGACTCGGCGATGGCGCAACGGTACAGCATCCCGGTTGGCGACCGCCGTTATGGCGACGCCATCTGGTGGGCAAACCCGGGAGTGTTGATTTTTCCGGATTATTTTCATGACCGCTACACTCACAATAAAGGAATGCACGGTTACGATTCCGAACACGACGACATGAAAGGATTTTTTCTGGCCTTGGGTCCCGGGCTCTCCCGCAAAGTGATCGAGGAGGCCGAATTGATCGACGTTTGCGCCAGTCTTTGCGCTGCGGTCGGCCTCGCGCCGCCAGCCGCCAATGAAGGCAAATCGCTTCTTGCGTGAAGCTCATGTTTACAGCCAACGAGCGAGCTCGAGCCGACATTCAGGGCGACGTTCGCTCGGTCGTCGCGGTAATCGATGAACGCGGCATTCCTTACGACGCGATCTATCTCGTTGGAGCGTTCGGTCGCGGCGAAGGCTCGGTGCGATTCGACGGCCAACGCTGGCGGGCGGTCAATGACTATGATTTCGTCATCGTCTCTTCGGTTGCGGAAGAAACTCGTGAGAGACTCAAAAGTCTCGGCCGGGAATTGGCGGTATCGTTTGGCGTCGACTTTGTCGATGTTGGCTGGTTGCCGCGATCAGTGCTTCCGCAGCTTCCGCTCACGATCGAAAATTACGATCTCAGGCACGCAAGTCTGCTCCTGAAGGGACGTGACCTGATCGGAGAAATGCCGAATTTCGACGCGCAACAGATTCCGCCCTACGAGTTTGTCCGCCTGCTCTGCAATCGCACGGCCGGGGTTCTTTCGACCCAACTCCCCGCACATCTCGGCTCGCCTCAATACCGCACCAACCAGTACGTGAAGGCTTGCATCGCGATCGGTGACAGCGCGGTTTATTTGAAGGAAGGTTATCATCCTTCTTACCGGAAACGCGCCGAGATTTTCCTATCGATGCTCTCTCGCGGGGAGATGCCGTTTCGTTTGTCCGAAGAAGCCGCGGCGTGCGTAGCTGCCGCCTATGCCGTCAAGCTCAACGGCGATGGAGGCAATAGCTTCCACGCCAAAGAAGTATTGATGCGCGACATGATCGAGAGCGCATTCATGGCGATCGCACACCGCTGTCTCGGTCGGAGCATGATTTCAGCTGAACGCGCCGGGAAAGCCCTCGTCAAACACTACCGGCGACAACGAAGCGTGATGGAGAGAATCGACGATTTCGCCAGTGTATGGCTGCGCCGCGATAAGGTTCGAGCGGACGAATTACGCTTGAGAATTCTTTTTTCCCTGCCGGCGGTTTACACACGAGGGCCTGAAAAAAGCTTCCGTCAGAAACTTTTTTTTATGTCCCGCTTCTGGTGTGTGCCGGAAGCTCTCTGGCGGTGGAACGATCCATGTTCGGTTGTGTCACTATGGGAAGAGTATTGTCACTAGTGTGTCAAGTACCTATGGCCAGAAGCGGCGAAGTCCAAATCTTTCCGCCATGTCATTAAGTTTTTGCAGCCCCTCCCGATCTCCGCTCAAGTCGTAAATAAAAATCGAGTAGCCGATTTTGGCGATCGGTTGGCGCTGGCGGAGCCAGGCGAAGAGCGGGGCTGCGGCGTGGAAAACGTCCTGCAGGTTGGTGGCGCTGATGGCGAGGATTTTTCGCGGCAGGGCGGCGGGGACGCGGTCCGCGGGCGGGGGCCATTCGAGCGGCCAGGCGCCGGGGACGTACTGGTAGCGGATGCCGTAATAGGACGGCGGCGCGGCGCCGAAATAGGAGAGATAAAGGATCGGCAGGTTCTCTTGGTCCACGTACGCTTTCAGGTTTTTCAGGTCCTGGCCCCAGTCGAGATTCGCGTCGGCGAGATAGCGGTAACCTTCTCCGGGCCCGCCGACGGCTTCGTTGAAATAGGCGAGCTGGTGGGGCGCGACCCGCAGGGAAGAGGCCGCAGTGAAGATCAGCGCGATTGCGATCAGCGCAGGCGCGAGCGCGCGGCGCTCTGAGCGGACGGTTGCCAGGCGCGCGGCGAGGACAAAGAGGAACGGATAGATCGCCAGCACGTGGCGCAGGCCGATATTCACTTTGGCCTGGCTCGTCGCGCCCAGAATGAAAATCACCGGCAGCAGCAAAAACAGCGCATCGCGCATTTTCAACTGCGCGCCGGCGCGCCAAAAAATCACTGCCAGCGCGATCAAGAGCAGGCTCCCGAGCGGCGTCTTGATCAGGAACGCGACCAGATAAAAATCCCACCAGCCCCGGTAGGAATGCGCGCCGAAAAAAAATGCCGGCTGGCCGGCGCGCGCCAGGGCGAGAAAGCGCTCGAGCCCGGCGATCCATGGGCCGATTCCCTGAAAAAAATACGCCGCGAGCACAACCGGCATCGCGCAGAGCAGAATCACTACAATCGCTCCGGCAGCGCCGGGAAGCCGCGCGGGCCACGAGTGAGTTTCTGCGCCGCGCCGGTTCGGGCGCGCGGCGTCTTCGATCAAAAACGGCAACGCTACCAGCAGCGCGGCGAGCGGCACCAGGACGATCGCGGAAAATTTCCCGGCCACGGCCGCGCCCAGCGCCGCTCCGGCCGCGGCGAGAAAGCGCCGCCGGCGCGCCCGGGCGTGCTCCCAGAGCAGATAGACCGTCAGAAAAATAAACAGGCTCGCGCCGGTATCCGTCGTCACCAGCGCCGAGTGGGCGATCAGGTTGGGCTCGAAGGACGCGAGGGCGGCGGCGACGATGGCCGCGCCGCCGCCCCAGAGCCGATGCGCCCACCAGGCGATAAGCGCGATCAGCAGCGCTCCAAGAAACAAATTGGCGCAGCGGGCCGCGGCGAGAATCCGATCGGCGGGCACGGTCGAGCGGTAGAGAAACTGCTGGCCGATTCGATAGTCGTTGCCCCGGCGCCAGTCCTCGGCGCCGGGCGTGAACGGCAGCCGGTAAACGGCCCACGGCGCCAGCGCCAGCCAGGTTTTGAGCAGCGGCGGATTCTGCCGCTCCATGCGGAAATCGCCGGTCGCGAGATAGGAATAGCCGGCGGCGAGATGCATCGCCTCGTCGTAGGTCGGCGCGCTGGCGCGGATGAAAAAAAATCCCTGGACGAAAAATGCCAGGAGCAGCGCTGCGACCACGATCGCAGCGCCTCCGGCTCGGAGCGGCGTTCTCACCGGCCGCAGGCCGAGAGCATGGCGGGCAGCCATTTTGCCGAGCTGAAGTATTCCTCGGCGAGCTCGCGGGCGGCGCGCCGATGGAGCGGATAATTGCCGTCGATCTCGCCCGCGCCGGCGACCGCTTCGGAGAGATCGCTGAAAGTCAAAAGCCCGCGACCGGTGGGCAGATGCTTGCTGAAGCCGGTGTCTTCGGCGAGCACCGGCCGGCCGCTGGCGAGATAGGCGGCGCTGCGGTCGCTGAACCAGCCGGTGTGAAATTGCCTGTAGAAAGGCTTCGGGCAGCAGAACTCGGCGCGCGAGCGCTCGATGTATTCGCGATACTTCGCCGGCGAGCGCGCCACCCAGTTGGGCGTTGCCAGACGCCAGCCGGCGCGCTGCAAAAGCTCGCGGTCGCCGGTCTGGTCGCCGGGATGAATGTTGGCGGCAAGCTCGAAAGGGCGGCCGGTCTTTTGCGGCATGTCGAGATATTTCAGATAGGCGCGGCGCTTGGAAAAACTCAAAAGCTGCTGCTCGTGCCAGTACTCGTCCCAGGTCCACTGGGTGACTGAAGTGAAAGGCGCCCGGGGTCCCGGATCGGCGCCGGCGCGCCAGTAGGGCAGGTAAAGAATCGGCCAGAAGCGCTGCCAGCTTCGTCCCGCGGTCGGCACCTGACAATCCGGCTCGCCGATATTGCTGCCGACAGTGAACAGCGGATCCTGCGCGCAAAGCGCGTAGGCACGATCGAAGAGCGGGAGCTGCACCATGCCGGGGTCGAGATCGATGAAGGCGCGCCGGCCCTTGAAAAGCGCGAGCATGGGCGCGCGCAGCGCGCAGCAGAAATTCCACACCAGATCGGCGGACTGAATAATTTCTTTGAGCTGCGTCTTGCTCATGCCGTGGGCCGCGGCGGTTTCGAAGCAAGCGTCGGCCGGGCGGCGGTCGAGGAGCAGCAGCGCGACGCGGCCGGCGAAGCCGTAGCGCTGAAAGCGGCGGAAAAAAATCTCGATGCGCTTTCGATCGCGCGCCGGATCGGCGCTCGGCTCGAGCAGCTCGAGCCAGAAAAAATCGTGGCCCAGCGCGCGCAGGCCCCAGAGATATTGCAGAAAGACCGCCCAGTGGCCGCCGCCCTCGGGATATTTCGCCAGCGACGCGTTGGCCAGAATCAGCCGAAGCCCCGAAGAGGCGCGCGGCGAAATTCGACTCGGCTCAGCGATGCTCGGCATTTCCATGACCGGTTTCAATTCACGCTGCGGCATTCCCGCCCTGCGCGCAGGATTACAATCCCAACTCGCGCACCAGCCGCGCCAGCACGGTTTCGGCTCTGAAGTATTCCTCGGCGATGGCGCGCGCGGCGCGGCTTTGCTTGGGATAATCCGCGTCGATCGCTTCCAGCGCCGCGAGGATGTCCTCCATGGTGCGGAATGAAAACAGGCCGGCGCCGGCAGGGAGAAACTTGCCGAAGCCGGTGTCCTGGGTGATCACCGGGCGGCCGGCGGCGAGGTAGCACGCGCTCCGATCGCTCGACCAGCCGCTGCGCAGCCGCACGTTCTGGTCTTTAGCCACGGTGAACTCGCCGCGCGAAGCGCGGATGTAATCGCGGTAAGAAAAAATATTTTTCGAGAGATGGATCGCGTTCACCACCCGCCAGCGGTGCGCCGCGAGCAGCTTGAGCGCCGCGGCATCGGCGTCACTCAAGCCGGTCCACGACCCGTTCTCGCCGGGGCAGCCGCTTTGCAGCGCCAGGGCGAGCTCGAAGGGCTGCGCCGTGCGCTCCGGCAGGTCGATGAATTTTAAAAATTCGTGGTGCTTGCTCCAGGTGTAGCGCTCGCCGTTCCACTCGAGGTCTTTGCCCGACTGGCGCCAGCTGGCGACGGTGGTGAAGCGCGCCGGCGCGCTGCCGTTTAGCGCGGGTGCGTTCCGCCACCAGTCGAGCACCACGGGCTGGCGGGTCGGCCGGTAGTGAAAGCGCTCGATCGGCACGCCGCAGTCCGGCGCGCCGAGATTTTCGCCGTAGCTGAAGTGGTGCGTGTGGTAGCCCAGGCGCTCGAGGTAGAGCGGATTTTTTTTCGCCACTTCGATCTGCGGCAGCACCGGGTCGGTCTCGAGATAGACCCGCAGCGGCACGGCCAGATGCTCGTCGCGCAGCAACGTCGATGCGGTCAGGTTCACCAGCACGTCGGTGTGCCGGAAAAGCCGGCGCAGCTCTTCGGCCGGCCGGCCGAAATATTCTTCGCCGTGAATCACCGAGCGATAGGCCCAGCGCTCGGCGAAACCGTGCGCGGCCATCACCGACTCGATGACGGCGACGCTGTAGGCGCAATCGTCGGTGACGCTGTTTTTCTCCGGATCGTAGGGCCAGATTTCGGTGTCTTCGACGTAGTAGACGTCGAATCCCAGGCGGCGAAAGCCTTCGAGATAGTGGAGCGCCTGCCAGATCACGCCGGCGATCGGCAGGCGGCCGATGATGCCGAGCACCACCAGGCGGCGCGGGCGGCGGCCGAGCGAGCGCGCGGCGGCGGGAATTGCTTCGGTCTCGGGCATGGCGCGGCTCAGGCGGATTTCTCATCGTGCCTGTGGGCTTGGTAGGCGCGGAGAATTTTTTCCCGGTCGATGAGCGCCGCGCTGCGGGGTTTTTTCCGCGCCACCAGGCGCGTGCTGCAAACCCGTCCTTCGCTGTGCGGCGGATAGTTGTCCGCCAGGGCGGCGATATCGAAATCGCCTGCGATCAGCCGGCCCAGGCTTGCGAGTGAAAACACCGTCGGCTCGTCGGGCGTGGGCGCGCCGCCGATATCGACGCTCGCGAAAAAACTGCCGTCGCTTTTGAGAATGCGGCGGATCTCCGCGAGCGCGAGCTCCGGCTTGGGCATGTGATCGAGGGCGTTGCGGCAGATGACCAGATCGGCGAGGTCGTCGAGCAGCGGCAGGGTTTCTGCGCCCAGCGATAAATACACCGTCGGCGCGCCGGCCCGGTCCGCGATCAGCAGACCGAGTTTCTGATAGACGTAGAGCAGCGGATCGAGCGCGATCTTGACCGCGGCGGGAAAGGTGGCGAGATCGCCGGTGCAGCCGCAGCCGATGCTGACCACGGTTTTGTCCGCGAGCCAGGCCGCGTCGCGGTCCAGGAAGCGCAGCACCTCGTCGCGCAGCAGGCGCGAGTAGGCGATCCGCTCGTCGTCGTAGGAGCCGCCGAATTTCTCTCGCCCGTAGCGGGCGTGATAAAGAAACCAGCCGACTTCGTCGCGGTAGCGCGCGTCGGCGAGATCCGGAATGTGCGGCATGGCCGTCCTCCTATTTGATCAGGCGAAAATGGCGCTCGGGCTCACCGAGACCGAGCTGGGTGCGATAGAGCGCGGCGAACGAGCCGCCGGCGCGTATCAGCTCGGCGAAGCCGCCCTGCTCGACGATCTCGCCGGCGCGCAGGACCACGATCCAGTCGGCGCGGCGCACGGTGGAAAGCCGGTGCGCGATGATGAACGTCGTGCGCCCGGCCATGAGATTGTCCAGCCCTTCCATGATGAACGCCTCGGTCTCGGCGTCCACCGAGGCGGTGGGCTCGTCGAGAATCAAAATCGGCGCATCGAGCAGAATGCCGCGGGCGATGGTGAGGCGGAGTTTTTCGCCCTCGGAGAGAGTGCCGCCCTGCTCGCCGACGATTGTGTCGTAACCGTCGGGGAGCTTTTCGATGGTCTCGTCGATCTGCGCGACGCGCGCCGCCGCGCGGATTTCCTCCGGCGACGCTTCGGGCCGCCCGTAGGCGATGTTGTCGCGGATCGAAAACGGAAAGACCAGCGGCGGCTGGAGAATCATCGCGATCCGGCGGCGCAGGGAGCGGAGCTGAAACTCGCGCAGATCGACGCCGCCGAGGGTGACCCGCCCGGCGAGCGGATCGTAAAAGCGCGGCAGCAGGCTCACCAGGGTCGATTTGCCGGCGCCGGTGGGACCGACGATGGCGATGCGTCGGCCGGCGCCGATGCGCAGGCTGATTTTTTTCAGCACCGGCCGGCCCGGCTGATAATTGAACGAGACCTCATCGAAAACGATCTCGCCGCGGGCTTCGGCCGGCGCGAGGATTTTTTTTCCTTCGCGCGGGCTTTGCTCCGACTCGAGAATCTCGAAGGCGCGGCGCACGCCGACCCGCGCGCTCTGCACCAGACCGTAGGTTTGAAAAATATTGTTGAGCGGGGTGTAGAGCGAAGCCAGATAGGAAGTGAACACCACCATGGCGCCGATAGAAAGCGCGCCGGTCAAAACGTGGCGCGCGCCGAGCCACAGAATCCCCGCGGTGCCGGCGGCGATGGTCACGCTCACCACCGCGTAGTAGGCGTTTTGCAGATTGTACAAACGCAGATCGGCGGCCAGGCTCTCCGCGCTCGCCTTCAGGAAGCGGCGCTCCTCGTCGGCTTCCTTGGTGAACGCCTGAATCACGCGCAGGGCGGCGAGACTGCGCTGCACCAGAGAATAAACCGTGCTTTCTTTCTGGCGCGCGCGGGTCGCCGCGGCGGTCATCCGCGCATTCAAAAGCGCGATCACGGCAAACAGCGCCGGGCACACGAGCATCGCGAGCAGAGTGAGCTGCCAGTCGATGGTCGCCATGATGACGAACATGCCGGCGAGCAGCGCTGCGGCCGAAATCACGGTGAAGAGCCCGTTCATCGTCAGGGTCTGAATGCCCAGGGTGTCGGCGGTGACGCGATAGAGCAGATCGCCGATCTGCTGGCGGTGGTGAAAGGCGAGGGAGAGGCGCTGAATGTGGCTGTAGAGATCGCGGCGCAGGTCGTTGACCATTTTCTGGCCGATGCGCACCGTCGTGCAGTCGTTGAGCATGCGCAGCGCGCCGGCAAAAAGATAAATCAGCACCAGGCCGGCGCAGGCGCCGAGGAGCAAGGCCTGGCTCGACCAGCCGCGGATCAATTCCCAGGGCGGCGGCGCGCCGGCCAGCACGTTGTCGATGATGATCTTCAGCGGCCAGGGTTTGAGCAGCTCGAAGGCGCTCAAGCCGAGCACTTGAAAAAGCGCGCAGACAAACGCCGCCCGATAGGGCTTGAGATAACGGCGGACGGTGCGCTTCATGCCGGCTCAGGGCGCGTCGCTCGATTGCGCCACCGGCACGAAGTTCTGCTTGTGCGCGAGCGATTCGACCACGTGGTAGAGCAGGTGGCCGAGGCGAAATTTCTGATAGATGATCGCGCTCGCGTGCGCCCAGCCGACGAACGCGGCGGCGGCGGCGAGCGCCGGCTGGGCGAAGGCAATGGCGAGGCCGGCGGCGGCGCAGTAGGCGTAGAGAAGCGCCACCGAGAGGCGCGACATGCGCAGCGCGCAGCGCACGCGCAGCAGGCGCTTCTGGCCGGTGTGGTTTTCCGTGGCGGTTTTGAGCTGCGCCTTGGCCCACGGCCCCTGGCAGATTTCCAGATCCCAGTCGCTCCAGCCCTGGTCCATGGCGATCAGGTACTTGCGCGGCAAAAGAAATTCCATCACGGCGTGGAGCAGGGTTTCTTTTTCCTGTCCCTGCTCGTTCCAGTAGGAAAGATAAAAGGCGCGCTCGTGCCAGGCGATTGCCGGTTTCTGGGTCGGGCCATTCAAATCGATCGGCTTGATTTCCAGGAGCCGGCGCGCGCGCCAGCGATAGCGCTCGAAGGTGCGCATCAGCGGTCCCAGATAAATCAGCGATGCGACCAGCAGAGTCGCCGGCAGGCCGCGATAGGACGGCGCCACGCGCGCTTTCAAGGCGCTGGCGAAACAGCGGCTCAGGGTCAGCAGAAAGGGCGCGAGACCGATCCAGAAGACACCGCCGAAAACCGCCGCGCCGCCGAGCAGGACAAGCGACAATAAATTCCACTCGAGAGTCAAAGGCAGACAGGAGAGGATCGACGGCGACGGCTGGTAAAGCGTCTGAAACAGGCCGCGGCCGAACACGCCGGAATAAATCCGCGGCTGGCGGCTCAGCAGATAGGACGAAAGATCGCCGTAGATGCGGCCGAACCAGCGCGACTGGCCGAGCACGTTGAAGCGCGACGGATGCTTGAAAAAAAGCAGGGTCTCGGCTTTGCCGTAGCCGCGCTGCTGCTTCACGTAATCGCGGATCGTGTTGCGGCGGAAATGCCAGACCACGGCGGCGGCGCTGAAGCCGATCTTGTAGCCTCTGTTCTGCAGGCGCCAGCAGAGATCGACGTCGTCGCCGGCGGCGCGAAAAATCGGATCGAAGCCGTCGATGGCTTGCAGCGCTTCGCGGCGAAAAGCCATGTTGCAGCCGGGAATGTGCTCGGCGACCTCGTCGTCGAGCAGCACGTGGGTCGGCGCCCCCGGCGAAACCGCGACGCAGGAGGCGACGAAGGAATCGTCCGGCGGCGTCAGGTTGGGACCGCCGACCGCGGCGAAATCCGAGGACTGAAAGCGCGCGACGAGATGCGTCAGCCAGTCGGGATCGGCCATGCAGTCGGCGTCGGTGAACGCAATGATCTCCCCCGCGGCCGCGCGAATGCCCGCGTTGCGCGCTGCGCTGAGGCCTTGGTTTTCCTGGTGGATCAAGCGGATCGAATCGTAGCCCTCGGCAATCTGGCGGGTGGCGTCGGTGGAGCCGTCGTTGACGACGATCACTTCGTAGTTCGGATAGCGAAGTTTCTCCAGCGACGCGAGACAGGCGTCCAGCGTGCGCTCGCCGTTGTACACGCACACGACCACCGAGACCTTCGGATACTGCGCCCGCGCGGGCGGCAGCGGCGCGTCGTAATATTTTTTCACCGCCGCGTAGGCGGGCTTTTTCCTGCGCGCGCGATCGACCAGACCGAAGGCCCAGTCGTCGACCTGAAAACCGCCGTCGCCGGAGAGCGGAAAGGCGTACCAGTCGTCGGTCCAGGAAAAGATCACCATGCCGGCGAGGCCGGTTTCGAAACCGGCGCGCACCTGCCAGGCGAGGGTCTCGGCCTGAAAATCTTTTCCCTGGCGCAGGGAATCGATGCCGACTTCGGTCAAAACCAGCGGGCGGTCGCCGGCGAGATTGTGCAGGTGCGAAAGGTAGCGGCGAAAATCGGCTTCGCGATGGAGATACACGTTGAACGCCATGAAATCGAGAAAATCGGTTTCGAGGTATTCCGTCGAGGGAAAGTTGGCGTAGCTCGCCAGCGCGTCGGGATCGACCTGCTTGGCGCTGTCGACGAGCGAGGCCAGGAAGGCGCGAATTTTCTGCGGGCCGTACCAGCGCACGATTTCGGGCGGAATCTCGTTGCCGACCAGATGGGCGAACACGGCGGGATGGCGCCGGCTGGCCGCCACCGTGCTCGCGACCGCGCGGCGAATTTCCTGGCGGGTCTTCTTCGAATCGAGAAAGGAAATATGCTGCGCCCAGGGAATGCCGATCATCACACGCAGCCCGTGGGCCGCGGCCTTGCCGAGAAGCCATTTGGGCGGCGCGGTGAACGTGCGCAGGCAATTGACGCCGAGCTCGGCCATCAGGGCGAAATCGCCGTCCACCTGCGCCGGCTCGGGAAACGGCACGCCGGTGCGCGCCGGCGAAAACGGCCCGTAGGTAACGCCCTTGAGAAAAAACTTTTCGTCATCGCGGAAAAAAAATCGGCCGCGCGGCGCCACCCGGTCCAGGGTCTCGATCCGCCCGCGCGGCTTGACCCGTGCCAGCGCCGGCATGCGCAGGGCCGGCTCGCCGCGCAGGTCAAAAAAAGATTGCAGAGGTACATCCACGATGACTCGCTCCTTTTCACCGGCAGCCGCAATCGCCAGCTGCTTGACGGATTTTTTTTCGAGGAAACGCCGATGGCAGGGCGCAACAATGATGCCACGGCAAAATCAATATCACTTAATTGATTTTTCACAGTTTGTTGCGCCGCCGGCACAGACGGCAATTCATTCGGTGCAGGAATATCCCTGCATGAAGTGGAAGATTTTTTTCTCCGATTTCCGCGCAGGAAAAATCCCCTCGCGAGCGCAACGCCCGGCATTCGCGCCGGGGTGTTTCAAAGCGAGCGGGATAAGATAGAATCATTCAGGCTCGCGGGAGCACCGCAGCGGAGGAGCAAGCCATGAAAAAATTCGACGCGATCGTCATCGGCACCGGCCAGGCCGGGCCGGCGCTGGCCGCGCGCCTGTCGGCGGCGAACATGAAAGTCGCGGTGATCGAGCGCAAACGCTTCGGCGGCACCTGCGTCAACACCGGCTGCATTCCGACCAAGACGCTGGTCGCCAGCGCCTACGCGGCGCATCTGGCGCGGCGCGCCGGCGAGTACGGCGTGAGCTTGGGCGGCGCGGTCGGCGTCGATATGAAGCGGGTCAAGGCGCGCAAGGACGAGATCTCCGGGCGCTCGAACAAAGGCGTCGAAGACTGGATGCGCGGGCTCAAAGACGGCGCGGTTTATCGCGGCCACGCGCGCTTCGAAGGGCCGCACGCGGTGAGCGTCAACGGCGAAATTCTCGAAGCGGAAAAAATTTTCATCAACGTCGGCGGGCGCGCGCTGATTCCGGACATGCCCGGGCTGAGCGAGATTCCCTACCTCACCAATGCGAGCATGATGGACGTGGATTTTCTGCCCGAGCATTTGATCATTATCGGCGGCAGCTACATCGGTCTCGAGTTCGCGCAGATGTACCGGCGCTTCGGCGCGCAGGTGACGGTCGTCGAGATGGGCCCGCGCCTGATCGCGCGCGAGGACGAAGATATTTCCGAGGCGATCCGCGAGATCCTCGCCGGCGAAGGCGTCGACATCCGGCTCAACGCCAAATGCATCAGCGCGCGCAAAACCGCCGACGGCGTCGAGGTGGGGCTCGACTGCGCCGACCCGAGCCGCCAGGTGCGCGGCTCGCATTTATTACTCGCGGTCGGGCGCACGCCGAACACGCACGATCTCGGTCTGGACAGGGCGGGCGTCGAAACCGACGGCGCGGGCTACATCAAAACCGACGACCAACTGCGCACCAGTGTGCCGGGCATCTGGGCGCTCGGCGACTGCAATCGCAAGGGCGCGTTCACCCACACGGCGTACAACGACTACGAGATCGTCGCGGCGAACCTGCTCGACAACGATCCGCGCAAAGTTTCCGATCGCATCCTGACCTACGGCCTGTTCATCGATCCGCCGCTCGGCCGCGCCGGCATGACCGAAGCGGAAGTGCGCAAATCGGGACGCAAGGCTCTGGTCGCCACCCGGCCGATGAGCCGGGTCGGGCGCGCGGTGGAAAAGGGCGAGACGCAGGGCTTCATGAAAATCGTCGTCGATGCCGAGAGCCGGCAGATCCTCGGCGCGGCGATTCTCGGCGTCACCGGCGACGAGGTGATCCACGTGCTGCTCGACGTCATGTACGCGAAGGCGCCCTACACCACGATCAGCCGGGCGATGCACATTCATCCCACCGTGTCCGAGCTGCTGCCGACCTTGCTCCAGGATCTCCGGCCGCTCGCATAGAAAATAGGCCGGCCGATTTCCCGGCGGCGAAGCGGTTTGTCGGAAAAAAACCGACCGCGGCGATTTTCCGTGCAGGGTTAAGCCGGCGTTTCTGCCGCGGCGGCTTTCGATAAGCGGCAGTTTACAAAAGCAAACCGCCTGCTGGCACGTAATTTGTTCCTCGCCTGCGCGTCGCCTGAAATAGCGGGCGGCGGTGTATGAGACGGCGCGCGCTCTGGTTGGCAATGATCTTTTTCTTTACGCTCGCGGCGGCGGCGAGTGCCGCGGAGCAGCGGCAGAAAAAGCCGGCGCGCAGCGCTCCATCGACCGTCCATGCGGCGCCGGAGAAAAAGCTCGCGGCGACTCGCGCCGTGCTGCTCGCGCGCATGAAGGCGTCGCGGCAAAAACTGGCCGATTCGCTGCCGTACTACGAAGATCAGATCGAGAAACAAAGCGCCGAGTACGAGGCGAAAAAACAACTCTACGACGCGCGCGCGATTGGGCTCAACGAAGTGGAAGCGAGCGGCCGGCGGCTTGCCGACACGCGGCAATTGAAAGATCAGGTCGAGCGCTGGATCGCCGAGGACGATATCGCGCTGGCGCTCACGCCCGAAGCGGCGGAGGAACAAACGGCGCGGCTGGGAGCTTTGCCGCCCGGCGGCTCCGATCAGGGCGCGTCCTACCTTCGCTACAACGGAACCGGCCCCTGGTCGCTTGCCGATACCCGCAAGGTCGCGCGATTTTTCCTGACCCATTTCGGCCGCGCGCTGCCGATCAGCGCCTTCGGCCAGTCCTCCACCCACGACCGCATGAGCCTCGACCACCGCGACGCGGTCGATGTGCCGCTCTCGCCCGACAGCGAGCAAGGGCGCGGGCTGATGGCTTACCTGCGCCGCCATCATATTCCGTTCATTGCCTTTCGCCGGCGCATCCCCGCCATGTCCACCGGCGCGCACATTCACATCGGTCCGCCGTCGCCGGCGCTGATCGAAGTGCGCCGGCGCGCCGCTCCCGCAGCGGCGCCCGACGCGGCGACCGAAGGCGGTTAGCGTTGCGGTTTGCCACCGGCCCGGGGCGCGCGGTTGCGCGCCGGCTTCGATCCCGCTACTCTTGGCGTGAGAACGAATTTCACTGCCGCGTTCCGGCTCCGGCGCGCTCAAAACCCCACTCGCCAATTCGTCGGCCGCCGTCGCCGGGAAGACGGCAGCTCCGCCTGAGGAGGGTGAATGCGTAAATGGCTCATCGTCGCGGGCGCGCTGGTCGCGGTTACGATCGCCGTCGGCTTTCTGCTGCTGCTCAACGTCAATTCCCTGATCGCGCGCAATAAGAGCTATCTGATCGCCCAGGCGGAAAGCGCCCTCGGGCGCAAGATCGGCGTGGGCGAGGTGGAAGCGACGTTGTGGACCGGCATCGGCGCGCGGCTTTCCGACTTCACGATGAGCGAAGACCCGGCCTACGGCGCGGGCGAGTTTGTGCGCGCCAGGGACGCGCAGATCAACCTCAAATTCTGGCCGCTCCTGCGCAAGGAAGTTCAGATCAAGCGGGTGATTCTGCACGAGCCGGTGATTCAGATCATCCGCGGCGCCGACGGCAAATTCAATTTCTCCACGATCGGCAAAAGCGGCGCGGAGAAAGAGGAGAAAGAAAAGAAAGAAGCGCCGGCGCGGGAGAAGAAAGAAACCGCGCCCAAGGAGCCGGCGCCGCCGGGGTGGCTGGTGTCGCTGGTCGATATCTCCGACGGTGAAATTCACTACGTCGACCGCAAGGACGGCGCCGCCCTGCGCGCGCGGAAAATCGACCTCAAGATCGAAGATTTCGATTGGCAGCGGCCCTTTTCGGTGGAGCTTGCCGCGGCGCTGTTTTCCGACCAGCCGAATTTGAAACTCCAGAGCCGGATCGGCCCGCTCGGTTCGGGCGGCGATTTCACCCGCACGCCGCTCAGCGGCGCGATCACCGTCGATCCCTTCGACGCGACCCGCTTCAACGCCGCCGCGCCGCGCTGGAAAAATGCGCTGGGAAAAAATCTGGAATGGTCCGGCGTGTTTCGCGTGAAGGATTTGAAATTCACCGGCACGCTCAAAGACCTTGCGCTCAACGGAAAGATCGAAGGCACGGAGGGCGCGCTGCGCTACGGCAAAACGTTCAACAAGCCGCCGGGCGTGCGCTTTGCGCTCGACGCCGACGCGCGCTACGGCAGCGACAAGCTGACCTTGCGGCAAAGCCGGCTGGCGCTGCACACGCTCGATGTGGCCGCGTCCGGCGCGGTGCAATTCGGCGACGTGCCGGTTTTGAATCTCTCGATCGATTCCAAGCCCGCTTCGCTCGAGGGCTGGGACAGGATCGTGCCGGCGCTCGCGCGCTATCAGCTCGCCGGCACCGTGGAAGTCGAAGCGAAGGTTCGCGGCCGGGCGGGCAAAGGCGCGGCGCCGGAAGTGCAGGGCGTGCTGAATCTGCGCAAAGCCAGCGCCCGGCCGCCGGATTTCCCCAAGCCGATTGAAAATCTCGACACCAAAATCAATTTCACCGGACAGCGCGCGGACATCCGGGACATGAGCCTGACCCTCGGCCGCTCGCGCATTCAGCTGGCCGCCGCCGTGGAGAAATTTGCGCCCCTCAGCCTGACCTACAAAATGTCCACGGCGGAGCTCTGGCCCGCCGATTACACGGCGTCGCTCGGCGAGGAACGCAAGGCCGATGTGATTCGCAATCTGAAAAGCGAAGGCCGGTTCACCCTGGCCGGCGGCAATATGACGTGCGAGGGCAAGCTCAATTCCGCCGACGGCACGCTCTACAACGTGCCGTACAAAAATCTCGATGCTGCGCTCGCGCTCGCCGACAAGGTCGTGCACATTCAGAGCCTGCGGGTGAACACGCTCAGCGGCGCGCTGCAGGCGGACGGCGAGTATTCTTTCAAGGAAGCGACGCCGCAGTTCAGCCTCAACTCGAAAGCCCAGGGCATCGACGTGAAGGATCTCTACACCGCCCTCGATGCCAAGGCCGAGCGCGACATCCGCGGGCGGATGAACGCGACCATGAAGCTTTCGGGCAGCGGCAAGAACTGGGAAGAGATCAAACCGGCGCTGCGCGGCCAGGGCGAAGCGGAAGTGCTGCAGGGCGCGCTGCTCAACTTCAATATCGCCGACGGCGCGCTCACCGGCATCACCGGCATTCCGGGGCTGACCAACGCCATCAGCCCGTCGCTGCGGCAAAAATATCCGGAGACTTTCGCCGCCAAGGACACCGAGTTCAAGGAACTGAAAGCCAACTTCGACATCGCCGACGGGCGCATCAACGTGAAAAATCTGCGCATGGCCGCCGCCGATTTTCTGGTCCAGGGCGAGGGCTGGGCGGACTTCACCCGGCGCATCGATTTTCGCTCGACGTTGAGCTTCTCGCAGCGTTTGTCGGCGGACCTGGCCCAGTCGGCGCGCGAGATGAAATATCTTTTGAACAGTCAGGGCCAGCTCGAGATGCCGTTTACGATCAAAGGCCGGCTGCCCAACGTGAAGCCGAAACCCGACACGCGCTATCTCGGCCAGCTCGTGCAGCGCGGCTTTTTGCGCAAGGGAAGCGAGGATTTGCCGAACCGCTTTCTCGGCGGCGGAAAAAATTCCGACGAGCCGGCGAACGAAACCGCCAAGGACGGCGAGAAAAAAAAGAAACGAAACTCGACCGAAGAAATGATTCGCCGCGGTCTCGAGGGATTGTTCAAGCGCTGAGCGCGCCGCGGCGAATGCCGGTCAAACCGGCGCTCACGCTTCCACGGCTTTGTAAGCCAGCCGTTTCATCTTCTGGGTATTTTTTCCCTCGATGCGCAGCAGCCCGGTGGCGGCCACCCGTTTCGGCGAGTGCACGTCGCCTTCGTTGTAGATGTGCGCCATGCCCGGCCTGAGCGCGTAGACGCGCGCGCGCCGGACTTTGCCCGGCCGTCCTTCGGCGGCGGGCTCGAGAATTTCCCAATCGCTCATCTCAGTTTCGCCGAACGCCTGGCCGTAGATCGCCCAGGAGCTGCCGTGGTCGTGCGGATTGGCTTCGCGCGCGTCGCGGTTGACGTGCGCGCAGACGCAGAAACCGAGATCGGCGTCTTCGTAAATGACCTGGCGGTCGGGCGTATGGTCGTTGACGTAGGCGGCGATGAATTCTTCATCGCCGAGCGCCTGCTCGACCAGCGCGCGGACCCTTTCGCGTCCCCGCGGGCTGGGATCCTGTTTCAGCGCGGCTTTGACCTCGGCGGCAAACGATTCGAGAGTGAAGCCCATGGCGATCTCCTTTCGCTGCGATCGGTCGTCTGTCTTCTAACAAACCGCAGCGGCGGGCGTCAACTTCGCGCCGTTGGCCGAGGTTCGCCGCGCTCCTTAACCTGCGCGCATCCGCGGCGCTTTGCGCCGGCCTCGATTCACTGCGCCTCGCCCGGTAGCCTGGCGAAAAATTTTCGGCGGCGGGCGAGTCAGATCGGGCCGCGGCGGGGCGGCGGCGTGCCGTCGGAGCGGGCTTTGTGGCTCGGGTTCGGCGCCGGCGCGAGCAGGCGGTTGACGGCGGCGATCAAGAGGTCGCGATCGACCGGCTTGGGAAGAAATTCGACGAAATCGTCCAGGATCGCCCGCGCCGCTGCGGGTGCGAGGTAGCCGGTGACGAGAATGATCGGCAGGCGCGGCGATTTTTTGCGGATGTGGGCGATGACGCCGAAACCGGTCGTGTTCGGCAGGGCGAGATCGGTGAGAACGAGATCGAAACATTGGCTGTCGAGCAGGCGCAGCGCCTCGCCGCCGTCGTCGCACTCGATGGTCCTGTAGCCGGCGCTCGAAAGAATTCGCGCAAAGAGCTGCCGCGCATTGGGATTGTCTTCGACGATCAGGATCATCAGCGGCGCCTTGTTTCTACACCTGCCGTTTCTCGCCGGAGTCGGCGATCAAGTGTAGGCGCCAAAAATAGCTCCGTTCAAGGGGTTGTCCGAAGAGGTGAATGTGTCGCAGTCCGGGCGTTCCTCCGGGCGCCATTTCAGACCAATTCGCGCCTCTACCGGAACAAAAATTGCGCGATCAAAAACCAGGGAGGTAAGTAGATGACTGCGCGCCGAAGCGTCAGCCCTGCAGATGGGCCTTGAAGAACTCGAGGGTTTTCGACCAGGCTTCTTTGGCCGCCTGGGGATGATAGCGATCAGAGGTCTCGGTGTGAAAGCCGTGCGGCGCGCCGGGATAGATCGTGTAGGCGTAGGATTTGCCGAACCGCTTCATCGCTTCCTCGGTGGATGGAATGTCCTGGTTGACGCCCGGATCTTTCTCGCCGTAGTGCGCCAGCACCGGCGCCTGGATGTTTTTGACCCGCTCGAGCGGCTTCGGGCTGCGGCCGTAGAAAACCACCACGGCGTTGAGGCCGCGCACCTCGGTGGCCGTCGCAAAGCTCATCTCGCCGCCCCAGCAAAAGCCGATCAGCCCGGCGCGGTCGGCGCGCGCCTGTGCGAGCTTGCGCAAATACGCGTAGCCGGCATCGGCGTCCTCGGCGACCGCCTGCCACGGCGCCAGCTCGCGGATCGTGCTCAGGCCCTCGCCCTTGGGGTTGACCTTGCGCGTGCCGCCGTGGCGCGAGAGGAAATCCACTGCGAGCGCGGCGTAGTTTTGCTTGGCCAGCCGGCGCGCCACGTCGCGGGTGTAATCGTTCAGTCCCTGGTTGGCGTGAATCACGACGATCACGGGATATTTGCCCGGCGCCGAAGGCTGGGCGAGATAAGCCAGCACCGCGCCGGCTTTGCCGGGAAACTCCACCGGCCCGGCGGCGATCGCCGGATCGTTCTCCTCGACTTCGCCGGCGTGGACATCGATCCCGGCAATCCGCTCGAGCAGAGTTTCGGCGAGAGCAAGACCGCCGGTGAAGGCTGCGGCCCGGCGCATGAAGTCGCGCCGGCTCAACCTGCCGTCCTGAAATTCCCGCAAAAGCGCTGTCAATTGTTCCGGCATGATAGGGCTCCTCCCGGCGGCGGCGTTTCCGCCCGCTCCTATAGAACGAGAGACGCGATCAGCGCAAGCCAAAAAAACGCCGGCCGTATTTGTCGAGCATTTTCTGTCGCAGCTCCGGACTGGTCTCGGCGACCTCGGGAAATTGCCCCATCCATTCGTAGGGCCGGCAGGCATCGATGACTGCGCGCGAATTGAGAAAAATTTTGGACTCGGGGTGAATCATCGGATCCAGCGAGCTCGACCAGCAGCGGCGCTGAATGTCGATATCGCCCGCGGGATCGCAGCGCGTGGAAAGCGCCCAGACCACGTCGTCGATGCGGGTCGGGTCGATGTCGTCGTCGACGACGATGGTGAAGCGATTCTGATAGCCGCCGGAAAAACACTGGGAGGCGATCACGCCGGCCTGCTTGGCGTGGCCGGGGTAGCGCTGCCTGATCGCGACCACGGTGAACTGCCGCGGCCCCGGCTCGTGCGACCACACGCCGCGGACGTCGGGCACGCCGGCTTTTTCGATTTCTTCCCAGACGTGCGCCGAGCGCGTGATCGCGCGCAGCAACGTCAAGGTGTGCGGCGGGCGCGCCGGGTTGGCGCAGGAGAGAATCGGGTCGTTGCGATGGAGAATGCGTTTCACGCGGATGAACGGCTCGAGGCTTTTCGGGCTGGCGTAATAGCCGGGCCATTCGCCGAACGGTCCTTCCTCGCGCACTTCGCCGGGGCGGATTTCGCCTTCGAGCACGATCTCCGCGTCGGCCGGATAGGGCAGTCCCGTGATATCGCTTTGAATGACCTTGGTCGGCGCGCCGCGCAGCCCGCCGGCAAAATCGAACTCGCTCACGCCGGCCGGCACCGGGCACGAGGCGGCGAACCAGTCGAGGGGATCGCCGCCGAGGACGACATTGACCGGCATCGGCTGATTTCTCTCGAAATATTTTTGCTTGTGGATGAAGCCGTGTTTGCCCGGGCCGATGTAGATGCCCGCGCAGTTTTCGTCCTGCGCCATGATGCGGTAGGTGCCGACGTTGACCCAGTTCGAGTCGGGGTCTTTGGTGACGACCAGATGGCCGGTGCCGAGATAGCGGCCGCCGTCTTTTTCGTGCAGGAGCGGCGCGGGAAATCGGCGAAGATCGACGGCGGCGCCTTCGCGGACATTTTCCTGCACCGGGCCGCTTGGCACTTCGAGCCGAGCCAGCGGCGCGCAGCGCTTGATCCTGTCGTGATACACGCGGGTGAATTCCAGCACGTGATCGAACTTTGCTTCGATGCCGAGGGTGAGCGCGATGCGCCCGGGGGAGGCGAAGTGGCCGAAGAGCGCGCGAAAGCCGGGTGCATGATCTTTGATTTTGTCAAAGATCAGCGCCGGCGCGTAGGGCGGATGCTCGCGGTAGAGCACGTCGACGATGGCGCCCATTTCCAGGTTCCAGTCGACGTTTTCCAGCGCAGCGAGCTCGCCGCGCGCTTCGATCTTAGTGAGCCAGTCGCGCAGGCCTTCGTAGAGCATGATTTCCCCTCGGGCAATTCGATTCGCCGCGAAGACACGAAGATCACGAAGCCGGCTGGTCGGGCCGCTTCGGTTTTTCTCCCGCTGTGAGCGACAGGCCGTCCTTGCGGATAGAAATCTGACGGCAGTCGTGTGTGCGGCTGATTTCTTCGATCAAATGCAGCAGCGAGCGCCGGGCATCGAGTTGCGGCCGGGGGGCGCCGCCGTTCAAAAGCGCCGCCACGGCGTCGGGACCGGCGTAAACGCGCAGCAAAAGCTCCTCGTCCGAAACGGTCGCCCCGAATTTCTGGCGGACTTCATGCAGACTCAAATCCGCCGGCTGCCATCGGCGCCAATCCTTCGCGCGCGAGCGCGCGAGAATTTTGTCTTTGACCTCGGCATTCATGATCTCCGGCGCTTCTTTGCCCCAGATGCCGAGCGCATACTGGATCACCTGATCGGTGACTTCTTTGTAACGCGCGCCGACGATCACGTTGATCGCCGCCTGGCTGACGACGAACTGCGACAGCGGCGTCACCATGATCGGGTAGCCGAAGTCGGCGCGCACGCGCGCGGCTTCTTCGAGTGTCTCGGCCAGTTTGTCTTCTTTGCCAATGAGCTTCAGTTGATGGCGCAGGTTGGAAATCACGCCGCCCGGCACTTGATGCCGGTATTGCGATTCGTCGTAGGCGGACGGCCGGCCCACCGCGAGCCCGTCGCGCCGGGCGATGGCGGTGAAATGCTCTTCGACGAATTTTACTTCCTCATCGTTCACCACCGGCGTGTAGCCGAGCGCGCGGAGATTTTTGGCGACGTTCAAAATCGACGGCTGGGAGGAGCCGTTGGCGAGCGGCGGCACGGCGGTGTGAAGCGAGGCGACGCCGAGCTTCACCGCTTCGAGATAGCAGAGCGTGGCCAGGCCGTTATTGCAGTGCGCATGATATTCGACCGGAACTTTGCCGGCGTTGTCGAGAATCGCCGGCAGCAAGGTGCGCGCGCGCTCGGGGGTCAACAGCCCGCCCACGTCTTTGAAACAAATTCGGTAGGGCGCGATCGCCGCCGCCTCGCGGGCCTTCTGCGCGTAATATTCGTCGCTGTGGCGCGGCGAGACCGTGTAAATCAGATTGACGACGGTCGCCATTCCTAAAGCATCGAGCTCGCGCACCTCATCGCGCATCGCGGCGAAATCGTTCCAGCAGTTCGACGTGCGCGTCAGCGTGATGCCGTAGGAGACCACGCGCTCGGCGAGCAGGCGCAGCGCCGCATGGGGCAGTTTTTCCATGGCGCCCGAGCCGTGCAGACCGCCGTGGTTGCGCAGCTTCGTATGACGCAACCGTTTGACCCCTTCGCGCACCCAGTCCCAGGGATTTTCCTTGAGCTCGCGCACGTATTTTTTGATCATGATCGAAACGAAGAATTCCATGGACTCGAAGCCGATGCGGTCCATGCGCTCGGCGGCGCCGAGCATGGCATCGGTGCGCATGCCGAGCGCCCAGAGGCTCTGCTGCCCGTCGCGCAGGGTGGTGTCGATGAAGGAAATCTCGCTCATGGGCGGGCGATTGGAGTGCTGGAGTAGTCGAATCCTGGAGTGACGGGTTTGGGAGGTGCATTACTCCAATACTCCATCACTCCGGCACTCCGATTCATTTCTTCGTTCCAGCGCGGCTCGGCAGCAGCTCTTTCAGGATCGAATAGTCCGCGAGCTTGCTCCGGTCCACGGTCGCGGCGCGCTTATCGATGTAGGTCATCATCTTGATCAGGTTGTCCACCGCCGCGTCCGGCGGCAGAAGATCGACGGTGGCGCGGGCGCGCATCTCTTCGTAGGCAAAGTTCAACGTCTCTTTCTCGTCGCCGGGAATGATGCGCTTGAGAACCTCCATGGAGCCTTCCCTGTTGGTCGTCAGGTACTGGGTCGCTTCCAGGTAGGCTTTGACGAAGCGCACCCACTTGCCGCGATTGGCCTTGAGCGAAGCGGTCGTCACGGTGATCGGACCATTCATGAACGGCGTCTTGCGGCCGGGCACGATGTGAAAGCCGAGCTGGCGCATCTTGGGCTCGAAGGCGAAATCCACCGGCGCCGCGTCGATGCCGCCGCGAAGCAGCGCCGCGAGTCTTTCCTGCGAGCCGCCGAGCTGAAGCAGGGTGATGTCCTTCGAGGTATTCAAGCCGGCGTCTTCCAGCATCACGCGCAGCACCAGCGACGATTTTCCGCCCAGCCGGTTGATGCCGATTTTCTTGCCCTTGAGTTGCGCCAGGTCTTCGATCTTCTCCTTGGTCATGATCGTGTAGGAGACCAGATTGTCCCAACTGCCGAGGGACACCACGCCGACGCCCTGGATATTGGACTGCACCAGGCCGGTGGGCGCGCCGGAAGTGGCGTCGATATCGCCGGAGATGAGCGCCTGATAAGTGGTCGGCTCGCTGTTGATGCGGATGATCTCGGCTTTAAGACCGTTTTTCTCGAAGAAGCCTTTGTCCTGCGCGATGAAAACCGGATAGGACACGGTGGGAAAGAGCGGCACGCCGACGCGCACGCGGTCCTGGGCCCGGAGGGCGGCGGGCGCAAAGAAAGCGGCCGCGAAGAGCAGCGAGGCTGCGAACAAGCAGCAACGGAGTCGCATGGAATCCTCCATCGGAAAAACGCCGCGGTCCTTCGGCGCGGCGGCATTATCCTCATGAGTTCAAGCTAGTTGCAAGCCTATGCTCGGGCGCGGGTTGGAGCAAGAGTCGTAAAAAAGATCGCGCCGGCGAGAAAGAGGTTGACTTTATCCAAGGGAATGCCTATTATAAACCATCTTCTTCAGTAAAAGGCCTTCTGATAGAGGACCGTAATAAAAGTTGAAGGCCTCCAATCGTCTCTCTCCTTGCAGAACAGATATCTAACGGATCACCCGATCAGCGTGCGGTTGAGCAGTCGAGCCCCATGTTCGGCTCCCATTAGCAGTTCCTTTCTCAGGGTCGAAGACAGCAACATTCTCTATAGGAGGAGAACATGGGTAATAAATTGTACGTCGGCGGCTTGCCATATTCCGTGACAAACGACCGACTGCAGGAAATCTTTTCGGAGCACGGGACGGTTCAATCGGCCAGCGTGATCTCCGACAAATTTACCGGGCAATCGCGCGGCTTCGGCTTCGTCGAGATGAGCTCCAGCGGCGAGGCGCAGAAGGCGATCGACAGCCTGAACGGCACGCAGCTCGACGGGCGCACCTTGACCGTCAACGAAGCCAAGCCGATGGCGAAGCGCGATAACTTCGGCGGCGGCGGCCGCGGCAACCGCGACGGCGGCGGCCGCAACCGCTGGTAGTTTTTCACTGCCGCTGCAACTGCAAAAGGGCAACCCGATGGGTTGCCCTTTTTTTTGACCCGAAGCGTTCGAAAGGCGATGGAGAGATTCTTCGCCACCTGTCCGCGCGGCCTCGAATTACTGCTCGCCGAAGAGCTGCGTGTGCTCGGCGCGGAGAAAGTTCACGCAGTCGGCGGCGGCGTGCAGTTTGCCGGCACTTTCTCGCTTTGCTACCGCGCCAATCTCGAAAGCCGCATCGCCAGCCGCGTTCTCTGGCAGGTTGCGCGCGCCGATTACCGCAGCGAGGAAGACATCTACCGCGCTGCTTACGCGCCGCGCTGGACCGACTGGCTCGATTCGTCGCGCACGATTCGCGTCGATCTTTCCGCGACCCGCAGCCCGCTCGCAAGCCTCAATTTCGCCGCGCTGAAAATAAAGGACGCGGTGTGCGATAAAATCCGCCGGCTCTCGGGGCGCCGCCCGAGCGTCGATACCCGCCATCCCGACATTCCCATCCAGGGCCATCTCACCGAGGACAAGTTCACGCTCTATCTCGACGCCACGGGCGAGCCCCTCTTCAAGCGCGGGCAGCGGATTGCGACCCGCGAGGCGCCGCTGAGAGAAAATCTCGCGGCGGGAATTCTGCGCCTCGCCGGCTGGCATCCGGGTCTGCCGCTGCTCGATCCGATGTGCGGCAGCGGCACGTTCCTGATCGAAGCGGCGCACATGGCGCTGGACATCGCGCCGGGTCTGGGACGGCATTTCGCTTTCGAGCAATTCAAGAATTTCGACGCACGGCTGTGGCGCCAACTCTTGGAGCAAAGCCGCGCGCGGCAAAGACCGCGCACGGCGCTGGAAATTTATGGCAGCGATATTTCCGGCCAGGCGATCCAGGCGGCGCGCGCCAATCTGCTGGCCGCCGGATTGGACAAACTCATCAGTCTGAAGCGCGCCGACGTTCTGGAAATCGCCGCGCCGGCAAAGTCAGGCATGATCGTTACCAATCCGCCCTACGGCGTGCGGCTGGGCGAGCAGCAAAAGCTCGCGGAATTTTATCCCAAGCTCGGCGATGCGCTGAAAAAACGCTTCACCGGCTGGCGAGTCTATCTTCTCAGCGCCGACATGCGTCTGCCCAAGCTGATTCATCTGGCCGTTTCCAAGCGCACGCCGCTTTTCAACGGCGCGCTGGAATGCCGGCTGTTCGAATACGCGATGGTCGAAGGAAAAATGAAGAAGGCGAGTCGCGAGAAGGGCTCGGCCTCGCCGCTCACTCCTGACGACTCACACTAAATGACCGTGCCGTCGGGGATGGTCGCGTTCTTGATCACCACGACGATGCCGTTCTGGATCACGAAACCGAGGTTTTCCCGGTTGCCTTCGCGCACGCCGTCTTTATTGACGATGCGCACGTTGCGGCCGATGCGCGCGTTCTTGTCGATGATCGCGCGTTGAATGGTCGTATTGGCGCCCACCCCGAGCGGCACCTTGCCGGTTTCGAGCGCCCTGGCGCGCTCCGCCGGCGACTCGTAGAAATCCGACCCCATGAGCAGCGCATTGTCGATCAGACAGCCGGTCTCGATGCGCGAGCGGATGCCGATGACCGAGCGCTTCACGGTGCATTCCTTGAGAATGCAGCCCTCGCCGAGCATGGACTCGATGACTTTCGAATCGAGCAGCTTCGTCGGCGGCAGGTAGCGCGGCCGCGTGTAGATCGGCGCCTTCTCGTCGTAGAAACTGAACGGCGGGTCGGGCTGCTCGGTCAGCGCCAGGTTCGCTTCATAAAACGCTTCGATGGTTCCGATGTCTTCCCAGTAATCTTTGAACAGGAAAGCCTGCACGTTGTGTCGGGCCAGCGCCGCCGGCAGGATCTCGCGGCCGAAATCCGTCCGGTGGCGGTCGTGCATCAACAGATCGTGCAGGACCTGCTTTTCGAAAACGTAGATCCCCATGGAAGCGATGAAGGGAAATTTTCCGGGCCGGTCCGGGCTGAGGCCGAGCGCGCTCGGGTCCACGCGCATCGCCTTGAGAACGTCGCCCGTCGGCTTTTCGCTGAAGGAAATCACGCGGCCGCACGGGTCGATCTTGACCAATCCGAAATCATCGGCGCGCGCCTCGTCCATCGGCACCACCGAGATCGTGATGTCGGCCCGGGTCTGCCGATGGCGCTCGACGAATTCGGTGTAATTCATCCGGTAAAGATGATCGCCGGAGAGGATCAAGTATTGATCCACGTCCCACTCGGAAAAAAGCCAGAGGTATTTGCGCACGGCGTCGGCCGTGCCCTCGAACCAGCTCGGGCTGTCCGGCGTCTGCTGCGCCGCCAGCACCTCGACGAAACCCTGGCTGAAGCCCGCGCTCGCCAGGTGATACGTGCGCGCGATGTGACGGTTGAGCGAGGCGGAATTGAACTGGGTGAGAACGTAAATGCGCTGGATTTCGGAATTGATGCAGTTGCTGATCGGGATATCGATCAGCCGGTATTTGGCGCCGAGCGGCACCGCCGGCTTGGCCCGAAGCTTGGTCAGCGGATAGAGCCGCGTCCCGGCGCCCCCGCCGAGAATGATCGCCAGTACTTTTTTCATGGGACTGCGCCCCTACAGGCTATTCGTGGATTTGTTGGTCGGTCTCCGTAGGGCTGCGCTGTGCAGGGAGAATATTCACTGTCGCTCGATGCTGTCAATCGCAGGCGAGAAAATTGGACATTGTGCCTTATAATTCTTTAGCCGAATCTTCTGAAGGAGCTAAGTCGAGGGGGCAGTGTGAAAAGGATAGGTTTACGTGGTGATCCGTTCGTCGTGAGCTGAGTCCAAGGACTTCGGGAGGTTTCGATTCTAGGAATGTGGGTCTAATGAGGACAGGGCGGTACCCCGTAAACCACGCAGCTCATACCGCCCGCCGAATTGACGTAACAATATCGGCATACACTCCCGGCTATGAGAGTTGCCGGCGCGTCGGTTATAAATTCTGCCGGACCAATGTCAATGACTTTCTGTCCATTGATAGTAAGCGGTCCATCAGCTTCTTCTTTGGTACATATACCTGAAGTGTTTAAAGTTCCTTTGTCGAGCTTTCCATCAGCATTCTCATCGAATGTTGCGGTGCATCTGCCATTGTCGAAGTCGAGCGTCCTTTTCTTTTTAGGTTTAGCGGCCGCGACCACCACCTCTTCTTCTGCTAATGAGCGCGTGCTGGGGGTCATTGTTGTCGTCTCGGTGCGTCTGTTCTCGACTCCTCCGCAGCCGGAATAGATCGTAGGCAACAGGAGCATGGTCACTATCCAACCGAGGTGGTGTGCCTTCATAGATATTTCCTTCTTCACAGGATAACCTGATACTCAGTTATCTCCCCGGCCTTTTGTCGCTTGGCTCGTCCGTATCCATTGTCCCAAAGGGACAGATACCTCCGGGCGGATTATAGACTATACAGCTCATTCCGCCGGCAGTATTAGGATAACACCAGCGGCATGAACCATCGGTTTGGATTTCTTGCGGAAGCAGAAACGAGCGTATTCTCTTCACCTCATTATGATCGCCGTCGTTATCCTTCAGTACGATATAGGCCCGCTTGCTGAATTTCACCGAACAATCATTCTGGTTTGGCTTTAGAACGAGACCACCGTTCGTAGAGTTGTATTTTATCAAGCCGCTAGAGTGAGTGTCAGGCGTAAAATCGCAGGGAATATTAGTTGAGACGGGGAGAGGTCCAAAGGTACGGCCATAATTTGTGGGGTCGGCCCCTGAACAGCCAAGCAGAAAGCCCAGCAAGAATAAGGCGAGGAGTGAACGCGATCGATTGAGCTGCATCTACTTTCTCCTTTTCCTCGGCTATTTAGATAGCCCGATCAACCAAGATTTTGCCATGTCTCATTATTTAGCATCTATGTCAAGAATTTTTTATCAAGGCGGCATACTCGTTTTACGGGAGTGCCAGCGTCAATTTGAACAGCAGACCCCTGTTCGGAATGATGCTGGCGTTACGAAAATCCGTTTCCTGGTACTTGAAATGCTGGTTGAACAGGTTGGTTGCGCCGATCGAAATTAGGCCGTAGCGGTTCGGCAGGCGATAGCCTAGGCCGGCATCAACTAACCAGAAGCGGTCGGCCCCGGTGTCGAAGGCCGCTGCGCCGCGCCGGAAGAAATTGCCGGTCTGATTCACATAGGTGGTCCTGAAGAACACACCGAGTCCCGACGGATGAAATAGCCTGACGCCGAGGGGCACCCGGTCGGTGATGACTTTCTTGAAGAAGAAAGCCACAGACGAGTCGTTTTTGAATTGCTCGCGCTGATACTCTGCGGAAAGCGCCAGCCACGGATGGGGCGTCCAGAAAAGGTAAGTCCGTCCCAGGTACTCGCGGCCGTCGCCACGCTCTACCGTGTCGGAAATCAAACCGCTAGAGGAATCGAACACCTGGGATCGAAAGGGAATGTTTACGCTGCGAGTCGAAAATTCGGCGCCGCCGAATAACGTCGAGGTAAATTTCTGATCGACAGCGGCTCCGTAACGCCATGAACGAGTTGAATTGATATCGTCAAAGAACTGATTGAATCCGGCCACTTGAGTCGGTTCGAGAGTGGCGTTGTTGATTAACGTGCGTTTCAAGACCCGAAATGCCGCGGTGCGCAACGTGGTGCTTGGCAGTGGATTCCAAGTGATGCCGAACTTTGGATTAACTTGCGTTCGCGAGTCCGTATCGTTGCTCTGAGTTTTAAAAATATCGCCGCTGAGTCCAAGCGTGAGCGTCAGATTTCGCAGTAAATTCATATAGGAGTACAGATATAAATTAGTGTGCTTGTCGTCTTCATGCGTGAGAGTTCTAGAGGTCATCAGTCCGCCGAAAGGACCAAAGTCGAAATCCTGAATGACATCATGGCGCTTATCGACATTGAAATGCCCGACGCCGGTCGTGACATTCACGTACGTTGACCGAAACAAGTACTGCGCTTCGCCGCTGAAGGCCTTTTGACCGGGGAACTTGTCCTGCAGGCCGATGAGAATCGGGTTGGGATTGTCCAACTGGCTGCTGTCGCGGTGCTGGAACATAAACGAGCCGAGAAGTGTCGAATTCGCGCTGAAGGCGTGGCGCAAGCCAAGTCGGTACGAACTTGTTTCACTTTGCTCTTTGAAGTTGGGTCGGAAGTCGTCTCGGAAGAAATTGAGCTGTAGATCGCCTTCAGTGGTTTTGCGATAGCGAAGCTCCGCCTGCACACTAGTCTGGGGCGTGAGCTCTAGTTGCAAAAAGGCGTTGCCGATGGAGTCTTTCTGCTCTGCATTGGTGCGCCACCCGTCGGTCTGGAAATGAAAGCCGCCGAGGCTGAAGGCAGCTTGCTTGTAGATCGCCGAGAAAACGCCTTCGCCCCCGTAGGTGTGATTTTCTCCCGCAAGCCCCGTGGTCTGAAAATTTAATCCGTTGCGGTTGAACAGCGGGTTGAACTCGTTGAATGACAATCCCGCCGGGCCGCCGGCGCTGATTAGAAACAGGTTGCTCTCGGCCAGGTGCGGCTGGATCGGCGTCATGTTCAGGGGCTGGAGCAGTTGGGATTGCAGCAGCTCGCTCACCCGCGCGATTTCGTGGCGCGGCAAAATGGCGTAGGAATCCGCCAGAAATCGGTGCGCGGAGAAATTGCCGGGATCGGCGTTGACCGATTTCCAGCCTTCGACCAGCGCGAGTTGTTGAAAGCCGAGATCGCTGTAGATGCGCGCCTGGCTCGCGCTGCGCGCGGCCAGATCGGAATCGAGCTCGAGGCGCGAGCGGTAGACTGCGCGGTTGTCATTAAGCTCGATGGCTTTTTCCATGTCCTGGAGTGCTTCCACGGGGCGGTTGGTGGTTTGCTTGCGGATCGCGTCGTAAAAATATCCGGTCGGGTCTTTGGGATCGAAGCGTTTGGCCATTTCGTACTGCACCGCGGCCTGCGGATCGCGTTTTTCCTCGAAGTACGCTTTGCCCAGATAACTGCGCAGAAGCGAATTGTCCGGGTCGAGGCTCACCGCGATATCGACTTCTCTGCGTCCGTCGCTGAGCTCGCCGTCGCGGATTTTCGCCAGGCCCAGGCCGAGGCGCGGCAGCGGATCGGCCTGATCGAGCTCGATGGCTTTCGCCAATGCCGCCGCGGCGCGCGCGGTATCGACCCGAGTCAAATACGCGTAGCCGAGCAGGGTTTGGGTGCGCGATAAATTGGGCTCGATGGCAACGGCTTTCTGCGCCGCCTGAAGCGCGTCGTCCAGATCGCCGAAGGAGAGGTGCAGCTCGGCCAGACGCGCCCAGGCCAGGGCGTTGGCGGGATGTTGCCGAACGGAATTCTGCAGCGTGGCGCGCGCGCCTTCGAGATCGAAATTGGCCTGCTGAGCGTAGGAAAGGCTCAAAAGCGCCGGCGCGGAATCCGGCTCGGCGGCGACGGCTTTTTGCGCCACCGAAAGCGCCTGAGCTTTGTCGTTTTGCGCAATCGCGATCACCGCGCGCAGCGCCAGCGCGTCGGCCGCGTTGGCGTTCAGGCTGAGCGCGCGCTCGATGTCCCTGGCCGCGTCGTCCGCACGTCCCACGGCGAGGAGCAGCGCCGCCCGATAGGCGAAAAACCGCGGCTCGGCGAGATTGTCGGGCACGCCTTTGATGGCTTCGAAGGCGGCCTGAAAATCGTTTTTGGCATAGTAATCGACCGAACTCCGCACCGCGCTCTGCCAGCCGGCGCCGGCGGGAAATTCGTCGGCGCGGAAAAAAGTCACCGGCGGATAGTAGAGCGCCCACTGGACCGCGTCGCGCGGGCGCGCGATCACGCGCAGCTCCGGCGCCCGGCCGCGCTCGGCGACGACGGTTTGGCCGCCAGTGACGGCGACGCTCGCCAGCGAATTTTGCGCCAGCACCTTGCCTTCGAAAATCGAAATCACCGCGCGGTCGGCTTCGACGCGGACCAGGCCTTCAGTCCCTTCGACGCCGGCGTTGACGAAGGCCGTGATGATTTCCAGATTGCGCGGCAGGCGGCTGAAAAAATACAGGGCGCCGCTCAGCAGCTCGATGATCGAGGTTCGCTCCTGGCGCACGCCGCCGAGGGTGATCGTGCTGTTCTGATCCAGCCGCAGCACCGGCTGATTGGCCAGGACCACGTCGGCGCGGCTTTTCTCGCCGACCTGGATACGGTCGCCCGCGCAGTAGACGCTGTTCAGTCTTGCCGGCTCCCACTGGGTTTGTCCGGCGCGGCGCACTTCGACGGTGCCCTGAACCGAAACCAGTCGGGCCACCCAGGGATCGCAGACCGCGGCGGCGTGTAAAAAATCGGGAACGAGGCCAGCGACCAGCGCGAGCCAGGCAAGCCGGCCCGCGCGCCGGGATTTGCGGCACGGCGCGCGCTCGCACGTTGCCGGTTTATCGGCGGCGAATTCTCCGCCGCGCGCAGGCTCCCGCGGAGGGAGGTTCGGCGCCGGGGCGATCATCGGTATGCTTTAAAGCGACACCGAGATTTACCACATCCACAGGTAAAAAGGGCGGTTATTTTTCGTCCATGGCGATCACCCCGGACCAGGAATCTTCGGGCGGGCGGCGGCGGTACTCCTCGCAAAGTTTCAGGTAAAAAGATGACAAACGATCTTCACCGAGAATTTGCGCGCATTGGGTGAAACTTGTCTCCGCGTCGCTCCAGGCGCGCCGCCTGAACGCGCCGAGGCCGTCTCCAAAAGCCCGGCAGGCATTTTTCTTGGCTTCGGCGTTATCCCGCGCTGACCCCAGCAGCTCGTAGACGACGATCGGCTGGGATTTGCCTTTGAGCAAAAACGCGCCGGCTTCGCGTTTGAGAAAATCTTCGAGGCCGGCGCAGACTTCGGCGGAAACGAGGATCCCGGTGCCCAAAAATTTATTCAGACCGTCGAGGCGCGAAACCGTGTTTACCGTGTCGCCGGTGATGCCGTACTCGTAATGATCGCCGGCGCCGATGTTGCCCAGAAAAATCTCGCCGGCGTGGACCGCGATGCGGGTGGGCAGAGTGAGGCCGGCGAGCGTCTGATTAAAACGCGCGACCGCGTCGGCGAGTCCCAGTGCCGCCGCGCAGGCCTGGCCGCCGATGCGCGCGTCCGGCCGCGCGGCCTTCCACAGAGCGAGAATCGAATCGCCCTTGAGCTCGATCACCAGGCCGCCGTTTTGGCGGATCGGCTCGAAGGTGGACTCGAAATAGCGATGCATGAGATCGCTCAGCTCGCGCGCGGCCATTTTCTCCGACAGCGTCGTGTAGCCGGCGGCGTCGGCGAACAGGCAAACGCCGTAGACGGTCTGGCCGCCGCGCCGGATGTCGACGATATTTTGCGCGAGTTGATTGACCACATCGCCGGGAACGTAGTAGCCGAGCGCGTTGCGGATGTTCTGGCGCTCTTTGTTGACCGCAAAGTAGTTGAGCAACACCGCCCCGACCAAACCGAGGGGCGCCTGCAGGAGCGGGATCACCACCGGGTACCAGACGGCCTGCGAGGCGAACTGGTATTCGGCCAGGCCCAGGTAGAGTCCGTCCAGAGCGACGGCGGTGACTGCGGCGCCGATCGCGCCCGTGGCGCGGCAGAGCAGACCGACGATCATGCCCCACGCGAGAATCACCAGAATGTAGGAATTGGACCGCAGCGGTTTGACCGGCGCGTCCTCGATCAGGTTGGCAAACGCCGTGGCGCCGATCTCGATGCCGCTGATGAACACCCCGTTGGCCTGGGAAAAAACCGTGTGAAAGCTGTCCTGGCGCTCGGCCAGAAGAATTTCCGAAAAGCCGACGAAGACCGCTTTGCCTTTGAGATCGACGCCGGCCTGGCCAGGAGAATTTTCTCCGAGGCGCAGGGCCTGATGATAGGGCAGGGTCCGCACGGTGCGCGGCGGCCCGTAGTAATTCAAATAGCGCTGATTTTCGCCGCCGTACATGCGGATGAGAGACCGGAGCAGGCGGCGCTCCTGCGGGTCGCGCCCATCGGCCTGTCCCAGCGCGTCGCTCATCTTCCCCGCGAGCTGCGGGTCGCTCTCGAAGATTTCCCGAATATCGCGCATGAAGCGCGCGGCGCCGCGCGCCTGAATGGCCGCTTCGGCGCGCGGCGGCAGCCGGGCCGCGGCCGCGGGATTGACCCGCGCGAGCAGCGCGAGAAACCGGTCGTAGGCGGGCAAAGCGTAGAGCTGAAAAGCGACCACCGGAAAGGTCGGCCAGTCGCCGGCGCCGGTCTGAAACGTCCAGTATTGATTCACGCGGATCGGAAAGCGCGGCAGGACAAACGGCGCGGTGGCGAAGGCCGCCCGGGCGATCGGCTCGATGGTTTTAAGCGGCCTGACGATGACGTGTTTTGTCGAGCCCGCTCCGGGCGGCGGGCTGACTTCCTCGCGGCGCAGCGGCTCGGCGAGGATCACGTTGCGCGCGGCGCCGATCGCTGCGGCGAGGGCGGCGTCATCCGCGTCGGCGCGCGGCTCGATGAAGTAAACGTCGAAGACGATAACTTTGGCGCCGAGGCGTGCGAGGTTCTCGATCAGCGCGGCGTGCAGGGCGCGCGGCCAGCGGTCGGGATTGGCCGGCACATTCAAACGCTCGGAGGATTCGCGGTCCATGCTGACCACGACGACTTCGGCGGGCGGTTTCACCGCGCCCCTGAGCTTGAAGAGCAGGCCCAGCCCCAGGTCCTCTTCGAGGTCGTGGACCAGAGGGAAAAAACTCAATATCAGACCGAGGAGACCGAGCGCTGCGCCCAGGAGAGCGGTTTTTTTAAGATAGGGCATGCTCCGCTCCGCCGCTTTGCCGGCGCAGCGGCGCGAAGCGGCCAATTCGCATCGACTTTCTGCGCCGAGTCACTTGGCGCTCGGTATAGACCAGTCGCGCCGCGGGCGCAAGGCGGAGGGAAGCGCGACGAATTCGCCGGCGGCCTGCGCCCGGCTAGCGCTCCGGCCGGCTTTTCAGCCGCCGATCGAGGAGGCGGAGGATGCGATGAAACTGGCGCTGCATGGCGATCATCTGCTCGCGCATGTGCAGGGCGACTTCGGCGCCTTCGAGATTGACGCCCATGTCTTCGATCAGCAGGCGCGCCACGCGCACCCGATCGACCTGGTCGAGGGCGTACGCTTTGCCGCGGCGACCGGGGAGGGGCTCGATCAGCTTCTCGCGCTCCAGGCGCGCGAGAAAGCTTTCATCGACTTTGCATATCCGGGTCACTTCGGTGACGCGCAGGTATTTTCGCCGCATCGGTTGTTTCTCCGTCACAGGCGAAGATCCTTGCGCACGTTCTCGCCATAGGCGCGGTCGATCTTGTCGATCACGTCCTGGGCGAGCTTTTCACCCGGCACGCGCACCATCAGCCGCAGGTACAGATCGCCGGCGGGCGAGGAGCCGTGGGCGGCGACGCCTTTGCCTTTGATGCGGAGCTGCTGGCCGCTCTGGGCGCCGGCGGGAATTCTGACCTTGATCGCGCCGCTCGGCGTCGGCACCTCGACGCTGGCGCCGCGGATCGCTTCGGCGACCGTGATCGGCAGCTCCATCGTCAAGTCTCGCCCGTCGCGGCTAAGGAGCGGATGCGGCCGGATGCGCGGCGTGATGTAAAGATCGCCGGGCGGTCCGCCGCGCACGCCGGCTTCGCCTTTGCCGCGAAGCCGAATCTGTTTTCCCGGCTCGGCGCCGGGCGGAACGTTGACCCGAATCGTGTCGGCGCGCATCACCCGTCCGCTGCCCTTGCAGGCGCTGCACGGATCGCCGGGCAATTTCCCCGAGCCCTGACAGCGCGGACAGGTCTGGCGAAACTGCATCGGGCCCTGGGCGACGGATTTGCTGCCGCTGCCCTTGCACTCCGGGCAGGTCGTCGGACGGCTGCCGGGCTTGTTGCCCGAGCCCTGGCAGACTTCGCAGGACACCGGGCGCTGGAGCGTGATCGCGGTCTGAAAGCCGCGCACGGCGTCGAGGAAATCGATGTCCATGCTCGACTCGATGTCCTGGCCGGGCGCCGGTCCGCGCGGGCCGTTGCCGCCGCGCCGAAAAATCCCGCCGAGGCCGCCGAACAGATCGCCGAGATCGTCCATGTCGAACTGGTAGGAGCCTCCCGACCGCGCCGACTGTTCCTGCCACTCGCGGTAGCTCCGCGCCTTTTCCGGATCGAAGCCGGCGGCCAGGCCGGCCTCGCCGAATTCGTCGTAGAGCTTGCGTTTTTTCTCGTCGCCGAGCACGTCGTAGGCGACCGAGAGATCTTTGAACTTGCTCTCGGCTTCCTTGTTGCCCGGATTGATGTCGGGGTGATACTTGCGCGCGAGCTTGCGGTAGGCCTTGCGAATCTCGTCCTGACTCGCGCCGCGCTCGATGCCGAGAATCTTGTAATAGTCGCGATCAGCCATCGTAGATTACATTAACCATGACGTGCGGAGTTTCAAGACAAGCGGCGGGCGGCGCCAGCCGATGTGCTCGATCGGGTCGAGTTCCCGCCACGCTGGCGCTGGGCGGGATTGGCTCTGACGCCAGGCGGCCAAGCGGCGCCGGTCGCCGGCGCATGGATAATTCAGGGCGGGCTATCTTTGCGAGCCAACTCTGTTATAGTGGTTGCTCGATGTAACCGTTGGCATCCCAAAACGCCAATCAGCGCAGACCCGGTCCAATTTTGACCGGGCCCATTCAGAGGCGGTCCCGTTGGGTACCGCCTCTTGCGTTTCTGCTTCCGGAAAACAACCCATAGCGAACGGCGATCGCCAGCGAGGAGGTGTGCTCATGGACCATTCTCAAATGCGTTTGGACGCCGATCGCATCGCCTTTATCGGTAATTACCTGCCGCGCCAGTGCGGTATCGCTACCTTCACGACGGATTTGTGCGAAGCTCTCGCGGCCGAGCACCCCGGCACGACTTGCATCGCTCTGCCCGTCAACGACATTGCCGATGGTTATGCTTACCCGGCAAGAGTGCGCTTTGAACTGGCCGAGAAGGATATCGACTCTTATCATCGGGCCGCCGATTTCTTGAACATCAACAGCGTCGATGTCGTGTCCCTGCAGTTCGAGTACGGCATATTCGGCGGCCGCGCCGGCAGTCATATTCTGGCATTGCTGCGAGCCCTGCGCATGCCCATCGTGACCACTCTGCACACTATCTTGTGCGAGCCCGATGCCCATGAGCGGCGGGTGTTGGAAGAAGTGGCCGCGCTGTCGGATCGTTTGATTGTCATGAGCGAGCGCGGCGCAAAGTTTTTGCACGAAATCTATCGCGTGCCGACCGCGAAGATCGACATGATCCCGCACGGTATTCCCGATCTGCCGTTCGTCGACCCGGGGTTTCACAAGGATCTCTTCGGCGTCGAAGGCAAGGTCGTCTTGCTCACTTTCGGGTTGTTGTCCGCGAACAAAGGCATCGAGAATGTTATCGCGGCTCTGCCTGCGATTCTCGCCCAGCATCCGAACGCGGTGTACTTCATCGTCGGCACCACCCATCCGCACGTCAAGCAGCACGACGGCGAAACCTACCGGCTCTTCTTGCAACGGCTCGCGCAAGCAAAAGGCGTCGAAGGCCAGGTCATTTTCTACAACCAGTTTGTCGCCCTGGAGGAACTGGTCCAGTTCATCGGCGCCGCCGATATCTATATCACGCCTTATCTGAATCCGGCGCAGATCGTGTCGGGCACGCTCGCCTATACGCTCGGCGCAGGCAAGGCCATCATTTCGACGCCTTACTGGTACGCCGAAGAGATGCTGGCCGACGAGCGCGGCGCACTGGTGCCGTTTCGCAACCCGCCGGCGCTGGCCGCGCAGGTCATCGACCTCCTGGACAACGAGGCCAAGCGCCACGCCATGCGCAAGCGCGCGTACCTGTTCGGACGGGAGATGATCTGGCCGCAGGTCGCGCGCCGTTACATGGAGAGTTTTGCCCGGGCCAGAGCCGAGAAGCGCAATTTCGCGCCGAGCGTTTTTGCGGTGAAGCCGCTCGACAAGCGGCCGGCGGAACTGCCGCCGCTCAAGCTCGATCATTTGCGGCGCATGACCGACGACACCGGCATGCTCCAGCACGCGCTTTTTACCTTGCCCAACTATCGCGAAGGCTACACCGTCGACGACAATGCCAGGGCGCTGATGGTGAGCGTTCTGGCCGATGAGCTGGGTTACTCCGAAGCGAGCGAGATCGTGTCGCGTTATCTCGCGTTTATTTGCTACGCCTTCAACCCAGAGACCCGACGCTTCCGCAATTTCATGGACTATCAGCGCAATTGGTTGGAGGCGAGCGGCTCGGACGACTGCCATGGCCGCACCTTGTGGGCCCTGGGTACTTTGCTGGGGCGCTCGAACACGCCCGGGCTCCAGAGCATGGCGGGACGACTGTTCGAGCAGGCATTGCCGGCGAGTCTCACCACAACCAGCCCGCGGGCCTGGGCCTTCGCGCTGATCGGCATTCACGAATATCTGCGCCGGTACGACGGCGACCGCCGGGCCAGTCAGGTGCGCGAAGAATTAGCCGGGCGGCTGCTGGGGCTGTACCAGACGAACCGCTCGGATTCCTGGCGCTGGTTCGAGCAAAGCCTGAGTTATTGCAATGCCGCGCTGCCCCACGCTTTGCTGCTGTGCGGCCACTCGATCCCCAACGGCGCCATGACGGAGGCCGCGCTCGAGTCCCTCGCCTGGCTCGCCGATATTCAGCGCGACAAGACGGAGGGCAGCCACTTTGTGCCGATCGGCTCCAACGGTTTTTATCAGCGCGGCGGGCGGCGTGCCCGCTTCGATCAGCAACCCGTGGAGGCGCAGACCATGGTGTCCGCTTGCCTCGAGGCCCATCGGATCACAGACGACAGAAGCTGGCACAAGGAAGCGCGCCGCGCTTTCGATTGGTTTCTCGGCGGCAACGATCTGAATCTTTCGATCTACGATCCGACCACGGGCGGTTGTCGCGACGGCTTGCATCCCGACCGCCCCAACGAAAATCAGGGGGCCGAGTCTTCGCTGGCGTTTCTTCAGGGCTTGCTCGAGCTGCGCCTGGCTGAAAATGCCCTCTCCATGGAGGCGCGATTTTGATGCCGACTCATCGAGTCGATCTATTTGAACGCTGGCGCAAGAATCCGATCTTGACGGCCGCTGATTGGCCCTATCCGGTGAACAGCGTGTTCAATCCGGGCGCCACGCTCCTGGCCGACGGCACGACGCTGCTGTTATGCCGCGTGGAAGACCGCCGGGGTCATTCCCATCTGTGCGCCGCTCGCTCCGCCAACGGCGTCGACTGCTGGCAGATCGAGTCCCAACCGACCCTGCCGGCCGACCCCGAGCGCTATCCGGAGGAATTGTGGGGCATTGAGGATCCGCGCATCACCTACGTCGATGAGCTGAAAAAATACGCGGTGGTCTACACCGCGTACACCCGCGATGGCCCCGGCGTATCGCTGGCGCTCACGGAGGATTTTTCCCGCTTCGAGCGCTACGGCGTGATTATGCCGCCGGAAGACAAAGACGCGGCGCTGCTGCCCCATCGCATCGATGGCCAGTGGGCCCTGATCCATCGTCCGGTCAGCGCGCCGCGGGCGCATATGTGGATCTCGTTTTCCGAGAACCTGCGCCACTGGGGCCGCCACAAGCTGATGCTCGAAGCGCGGCGCGGCGCCTGGTGGGATGCCAACAAGATCGGTCTCTCGCCGCCGCCGCTGTTGACCGAACGCGGCTGGCTGGTGATTTATCACGGCGTGCGCCTGACAGCGGCCGGAGCGATCTACCGGCTGGGGCTGGCGCTGTTTGATCGGGTCAGGCCGGAAATTTGCCTCAAACGGTGTGACGAGTGGATCTTCGGACCCCAGGAAGCCTACGAGCGGCGCGGCGACGTCGATAACGTGGTTTTTCCCTGCGGCGCAACGATCGCCGCCGACGGCGACACGCTGCGTCTCTACTACGGCGCTGCGGACACGAGCATCGCCGTGGCCACGGGCAGCATTCGCTCTCTGCTTGCGGCGCTTGAGCGGGGCAGCGAACAAGAGAAGTCGAGTCAGGACGCCGCGCGAAGAGCGACAACCGGATGAGATTTCCACGCGGGCAAATTGGAAGGAGCCGGAATGATGATCCAGCAAAATCCTCAATTGGACGATTTCAAGCGACAATTGCGCGATTCTTTGCAGCGCGAGACGATTCATGGCCGCTCCGTCAAGATCGCGCGCCATGCCAACGTCTACAACTCCGGCGATCAGGATGAAACGGTCTACTTCATCGAATCGGGCCAAGTCAAATTGCTCATGCTCTCTTCCGAAGGAAGGGAATGCCTGCTGGCCATCTACAGCGACGGCGACATTTTCGGCGAGTTGTGTTTGAGCGGCCTGGGCGCGCGTCTGGAAACCGCAACGGCGATGAAAGCCACGACGCTCAAGCAGATTCCGTGCGCGCAATTTTTCGCGCGTCTTACGCGCGACTCGCTGTCGGAGGGGTTCGTGCGCTATCTGGCGGCGCGCATCGCCGATCAGCAACAGGTCATCGCCAACCTGGTGACGGTCGATAGCGAGCAACGGCTCGGCCAGACTTTGCTGCAGCTCGCCCGCACCATGGGCAAGAAAGACCCGCGCAGCATCCGCATCGAGCTCAAGATTACGCACGAGGAGCTGTCCGAGATGGTCGGCACGACGCGGCCCCGAATCAGTCTGTTCATGCAGCGATTTCATCATCTTGGATTGATCGAGACCAATAAAGATCGATTCTTTATCATCAAAGAAAAAAAACTGACCGATTATCTCGCTCAGATTGCCTGACGCAAACTTCTGCTTCGGCCAGGTTTCAGGAGAAGTTAGTCCAATATTGGACAATCGGCGTTTTCGCTTCGACTCGGGGTCGACTATCATGGCTGCGCGTGCAGCCGATCAGACGGAGCACGGGCCTCGGCAGAGAAAATTCCGCCGGCAATTTGCCGGTCGCACATCGCCGTTCCAGCGGCGGGAACAAGGAGCGATCCGTGAAGCGAATGTTCAATGTCGCGAGGCCGGTCGCCATTGCACGAAGGAGCCATGAGCCGGACATGCAGCGGCGATGGGTACTCGCGTATTCGCCTGGCGGAACTCCTGGATGATTTGCAGTCGCGTTTGGCCACCAAGCCTGCGCCTGAAAGAACCCGTCTGGAAAAATTGCCGGGCAATTCGCTTGAGCACGGAGATTGAAATGAAATGGAAGGTTGGAGACAAAGTTGTTTTCGTGCCGCAGGGACCGTGCCGGGTCGATGGCGTGGTGATGAAAACAATCGCCGGTCAACTCTCTCGCTTTTATAGGCTGTCTTTGTTGGACGATAGCGGTGATCTGGTTTTCGTGCCTTCCGACAAGCTGAAGCCTCCCGCGATTCGGCCCCTGATCACCGAGGCGGAGCTCCCCAAAGTGTTCAGCAGTCTGGAAGGCTCCCGCCCGGCGTCGGCGAACTGGAGACAGCGCGCCATCGAGCAGGCAAAACTTTTTGCTTCGGGTTCGGCCTTTGACTTGGCCGAAATCGTGGAGTCCCTTACCCAGATGGGTGAGGGGAGAGCGCTGCTCTCGCGCGATCGACAAACACTGGAGAAGGCGAAACGGCTGTTGATTTGTGAGATCTCGGAAGTGACGGGGGCGACCAGAAGCGCAACGGAGGAACGGGTAGACCGAATTCTCGGTTTGCAGAGAGAGCACCCGACAACTCCGACAGTCGCACGGCTCCGTCGCGACTGGCTCGATACCCGGGCGGTCAAAAGGCCCCCCGTAAACGTCTAAACCCGGTCGATTGTGGGAGGTCCCATGTACGTTCGAAAACTCAGAATGAAGCTTCGCCCCAAGAGCGCCGCCGAGTTCAAATTGCTGGTGGAACAGAAGGTTGTTCCTCTTCTGCGCGCGCAGAAAGGTTTTCAAGACGAAATTACTCTCTCCGCTTCCAGTCGCAACGAGGCGGTTGCCATTAGCTTCTGGGATAGCGAGAGGAACGCGGACGCTTACAATCACGTCGCCTATCTCGACGTTTTGCGAAGCCTCTCGAGCGTGCTTGAAGAGGTGCCCTCGGTCGAGAACTTCGAGATGGTGGGCGTGACGAGCGGCCCCCTGCTGCGCGCAATTTCGTTAAAGCTTCAGGAGAAGCAAAGTTATGAATGACTGAGGCCAAAAGTCCAGGCCGCGGCCTGAAGGAAAATATCGACGAGTACGAAAATTGCCGAGCCTCCCACCGAAGGCCGCGGCAGGACCCCAGATCGGGACGAATATAAAGTCCGAGTTCTGTCCTATATTGAACATCGTTTTTTTCCGAATGTGATGAGGTACGGATATTCTAGCTTCAAAAGAGGGGAGCATCTCATGAAGGCCTTAATCAAAGCCGGAACCTATGGCTGGATTTTCAAAAATAGTCCGAGCGGTCCTACTGCCTTCACGTTCCATCGAGATGCGATGGTGGAGGTCGAGCGGTCTGACAGATATTGGTACAAAGTCACAAGAGAGATTCCCGGCTTTCCGGAGGCTCCGCCGAACCTGTTGATTAACGAGGTGCACATCCCGGTGCTTGCCAACGAGTAAAAAAGACCTGACCGGGAGGAGACGCCAGGACGCAGGAAAAGCATGGATATCTCCTTCATTGAGGCTTCTGGCGTTGGCGCCGCAATCCGGGTTGTTTGCTGGATCGCCGATATCGGTCTCAGGCTTCGCTGAGCGACCAGGTACAGTGCAAATGTCGGTCGGCTTGTGATCGTAGATTAAATTTCCTATGCTGATTTCACCCGGATACGCGTAGGGTTTCCGCTCGCGGTTACCTGAAATCCTTCAAGTAAGCCTCTTTCCCTCAACCCTCCAAGCGAATTGCCGTCGGCTCCGGCACGGAAAGGCAGCTCCATTGAGTCCTCTATTTGTTATCGTCGTCCCCATGGCGTTGATGGTCGTTGGGATTATTCTGAATGGCCTCCACATCGTTCATGACCAGCCCCAGTATTCGCTCGAGGCGGATCCCGTTCATAAACTGGCAGCGGAGCGACACGCCAATTATCAGTTCTTCCATTTACAGAGGGCGCGTATTTTGAAACGTCAGAAACGGATCGGTCAATATGGCTGGCTGGTGCTGGGACTGTTCACGGCGTCTTCTTGGTTTCTATACTCCGACACAGTGAAGGCTACGGCCGCGTCAAAACAAATCAGCGCAATCAAAACTTTTGCGGCGGACAGTAGTGCGGACGCGGTGTTATCCCTGACGCTCGGCGACGGCAGCACAAGTCAATATCTCGTCAAAGCCATAGAACCGCTGCGCGCAAAAAGGGTGAGCGCGGACGGGCAGTCGAAAGAAGCCGTGCGCAACTGGGAACGAATCGGCCTGGGAACGGCGCTCAGCATCGGCGATGCCAACCTGCCCGCGGGCATCGCGCTGAAACTTGCGAACTGAGCGACGGATAGCCGTTCCACCGGCGCAAGGAGCGGCGGATGAAAAACACCGTGCCCTATAAAAATTGTCTGATTCGCTGTGAATCCTTTCAGTGGGCGGAGAGCAGCGGCTGGGTTCCCCGCTACGCGCTGATGTGTCCGGCCGTCGGAAGCAGGCGGAGCGGCATGCGAGCGTTTCACGACCGCCTCGATGAGGTGTTCGGGACCGAGCACGAAGCCGATAAGTTTGCGCTGCAGGACGCCATGCGGTGGATTAACGAGAACCTGCAAGGGCGGGGCTAAGCGAAGAGTCAGGAGACTTTTACGTCTTTATTGAACCAGTTACCGGAAACCGTGTTTACGACCAAAGTGGATGAGCTGCTCAACTGGGGACGAGCTTCGTCCCAGTGGTACATGTTATTCGGTCTGGCCTGCTGTGCGATCGAGTTGATGCAGACGGGCGGCCCGCGCGCCGATGTCGACCGCTTCGGCGCCGTGCCGCGGGCAACGCCGCGGCAGTCCGATCTGATGATCGTCGCCGGCACGTTGACCTACAAAATGGCCAAGCGCACCAAGCTCCTCTACGATCAGATGCCCGATCCGAAGTACGTGATCTCCATGGGCAGCTGCGCCAACTGCGGCGGGCTTTTTCAGCTCGCCTACTCGGTTTGCAAGGGCGTGGACAAAATCATTCCTGTCGACGTTTACGTGCCCGGCTGCCCGCCGCGCCCGGAAGCGTTGACCGAGGGACTCCTAAGAGTTCAGGATAAAATCATGCGGGAAAAATGGCTGGTCAAAGACGTCCATGTGTCGGCCTGAGCCCCGCGGCACTGGGAGAGAGGTCTTCCGCAAGTATGCCGGAAGATATTACGACGGCTCCAAAAAGCCGGTGAAAGAGAACACGCTGCCGAAGGAATTTCAGCTCGAGCTGATCGGCACGGGGTCCGACGATCGCCTCGATAAAAAAATCTGTCCGTGGGATGCGATCAAAATGTACGAGTTCGACGAGGGCGCCGAGCCGTCCAAGAATTTTTATGAACCGCAGACAATTGACGCGGTGAACGGCGTGTACGTCATGGACGCCGGTGAAAGACAACGGCTCGAGAAAAAGCAAATTGAACTCTACAGGGGTGCCGGGTTGGGCGATAGTCCCTGAGCCCTAGGACCGGTCGGCCTTCACCCCGATGAGAGGGAGCGATGCGAAGAATCGAACACATGTCGCTCTGGGAAAGGGCGTATCTCCCCGAGATCGTGCGCGGTCTCTCCGTCACCGGCTATCGCTTCTGGCGCAATCTGAGCATCCACGTTCTGCATGTTTTCGGTTTAGCGCAAGGTCGTCAAGCCGATGTCACGGTGCAATATCCCGAAGAAAGAGCTCTTTATCCGGACACCTTTCGCGGCCGGCACCGTCTGACTCTCGGCGCGGATGACACCGCCAACTGCACGGCCTGTTTTCTTTGCGCGACCGCCTGCCCGGCCGACTGTATTTACATCGAGGCCGGAGAAGATCCGCGCGATCCGGTCGAGAAATACGCGGTCCGCTACGAAATCGATACGCTGCGCTGCATTTATTGCGGCATGTGTGTCGAGGCCTGCCCCTGCGACGCGATTCGCATGGACACCGGAACGCATCCCGGCAATTTGGGCTTTACCCGGAAGGCCTTTGTCGAAGACAAAGAGATTCTCACCGACCGTTCTCGCGAGTTACAGGCCAAAGGCAAGGAAGGCCTCTACGAAGAGTACGTCAACCCCTATCGAAAAGTGTAGCGGACGCAGGCGATTTCGCTTCTACCGCGCTCGGCCATCCGCTCGAACGCAGCTTCGAGGCCAAGAGAGTGTTGCAAGGGAAGGCTGTCGTCACCCATGAAATTACCCGATTCTACTGGCCGGATACTTCCGGATTTACCCGACCGCCAGTTCGCTCAGGCCCCGCCTGAGCCCGGGCTGCGCAAGCGCGCGGCGAGTTTCATCGCGGATATCCGCAAGCAGGTTGCGGATAAGAAAAAGGATCCCTTGCCCAAAGACAAAAAATACCGGCCGTCTCCGATCTGGTATTTTTTTGCGACGGTTTTTCTCGTGCTGCTCGTGCACAATTTTCTGGGCCGCTCTCAAGTCGAGACCCTCAGCTATAGCCAGTTCAAGTCCCTCGTCAAGAAGGAGTTGATCGCCGATCTCGTGGTCCGCGAGGCCACCATCGACGGCAATTTGAAAGGGGCGGCCGCGAAGGAAATTCTTTCCCCGGAGAAATTAAAAGAGATGGCGCCGGATGTCCTGGCAGGCAAAACCGGGCTTCCCTTCCAGACGGTAAAAGTGGAGGACCCGGGCCTCACCGCCGAGCTGGAAGCGGCTAAAATACCGTTCAGCGGAGCGGTCACCAGCAATTGGCTGCCGACCCTTTTATCCTGGGTGGTTCCCGTCGGGTTGTTCCTTCTTCTGTGGAGCTATCTTGGCCGCAAGATCGGGTCGGGAAGCGGCGGCTTGATGCAGATCGGCAAGAGCAAAGCCAAAGTCTACATCGAGAAAAAAACCGGCGTCACCTTCGCCGATGTGGCCGGCATCGACGAGGCCGAAGAAGAGGTCGCCGAAGTCGTCGGGTTTTTAAAAGATCCGGACAAGTATCAAAGACTGGGCGGACATATTCCCAAAGGCGTCCTGGTCGTCGGTCCGCCGGGCACGGGAAAAACCCTGCTCGCCCGCGCTGTCGCCGGCGAGGCAGGAGTTCCTTTCTTCAGCCTGACCGGCTCCGACTTCGTCGAGATGTTCGTGGGCGTCGGCGCGGCGCGGGTCAGGGATCTTTTTATCCAGGCGGTAAAGAGCGCGCCGAGCATCATATTCATCGATGAGCTCGATGCCATCGGCAAGGCGCGCGGCGTGAGCCTGTTTACGGGCACCGACGAGCGCGAACAAACGCTCAATCAGCTCCTGGCCGAGATGGACGGGTTCGATCCGAATCAAGGAGTGATCATCATGGCCGCCACCAACCGGCCGGAGATCCTCGACGCCGCGCTGCTCCGTCCCGGCCGATTCGACCGGCAGATACTCGTCGATCGTCCCGATATCAAAGGGCGCGCGAAAATTCTTCAATTGCACGCCAAGAAGGTGAAACTTTCGGCGGATCTCGACTTGGCCGTCGTGGCAGCGAAGACGCCCGGCTTTGTCGGCGCCGATCTCGCCAATATCGTCAACGAAGCGGCATTGCTGGCGGCGCGCCAGAACAAAGAATCGATCGATATGGCGGATTTCGACGAGGCGATCGAACGGGTGGTGGCGGGACTACAAAAGAAAAGCCGCGTCATCAACCCCAAGGAGAAGAAAACCGTTGCCTATCACGAGTCGGGTCACGCGCTGCTGGCGGAGCTTGTGCCGGGCGCCGATCCGGTTTCCAAGATCTCGATTATTCCGCGGGGAATCGCCGCGCTCGGCTATACCACCCAGCTGCCGACCGAAGACCGCTATCTGATGACCCGCTCCGAGCTGCTCGCGCGCATCGATGTTCTTTTGGGCGGACGGGCCGCGGAGGAGATCGTCTTCGGCGATATCTCAACCGGCGCGCAGAACGATCTGCAGCGCGCCACCGAGATTGCCCGGACGATGGTCACCCAGTTCGGCATGAGCGAAAAACTCGGTCTGGCCTCTCTCGAAGGACCGCGCCGGGCGGCCTTCCTGATGGTGCCGACGCAGAGTCCCAAAGAGTACAGCGAAGAGACCGCCCGGCTGATCGACGCAGAGGTCAAACAAATATTGGCGGAAGCGCATGCGAAGGCTCGCGACCTCTTGCTGGCGCACCGCGCCGCGCTGGAGGAATTGGCGCAGCTGCTGCTGGAAAAAGAAGTTGTCGACAGGCCCGCCTTGCAGGCGATCCTAAAAGTGCGGAGCATCGACAGCATCAAAGAAAAAAAGCGCGCCGCGGAGCCCTCCGCCAACGACAGCAATCAGACCAACCCCGAGCGGGAACGGCCATTGCTCTGACAATAAAATATGAGGCCGATATGAAGAACGAAATCAACCGGCCCGGAGATAAGCCGCAGTTCGACGAGCGCGCCAACGAAGATAGCTATTTTGCCTTGAAAGAACGCGAGCTCGTTGAAGATCTGAGGTTCGAATTTCACAAAGCCGCCGCAGCCGAGCGGGAAGCGCGGCTGGCGACCTGTCCCAAGTGTTCGGGACGATTCGCAAACTACCCATTCCTGGGATTCGATTTGGAACGCTGTGAACGTTGTGAAGGAATATGGCTCAACAAGGGCGAACTCGCCGCCATTTTGCGCCAGCAGGCGCGCGGCCCGCTGGCGATTTTTCTGGATCGATGCTTTGCGAAGGATAAAAGACAAAAAAAGATTTAGCGCGAGTGCTGGCGGCGAGACCCGGGCGCGGCCGGCGTGAATTTCTACACTTGATCCTGCCGCAAACCGCGCGACAGGACCCAGTGTGGAGGCGGACGACGCTACCCGAGGGCCACGTTATTCGCTGATTGCCGGCCGGAAGGATTACGCCTTGTCCGTGAGATGCTTGGCGCAGGCATCGGCGACTTTACTATCGGCTTTATCCTCACCCGGCATGATCGCCCAAGTCTGTTTTTCGATGTAACGGCCTTTGTCCCAAGTATCTTTTCCCTTCATTTCTTTGAGCTTCTCGCCCTTGTCCGAGTCGCGGTTAAATTGCGCAACGCAAATGGTACCGAGGCGCTCGGCGACGGCATCGGCCGCGGTTTCCTTCGCCATGGCCGCCGCAGTGCCGCTGGTAACCCAGCCGCCATAGTTGAACCCGACGACGGCCAACAGGGCCGCGCCGCCGATGGCGCTCCACGAACCCAACTTAATTTTTTCCCAATCCATGAAACACCTCCCTTGAATCCAGCTTTGGAACGCGCGGGTTCAGCTCTCCGCAACAGTGGCAAATCCAGTAGTCCGAGGATTGCTTTCCTGCGGAACATTCTTCGCAAGCGCTGCACTTGTCATGATAGCAGCAATCGCACAGGGCCACGTTATCTTCCTTCATTCCCGCCAGCGCTATTATCGAGGCCGCGACTTCGGAAACATTTTCATGCTGCGCCCACTCGGCAAGGGCTGCTGTCTAATATTGAACAACTCCGGAAAGAATTATTGCCGGATTCGCAGCCGGGCGAGCGCAGAAAAGGGCGTCTGATTCGAGATGCCACCGGGGGCGCCTCGGCCATCGCTCGGTTGCTGCAAGAAATCTCGCAGGATGCGAAAAATCATCGAGGCGAAATCAGAGAGATGCTGATGCGAAGCGATCCCTTCGCGCTATCGCTCGCTTAGGCCGATGGCCGCGGGCTTCTTTTTTCACCGGATCGTCCAATATTGGACAGAAGCGCTCGGGGACCCGGCTTAAGTTGATTGCGCGGGGCGGAGGCAGATAACCCGGAAAGATTCCCCCGGAGTTCCCGAGACGGCGAAAGCCGTTGAGGCTTGGCCGAATCGGCTGGCAGTGTTTTTTTAACGCTGCGGCCTGTGTGGCCGCTCAGAACGCCGCGACGGCCATCGGATCTTTTCTCCGGATAGGGGTTCGAGGTATCGATCCGCCAGGAATGTTTAGAGGAGAGGCGCTATGGACGCGATTTCTATCCAGGCCGAGCGGGACAAACATTTGCGGCCTGTTCCCGCCCGCCGCAGCTTTGTTTTCCAGCGGCGGTTTGGCAAGGACAGGCTCGCCGAAGAGGTATTCTGCGATCGGCCCAGCCGTGCCGCCAGTTATGCGGAAGCGGCGTTGATGTGCGCCGTGCTTGAAGATGCCATCGATTGTTTTCATAAGCAGTTTAGCCGCGCTACCCGGCGTGCCAAGCATCTGGGCGGGGAAGCTGAAAAGTGGTTTTTGAGCGACGATCTCAACTGGCCGTTTTCTTTCGCTTCGATTTGCAGCGTGCTCGACCTGAGCCCGCAGTACATTCGCCAGGGACTCAAGCGTTGGCATGCCGACAAGGAGTCGGCCGATGCCCTGGGCCCGCAGCAGCCGAGCGGATTACGCACTGGTTTCGGGAACCGCTGAGCCGCATGAACAAGATTTTCAACCGGCAACTTGCCCGCGGTTGGCGATCGGACGCGAGCCATTGGCCATATCGAGAATAGTTCCGCCGGCGTTTCTCGATGACGCGCCGGTTCCGTTGGCCTTCGGCACCAGCGGCTTGCGCGGGTTGGTCAAAGACATTACCGACCTCGAAGCGTATATCAATGTCAAAGCAACCTTGCGCTATTTGCTCAGCCGCGGCGATATCCGCGCGAGCGGTACGGTGGCGGTCGCCGGCGATTTGCGGCCGAGCACCGATCGCATCATGCGCGCTTGCGCTCAAGCCATCATCGACTCGGGCTGCCGGGTGGAGAACGCCGGCAAGATTCCGACCCCCGCGCTGATACTGCATTCACTTTCTACGCGATGCGCCGGCGTGATGGTGACGGGCAGCCACATTCCCTTCGACCGTAACGGCATCAAGATCAACAGGAGCGCCGGCGAGCTTTTGAAGTCGGATGAAGCGGGGATCCTCGGCGCGATCGAGCAAGTGCGCCGCGAAGAATATAAGCGCAGCGGCGCAGCGTCCTCCTTTGACGCCTCCGGAATGCTGAAATCCGCGCTCGAATTGCCGCCGCTCGAGCGCAGCGCCGAGCTAGCCTACGTCCGCCGCTACGCTGGCGGCTTTGAGAGCGGCGGCCTGTCCGGTTGGCGGGTTCTCGTGTATCAGCATTCGGCCGTAGGACGCGATATCCTGCCAGGGATATTGCAAGAGCTCGGCGCTGAAGTGCGCAGCGCCGGACGCAGTGAAACGTTCATTCCCATCGATACCGAAAATATCACCGACGCACAGCTCGATGGTTTGGAGGCTCTCGCGATCGAGAGCGAAGCGAGCGGCTGGCCGCTCGACGCGATTGTATCCACGGACGGCGACTCGGATCGGCCGTTGGTCGCCGCCGTTTTGCCCGCCGGCGAGGTCAAGCCGGGGGGGCGGCGCGTGCGCTTTCTGCCCGGCGATCTCCTGGGTCTGATTGTCGCCGAGTATTTGCGGGCGGATGCGGCGGCGGTTCCGATCAGCGCCAACGACGCGGTCGAGTGCCGCCTGCGCGAACGCAAAGTTGTTCTGAAGAAGACCCCCATCGGTTCGCCTTACGTGGTCTCCGCTCTCGACGACTTGCGCAACGCCGGAACCTATCAGCGTGCCGTCGGCTGGGAAGCCAACGGCGGCTTTCTGACCGGCAGCGATATCGAATTGAACCGGGCGAGCTTGACGGCGCTGCCCACGCGGGATGCCGCGCTGCCGATACTGGCCAATTTGTTCGCAGCTACGGAGCGAGGAATTGGATTGTCCGCTTTGTGGGACCGCTTGCCCGCGCGCTTCGGCCGGGCCGGTTTGATCGATCATTTTCCTGCCGCCGTCAGTCAAGCCATCCTGGCCAATCTGATTCCGTCCGGCGACCAGATCGAAGTGGAGTTCGATGGGGCCGCGCAGGTTCTCGATCGTAGTGGCGAGGACCGCCCGCCGACGGCGCTCGCGGCAAGCGCGGCGGCGGCGTGGCGGCAATGTAAAGCGACCTTAGAGCGGTTTTTCACACCCGCGCTTGGATTCGACGACATTGCCCGCATCAATGTCCTGGACGGCGTGCGCATTTATTTTTGTAACCGCGATGTGGCGCATTTCCGGCCGTCGGGCAACGCGCCGCAGTTGCGCATCTATGCCAACGGCAGCTCGCAAGCCAGAGCCGATCGGATCGTGGAGCTCGGCGTGGGTGAACCCGACGGCATCTTGCGTCGGTTGGAACGAGCGTTCCCATAACGTACGCTGGGAACTGGCATGTTTGATTTTGCAATTATCGCTGCCGTTCTTGGGGCCGGCGTTTTACTCTTCATCAACGGGATCAAGATTCTAAAGGAGTATGAACGGGCGGTGATTTTTCGGCTCGGCCGTCTGGTCCGAGCGCGCGGCCCGGGGATTATCTACGTCATCCCCTGGATTGAAAAGATGTTGCGAGTGGAGCTGCGCACCGTAACGATGGATGTGCCTCCGCAGGACGTGATTACGCGCGACAACGTCTCGATCAAAGTCAGCGCGGTTCTCTACTTCCGGGTAATCGACCCAAACCGGGCGATCACGGAAGTGCAAAATTATCTGTTCGCCAGCTCTCAACTGGCCCAGGTCACGCTGCGGAGCACCTGCGGGCAGGCTCTGCTCGACGAGCTGTTGGCTGAGCGGGAAAAGATCAACCTGCGAATTCAGGAGATCCTCGATGCCCAGACCGAGCCCTGGGGGATCAAAGTAGTCCTGGTAGAGCTGAAGGACATCGATCTGCCCGCAGACATGCAGCGCGCCATGGCCAGACAGGCGGAGGCGGAGCGCGAAAGACGCGCCAAGATCATTCACGCGGAAGGGGAATTTCAAGCCTCGCAAAAACTGGCCGATGCGGCTGAGATCATTGCTCAACACCCCGCAGCCATGCACCTCAGATTCCTGCAAAGTCTTGTCGAAGTATCCGCGGAAAATAATTCCACGGTGGTCCTGCCGGTGCCGGTGGACCTGTTAAGACGTTTCCTGGCGTAAGTCGCAACGCGCTCTTCGTGCCGAAAGCGCGCTTGGGCCCCGAACGCGCCTTGTTTCTGCATCGTCCGGGTCCAGAAACTGGACAGAAGTCGCGGTGGTTGCAAATAGGGTCTTGAGCCGAAGGGAAGGCGGGAAAAGTTGAAACAGGATACTTATAAAAACTACATCATCCGCAGCGAGTCTTTCCAGCGCGAAAAAAACGGCGTCTGGATACCGCAATACACCGTGACGCATCGCGAAGCGGCAAGCCGCAAGATCGACTTTCCGTCGCATCAATATCAATTCAATCAGGGTTATACCACGGAGCATGAAGCGGACGAGTTCGCGGTCCTCATGGCGCAGACCTGGATCGACAAGCGCTGACCGCATGGCGCGCGCCGGGATTGGACGCCCGCTGCCGGCGTTCGGCGGGTCTCCGGGCTGCTCGAAGGGCGATCAGTTCGGCGTGCGCGCCTTCATGCAGTTGTTGAAGGCCTCGGCGCGGCCGCCGGCGCTGGCCGAGAGCGCCGCCTTGCGCTCGCAGTCTGCCGCATTTTGTTGGGTGGTGCCGGCTGCGGGCCGATTGTCGGCTGGTACGGGCACGCTGCGGTTCTCCGGCGGCGCGCTGCGATTTTCATAGGCGCCGGCGGCCGCCGGATTCGGGTAGGGGCGCGGCGGCGGGGCGCAGCTCGCAACGAGAAGAAGAACGCCGGCAAACAGAAGTTTCATAAGGACTGCGACAACCGCGATCGAGCTTCCTGGCTATTTGTACCACGTCTGTGCGGCTGCGCCAGGAGGGCCGAGAGAAAAGCGTTGAGGATTGAGTCCGGAGTCCGATCTCAAGGCTTTTCTCTCGTTCGTCAAGCTCCTAGTGCTTTGCGCAATTGGATGAAGGCCTGGATCTGGCCCTGGCGCACTGCGATCTGATCGTCCTGGGCCTGGTAGAGGCTGCGCTGGGTTTCGAGAAGATTCAGGTAATCGATGGCGCCGGCGTCGAAGCGCGCCTTGGCGATGTCGTAGGCGTTCTGGGATTCCTTGACCGACTCCACCGAGATCGCCGCCTGCTCGTTGTTGCTCTTCAGCGCCGCGAGCGCGTCTTCGACTTCCTGAAAGGCGACCAGCACGGTTTTGCGGTACTGCGCGGCGAGCTCTTTCTGGCGCGCGGTGACGCCTTCGAGATTGCCGGTGAGCCGGCCGCCGGTAAAAATCGGCGCGAGCAGGCTCGAGGCCAGCTGTGTGGCCGCGCTGGCCGGGCCGCCGAAGCCCGCGGCGACCGCCGTATCCACGCCCAAAGTCAGCGACGGGAAAAACGCCGCGCGGGCCACGCCGATGTCCGCGTTGGCGGCGCGCAGGCTCGCTTCGGCGCTCTGAATATCGGGCCGCGCGGTCAGCAAGGTCGCCGGCGGCGTAAGATTCGCCTGGGGTATTTTGAGCGAGGCCAGCTCGGCGCTCGGCATCGCCAGGTCCTGCGGCGCGCGCCCGAGCAGGATCGCCAGCGCGTTGGCCGTGGTGCTGCGCGCTTCGACCAGGACCGCGAGCGCCTTGCGAAAGCCGTTCACCGCCACCCGCTGCTGCGCGACTTCCAGGCCCGAGACGCTGCCCTGGGCGTAGCGCGCTTCGATGATGCGCAAAATCTCCTCGGCGTTTTTCAAATTGAATTCGGCGATGCGCACGCGGTCGTTGAGGCTCAAAATCTGCGAATAGAAATCGGTCACGTCGCCGGTGATCACCAGACGCAGCGCCTCGCGATCGAAGCGGGTGGCGTCGAGCTGATAATTGGCCGAGGCCAGGGAGTTGCGGTTCTTGCCCCAGAGATCGAGCTCGTAGCTGAGGCTGCCGCCGGCCTGGGCCGATTGGGTGTTGCGGTCCTGATAGGTGCGCGAGGCCGAAGCACTGGCGTTCACCGTCGGGTAAAGCGCCGAGCCGGCGATCTTCGCCGCCGCGCGGGCCTGGTCGATCCGATGGAGCGCGGCCTCGAGATCGAGATTCTGCGCCAGCGCGATTTCGATCAGCCGATTCAAATCGGTGTTGCCGAACTCCTCCCAGAACGGCGTGGTGCTCGGCTGCTGCGCCAGGCCGACGCCGTCGACCTGCGACCAGTCCTGCGGCACGGCCATGTCGGGGCGCTGATAACGCGGCGCGAGGCTGCACGCGGACAAAGCCAGCGAGAAAGCGACTGCGGCGGAAAATCTCTTCTTGTCCATAAACGACCTCACTCCGAAGCCAACGCGATCACCGGATCGAGCTGCGCCGCTTTGCGCGCCGGCAGGTAACCGAAGATCAGGCCGGTGGCCGAGGCGCAGGCAAAAGCAAGCACGGCCGGCGTAACCGAGAAGATCACCGACATGCCGGTGTAGCGCAGGACCAATCCGGCGCCGACGCCGACCAGGATGCCGAGCACGCCGCCCGCGGCGCAGACCACCGCGGCCTCGATGTTGAACTGCAAGAGAATGTCGCGCATGCGCGCGCCGGTGGCCATGCGGATGCCGATCTCGCGCGTGCGCTCGACCACGCTCACCAGCATGATGTTCATCACGCCGATCCCGCCGACCAGCAGCGAAATGGCCGCCACCGTGCCGAGGAGCAAAGTGAACGTGTCCTGGGTCTCCATGGCAGCCTGGAGAAAGGACGCCATGTTGCGCACGCTGAAATCTTCGGTCTTGTGGCGCTCTTTGAGCAGGGTTTCGACCGCGGTCTGGGTGGCCTCGATGTCCGCGGCGTCTTTGACCTTGATCGTGATGCTGCTCAGATAATTTTTGCCGAACAGGCGCACCAGGCCGGTGCTGATCGGCACGAAAATCACGTCGTCCTGATCGCTGCCGTTGGGCGAGGCGCCTTTTTCAGTCATCACGCCGGTCACCAGAAACGGCACGTTTTTGAGCAGGACATATTTCCCCACCGGGCTGCTGCCGTCGGGAAAAACCGTCTTGGCCACGGTGCGGCCGAGCACGACCACCGGCGCGTAGTGCTTCAAATCCTCGGCGTTGAAAAACTGTCCCTCCGCGACCGGCCAGTCGCGCGCCGAAGGAAAATCTTCGCCGGTGCCCTGCACCGAGGTTTGGTAATCGATGTTGCCGACCCGCACCGTGGCCCGGCCGCTGCGCTCGGGCAGGGCGGCTTCGATGTTGGGCAGTCTTGCGATGGCGTCGGCGTCGTCGCGCACCAACGTCGCGATGTCGCCGGTGTTGCGAATGCCGGCGGCGCCGGGCCGGATCAGCATCAAATTGGTGCCGAAGGAGCTGATGCGGTCGAGCACTTTTTGCCGGCTGCCCTCGCCGACCGCGAGCATCGCCACCACGGCGGCGACGCCGATGATGATGCCGAGCAGTGTCAGCACCGTGCGAAACAGATTCACCCGCAGCGAGCGCCAGGCGGTGACCAGCGCTTCCTGCACGCTGGCGGTAAGACCCACGCCGCTGGAAAGATCGCGGCTCTCGTCGTTGGCAGCGGCGCCGACTTGCGCCTGGGCCGCGCCGCTGTCTTCCAGGACGCGGCCGTCCTGGATGCGCACGATACGGCCGGCGTGCCGGGCGACGTTCTCCGCGTGGGTGATCAAAACGATCGTGCGCCCTTCGGCGTGGAGTTGCTTGAGCAGCGCCAGCACCTCTTCGCCGCTCCGGCTGTCGAGCGCGCCGGTGGGCTCGTCGGCGAGAATTACCGGCGGGTCGTTGACCAGCGCGCGGGCGATGGCGACGCGCTGCTGCTGGCCGCCGGACAATTCCGCCGGTCGATGATCGGTACGGTCGCCCAGGCCGAGACGCTTCAACAATCCATCGGCGCGCGCAGCGCGTTTGTGCTTGGCGAGCCCCGCGTACACCGACGGAATCTGCACGTTCTCGCCCGCCGTGGCGGTGGCGAGCAGGTTGTAGCGCTGAAAGACAAAGCCGAAGGTCTCGCGGCGCAGGGCGGCCAACTCGTCGGGAGACAGATTGGCGGCTTCGCGTCCCAGCACGCGGTAACTTCCTGCGGTCGGCCGGTCGAGGCAGCCGATGATGTTCATCAGGGTCGATTTGCCGGAGCCCGACTGGCCCATGATCGCCACGAACTCGCCGCGCCGGATCGTCAGCGACACGCCGTCGAGCGCGCGCACGACGGTATCGCCGTTGGTGTAATGCTTCTCGATATCGGTCAATTCAAGAATAGTCGCGTTCATAATTGCGGTCCCCGGTTGAAGCGCGGCGCGTTGGGCCGGCTGTTGCCCGCCTGCTGCTGATTGTTCGGATTGGCGCTGCCCGCCGGGCGATTGACCAGAATTTGCTCGCCTTCGTGCAAGCCGTCGGTGACCTCGGCCTGAGTGCGCGTCTGCAGGCCGACGTGGATGATCCGCTGCTCGCGGCTGCCGTCGTCCTTCGCCACCGTGATGCGATAAGCTTTGCCTTTGTCGTTGTCTTGCTGCGCTGCGCGCCGAGTCAGCGCTTCGGCCGGCACCACCAGCGCGTTGTCGGCTTTGCCGAAGATGAAAAAGACCTGGGTGGTCATGCCGGTCATGAGCTGGCGCCCTTCGTTTCTGACGTCGATCAGGACATCGTAGAGCACCACGTCGTTCACGATTTCCGGCGAGGGCTGGATCTGGCGCACTTTGCCCTGCCAGCGATGATCGCTGTTGCCGAGCGTGGTGAAGTAGGCCGGCATGTTGACCTTGAGCCGGTTCACGTCGGCTTCGGCCACCTGAGCGCGCACGGTCATCACGTCGAGGTTGGCCACCTGCATGATCGTCGGCGCGGTCTGATTGGCGTTCAGCGTCTGGCCTTCCTTGGTCGGCAGAGTCGTGACCGTGCCGGCGATGGGCGCGTAAATTTTGGTGAAGCCGAGGTTGGTTCTGCTGGCCTTGAGATTGGACTCGGTTTCCTGAATCTGCGCGATAATCGAATCCACCTGCGCCTTGGCCACCGCGGCCTGCGACTCGGTCTCCTGCAGCGCCTGCTTGCTCACCGCGTTCACCGCGATCAGATTCTGATTGCGCTGAAGGTTCTGCTCGGCGAGCACGGCTTCGGCTTTTTGCTGATTGAGCTGAGCGCGGAGACTGTTGAGCTTGGCTTCGCCGGCTTCCACCTGGGCCTGATAAACGCGCGGGTCGATCTCGGCCAGAAGCTGGCCTTGGGTCACCGTGTCGCCGATATCGACATGGATTTTTTTGAGCTGTCCGGAAACCTGGGTGCCGACGTCGACGTACTGCTTGGGCTCGAGTTTGCCCTGCGCCGTGACCACCTCTTCGATGTTGCCGCGGGTAACCGCGATGGGCCGCAAATTATCGCGCTGCGGGCGCTGGGCTGCGGCGGTGTACCAGTAACAGCCGGCGGCGATCAATACGACCGCGAGCGCGCCCAGGAGTTTTTTCCGTTGGGTGATCAGCGAGTGCAATCTGCGTTTCATGTCCTTTTACCCCTTGCCAACCTGTCACAGGTTAATACGAGCGAGGGGGGCGGAGTCTTCGCACCCGGCAAGGCAAAAAAAAGCGCCGGGATTACCGGCGCTTGGGTGAATCCGTGCGGGACCTTCCGGGGGCGGTCATCCCTCGCGCGCGCCGGGCGGCGGGCGGCGCAGCAGGTCGGCGAACATACGCCGCTCCTCGGGCGAGAACTCTTTAACGATTTGCTTGATTTGCCCGCCCATGAGCTTGAACATTTCTTCGCGCAGATCGTCGATCTTGTTGATCTGCCGATCGTAGGCCGCTTCATCGAACGGCTCGGCGGCAAGCAGCCGCAGCGCCTCGGCGCGGGCGTCTTCCATCTTCTGGCGCGCCGGGTCGCCGGCGGCGCGCACCTGAGCGAATTTTTCCCGGAAGCGCGCCTGCACCGCATCGGGCAATTTCCGCAGGCTCTGCTCCATGCGCTCCTGGCGCGACGGGCGCTCGTCGAAGCTTCGCGGCAGGTGGCCCAGAATCACGCCGAAAAAGATTATATTCAGAACCAGGGACGCGAGAAACGTCAGTTTGACTTTTCTGGTCATAACAAGCCCTCATCCGTCGAAAAAACGCTCTGCACGCTCGCATCCGCGGCGCTGTCGTTGCCATTGATGGCGCTCCGATCCGGCGTGCTGAGCCCGATCACCAGGCCGAAAACCAGCGCGCTGGCAAGCACGTACGCCGGTTTGGGCAGATGCAATTCAAGGCAAAGCTCGCGCAGCCACTGCCAGAGGGAGAGGCTCGGATTTTGCGGCGTTTGGCGGGCCCGCAAAACGATCCGTTGAGCCAAATCGGGGCCGGCGGGATCGACGCGGCGCGCGCGCAGCAATCGATCGAGTTTTTCTTCGCGCGGATCGTTGGCGGTCATAATCACCTCACAAAAAAACTTTCATGCGCTCCTTGAGCGTGGTCTTGGCGCGCATGATCAGCGATTGCAGCGCTTTCAAGTTGACGCCCATGATCTCGGCCGCTTCCTGGTTGCTCAATCCCTCGTCGAAGCACAGGTTGAGAGCGGTACGCTGGCGCTCGGGCAACGCAGCGATTTCCCGCTCCAAAATTTTCTGCTCCTGGGCCTGTATCAGCAACTCGTCCGCCGCCGGCCGATCGTCCGCGAATTCGCTCTCCTCGTCCAAGGCGGCCGCGCTCTTGCGCTTGCGCCGATCGAGGCACAAATTGACCACGACCCGATAAAACCACGTGGTGAATTTGCTGTTTCTTTCGGGCTGCCAGAGCGCCGGATTTTCCCAGAGCTTCAAAAACGCGTCCTGGACCACGTCCTCGGCCGCGGCGCGGCTCTGAAGATAGCGAAACGCCAGGCGGTAAAACCGCCCGGTGTGGCGCTCGACCAGTTGGGCAAAAGCCTGGCTGTTGCCGTCCTGAATCAACGCGAGCAGCTCGTGGTCGTGCTTCTCCGGCCAGGCGGTCGCCATAGCTTGGATTTACTCGATTTTCGCTCGCGATTATACAGTTGCGAATTTCTAACATGACGCCACGGACACTCCGTTCACCTGTTGATACGACCGGGACGGCAAAAGTCTTCGCCTGCTGAGTCAGCGAGCCGGGAGCCGCCCTTCCATCAAGCGGCAAAACAAGCTCTGGTCGGCGGAAGATTCGGCGCGAAGCGCGCAGAACGAGTGCTCACCGGCGTAGATTCGCGCCGTCGGCCGAAAGCCGTGCCATTGCGGCAGCCAGTCGCGCAAAGTATCGTACCAGGCGCGCCGCTCGTCGCGGTCGAACGGCTGATTATCGACGGCGGCGATCTCGCGGCATAGTTCGCGCCAGCGCGGCAGAGAAAAACCGAGCTGCGCGGTTTTCGGATAAAGCTCCAGCGTGATCAGGCGCGCGCGCGAGAAGTGTTGGCTCTCGTCGAATTCTAAGATAAAAGGCGGGTCGGCAACGTAAAAATCGCAAGGCGGCATGGTCGCAGTCCGGATAAAATCGCGGTGGCCGCGCCAGTCCGAAAGCGCCGCGCGGATGCGCTGCAACAGCCCGCCGATCGGCGCGGGGCCGTAATCCTCCGGGCGCGAGGACCAGGGAAACGACGCGTTCTCCCGGCATTCGCCGTAGATCGCGGTCAAAAGCTCGCCGAGCCGTTCTTTACAGGCGCGGCAGTGCGCCGAATGCAATCGATCATTCGGAGGCTTCAAAAATTTGCGCTCCCATCGACCGGAAATGAATTACCTCTTGACTGAAACAGCCTAATACAGAATAGGACGGAGGAGAATCTTCGATGGCAAAACCGGCATCGATCATCGGCGCGGCAGTGGGGCGGGTGGAAGGCGCGGACAAGGTCAGCGGGCGGGCGACCTACGGCGCCGACGTTCATTTTGCAGAAGCGCTGTGGGGGAAAATTCTCCGCAGCCCTTATCCCCACGCGCGCATCAAGAGCATCGACGTTTCCAAAGCCTGGCAGGTGCCGGGGGTGAAAGCGATCGTCACCGGCAAAGAGGAGCCCGAGCATTATCAGGGCAAAAGCATTCGCGACATCCCGGTGCTTTGCTGGGACAAAGTGCGCTACGCCGGCGACAAGGTCGCCGCGGTGGCGGCCGAGAGCCGCGACGCGGCCGAAGAAGCGATCCATTTGATCGACGTGGAATACGAGGAGCTGCCCGCGGTCTTCGACGTGCTCGAAGCGATGAAACCGGGCGCGCCGGTGCTGCACGGCAACGCGCCGGCCTACGACGGCGCTCCCAAAGAAATCATGGCGCCCGCCGGCACCAACGTGGTCAACAAGCTCACCTTCGGCAAGGGCGATATCGAAAAAGGCTTTGCCGAGGCCGACTTCGTTTTCGAGCACACCTTCCGCATGCCGATGCATCACCAGGGCTATCTCGAGCCCCAATCGTTTCTCGTCAAGATCGACGATGACGGCACGGTCAACGCGTGGGCTTCGACCAAAGGACCCTTCGGCACGCGTGCGCAATTCGCCAAAGCCGTGGGCATTCCCGCCAGCCGGATTCGCCTGCAGGCTGTGCACGTGGGCGCCGACTTCGGCGGCAAGAGCGGCGCCGGCGAATTGCCGATCTGCTATTTTCTTGCCGAGCGCGCCAGGCGGCCGGTGAAAATCATTCTGACTCACAGCGAAGAGTTGACCGCGATGAATCCCGATCACGCGACTGTGATCAAGGTGAAGACCGGCGTGAAGCGCGACGGGCGCATGACCGCGCGCTACCTGCAGGCGATCCACGGCACCGGCGCCTACGCCGGCATGAAACCCGGCCGCGCCAGCATCGGCGGCGCCGGCTCGGCGACGCCGTACAAAATCGACCACAGTTATATGGAAGCGCTGCAGGTGTACACCAACACCGTGCCCTGCGGTTTCTGGCGGGCGCCGGGCGCGATCCAGGCCGTGTTCGCGTCGGAATCGCACATGGATCTGATCGCGCGCGAATTGAAAATGGACCCGGCGAAATTTCGCATGATCAATCTCGTCGGCGAGGGCGACGTCAACGCGCTGGGCAAAACCTGGAGCGGCGTGAAGGCGAAGGAAACGCTCAAGGCCGCGCTCGCGGCGGCGGACTGGAAAGCGCCCAAGCGCGCCCATGTCGGCCGCGGCGTCGCCATGTACGAGCGCGGCACCGGCGCGGGCAAAGTTTGGGTGAATCTCACCGCCGAGCCGGACGGCAGCTTGACTGTTTTCACAGTCGCCGGCGATCAGGGCACCGGGCTGCAAACCGTGTTGTGCCAGACCGTCGCCGCCGAGATGCAGGTGCCCTACGAAAAAGTCCGCTGCCGCATCGGCAACACGGCGGATGTTTCCTACAGCGTCGATGTCGGCTTCGGCGGCAGCCGCTCGACCAACATCAACAGCGCCGCGGCCTTTCAGGCGAGCGGCGAGCTCAAGAAAAAACTCGGCGCGCAGGCGGCGCGTTTGCTCGGCTGCGGCGAGGATCAGGTGATTTACCGATCCGGAAAATTTTCCGCGCCGGGCGGCAAAGCGAAATCCCTCGGCTTGGGCGAGGTCGTTGCGGCCGCCGGCGGACCGGTGACGGTCAGCGTCGAGACCGAAGTGCCGCGCAAAGGATCGTCGACGTCATTTATCGCCCAGGTCGCCGAAGTCGAGGTCGATCCCGACACCGGCCGGGTGAAGCTGAATAAATTCGTCACCGCCCACGACGTCGGCACGATCATCAACCCGCTCGGCCATCAGGGCCAGATCGACGGCGAGGCGATCATGGCGATCGGCTCGAGCCTGATGGAAGAGCTGATCGAAGATCAGGGCAAGATCGCCACGACCAATCTCGGCGAGTACAAGATTCCCAACATCCGCGATATTCCGAAACTCAAAACTGTGCTGGTGCCGGGTAAAAACGGCCCCGGACCTTACGAAGCCAAAGGCATCGGCGAGCACGCCAACGTGACGCCGCCGGCGGCGATTGCCAACGCCGTGCAGGATGCCTGCGGCGTGCGCCTTTTCGACGTGCCGCTGACCGCGGAGAAAATTTACGCGGCGCTGCGCCAGAAGCAGTGAAGCGCGAGCCGTGAGAAGTAAGGCGATCCGACTGTAGTGGCGCAGAGGCTGCGCCGAAAAATGCGGGAGGGCAAAGATGAAAAATAGCAGTCGAGTCCGGCGAATTTTGTTTGCGTGCCTGCTCGCGGCGGGTTTTGTATTGCCGTCGTCGGCGCGGGCACAGGACAAAATCAAAGTCGAGTACAGCTCGACGGACACGCTCAATCAAATCTGGACCATCGCCCAGGACGCGGGCTTCTATAAAAAGAACGGTCTCGACGTCGATCTGGTCTACATCGGCAGCACCACGGTCGGCGTCACCGCGATCGTGGCGCAGGACATCCAGATCGGCAACGCGGCGGGAAGCGGCGTCGCCAACGCGGCGGTGCGCGGCGCCGACGTGGTCAGCGTCGGCTGCACGATCAACGTGCTTGCCTACGAGCTGGTGGTGCTCGATTCCATCAAGACGCCGGAGGATCTCAAGGGCAAGTCGATCGGCATCAGCCGCTTCGGCAGCGTTTCGGATGTCGCCGCGCGCGAGCTGCTCAAAGGTTTAGGCTTGCGGCCGCAGGAGGACGTGAAAATCATCCAGGTCGGCGGCGCCTCCGAGCGCGCCGCCGGATTCAGCCGCGGCGTCATCGCCGGGTTTCCTTCGCCGCCGGGCAACGTGAATCTCATCCCCGGCGGCCTGCCGCACCGCGTTCTCGCCGACATGGCCGATCTCAAAAAGCCCTATCCGCTGCCGTTCATTTGCGCGGTGACGACCAGAAGCTACCTCGCCAGGAACCGCTCGATCGTCAAGCGCGTGATGATGTCGCTGATCGAGGCGTCGCACTATTTCAAGACCAACAAAGAGGGCTCGCAGAAAATCGTCGCCAAATACCTGCGCAGCGCCAACCAGGCGTACCTCGACGCCTCCTACGATTCCACGGTGAAAATTCTCGAGCGGGTTCCCTACACGAGCCGCGAGGGCATGAAAATCCAGCTCGACGACGCGCTCAAGCAGGCGCCGGGCAGCAAAGTCACCGTGGACAGCCTGATCGACGACAGCATCGTGCGCGAGCTGGAGAAAGAGGGGTTTATCGATCGGGTCTACGGCAAAAAATAATCCGCGCGGGCGGCGAGCGGGCAATCCGCCGCGCCCTGGCGGCCGGCTCCATGCCGCGGCCGCTCACCAGCTCTGGCGGCTCGGCGTGTCGGTGTCGCGCCAGTCCTGATAGATGGCGATCAGAAGCACGGCGACGCCGACAGCCAGATTGTTCCACGCGGCCGGCTTCAGCCGGAAGTAGCTATAGAGAAACGGATTGACCGCGGTGAGAAACCCGAGCGCGGTGATGAACCAGTCGGAGAGCGCAATTTCGTCTTGCTTGCGCGAATAAAGGCGGCAGAGCGAGAAAGCGGCGATGCCGAAGCCGAGAAGAAAATCCTCCCAGAGCGTCTTCAAGACCGTGTGGTTGAAAACGCGCAAAACAAAAGGCGCGATCATCAGCCAGAGTCCCAGAATTAAATTCAAATACATTCTCCGTTTCAGACAAATCACCCACCTCCCGAATCGCGTGATTCTTCAAGCCATTGTCGGCAATGTGCGATCCGTCTTTTTGAAATTGCAATGGGGATGCCAGCCGGCGCCCGTGTCTTATCGCGATAATCGCGACCGCGCGGCCGAGCGTATTGCAAACGCGCCTCACCTGCGTCTCCTTTTTGCCACATACTTTCACCGGAGAATGCCGCCGGAAGGCTTCACAGCCGCGCAATCCGCGTTTTCGCTCGGCACGGCGCTTGCCTGGGATGTAAGCGGAGCGTTGCTCCAATCAGGCGAGAGGCGCAAGATCGATGAGGGAAAAATCCGCGGCGCAGGATCGGGAAAGCTGGACTTCGCTCTTCCAGCCCGATGTTCTCGCGGCGGCCCGGTACCTGGACAAATGGCGGTATCGGATCAGCCACGAGCCCGAGAAGATGCTCATGTGCGCGGTCCTGGAAGACGCCATCACTCGTTTTCAAAAATATTCCTCGGCTTCGAGCGCGCACGGCCGGACCGCTTTTAGGGAAGCCGAAGAGTGGCTCATGCGCGAGAAGAGCGACTGGCTGTTTTCTTTCGAGCAGATTTGCCAGTCGCTCAATCTCGATCCCAACTACATTCGCGCCGGCCTGCGGCGCTGGCAGGCGAATAGCCCGGCGCGCCACAGAAAGATCCGGCTGTTCTACGTCGTGCGCCCCGGCCGGCGGGCGCGCCGAACGATGTAATCTTCGCGGGGGGTCTCGTATGCCGGGAGAAACGCAGGTGCAACGGGAAAAGCGCGGTATCTGGAGCCGGCGCGATTTTTTCAGCCGCATCGGCTGGGGCGGCTTCGGCTTTTTCGGAATTCTTTCGCTGCTGGGATTTTTGCGCTCGGCCTTTCCGCGCGTGCTGTTCCAGCCGCCCTCCACGTTCAAGGCCGGTTTTCCGGCAGACTACGCGCCCGGCGAGGTCAGCGACAAATTCAAGCAGGATTACCGCGTCTGGATCGTGCGCGAAGACGAAGGCTTCTACGCGCTTTTTGCCAAATGCACGCATCTTGGCTGCACGCCGAGCTGGCTTCACGCCGAAGACAAATTCAAGTGCCCGTGCCACGGCAGCGGCTACTACAAGAGCGGTCTCAATTTCGAGGGGCCGGCGCCGCGGCCGCTCGATCGCTTCGAGATCAGGATCGGCGAGGACGGGCAGTTGCTGGTGGACAAGAGCAAGGTCTATAAAATGGCGCCGGGCGTGGAGCCCGACGAGCAGTATCCCCAGAGCATTTTGAAGGCGTAAAGCGCTTTGCCGACCGCGCCGCGGTGCTGCATCGATCGCAGCGGGCGAGTCGCGGCCGGCTTTCCGTCTCACGTGTCGAGCAAGGCGGGAAAGAACACTTCTTCGATGCGGGCGCGCTCGCGGGTCAGGCCTTCGAGGTGGGAGTTGGCGAAAAGCAGGTCGAGCATCGCGCGATTGTTGCGGATGCCGAAGGGAAACGGATCCGCGCCGATCAGCGCCGATTGCGCGTTGCGGTCGCCGCGCTCGAAGTAAAGATACGCCGGGTAGCCGAAGCGCGCGCGCTCGTAGGCGGCCTGCTTGCTCGCGGCGAATAACTGATAAAGCTCCGCTGCCAGCCACGGCTGGGCTTCGAGCGCGCGGCGCTGCGCGATGATCACGTGATTGGCCGGCACGATGCCGGTCTTCTTGAAAAATGCCTCGATCACGCTCCGGCCGCCGTCGGCAAAAAGGATTTTAAGGCGCGGGTTATCGGCCAGCGGCGTGCCGCCGTAGCGGTCGATGTTGAGCTTGAACAGTTTCGGGTCGTGGCGCGGCGCGAAACCGTAGGCGGCGTCGATCTCGCCGCGATCGAGCATCGCGTCGAAAGTTTGCGCCGCGGTAAGCCAGGTCGGCGCCACGCTGCGCGGCTTCACTTCCGCGCCGAGGAGACCGCCGTGGCTGAGCTCCTTGGTGCGGCCGATGAACCAGGAAATTTCCTGGGGCGCGATGCCGTGCAGCTCGCGCAAAAAAATTCTCAGCCAGAGCGCCGCGGTCATGACGTAATCGGGCACGCCGATGCGTTTGCCGCGGAAATCGGCCAGGCCGGCGATGCCCGCGGCGGTGTTGACGTAAAAGCCCAGCCACACGAACGCCTTGGCCGGAAAAATCGGTAGCGCCGCCCAGTTCCAGCGCCCGTCTTTGGCCTGCTCGCGGGTGATGAGATATTCCGAGAGCGACATTTCGAAGACGTCGAACTCGTCGTTTTTGAGATTGCGAAAGAACAGCTCCGGCGGCGTGGTGACCGTGATGTCGAGATCGAGCTTTGCGGATTTGACCGCGCCGTCGACGAGGGGCTCGAAGCGGGGATTTTTCGTGAGTCCGACTTTCAGTGACAGCATGCTTGAGCTCCGTGATCTGCTCGATGTTTCTTTCAGGACGGGTTGCGAACGACGAAATGCTGCTCGGGCACCGGATAGCCCGCGGCGCCGAAGGCTTCGCGAATCGCCCGGTTGGTGTCGAAGTAAACCTGCCAGTAGTGATCGGTGTGGCAGTAGGGACGCACGGCGAGCACCGGGCCGGTGAGATTGAATTCGAGGATCTCCACGTCCGGCGGCGGATCGGCGATCACGTTGGCAATTTTACTGAGCCGCTCTCGGAGCAGCTTGATCGCTTCGTTAGGGTCCACGGAGTGAGCCAATTGTGCTTTCAAGTCGACGCGGCGGAAGGGGTTATGCGAGAAATTCTGGATGGTGTCGCTGAAGATTTTGTTGTTGCCGACCAGATTCAAAACGTTGTCCAGGGTGTTGATCGCGGTGACGAACAGGCCGATTTCTTTGACCGTGCCGGTGACGCCGCCGGCAGTGATAAAGTCGCCGACCTTGAACGGTCTCAAGACCATGATAAACGCGCCGGCGGCGAAATTGGACAACAAGCCGCTCCACGCCATGCCGATGGCCACCCCCGCGGCGGCGACGATGGCGGCGAAGCTCGTGGTCTCGACGCCGAAGTAGCCGAGGATCGCGACCACCAGAATTACATTCAAGGTGACCGAGATGATCGTGCCGACGTAACGCAGCAGGGTTGGATCGACCTTCTGTTTCTCCATCGCCGAGGAAACCAGGCGCACGGCGAAGCCGATGAGCCAGCGGCCGATCAGCCAGAAGGCCAGCGCGCCGATGATTTTGAAGCCGATCACAATCCCGACATCGATGATCGTCTGCATGGTTTTGCTCACGTCCATGATACTTCCTCCGGGTTGAAATCAGGCGACGATGATAAGACGGCGATGTTGCGCCCGTGTGACAGATCGCATTAGTTAGCGCGGCTGGATCGGCCTTGTCAATTACTATGCGCGCTCGATCAATTTTGCGCCCTGGTTCCGGCGCACCGCGGTGGACATTGGCCGACCCTTCAGGTATGGAAGGCTGAGTTTACGCCTCGGGAGGTGCGGCGATGAAAATCTGTCACTACAACAACCAGCAGGCCGGCGTCGTGGTCGGCGACAAGGTGATCAATTTCGGCGATGCCCTGGTCAAAGCCGGTCTCGCGCGCCAGGGTTACACCATGCTCGAGATCATCGACGCGCTGGCGAACCATCCGGCGGCGATGCAGATCGCGCGCGATGCGGCCAACGGCAGCGGCGGCGTCGATTTGAAATCGGTCAAGCTCCTGGCGCCGATCCAGAATCCGGGCTCGCTCTGGGCCGCCGCGGCGAACTACGGCGCGCACCGCGCCGAGATGGTCGAGCGCATGGGCAGCGCCAACAAGCAGATCGTCAACAAGGACGATTTGATGGCGGAGTTTTTTCTCAAGACGACCTCCTCGATCATCGGCCCCGGCGACACGATCATCCTGCCGAAAATCTCCAGGCTGGTGGATTTCGAATGCGAGCTCTGCGCGGTGATCGGCAAGCGCGCGCGCAAGGTGAGCGAAGCCCAGGCGCTCGATCACGTTTTCGGCTATATGATCTGCTGGGACATCAGCCAGCGCGATCCCTGGGGCAAGGGCATGCACAACACGCGCAACATCCGCAAAGGCTTCGACACCTTCAGCGCGCTGGGGCCGTGGATTGTGACCCGCGACGAGATCGACGAGCCGCAGAATCTTTCGATCAAAGTGTTGCAGAACGGCAAGGAGGCGATGATCGCGCATACCAGCGACATGATCTGCGGCCTGCGCGAGCATATCCGTTTTCTATCGAGCTGTCTGACTTTGCGCCCCGGCGATCTCATCACCACCGGCACCCCGGCCGGGGTGAGCAAGCTCAGCGACGGCGACCATCTCCACGGCACCATCGAGAAGATCGGCAGCATGGAGCTGTTCGTCAAGAATGACGAATGAATGAAGGCAACAAAATCGTAACCGCAAAGAACGCAAAAAAATCCTAGGGTCGACCGGCGGTCGCGCTCCGATCCTTAGCGTTGAGAGAGGTCCTTATGGCAGCTGCACCTAAAGCCAATCCGCCGATTCGGACTTTGCTCGGGCCCGGCCCGAGCCCGGTCAACCCGCGCGTGCTCGAAGCGATGGCGCTTCCCGTGGTCGGCCATCTCGATCCCAAGTTTTTGGAGATCATGGATCAGAGCATGGCGATGCTGCGCGAGGTGTTTCAAACGAAAAATCGGTTAGCCCTGCCGATGTCCGGCACGGGCAGCGCGGGCATGGAAACGTGTTTCGTGAACCTGGTCGAGCCCGGCGACGCCGTGCTGATCGGCGTCAACGGCGTGTTTGGCACGCGCATGGTCGACGTGGCCGAGCGCTGCGGCGCGCAGGTGGACAAAGTCGAAGCGGAGTGGGGCGCGGCGCTCGATGCGCAGAAATTCAAAGACGCGCTCGGCAAAAAGAAATACAAGCTCGCTGCGCTGGTGCACGCGGAGACTTCCACCGGCGTCTTGCAGCCGCTTGACGAGATTGCCAAAGTCGTGCGCGACAGCGGCGCGCTGCTGCTGGTGGACACGGTGACTTCTCTGGGCGGCGCGCCGGTGCGGGTCGACGAGCTCGGCATCGACGCCTGCTACAGCGGCACGCAGAAATGCCTCGGCTGTCCGCCGGGTTTGTCGCCGGTGACTTTCAGCGAGCGCGCCGTGGAAGTCGTGCGCAGGCGCAGGACCAAAGTGCAGAGCTGGTATCTCGATCTGTCGATGATCGAGAAATACTGGGGCAGCGAGCGCGTCTACCATCACACCGCGCCGATCTCGATGAACTACGCGCTGCATGAAGCGCTGCGCATCTTGCTCGAAGAAGGGCTGGAGAAAGCCTGGCAGCGCCACCAGCAAGTGCACGAAAATTTCGTCCGCGAGATGCACAGGCTCGAGATCGAGCCGGCCATCGACAACCCGGCGATCCGCGCGCCGATGATCAACACGGTGAAAATCCCCGACGGTGCCGACGACGCCAGAGTGCGCCAGCGGCTTTACGACGAGCACAATATCGAGATCGGCGCCGGTCTCGGCCCGCTCAAGGGAAAAATCTGGCGGGTCGGGTTGATGGGCCACGGCGCGCGGAACGAGAACGTTGCGCTGCTCGCGGCTGCCTTGAAGAAATTGCTCTGACCGTAGCCAAACGGTGGGTTGCGCTGCAAGCAGCGAATCCACCCCGCTTCACCGAGGATAGAGGATGGAGGATCGATGATCGATGATCGCGATCTTTCATCTCTATCGCGGTCGCATCCCGCAATCCGCGATCTTCCATCCTCGCTTCTCGCTCCTGCTTCACTTGTGCGCGACGTCCACCGGGGTCACGAACTCCTTGCGGATGAAGCCGGTGGGGCCGTTGTCGGTGGCGCGCACTTGCAGCCAGTCGCCTTGTTTGCCCAGCACAGCCACCCGGGTGCCGATGGTGAAAGTGATGAGCGAAGCGGCCGAGAAATTCGGTTCCTTGCGCAGGGAGGTTGCGTACTTGATCTGAAAGACTTTGGCCTCAGGCTGCGCAGCGCTTTCCGCTTTCGCGGGGACAGGTGCTGATTTCGCCGCGACCGGGAGCGCCGGCGGATTGCCGGCGGCGATCCGAGCCGGCGTTTTTTCACCCGCCGGGCCGACGATTTTTTCCCACTGCACCAGGGTGGTGATGTCCATGCCCTGATGGACAAAGAGCAGCGGGCAGGTGACGCTCACCGATTCCGCGACGGTTTCGGGGAACGACCATCTGGCTGCCTCGGCGATCACCGCTTTTTTGAAATCGCCGTCGTTGATCCGTGACAGGGCTTCGCGGACCTGGCTCACTTCGCCCGACGGCGCGACGTGGAATTGCAAGGTCATCGTGCCGGCCAGGGATGGATTTTTGGCGATCTCGCCGCGAAACAGCTCGCGCACGCCGTGCAGCTGGCCTTCGATCCGCGCGGCGATTTTGGCCGGGTTGACCGCTTCGTCTTTGGCATTCTTCACGCTGAAACCGAGATCCTGGGCGAAGAAAACCATGTTGCCGAGCGCGAGATTCATCGCGCGCACGGGTCGCGACGGATCGGTTGCGGCGGCGCGGCTCGGGCCGGCAAGTGCTTCTTTCTTCGGCGACTCGGTGCCGATGCCGAAACCGAAATAGATCACGCCGAGGCCAACGACGCAGCTCAGAACGCCGACCACGCCTTTCATGCTGAGGGGCCAATCGCGATGCGGATGATTTCTATTCAATGCCGTTCTCCGGGAAATTGATCGGTTGCGCGGCTTGAAAAGCAAGTTCCATTCCTGCAATCGGCGCGGCGCGGCCATCAAGAATTGCCCGCTCGGGCGGAGCGCCGTACTCGCTGCGACGTGCGCGCACTTTAGGGAGCGGGAAAATCTTTTCCCGTCCGATTCTCCGGCGCGTGTGTCCGCCGATGTCATCGCCGCGGTTCGGAATCCGCGCGTCGGGCCCGGTGAAGTGCACAGTTTTCGGCGCAGGCGGCTGCGCGTTTTTGAGCGGCGTTTCCCTTGAACCGCCCGGGTCCGAAGACTAGGATGGCGCCGGTTTCGAGCGCGTGCTCGATCAGGAGGAGCCATGATTGGATGGATTTTTCCGTTCCTTGCGCTCGGGCTGGCCGGCGGGACCGCGTTTGCGCAAGCGCCGTATTACCAGGGCAAGACCATCACCTTCATCGTCGGCTCGGGCGCCGGCACGGCCTACGATATGTATTCGCGGCTGCTCGCCAATCACCTGGGCAAGCACATTCCCGGCAATCCCGCCGTCGTTACGCAGAACATGCCGGCGGCGGGCGGCATCGTCGCGGCGAACTTCGTTTACGGCGTGGCGAAGCCCGACGGATTGACCGTGGCATCGATCAATCCGGCGCATTATTTCAATCAACTGCAGGGCAACAAGGAAATTAAATTCGACTGGCCTAAATTTTCCTGGCTCGCGAGCACGGACAAATCCGAGCACCTGCTTTACATGCGCGCCGACGCGCCGTTCAAGTCGATGCACGATATCCGCAAGAACGCGGGCGAGGCGCCGAAATGCGGCGCCACCGGCACGGGCACGAGCGGCCACTACATTCCGCGCATGCTCGAGGAAGCGCTCGGCACCAGATTCACGATCGTCACCGGCTACGCCGGCGGCAACGAAATCGATCTCGCCACCGAGCGCAACGAGGTGGTGTGCCGCACCTTCACCACCGCGGCTTATTTCGCCCGCGAGCCCTACCACAGCTGGCGCAAGAAGAATTTCGTGCGCGTGCTGCTGCAGACCGGACATACGCGCGACCCGCGCCTGCCCGAGGCGCCCCTGCTCAGCGATCTTATGAACGAATTCAAAACTTCGGAGCTCGGCCGCCGGGTGGTGACCGTCATGCTCGGCTCCGGCGAGCTCGGCCGGCCCGTGGTGGCGCATCCGGCGACGCCGCCGGAGCGGACGAAAATTCTCCGCGACGCGTTCATGAAAAGCATGGCCGACCCGGCGCTGCTCGCCGAGGCAGCCCGGAGCAATCTCGAAATTACCCCGGTGGGCGGCGAGGAGCTGGCGAAGATCGCCAGGGAAGTCATCGAGCAGCCGCCGGAGGTGGTCGAGCGCATCAAAAAAATCCTGGCGCAATAAAGCGGGAACTCGACCGCAGAGAGCCCAAAGGTCGAAAGAAAACGCCGAGGATAAATTAATTCCTCGTCTCTCTCTCCGGAGGCCGGCTGTCGGCGGCAAGCCATCGCACGCGGTTGAATTCGTCTCGGCGAGCACGTACTTTGATTCCTACGGGCGCAGTTCGATTCGTTGGGAGGAATCGATGAAATCTCTTCGAGCCATTCTTGCCGCCGCCGTTATCGCGCTACCCGTATTCGGCTCCGATGCTTTGGCGCAGAGCGCGGCGAAGCCGGCGCTGGCGATTCAGGCGGGCTCCATGGTCGCGTTCGATTACACCTTGACCGACGAGAGCGGCAAGGTGATCGACACAAGCAAGGGCAAAGAGCCGATGCATTACGTGCACGGCAAAGGCGAGATCATTCCCGGCCTGGAAAGAGAGCTGACCGGCATGACCGTCGGCAGCGAAAAGAAAGTGACGGTCAAGCCCGAAGACGCCTACGGACCGGTCAATCCGCAAGCGTTTCAGGAAGTTCCCAAAGACAAGATCCCGCCCGAAGCGCTCAAGGTCGGCGCCGTGCTGACCGCCACCGGACCGGAGGGCCAGCGCGTTCCAGTGCGCGTGCACGAGATCAAGGACAACACCGTGGTCATGGATTTCAATCATCCGCTCGCCGGCAAGACTCTGCTGTTCGATATCAAGATCACCGAGATCAAGCCCGGCGAATAGCGCGTCCTGGATTCGCCGCCAGCCCCGATTCGGCGCGAATTCGCGCCCGATCCGGCCTGCGCTCCTTGACCGTCCCGCCGCTTCGTTATTAGATACGTCTCGCCGCGAAATTCTGTTGAGGCAATCATTTGACGCTGCTGCTGCGCCGTTCGGAAGTTTCCGACTTGCTCGATCTCGGCCGGGCCATGGCGGCGCTCGAGCAGACCTTGCGCGAGCAGTCGGACGGCCAGGTGAAGCAGGTGGCGCCGCTGCGCTTCATGAATCGCGGCATGCGCATGGTCGTCGGCGGTCTCGAAGCGCAGAACAAAAACGGCCTGCGCGTGAGCGTCACCGGCGGCGAGAGCCTGGCGCTTTTGTTCGAGATCAGCTCGGGCAATTTGCTTTGTCTGATGGGTTATCCGTTCAGCAACCTGCGCATCAGCGCCACGGTCGGGCTCGCCATCGAGCGCTTCACCGCGCCGGCGGCGAAAACCGTGGCGATGATCGGCAGCGGCCGGCTGGCGCTGGCGGCGCTCGAGCCCGCGGTCGCGCTGCGGCCCATCGAGCGGGTGCTCGTTTACAGCCGGAGCGCGGAAAATCGCGAAGCCTTTGCGCGGCGCGCGAGCGAGAAATTGCAGCGCAACGTGGTCGCGGCCGATTCTGCCGAAGCGGCGATCGCTGCGGCCGATTTTGTATTGGTGAGCACCAATTCACCCGCCGCCGCGCTGCTCGGCCGCTGGCTGCGGCCGGGGCTTGCGGTTTTCGGCATCGGCCGGCCCAACGAGCTCGACGACGAGGTTTACCTGCGCGCCGATCTTATTTGTGTTACCAGCAAGACTCACGAGCTGAATTACTACGACACGCGGCTCGATCAGCCGCTGATTCGGCTGACAAAAGAGCGGGCGCTCTCGTGGGATGCGGTGGCGGAGCTCGGCGATATCGTCGCGGGGAAAATCGCGCCGCCGGCGCTGGCGCGGAGCATCGTTGTCTTTCGCGATTCCCAGGGCGGCTACGGCGATCTCGCGCTGGCCGCCTGGGCCTACGAAGAGGCCAGGCGGCGCGGGTTGGGAAGGGAGATCGAAACCGAATGAAGGATTGGACGGGTCGGACGCATGCCATTTGCAGACTCGGTGCCATCTTGCTGGCGAGCCTGCTCTTTGCTCAGAGCGCGTTCGCGGCGCAGGCGCGCTGGGAGGACGTCGTCAAGGCGGCGGAGAAGGAGGGCGAAGTCACGGTTTATGCGACCAACTCGGTGGGCGATCTGCAGGTGATCTGGGATGCGTTCAAGAAAAAATTTCCCAAAATCAAACTGAACTCCGTCGCCATCAGCACCACCAGCGAGATCGTCACCAAGATCATGGCCGAACGGCGCGCCGGCCAATACGTGCCCGATGCCATGCTCGGCGCGCCGGGCGCGACCTACAACAGTCTTTACCGCGGCAAGGCGCTCGACCCGATGCCGCCGGCGCTGATCCTGCCGGAGGTGACCGATCTCTCCAAGTGGTGGAAGGGCAAGCATCGCTACGTCGATCCGGAGAATCAGTACGTGTTTGTCTATCAAAGCTCGCTCTACGGCCCGCCGGTTTACGCCAATACCAAGCTGGTCAATCTGGACTCCATTCACTCCGTGTGGGAGCTGCTCGATGCCAGGTGGAAAGGCAAGATCATCGCGCTCTGGCCGCGGCCGAATTACGTCTCGACGGCGCTGCTCTTCATGTATCATCACCCGCAGGTCGGGCCGAAATTTCTCGAGCGCATGTACGGCGGCGAGATGGATCTCACTTACTTCAGCGATTTTCGCCAGGGCACGGACTGGCTCGCGTCGGGAAAATATTCGCTCTGTCTGCTCTGCCGGCTGCGCCGCGCCCAGGAGCAGGGGCTGCCGGTGGCGGAGGCGAATCCCTATCAATTCAAAGAGGCGCCGGGCATCGGCTCCAACAACGGCGCCATCGTGCTGATGAACAATCAGCCGCATCCCAGCGCCGCCAGAGTTTTCATCAACTGGTATCTCTCGCGCGAAGGACAGATCGCTTTTCGCCAGGCCAACAACACGCTCGAGGACGAGACGACGACTTCCATGCGCGAAGATCTGCCGCTCAGCGTGGTGCCGGAGGCGGCGCGCCGGCGCAAGGACGTCGATTACATCGAAATCAGCCGCCACGACTGGATCGATTGGAAGCCGGTCGGCGATCTGATTGCCAAGGCGCGGCAGCGGTCGGGCAAGTGAGAACATTTTGGATTGCCGATTTTGGATTGTCCGAGTCGCCCGACCAATCCGGACTGTCCGCTTGCCTGTCCGGCAATCGAAAATCCAAAATCTAAAATCCAAAATTCAAGACGGAGGACGGCACAATGACCACGAATGGAAAACCGACCATCGATCGCATCGACCACGGCGTGGTGCCGAGCAACGATCTCGGGCGCGCGCATCGGTTTTACTCGACTTTCATGGGCGGCGAGCTGGATCATCTGACCAACTTGAACCTGCGCGGGCTCAATCGCGAGGTGCCGCAGATTTTGTTTTACACCCTGGCCAATCACAAGGGCTGGGGGTTGGCGCTGCAGGATTTTCCGATCGCGCCGGAACCGGCGCGGCCGCTGGACGGCGTGGTTTACGGTTTCGAGGTCGCGGCGGACAACCTTGCGGCGGCGGCTCGCGCCGCCGAAGAGCGCAAGCTCAAGTTCCACGGACCGGTGAGTTACGCCGAGCCTGCGCCGATCAAAGAGTCGCTTTTCGTTCTCGATCCCGACGGCAACACGCTGGAGCTGTCGGTGCGCCGCGATCCGGTCGGTGACAAGCCGCAGGGGAAAATCGTCCCGCTCGCGCGCATCAGCCACGTGCGCGTGGAGGTGACTGATCTCGAGCAGGGAAAAAACTGGTATCGCGACACCTTCGGCCTGGCCGAGGAAAAACAGGTGCCCGGCGACGAGCAGGTCACGCTCACGGTGCCGAACACCGGTCAACTGGTGATCCTGCATCGCGTCGATCGGGTCGCCGAGCGCAGCACGCGCGCGGTCAAGGGGCCGCACATCGATTTTCGCATCGCGCCGGAGCTGTATCCGCCGATCCTCGAAAAATTCAACCGCAAAGAATTCTACTGGGGCCCCGATCCGACGAAGATCCCCTGGCACGAGCAGGGCGGCCACACGGTTTACGGCTACGATCCCTTCGGCAATCGGATTCAGATCGGCCATCGGTTCGGGCATTGAGCGGAAAATCGGGTTCCCAACGTTCCAATCGTCAGTCGGAAGAAGGAAGGAAAATCATGATTCCGCAATTATCCATCGAAGAACGCGATCGGCGTTACAAAATTGTTCGTGCCGAAATGGCCAAGCGTGGCATCGATGTTTTGATTTTGCCGGCGAACACCGGGCGCTGGGAGCAGTTGCAGGGCGATTCGCGCTATCTCACTTCCATCGGCGGCTTTGCCACCGAAGTGTTCACGGTGTTCCCGCGCGAGGGTGAAGTCACCGCGTTCATTTTCAATCGCGCCGGCTGGTGGAAGCAGGCGCAAAAATGGGTGAGCGACGTGCGCGACGGGCGCAACCGCTGGGGGCAGAACGCCATCGAGCGGATCAACGAGCTCGGCCTGCAGAAAGGCACCATCGGGATTTCCGGCCTCGCCGGTTTATTTCGCGCGCCGGAAGGAATCATTCCTTACTCTTCGGTGCAGGCGATTCAGGAGGCGTTTCCGCAGGCGAAAATCGTCAACGCCACCGAAATGATGCAGGAGATTCGCGCGGTCAAAAGCGCCGAGGAGGTTTCTTTGCTCGAGCGCGCGGCGGCGATCGTCGAAAAAACCATCGAGGCGATGGTGGAGAACGCCAATCCCGGGATCAGCGAAAAAGAGCTTTACGGCGCCATGGTGCACGCCATGCTCGCCAACGGCGGCGAGCTGCCGACGTTGTTTTTTCTGAGCGGCGGCCCGGGCCTCACCAACAGCTCTTTCGTGCCGACCGATTATCGGCTGCAGAAAGGCGATCGGCTGATCGACGAGATCGAGGCCAAGTACGCCGGCTACGGCGCGCAGGCGGTCTGCCCGGTGGTGCTCGGCGCGCCGGACGACGAGTATCAAAAACTGATCGACATCTCGCGCGCCTGCTTCGATGCGATTCTGCATCAGATGAAGCCCGGCGTGACCTTCGGGTTTTTGTTCGACGTCTACCGCGACACCGTCGAGCGCGCCGGGGGCGGAAAATATTTGTGGAACCATCCGGTCATGCACGCGCGCGGCCTCGGCGACGACGGCCCGGCGCTGCTCGGCGACAAGGATCTGGAGCGCTTCTCGAAAATTCAGCTGCAGGCCGGCATGACTTTCATTCTCAAGCCGCAGGTGCGGCCGAAGGAAGGCAAAGGCCGCGCCAGCATCGGCGATACCGTCGCCGTCACCGAAACCGGCGCGCGCCGGCTGGGCAGGCGCGAGCTGAAGCTGATCGTGAAGAACGTTTAACCGGTAGAATCGACCGCAAAGAACCCGTTCGAGGCGTTCCCATGGCCGAGCTTTATCCCTATCCGCGGTTTTCCATCGCCGAGCGCGATCGGCGCTGGCGGGCCGTGCGCGCGCTGATGCGCGGGCAAAATCTCGATGTGATCGTGACGCCGCAGAACAGCGGCCATTCGGCGGATTATCAAGCCAACACGCGCTATCTCACCCACTGCGGCGGCGGCGAGCCGGATCTCGCGGCGGTGTTTCCGCTCGAAGGCGAAGTGACCGCGATCGCGACTTCGGCGGCGCCGCGCTGGCCCACGGTGCAGGATTGGGTGAGCGACGTGCGCGAGGCGCGGCGCAATTACGGCCGCGCCATCGTCGAGCGGCTAAAAGAATTGAACGTGGAACGCGGCCGCATCGGCATCACCGGTCTCGGCGAAGTCGAAGGGACGCGCACGCCGGAAGGCACGATCTTCTACGGCACGTGGAAACAGATTCGCGAAGCGTTCCCGCAGGCCGAGCTGATCGATGCGACGGCGCTCCTCGACGAAGCGCGCTACGTGAAGAGCGAAGAAGAGATCGGCGCGCTCGCCAAGTCGGCGGAGATCAACGAGCTCGCGATTCGAGCCGAGATCGAAGCTGCCGGTGTCGGCGTCAAAGACTGGGAAGTCTGGGCGGCGATGCACTACGCGATGACCCGCAACGGCTCGGAGCTGCCGGTGCATTGCTTCTGGGTCTCGGGTAAAAATCCCAAGCGGACACTCACGCGGCCGAGCATGCGGCTGCTCGAGCGCGGCGACGTGATCATCAACGAGATCGAAGCGTCGTGGATCGGCTATCGCGCCCAGGCCGTGCAGCCGGTGTTCGTCGAAGTCATCAATCCGGTTCAGGCCGAGTTGATCAAAGTGCAGCGGGAAATATTCAACCGCGTGCTGGAGAATCTCAAGCCCGGCGTCACGGTGGGCGAGCTGGCCGAGCTCACCAGGCAGACGGCGGCGCGCGCGGCGCCGAAGAGCGGGCCGGCGGCCGGCGCGCGCGGCGATCTCACCATGCACGGGCGCGGCGCCGGCGACGACGGTCCGATCATCACGCCGCACGCCAGAAGTCCCAAGCAGCTCGCCGTGGCGATGCGCGAGCACATGGTTTTCATCTGCAAGCCGTCGGCGATTTCCGCCGACGGCGAATATATCTGCCAGTGGGGCGACACGGTGGCGGTGACAAAAAGCGGCGGCCGAAGGCTCGGCAAAAGAGCGCACGAGCTGGCGGTGACGGGGAATTAAAGATCGTTCCCATGGTTCCAATCGTTCCAGACGTTCCAATCGTTGGGGAGAAAACATGCCGTTGCTTCTTAGCCGCGATGAGCTGAAACCGCTGCTCGGTTTGGACAAAGCGATCGAGCTGATCGAAGCCGCGCACCGCCAGCAGGCTGCCGGTCAGGTGGTGCCGCATGCGCCGTATCATATTCGGGTCGGCGCGCATGCCGGGCTGCGCGTGGTGTCGGGCGCGCTGCAGGGCTCGCGCCGGGTCGGCGTGCGCCTGGGGCCGAACAGCGGCCTCGGCGGCGGCGATAAAATGTACGCGCTGTTGTTCCATTCGGATACCGGCGAGCTGCTTTCGTTCATGGGATTTCCGTTCGGGACCTTGAGAACCGCCGCGGTCGTGGCGATCGCCGCCAAGCACATGGCGCGGGAAGATTCGAAGCGCCTCGGTCTGTTCGGCGTGGGGCGCAACGCCTTCGGGATTTTGAAAGCGCTGTTGTCGGTGCGGCCGATTCGCGAGATCTATGTTTCGAGCCGCGATGCCGAGCGGCGCAGAAAATTCTGCGCGGAAGGCGAGAAGCTTCTCGGCGTCAGCATACGCGGCGTCGATCAACCGGAGCAGGCGGTGCGCGGCATGGATGTGATTCTTACCGCGACCAATTCGCTCACGCCGATTTTTCCCGAGGACTGGGTCGAGCCGGGGACCCACGTGAGCAGCATGGGAAAACCCACCGAGCTCAGTCAGGGACTGCATCTGAAAGCCGATCGCATCGTCGTCGGCAGCCAGGAGCAGGAGCGCAATTACGGCGACCGCTCGGCGGCGCTGCCGCTGGTCGAGCTCACGGCGGAGGGAAAACTGTCCTGGAGCCGCATTCCGGAATTGGGCGAATTGGTAACGGGACAGGCGCCGGGCCGCACGAGCCACGAGGAGATCAACATTTTCCGCGAGTCCCAGGGCGGCTACGGCGACATGGCGTTTGCGGCGTGGCTCTATGAAGAGGCGCTGCGGCGCGGGCTGGGCAGTAGAATCGAGCTTTGAAGTTGCATCGCGGCTTGTAAACGACTTGGGAATTTCTCTCGGCGGCGCGTCGCGGCCGCTATTTCACCACCCCTTCGGCGCGAAGCTCGCTCAACTCCGCTGCGGCGAAGCCAAGCTCCCCGAGAACTTCATCCGTGTGCTCGCCGATGGCGGGCGCGTCGTGGTGAATGCTCGTCGGCGTTTTCGAGAGATGAATCCACGGCGCGAGCAGAGTGACTGGGCCCGCGGTCGGGTGATCGCGCTCGATGAAGGCGCGGCGCTCTTGGATGTGGCGGTCTGCCATGACTTCGCCGATCGACAGAACCGGCGCGCCGAAGTAATCCAGCTCGCGCAGGCCGTCCCAAATCTCCTGGCGAGTTTTTCCGCTGGCCCAGATCCTGACGATTTGCTCCAGTTCCGACCGATGCTCGCGGCGTGATGCGGCTGTCGCAAACCGCGGATCATTCAATAGCTCGCTCCCGCCGATCAACGGAGCGGCCTGCGCCCAGACGGCGTCGCTCATCTCCGGCACGCGCAGAGTGAAATAGCCGTCGGCGACTTTCATCGGCCGATTGCCCACGCTGTTGCCGGTGAAATGCTCGTGCAGAGAGCTGGTCATAAAACCGAGCACCGCTTCCTGCATGGAAACTTCCACCTTTTGTCCTTCGCCCGTGCGCTCGCGCGCGTGCAGCGCGGCGAGAATTCCCAGCGCGATGCTCACGCCCGCCGCTTCGTCGCCGATGCCGAGCGTCTTGGTTCCCTCGGCGCCGTTGTTCTTCCACGCGCTGTGCGTCCAGCCCGCGATGCTGTTGTTGCTCGCCGCGGTGTTGCCGTAGTTGGCGTACGGCCCCCACTCGCCGTAGCCGCGCGAGCAGGCGTAGATCAGCCGCGGATTCAAACCCTTGACCGAATCGTAGTCCAGGCCGAAACGCTCCATGACGCCTTTCTGATAGTTCTCGACCAGCACGTCGGCGCGGGCGATGAGCTTGCGCGCGATCGCGACGCCTTTTTGCGTCTTGAGATTCAGCACGATGCTTTTTTTGTTGACGTTGATGTGCAGCGACTCGTAGGCATCGGTCGTGGCGCCGGGCTGCATCCACAAGCGGCGAAACTCGTCGCCGTTGGGCGGCTCGACTTTGATGATGTCGGCGCCGAGGTGGCCGAGCAGCATTACACAGAACGGCCCGGCGAGAGCGTGGGTGAAATCGATCACGCGCAGGTCTTGCAGAGCGCCGGGCATGGGGAACCTCCTGGGGAAGAAGATTGGAGTGGCGGAGTGATGGAGTCATTGGCGGATGGGTCACAATACTCCACCACTCCGATACGCCATCGCTCCGGTCTTTTTTATATCGGGCGAAATTTCGGCAGCGTCACATCCGCTGTGACGTCGTCGAAGACCACGCGCACGGGCATGCCGACGCGCACCTGCTCCCACGGACAGTCGATCACGTTGCTGATCATCGTGATCTTGCCATCGCTCCCGTCGAGGGTGATGTGCGCCACGACGTAGGGCACGTCGCCCTGATAAGCGGGAATCGACACGTAATGCACGACGACGAAAGAAGCGACGGTTCCCGTCTCGCCGAGCGTCGTCCAGTCGAATTTCCACGAGTAGCAATGGGGGCAGAAAGCCTGGGGCGGCCAGCGGAACTTGCCGCAATCGCCGCAGCGTTGCGCAGCGAGCTGGTGCGCTTTGCAGCTGTCCCAGAACTTTTGCGAATCGACATCCGGCACCGGCAGCGGTTTCGTGTAATCGGCCATCGTTAAGCCCTCCTCAGCAGCATCGCGCTCTCGCCGCACTCGCCACACACAAACGCAATTTCCGGGTTGCGTACCTGGCGGCAGGTGGAGCGGTCGTAGCTATGTGCGCCCTCGCAGAGATCGTCGACCACGCCCTCGGGACGCAGCTGCTGCACCGCTTCGATCACGTGATTCAAGCCGTGAATGTGCGCTTCGGACATGAGGCCGCCGTGAGTGTTCACCGGCAGAGAGCCGTCGAGCCGGTTGTGGCCGGCTGTCACCCAGGCGCCGATCTCGCCCTTCTTGACGAAGCCGAAGTCTTCGATGTGGACCATACACATAGCCGTAAACGGATCGTAGATCTCGGCGATGCTGATGTCTTTCGGCGTGATGCCGGCGCCTTCATAAAGCAGCGGCGCAGAATTGGCGCCGTTGGTTTCCCAGAGGCCCGCCGTCTGACCCTGGCCGCCCATACCCGCCATGATGTAAACCGGCGCGTGTTTCATGTCGCGCGCCCGTTCCGCCGAGGTGATCACCAGCGCGACGCCGCCGTCGCTTTCCTGACAGCAATCGAGCAGACGAAAGGGATAAATGATCCAGCGCGAGTTCTGGTGGTCGTCGATGGTGATCGGTTTGCGCATCATCGCTTTCTTGTTGAGCGCCGCGTGGCTGCGCTCGGTGACGGCGAGATGGGCGAAGTCGAGGGTCGTGGTGCCGTAGCGCGCCATGTGCGCCGTGGCGATGGGGCCGAAGGATGCGGCGGCGTGATGAATACCGAACGGCGTGGTGAACTGCGCGTCGCCCTTCACGTCGTTGGCGCGCTCGGCGCGCGCCGCGCGTCCCTGGCTGTAGCGATTGCGCGCCTTGAAGACCAGAACGTTTTTGCAGATCCCCGAGTGCACCAGCATGGCGCCGGAAAGCACCGCGCCGCAGTTCCAGCCGCCGCCGCCGTCGCTGTAGAACTCGAAGTTGCATTTTTTCAATCCCAGCGCGCGCACCAGCTCGCGCACCATCTGGCCTTCCGGCTGGCGGTGGTAAAATGAGACCACTCCGTCGATGTCCTGGACCTGCAGCCCGGCATCCGCGATCGCCTTGAGACTCGCCTCGGCGGCGAGAGTCAAGGTCGTGACGCCGGAATTGCGTGAGAACGCAGTCCAGCCGATCCCGACGATCGCTGTTCTGTCTTTGATTGCTTGCTCCGGCATGTTTACCTCTTTAAAAACCATCGCACTGTCATTTCGAGCGCAGCGAGAAATTTCTACTGCGCCGTCGATCACCTGAATCGTTGTGTTTCTTCCATCTCAGTTGGCAAAAATCTCCTTCATCAGCTTCGCGTCTTCATCGAAATTTTCCGCCCACGCGGGATCGACGGGAACGATCTGCGCGCCTCTCACTTTCATGCTTTCATCCTGCGGCAGATCGGTGCGCGCGACCAACCGTCCAGCGTTTTGGTAAAGCTGCTGGCCTTCCTTGGACAATAGGAAATCGATGAACAGCCGCGCCGCCGCGGGATGCGGCGCTTGCGAAATCAGACTGACTCCGACCATGAGCCCGGGCAGCGGCCCCGCCGCGACCCAGTCGATGGGGGCGCCTTTCTGCTTCAACCGGTTCACCGTCACGCCGTTGGCATTGATCTGCAGCGCGATCTCGCCGGCGGCGACCAGTTGAGTGATGAGCGTCTGGCCGATGCGCAGCACCGGATCCTGTTTCGACAGATCCCGCATGTACCTGATGCCTTTTTCTCTGCCGAGAATGTGCAGCATGGCCGTGAACCAATCGATCTTGTCCTTTTCCAGGATTATTCTGTTTTTCCAGAAAGGACTCAGCAGGTCTTCGTACCGCTTCGGCACGTTTTGCGCGGCGACGAGCTTCGTGTTGTAGAGCACGACGTAAGGATTGTAGTAAGTCGCCGTCCAGTATTTTTCATCCTTGAAGCCGCGCGGGAAAAAGCGGTCTTCGGCCGAGGCGTACTCGCCGACAATGCCTCTTTTCTTCAACGCGTGGAGATAAAACGCCGGCGACTGCATCACATCGACCAGAGATTTTTTCGCGCGCGTTTCTTGCAGGACTTTGGTGGTGAGCCGTTCGCCTTCCGCGCGGTTGATGTTGACCTCGAGGAACGGATATCTGGCTTTGAAGCGCGCGCTCATCGCGTTGGCTTCTTCCAGGTTTGTCGTCGTGTAAAAAACCACCTCGCGGTCTTTTTTCGCCGCTTCGACCAGGTCGTCTTTCGTCGCCGCGGCAGGCCGCTGCACGAAAACAATGCATGCGGCGATGGAAAGAACTGAAGAAAGAGTCTTCATGATGGAATTGATTGGCGATTTCTGACGATATCCAACAATCCAAGCACGCGTCAACCGAAGCGAGACATGAAATGGGTTGCTTCGTTGACTTTCTTCACTCGCTACAGCTATGAAACGTAAATAGCAAAAGCTTCAGGAGGAATATTAATGTCTGTTCGACACTTATTGCTTGCCGCCGTGCTATCTCTTTGCGGTCTGTCAGGACGCGCGACGGCGCAAACTGCCAAGCCGACGGCTCTGGCCGATTTGGCCAAATACAGCGGCGCGGATCGCGCGCGCGTGCTTTACGACGGCGCCAAGAAGGAAGGCAAATTCTTGTGGTACACGTCGCTGATCGCCAACAAAGAGATTGTCAAGATCTTCGAGGCGAAATATCCCGGAGTCACGGTCGAGACCTATCGCGCCAGCGGCACGCAATTGGCCTCCCGTGTTTTGGCCGAGGCGCAATCGAAGCGTTACCTCGGCGACGTTATCGAAACTTCTCCGCCGGGGTTGATGGTGCTGCGCGACAGCCAGCTTCTCTTGCCGTACAGCTCGCCCTATCTTTCCGAATACCCGGAAGCCGCAAAACAAAAAGCTTCCGGCGGTTTGGTTTTCTGGACCACGGACCGCGAGTCTTATATCGGCGTCGGCTACAACAAGAATGTCCTGCCCGCCGGCGACGTGCCGAAGAATTTCGACGACCTTCTGAAGCCGGCGCTGAAAGGCAAACTGGCGATCAGCAACGACGACGTCGCCGCGCGCTACGTCGGCGGCATGATCAAAGCGAAGGGTGAGGGTTTCGTCCGAAAGTTAATGGAGCAGGATGTCAAAGTGCACGCGCTCAACGGTCCGGGCTTCAACGAGCTGATCGTTTCCGGCGAAGTGCCGATCTCGTTCACGGCGATTCACAGCAACATCGGCCACGTGGCCAACCGCGGCGCGCCGGTCGCGTGGGTGCCGATGGATCTGGTGCCGGCAATCTCCGGGAGCGTCGCGCTCTTCTCTCACGCGCAACATCCCTACGGCGCGCTGCTGCTGGTCGATTTTATGCTCAGCCCGGACGGACAGAAGATGCTGATCGAAACATTCAAACACGGCAGCGCGACCAAAGACTACGGCTTCAAGCGCTGGTATCCGGAAGAGGGTTTGACGACTTCACAATACGATCAGGCGATGGACAAGTGGCAGAAGATGGTCGGAGATTTTATGCGCAGGTGATTGGATATTAGGGTGGCAAAAGAGGATTCAAGTCCGAAAGACAAGAGCTTCTTTGAATTTCTCCGCTCCTCGAAGGAGTTCTGGTTGCTGATATCTGCCTTGATTGTGGGAATTACCGGAGGTGCTTGGGCTTCTATTCGGCTTATTCGTTTGTCGTTGGTAGGATTAATTCTATCGCTAAGCGTTACCGTTTTTGTTTGAATGGCAATCATTCTCCGCACCTGTCACAACCTCTATTTGTCGGCTGAAGCTCAGGATTTCGCCGATCGCGCTGCTAAGAAATCCGGTCTCTCTATCAGGGGCGAAATAATTTCTGCCGTTCCTATTTTTCTTGCTGGAATAGCCGACATCTACTTTATTCTTACCGAGTCGTTTGATTTTATTTTGATTGTGAGCGCGATTGCTTTAGCGCGACACCATTTTGCGGCGGCAACTTTTTACTCCACCGGTTTGACGCGGCAGAGATACGATCGGTGCGGTAGGGAGCCGCTGACGGGGTCGGCGAGATCGGTGCCGATCAAAGTAGCGGGATTCGCGCCGTTTGATTCGTAGGGGTTGTAGCCGGGCAGTTCCAATTCTTTACAGGCTTGCCACCACCCGTGCTGGCAGCAGACGACGCCGGGAATGATATTCGTCGTCACCCGCGCTTTGACTTTGATCGCGCCGCGCGGGCTCTCTACTATCATCCATTCTTTGTTCTTCACGCCATAACGCAATGCGGTCTCGGGGTGAATATCTGCGCTCGGCTCGGGCGATGCTTTGCGTAAACTTACGAGCGCGCGCTGCTGGCTGTGCACGAAAGTTGTGAATTTGGCGTTGGTCAGGATCAGCGGAAACTCGGTTGCTATGTCCGCCCGGCTGAGCGGGCTCACGGCTGGCTCGACGTACTCCGGCATGGCAGAAATTCCATGCGCAGCAAACGGCGTGCAATAAAGCTCGACTCGCTTCGTCGGCGTGGCGAAGCCGCGCGCGTGCCCCTCGCTATTTTTCTTGGCGTGTTTTTCGAACGCAGGCTCGACGGGCAAGGAAATCCCGCCGTCGGCGCCTTTCAATTGCTCCAGCGTAATGCCGCTCGGTTGAAGCTCGTAGGCGTAGGCGGCTTCCACGTCTCCGTGCCAGAATTTGTCGCCGAGCCCCAGTCGTTTCGCCAGCTCGAAAATAATCCAGGTATCGGAACGACGCTCGGCCAAAGGTTCGACGACGGCGGCGCGGTATTGTAAATGGGTTTTGCCGCGCTGGCGGTGTTCGAACGCCGTGGTGATGTTGGACATTTCCAGAAAGCTCGTCGCCGGCAGCACGTAGTCGCAAAGCTCGGCGGTCGGCGTCATGAACAGATCGGCGGCGACGCCGAACTCCAGTTTTTTCATTGCTTCGCGGCCGTGGCGCGAATCCGCGTTGGACATGAGGGTATTCGATCCGAAATTGATCAGCGCTTTTACCGGATAGGGTTTCTCTTCGAGGATTGCCGTGAAGACGTCGTAGGCGGCGCAGTTGCCCGGCTTGGCCGGCGGGCCGAGCGGCTTGCGCTCGCGGCCGATGCGCAGCGCGGCCATTTCCTTGGGCAGAAATTCCTTGCCGTCGACTTCGTTGGTTTTCACTTTGGGGAAAATCACGTTGCCGCCCGGCCGGTCGAAGTCGCCGAGCAACGCGTAAAGCGATGCGATGGCGCGGCTGGTCTGTGTGGCGTTAGTGTGCTGGCCGAGGCCGTTCCACATGTACATGCTGAGCGGGCGATTGTGCGCCAGCAGCAGCGCGGCCTGCCACACTTTCTCCGCCGGCACCCAGTGGATTTTTTCCGAGCGCTCCGGCGCGAAGGGCGCGGCGATCTCGCCAAGGCGCTCGAAAACCGGTTTGCAGAGAATTTCTGCGCCGTTTTTGGCTTTGATCGAGCGCACGCCGAACAGCGCCGGCATCACGCCGTCGCGATCGTAGCTCCCGCTCGCGGAATCGTAGATCGCCGGTTGCTGAATTGTTTCGTCCCAAACGACGTAGCGATCAGTTGCGCCATCAGCGGAAATGTCGGCTGCGGTGAGCAGGCGATCTGTCGTCGTATTCAAAAGCAAAACTCCGTTGGTCCAGCGGCGCGCGAAGTCGGCGTCGTACCAGCTTTCCTCCATAAGACAGTGAATCAGCGCCAGCGCCAGCGCGCCGTCAGTGCCTGGGCGCGGCTGCAAAAGGATGTCGGCTTGAGCGCCGATGCCGATGCGGCGCGGATCGACGACAACGGTTTTCATGCCGCGCGCGCGCGCCTGGACGATATCGTGCGCGAGGATCAACGAAGTAGAGCTCGGGTTATGACCCCAGAGCAGAAAAGTTTTGCTGTGCTCGAGATCCGGCGTCGGCAGATTGCTGCCGAAGGTGTAGCTGAAGCCGGTGTCCTTGTGCCAGTTGCATACGTGCGTGGTCGAAACCCAGTTCGGACTGCCGATCGAGTAAAGCAATCGCCCCAGCCAGCGCTCGGCGTCGTCGACGGACGTGCCGCTCTTGGTGCCTTTGGCCAACACGATCGCCTTGGCGCCGTGGCGCTCGCGGATGTCCAGAATCCGCCGCGCGATGTCGCCGAGCGCTTCGTCCCAGGAAACCCGCTGCCAGCCCGGATCGGCGTCGCCCTTGGGACGCGTGCGCTTGAGCGGATAATCGAGACGCTCGCGATGGTAAACCAGCTCCGGCGCGGCTTTGCCTTTGATGCACATGACGCCGCCGTTGGGATGGTCGTGATCGGGATCGAGCCGGGTGACGCGGCCGTTCTCGACGGTGGCAATCGTCGCACAGTGCGCGGTGCAAAGGGCGCAATAACCGCGAACGTGGCGTGTCGAACTACGAGATTCAGCGATTGCGGGCATGGTCTCTCTTTGGGTTCAAATCGTTCAAGCCGTTCAAAACGTTCAAGGGTTCGGAGTCCGGTACGTGAACTGAACCAGTTTGGATCAGTCTAACTCCGGCCGGTTCGGCTTGCCAATGAATCCCGGGCCGAAGCCGGCTTCGTTCGCCGCCCAGGCGCCGGCGACCCGGCCGCTGAAAATCGACGGCCCGAGCATGGTGCCTTCGAGCCCCGCTTTGCCGTTGATGTGGCCGCCGGCCATGCCCGCGACTTCGCCCGCGGCGTACAGCCCGGGAATCGGCTCGAAATATTTATTCAGCACGCGGCAGCGCAGATCGGTCTTCACGCCGCCGAAATTTTTCCGCGCCAGCGGAAAAATCTGGATCGCGTAATAGGGCGGCGTGTCGAACTTCTTCGAGGTTTTGAGCGACTTGCCGAACCTGGGCTCCTTTTCCAGGCCGGCGTCGAAGCATCTGTTGTACTCGTCGATCTCGGCGAGAAAATTTTTCGCATCTTCCACCCCGGTCAGTCGCGCGAGTTCCTCGAGCGAATCGGCTTTCTTGATGAACGGCGAGTTGTTGAGCAGCTCCTCGACTTTGGCGCGATCGATCACCTCGCCGCGCCGGTAGTACGGATCGGCGACGTCGATCTTCGCCAGCATCGGCGTGTCGGCGATCGCCCAGGCGTGCGGCGGATTCTGCGCCAGCAGCGCGGGCGAGGCGGAGGCGCCGCCGGTGAGCGATTCGTTGTGAAAGCGCCGGCCCTGCTGGTTGAACCAGAGGTAGCCGGGCACCATGCGAAAGACCAGGCCGCGGCGCTGCTGCGGATCGCGGTAATCCGGCGTGGCGTAGACGTAAAACCAGATGTCGCTCATGTGAGTGAAATAGCCGCCGAGCTCCCGGATCATTTTGTGGCCTTCGCCCTTGGCGCCGAAGCCCGAGCCTTCCATGACTTTGAATTTTTTGAACTCGGGCCGGTGCTCCAGCACCATGTCGAGATTCGAGTTGAAGCCGCCGGTGGCGACGATGACCGCTTTGCCGCGCGCCTCGAACGATTCGCCGTTGCGCGCGGCATGAACGCCGCAGACCCGGCCGTTTTGGGTGATGAGCTTGCCGGCTTTGGTCGAAGTCAAGATCGTGATGTTCGGCAGCGACTCGGCGGTTTTGATCAGCGCGGTCATCAAGCCGAGACCGTTGTTGTCCGGCCGGTGCCAGCGCAGCACGCGGTTCCCTTCCTGAAATTTCATGTCGACCCACTTGACGCCGCAATGCTCGGCCCAGTGGTAGAGATCGTGGAGTGTGTGCTCGAGATAGTAGCGCGCCCAGACTTCGTCCGCCGCGCCGCCGCCCCATTTCACCCAGTCCTGAAACGCCTGATCGGGCGTGTCCTCGATGCCCAGGGATTTCTGTAGCGGCGTGCCGACGATGCAGCAGCCGCCGCCCGAGATCGCCGCGGTGCCGCCGCATTCCGCCGCGCCCTCGAGCACGACCGTTTTGCCGCCGGCGCGCGCCACTTCGATAGCGGCGGGAATGCCCGCGCCCCCGCCGCCGATGATCACGACATCGGTTTCGAGATTGGCCATGAGAAGGCTCCTCTCCGCGTTGGATCAACGACGGTTTACCACCGTTGTCGCAATCGGGTCAAATTAGCGCATGCGGTTTTGCCCGCGCCGTCGCGCCGGCGATTTTCAATTACAATTCCGCAGCGATTTGGTAAAATCGCCGAGTTCCGATTCTCATGCCGGGGCCGTATCCAACACGGCCGGCTTGCGCCGCGATGGCAGATATTTTCATAAGCTACGCCAACGAAGACCGCGAATCCGCGGCGCGGGTGGCGCGCATGATCGAGTCGGCGGGCTGGCGCGTGTGGTGGGACCGGCGCATTCCTGCCGGGCGTTCCTGGCGCCAGGTGCTCGAGGACGCGCTCCGCGACATGCGCTGCATGGTCGTGCTCTGGTCGAAAAATTCCGTGGAAAGCCCGTGGGTCGCGGAAGAGGCGGAGGAAGCGCGCCGACTCGGCAAGACCATCGTGCCGGTGCTGATCGAAGCGGTGGAGCCGCCGATCGGCTTTCGCGCCATCCAGGCCGCCGATCTCACGAAGTGGAACGGCTCGGCCGAAGATCAGGCGGCGCAACTGTTTCTCAGCGATCTGGGCTCGGCGCTCGGCGTCGCGCCGGAAAAAACCGCTCAAGCGAAATTCGCCGACGCCGCCGCCCGCGACGGCGACTCGGGCCGCGGCGCCGAGCGCAAGCGAAAAATTATTTTCGGCGCCGCCGGCGCGGCGGCGCTCGCCGCGATTTTTGCCGTCTGGCAATTCTGGCCCGGCGCCGAGGAGCCCGCGCTCCAGCCGCCCATCGAAGCGGCGCCGGAGAAAGCGCCGGCGCCGAGTCTGATCGGACTTGCCATCGACGGCGCCAAACGAGAGCTGCAGCCGTCGGAAAGCGTGCGCCTCGGCGTGCGCGGCAAATACTCCGACGGCACGCAGGCCGATCTGACGCAGGACCTCGAGTGGTCGAGCAGCGCGCCGCAAATCGCGGCGGTCAGCAAGGCCGGCGAAGTTACGGGGCTGAAGGCCGGCAGCGCGGAAATCAAAGCCAGAGCCGGCGGCGTGACGAGCGACGGCTGGATGGTCCGCGTCCAAGCGCCGCCGGCGCCGCCGGCGGTGAAGCTCGTCGATGTGCGCGTGAGCGCGAGCACCCGCGAGCTTTATGTGAACGGGAGAATTTCTCTGCGCGCGCGCGGGCGCTACTCCGACAATACCGAGCAGACGCTGGCGAGCGGCATCGAATGGCAGGTGAGCGATCGCGCGCTGGCGGCGATCAGCCGCGCCGGCGAGCTCGAAGGCCTGCGCCCCGGCCGGGTCGAGGTGGTGGCGCGCGCCGGCGAAGTGAAAAGCCCGCCGCTCCTCGTTTACATCAAAGAAGCGCCGAAACCACCGCCGTCGTTGCCGAAACCCGCGCCGCCGGTGCTGAGCGAGCAGGCCAAGGCGCGGATCGCGGCCTACATCAAGCGCGCCGAATTTTATCGCGGCGAAGGAAATTACGCGGCGGCGCTGGGCGAGCTGGAAAAGGCCAAAACCATCGACGCCCGGAACGAAGACATCGCCAAGGCCGTGGAGTTAACCAAGCGCGCTTGCAACGCCGAGCGCGTGCTCGGCAACAAAGTTAGCTGCTGATCGCGATTCGCAAAAAACGTCAGCGCCGCAGGTTGCGGTTGCGCTCGGCGGTTTCGTCCCTGCGCGCGCGGTCGCTTTCTTCCTCCAGCATCGAGCCGACCGATTCTGCGTTGGGCGTGAGGGTTTCCCAGTCGACAGGGCGGGCCGACACCTGCTTGAGGCAGAGCTGAATCTGCTTGCGAATGTCCTGGCCCGGATCCCAGAATTTTCCCTGCGGCGCGTACGCGATCGTGTAGTCGAGCCACTCGCGCAGCCCGTTGAGCGCGTCGCCGACTTCTTTTGCCGCCTGCGCCCGCTGCGGCTCGCCGGCCGGGCTTTGTTTGCCCGCGTCGCCGCGAATTTTTTTCAGCTCGGCGAGAAGCGCGCCGTCGGCGCCCGCGGTCTGTAACTGGCTCTCGGTTTCTCTCGTCAGATCGAAGGCGACGCCGCGCTCGCGCGCCAGAGCCGCGACCCGTCTGGGCTCGACGCCTTCGCGCAGCGCGAAGGTGACTTCCTGCAAGCTGAATGCCTTCGTCGGCGCGCGCGGCGCGCCGGTGCGGAGGCGGGTGAGGCCGAGGTAGAGTTTGGCGATGTAGTCATCGTTTATCTGAGCAACGGCTTTTTCAAAGGCGGCGCGCGCTTCGGGATAGCGCCCGGCGTTGTAATGAGCGCGGCCGACGTAGGTCCAGATGCTCCGCGGCGGCGAAACCGTGTCCGGAACAAAACCGGGATTGGTCTGCGCCACGCGCTCGAAGGAAGCGAGCGCATTGTCCGGCTCGCCGCGCAGCAGCGCGCGCCGTCCGGAAAGAAACTCGCTGTCCGAGCCGATGCCGGCGCAAGCGGCGATGCCTAGGAGCGCAAGCGCAAAGAGCAGTTTCATGGAAACTCTAAGATAGGCGCCGCCCTGACAAAAGACAAGATTTTTTCGCGGGGCCGAAATCCTACATTAGCTGCTGGCTGGCCTCTTCCAGCGCAATCAATTCCCGCGGAACACCCGGTTTTCGCTCCGAACGATTTTCTCCCTCAACTTGTGCCGCTTTCGGCGCTCTGCTAAGGAGAGAAGAACTTTTTTCATGCGCTTTTCTCCGACACCCTGGCTGGTCGCATCGTTGGCCTTTGTCGTTCTCGGTTTTTCCCGCGGCATTCATTCCTCCTTCGGCGTCTTCAACGTGGCGCTGCTCGACAGCTTCGGCTGGAGCCGAGGCGCGACGGCGGGGATTTTTTCCATCGTGCTCGCCGTCGACGCGGTGCTGTCGCCGCTGGTCGGTTATCTGCTCGACCGCTACGGCAGCAAGAAAATCTCCGTCGCCGGCTGTTTCGCGTTGATCCTGGGACTTTTTCTGAGCAGCCAGGTGTCGGCGCTCTGGCAGCTCTACCTTTGCTTCGGCATCGTGCTCGCAGTCGGCTTCACCTTCACCGGCATGGTGCCGCATGTGTTTCTGATCTCCGAATGGTTCTCGTCGAATCGCGCTTCGGCGATCGGTTTCGTGTACGCCGGCACCGGTCTCGGCATCATGCTGCTCGCGCCGCTGAGCGAATGGCTCATCTCGCGCTTCGGCTGGACGCGCGCCTTCGAGCTTTACGCCGCGGTGGTTTTGATCGGGCTTTTGCCGGTGGTGTGGCTGTTTTATCAGCACGGGCCCTACGGCCAGCATGCGCACCGGCGCGCGGAAAAAAAAGACGAGGCCCCTCAATGGACGGCGCGCCTGGCGCTGCGAAGCTTGCAGTTCTGGCTTTTGTTCATCGCGCGCATCGCGGCGGCGGCTGGCACCACCGTGATCGTCACCCATCAGGTGGCGCACGTGGTCGATGTCGGCTTCAGCAAGCTTTTGTCCGCTTCGATCTTCGGTCTGGCGGGCGTGACCAGCAGCTTCGGCCGGGTGATCTTCGGCTTCATCGCCGATCGGCTGTCCAAACCGGCGGCTTACACGCTCAACATCGCCATGACCGTGGTCGGCGTCGGCGCGTTGATGATCCTGCGCGATCCAAGCCAGGCCTGGCTGCTCTACGTGTACGTGATTTTTTTCGGCATCGGCTTCGGCTCGCGCGCGGTGATTTTCTCGGCGCTCACCGCCGATATTTTTTCCGGCAAGGGCTTCGGCTCGATCCTCGGCTACTCGACCGTCGCGGTCGGCGTCGGCGGCGCGCTCGGCTCGTGGCTGGGCGGCGCGTTTTACGACTGGACCGGCAGTTATCTGGTTTCCTTCGCGCTCTCGGCGATCGTCCTGTCGGTTTCCGACGTTTGCATCTGGCTCTCCGCGGTGCCCGCCGTAGCCGATTACGACAAGCGCCTCTGGGCCGGCAGTCCGAAATAGTTCTTTCAGCTTGAGCGCACGGTCGCGGCGCCGGATGAAGGCACGCGCGCGCGGGGCGCCCTGCGGTCCTTAAACTTGAGGGCGCGGCGATAAGCTGTTAGCGTGGATGCTGCGGCGATTATCTTTATGGACGCACGGCTGCGCGAAGGCATTCGTCTGTTCAACGAGCGGAGATTCTTCGAATCCCACGAAATTCTGGAGCCCTTCTATCAGGAGACCGAGGACGAGAATAAGCCGTTTCTCGAAGGCTTGATCCAACTCGCCGCGGCGTTTCGCATGTACACCGAGTTCGGCGAGACCCAGGGCCCGGTGCGGATGATTCACCAGGCGCTGATCCGTTTCGAGAATTATCGGCCGAGCTTTCTGCAGATTCAGGTCGAGAGACTCAGCCGCGCCGCCGAAGCGTGGGCAGAGGCGGCGCAAAACAAGGCGGCCGACCTGGCGGCGAACATTCCGAAAATTCAGACGCAACGATTCAATTTCTTTTCATGACCGAGAGCGCGTTCATTCCACAGCTCGAGCATTTTCTCCAGGGCGGTTGGACCGGCAGCAAGCGGGTGCAGGGGATTCAGGGCGGCGCGCGCGCGTTCGTGCTGGCTTTGGCGGCCAATCGCCTCCAGCGGCCGATGCTCGTCGTGTGCGCCGGCGCGAGCGCCGCGGAGAATTTTTACCACGACCTCGATTTTTTTCTCGGCGAGGAGATGTCCCGGGAGCCGCTGCGCCGGCGCGCGCATCTGTTTCCCTCCTGGGAAGTCCTGCCGTTCGAAAATCTCTCGCCCCATCCGGACAACCTCGCCGGGCGGCTGGAAGGTCTCTATCGATTGATCGAAGCGCCGGCGCCGATCCTGATCGCCACGCCGGCGGCGCTGATGCAGAAAGTCATCGCCCGCGAGGCGCTCAAACGATCCTATCTTTACCTGGTCGCCGGCCAGGATCTGGCGCGCGAGTCGCTGCTCGAGCATCTGGTTCAATGGGGCTTTCAAAACGTGCCTCTGGTGGAGGAGCGCGGCGATTTCAGCGCGCGCGGCGGCATCGTCGATCTGTTTCCGCCGGGTTACGAGCGGCCGCTGCGCCTGGAATTCGACGGCGACCGGCTGGAATCGATGCGCGAGTTCAACCCCGCCACCCAGCGCTCGGCCCAGGCGCATGAAGAATTCGTGCTGTTGCCGATGAAGGATTTTTCGCTCAAGCACGGCGATCTCGAAGGCGTGATCCGGCGGCTGGATCAGCGCGCCCTCGAGCTCGACGTCGATCGGCGCGAGAAAAAAAATCAGCTCGAGTCGGTGCGCGCCGGCATTCCTTTCCCCGGCATCGAGTTTCTCGTGCCCTACTTCGCCGGCCCATTGACCCCGGTATTCTCGTACCTGCCCAAAGACACGCTGGTCTGGCTCGACGGCGCGGACCGGGTCGAGGCCGAAGCCGAGCGCTTCGGCCGCCTCGCCTGGGAGCGCCATCAGGCGGCGCAGGAAGAGCGCCGGCTGATCGCGCCGCTCGAGGCGCTCTATCTCAACGAGCAAGAATGGCGCGCGGCGCTCGAACCGTTCGCGCAGGTTCACGGCGAGTCGCTGACGGTGCTGGAGCGCTCGCCCCAGTCGACTTTTACGATCGAGTCGTTCCTCACCAGCGACGTGCGCCTGGATACGGCGCTGCACGGCAAAGAAGCGTCGCTGGCGCCTCTGGCGGAGCGCTTGAAAAATTGGCAGGGGCAGAAAGTCCTATTCGTGGCGCCGACCCGCGCCGATGCGGCGCGGCTGAGCGAGCTGCTCGCCAACTACAACCTGTCCGTGCCGGTGCTGGAGGGATCGTTCGCTGCGCTCGCGGCGCGCGCGGAAGTGACCGCGGCGATCCTCGTCGGTCATCTCAATCAGGGATTTCGCCTGCCGGAAGCGCGGCTGGCGGTGGTCACCTTCGACGAGATCTTCGGCACGCGCAAGCGCCAGCCGGCGGCTTCCGCGAAGAAGCATCCCAGCCATTTTCTCACCAGCCTGAGCGAGCTCAAGCAGGACGACTTCGTGGTCCACCTGGACCACGGCATCGGCGTTTATCGCGGCCTCCGATTCATGAAAGTCGCCGGCATCGAAGGCGAGTTTCTCCATCTGGAATACGAAGGCGGCGACCGGCTCTATCTGCCGGTGGACCGCATCAACATGGTGCAGAAATACATCGGCGGCGACGGCGCCGCGCCCGCCCTCGATCGCCTGGGCGGCACGGCCTGGGAAAAGGTCAAAGCCAAAGCGCGTAAATCGATTTTCGCCATGGCGGAAGAGCTGATCCAGCTTTACGCGCTGCGCGAGGCGCGCGCCGGCACGGCGTTCGCGCCGCCGGATTCCATGTACAAGGAATTCGAAGCGGCGTTCGAGTACGAGGAGACGCCCGACCAGCAGCGCGCCATCGATGAAACGCTCGCCGGCATGCAGAACTCCAGGCCGATGGACCGGCTGATCTGCGGCGACGTCGGTTACGGCAAGACCGAGGTCGCCATGCGCGCCGCGTTTCTCGCCGTGGAGGGCGGCAAGCAGGTGGCGGTGCTGGCGCCGACGACGATTCTCGCGCAGCAGCACTTGCAGACTTTTCGCCAGCGCTTCCGCAATCATCCGGTGCGCATCGAGATGGTGAGCCGTTTTCTCACGGCCCGGGAAACCAATCAGATTCTCCAGGACGCGGCGCAGGGCAAAGTCGACATCGTCATCGGCACCCACCGGCTGCTGCAGAAAGACGTCGAGTTCAAGGACCTCGGCCTGGTGATCGTCGACGAGGAGCATCGCTTCGGCGTGGCGCACAAGGAGCGGTTGAAAAAGCTGCGCCAGCTGGTCGATGTGTTGAGCCTGACGGCGACGCCGATCCCGCGCACGCTGCACATGTCGCTGGTCGGCATCCGCGATCTGAGCATCATCGAGACGCCGCCGGTGGATCGCCTGGCGATTCAAACCTACGTGACCCGCTACGACGAGCGGTTGATCCGCGACGCGGTGCTGCGCGAGCTCGAGCGCGGCGGCCAGGTTTTTTTTCTGCACAACCGGGTCGAGACCATCGAGCGGCTCGCGCTCAAGCTCGGGGATCTGATTCCGGAAGCCAGGATCGCGGTGGCGCACGGCCAGATGCGGCCCAAGGATCTGGAAAAAGTCATGCTCGATTTTCTCGACAACAAGACTCAAGTCCTGGTTTGCTCGGCGATCATCGAATCGGGCCTCGACTTTCCCAACGCCAACACGATCATCATCAACCGCGCCGACAAGTTCGGCCTGGCGCAGCTCTATCAACTGCGCGGCCGAGTCGGCCGCTCGCACCGCCACGCCTACGCCTACCTGCTCATCCCCGGCGAGAAAGCGATCACGCCCGACGCCGAGAAGCGGCTCCGCGCATTGCAGGAAATCGACGGGCTCGGCGGCGGCTTCAAGCTCGCGCTGCACGATCTGGAAATCCGCGGCGCGGGCAACCTGCTGGGCGACCAGCAATCGGGGCAGATCACCGCCGTGGGTTTCGAGCTCTACACCGAGATGATGGAGAAGGCGATTCAGGAATTGAAAGGCGAGGAGGTGCTGCCGGAAGTCGATCCGGAAATCCGCCTGGGCATCTCGGCCTATTTTCCCGACACTTATATTCCCGACGCCAACCAGCGGCTTTATTTCTACAAACGGCTGGCGAGCCTGCGCAGCCCGGCGGAGCTCGACGAATTAAAAGCGGAAATCCAGGACCGCTTCGGTCCCTACGGCGAGCCCGTGGAAAATCTTTTTCTGGTGATGAATCTGCGGCGCGAGCTGAAACGCTTTCTGGTCCAGCAAATCAGCGTGTCGGACGGCAAGGTGTTTCTGCTCTTTCATCCCGAATCGCCGGTCAAGGTCGAGAAGCTTCTGGAGCTGATCCGCAAGCAAAAAAGCCGCTTCCGCCTGGCGCCCGACGGCCGGCTCTCGTTCACGCCGCGGTCCCTCGAGTGGGAACCGCTGATGGCAGAAATCGCCGAGCTGCTGGGCTCGATTCACGACAGGCCGGCGCCGGAAGCTAAACTCCAACCGGCGCCGCTGCCGGCGTGAACGATCGAGTTTGGTTTTTAAATTCGACTGTGCTAGCTCTTAGAAGTCGCCGGACCCGGTCGTTATTCGGAGAACCGATGGTGAGGCAAGCCCAAATCGCGATCCTGTCCTGTCTGCTGTTTCTCGCTCCATCTTTATCCGGTGCCGCCGTGGTCGAGCAGTTGATCGTCGTCATCAACGGCGAGCCCTACACCACTTCCAGCGTCGACAGCTACGCGAAAAGCAAAATGGGCCGCGGTTTCCCCACCGGCAACCTCGACCCGATCAACGCCGCCGACCGCGAAACCCTGGAGCAGTTCATCACCGACAAGCTGATGGAGGCCGAAGTTCGCGAAGCCGGCATCACCATCACCGACGACGAGGTCAATCGCTATATCGAGCAGGTCAAGCAGAACAACCACCTCTCGGACGACGATCTGAAAGCCGCGCTGGCGCGCGAAGGCCAGACCCTGGCGAGCTACAAAACCTCGGTCAAGGCCGAGATGGAAAAAAGCGAGATCATCGACCGCCAGGTGAAACGCAAAGTCAGCGTCAGCGACGAAGACGTGGAGCGCTACTACAAGCTCAACGCAAAGAAATACCGGCTCAACGATCGCGCGCGCATCCGGCATATTTTACTGCCGCTGAAGGAGGACGCGCCGGCGGAAGCGGTGCAGCGCGAAAGCGCGAAAGCGCGCGAGCTTTACGACAAGATCAAAGCCGGCGCCGATTTCGCGCAGCTCGCGCAGGAATATTCCGAAGGCGCCGGGCGCGCCGCGGGCGGCGACATCGGCTGGGTGAGCCGCGGCACCCTGATCGCGGGCATCGAGGAAGTCGCTTTCGAAAAACTCCAGGTGGGCCAGGTGAGCGAGCCGTTTCGCACCACCATGGGCATTCACATCGTCAAGCTCGAAGGACGCGAAGCCGGCGCCGTGCAGCCGCTCTCCGCGGTGGCGCCCAAGATCAAAGACGAGCTGCTCAACAAAGCGCTCGAGGAACGCTTCGCGAAATGGCTAAAAACCGATTTGAGGCGCAAAAACCGGGTCGATGTCAAAGTCGCCGGCGTGGTGTTCAAGCCGGAGGATTCGAAGGAATCGACCTTGAATTCCCTGGCGGCCAATTCCAGCCGCTCGACCCGGCGCCAGCCCGAGCGCACCTTCATGAGTTATCTGAATCCGTTTTCTTACATCGTCAAAGAAACGCCGTTCGAAGACGAAGATCCCAAGAGCCCGCTCGCCGGCAGGAGCGTGGTCACCGTTCTGGGCGTGCCGGTCGGCACCACCGATGCCGTCGAAGATGCGCCGGACGTTTTGAACCCGCCACCGCCGCCTGCCGAAAAAGGCACGATGTCGAAAGTTCTCGATTCTCTCAATCCTTTTTCTTCGAAAAAACCCTGATCGCTTCTTGTCAGCGTCCGCGCCAGCGCCGATAATAAGCCAAGCTTTCACGCGATTCAGCAGAAAAATGTCCACCAAACCGATCATCGCCGTTACCATGGGCGATCCGGCGGGCATCGGTCCGGAAATTGTTCTCAAGGCCTTGGCCGATCCTGCGGTGCAGCGCGCCGCCCAGCCGCTGGTGCTGGGCGATTGGGGAGTGCTCCGGCGCGCCGCGCGCCGGCTGAAACGAAATCCGCGGCTCATTCTCTGGCGGCCGAACCAACCGCTCTTGCGGCTCTTCGAGCAGCGCGGCGCCGCCGTGGTCTGTTCTTTGTCGGCGCTGTCGGCGAAGGATTCGCGGCCGGGCGTGGGCTCGAAGCCGGCGGGCCACGGCGCCTACAGCTACATCCGCGTGGCCGCCAAGCTCGCGCTTTCGAAAGCCGCGGACGCCATCGCCACGGCGCCGATCAGCAAGAGCAGTCTGATCGACGCGGGCTACGATTATCCCGGCCACACCGAGCTGCTCGCCGAGCTCAGCGGCACCGCCGAATGCCGCATGATGCTGATCGGCGCCAGACTTCGGGTCGTGCCCGTGACCGGACACATTCCGTTCACGCAGGTGGCGCGCCGGCTGACTCGGGAAAATATTCAGGCCACGCTAGCGCTCACCGATCAGAGCCTGAAGAATTTTTTCGCGATCCGCCGCCCGCGCATCGCCGTGGCGGCGCTCAATCCCCACGGCGGCGAGCGGGGAATCTTCGGCGATGAGGAAATCAAGACCATCACGCCCGCGGTCAAAGCGGCGCAGCAAGACGGCATCGCCGCCTTCGGCCCTTTTCCGGCCGACAGTTTGTTTCATCACGCGGCGCGCGGCGATTACGACGCGGTGGTCTGCATGTATCACGACCAGGGGCTGATTCCTTTGAAGCTGCACCATTTTTTCGGCGGCGTGGCGTTGACGTTGGGCCCGCCGTTCATTCGCACCTCGGTGGATCACGGCACGGCCTACGACATCGCCGGTAAAGGCAAGGCCGATGCAAGCAGCATGAAGGAGGCGATTCTGCTGGCGGCGCGCCTCGCGCGCCTGAGCACGAACCGGAGGCAGGGATGAATCCATCGGTGTTTCGCGAGTACGACATCCGCGGCCTGGCGGAAAAAGATTTCGACAAGGATTTTGCTTTGCTGCTCGGCAAAGTGCACGGCACGGCGGTGGCGGAAAAGGGCGGCACACGGGTGGCCGTGGGGCGCGACTGCCGCGCCACCTCCGATCCCTACGCCGAAGCGGTGATCGCCGGGCTGGTTTCGGCGGGGCTGAGCGTGTACGACATCGGCGTCTGCCCGACGCCGCTCCTGTATTTTTCCCTGTTTCATCTCGACCTCGACGGCGGCATCCAGATTACCGCGAGCCACAATCCGTCCGAATACAACGGCTTCAAGATATGCCTCGGCAAGGACACGCTTTACGGCGAGCAGATCCAGCAGATCCGCGCCAGGATGGAGCGGCGCGATTTTCGCGAAAGGCCCGGCGGCAAAGCAAAGCGCTATGAGATCGTGCCGCCCTATCACCGGCAATTGCTCGACGACGTGCCCAGGCTCGCGCGGCCGTTGCAAGTCGTCATCGACGCCGGCAGCGGCGTGGGCGGACCGGTGGCGCCGCCGATTTTCAAAAAGCTCGGCTGCCGGGTCTGGGAAATCGCCTGCACGCCGGACGCGAATTTTCCGTTTCATCATCCCGACCCGACGGTGCCGGAAAATCTCGAGATGCTGATCGCCAAGGTGAAACAGGAGAAAGCCGATCTCGGCATCGCCTACGACGGCGACGCGGATCGGATCGGCGCGGTGGACGAAAGCGGCAGGATTCTCTGGGGCGATGAGTTGCTGGTGCTGTTTGCCCGCGACGTGCTCGCGCGCAATCCGGGCGCCGTGATCATTTCGGAAGTGAAGTGCTCGCAGCGGCTCTACGACGACATCGGCGCGCGGGGCGGGCGGGCGATCATGTGGAAGGCGGGCCACTCGCTGCTCAAAGCCAAAATGAAAGAGACCGGGGCGCTGCTTGCCGGCGAGATGAGCGGCCACATGTTTTTCAAAGAACGCTATTTCGGCTACGACGACGCGATCTACGCTTCGCTGCGCCTGCTCGAGATCCTCGCCAACTCGGGAAAACCGTTATCGGCTCTGCTCGCCGATCTGCCGCCGAGCGTGTCGACCCCGGAAATCCGCGTGGATTGCCCCGACGACAAGAAGTTCGCCATCGCAGCCAGAGCCACGGAATATTTTCGCCGCCATTACGACGTCATCGACGTGGACGGCGTGCGCGTGCGCTTTGCCGAGGGTTGGGGTTTGATTCGCGCGTCGAATACCCAGCCGGCGCTGGTGCTGCGCTTCGAGGCGACGACGCCGGCCAAGCTCGACGAATACCGCGCGCTGATCGAGGGCAAGCTCGCCGAATTGCAGGCCTAGCGCTTTCAGCCTGGCGGATTTCTCGGATGCGGCACAACGGGCAGCGCTTTGTGGCGATGTAGAAAATGGCGGGTCAGATCGTCGTTCGCGGCGCGCGGGTCCACAACTTAAAAAACATCGATCTCGAAATCCCGCGCGATCGCCTGGTCGTTATCACCGGCGTGTCCGGCTCGGGCAAATCCTCGCTCGCTTTCGATACGCTCTACGCCGAGGGGCGGCGCCGCTACCTCGAATCGCTCGGCGCCGACGCGCGGCAACTCTTACAACAGGTCGAAAAACCCGACGTGGACAGCATCGACGGGTTGTCGCCGACGATCGCGATCCAGCAAAAGCCCGGCCTGGCCACGCCGCGCTCCACCGTCGGCACGATCACCGGCATCTACGATTTTCTTCGGCTGCTCTACGCGCGCGTCGGCGAAGTGAGCTGCGCGCGCTGCGGGCAGCCGATCCGAACGCACAGCATCGAGCAGATCGTTGATGAGCTGCTCGCGCTTCCCGCCGACACGCGCCTGATCGTGCTCGCGCCGCTGGCGACGGGCGCGGGCCCGGCACTGCAAGAAATGGCGCGCCAAGGGTTTACCCGGGTGATGGCCGACGGGCGGATCGTCGAGCTTGACGGCGAGGGCGCCCTCGAAATCGGCCGCGCCAGCCAGCTCGATCTGGTGATCGACCGGCTGGCGCTGCGCGAAGGGATTCGCAAACGGCTCGCGGAAGCCGTCGAGATCGCCGCGCGCCGCGGCGATCAGATCGTCAAAATCTGGCTGCCGTCGGAATCGGGCGGCGGGCGGGCGATGCTCTTTACGTCCAAATCGGTCTGCGTCCACTGCGGCACGCCCGCGCCCGAAATCACGCCGGCGCTGTTTTCGTTCAACAGCCCCGAAGGCGCGTGTCCGCGCTGCAACGGCCTGGGCGAGATCGTCGAAGGCGGTAAGCGCGCCAGGGGCGCCGTCGCGGGTGCCTGTCCGGAGTGCGGCGGCACGCGGTTAAAAAAAACCAGCCGCGCGGTGCATCTGGGCGGCCGCGACATCGCGGCCATCGCCGGTCTGCCGATGCGCGCGGCGTCCGCGTGGCTGCGCGGCCTTTGTTTCGCGCCGGGGCGGCAAACGGTCGGCGCAAAGATCGTCGAGGAGATCGCCGAACGCTTGGCCGTCGCGGCGCGGCTCGGTCTGGATTATTTGAGCCTCGATCGTTCCTCGGCCACGCTTTCCGGCGGCGAGCTTCAGCGCGTGCGTCTGGCGACGCAAATCGGCTCGGGTATGGCCGGCGTGCTCTACGTTCTCGACGAGCCGAGCCTGGGGCTGCACCAGAAGGACAACGCGCGGCTTCTCGATCTGCTGAAACAAATGCGCGACGCCGGCAATTCCGTGATCGTCGTCGAGCACGATCCCGAAGCCATGCGCGCGGCGGATTATCTGATCGATCTCGGGCCCGGCGCGGGAGAGCTCGGCGGCGCGGTGATCGCGCGCGGCACGCCGGCGGAAATTCTCCGCGATAAAAATTCACTCACGGGCCGGTATCTCTCCGGCGCCGAGAAAATTCCGCTGCCTGCCGGCCGGCGCCGCGGCTCGGGTCAATTTCTGACGATCGAAAATGCCCGGGCGCGGAACCTCAAAAACCTCACCGTGGAAATTCCCCTGGGCGCGATGACCTGCGTGACCGGCGTGTCCGGCGCGGGCAAAAGCACCTTGATCATGGAAGTGCTTTTCCGCGGCCTGCAGGCGCGTTTGCAGCGCGCGAAAGATCATCCGGCCGGCGCGGAAATCGCCGGGTGGAAGCCCTTGGACCGGGTCATCGGCGTCGATCAAGACCCCATCGGCCGCAGCCCGCGCTCGAACCCGGCGACCTACACCGGAATTTACGATCACCTGCGCGATTTTTTTGCCCAGCTGCCGGAAGCGCGCGTGCGCGGCTACAAGGCCGAGCGATTTTCCTTCAACCTCGCCGGCGGACGGTGCGAAGCCTGCGCCGGCGAGGGCGTGACCCGGGTGGAGATGCATTGGATCCCCGATCTCTTCGTCACCTGTCCGGTGTGCAATGGCCGGCGCTACAATCGCGAGACGCTCGACGTGAAATACAAGGGGCTGAGCATCGCCGACGTGCTCGATTTGACCGTCGATCGCGCGCTCGAGCTGCTCGGCCACCTTGCGCCGGTCCAGGACCGCTTGCGCACCCTGCGCGAGGTCGGGCTCGGCTATTTGCGCCTCGGCCAACCGGCGACGACTCTTGCCGGCGGCGAAGCGCAGCGGATAAAACTCGCGCGCGAGCTTGCGCGCCGATCGACCGGCAAGTCGCTCTACGTTCTCGACGAGCCGACCGCCGGGCTTCATTTCGACGACGTGAAGAAACTTCTCGAGCTGCTCGGCCGTCTAACCGATCTGGGCAACACGGTGATCGCCATCGAGCACAACCTCGAGGTTATCAGAAGCGCGGATCACGTCATCGATCTCGGGCCGGGGAGCGGTGCGGAGGGCGGGGAGGTGATCGCGAGCGGCACGCCGGAGGAAATCGCCTCCAACCCGCGATCTGCCACCGGCGCTTTCCTGCAGCCGCTTCTGGCTTCGGCTTGAGCCGGGCGCTTGCCGAAATTTTATCGATATTTCAAATGCTTAAATTGTTTCAACTTCAGGTTGACTCGGCTGGCGATATTGGTTAGTTTTATATCAGACCTAATTGGTCTGTAATTGCTTGTCTTTATGAATACTTCCACGCCGATTTATCTTGACAACAACGCCACCACGGCGGTCGATCCACGCGTGCTCGATGCGATGCTGCCCTATTTCACCGAGCGTTTCGGCAACGCGGCGAGCAAGAATCATGCGTTCGGGTGGGAGGCCGAGGCCGCGGTGGATACTGCGCGCGAGCAGGTGGCGCGGCTGATCGGGGCGTCGTCGCCGCGCGAAATCGTTTTCACCAGCGGCGCGACCGAATCGGACAACCTGGCGATCAAGGGCGTGGCGCACGCTTATCGCGACAAGGGCAACCACATCGTCACCTGCGTGACCGAGCACAAGGCGGTGCTCGACAGTTGCAAGGCGCTCGAGAAGAGCGGCTTCGAGGTGAGCTATCTTGCTGTTAACGGCGCCGGATTGATCGATCTCAGACAGCTGCGCGAGTGTTTGACCGACCGGACGATTTTGATTTCGATCATGGCCGCGAACAACGAGATCGGCACGCTGCAGCCGATCCGCGAGATCGGCCGGCTGGCCAAAGAAAAAAACATCATTTTTCACAGCGACGCGACCCAGGCCGTGGGCAAGGTGCCGATCCATGTCGACGAGCTGGGCATCGATCTGCTTTCGCTGACGGCGCACAAGATGTACGGCCCCAAAGGCGCCGGCGCGCTCTACGTGCGCGCGGCCAAGCCGCGGGTCAAACTCACGCCGCTGATCGACGGCGGCGGCCACGAGCGCGGTATGCGCTCGGGAACTCTGAACGTTCCCGGCATTGTCGGCCTGGGCAAGGCCGCCGAGCTGGCGCGCCAGGAAATGGGCGCCGAAGGCGAGCGGCTGATCGCGCTGCGCGAGCGCTTGAAAGCGGGTTTGCTGGCGCGGCTCGACGACGTTCGCATCAACGGCGACCCGGTGCAGCGCCTGCCCGGGAACCTCAACATGAGTTTCGCGTACGTCGAAGGCGAGTCGCTGATGATGGGGTTGAAAGAAATCGCCGTATCCAGCGGCTCGGCCTGCACCTCGGCGAGCCTCGAGCCGTCGTACGTGCTGAAGGCCATCGGCCTGGAAGATTCGCTGGCGCACGCTTCGATTCGCTTCGGTCTGGGGCGCTTCAATACGGCGGAAGAGATCGATTACACGATTCAGCGCGTGAGCGAGGAAGTGCGGCGGTTGCGCGACATTTCTCCGGCGTACAAGGCCAAAACCAAAGCAGAGCAGCGGCGGCCGGCGGAGCCGGCCGAGCGCGCGTCGTAATTTCGCGGGAGGAGAGATCATGGCGATGGGAGTGACCCTGACCGAGCGCGCCGCGGCGCGGATCAAGGAATTGATCGCCGCGGAAAGCCGCGAGGGGCAGGGGCTTCGGGTCAAAGTCGTCGGCGGCGGCTGCTCGGGGCTTCAGTACAAAGTGGATTTCGATGCGCCCAAGGCCACCGACAAAATTTTCGAAAAGGACGGAGCCAAGATCCTGGTCGATATGAAAAGCCTGCTCTATCTGAGCGGCACCGAGTTGGATTACAAAGACGAGCTGATGCAGTCGGGGTTCGTGTTTCAAAATCCCAACGTGAAAAAGTCCTGCGGCTGCGGCGCGTCGTTCACGGTGTGACGCGATGGGTAAGGAGCGATGAAAACTGCCACAAACACGGTCGAAGATCTCGCCCGGCGCGAATACAAGTACGGTTTTATCACCGACATCGAGCAGGACACGGTGCCGCCGGGTCTGAATGAGGACATCGTTCGCCTGATCTCGGGGAAAAAAGACGAGCCGGAGTTCATGCTCCAGTGGCGCCTCAAGGCGTACCGCCACTGGGCGAAGCTGGAAAAAGCCGAGGCCGAGCCCAAGTGGGCGATGGTGCATTATCCGCCGATCGATTATCAGGCGATCCGCTATTATTCGGCGCCGAAAAGCAAAGCAGACCGGCCCGGGAGCCTCGAGGAAGTCGATCCCGAATTGCTGAAGACCTATGAGAAGCTGGGAATTCCTCTCAAGGAGCAGGAGCAGCTCGCCGGTGTTGCCGTCGACGCAGTGTTCGACAGCGTCTCGGTGGCGACCACCTTCAAGGGCAAGCTCGCCGAGCTCGGGATTATTTTCTGCTCGTTTTCCGAAGCGGTGCACAATCATCCCGAGCTGGTCGAGAAATATCTGGGCTCGGTGGTGCCGTACACGGACAATTTTTTTGCCGCGCTCAATTCCGCGGTCTTCAGCGACGGGTCGTTCTGCTACATTCCCAAAGGCGTGCGCTGTCCGATGGAGCTTTCGACCTACTTTCGCATCAATGCCGCGGAGACCGGGCAGTTCGAGCGCACTTTGATTGTTGCCGACGAAGGCGCGACCGTGAGCTATCTCGAAGGCTGCACGGCGCCCATGCGCGATAAAAATCAGCTGCACGCCGCGGTCGTGGAACTGATCGCCCATCGCGACGCGCAGATCAAGTATTCCACGGTGCAAAACTGGTATCCCGGCGACGCCGAAGGCAAGGGCGGCATCTACAACTTCGTCACCAAGCGCGGCAAGTGCCTGGGCGAGCGCTCGAAAATCTCCTGGACGCAGGTGGAAACCGGCTCGGCGATCACCTGGAAGTACCCGAGCTGTATTTTGCAGGGCGACGACTCCGTCGGCGAGTTTTACTCCGTGGCGCTGACCAACAATTATCAGCAGGCCGACACCGGCACGAAGATGATCCATATCGGCAAGAACACCCGGAGCACGATCATCTCGAAAGGCATTTCCGCCGGCCATGGGCAGAATACCTATCGCGGCCTGGTGAAGATCCTGAAAGGCGCGGCGGGCGCGCGCAATTATTCCCAGTGCGACTCGCTTTTGCTGGGCGACAAATGCGGCGCGCACACGTTTCCCTATCTGGAAGTGCTCAACAATACCGCGCAGGTCGAGCACGAGGCTTCAACTTCGAAGATCGGCGAGGATCAGCTTTTTTACTGCCGCCAGCGCGGCATTTCCAGCGAAGACGCGGTCAACATGATCGTCAACGGCTTTTGCAAGCAAGTCTTCAAAGAATTGCCGATGGAGTTCGCCGTCGAGGCGCAGAAGCTGCTTGGCGTGAGCCTGGAGGGCAGCGTCGGCTAATTTTAGAGACCGGCAGTCAGAGGTCGGCAGCCGGTGCCGCAAAGCGGATTTTGAAAGCGATCATGGCGCAGGAAATTTACTTCGATAATAATGCGACGACCCGGGTGCTCCCGGAAGTCGTGGAAGCGATGCTGCCGTTTCTCGGCGAGCGCTACGGCAATCCGTCGAGCATCCATCGCTTCGGCAGCGAGGTCGGGCAAAAGATCGCGGCGGCGCGCGAGCAGGTGGCGGCGTTGATCGGCGCCGCCGACCCGATCGAGGTGATCTTTACCAGTTGCGGCACTGAAGGCGACAACGCGGCAATCCGCGGCCTGCTCGAAGCCCGGCCCGGCAAGCGCCACATCGTGACCACTCAGGTCGAGCACCCCGCGGTCCTGGGTTTGTGCCAGCATCTGGAGAAAAAAGGCTATCGCGTCACCTGGCTCGGCGTCGATCCCGACGGAGCCCTGGATCTGGCCGAATTGCGCGCGGCGCTCGACGACGACACGGCGCTGGTCTCGGTCATGTGGGCGAACAACGAAACCGGGGTGATCTTTCCGATTGAGAAAATCGCGGAGATCGTGCGCGCAAAAAACATCCCGCTCCACGTCGACGCGGTGCAGGCCGCCGGCAAGCTGCCGCTCCGAGTGAAAGAGCTGCCCATCGATCTGCTGACGATATCGGCGCACAAGTTTCACGCGCCCAAGGGAATCGGCGCGCTCTACGCGCGGCGCGGCCTGACTTTTTCGCCGTTCCTGATCGGCGGCCACCAGGAGCGCAACCGGCGCGCCGGCACCGAGAATGTCGCGTCGATCATCGGCATGGGCAAAGCGGCGGAGATCGCGCTCGAACGCCTGGGCGAGGACGAAGCGCGCATTCAGAAGCTGCGCGATCGGCTCGAGGCATTGGTGCTCCAATCGTGTCCCGGCAGCCGGGTGAACGGCGCAGGACAGCCGCGGCTGGCGAATACGACCAACATCAGCTTTCGCTATCTCGAAGGCGAATCGATCCTGGTGCTGCTCGACCAGCAGGGCATCTGCGCCTCGACCGGCTCGGCCTGCACGGCGGGGTCGTCGGAGCCCTCGCACGTGCTGCGCGCGATGAAAGTGCCGGCGGATTGGCTGCAAGGCGCGGTGCGCTTCAGCCTGAGCCGATTCAATACTCTGGATGAAATTCTCTACGTAAACGACAAAATGCCGGCGATCGTCCAACGGCTCGAGGGGCTTTCCGCCCTCGGGCGGCTGCGCCAGGCGCAGCCCGCGCCGGAGAATGCCGGCGCCAAGGTTGCGGCCAGAGGATAAGGTATGGGCTTGATGCAGATTTCCCGGCGGGTCGATTACGGTTTGCGCGCGGTGATTTATCTTTCGCAGCAGGAACCGGGGAAGAGTTGCGCCATTGGCGAGATCGCCGAGCGCCAGGGCGTGCCGCGAAAGTTTCTGGAAAAAATCATTCAGGACTTGATCCGCGCCGGCCTGCTCCAGTCCAAGCGCGGCTCCCTGGGCGGCTACAGCCTGGCGCGGCCCGCCGAGCGGATCACGTTTTACGACGTCATTGCCGCGATCGAGGGGCCGATCGCGATCAACGCGTGTCTGGAGCACGAGTCGAGCTGCGATCAGATTCCGCGCTGCACGATGATCGGAGTGTGGACCGAGCTGCAACGGGGCATCACCGAAGTTCTCACCCGGACGACGATCGCCGCCTTGCGGCAGCCAGCCTGCAAGGAATTGACGGGTTCTTCTCTTTCGAGCGCGGCTTGAGCGAATCAGGCCGCCCTCTAACGGGAGGTGACGACCATGGCTTACGAAACCGGATTGAGCCTGGAAGAGCGCGTGACTTCGCTGTTTCAGCCCGACACGCTGCTGCCGGAACAGTACCTCGACACCTACCGGCGCAAGCTCCATCTGGAACCGGAAAAGAAACTCATGCTGGCCATCCTCGAGGACGCCATCGCGTGCTACCAGAAATATCTCTTCGCCAGGGACTTCAAAGGCAAAGCGCTTTTCCAGGAGGCGGCGGAATGGATCCGCCCGGGAGCCGGCGAAGGCGTGTTTGCTTTCGACAGCGTCTGCGAGGCGCTGGGCTTGAATCCCGAGTACGTGCGGCGCGGGCTCGAGACCTGGAAGGAAAATTCCCGGGCGCAGCGCGCCCGGGCGAAAATTTATCAACTCAAGGCGCAGCCGCGAAAGCACAAACGCGCGGCGGCGCTGGCACGCCGGCCCCGAGCGCGGCTGCACCGCGCGGCGGGCCGCTGACCCGCTCTCCTTTCTTTTCCGGCCTTGCCCGGGGGCTGCGGTGTGCCCCGCTCTTTGTTTTGAGCGCCATTTGTTCTAATTAAATTCTCGTGAAGCGCGAAAATCCGCCTTTCCGAAAGAAGCGCAGATCGAAGCTGCGCGAGATCTTCGACAACTTTCGCTATCGTTGCGGCGAGCTTTCGGTGCGCGCTTCCGTCAGGTTCTTACCCTTCGTTCCGGCTCCGCTCACGTCGGTTTTTGTGCGCGTCATGGCGCGCATTACTTTTTTCTTCATGCGCGGCTATCGAACCCACATGGCGCTCAATGTGGCGGCTGTGCTGGGTCGGGAGATCCCGGACGCGAAGGAGCGCGAGCGCCTGGTCTGGCGCGCCTGGCTCAACTTCGCGGAAGGCGTGCTTGAAACGATCCGGGTGATGAGTTTTTCCCACGAACAAGTCTGCGCCACCGTGCGCCTCCGCGGCGAGGAACATTTGCGCAGCGCGCTGGCGCGGGGCAAGGGCGTGCTCGCCCTGAGCGCCCATCTCGGCAGCTTCACCATGATCGGCGCGCGCCTCGCCGCCGCCGGCTATCCGTTCAGTGTGGTCATCAAGCAGCCGCGCAACCAGCGCTTCGCCAAACTGATGGACGATTATCGCGCGCAGCTCGGCATTCACACCATTTCCGCCAAGCCGCGCCGTTTGGCCGTGCGCGGCATCCTCCAGGCGCTGCGCGAGAACCGCGTCGTGCTGATCATTGCCGATGAATTCCGCTCGGGCGATGTCCTGGTGGATTTCTTCGGCATGAAGGTTCCGGCGCCGCGCGGGCCGGCGACCCTGGCGCTGCGCACGGACGCGGCGACCTTGCCGATGTTCGCGGTGCGCCATTCGCCGGACCACGTGGCGCTTACCGTCGACCCGCCGATTGCGCCCGTGAGAGAAGACGATCTCGAAGCCAGCGTGGTCGCCACCACGGCGCTTTACACGCGGCGCATCGAGGCCGCGGTGCGGGCAAATCCCGAGCAATGGAACTGGATGGGGCTGCCGCGGCGCGACGGCAAGATGTCGCGGGCCGAAATGGCGCGCGCGGCGAAACGGTCGCGGCACACCGCGTCGCGGGACCAAGCCGCGATCGATGCCGATCGAGCGTCGCTGCGGGTCAAGTAGCGCCGAGCTTGGAATCGAAGCCCGGATTCAAAATCGCCTTTTTCTCGGTCGCTTCCAGATAACGGATAAAGCGGTATTTGTTTTCGATCTCATCGAGGCGCAGCGGCGGCAGATTTTTCGGCTGGCCGGGATCGACCTTGACCGCGAGCAGAGTCAGTTCGTTGCGTTGCCAGGCGGTGGCGAATTCTTTGCGAAACTCTTCCGGTGCGCGCACCCAGAGCGCGTGTTTGTAGCCGGCCCCCAGGGCGATGGCGACGGCATCGGAGCTGCGCGAGGCGGTGGCGGTGCCGCCCGAGGCTTCGTAGATTTCATTGTCGAACAGCAGATGAATGAGGTTCCCGGGATTTTGCCGCGCAATCGTCGGCAGTCCGCAGAGGTTCATCAGAAACGCGCCGTCGCCGTCGATGGCGATCACCTTGCGCGCGGGCAGCGCGATCGCCAGCCCGGCGGCGATCGACGAGACCAGCCCGAGGGTGCGGGTCTTGAGATTGCCCTCGCTCGGGCGCAGCGCCCACCATTCGCGCGCGCCCCAGCCGGTGCAGACCGCGAGCGCATCGCCGGCGTCGGCGGCAATCGTTTTCAGGTAATCGTAGCGCTGCATCAATTCACCCCGAGCACGCTTTTGGTCAGCAGCACGGCGACCGGCTTCTTGGCGTCGTCGGCGAGGATCTGCGCGCCGCGCAAAACCTCGTCGATCTCTTCGCGGCGGCGCAGCACGTAGGCGCGAAAACCCATGGCCGCGAGCACCGGCTCGGTCACCGAGCCCAGGGTGGTGAAGCCGCGGTCGCCCAGGTCGCCGGCGTAATAGATCAGCATCAGGAGCGGAATCTGGAACTGCAGCGAGGTCGTGGTGAGCGCGTTGCAGCTGTTGAGAAAGCCGGCGTTCTGCATGATGATCGCGGTTTTTTTTCCGGCCAGGTAGGCGCCGGCGCAGATGCCGATGCCCTCCTCCTCGCGGCAGAGCGGCACGTGCTTCAGCTCCGGGTCGCGCTCCACGGCGCGAATCACCTCGAGCATTTTTTCATCCGGCAAGGTGGCGACGAAATCGATGCCGGCCTGCTTCAATCCATGCACGATCGCGGCGGCGGATTCTTTCGCAGTGGGCGCATCCATAGGTGCTGGCTTTTCCCTGGCGTTCGAAATTACCGCTACAGCGAATCGAGCGGCGTTGTCAAGTTGAGCGCGCGCGCCGCGGCTCTCTTGACACATGCACGGCAGCTCCTATTATGGATCGCGCAATCTTTATGATCGAAAAAGAAGTCAAAGTCAGCGAGCAACATGTCTGGGTGGGCGTCGAAGACCGCCACGTCCATCTGGGATTGACCAATTACATTCAGGGCGCCCTCGGCGCGGTGATCTCCGTGGAGCTGCCCGACGTCGGCGATCTGATCGAGCGCGGGGAAATTTTTGCCGAGATCGAATCGGTGGCCACCGTCCACGAGGTGATCGCGCCGATTTCCGGCGTGGTGCTGACGGTCAATCCCCAGCTCGAGGAGCATCCCGCGATCATCAACGAAGATCCCTACAACGAGGGCTGGTTGGTCGAAGTGCGCTTGAAAAACGACGCCGAGCTCGAGCATCTCATGGACATGGACGAGTACTACCACTTCGTCTTCAAGGAGAAATCCTAGAGGGCGCGCGCCGCCCGGATCCTCGCCGCGATCGGGTCAACGGCCGGCCGGCGGGGCCGGCGCGGTTTCGCGCGCCGGCAGCTCCGGCGATGCGCGCTTTTCGCGGTTCGAAAAGCGATAGACGACCTCGCCGGGCTTGACCAGGTTCAGCTCTTCGCGCGCCATTTTTTCCAGGAAGGCATCGTCGCTGCGCAGTCGGGAAATGCGCTCGCGCAGGGCGGCGTTTTCTTTCTGCATGCGAAAATTCTGCTCGTCGAGGCGGCTTTTCTCGCCGCGCAGGCGCCACAGGTGGAGCGCGCCGCGCTCGCCCACCATCGTGTCCAGGGCGATCAGCACGATGAGAATGCCGAGCACATAGATCGGCCAGCGCTGCAGGGCGGAAGAGAGAAAGCGCATGATGCGATGCGTAGCAATATAGCATGTTTTATGGTTTGGTTTTAAATCGATAAACCTATCGCGGGGAGGACGACGATGAAAATTCAGCGGCTGCGGGCGCGCGAGGTGCTCGATTCCAGGGGCCAGCCGACCGTGGAAGTGGTCGTGGAGCTGAAAAACGGCGTGAGCGGCCGGGCCACCGTGCCGTCGGGCGCGTCCACGGGCGCGCACGAAGCCGTGGAGCTGCGCGACGGCGGCAAGCGCTATCTGGGCAAGGGCGTGGCGCGCGCGGTGGCGCACGTGAACGAAAAAATCGCGCCGCGGCTGCGCGGCAAGGAGGCCCGCGCCCAGGCCGAGATCGACCGCATCATGCTCGAGCTCGACGGCTCGCCCAACAAGGCCCGGCTCGGCGCCAACGCGATCCTCGGCGTGTCGCTCGCGGTGGCCCACGCGCAGGCCAACGCGCAGCGCCTGCCGCTGTTTCGCTATCTCGGCGGCGCGGCGGGCAAGACGCTCCCGGTGCCGATGCTGAACGTGGTGAACGGCGGGGCGCATGCCGACAACAACGTCGATGTGCAGGAGTTCATGATCGTCCCCTACGGCCTGAAGAGTTTCGCCGAGGCGCTGCGCGCCGCGGCGGAAATTTTTCAAACCCTGAAAAAAGTCCTGCATGACCGCTCGCTCTCGACCAGCGTGGGCGACGAAGGTGGCTTTGCGCCGCGGCTCAAAAGCAACGCCGAGGCGATCGAGCTTCTGCTCGAATCGATCACCCGCGCCGGCTATAGAACCGGAACCCAGGTGGCGCTCGCGCTCGACGTCGCTTCGAGCGAATTCTACGAGGACGGCCGCTACGTTTTCAAAAAATCCGACGGCCAGAGCCGCGGCCGCGACGAGATGGTGCGGCTTTACGAGGACTGGGTGCGGCAATATCCAATCCTTTCCATCGAGGACGGTTTTGCCGAGGACGACTGGGACGGCTGGCGGCTGATGAGCCAGACCCTGGGGAAAAAGATCCAACTGGTCGGCGACGATCTGTTCGTCACCAACAAAGTCCGCCTGCAGCAGGGCATCGATGCGGGCGTGGCCAACTCGATTCTCGTCAAAGTGAACCAGATCGGCTCGCTCACCGAGACGCTGGAAACCATGGCGCTGGCGAAAGCCGCGGGCTACACCACCGTCATGTCGCATCGCTCGGGCGAGACCGAGGACGTGAGCATCGCCGATCTCGCGGTGGCGACCAACGCCGGGCAGATCAAGACCGGCGCGCCGTGCCGCGGCGAGCGCACGGCCAAGTACAATCAGCTCCTGCGCATCGAAGAAGCGCTGGGCAAGCGCGCGGTGTATGCGGGAAAAAGCGCTTTTCGTGCCAGGCCCGGCCGCTGAGCGGATGCGCTCGGCGGCGCCGCCACGCCGGCGCGAAGCGATCGCCGAAAAGAGCGCGCGAGCGCAAGAGCTCGCGGCGCGGCTGGCGCGCGCGTACCCGCAAATCGAGTGCCCGCTGGCTCACGAGAACGCCTTTCAGCTGCTTGCCGCGGTGATCCTTTCCGCCCAGTGCACGGACGCGGCGGTGAACAAGGTCACGCCGGAGCTTTTCCGCCGTTTCCCGACGCCGTTGGCGCTGAGCCGCGCGCCGCTCGCGGCAATCGAATCGATCATCCGCACTCTCGGTCTGTTTCGCGCCAAGGCCCGATCGCTCAAACGCTGCGCCGAGCAATTGGTGCGGGAATTTGACGGCGTCGTGCCGGCGACGATGGCCGAGCTCACCCGGCTCGCCGGCGTCGGCCGCAAGACCGCCAACGTGATGCTCGGCCACGCTTTTAACACGCCCTGCATCGCCGTCGATACCCATTGCAAGCGGCTTGCGAATCGGCTCGGCCTTACGCGCCAACAGGATCCGGTGAAGATCGAAAGAGAGCTGGCGCGGCTGCTGCCGCCGGCGCAATGGACCGGCTTTTCCCACCGTCTGATTATTCACGGCCGGCGGATCTGTAACGCCCGCAAGCCCGCCTGCGCGCGCTGCGAGCTTGCGTCCTTGTGCCCGTCGAGCCAGGCTGAGCCCAAGTGATGCGCGGTCGGTTTGCGCCGGCTACGAATGAGTTCGCCTTCGCGGTGACGCGCTATTGCCCGCTCGGGTCGACGCCGACGGTTTCACCGCCGGTGGTGGGCTCGATGATGATGCCGCGCGCGACCAGGATCGGACGCGCTGCTTGTCGGATGCGCGGCAGTTGAGTTGCGAAAAGAATTCCGCCGACAGCGCAACCCGCCCCTCCCGTGGCGACCACCCAGGGCGCGCCGACCCGGTCGGCAAACCAGCCGGCGAGCAGGCTGCCGAAGGGCGCCATGCCGACGAGCATCATCGAGAAAAGACTCATCACGCGCCCGCGCATGGCGTCCTCGGCGAGCGTCTGCAGCGCGGTGTTGCTGGCGGCGATCAAAATCATCCAGCCCGCGCCCACGGCCGTGAGGATCAAAAGCGACAGCCAGAACGGTTTCGATAACGTGAATGCGATCAGCGCCAGGCCGAAACCCAGGGTCGCGATCGCGATCACCCGGCCCAGGCCGAGGATCGACTTGCGCCACGCGAGCGACAGCGCGCCGATCAGCGCTCCGAGCCCCACCGCGCCCATCATCAGGCCGAGGGCGTCGGCGCCGCTTTTATGAACGTCGGCGGCAAAGACCGGCATCAGCGTAATATAAGGCATGCCCAGAACGCCGACCACGCCGAGCAACAGCAAAACATCGCGGATCGGCGCGGTGGCAAAGGTGTAGCGGAGCCCGGCGGCGAGCGAGCGCCCGAGGGAAAGCTGCTTGGCGTCGGGTTTTTTCTCGCGCGCCAGCGTCATTTCGAGCAGCGCCACGATCACCGCCAGATAACTCACGGCGTTGATCAGAAAGCACGCGCCTTCGCCGACCTGGGCGACGACGATCCCGGCCACGGCGGGGCCGATGATGCGCGCCGCGTTGATCATCGAGGAATTGAGCGCGACGGCATTGGCCAGATCTTCGGCGGCCACCATTTTGTGCACCAGCGCCTGGCGCGCCGGCATGTCGAACGCGTTTACCAGCCCGAGCACGAAACCGAGCAAAATAATGTGCGCTGGCTGAATCCATCCCGACAGCGTGAGCGCCGCAAGGACCATCGCCTGACAAAGCGCAAGAGTTTGCGTCCATACAGCAACCCGATGGGCCGAGTAGCGATCGCTGACCACGCCGCCGATCGCTCCCAGCGCGAATACCGGGATCTGCGTGGCAAAGCCGACGAGTCCCAATAAGGTGGCCGAGCCGGTGAGCCGGTAAACCAGCCAGCTCTGCGCGACCTGCTGCATCCACGTGCCGCAGACCGACACCAGCTGGCCGGTCAGGTAAAGACGATAATTGCGGTGGCGCAGCGAACGCCACAGCGGTGATTCGACGAAAGATCGGTACATGGACTGAAAACCGGGGCGGCGGATCGTTCCATTATCCCATGCGCGCCGGCCAAAACGAAGCCGGCGGAGCGAAGCAAGCGAAAATAATGAAGGATGCCGAAGAAAAGAACGCTGAGCCGACTAAACCTTCGGTCAATTCAAGGCGGGCAATTCATCGACCCGGGCGATTTGCAGCGAATCTCTTTTGCCGCCGCGCATGCGCGTCATCTGCGCGTCGGCTTCGTACATCAGCTCGGCGAGCGTGCGCGGCGCCTTTGTGCACGCGACCGCGCTGATAAAAAACGTCAGCGGCTGGGAAAATTTTCGCCGCTCGTCGTTCAGGGCGTTCTGCACCCGCTGCAGGATCAGGCTCGCCGCATCCGAGCCGGCGTTGGGCAGGAGGATCGCGAACGAGGTGCCGCCCAGCCGGCCGACCAGGTCGGGCCGCGGCGCGTGCTGCTTGATCGTGTGCGCGATCGCGCACATCATCTGATCGCCCATCGGATAGCCGAAGCGGTGGTTGACCCACTTGAAGCCGCTGATGTCGATACAGGCGAGGGTCATGGGTTCGAGACCGAAGGCGCGGTCCATCTCTTTTGCGGTGAGCTGATAAAAAGCATGGCCGTTGGGCAGGCCGGTCAAAAAATCGTGGCTCGCCAATTTCGACAGCTCGTCGAGCTTGGCGCGCAATTGCGCCTGGGTGATCGCGAACAGCACAAAGACGCCGGTGCGCATCAAAAGATTCCAGTAGGCGATCCAGGCCGAAGAATAAGAACGGCCGCCCAGCAAATCGACGACGAACCACACCAGGGAAGCGAAAAACGCCAGATGAATGCCGACTCTTTTCGACACGAACCAGCTGCCGAAGAAAATCGGGATCAAATAGAGCAGCAAGAAGTGAATTTCAACGCCGGTCTGAAAATCGAGCCAACCGAGAAGAACCGTGAGCAGGACCGCGCCGACGATCAGGCTTTTCTGCGAGCGCCGTTCCACCAAGGCGGTGAGCCGCTGAAGGATGCGATAGCCGAGGGAGCGGTTTACCATCCGCGTCATTTTAAGGAAGAGGCCGTGCGCCGTCAAATAGAAATCTCCTATGATACCAATAGGCACCAGGCGCGGCTCGTGACCGGCCATAGAACTTTTGCGCCGACGCGCCGGCCGCTTTTCCGGTTGTTCGCGCGGCCAAACTCTGGTTAAATCCGCCCACCGTAACGCGGCCGGAAAAAGACAAGGAGGCCTTATGTCGCCGAACCTCTTTCGTGGTCGGCTGGCGCTCCGATGCGCGTGCCTGCTCGCCGCGCTCGCGTGCCCGGCCTTCGCTCAAGAAAATTTTTACAAAGGTAAAACCATCCGGCTCATCGTCGGGCTGGCGCCGGGCGGCGGCTTCGACACCTACGCGCGCGTGATCGCGCGCCACATCGCCAAGCACATTTCCGGCCATCCGATCACCGTGGTGGACAACATGCCGGGTGCGGCGAGCCTGCTCGCGGCCAACTACGTCTACAATGCGGCGAAGCCTGACGGCCTGACGCTCGGCAATTTCGTCGGCGGCTTGTCGTTTCAGCAGATGCTCGGCCTTCCCGGCGTCGAGTTCGACGCGCGCAAGTTTGAGTTTATCGGCGTGCCGGCGACCGACAACTTCATGATCGGCGTCGCCAAATCCACCGGCATCACCAGCGTCGAGCAATGGAAGGCCTCGGGCACCGTGATCAAGATCGGCGGCGTGGCGCCGGGCGGCGGCACCGACGATATTCCGAAAGTGCTGAAAGCGACGCTGGGCCTGCCGCTGCAGCTCGTCTCCGGCTACAAAGGCACCGGCCCGGTGCGCCTGGCGTTCAACGCCGGCGAAGTTCAGGGCGCGTGCAATTCGCTGGAATCGTTCAAGGCCACCTGGCGCGCCGAGATGGAGCGCGGCGACGTGGTGCTGCTCGTGCAGGGGAATTTAAAGCCGCATCCCGAGGTGCCCAACGTGCCGTGGGCGGTGGATCTCGCGAAAACGGAGGAGGCGAAAAAATTGATTCTCACCTCCGCGCGGGTCAACGGCCTGCTCAATCGCTTCTACGTGCTGCCGCCGCGGACGCCGAAAGACCGCGTCATGCTTTTGCGCAAGGCGTTCCTGGACACCATGAAAGATCCGGAATTCCTCGCCGATACGCAGAAGGCCAAGCTCGACCTCGACCCGGTCGACGGCGCAGAAATCGAAAAGCAGGTACGAGAGCTCTTCAATCTCGAGCCGGCGCTGGTGGCGAAGATGAAAGAAATATTGAAATAGCGCTGCCGCTCCGCGTGCCGGAAAATTTTCTTCAGCGGGCCGATTTGGTTTCGTCGTTGCGCACATCCCCTGCCGAGCGCAGGCGATACGCCTGACCCGCCGGCGCCCGTCTAGCGAAACGCCGGCATGACTTCGGCGGCGAACAGGCGCATGGATTTCATAATCTCGGCGTGCGCGATGCCGCCGAAATTGAACGTCGTGGTGAGCGTGTCGAAAGAGTAGTGCTTCATGGCGTTGCGGATGTTTTGAATGCACTGCTCGGGATTGCCGTAATTGTTTCTGCCGGTGGCGAGCATCATTTCCCAGTCGTAATCCGCCGGCGGCGCGGTGAGCGAGCGCCGGCCGATGCGCGAGATTTCGTCGTAGCGTTTTACCGCGGCCATGGCGGTGGCGCGCGCCCGCTGCGCGTTCTCGTGCACGTGGGTGCGCACGTGAAACTGGCAATGCCGCGTGGCGGGATCGAAGCCGGCTTCCATCAAGGCGCGCTTCCAGGCTTCGACGCCGGCGCGGACTTTTTCCGGCGGGTGCGGATGGCCGACGGTCATGATGTGGTAGCCCCGCCGACCGGCCCAGCCGAGGCCCTCGGCGGACGTGCCGGCCACCCAGATCGGCGGGTGCGGCTGCTGCATCGGCCGCGGGTACAACGTGAGCGGATCGAATTTCCAGAACTCCCCGTTGTGGCCGCTGCGCTCGTTGCCCCAGGCTTGCAAGATCACTTCGACCGCTTCGTGCAGCCGCTCGCGATCGTTTTCGCGAGTGACGCCGAAAACTTTGTAATCCATTTCCGTGTTGCCCGAGCCGATGCCGAATTCGAGCCGGCCGCCCGAGATCGCGTCCACCATCGCGTAGTCTTCGGCGCTGTGCAGGGGGTGGCGCAGCGGCAGGATCGCGATGCACGGGCCCAGGCGGATTTTGCTGGTGCGCGCCGCGGCGGCGGCGAGCAGCACCGCCGGGTTGGCGACCAGCCCGCCGTAGCCGAGAAAATGATGCTCGTTGAACAGGAAGCATTCCCAGCCGAGCTCCTCGGCCAATTCCACCTGCTCGAGCAGCTGGCGGTAGTAAACGTCGTAGGGCGGGTCGGTGTCAGGAAAGTAAGTCGTCAGCACATTGATGAAAAAGCGCATGGCGATGGGTTCTCCAGAGGTGTGCCGGCGCGGTCGGAGCCCGGTGGCGGCGCGACAGCCCGCAAAGTAATCGAGGCCGCGCGACGCTGTCAAACGCCGGCCGTTGCAGGGGCCGCGCGCGGTTGACATTTGATCGTAGTTGCAATATATTTGCAACTGTAATGAAAACGCGAAAGGAGAAACGCCCATGACCGGCACGGCCACGGGGGAGCGCCACGACGGAGAGACGATCGAAGGCCTGTTCCAGCCCGACATCCTGGCGCCGGCGCAGTATTTTGAAGGGTTTAAAAAGGAGCAGGCGCGGGCGCCGGAGCGCGACCTGGTGCTGGCGATCCTCGAGGACGCGGTGTTGTCTTTTCAGAGGTATCTCAAATCCAGCCGCGAGAAGGAGCGGCACATCTTTACCGACGCCGAGGAGTGGTTTCTGAGCGACGACCGCGACTGGGTATTTTCTTTTCTCAACGTTTGCGATTTTCTCGGCCTGGACGCGGAATTTCTGCGCAAGGGGCTTTTTCGCTGGAAGGAGGCGGCGCTCAGCGGCGCGGGCGGGGAAATTCCGGAATCGACCGGCGCGGGCGAGGACGCTTCAGGCACGATGCGCGCCAGGCACGCAGACGAGCCGGATCGGCGCCGCCGGCATTGCGGCGGATGGCGACCCGAGAGCCCACAGCGGCGGCGCGCGCGACAGGCGCGCGGTCGATCGCTCGGGCTGGTGCGAAAAAAAATGCGGGGACTTTAAGCGCCCGCCCGCGGCCCCTCTGGGGCGGCGAGCGGCTGTATCGTCCGGGCGAATGTGTTAGGAATGGCACGATAGGGAACGACGCCGCGCTCTTCCGGGAATTGCGAAGGTGAAAAACAGCCGGGATTCAAAACAAAAAAAGCTCGAGCTCCTGGAAGCGGTTTCGCGCGCGCGCAGTCTGCCGGTGACGGTTCAGCGCCGGGTAGTCTTGACCGCGCTGCTTGACCGCGACGATCATCCCACCGTGGACCAGCTTTTCGCCGACGTGAAGGCGCGCATGCCCGGGGTCTCGCGCACGACTATTTATCGCGCGCTGGAAACCCTGGTGGAACTCGGTCTGGCGCGGCGCACCAACCATTTCGAAGCCACGGCGCGCTTCGACGGCAACACCGATCATCACCATCATCTGGTTTGCCGGCGCTGCAACCGGGTGGACGACATCGATCATCCCGGCCTCAACAAATTCACGCCGCCGAGCCTGGGCGGCATCGCTTTCGAAATTCTCGATTATTCCATCTATCTCGAGGGGCTGTGCGCCGCGTGCCGCAGGGGCGCGGCGAAATCGGCGGCGCAAAAGCCGGCGGGCCGCTCGCCGCGCCCGCCGCGTTGACGGCGCGCGCCGCTTGCCGGACCCCGGATCACACGATTTGCCAGGCCGCGACCGCTTCGCTCTTGCCTTTGAGCATAAGCTCGCGCCGCACGGCGCCGGGAAATTGCCCGGCGATTCGCGCGTAGGTTTCTTCCCCGACGAGAATTTCACCGGCGCCCGCTTCTCCCTGCAGGCGCGCCGCGACGTTGACCGTGTCGCCAAGGACGGTGTAATCGGTCACTGCGCCGCCGCCCACGTTGCCGACGAACGCTTCGCCGGTGCTGATGCCGGCGCCGAGCCGCAGGTTTTTCGCCGCGCCGGCGCTCATCGTGGAAAAAATTTCCCGCGCCGCGTTGACGGCGCGCTCGGCGTGATCCGCGCGCTCGATGGGCGCGCCGAAAAACGCCATCACCTGATCGCCGACCAGCTTGTCCAGGGTACCGTCGTGAAGAAAAATCGCCCGCGAGGCGATTTCGTAGAAGCGGTTCAGCTCGACGGCCAGCGCCGCGGGCTCGAGCCGCTCCGCGAGCGCGGTGAAGCCGCGCACATCGACGAACAATACCGAAATTACCCGCGTCTCCCCGCCCGGAGGAGCGAGCTCGTATCAGAGCGTGCAGAGATTGGGGTTCTTTCGCGACGGGCGGATCTGCAGCAGGCGAAAGGGCAGCGAACAGATTCCCAGAAAAGGAACGAGGCATTCCTTGCAGCGTTTTGCCGACGGGAGCAGCCGGTAGAGGCGGCGCGCCATTCGAGTGGCGCCGAGGCGGCGGCGCAGCAGAATAAGCAATTTTCTCATGGGTCTGTCTCTGTTCAAAAATACATCGCTGCGTCCGCCCGCGCGCGGCCGGACGGCGCCAGGCGCGCGAACAGGAATTTCATCGTCCCGTTGACGGCGCCGGCGCCGATGAAGATGAACAGCAGCAGCGCGTACATGTCGGCGATGCGGAACTGGTTGTAGTATTCGACGATCATGAAACCGAGGCCGGCCTTGGCGATCTTGGTTTCGGCCAGGAGCGCGCCGGTGACCGCGGCGCCGAGGCCGATGCGGATGCCGGTGAAAACCGGCCCGGCGATGGCCGGCAGATAAACCCGCGCGGCGATTTGCCAGGGCCCGGCCCCCGCCATGCGCGCCGCTTCGACGTAGACTTTCTTGACATCGCGCATGCCCGCGATGGTCAACAGCGAGACGGGAAAAAACGCGGCGATGGCGCCGACGGCGAGCTTGGAATGCACGTCGATGCCCAGGAACAAAATGAAAATCGGAAAGACCACGATCTTGGGCACCACCGCGGCGTAGAGAATCAGCGGCTCGACGATGGCAAGCCAGCTGCGCCGGCTGCCCCAGAGAATTCCCAGCGGCACGCCCAGGACAACGGCGATGACGATGGCGCCGCCGACTTCGTAAAGACTCGCTTCGAGGTGCGGCAGCAGCAGCGGCGTGCTGAGATAAATCCCGAGCGACTGGAGGATCTCACCGACCGACGGGAACAGGTCGGGAAACAAAATACCCGCGCGGCCGATGGCTTCCCAGGCCGCGGCGAGAATCAGAAGCGTCAGCGCCTGGACGCCGAGCGGCGTTTGCAGCAGGCGCGCCGGCGCGCGGGATTTCTTTTCGCTGCGATCGGTCATGTTACTTGCGCGCGCCGATTTCGCCTCGATTGATCAGATAAAGAAACAGGATCGACAGCAAAATCGTGCCGAGCAAACCGGCGTAAACTTCCTCCACCTCGAATTTGAACGCCGCGTCCGAGAGCCACATGCCGACCCCGCCCACCTGCGCCACGTATTCCAGGCCGAGGACGGATTTCAAAATATACGTGAGCGCCAGACGAAAGCCGCTGAACACCGCCGGCGCCACAGCGGGAACGAGAATATGGCGAAACATCTGCCGGCGCGAGAGATTCATGCTGAGGCCCACCTGGAGCAGAGTCGGGTTGACGTTCTGAAAAGCGTTCTTGGTATTCAGGACGATCGGAATCAAGCCGAAGATCGACGAGAGCGCGATCACCGCGGCGCTGCCGCGCCCGAAGGTAACGAGAAAGATCGGGTAGGCAAGGATCACCGGCGAGGAAAAAAGCGCGGCGAGGAGCATCTCGTAGCTCGTGCCGATCAACCGATGGCGCCAGAGGAGAAAGCCGGCGAGCACGCCGAAGACGACCGCGATCGCCAGGGAGGCGGCGATCTCGAAGAGCGTGATGGCGGTCAACAGCAGCGCGTTGCCATGAACGATCTGCTCCCAGAGGACGATCGCGGCGCGCGACGGCGCGGCGAGAAAAAAAGCGCTGATCCAGCCCGAGCGCACCGCGGCCTCGGCCAGCGCCAGAGCGCCGAAAATCCAGAACAGCCGCCAGGCGGCAAGGCGAGCGCTTTCGGACATATCGGGCGAGCTTGAATTCGCTTTCACCGCAGAGGCTCGGAGGACGCGGAGTTCAGGAAAATATCAAAATAAAAATTCGCCTGGTCCTCCGTGCCTCCGTGGTCAATCAGAATTTCCTACGGTAAAAAACTCAGATCGATGAGCGCGCTGATTTCCGCCTGGCTGAGCGGCTGGTTGAGAAATTTGTTGCGGATGCCGTCGTCGATGGTCGCCTGAAGGCCGCGGATCGGTTTCAGCGCCATGGCGGCCCGACTGTAAAAATCCCAGGTCTTGAGCACGGCGGCTTCGGGGTATTTCATCTCGGCCCGGCGGATCCAGATTTTCGCGGTCTCTTCCTTGTGCTCGAACATATAATCCAGGGCGCGCTGCTGGGCGCGGAAAAATCCGCGCACGGCGTCGGGGTGTTTTGCCGCGAACTCGTTGTTGAGGAAATGCACCCGCGGCGTGATCTCGCGCATGGCGGCGATCTCGTCGCCCTTGACAACGACGCGCAGCTCGCCCTTTTCCACCCGATCCAGTTGAAACGGCGCCACCGACCAGCCCGCGTCGGCCTGGCCGGTGCGCACCGCGGTGTACACCTCGGGAATGCCGCCGAGGGAAACCGGCTCGGCGGGCTTCAGGCCCTTGGCTTTGATTTGATCGGCGATCGCCATCACGGCCATGTGGCTCGAAGAGCCGGGCCGGCTGTACGCGACCTTTTTACCCGCGAGGTCTTCGATCTTGCGCATGGGCGTGTTGCCCTGCACGTACCAGAAGGCATCCATGCCGGTGATCTCGGCGGCGGCGATTCTGATCGGCGCTTTTTTCACGAACGCGCTGATGACGGCGAGAGTGCCGGTGCCGAGACCGATCTGCGCGTCGCCGGAAACCACCGCCTGCACGTTTTCGCCGCCGCCGCGGGTAAACACCGCGTCCACGTCGATATTGCTGTCGCGGTAAAAGCCCTTTTCCTGGGCGACATAGACCGGCAGGGCGACGGTGAACAGAATCCGATGCGGCACCACGACGATAATTTTCGTGCGCGCCGCGGCGGCCGATGCCGGAGAAAAAAAGATCAGCGGAGCGAAGGCGATCAATAACGCCGCCAGCACGCTCGCGCCCGGGGCCGGAGTCGGATTTTTCATGGGTGGCCTCCTTCGATTCGCTGTTCCGCTTGCTTGAAACTCTTGATCGATTCCTCGCGCAGCGCGCTCCAGACCTGGGCGACGAGCTTGCCGAATCGGTCCGAGGCGATGATCGCCGAGTCGCGCGGCTGGGGCAGATCGATAGCGACGATGGACTTCACTTGTCCCGGCCGCGCGGTCAGGATCATGACGCGGTCCGAGAGCTGCACCGATTCGTTGATGTTGTGGGTGACCAGAATGATCGTCTGCTTGAGCGCGTCGCGGATGCGCAACAACTCTTCGCCCAGAATGATCCGCGTCTGCTCGTCGAGCGCGCCGAAGGGCTCGTCCATGAGCAGGATCTTGGGCTCGAGCACGAGCGCGCGCGCGATCGCCACGCGCTGCTTCATGCCGCCGGAAAGCTCGGCGGGGTAGCGATCTTCGAATCCCGCCAGGCCGACCAGGCGGATCATTTCCCGCGCCTTGCCCCGTCGTTCGGCCGGCGCCGCGCCGCGCATTTCCAGGCCGAACTCGACGTTGGCCAGGGCGGTGCGCCAGGGAAACGTGGACTCCTCCTGAAACACCATGCCGATCCAGGGATGGGGCCCGTTCACCGGCTCGCCGCCGACGGTCAAGGCGCCGGCGCTCGCCGGCTGCAAGCCGGCAATGACTCTGAGCAAGGTCGACTTGCCGCAGCCCGAAGGGCCGATGATCGAAAAAAATTCGCCGGCCTGAACGTCCAGCGAAATCCCGCTGAGCGCCGCGATCGGCGCCGCGCCGTTGCCGTCGCCGCCGAACACCATGCTCAAGTTGCGCAGGCTCAAAATCGTCATCGATTCGGTTCCGGGCGAAATCAATTGCGCCTTACCAATAGGCGCATTCTGCCGGGGCGTCAAGGCGAGGGACTGGAGCCGCCCGATCGGAAACGTCGCTCCGCCCGGAAGAGAGTGAATCAGGGACAAGTCCGGTTATCGGGCACCCTGCGCCGTGCGCCGCAATGATCGTGCAAAATAATCGCTCTACGCTTTCAACCAATGCTCCATCGGCTGGAGGAGAAACTCCTCGATCGAAATGCCACCCGCGCCGACGAGAAGCGCGCGCTTGGGTTTGAACGCATCGGCAAACGCGGCGATGCCCGGCAAAGCATCGCTGGCCCGGCCGCTCTTCACTTCGATCGCGGTCAGCGCGCGGCCGGCTCTGACGACGAAATCCACCTCCCGATTGCGGTCGCGCCAGTAGAAGACTTCGTAAGCCGCGCCCTCCGCGCCATTGCGCAGATGCGCGCCCACCGCCGATTCCACGAGACGCCCCCAGAATTCCCGATCGCTGCGCGCTTGTTCCAGCGTCAAACCCGCCTGAGAAGTCATCAACGCCGTATTGAGCACCTGGAATTTTGGGCTCGACGCGCGGCTGCGCGCTGCCTGGCCGGCAAACTTCGGCAGTCCCGTCAGCATGCCCCCGGCAGCGAGCAGGTCGAGATAGTGCGCGAGCGTGGTGGTATTGCCAGCTTCGTGAAGCTGGCCGAGCATCTTGGTGTACGAAAGCACCTGCCCCGAGTACCGGCAGCCCAGCTCGAGGAGCCGCCGCAGCAGTGCCGGCTTGTCCACGCGACTGAGGAGCAGGACGTCGCGCGCGATGGTCGTCTCGATCAACGAATCGCGGATGTAGCGCGCCCAACGGTCGTGGTCGCCGGCAAGCGCCGCCGCCCCGGGGTAGCCGCCGTAGAAGAGAAATTGTTCCAGCGAAAAGCCGAAAGCCGCGCGCATTTCGGCGAGCGACCAGTGCGGCAGGTGAAGGATCTCGAAGCGTCCGGCCAAACTTTCGGAGAGACCGCGCTGGATCAGCAGCGGAGCGGAGCCGAGTAACACAACTTTGAGATTTCGTTTGCTACGCGCGTCTTCATCCCACAGCCGCTTCACCGACTCCGCCCAGCCCACAGCCTTCTGAACCTCGTCGATGACGAGGATCGCTCCGTGAGACCTCAACGCGAGGCGCGCGCTCTCCCATTGCTGTGCGATCCAGTCTTTGCCGCGCAGTGTCGGCTCGTCAGCGCTTACGAAAATCACGGGGACGTTGGCTGTTTCCGTGACCTGTTGAACCAGGGTTGTTTTGCCGACTTGGCGCGGTCCGGCCACGACCTGAATGAAGCGCCGCGGCTCAGCGAGCCGGCTTCGCAGCGCCTCCGCATACGGTCGAATGAATCTCGGTTTGCTCATTTTGTTGAGTAATTTTACTCAGTATGTTGAGTAATTTGCAAGCCGATCGGCAGGAGATGCGCGGGCCGCTTGGGCAGCGGACTTCGCTGAGATAAGCTCATCCTATGGAAAGGCCTTACAACCTCATCCAGCCGGAAAACGGGGTGCCGATCAAAGCCTGGACCCGGGGGGTGCCGCTCGAGGCGGAGGCGGAGAAGCAGTTGCGCAACGTGGCGCGGCTGCCCTTCGTTTACAAATGGGTGGCGGCGATGCCGGACGTGCACTGGGGCATCGGCGCGACCGTGGGCAGCGTGATCCCGACCCAGGGCGCGATCGTGCCCGCCGCCGTCGGCGTCGATATCGGCTGCGGCATGATGGCGGTCGAGACCACGCTCGGCGCCGCGCAGCTGCCGGACAACCTGCGCGGCCTTCGCACCGCGATCGAAAAGGCGGTGCCGCACGGGCGCACGAACAACGGCCGGCGCGGCGACCGCGGCGCGTGGGGCGAAATTCCCCAACGCCAGATTGGCGTCTGGCGTCAGCTCGAACGAGGTTACAAGGCGATCACGGAAAAATATCCCAGGCTCGACCGCGGCAACGACGTGAACCATCTGGGCACGCTCGGCACCGGCAATCACTTCATCGAAGTCTGCCTCGATGAAAACGACCGGGTCTGGTTCATGCTGCACAGCGGCTCGCGCGGGGTGGGCAACCGCATCGGCACGTTTTTCATCGAGCTGGCAAAAAACGACCTGCGCGAGCAGCTGAAAAACTTGCCCGACAAGGATCTCGCTTATTTCAAAGAAGGCAGCGAGCATTTCGAAGACTACGTCCATGCGGTGGCCTGGGCGCAGGAGTTCGCCTTCTATAACCGCAAGCTCATGATGGAGCAGCTGGTCGATGCGGTGGCGGAATCGGGCGAGGTGCCGCGCTTTTCATTGACCACGACCGCAGTCAATTGCCACCACAACTACGTCGCCCGGGAACAGCACTACGGCCGCTCCGTGCTGGTCACGCGCAAGGGCGCGGTGCGCGCGGGCAAGGGCGATCTCGGCATCATTCCCGGCAGCATGGGCGCGCGCTCGTTCATCGTGCGCGGGCTCGGCAATCCCGAGAGTTTCGAAAGCTGCAGCCACGGCGCGGGCCGGCTCATGTCGCGCAACGAAGCCAAGCGCCGCTTCACGCTGGCCGATCACATCCGGGCGACCGCCGGCGTGGAATGCCGCAAAGATTCCGACGTGATCGATGAGACGCCGATGGCCTACAAGCCCATCGACGACGTGATGAACGCGCAGCAGGACCTGATCGAAGTCGTGCACACCTTGCGCCAGGTGGTTTGCGTGAAGGGATGAAAAAAGAAGCGGGGCGGGAGGAGTGAAGGGACGGCTTATTTATAAATTGACAGGGGACGCTGACTCAAGTTATTCGGAGGTGCCATGATTGATCTTTATTACTGGACCACGCCCAACGGGCACAAGATCACGATTTTTCTGGAAGAGACCGGGCTGCGGTACAGGATCAAGCCGGTCAACATCGGCAAGGGCGAACAGTTCGCGCCGGAGTTTTTAAAAATTTCGCCCAACAATCGGATTCCGGCCATCGTCGACAACGAGCCGGCGGACGGCGGCGAGCCGCTCAGCGTGTTCGAATCGGGCGCGATCCTCGAATATCTCGCCATGAAGACCGGCGCCTATTTGCCGAGCGATGGGCGGAGCCGCGCCGAAGTGATGCAGTGGCTTTTCTGGCAGATGGGCGGGCTCGGGCCGATGCTCGGGCAGAACCATCATTTCAGAAGCTACAGCAACGAGAAAATCACCTACGCGATCGAGCGCTACACCAAAGAAACCGAGCGCCTCTACGGCGTGCTCGATGAGCGCCTGGCCGATCGCGCGTTCGTCGCCGGCGATTACTCGATCGCCGACATGGCGTGCTATCCCTGGATCGTCCTGCACGAGCGCCAGGGCATGAACCTGAGCGAGTTTCCCCATCTCAAGCGCTGGTTCGAGGTCATTCAAAAGCGTCCGGCCGTGGAGCGCGCTTACGCGCTCGCCAAGCAAGTGAATCCCGACACGCGCGGCATGACCGAAGAGGCGAAGAAGATTCTTTTCGGCCAGGGGCGGCGGAAGGCGTGAAAGCGCTGAGCGCTGAAGGCCGAGCGCCGAGTCGTTTCAGAACGGAAACGACTCTCATCTTGCGCTGCTGGGCGGCGCTGTTGAGTGGGTTGCTGCTCGCGGCAGCCGGGCAGGCCGCCGAGACGCCGGTCAAATTTTTATTCGCCTACGGCGCCATCGGCGGCAACGCCATGCCGCTCTGGATCGCCAAAGAGCAGGGGATTTTTCGCAAGTACAACCTCGAGCCGCAGCTGATCTACATCATCGCCGGGCGCGCCATGCAGTCGATGCTCGCCGGCGACATTCAATTCGGTCTGCTCGGCGCCACCCATGTGACCAACGCGGTCACCGCCGGCGGCGACATGACTCTGCTGCTCGGCATGGAAGACCGGCTCAACTATTTTTTGAACGCGCGCCCGGGTATCAAAACTGCCGAAGACTTGAAGGGGAAGAAAATCGGCATCGGCACGCCGTCGGGCTCGCTGGCGCTGGCAACTTACACCGGTCTCGATCATCTGGGTCTGGTGCCGCGCCGCGACCGCATCACGCTTTTAAACACCGGCAGCACGCCGGAGCGCATGTCGGCGCTCTTCGCCGGCAGCATCGACGCGGCGTTTTTCAATCCCGAGGTCGAGCAGGTCGTGGCGCAGCAGGGATTCCCCGTGCTCTTCGACCTGGGCAAAGCCAACGTGCCGTTTCAATCCTCGGGCCTCGCGACCTCGCGCCGATACATCCGCGCCAACCCGCAGGTGGTCGAGAATCTCGCCAAAGCCGTGGTCGAAGGCGTGGGATTTGTGCAGAACCCGGCGAACAAAAAAATCGTTATCGAGAGCATCGCGCGCAATCTGCGCCTCGACCGTCCCGATCGCCTGGAGCGCGCCTATCAGACGATCTCGGAAAGTTTTCCGCGCCGCCCCTGTCCGAGCCTCCCCGCCATCGCCTCGGTGCTCAAGCTCATGGCGCAGCACGGCTTGAACCCCAAAGCCGCCGAGCTCAAACCGGCGGACATCGCCGATCTGAGCCTCTGCAAGAAACTCGACGAAGCGGGTTTTTTCAATCGGGTTCTGCCGGGCTGAGCCCGGCTCGCCAATTGCCTTTTTGCCGTTTCGCGGAGCGGCGCACGCGCCGCCGCTCCGCGAAACGAGCGCCGCGTTTATTTCCCCTGGCCGTTGCCGAAATTGGACATATCGAAAAGGTCGCCGATGGCCGGCATGTTCGCCGGCACGTAGGGATTGTGCGGCCGCGCGACGGGATTGGGCAGATTGTCGCGGCTGCGCTCGGTGAGCGGGCCGAGCTGTTGGCTCGATGAATTTCAAAATCGACAATGATCCGTGTAGGTGTGGCTTACCTTGCCGCCGCGGGAAAACTGCGAGACGACGATGAAGGGGATGCGCGGGCCGTCGCCGAAAAATCGATGGGCTGGATGAAGCCCGAATCGTAATAGCCGCCGGTCTCGTCGAAGGCGACAAAGACCGCGGTCTTCGCGCGCAGGCTCGGGTTGGCGTCGAGCCTGGCGAGAATGTTTTTCAGATAGGCTTCGAACAGGCCGAGCTTGGAGGATTGCAGATGGCCGTTGAGCCAGCTATCAGGTTTGGCGAAGGAGGCCGCGGGCAAGGTTCCCTTGTCGATATCGTCGAAAACATCGGCGGTGTCTTTGATGGGCTCGGCGCGCGCGGCCGGGTCGCCCATGATCAATTTGGCGTACTGAAACGGGTTGCAGATCGGGCAGTACGGCGGACCGGACTGGCCCGCTGCGGCGGGGTTGAACCCGCCGCCGCAAAAGCGCCAGGCGATATTTTTTTCGCTGAGCGCATCGCCGATCGTGCGCACCGTGGTCGGCGGCACGAAATTGCCCGAGGCGCGCAGTTGCCGTTGGACAGAAACGCCGGGTGACGTTGTTGATGATGTAAAAATGATCGGCTGCGCAATGCGCTTTCACTTCGTAGGGAAGCGCCTCGAGCTAATTCACGATCGGCGCGACCCCCGGCTGCGCGGCGTTGGCGCAATTGCTCCAGTTGCCGTCCACGGTGTAGTTGTTGTTGGTGCCGAAGCGCGGGTTGGGGTTGGCGATCTGGTTGGCCGGCGGCGTCGCCGGATTGCCGTTGCCGTCGCTGAAAAAAACAGATCGCCGGCGGCGAGCATGATGTGGTTGACCGCCGTGCCGGCCATCACCGACTGGTGAAAGTTGTCGCTCGAGGTGAAATCGTCGGCAAGCGGCGCGGCGAGCTGTGCCGCCAGCATCGCGCCGAGCGCGACGGCGGTGAATCGTCGGTGTTGCGGCGGGTTCATAAAAAATACCTCCGTGAAATAAATTTCGCCGGCAGATTATTCCCGGGCCTTTGCCCGGGATTGACGCGGCGATGAAAGCTGGATTAACTTCGCCGAGCGATTGCGCGCGATCGGATGCGACGAAGCATTCCCGCGCACGGGATTTGCGCGACGGCAATGGCGCAGCGCGGGCGCAAAGAAATTTGCTGCGCTGCTTTCGCCCGCAGATCGACAACGCCAAGGAGTGAATTTTTCATGAAGCGAATTTTACGGAGCGCAATTCTCGCTGCCGGGCTGTGGCTGCCGGCGATCCTATCGGCGCAGGAGCGCATTACTGTCCTCTATCCGAGCCCGGCGGGGAGCTGGATGATTCCGGTCATCGCCAAAGAAGCAAAGTACTTCGAGCGCGAGGGGTTGGCGATGGAGTACGTGCGGGTGGGCGGCAGCACGCGCATCGTCGCGGCGCTGCTCGGCGGCAGCGCGGAGATCATTCACGCCGGCGAGCCGGCGGTGGTGCCGGCGGTGCAGCGCGGCGCCGACGCCGTGATCATCGCCGCGTTCTGCAATGCCGCGCAGCATCGCTTGATCGTGCGGCCGGAGATCAAGGACGTAAAAGACCTGAAAGGCAAGCCGGTGGGCATCACCACCTTCGGCTCGACTTCGGATTACATCCTGCGCTTTGCGCTGCAGAGAGCCGGCCTCGATCCCAACCGAGACGTTTCGATTCTTCAAACCGGCGGCCAGCCGGAAGGGCTGGCGGCGATGGCGGCGGGGAAAATTTTCGCGCAGCGCATGGGCTTTCCGTTTCATCTGAAAGCCAAGCAGATGGGCATGCGCGAGCTGATCGATTTTTCCCAGCTCGGGCTGGAGGAAAACATCGGCGCCATGATCACGACCCGGTCGTTTCTCGCCCAGCGGCGCGCGACCGTGCTGCGCTACGCGCGGGCGTTTGTCCGCGGCATGCACCGTTTTAAAACCGACAAAGAGTTCGCCAAGAAGGTTTACGGCCGCTTCGCCCAGATTCAGGATGAAGCGCTGCTCGAGGCCAACTGGCAGGAATACGCCGCGCACGTGCTGCGCTCGCCGCGGCCGACCCTCAAGGGGATTCAGCAGGTGATCGACAGCGGCACCCTCGGCAAAATCGACGTGAAAGCCGAGCGGCTGGTGGATTTTTCCATTGTCGAGGAGCTGGAAAAGAGCGGCTTTATCGACGCGGTGTACAAAGAATAATCACTCCAGTCCCGCCTACCCAGCCGTCACCGGCGCCGGCGGCGGCGGAACGCGCGCGGTCGCGCGCGCAAACTCGGCTTTGACTGCGCAAAGGCGATTTATTGCCGCAGCCTATTGACGTACTGATTTTACCTACACCTGTCAGGTTTTTCCCTCTCGATTTCCCGCGCCGGTTTCCGCCTTCGTCAAGTTTTTTCAAAACTTTTAGCGCCCTCGACATTGCAATTTTTGAGGTACGGGAGTTGCAGAGCCTCAATCGCGCGGTCGCAGCATCTTGTCAGGAGCAGGTCGGGAATCAACTCACGGGAACTCATGCAGCGGACGAGGAGAAGGTAAGCCATGTTGACGGAAAATTTTCTCGCGGCCCGGGATGGGGCGGACGACCGGTTCTCGCAGCACGAAGAAACCAAACGCCTGTTCGGCCAACCCGATGTGTTGTGCGTCCATGAGTATCTGCACGTTTATCAATGCCGTCCGGCGGAGACTCCGGAGCGGCGGCTTCTGGCCGCGATACTGCGCGACGCGATCGACTGCTACCTGCGCGATTGCTTCGCCAAGAACCGCTACCGCAAGCGCAGCTACCGGGAAGCCGAGGAGTGGTTTTTCCGGAGCGAGAACGACCACGGCATCTTCAGCCTCGAAAGCGTCTGCGCCATTCTCAATATCGACCCCGGCTATATTCGCCGGAGCCTGCTGCGCTACAAGCAAACCCACGCGCCCGAGAACCTGGCGGCCCAGGCGCAGCTGCGCCAGGATGCCGCGGTGGAATTGCCGCTGGCTTCGTAAAGCTTCGGGTCCGAATCGCCGGGCGCGCCATCCGGCATCGCGTTCTCGCGCCCGCGCCGCAAAATTCGCTTTGCGGCGGCTTGGCTCCTTTCCTGCCGTGGCCGGATAATGCTGGGACTTCCCCGCGTGGTGATCGTCGGCGGCGGCTTCGGCGGCCTCTCCGCCGCGCGCTGTCTGAAACGCGCGCCGGTGCGGGTGACGTTGATCGACCGGCGCAATTTTCATCTATTCCAGCCCTTGCTTTACCAGGTCGCCACCGGCTGGCTCTCGCCGGCGAATATCGCGTCGACGTTGCGCATGGCGCTTCGGCGGCAGAAGAATGCCCACGTGATGCTGGGCGAGGCCGTCGACGTGGATGTGGAGCGGAGCCAGGTGGTGCTGAAGGACGGGCGCATCGGCTACGATGTGCTCGTGCTCGCCACCGGCTCGAGCCACTCCTATTTCGGCAACGAGCGCTGGCGCCGCATGGCGCCGGGTTTGAAAACCGTCGAGGACGCGACCGAAATCCGCCGGCGCATTTTTCTCGCCTTCGAAGCCGCGGAACGGGAGAGCGACACCGCCAAACTGCAGGCTCTGCTGACCTTTGCGATCATCGGCGGCGGACCGACCGGCGTCGAGCTCGCCGGCGCGCTCGGCGAGATCGCGCACGACACGCTGGCTCACGATTTCCGCAACATCGATCCGCGCCGCGCGCAAATTCATCTCTTCGAAGGCAGCGCGCGCATTTTGCCGGCCTATGCCGCCGAGCTGTCGAAGCGAGCGGCGGACAATCTCGCCCGGCTCGGCGTGACCGTCCACGAAAACGCGCTGGTGAACGAAGTGGCGCCGGAGCTGCTCACGATCAAGCACGGCGAGGCGGTTGAGCATCTGCCCTGCCATACCGTCATCTGGGCCGCGGGCGTGGAGGCTTCCCCGCTCGGGCAGGCGCTGGCCGCGCGCACGGGCGCGAAAACCGATCGCGCCGGCCGGGTGCTGGTCGGGGGCGATCTCACGGTGCCCGGTCATCCCGAAATTTTCGTTATCGGCGATCTGGCCAATTCCTCCCATGAAAACGGCAAGCCGCTTCCCGGGGTCGCGCCGGTGGCGATCCAGGAAGGCCGTTACGTGGCGCGAGCGATCGCGGCCCGGTTGAAAAGACAGACCGCGGCGCCGTTTCATTATCGCGACCGCGGTTCCATGGCGATCGTCGGCCGCGGCGCGGCGGTGGCCGAGATCGGACGGCTGCGCTTTTCCGGCCATCTGGCATGGCTCGCCTGGCTGTTCATTCATCTGATCGAGCTGGTGGAGTTCGAGAACAAAATTCTCGTGCTGGTTCAGTGGGGCTGGTACTACTTCAGCCGCAACCGCGCGGCGCGGCTGATCACGAGCACGGCGGCGACCCGCGAAACCGAGCCCGAAGCAAACCGGCGCCGCCAGTCTGTCTGATTTTTACTTGCGCCGCCGCAATTGCGCGCGCCGTCGAGCCGGGTGCTGAAATTTCAGCGCGAATAATTCCGGAAAATTCGGCGCCCGGATCGAAGCGGCGGTCTCCTGGCTCGGCTTTTGCGTCAATTTGTCTGCATGGAACCGAACGCGGCAACTACGGCCGAGATCAAAAGCGAAGAGCAGGTGGAGCGTCTGGTCGCAGAGATGAGCCGGGTCATTCGCGCTGCCGAACCGGAGAAACGCGCCGGCTTGAAAGAGCTGGCCGAGACGCTGCTGCACGAGGAAGTGGCAACCATCGCCGACCAGGCGCCGGAGACGGCGCGCGCGCCGGGGCGCCCGCGCCGCATGAATCCGCTGGCGCCCGGGCTTCTCCTGATCGTCCTCGGACTGGGTTTGATGCTGATCATCCCGCTGATCGGCATAACGCTCGCCGCCATCGGTCTGATTCTGGCCGTGTGGGGCGGCGTGATCAGCGGCTTCAGAAAGAGCGCGGCCTGAAGGATACCCGCCTGTGCGAACGCGCCTAGCGCGGGTTCAAATCGCTCAGCACCAGGTCGATCACGGTGAGCTTGCGCTCGGCTTCGTGCTTGAGCGCCTGCTCGACGGCATTTTTGATTTGCCCCGGGTCGGTGACGCGGTAGCCGTAGCCGCCGTGCGCTTTCGCGTAGTGCTGATAATCGGGCCGCGGCCCGATCTCGGCGCCGAAATGCACGCCGGTGTTTTTCGCCGCGCCCTGGGGAAAATATTTGATCAGGCTGGTCTCCATCGAGAGGTAGCGGCCGTTGTTGAAGATCACCGCGTGGATCGGCAGGCCGTATTCTTCGGCGACGCCGAGACACGACGGCACTGCGTTGTAGTGAAACGCGCCGTCGCCCACGAGCGCAAACACCGGCCGCTCCGGCAGCGCAAGCTTCACTCCGAGCGCGTAACTCAAACCGACGCCGAGGCCGCCGGTGACGCGCGCGAAGTACGACTGCGGCTCGCGGCGCGGAATGGTTTCCTGGATGAGGCCGCGATACACCGTGGTCTCTTCGGAGATGACCGCGTTCTTCGGCAGCGCCTCGGCGAGCGCGCGGCACGCCCAGCGCGGATCGATCGGGGTTTCGCCGGCGTGCTTCTGAGCTTCCTCATTGAGTTTGCCGAAATATCCGTCGTGCTGCTCCTTGACGCGCTGGGCGCGTTCCGCATAGCCGCTGCGATTGGCGGCGATCTGCTCGGAGGCTCTGGCTTTTTTCAGCAACTTTTCCAGAGTCGCTGCCGGCGGCGCAACCAGCGCAAGGTCGACGTTGTAGCCCCAGTAGGGCAGGCGCGAATTGGGAAATTCGTCGGCGATGCAAATAATTTTGGCGTTCTTCGGCGTTTTGCTCGCCGGATACCAGGGCGTCACCGCATCGACCATGAGAACCAGATCGGCGGCGTCGACGAGCTTGGGATCGTGGTGCAGATAGAGCGGATGATCGGTCGGAAAATTCATGAACGCCGGCCGGTAGGTTTCCATCACCGGAATCGCGCAGAGCTCGCACAGCTCGATCAGCCGCTCCACCGCGCGCGGGTCGCCGCCGACATGCTCGGTGAGCGCGACGGGGTTTTTCGCGGCGGCGATCAGGTTGAGCGCGCGGTCGATGCTGTCATCGCCGACTTCCTGGGCGCGCACCGCCTCGTTGGCTTTGCTGTGGGCGGGAAAATTCACTTCCTCCATCATGCATTCGAAAGGAATTCCGACGAGCACCGGGCCCGCCGGCGGTTCCACCGCGATGCGCAGGGCGCGCTCGATGGTCGACGGCAAAAGCTCCGCCGCCATGACGCGATCGGCCCATTTGACGCAGCCGCGCAATAAATCGGGCGAGCCGCCGAGATCGGTGAGGTCGTGCAGCCACTGGCCGCCGGGATCGGCGACTCGGGTGTTCTCGCCGTAGGCGGCGATCTCGCCGCTGATGATTACCATGGGCGTGCGCTCCTGGAGCGCGGCGCGCAGGGTCATCGCCGCGTTGAGCGGCCCGGCGGTGGCGTGGAGCATGACGACCTGCGGGCGATGGGTGACTTTCGTGTAGCCCGCCGCCATGGCGGCGGCAACGGCTTCGTGGCGGCAGTTGATGTACTTGGGATTTTTCGCGCCGCGCGCCGCCGCTTCGGCGAGCGCTTCCCACACCGGCGGCCACTCCGAGCCGGGCGAGGATAAAATATAATCGACGCCGCTTTGTTCCATCGCCTGCAAGATCGCCTGTCCGCCGTGCATGTCTGCTCCTTTGTGTAACGGTTGGGTTTACGCCGAATGATTGTTTTTACCACGGAGATCACGGAGGACACGGAGATCATCATTGCTTTTCTCCGCGCCCTCCGTGTCCTCCGTGGTGAAAGCTTTTTCAGTGCTGCGGTGAATCATCGCGGTACCCGCTTTCTCATCTCGGCCATGAAGCCGCTCGATTCCAGATTTTGAATCACCGACGCTACGATGACCTGATCGAGGTCGATGTCCTGAACTTTGGGGTTGATGCGCGCCACCAGCCGGCGCACGGTTTTCCAGGCGTCGACGCTCAGACCTACTTCGACATTGGGCATCTGCAATTGCGCCACCCGCGCCGCGGCTTCGCCGTCCTCGTCTCTGGCGAGACGGAGATTCTTTTTGAGGATCGCTGCGACTTCGTGCTTGTTCGCCGGCTCGAGGATGTAAAGCAGCGACTCGATCAGGCCCTTGGTCAAAGCCGTCATCGTTTCCAGATTGCCGGCGCTCGAATCTTTGAGCGCGCAGAACACCGTCGCCTGATAGACGATCTTCATCGCGCCGGCGTCGGCCAGGGAGCGCAACCCGGAGCGCCTGGCGATCTCGCCGTAGCTGTAGGGCAGAATCGCCGCGTCGATGTTGCCCGAGATCAGCGCCTGGGTCTGGGTGCCGGTATCGCCGATCACGCGCACGTTGAGCCTGTACTTGTCCGGATCGAGGCCGAGCGCGTCGAGCGCGGCCATCGTCGAGAGCCAGGCGCCGCCGCCGATGCTCTGCACGCCGAAAGTCTTGCCGCGCAAATCGTCCAGCGTGTCGATGCCCCTGCGCACGATCAGCTCGCGCGGCAAGCGATTGTTGCCGGCGGCGAAACAGCCGAGCTTCATGCCGCTGGCGGAAGAGCTGAGCGCGCTGCTCGGCGCCGCCCACACCATCGGCACGCCGCCGGAGGCGAGCGTGGCCATCATCACCGGACCGCTGCGGGTCTGGAGCACGTGCGCATCGGCGCCGTACTTCCTGAAAAATCCTTTTTCGATGCCGACCCACAGAGGCGCCATGGTTTCATTGAAGCCGCCGTAGGCGATCAGCAGCGGCCCCGCGGCGCTGGACTCGGCCGCGAAAAACGCCGCCAGCAAATAAAAAGCGATCCAGAACCGTGCCAGGCGCGCCATCGGGAATCCCTTTACGCGCTGCTCTATCATAGCCCCGCGCATTTGCACAATCAGGGCGAAAGAAATTTGCCTGGAGGTCTCATCGAAAAGCGCATTGACAAGAGGCGCGCCCGTGGGCATATGATCCGTTCGCTTCCAGGCTTGAGAAAATTCCCGGAGGAAAAAATGGCGCACGGGCGGGTTCGCATGCTGTTCTTGTCGGTGCTCATCGCGGGCGCGGCCCAGGCGAGTTTCGCCCAGGACACCATTCCTTTCGTGCCGTCGCCCATGCACGTGGTCAATCGCATGATCGAAGTGGCCGAGCTCAAGCCGGGCGATATTCTCTATGACATGGGCAGCGGCGACGGCCGGATCGTCATCGAGGCGGCCAAACGCTACGGCGTCCGAGGCGTGGGCATCGATCTCAACCCCGAGCTGGTCGCCAGGGCGCGCGAAAATGCCAGGAACGAAGGCGTGAGTCATCTGGTCGAGTTTCGCGCCCAGGATGGTCTGACCGTGGATATTTCCGAGGCGACGGTGGTGACGCTCTACATGTTCAAATGGTTCAACAACGCGCTGCGGCCCAAGCTGCAGCAGCTCAAGCCCGGCGCGCGCGTGATCGCGCACGACTTCGACATCGACGAGTGGAAGCCCACGCGCATCGAATACGTGAAGCAGCCGGAAGACGGCTCGGATTACGCCGAAGCGCGCACGCTCTATATCTGGATTGTCGGCAACACTCCGGCTATGCCGTGAAGCGTGGATTCACCGCGGAGACGCAGAGAGCGCGCTGGCGGGCGCGGCACGCCGCGCCCGCCGTTCTCGATGGGCGAGAGTGCACAAAAACTGAAATAAGGAGGGCCAGTCATGGCGGTGCAATACAATCCGAACGCGCAGTTCGAAATCAAAACCTGGGATACGGAATTTCGCCGCGCGCCCAAGCGCACCCTGATGGCGCGTGTCTATCAGCCGCAAAAGGACGGGCCGTTTCCCGTGCTGCTCGACCTGCACGGCGGCGCCTGGAACAATCAGGACCGCACGGCCAACGCGATGATGGACGAGGCGCTGGCGAAAAGCGGCATTCTGGTGGTCGCCATCGATCTGACCCGCGCGGGCGAGGCGCCGTATCCCGCGTCGATTCAGGACGCGAACTACGGGGTGCGCTGGCTCAAATTAAAAGCCCGCGAGTGGCGCGGCGATCCGGCGACCATCGGCGCCCTCGGCAGCTCGAGCGGCGGGCATGAGATCGAGCTCTGCGCCATGAAGCCGCGCGATCCGCTCTATTCGGTGCACAAGCTCGGCGAAGCGCCGGAGTTCGACGCGACGTTGAATTACGTGGCGACGCGTTCGCCGGTGAGCGATCCTTACGCGCGCTTTCTCAACGCGGAAAAACTCGGGCGCGAGGAGATGGTTCAGAACAGCAGGCGCTACTTCGATCCCTGGGACACGATCCACGACGGCAATCCGCAGGAAGTTCTCGATCGCGGCGAAAAAGTGACGCTCCTGCCGCTTTTGATCATGCAGGGTGAATTGGACGACAACGTGCGCCCGGCGGTGCAGGAGAAATTCGTTGCGTCCTACCGCGCGGCGGGCGGCGAGTGCCAGTACGAAGTATTCGCCGGCTGCGAGCACCTCTGGGTGCGCCAGCCCGGCCCGCAAACCGAGCGCGCCCACGAGATGGTCAAGCAGTTCATCGCGAAGCAATTGAAGGCGAAGCGGCTGGCGGCCTAGGGGTGCGAAACGCGCGGTTTTTGGGTATCGAGTTTCGCACTCAGAAAAATGAAGAGCTTAATGAGTTTCAGGGCAGCTTCTTGAGTTGCATGAGGAGAGCGCGCGCGTTCTCCCATCTGTCACGTGAGTATCCCTTGTATGACTTTGCCATCGTTGTTGCTCGGTTGATGCTGGCTTGACTCTACCACTCAATGGTTGCTTTTGCTCCTTGTTTCCTCCCACCGGTAACGCGAGCAATTGATTTCGAGCAGTTAGGACATTTTCTTTCTCCGTGGTGCATTCTCGTGGAATTGACGATAAAGACCTTGCCGCAAACCGGACAAGAGAATGCCGCGTTATTTCCCTCCCAATCCTCGGACACTTCTAGGTGAAATGGATCAAGTTCCTTGATTGGCATCGTGCGCTACCTCCTTTGATAAACAGTTGATATCGAAGTTTTTACTCTCCTGTTTTGAGGATGCTCGCCAGTGGTGGGGAATCCTTGTATGGGTCGGGATTCCTAGTTAGTGTTTCAAAAAGGCATTTGGCTGGAGTGTAATGATTCCAAATTCTTTCGTGTAGATCACGGGAAGCATTTTTTGGGGCGTCAGTTAGATTTTGCGCAGCGATATCGTATTGCTTATGAATTTCTTTCGAGTACAACGACGCTGGACTCCTCATGTAAATCTCAATCTGCCTGTCTAGCAGCGTGATTGCATCTTCCGTGTAGCGACTCACGACGTAAGGTTTCTGCCGCGCTTCTAAGATCCCGCAAGGATGACTTGAGCCAAAGAAAAACCACGTAAGGGCAAAATATACGCCGACGACAGAGGGCGCTGCGATACTCCATACTCCATCTCAATGGAGTATTTAAGATTCTCGTCAAGGAGCCCCTCCTTTTCACAAATGACCAAGTTGTAACGTGCTTTCCCACACGGGAGGGTGAAAGGTCACTACCACAGAAGACGCAAACGGCCCGATGGGAGGCGTTTTTAGTGCCGCATGCTGTACAACTCTCAAGTTCAGCCATCATGGGCTTCCCTTTAAATCCCTCTCATATTACGACGTTACCCAATCTGCCATAGCTACCTCCCTGCCAGTCCAAGTTAGAGATCTTCACATAGTCGTCGAGGCCACACTTCTCGCAGTGAAGCTTGGACGCAAGCGTAAACCCTTTCTCAGCCTTGGATTTGAGTTCCCCGTCATATGGATTGCTTTGTTACTCCTGGTGGATACCGTAGTCCAGAATCCGCAGGATTTCCTGGTTCGGGCATTTCGGACAAAAGAAGTAAAAGTAATCCGTCTTGCCCTCCGGTGAACTTTCTCATCTTTTCAAGTGCCTCCTTCCATCCCTTTCACTTTAGGTGCCCAACTCGAAATCGTCAATGAAAGCTCACAACATAAATTTCTACCGTTAAACACGCCATCGACCACGTCACTTAGAGCCGATTAGCTTCGTAAAGACGATCAGCGAGAGCCGCTATTTCTCGCCGCATCACTAACCGCTCTAACCACTTCTTAGGAATCCCGGATTCCCCGTAAAAAGCGCCGGCCATTTGCCCGCAGATTGCTGCTGTAGTATCGGCGTCGTCGCCGAGGTTGGCGGCCTTCAAAATTGCAGACTCAAACGTATCCGTATGATAAAAACTCCAAAGCGCGGCTTCGAGAGAGCGGACCACATACCCGCTTCCTTGTATCGCCGGTGGGTTCTTGTGCTTGAATGACCCGTACGCAATCTCATTGATCTCAGAAACTAGCGGCCTCCGGTCCCAGTAACCCGAAGCCGGAGTATACCGAGGCGACAGAATTTCTTCTTTACTGTGTTCTCTCAGCGCCCCGATAAGGATAGCCGCTAGGTATCTGCAAGCGTCGAGACATATGGCGGCGCCATGAGTGGTTCGGGAACTCTCAGCCGACTTCTCTAAAGCTGTTTCGGGATTATCGGCATAAAACATCGGCACAGGGGCTAGCCGCATAATAGATCCATTGGCACCAGAATGAGTATTCGAAGAGCCTGCGATGGGATCGCCTGTTTCTTGGTATTTTTTCAGAGCCGCCACTACGGTTTGGCCGATATCGAAGCAATGGCCATTGCTGCTTAGATAACCTTCTTTCCACCACCTGCAGTAGCGATCCATCTGATCCTGCAGATCAAATCCCCCAGTCTCTACGAGACTGGCGGCTAGACAAAGAGCCATTGACGTATCATCCGTCCACTCGCCAGGCTTCAGCCTGAACGGGCCGCCGCCGACCATCCCTACGATAGGCTTGAACGAACCCGGCGGCTTGAACTCAAGAGTCGTTCCTACTGCATCTCCCACGGCAAGCCCTAATAGGCAGCCACGGAACCGCTGAATGTTTTCCAAAACCCACTCCCAGTTTCAGTACGCGATCCCCTGGCGCTCTACACCCGCAACGCTCTGAGCCAGCCTCTTCGAAATTAGTTGCACTGGATATATCCGCTGCCACTGAAACATGTGAACGACCTGGGTTGGGTTTGTTCCTGTCTAAGTTGTTCTAGCTGTTGCTGCTGAATTCTTTGCTGCTGCATTAGTTCTTGATGGTGGGCTTCTTGTTGTCGGCGAGACATTTCGGCCTGTATGGCTTGCATGCGGGCAGACTGCTGCTGCGTTCGAATCGCTTCTTTCTGTGTTTGTATCGCCGCGCGCTGATTTTGTAGGGCTCTTTCTTGGTTCTGCAAGTTTTTTTGTTCCATCAGCAGCTTTTGGCGGTCGGCCAGTAGCGTTGCTTTTTCAACCTGAAGTTGGTGAACCTTCTCGCTATGGAGGACGTTAAACTCCTCGACGGAGATTTCTTTCCGCGATAAGCGTTGACACAGATAGGTGTCGTGCGACAACAGCGCTTGGCCGAACGTGTCAGTAGGGTGAGGCGTATTAATCGGTACATAAGTTCTTCCCCCATCGGCGGTACGAGAGAGCTTGCCGTTAGAGGCGTCCATGAGATCTTGACAGGTCAAATGTCGTGGAAGGTTTTGCGCCAAGCTCAAACTTGAAAAAGACAGAACAAACAAGCCTATTAATATTTTCATAGCAAGCTCCTTTCGTTGGAGGGCGCTTCTATTATCAGCACAGTCTGTGCCACTTGCTTAAACCTTCCCTTTTTTAACCCCGAACACCACGGAAAGTGCCGCAAAGTGAAACTTCAGGTAACAAAATGACAAGCGAGGGCGGTTAGAGATACCGATTCGAACCCAAAGCCTCGTTAGATTTCCTAAAAATTTCTCCGGTATATACATTGCACGAGGATCCAGGTAATCACTCGTTTTTAAGGAGGGACCATGTTTGTTCGCAGAGCGACGTTTGAAAAGCTCTTGAAGCAAATCCAGACGCAAGGGCAAGAAATCGAAAGTTTGACTGAAAAACTTGGCCTCTTAGCCGAATTCCATGGTCAGCAATTTCAATTCGATATAGGAGAGGGTTGGAGACTTTCTCCGGTCTCGCCGGAGCTTAAAGGTTTTATAGACGCAAAAAGGAAAGCCGCTCATTCATCCGATTCTTCGCGCGTTCGCTAGTCCTTTCGATGAGTTGTCCGTGCTTGCGACAAGTTGCAAAGGGATATGTCGATCCTCGCGGAGCCCTCGAGGATACTGAAGATAGGTTTGTTTATTTTGCGTTTAGATTCCGGCGAACCGCCGGTGATCGACCATCAGTCAGCGGTCTTGCACGACTTTGATGCCCGCTTTGGCGAAAATTTCCGCGGCAGCGTCGTTGCGGATGCCGGACTGAAGCCACACCGCCTTCGGTTTTTTGGCGAGAATGTCTTCGATATGGCCGGCCACGTCGTGGGAGCGGCGAAAGACATCGACCAGATCGATGTCACCCGGAATGTCGATCAGGCGGCGATAGACCCTTTGACCGAGAATCACCGTCGCAGCAGGATAGTAAACCGGCACCGGGATGATTTCGAAGCCGGCTTTCTGCATGTACATCGGCACGTAAACCGACGGCTGATCGGCCTGCGCTTCGGTCTTGATGCCGAGCACGGCGATGCGCCGGGTGGCGCGGATCAGCGCGCCGACGGCTTCGCTGCCTTGGATCAAATTCTCTTGCCAGCTCATGCGCGGATTGTAGCAGATGCGCGGCGATCGGGCGACGGCCGCGTTCGCGCGCGATCGAAACCTTGACGATGGCGCGGCGACGTAATAATTAGCCGGTCAGTTTCCGAGACCAGCGCGCTCAAAACCAAGGACGGCTTCATGGCCGAGCAAAAAATCGTCGGCGCCGCGGTGCCGCGCGCCGAAGGCAGCGAGAAGGTAAGCGGCAAAACCGTTTATGCCGCCGATGTGAAACTGCGCGGTTTGCTGTGGGCGAAAATTCTGCGCAGCCCGCATCCGCACGCGCGCATCCGCGCGGTGGATATTGCACGAGCGGAAAAAGTTCCCGGCGTGCGCGCGGTTGTCACCGGCGCCGAGGTCAAAGGTTTTCTGATCGGCAAGCAGATCCGCGATATGCCGGTCTTGTGCTGGGATAAAGTGCGTTTCGTCGGCGATCGAGTGGCCGCGGTGGCGGCGGAAACGGCGGAGGCGGCAGAAGAAGCGACCCATGCCATCGAGGTGGACTACGAAATCCTGCCGGCGGTGTTCGATCCGCTCGCGGCGATGGCGCCGGGCGCGCCCGCGCTGCACGACGACGTCGCCGGCTACGACGGCGCGCCGAAGAATATTCTCGCCCCGGACCTGCGCAACGGATTGACGCGCCTGGCCTGGAAAAAAGGCGACGTGGAAGCGGGCTTTCGCGGCGCCGATCTCGTGTTGGAGCACACCTTCACTATTCCGGCGCGCCATCAAGGCTATCTCGAGCCGCACGCCGCGACTTTGTCGATCGCGCCCGACGGCAAAATTCAAATCTGGGCGTCGGTAAAAAATCCCTTCGGCGTGCGCAGCCAGCTCGCGAAATGCCTGTCGATCGCCGAAGAGCGCATCCGCATGAACCCGGTCAACGTCGGCGGCGAGTTCGGCGGCAAGGGCGACGGCGTCGATCTGCCGGTGCTCTATTTTCTGGCGCAGAAGAGCGGGCGGCCGGTGAAGCTCGTCATGAGCTACGCTGAAGAATTGTCCGCCAGCAATCCGGCGCATCCGACCGTGATCACGATCAAGACCGGCGTGAGCCGCGACGGGCGCATTCTTGCGCGCAAAATGCGCGCGGCGCATGCCTGCGGCGGCTACGGCGCGCTCAAGTCGAACAGCTCGCTCGCCACCTGGCACTACGCCGGCGGGCAGTACCGGATCGCGCACACCGCTATCGAATTCCTGCAGATTTATACCAACACGGTGCCCGGCGGTTACTACCGCAGTCCCGGCGCGGTGGCGACGGCGTTCGCCGTCGACTGCCACACCGATATTCTCGCCAGGGAGCTGGGCATGGATCCGGCCGAATTTCGTCTGAAGAATTTTCTCGGCGAAGGCGAAGCCGACGCGGTGGGACATGAATTGCACCACGTGCGTTTCCGCGAAGTCTTGCAGAGCGCGCTCGACGCCGCCGGCTGGCGCAAGCCGAAGAAAAGAAATCGCGGCCGCGGCATCGCGCTCTCCGGCCGCCACATCAGCGGCGGCGACACCGGCGCGGTGCTGAGCGTTGAGCCGGACGGCAGCTTCGCGATTCTCAGTCCGAGCATTGATCAGGGCTCGGGCACGCACACGATCCTGCGCCAGCTCGTCGCCGATCAGATGCAAGTCCCCATCGAGCAGGTGCGCACGACCATCGGCGACACCGACAGCGCGCCGCGCGACAGCGGCATGCGCGCGAGCCGCATGACCTACGTGGCCGGCAAAGCGATCGTGCAGGCCTGCGTCCAATTGAAGGAAAAATTGCTCGAGCAGGCGGCGCGCAGGCTCGAATGCCGGGTCGAAGAAATCGATTTCGCCGGCGGCAATTTCATCCTGCGCGACGATCCCGGCCAGCAGCTTTCGCTCCGGCGCCTGGCCGCGCAGGCGAATGAAAAACTCGCGGTGACCGTCTACGAAGATTATCCCTATCCCGAAGACATCTCGTATATTTGCGCGCAAGTCGCGGAGGTCGAAGTCGATCCCGACACCGGCGCCGTGCGCGTGCATCGGATGGTAAGCGCCCACGACGTCGGCACGATCATCAACCCGGTGACCCACCAGGGACAGATCGACGGCGCGACGATCATGGGCCTGGGGCAAGGCGTCATGGAAGAGCTGGTGATGGACGGCGGCCGGGTGACAAACAACAATCTCGGCGACTACAAGCTGCCTTCCATCAAAGACATCCCGGAGCTGAAAACCGTGCTGGTGAAATCCGCCGGCGGCGTCGGACCGCTCGATTCCAAGCCGATCGGCGAGTTCGCCAACAACGGCCCGCCGGCGGCGATTGCCAACGCCATCGCCGACGCCGTCGGCGTGCGGCTCTTCGAGCTGCCGGTGAAGGCGGAAAATATTTATCGGGCGTTGAAGCAGAAATGAGGAATCGGTTGATTCACCGGCTCGACGGTTCCCTGCTGTTTTGTCACTGCTGCTGTTGGGTCTTGCTGGTTATCGGCGCGCCCTGGTCGCTTCATGCGCAAGGCAAAAAGCCCGCGACCCTGCCGGAGCTCGCGGCCTACACCGGGGCGGATCGCGAGCAGATTCTCACCGCCGGCGCCAGGGCCGAAGGCAAAGTGGTCTGGTACACTTCGCTGGCGGGAAATTCCTATCGGGAGCTGGCGCAGGGCTTCGAAAAAAAATATCCGGGGATCAAAGTCGAGGTCTATCGCGCGGCGAGCAATGAGCTGATGGCGCGGATCGGCGCCGAAGCGCAGGCGCGGCAATATCGGGTCGACACGATCGAGACGACGTTGCCGCTGCTCAAAAGCCTGCGCGAGGACGGGCTGCTGGCGGTTTACACCTCGCCCCATCTCGCCCAATATCCGGCGCGCGCCAAAGAGAAGGCCGACAACGGGCTTTATTACTGGGGCGTCAATCGCGAAAGCTTCATCGGCGTCGGCTTCAATCCCAATCTGGTTCCGCCGAGCGCCGTGCCAAAGAATTTCGCCGGGCTGCTCAACCCGCAGCTCAAAGGCACAATGGGCATGACCACCAGCGAGACCGGCGTGCGCATGATGGGCGCGATCCTGAAATTCAAGGGCGAAGAGTTCGCGCGAAAGCTCAGGGCGCAAGACATCAGCTTGCATTCCATATCGGGCCGGGCGATGGCGGATCTGGCGATCTCGGGCGAAGTGCCGATCTCGCCGTCGATCTTTCGCGATCACGCCATGGAGTCCAGGCTCAAGGGCGCGCCGATCGATTGGGCCGCCATGGAAGCGGTGCCGACCAATGCCGGCGCGACCGCGATTCTTTATCGCGCGCCGCATCCCCACGCGGCGCTGCTGCTCGCGGACTACATCCTCGGTCCCGAAGGACAAAAAATTCTGGAAGATTTGCAGTTCGGCAGCCCGGCCAAAGACTTCGGCTTCAAGCGCTGGTATCCCGAGGCCGGTCTCAACACCGAGCAGTACGACAAGGAGGCGAGCCGGTGGCAGAAAGCTCTGAGGGAGATCGGGAAGAGGAATTAGCCGCAAAGGGCGCAAAATAAAATTCGGCGTTTGTAGGGGCGCAGCATGCTGCGCCCCTTTTTCATTCGCGCTATCTCACGCTGCGGGCCCGGCATGCCGTGTCCCTACAGGATTGTGCCATCATCAAGCGGCGGCGAGCGCCGGTCGCCCCTTTTTTTTGCCCTTTGTGTTCTTTGTGGTTAATTGTCTTTTCCCGGTTTCTACGCCGGCACCAGCTCCGGGTCCACCGGATACTGCGACAAAATCTCCGCGCCGTCGGAAGTAACGCGCAGCAGGTGTTCGAGCTTGACCGGGTAGTGATTGATCTCGAGGGCGACGATCATGTTTTCTTCGAGATCGATCATGTATTTCTCCGGATCGCCGCCGCGCAGCCACGGCGATTCGTAAATGCACAGGCCGACGCCGTGAAAGCCGTCGAAGCCGGCGAGGCGCGCGCTGGCGCCTTTGCCGAAACGTTTGAACGCCTCCGCGCAGGAGCCCGGCTGCACCAGTTTCACCGCTTCCTGAAGCGAGTGATACGCTTCTCTGTAGCGCTGCCTGGTCTCGGCCGTCGGATCGCCGTGGCTGAAGGTGCGGGCGAAGTCGCTGTAATAACCGCCGGGGCCGGCGACGGTGGCGTCGCAGATCACCAGGTCGCCGTCGCGCACGACCAGATCGGCGCCCATGGGCTCGTTGTGCGGCCGGCTGTCGGCGAGCGACGAATCGTAGATCGAGATGAATTCGCTGCCGGCCTCGAAGCCCTGATCCATCAAATAGTCGAGCATGATCCGGCTGAGCCTGTCCTCGGGCGGATTCGATTCGCGCAGCGCCCGGCGCACGAGATCGTAACCGCGCTCTTTCGCCTTGGTCGTCCAGCGGATGAGCTGCAATTCGTCCGCGGTTTTCACCGCCCGCGCCCGGTTGATCGCCGGCCAGCCGTCGGCCAGCTCGAGGTCGGCGGATTTCAGTCCCTCGACCGCGCTGAGATTCAAATAATCCACGCCGATGCGCTCGCCGGCGACCCGCAATTGCTTGAGTCCTAACACCGCCTGCTCGACGAAATCGTCGGTCGCCACCGGCGGGCGCATGGCGAACATGTAAGCGTCGAAGCGCAGGCTGCGATAGTGCGGCTTGCGCGACAATTCGCGCTGGCAGAGGAGCGGCTCGCCTTCGGCCGGAATCAGCGCGAAGCGCTGAATTCCCGTGGCGCGCAGTCCGAGCATCATCACCGTGTTGGTCGCGTAGCGAATATTCAAAAAATCCGTCAGGAGCAGCGCGCCGAGCTTTTCACGCTTCATCGCCGCCTGCAGGCGCGCCAGGCGGTCGCGCGCCAGCCGTTCCATGTCGACGCCGAACGGGGTTAGATCCGCATGAAACATGAAGCCTCCAGCAACAATTTTGGCTACTGCCAATCCGCGCGGCAGTCAAGATGTGGATTCGGGCGGCGCTTCCCCGGTCCGCCAATCTTGTCTTTCTCGAGCAAGTTGGTAAGTAATGTGGCGAGAAGAAATATGGACAACACCCTGCAGGATATTTTGAACCTGGCGGAAAAGGGCACCATCGAGCAGCGCTGCGCGGCGCTGGTGGTTCTGGGCGGGCTCAAGGCCGGCAGCGCGGCGGTGGCCAAAGCGATCGCGCCGATGCTCGATCATCCGAACCCGGTGATCAAAGATTACGCGCTGCGTTACTTCGAAGCGGTCCAGCCGAAAAACAACGTCGCCCAGCTGCTCAAAATGCTCGACGACCCGGACAGGGAAATTCAGGAGCGCGCGGTGCGCTCCCTCGGCGCGGCGGGCGAAGCCGCGGTGCAGCCGCTGGCGCAGGGGCTGGCCGGCGGATCGCGGGTATGGCAATTGAATGCGGCGCGGGTGCTGTGCCAGACGCGGGGCAAGGCCGCGATGAAGGCGGTGTTACATCTGCTGACTGCCGGCACCGATGACTCGAACCGCGCAATCTGCGACTTGCTCACGCCGGCGCTGCGCGAGATGGATGCCAGGGAGCAGAATTCGTTCTACGACGAAGTCGAAGCCTTCGCGGCGAAGCTCGACGCCAAAGAGCAGCGGCCCGCGGCGGTGTCGGCGATGCGGCTGTTCGGCCAGCTCGGCCGGCCGGCGGCGCGCCGCTGGCTGTTCAAGTTCGTCGGCGCGGAGCATCATCCGGCGCTGCGCGCGCACGCGCTGGTCGCGTTGCTGCGCTGCCTGCGCGACGAGGACCTGCGCAAGGACGAATACGCCAAGCTGTTCCCCCTGCTCGAGGAAGCGGAGTTCAGCGAAGCGACCCGCCACGCCCTCGAGCTGCTCGACGGCCACGGCCTCCCCGACGATTCCCGCGCGCTGCTCGCGCGGCTCATGCAAAGCCCGCACGCCGAAGTGCAGAAGTTCGCGCTCAGAAAAATGGGCGAGGTGGGCACGCCGGCCACGGTGCGCACGCTGGTCGATCAGCTGGGCGATGCCGACTATCGCCGGCGCGACGTCGCCGCCGGCTCGCTGCGCAAAATCCCCGAGGCGCGCGCCGCGCTGATCAAGGAATTAGTCGCCTGCGAAGATGCGAGCAAGGCCTGGAGCATCGCCGAGCTGCTGGCGTCCTTCGAAGGCAAATGGCGCCAGGATGTTCTGGCTTCGCTGTGGAAGCGGCTGCAGAAGGCGATCGAGAGCGAAGACCGGATTCAGACCGCGTTTCTCCACGTGCTCAAAAAGGCCGACCCCGAGTTCGTCTACGAGCAACTGGCCGAGCAGGGCGCCAAACTGGTGAAGGCGAAAAAATACAGGGAAGCGGTGGGCTTTTTGACGCCGCTCAAGGATTTTCCCGAGTTCAAGCCGGAAAACAAATTTCAGCTCGCCGCGGCGCAGCTCAAGCTCCACTCGCACATGGTGGCGAGCCACAAAAACCATCCGGCGGTGGAGCTGATCGCCGAGCTTTGCCGCAACACGGCCTACCCGGTCTTCGACGCGCTCAAGAAAGAAAAGAACCTCGCGCCGGAGGATCTTTTCGCGCTCGGCTTCAGCATGACCGAGCGCGCCGGCCAGGAGCGCGGCCTCGGCATCGACCTGCTCGAGCACATCGCGGAAAAATTCCCGCGCAACAAGATCGGCAAAAGCGCCAAAAACAAGCTCAAGCTCGCCGGCGCGTGAACCGCCGCGGTTTAAACCGCCACGACTCCGCTCGGTTTTTCCGGATCGTTACCAAAATTCCAATCCGACCCCGCTCCCGCCAGCGGCTTGCGCCTTTCGTCTCTTGCGGCCCTGCTGAATTTCCATTAGCTTCCGTCAGGTTTGAAATTTTCTAATCTTCAGGAGGCGGGTATGAAAACAGGACGGCTTGGCGGGCTCTTGGTCGGAGTGCTCGCATGGATGACCTCTTTTCCGGTTCAGGCGCAGGACCTCGGCCCCGGCTTCACCAAAGTCAAAGACGGGATTTACGTTTACGCGGCGAAGGAGGGGAACTCCACGTGCAGCGTGGTATTGACCGAGGAAGGGCCGGTGGTCATCGACACCTGCCAGCGGCCGCCCGACACGCGCCGGCTGATGGCCGGCGTCAAGAAGCTCACGGACAAGCCGGTGCGCTTCGTCATCGATACCGAAGTTCACAACGACCATACTTTCGGCCACTGGGTGTTTTCGCCGCCGGCGGTGGTGATCAATGCCGAAGGAGCCGGGGCGGCCATGAGGAAAGGATTCGATCCGAAACGCGTTGCGACACTTTCGTCGGAGTCGCCGGAGATGGCCGAAGCGGTGAAAGGCTACCAGATGGTCGTGCCGCAGATCGAATATAAAGACCGCATGACGCTCAATCTCGGCGAGCGCACCTTCGAGCTGATCTATCTCAAAAACGTTCACAGCGAGGCCGACACCGCGGTCTGGCTGCCCAAGGAGCGCGTGCTGTTCGCCGCCTCGGCAGCGAACGTGAAAAGCATTATCAATCTGCGCCCCTTCGTGCGCATCCCCGACGTGCTGGCGAGCTACAAGCTGATGAAGTCGCTCAACCCGGAAATCGTGGTTCCCGGCCACGGCGCCGTGAGCACGACGAAGATATTCGACGAGTACGAAGCGTTCTACAATTTGCTGGTCAAGCGGGTCGGCGAGATGGCGGCGCAGGGGAAATCTCTGGACGAGATCAAAAAAGAGCTCAAGATGCCGGAGTACGCCGACTGGGCGGGGCAAAACAATTTGCCGCAGAATATCACCGTCGCCTACGCGTCGATCAAAAAGTGATGCGAAGGCACCCGGCGTCATCCCGGCTTGCGCCGGCGCTCCTGCTGCTCGCGCTGGGCGCTTTTCCGGGCGCGGCATCGGCGCAGCAGGAGATCGTCACCCTGCAAACGCGGCCCGGCGCGACGCAGTCGTTTTTTCTCACCAGTGTCCCCAAGGACCTGCGCGCGGTCGCGGTGCTCTTTCCCGGCTCCGGGGGCTTGATCAACCTGCGCAAGGAAGACGGCAAGATTCACTTCGGCACGGAGAATTTTCTCGTGCGCAGCCGCGCGGAATTCATCAAGCGCGGCGCGGTGGCGGCGATTCTCGACGCGCCGTCCGATCAACAGCGCAACTGGGGAATGACCGACGAGTTTCGCTTTGGTGATGCGCATGCTGCGGATATCTCGGCGGTGGTCGACGATCTGGCCAGACGCTTTCCGAACGTGCCGCTGTTTCTCGTCGGCACCAGCCGGGGCAGCGTTTCGGCGGCGGCGTTGGGCGCAAGATTCGATCACAGAGTCGCGGGCGTGGTCATGACGTCGTCGATGTTTCGCGCCGCCTCCGCCAAGGCCAGAGAGCAAGGACCCGGTTTGTCGAAATTCGATTTCGCGACTATCAAGCGGCCGGCGCTTCTGGTGCACCACGTCGGCGATCAATGCGAGTACAGCCCTTACAGCGAAGCGGCGCGACTGTCGGACCGCTTTCCACTGGTCACTGTATTCGGCGGCGACTCGCCGCAGTCCGGCCCCTGCGACGCCTTCAGCGCGCACGGTTATCACGGCAAAGAGGCGGCGACGGTCGAGCAGATCGTCAACTGGATGCAAAAAAAACCGCTTGTCTACGAAGTGAAATAGGATTGGCGATGGCCGTGGCGCTCAAAGCCGTCGATCGGGTCGAGATCCTCAGCGTGATGGACAATTCCATCGACGTGTTGATGGGGAACACACCGGTTGCCCGTCGGGCCAGGCGGGAGCGCGATGCGCTCAGCCAACCGCAATTGCGCGCCGAGCATGGCGTGTCGATGCTGGTCACGACCTTCGAGGGCGGCAACAAAGACGCATTTCTCTTCGATACCGGCGTGACCCTGGACGGCGTGCTGCACAACATGGACGTGCTCGCGGTCAAGGGCAACGAGCTGCACGCGGTGGTATTGAGCCACGGCCACACCGATCACACGCGCGGTCTGCTCGGATTCATCAAACGCTACGGCCGGCCGCGGGTGCCGATCGTGCTCCACCCGGACGCGTATCTCAAGCGTAAAAACGTCCAGCCCGACGGCCACGAGTCGGAGCACATTCCGCCGAGCAAAAAAGATCTCGAAGCGGAAGATGTCCAGATCATCGAAGAGCGCGGTCCGACGATGCTGATCGGCGGCCGCGCGCTGGTGACCGGACAGATCCCGCGCACGACGCCGTTCGAAAAGGGCAGCCCGAATCAGGTCGCGCTGATCGACGGCCGGTGGCAACCCGATCCGTGGATTCACGACGATCAGGCGATCGTCATCCATGTGAAGAACCAAGGACTCGTGGTCCTGACCGGATGCGGCCACGCCGGCGTGATCAACACTTTGAAATGTGCTCAGGAAATGACCGGCGTCAATCGGATTCACGCGGTCATCGGCGGTTTTCACCTCACCGGGCCGATCTTCGAGCCGATCGTGCAGCCGACGATCGCCGCGCTCAAGGAATTCCAGCCGAGCGTGATCGTGCCGCAGCATTGCACCGGCTGGAAGGCGACCCATTCGATCGCGCGGGAATTTCCCGAGGCGTTCATTGCCAACAGCGTCGGCACGACGTTGGTGATCGGCGCATAAATAAACGCCGTTCAAAGCGTTCAAGCCGTTCGAATGGTGGAAAAAATGAAGATCGGGCTCTTTACCGAATTTTCGTATCCTGGCAAGTCGGAGCAGCAGACCTACGCGGAAGTGCTCGAGCAGATCGCTGTCGCCGACGAGCTCGGTTACGATTTCTTTTCGACCACCGAAAGCTACGGCAGGGATCTGTTTTCCTGCTCGCCTTTCCCTCTGGGACTTTTCGCCGCGGCGGCGCAGCGCGCCAAACGCATTCGCTTTCTGACCGGCATCATCAGCGCGCCGCTCCATCATCCGGCGATGCTCGCCAGCGAAATCGCCGCCGCGGATTTGCTGACTCAGGGACGGATCATGGTGGGCATCGGCCGCGGCCATCCCTGGGTGCTGAACCGGGTCGGCGTCAATCCCGCCGAGAGCACGGCGCGCTTCGAGGAAAGCCTCGGCATGCTGGTGGAGATCTTCAAATCGAATTACATCGAAAATCTTGACGGGGAGTTCTGGCAGATCCGCGATTTCAAGCTCAGCCCGCCGGCAACGCAGCAACCGCATCCGCCGATTTATACCGCGGCGGCAACCACGCCGGAGAGCGCGATTTTTGCGGGCAGGATCGGCCACGGCTTGGTGCAGCCGGGCTATCTCGGCATTCCCTTCGAGCTGGTGCGCGGCCTGACCGAAACTTACCGGCGGCATCTGCCGGCCGATGGCAAGAGCGATGTCGTGCTGGGAATTCACCTGCACGCGGCGCGCGATCGGCAAGACGCGATCGAGAGCGGCGCGCTGGCGCTGTCTTCGCAGGCGGACGTGTTTCTGCGCTCGAGCCAGAGCCGGCCGAATTTGAGCGGCGTGAAAGAAGCCTACGCGAGCAAGAGCGCATCGCGCATGGCTTTCGAAAAGCTATCGACCCCCGACAAAGCCAAGCATGCGGTGGCGGAAGAGGGAACGAACATCATGGCGGTCTGGGGCACGCCGGAGGACTGCGTCGAGAAGATCCAATTTTATGTCGATGCCCTCCAGCCCGAGCAACTCATGCTCAATATCGCGTCGGGTAGTTTGCCGCAGGGAAAAGCGCTGGCATCGATGCGGCTCTTTGCAGCGGAAGTGATGCCGGCGCTTCGCCGGGAATCGGCGTAAGCCAAAGTTGACTTGCTCCTTCGACCTGCGATAACTCTCGACCGGAGGCATCCATGGAGTACGTTCCATTCGGCACGACGGAATTCAAAGTTTCGCACCTGGCGCTCGGCTGCATGAGCATGTCCGGGGCCTACGGGCCGGCGGACGACAACGAATCGATCGCGACCCTGCACCGGGCCTTCGATCTCGGCATCAATTTCATCGACACTTCGGCGAGCTACGGCAACGGCCACAACCACGAGCTGATCGCCAGAGCGCTCAAGGGGCGGCGCGAGCGCATCGTGATTCATTCCAAGTCCGGCAGCCCGCGCGCTCCCGACGCGAGCGGCAACCGCAGCGGCAGCGCGCCGGAGTATCTGACGCAAAACTGCGAGCAAAGCGTGAAGCGGCTGGGGATCGACGCGCTCGATATTTTCTGCATGTCGCGGGTCGATCCCGAGATCCCCGTGGAGGAATCCGTGGGCGCGATGGCGCGGCTGGTGGAGCGCGGGCTCACGCGCTACATCGGCCTTTCCGAGGCGAGCGCCAACTCGATTCGGCGCGCGCGCAAGGTGCATCCGATCTGCTCGCTGCAAATGGAATACTCGCCGTGGTCGCGGGATCCGGAAAACGGCAACATCCAAGCCTGCCGCGAATTCCACATGGGCTTCATGGCGTACTCGCCGCTCGGGCGCGGTTTTTTCGCCGGCGTCGTGCACGGCCAGAACGACATGAGCGACGGCGACGGGCGGAACAGCCATCCGCGCTTTCAGCCCGGCAATCTCGAGCGCAACCTGCAAATGCTGGCGCGATTCGAATCCGTGGCGAAAGAGAAAGGCGTGACGCCGGCGCAGTTGACCCTGGCCTGGCTGATGGCGCAGGGAGACGACATCATTCCGATTCCCAGCAACAAGACGCGCCAGCATCTCGAAGAAAATATCAAGGCTGCGGCAATCAAGCTCGGCAAAGAGGATTTGGATCGGCTGAATCAGATTCTGCGACCCGAGGCTGTAGCCGGGCCGCGCAGCCGGGATATGCACAGAGTGAACATTTAACACGTTCAAATCGGTCAAGCCGTTCAAAAAGCTCAAGTCGTTGGAGGCGCTATGAAAGACGTAACCATTATCGTCGGCACGGTCGGGCAGAGCATCATGCGGAGCGAAGACAACGGCCAGACCTGGGCGCGGATCGGACCGCGGCGCGGATTTGCCTATGAAGCCTCGGTGCGCTGCATCGCGATGCATCCGAAGGAACACAATATTCTTTTCGCCGGCACCGAGCGCGGGCTGTATCGCAGCGAGGACCGCGGCGCCAACTGGAAATACCTCGACTCGGCGCTCAATCCGCACTACGTCTGGGCGATCGGCATCGATCCGGTGAATCCCGATAATATGTTCGTCGGCACCGGCACGCCGACCCCGGCGATGCTGTTTCGTTCCAGGGACGGCGGCAAGAACTGGGATAAGCGGCCGGTGGAAGTGGCGACCGAATGCGAAGCCGTCGGCACGCCGCGCTTCACCGGCATCGCCGTCGATCCCACCGAGCCGAATCACGTCTGGGCCGGGCTCGAGGTCGACGGCGCGCGCCACAGCAGCGACGGCGGCAATACCTGGGAAATTGTCGAGGTCACCGGACGGCGCGATATTCACAACGTCGCTGTGACCGCCGGGCCGCCGAAGACGGTTTTCATCATGGCCAACCGGGAAATCTACGCGAGCACGGACAACGGCCGGAGCTGGGAGCCGCGCGACATGCAGAAATGCCTGCCGTGGGAATATCCGCGCAAGGAAAATTATCTGCGCGGCATCGCCGTGGATCCGGCCAACTCGAAGCGGATTTTTCTGAGCTTCGGCGATTTCACGCCGGGGTCTTCGGGCGCCATCGCGCAATCGGACGATTTCTGCAGGAGCTGGAAACTCTTGCCGCTGCCGGTGGAGCCCAACTCGACCATGTGGACGTTCGGCACCAACTCGGACGACCCGAACACGATTTTTGCCGCGAGCCGCTACGGTTATCTTTATCGCAGCGACGATGCCGGCCGGTCGTGGACGAAGTTAAGAAGAGAGCTGAGCGAGATCGCCGCGGTCTGCTGGCTGCCGAATTGAGCCTAATATTGCAGGGGCGCAGCATGCTGCGCCCCTGCCCGCCTAACCAGGATTTCGCCGCTGCATTTCTCCGTGATCTCGGTGTGCTCCGTGGTGAAGCGTTGAAGTCTTATTTGTAGAGATCCTTCAGCAAACCGCTTTTCTCTATCCTATCGAGAAAACTCAGATCGACGAACTGCTCCGGCCTGGCGCTTTTCGCCGCCGGCAGCGTGCGGGCCACATCGTCGATGGCGTTTTGCATGCCTTGCATATTGATGTAAGGGGCGCGCTCCAGGACCTTGCTCATGTAAAAATCGTAAGTTTTCCCGAGCAACGCCGAGTCGGTTACCGTGGTGTACTTCGCCAGGGTTTTGATCGCGGCGTCGCGGTTGGTCCGGGCGAAATGGATGGCGCGCGCGTAGGCGACCATAAACCGATCGAGGATGTCGCTTTTCCTGCGGATGAATTCGCCCGACACGGCCATGCCGGGATTGGGGTAGGCGAGGTTCATGTCGGTGACGCTGAGCAGCTCTTTGAATCCCAATTTCTCGGAGAGAAACTGCGTCGGCGGAGACACCATCGACGCCTCCACCGCGCCGGATTTGAGCGCGCCGAACATGTTGGACATCGAGCCGAGCTGCAGCAGCGTGATGTCTTTCAGCGGGTCGAGATTGAATTTCCTGAGCGCGTGGCGCGCGGCGACGTCCGAGCTCGAGCCGAAGCGGCTCACGGCCAGGCGCTTGCCGCGCAGCTCTTCGATGCTTTTGATTTCCGGCCGGGCGTGCAGAGAAAAGATCAGCTTGTTGACGTTGTTGCCGATGAATTTCAAATCGGCGCCGTTCAAATCCGCGGCGATCACCGGCGCGCCTCCCAGCGAAGCGATGTCCACGTCTCCCGAAACCGCGACCTGGGCGAGCTGGGTGGCGCTGGGAATGAGAATGACCTGGTCTTCCAAGCCTGCCTTGGCGAAAAAGCCGGCGTCGTGGGCGACCCAGATGCCGGTGTAGGCGCCGCTGATCGAGCTGTAGGCGATGCGTATCCTATCCGCGGCCAAAGCCGCCGAGCCGCAGAGAATGGTCGCGAGAACTGCTACGAAGGCCAGTCGCTTCATGGCGTTCATCCTCCTCCGATAGGCGCCGGCGACTCTATGTCAGCCGGCGACTTCGAGCAAGCGGCGCAAGCGCCTCGACCGGCCGTGCGCTCCTGTGATATGCAGCGGGCCATGAAAACGACAGCGCGCGCCGGCAGGATCGCAATCGCTCTTTGGGCAGGCTGGGCTTTGTCACTCGCCGCTCCCGCGAATGCGCAGATGAAAGCCCGCGTTGCCTGGACTTCGTTCGCCAGCAACATGAGCGGCACCTGGGTGGCGCAGGAAGAAGGATTGTTCAGAAAAAATGGCCTGGAAGTGGAGCTGGTGCACATCCCGTCCACGTCGCGGGCGATTCAAGTCCTGCTCGCAGGAGAACTGGCTTACACTTACATGGACGGGCGCACCGCGGTGCAGGCGACGCTGCGCGGGGCGGACGCGGTGATCGTGGCGGGCGTGGCCAACCGGCTGGTGTTCTCGTTCATGGCGCGCCCGGAAATCAAAAGCTTCAACGATCTGCGCGGAAAAAAGATCGGCATCACCCGGCTCGGCTCCTCGACTCATAGCGTCACCCTGTGGGTGATGAACAAATTCGGACTCAAGCCGGAGGAGTATCAATTGCTCCAGCTCGTCGATGTGCCGAATATTCTTGCCGCCATCGCCGCGGGTCAGATCGAAGCCGGCGCGCTTTCGCCGCCGACCAATTTCCGCGCGCGCAAAGCGGGCCTGACCGAGCTGATCGATCTCAGCAAGGACGGGCCGGAATACGTATCGGTGGCGATCGGCTCGACCCGCTCGTTCATCAAAAGCAACCAGGAAATGACCCGCCGGCTGGTGCGCGGCTACAGCGAAGGCGTGCAGCTTTTGAAAGCGAACAAAAGCACGGGCATCCGCGCGATTCAAAAATATGCGCGCATCAAAGATCCGGACATTCTCGAAGCGACCTACGGCGAGGCGCGGGCGTACATCGAAACGGTTCCCTACGCGACGCGCAAGGGCATGGAGACGATCATCGGCGAATTGGCGCCGACGGAGCCCAGGGCGAAGACGGCCAAGCCGGACGATTTTCTCGAGCCGCGCTTCGTAAGCCAGTTGGAAAAGGAAGGCTTCTACAAAGCGACGGCGCTCAGGTGATGCGCAATACTTTTAAAGAAGGATTCCTCCGGGAGTCTATCCTGAGCCATGCCGAAGGAGTCGAAGTGACACGCACATCAATCTGTGTCGTCTCGATCGAAGTGAGAGAGCTTTCCCGAGAAGCTGATACGAGGAGCTGACCCATGCCCAACGTCAAATTGCCCACCGGCGTCGATCTCTATTACGAAACCCACGGCCGCGGCGAGCCGTTGATCTTCGTGCCTTCGACCGCCTACTCCGGCGAGGTCTGGAAGCCGTCGCAGATGGCGCTCGCCGATTCGCTGAATCTTATTTTCCACGATCCGCGCGGCTGCGGCCGTTCGACGGCGGCGCAGAGCGTTTATACGATCGAGCAGATGGCGCTCGACATCGCGGCGCTGATGGATCATCTCAGGCTTCCCGCCGCGCATTTGATCGGCCACTCGATGGGCGGACGCATCGCGCTCGCGCTCGCCGAGAATTTTCCCGGCAAGGTGAAAAGCCTGATCATGGCGGCGAGCGGCTCGGGTCCGGCGGCGCGGCCGGGCTCGGACTGTGTTCCCGGTTTGCCGCACCGCCTGGTGGTCGATATGGTCGAGATGGGCTTCGAGAAATTCGTCTACGACGAGATCGTCGAGTCGGACACGTTTTTCACTAAAGACTATCGCGAGCGCCATCGCGACAAGGTCGAAGAGTTTTTCAAGCTCGCCTGGGCCACCCACGCCAGGCTGCCCGAGTTCATTCACCTGTGCATGGCGCGCCACAATTTCGAAGGCACCCACCGCCTGGGCGACGTTCAGGCGCCGACCCTGGTTCTGATCGGCGAAGCGGACACGGTCGGCAGCAATCACATCGCCCAGTCGAAAGTTCTGGCGGAGCGCATTCCCGGCGCGGAGATGAAAATCCTGAAAGGCCAATCGCATGGATTTTTCTGGCAGGCGGCCGAAGAAACCAACGCGGTGATTCTCGATTGGGTGAAGCGCCACAGCTGATATCCATCGGCCGCAAAACTTTCGGCGCCCTGCGACGCCGCTCGGGGCGAACGGATCACGGTCAGCTTCGTTGAGAAAACCTGTCGCTGAGAACGGGCCGCGCGCGGCTCTCCGGTTAAAATTGCTTTTTCAGCACGGACGAATTTGACAGCGGCAACAACGCGGTGATAGCCAATGCTCGTGGACCCGTAGAATCTTCTTGGCAACGGCGCCGGACGCGGAGGTCGTGTGAGAAAATTTGCATCGTTCCTGGTTATCGGTTCGCTTTGCCTGCTCGGCGGGGCGAGCCGGCTTTTCGCGGCGGCGGCCTTCGACGAGAAGGCCGTGGCGGATTTTTATCGCGGCAAGACGATTCGCATCGTCGTCGGATTTTCCGCCGGCGGGGGTTACGACGCTTACTCGCGCCTGATCGGCCGGCATCTGCAAAAACACGTGCCGGGCAATCCCGGCGTGATTGTCGAAAACATGACCGGCGCGGGCAGCATCATTGCCGCCAATTATATGTACAACGCCGCGCCCAAAGACGGCACCGTGATCGGCAATGTCAGCGGCCAGATCATTCTCGAGCAGCTGTTCGGCAACCCGTCGGTGCAGTACGACCTCGGCAAGTTTCGCTACCTGGGCGTGCCGATCGGCGAGACGTATCTGCTGCTCGTGACGCACAAGCCCGGGGTCGCGAAATTCGAAGATCTGCTCGGCCCCAGGTCCAAACCAATCGTCGTCGGCGGCATTCCCGGCTCGACGGTGGAGCAGGGACCGATTCTGCTGCGCGATCTTCTCGGCGCGAATATCAAGGTCGTGAGCGGCTACAAGGGCACCGCCGATGTGCGCCTGGCGATCGAGAGCGGCGAGCTGGACGGATTTCTGAACAGCTGGGAATCGACGAAGATCACTTCGCTGGACAAAGTCAAAAGCGGCGAGTGGCTGATCCTCGCGCAGCTGGGCGACCATCCGATCGCCGAGCTGCCGGCGGCCAACGTGCCGACGATCCCGCAGATCGCCAGGACCGAGGAACAGCGCCAGCTGCTGCGCTTCGGCGCCGCCGCGCCCAATCAGTTCGGCAAAGTCTACGTGGTGCCGTCGTCCGTGCCGCAGGATCGCAGCGCGGCCCTCGAAGCGGCGCTGACCAAAACTTTTGCCGACAAGGAATTCCTCGCCGACGCGGAAAAGGGCAAGCTCGAAATCGCGCCGATCTCGGCGCAGCAGGCGCACAAGCTGGTGACCGAGTTTCTTGGCCTGTCACCCGATCTCAAAGCGAAGCTGCGCAAGATGTTGAAGGCGGAATCCAAGTAGGAGGTGGCGACGGCGGCATGGAGACCTTCACCAAGGAAACTGTAAATGGGTTTGCTGGACGGTAAAGTAGTCGTCGTGACCGGCGGCGGGCACGGTATCGGCCGGGCGTATTGCCTGGGAATCGCGCGCGAGGGCGGCACTGCGGTGGTCGCCGACATCGACGAGAGCGCCGCGCTTGGCGTCGCCAGAGCGATTCAGGACAGCGGCGGCAAAGCGCTCGGCACCCGAGTTGATGTCGCCAACTTCGCCAGCTGCCAGGAGATGGCGAAAAAAACGCTCGGCGCCTTCGGACAGATCGACGGTTTGATCAACAACGCGGCGATTTTCATGAGCGTGCCGGCGGAGAAGGGGACCTGGCAGGAAATCACCGAAGAGGCCTGGGACCGCATCATGGCGGTCAACGTCAAGGGCTTGTGGCTTTGCAGCCGGGCAGTGGTGCCGGCCATGCAGCAGCGCAAGCAGGGCAGCGTGGTCAATATTTCTTCCAACATGGCGTTTAACGGCGGCCTGACGATGATGCACTACGTGGTCTCGAAGGCGGCGGTGGTGGGCTTCAGCCGGGTGCTTGCGCGCGAGCTGGGCGGCGATAATATTCGGGTGAACACGCTGGCGCCGGGGGCGACCATGAGCGACGAAAAGGTGACCGACGCAATCGTCAAGCACTACGACCGCACGGCGTCGACGCGCATTCTGAAGCGCGTCGAGCAGCCCGAGGACCTGGTCGGCACGGCGTTGTATTTGCTCTCCGATCTGAGCGCGTTCGTCACCGGCCAGACAATTCTCGTCAACGGCGGCGCAGTCCTTCATTGAGACGCAATGGGCACCCGTCGGCAGGTAAGAGGCGGATCGAAAATTCAAAATCTAAAATCCAAAATCCAAAATCGACCGACGGAGGTTAAATCATGGGCTGGGTAGACGCAGACGCGCACGTGGTCGAAAGTCCGCTGACCTGGGATTACCTTTTGCCTTCCGAGCAAAAGTATCGGCCGATGCTGTTCAAGCCCGAAGACGACTCCCAGCGAGCCCACTGGGTGATCGACGGCAAGATCCGCGGTTTGTTCCGCTTCACTTTCAGCAAGGAAGATCTCGATAAGAAATCCGCCGCCATCGGCCGCGACGTGAGCACCACGATGGCCGCGCGTGATCTGGCCGACGTTGCCGCGCGCATCAAGCACATGGACGAATTGGGCATCGACATTCAGGTTCTCTATCCGAGCATTTTTCTCGATCAGTGCACGGAGCGCGCCGACACCGACGTGGCTCTGTGCGGCGCTTACAACCGCTGGCTGGCCGATGTCTGGAAACAGAGCGGCGGGCGCTTGCGCTGGATGGCGAGCCTGCCGCTCCTCAGCATGCCCGATGCTCTGGATCAGCTAAAGTTCGCCAAGGAGAACGGCGGCTGCGGTGTTTTCATGCGGCCGCTCGAAGGCAACCGGCAGATCAGCGATCCGTATTTCTTTCCGCTGTACGAAGCGGCGCAGGCGGGCGACTTTGGCATCGGCCTGCACCAGTCCAACGGCAGCGCGGCGGCGGTGGACATGATGGTCAATCCCGACGGCAGCCGCGACTTCTTCAATCAGTATCGCATCTTCAACGTCGGCGCGCTGTTTCGGATCATCAATTGCGGTATTCCCAAACTGTTTCCCAAACTGCGCTTCGGTTTCATCGAGACCGCGGCCTCCTGGGTGCCCTGGGTGATTTACGAGCTGCGCCGCCGGCTCGAAACTGTCGGCAACAAACTGCCCGACGATCTGCTCGAGCGCTGCGGCATCTTCGTCACCTGCCAGATCGGCGACGACGTGCCGTACCTGATCAAAAGCTGCATGGGCGAGAACACGCTGATGATCGGCACCGACTACGGCCACGCCGACTCCTCCACGGAGCTCGACGCGCTGACGACGTTGAAAAACAGCGGCGGCATCACGGCCGCGCAGCACCAAAAAATCGTCGAAGATAACCCGCGGCGATTCTACGGGCTGGTGTAAATTGAAATAGAAATTAGCCGCAAAAAACGCAAAAACGTAGGGGCGACCGGCGGTCGCCCCTTATTTTTTGTAAAGCTGCTTGATAAATCCCGATGCTTCGAGCTCCTGAACCACGCTCATATCGACAAAGCTTTTCGGATCCGCCGTCGCCGCCTTCGGCGTGCGCGGCGCCATGTCGTCGAGCAGGGTTTTCACGCCTTCGGCATTCGGGTAGGGAATTTCCGGAAACGCGGCGTTGTAGGCGCGGTAGGCGCGCTCCAGTCCTTCGGGGTCGCTGGTTTTGAGATTCTTCGCGATTAAAGCCTTCGTCTCTTCTTTGTTGGTCTTGATGAAGTGCAGCGCTTCGGTAAAGGCGCGCACGACTTTCATGACGAACGGGCGGCGTTCCTTGACGGTTTTCTCGCGCGTGACGACGGAGTTGACGTGGTAGGGAATTTTCAAGGTGCCGATGTCGTAGAGATCGCGAAAGCCCAGTTTCTCCGCTTCCTTGACCAGCGGCTCGCCGAGCAGCGTGAATTGCGTGATGTTGCGCGCCAGGGCGGCGAGCCGCTGCGGATTCTCGCCGGTAGCGATGATCTTGGTGTCTTTTTCCGGATCGACGCCGAGCCGGCGCAGCGCCAGACGCAACGTCATGTCCGAAGTCGTGCCAAGCCGATTGACGCCGCCGGTCTTGCCCTTCAGTTGCTCGACCGAGCTTACGTCGGCGACGGAGACGATGTGATCGATAAAGAGCGGCAGGTTGGTGGAGACCATCACCGTGTCGGCGCCAGCCAAACGGGAAGTGACGAGGGTGGCGGAAGGCGCGATGATAAAATCCACTTCGCCGGTGAGCAGCGCCTGAATGACGATCGTGCTGGCGCTGATGGCGATCACTTCGGCGTTCAAGCCGTTTTTCTTGAAAAACCCTTTTTGATCGGCGACCCAGATTGGCGTATTCGACGGCGTGCTGCCGGCCCAAGCGATGCGCATGCGCTCCTGCGCCGCGGCTGAATTCAACCACGCCAGCAACGCGGCGGCGAAAACCGTCAATTGCAACCACCTGCGCATTATGATCTCCTCACCTTCGCGAATGGCCGACTATAGCGCCGGCGCAATTTTTCTGTCAATCAAGCTGCGATGAACGCGAGCTTACCTCAGAGGTGCGGGCGATGATCCAACCCGGCGCGACCTTCGTCGTTCTGACCGCGTTCCTGTTCGCTTTGCCGAAAGCACTCGCGGCGGCGGACGCATCGACCCAATGGCAGCGTCTTACGGCCGCGGCCAAAAAGGAAGGCAAGGTCGTCATCGGCGCGCCGCCGGGAAACGATTTTCGTAACGAATTGCAGGCGGCGTTGAAGAAGCGCTTCGATCTCGACAGCGAGGTCATTCAGGCTCCCGGTCCCAGTCTTATGAGCAAGATCGTCGCGGAAAGGCAGGCCGGCGCGGTTTCCGTCGACGCTTTTCTGGTCGGCCCGTGCACGGGCAACACGCTGCTCAAAACCGATCTGTTCGAGCCGCTCGCCCCGGCGATGGTGCTGCCGGAAGTCAAAGATCCGGCGAAATGGTTCGCCGGCCATCTCTGGGCCGACAATCAGACCCAAAAAAATTTACTCTACAGCTTCGTTGCCCAGGTGACGCCGTCGATCTACTACCACACGCAATCGGTCAAGCCGCAGGAAGTGCGGAGCTACAACGATCTCCTCGATCCCAAATGGAAGGGGAGAATCGGCCTGCGCGATCCGCGGGTGCCGGGCGGCGGGCTGGCGATGTGGGCGTTTCTCCTCGACCTGAAAGGCGAGGAGTACATTCGCAAGCTCGCGCAGCAGGAGATGTTCGTCAGCCGCAACGCGCGCCAGATCGCCGATGCGCTGGCGAAAGGAAACCTGGCGCTGACGATCGGCGTGGGCTACCGCGATTTCGATGCTTTCCTCGACGCGAATCTGCCGGTCAAACATCTGCCGACCTTGAAGGAAGGCAGTTACGTGAGCGGCGGCAACGGCATCGTCGGCATGCTCAAAAACGCGCCGCACCCCAGCGCCGCAAAAGTTTTTTTCAACTGGCTGCTCAGCCGCGAAGGCCAAGAGCTGCACGGCAAAACCGCGCAGCAGCCGACCCGCCGGCTGGACGTGGACACGAAAGGTCTCGACGGCCAGGCGGCCAAGGACGTGATGACGCTCGAAGAGTTCCGGCGCTTTCAGAATTTTACCGAGGACAAGTGCAACAATTCCTGGTTCCCCGGCGCGAAGCTGGCCGAGGCGGTTTTGAAATAGCGCGAGGAACCGCAACGTTTAGCCACAAAGAACGCAAACAAATTGCCGGCGCGTCCGGCGCTCGCCGCGATCGAGTTGATCGTTTCGCGCTCCTCGGTTAAACGGTCTCCATGTCTTTCTTTGCGCGCTTTCGCCAGGGGATGCGGGCGGCGATTCCGATCTGGATCGCGTTCGTGCCGTCATCGATCGCCTGGGGCATCGCGGCCCAGCGCCGCGGCCTTTCGCTCGACGAAATTCTTTTGCTCTCCGCCTGGGTGTATTCGGGGCCGGCGCAATTCGCGGTGCTCGGACCGCTCGCCGAAAACAAACCCGCAGTTCAGGTTCTCATCGCCGGTTTTCTCATGAACCTTCGTTTCCTGCCCATGAGCACGGCGCTGGCGCCGTTTTTTCGCGGCGTGAAGCGGCTGCCCTTGCTCGCGTCGGCGCACGTGGTGAGCGCGAGCAGCTTCATCGTGCCCTACGTGCAATTCCAAAAGGAACGCGACGGACGTCCCGGCAATATTGCGGCGCCTCACGATGGCTACGGCAATCTGGTCTTTTTTCTCGGCGTCGGCGTGACCAGCTTCATCGTCTGGGTCGCCGGCAGCGGCGCCGGCTTCGGACTGGCGCTGGGATTTCCCGCCGCCTTCGACGAGGCGCTGAAATTTATTCTGCCCGGCTATTTCGCCGGATTGCTCGTGGTGGAGATGAAAAGCCGCGGGATGGCGCTGGTCTGTCTGGGCGGTTTGCTCACGGCGCTTCCCGGCGCCCTCGCCAATCCGGACTGGGGGTGGCTGATCGCGGCGCTCGCGGTCGCCACCCTGGTCTGGGGAATGGAACAGCGGGGATGACGCGCTTTTCAATCATTTTTCTCATGGGGCTGATGGCCTTCGCCCTGCGCGCTCTGCCGCAGCTATGCTTCGCCGGCAGGAGGTTTCCCGAGGCCTGGGACCGCTGGCTGCGCTACGTGTCCTACTCGGTGATCTGCAGCATCATCGCCGTGACGCTCTTTATGTCCGGGGCGCGTTTCGAAAGCGCGGCGGCGCCGCGCCGCGCGCTGGCGCTGGCGGTCGCCGTCGCGGTCGCGCGCCGGTCGCAAAGCGCGGTGAGCGGCATGATCGCCGGCGCGCTGCTGCTTTCCGCGCTGACGTGGATTTTCTAGGCGGCGCGGCGGCGGCGCTTCATTGACAGAGGCGAGGCGCGGGTGTTAGCTATCGTCGCTGCCCTCGATCAACTCGAAGCAGGGGTTAGACATGGCGCGGTTCACGAAACTCTCGGCGAGGATTTCATTATGAGCCTGATCGATTGTCATGCCCATTGTCTGCCGCCGACCATCCTGGACGCGCTGCGTGAATTCGCCGGCGGCAGCTATCTCGGAAAGACGCTTTATGCCGACGAAGGGTTTGCGTCGCTGGAAAAGCACTTGGCCCTGATGGATCGCTTCGACGTCGAGAAGGAAGTGATCAATTACGGCAATCTGCTTCTGCCCGCGGCGCGGGCGCGCAAGCTGCCGATGGAGCAGGTCGTCAAGACGGTCAACGACTACATCGCCGAAGCTTCGCGCATCGCGCCGGGCCGCTTCATTCCGGCCGCCGCCGTGGATCCTTACGGCGGTGACGCTGCGCTGGCGGAGCTCGATCGCGCGGTCGAACGGCTGGGGCTTTTCGGCATCTCGCTTTCGACCAACATCGACGGGCGCGCGCTCGACGATCCCGTGTACGAGCCGATCTTCGAGCGCGCCAAATCGTGGAACATGCCGCTCTGGGTCCATCCCGGCCAGATTCCGCAGCCCTGGCAGCAGGCGCTCGGTCTGAGCAATCGCTACCTCAACAGCGGCGTCGGCTTTCTGCTCGACGACATGCTCTGTCTGATCAAGATGATCACCGCCAACGTTTTCGACCGCTGGTGGGGCGTGAAGTTCGTGTTCTGTCAGCTCGGCGGCTTCTTGCCGTTCACGATGGGCCGCTTCGATCAGCAGTTCTTTTTCGAGCGGCGCGCCTTCGAGCAGGAGAAAAAACCGCTGCCGGACTATTTGCAGCGGCGCGTGGCCGAATACTGCCAGGCATTCTACGTCGACACGCACACCGCGGACGCGTCGGCGATCCGCTGCGCGCTCGACTGCATGAGCGCGGAGCGCATCGTGCTCGGCGGCGATTACCCGATTTCGCCGCCGGAAATCGGCCTCGGCTACACGATCCCGCAGCTCGACAAGGTCGGGCTGTCGGCGGGCGATCGCGCCAAGATCGAGCGCGGCAACGCCTCGAAGCTGTTGAACCTGCCGTGAGGACGTGACGCGATTTGTTGAAAAGCGTCCGATCAATTTTTAGCGAGTGAAGGTAGACAATGGCTAGCGAAAGATTCGCAGCGCTGGTGACCGGCGCCGCCACCGGCATCGGCCGGAGCGCGGCCGTTGCGCTGGCGAAGAACGGTTACGACGTCGTCGTGAATTACAGCCGCAGCGAAGACGCTGCAAAAGAAACCGCTCGCCGGGCCGAGGCGGCCGGCGCCAGGACCCTGCTTTATCGCGCCGACGTGAGCGACGACGCCGGCGTGCGCGCGATGGTCGCGGCGGCGGAAAAGCAATTCGGCCGCCTCGACGCGCTGATCAACAACGCGGGGACGACGGTCGATGTGGAGCCGAAAAATCTCGCAGCGATGACCGTGGAGGCCTGGAACCGGGTTTTTTCGGTCAACGTGCTCGGCGTGTTTCTCGTCACGCGCGCGGCGGCGCCGCTGCTCAAAAAATCGCCCAACGGCTGCATCGTCAACACGTGCAGCATCGCCGGCCTGCGCCCGAGCGCCCAGCCGCTGCCGTACGCCGCGAGCAAAGCGGCGGTGGCCAATTTGACCAAGACCCTCGCCAACGCGCTCGGCCCGCAGATCCGCGTCAACGCGGTGGCGCCCGGCTGGATCGAAGGCGACTGGATGAAACGAACGTTGGCGGATAACTACCAGGGACTGATGGAGCGGCGCGCCAAGTACACGCCGCTCAAGCGCTGCTGCACGGAAGACGACGTGGCCGACAGCATGCTGAGCCTGATCCTGCACAACCGCTTCGTCACCGGCGAGATCATCATCGTCGACGGCGGATTTTCGAGCACGACGTAACCGAAGCGGAGGTTCCAATTGCTCCAAAAGTTCCAGCTCGTCCAGCCGTCATGGGATCTCAGGTGATCGAAATCTTCGCGCCAACTCTGGCTCTCAAACGTTTCGAACGACTGGAACGATTGGAACGCGACGGGCTCGGCGAGGAGCCGAAATGTTAGACGGCGTGGTTCGCTTTCCGCCCGAGCTCGCCGCGCGCTATCGGGCGCGCGGCTATTGGGAGGATCGCCCGCTGCGGGATGTTTTCGCGGAAGCCTTTGCGCGCTTCGGCGAGCGAGTCGCAGTCATTGACGGCGCGCGAGCGGTTACGTATCGCCAGCTCGACGAGGGCTCCACCCGGCTGGCCCTGAATCTTCTCGATCTCGGCTTTCAGCCCCTCGACCGCGTGGTCGTGCAGCTCCCCAACGTCGCGGAATTCGTCTATCTCTACTTCGCGCTGCAGAAGATCGGCTGCGTTCCGATCATGGCGCTGCCGACGCATCGTTACCGCGAGATGCGTCAGTTCGCCGAGCTGTCGGGAGCGGTGGCCTGCGTCACGCCGGATCGCGCCAAAGATTTCGACTACACGGAAATGGTCGGGCGAATCCGCGCGGCGAACCGGGCGGTTTGCTTCGGCATCGTACTCGGGAAAGCGCCGGCGGAATTTGTTTCCTTGAGCGAGCTCATCGAGCGGCCGAGCCGCCGCTCCAAGAGCGAGCTGGAAAAAATCCCCATCGATCCGGAAGATCCCGCCGTGTTCCAGCTTTCCGGCGGCACCACGGGCATTCCCAAGTTGATTCCGCGCTCGCACAACGATTATCTCTACAATTCCCGCTTGGCTTCGGCGGTCACCGGCGTCGGACCGGAGCAAGTTTTTCTCGACGTGCTGCCGATCGCGCACAATCTGCCGCTTGCCTGCCCGGGATTGCAGGGCTATCTGCTGCACGGCGGGCGGTTTGTCGTCGCCAACTCGACGCGGAGCGAAGATGTCTTCGCGCTGCTCGAACGCCATCGGGTGACCCATGTCGCGGTGGTGCCGGCGCTGCTCATTCGATTGATCAACGATCCGGCCATCGGGAGATTCGATCTCTCTTCGCTGCGCGTGATTCAAAGCGGCGGCCAGCGCTTGCAGCCCGAGGTGCGCCGGCGCACCCGGGAATTGATCCCGAGCGTCACGGTGCAGGAGAATTTCGGCATGGCCGAAGGCCTGCTCATGTTCGTGCGCTTCGACGATCCCGAAGAGGTGCGCATGGAAACCGTCGGCCGGCCGCTCAGTCCCGACGACGAAGTGCGGCTGGTGGATGACGACGACCGCGAAGTGGCGCCGGGCGAGGTCGGCGAGCTGCTCGCGCGCGGACCGTACACCTTGCGCGGCTACTTCGGCGTGCCGGATTACAATGCGCGCGCGTTCACTTCCGACGGTTTTTACCGCTCCGGCGATCTGATGCGGCTGCACCCCTCGGGCAATTACATCGTTGAAGGCCGCAAGAAGGACCTGATCAACCGCGGCGGCGAAAAGATCAGCGCGGAGGAGATTGAAAATCTGATCCTCGCGCATCCCGCCGTGCAAAACGTCGCCTGCGTGCCGATGCCCGATCCGGTTCTGGGCGAGCGCATGTGCGCCTTCGCGATCTTGCGCAACGGCGCATCGCTGAGCTTGCGCGAGCTCGCCGGCTTTCTCCTGGAACAGGAGATCGCCAAACACAAGCTTCCCGAGCGGCTGGAAATCGTCGGCGAGTTTCCGCTCTCGCCCTTCGGCAAAGTCTCCAAAAAGGATCTCGCCGAGAGAATTGCGCAGGCACTCAAGGCCGAAGGAAAAATGTAGTCAGGTTTGAGCTTTGGTGGTAGGTGAGCTGACGATGCCACTCACGCAAGGGACAGGGTTCTGAATCGCAGAGTCCCTCGACGAAGGAGCGAACACCATGCGCAGGGATTGCCGGGATCTGCTGGGTCGGTGCGTTACGTGGGTTTTCATAATCAGCGGCCTGATCGCGTACGGCGGCGCTGCCGGCGGCGCGGACCGGCTCACCGGGCTTCATTCCGCCCAGGTCATGTCGCAGTCGATGCCCTGGATCGCGCAGGAAGCCGGGCTCTTCAAAAAATACGATCTCGATTTCCGCCTCGTATTCATTCCCTCGTCGCCGGTTGCCACCGCGGCGACCTTGAACGGCGACGCCGAGATCGGCGTCACCGGCGCGGTGGGCAACGTGCGCGCGTTCGTGCAGGGCTTCACCGATCTGGTGTTCATCGCCGGCATGAAAAACATTCTTACCCACAGCATTCTCGGTAAGCCGGACATCAAGCGGCCCGAGGATCTCAAAGGCAAGAAAGTCGGCGTCGGCCGGTTCGGCGGCAACACGCACTACTTCGTCATCCAGGCGCTGAAGCGTCTCGGCATGGACGCGAGCAAAGACATTCAGACCATCCAGACCGGCGGCGGGCCGGAAACGGTCGCGGCGCTTTTGAGCGGCAGCGTCGATGCCGCCGGCCTGGTGGCGCCGGGCGACTCGGCGGTCGCCGCGCGCGGCTTTCGTTACGTGATCAACGGGCCGGAGATGCGCATTCCCTACGGCGCCACGCAGGTCGTGACTCTGCGCTCGGTGATCAACAAGCGCGGCGCCGTGGTCGGCCGATTCATGCGCGCTATGGCCGACGCGTCGCGCATCATCCACACGGACAAAAGCTTCGTCTACAAGGTGCTCGGCAAGTACATGCGCATCACCGATACCAAGGTGCTGGACGCGGCCTATCAATCCGAGATTCCCGCGCTGGAGCGCCGGCTGGAAGTGAGTGACGCGGCGCTGCAGGCCTCGCTCGATGAAATCGCGCCGCTCGACCCGCGCGCCAAGGCGATCAAGCCGGCGGAGATGATCGACCGGCGCTACCTGGTGGAGCTGGAAAAGAGCGGCGCGTTCGACTGGAAGTAAGCGCGCACCGGACGGGCGGCGAATTGTGCTTGGCGCGATCGATATCCATCATCACTTCGTACCCGAGAGAATCATCGGCGAGGCGAAGCGCCACGGCGCAGCGCTCGGCGTCAGAGTTTCGGAGGAAAAAGACGGCTCGCCCCGCTTCGCTTTTGACGGCGGGGCTAAATATGCGTTGCAGGCGGGTTTGACGGACGTCGAGCCGCGCTTTCGCATGATGGAGCAGGCAAGGATCGCGTTCGCGGCGCTCGATCCGAGCACGAATCTGATCGGCTACGAGCTCCGCGGCGAGCGCGCGGAAAGCTGGTGTCGTCTCTACAACCAGTGCGTCAGCGAGTTCGTCCAAAAATATCCGGATCGCTTCACGGCCATGGCCGCCGTGCCGTTGCAGGAGCCGGCGCGCGCAGCGCGAGTTTTGGAACACGCGGTCGCCGAGCTCGGTTTTCGCGGCGCCTACATCCCGACCAACATCCATCAGCGCTACTACGAAAGCGAGGAATTCGATTCTTTCTGGGCCAAGGCGCAGGAGCTGGATGCGCTCGTATTCATGCATCCGGAAAATCCCGCGGGCACCGAGCTGATGGCGCCGTTCGGCCTGCGGCTGGTGTGCGGCAATCCCGCCGACACGACCCTGTCCCTGGGGATTCTCATTTACAGCGGTGTGTTCGACCGCTTTCCCAATCTAAAACTCTGCGCCTGCCACGGCGGCGGTTTTTTCCCGTACCACGTAAGCCGCTTCGATCGCGAGTTTCTCACCGGCAAGCAGGCGACGCGGCGCGCCGACCGGCCCAAGGCGCCGCGCTGCGCGGCGCCGCCGAGCGCGTATCTGAAGAATCTTTACTTCGATACGCTGGTGTACGATGGCGATACCCTCGATTTTCTCCGGCGCAAGGTCGGCGCCGATCATCTGATGCTCGGCACCGATTTTCCGTACCTCCTCGGCGATTGGCAGGGCGTGGAAAAGATCGAAGCGCTGCCCTGCGTGCAGGAAGACAAAAGCGCGATCCTCGAAGGCAACGCGCGCAAGCTGCTCAAGCTCGCGGCGCTATGATCCGAGACCCGACGCCATGCTTCGGCTAACCTCACCCGGTGTCAAGTCCGCAATCGAAAAATCCAAAATCCAAAATCGAAAATCCCTCCGCGGAGGTGCTTCATGGCCAAGTTCCTGTCGGCTCTGGTCTGCGCTTTATTGATGCCCGTGGCGGCCAACGCCGCGGACAAAATCAGACTGGGCTTTCCCGATCTGGCCGCGCAGTTCATTCCGCTGCCGATGGCGGAGAAAAGGGATTTTTTCAAAGAGCAGGGATTGCAGGGCGAGTTCATTCGGATTCGGCCGGCGATTTCCTCGGCGGCGCTGGTGAGCGGCGAGATCGACTACGACATGGTGCTCGGCAACGGCATCGGCGCGGCGATTCGCGGTCTGCCGGTGAAAGTGGTCGCGTGCTTTTTGCCCGCGACGCCGATTGCGCTGATCGCGCGGCCGGAGTTCAAATCCGTTCCCGACCTGAAAGGCAAAAACATCGGGCTTAACACCTTCGGCGGCACCCTCGAATCGCTGTCCCGATTGATTGCCAAGCACTTCGGCCTCGATCCCGACCGCGACGTGAAGTTTCTCGCCACCGGCACGGTGGAATCGCGCTTTGCGGCGATGAAACAGGGACTGACCGCGGCAACCCTGGGCTCGCCGCCGATCGATTTTCTCGGCAAGAAGTTGGGCTTCGTCGTGCTCGCCCGGGCCAACGAGCTTTTCAACTTTCCCGCCAGCGGTCTGGTGGCGAGCGTGAAAGCGATCAAAGAAAAGCCGGAGCAGATCAAACGCGTGATCAAGGCCGGTATCAAAGCCAGCCGCTATATCCGCCAGAACCGTGAAGGCGTGCTGCCGGTGATGATGGAGTGGCTGAAGATCGACAAGGAGATTGCCGCCGTCACCTATGACTCGGTGTGGAAGGCGTTCACCGAGGACGGCAGTTTGCCGGAAAACGGCCTGCGCGTTGCCATCGAAGAAGCCAAGCGGGTCGGCAAAGTGGACCGCGACGTTCCATTCAACGAAGTCGCCGATCTCTCGCTGCTGCGCGAAGCGCAAAAAGAATTGGGGATCGCGGCGAAATAGTATCTGGTCTATTTTTTCTCTAAAGCCGGCGGGCCGGCAAGATCGCGCTCGGAGAGATGCGCGACGGTCTCGCCGGTTTCGACGAACGTACGCGTGACTTCCGCGGCGGTGTAAATCCACAAGATCGCCAGCGGCGTGGTGCCGATATTGACGAAGCGGTGCGGTTTGTTCGCCGGAACCAACGTGGTGTCGTACGGCTTGAGCCGGTGGCGCTCGCCTTCGATCTCGGCTTCGGCATCGCCCTCGAGGATCGTCACCTGTTCATCGCAATTGTGCGAGTGCATCGGCACCCTGGCGCCGGCTGGAAAGCGCGTGATGCCGGTGGTCAGATTCTTCGCGCCGGTTTCCTTCGTGACCAGCGGGATTGTCCGGATGCCGTTGCCGCGATCGACCACCGGCAGGCTATCGATTCTCAGAATGTGCGCGTTCGGCATGGCTCGCCTCCTTCAGTTCGCCCGATCCGGCCGCTCGTTCGTCTCCGCCGCTTTTGCGAGACGGACGTCGATCAGCGCCATTTGCCCCGCGGCGATGGCTTTCAGGCCGCGCTGCAGCGCGGCGCGAACTTCGCCGGGCTCTTCGACTTTTTCGCCGTAGCCGTCGAAGGCGCGGGCGATCATCGCGTAGTCGGGGCTGGGATTGATCGAGATGCCGATGAAATCCTGGTTCTTCACCGCGAAGCCGTTCGGGAAGAAGCGCGGCACGCCGGATTTCTGCGAGTGGTAGCCGTAGTTGTTGTAGAGCAGGATCATGATCGGCAGATTGTGCTCCTGGCACACGCCGAGGGCGGCGAGCCCCGGGTCGTAATTGAAGGCGCCGTCGCCGATCAGACAGAGCACCGGCCGTTTGGGATGGGCCGCTTTGACGCCGAGGGCCGTGCCGGTGCCGGTGCCGAGACCGCCGATGCAGCCGGCGAAAAAGGAGCCGGGCTCGAGTTTGTCGAGGTAACGATGGATCGATAGCCGGTGCGTGATGGTTTCCTCGACGACGATGGCGTCGGCGGGAATAACCTGCGACAGCTCGTAAGTCACCCAGCGCGTGTCGATGGGTTTTTGTTCTTTACGCTTGACGGCGTCTTCCTGCCAGCTTGCGCGCCGCGCTTGGTGGCGCCCGCGCCAGAGTTCCGCGCGCGTCGTTGCGTCGCCCGCGCTCCCGGCGAGTTTCTTCTTCACGGCCGCGAGCAGTTGGCGGGTCGAGCTTGCGATATCGCCGGTGACGATCTGGCTCACCGGAAAACCCCAGTAGGGCAGCTCCGAGCGCAGCGGATTGTCGGACAGCACGGCGACTCTGGTTTTCGCATCGAGCTTCTTGGACGCCGGATGCCAGGGCACGACCACGCCGAGCAGCAGGATCGCGTCGGCTTCCTGCAAAAACTCCGCGGGCTCGAAGCCGGCATGCAAAGGGTGCGTGCGCGGGAAGTTCACATAGCTCGACGCGCGGCTTTCAGCGACGCCGGCGCCGAGGGCTTCGGCGAGCTCGACCAGAGTCGGCACCACCGCCGGATCTTTGCCGGCTTCTTCGGTGATGATCAGCGGATGCTTCGCGCCGGTTAACAGCGCAGCCAGCTCTTCGATGGCGTTCGGATCGGCGACCGGCGCGGGAATTGAGACGCTTTCTGCTCCCGCATTTTTGGTCATTTTGTCGAAGAGATATTCCATCGGCAGGGAGACGAACACCGGCCCGCGCGGCGCGGTCATCGCCAACTGGCAGGCGCGCTGGATCGTCGAAGGCAGCAGCGACCTGGCGTTGACCCCGTAGCTCCATTTGACGCAGCGGTCGACCAGCCGCGCCGGTCCGCCGATATCGGCGAGCGCGCCGAGCCACTGGGCGCCGACGTCGGGTCCGGCTTCTTCGCCGAAGCCAAGGGATTCGCCGGTGAAGACAACCATGGGAATCTGCTCGTGCAGCGCGCCGCGCAGCGCCATGGTCGCGTGCAGCGCGCCGACGGTGGTGTGGATCATCACCGCGGGCAGCTTGCCGGTGGATTTCGCGTAGCCGCTCGCCATGCCGACGGCGATTTCCTCGTGGCGCGAGGTGATGTAGAGCGGCACGCCTTCGCTTTGCGCCTTGGCTTTGGCGAACGCTTCCCAGACCGGCGCCCATTCGGAGCCGGGAGAAGAAAAAATTCTATCCACACCCATCGATGAGAGCACGCGCAAAAGAGTGTCGGCGCCGGTCAGGCCTGCGGTTTCGATCATGTCGGGCTCCTTTTTTCGGAGTTAGGAGTTCAAGACGTTCAGGACGTTCAAGTCGTTCAAATGGTTCGGAATAAATTTGCTTCTCGCTGTATCAGAAAACACTAAACGGGCGCAGCCAAAGAGCGAAGAAAGATTTCTCGCTGCGCTCGAAAGGACAATTTTTCCGCGGCACAATCAATTCCTGCTCCAGAGTTTGTCGAAGAAGCCGGTCGATTTCATTTCCTCCAAGAAGCGCCGGTCAATGAGGTCTTCGGCTTTGATCTTTTTGGCGCGCGGGTCGACGCGCGCGACTTCGTCCAGGATCGATTGCAGCCCGTCGTTGTTGAGCTCGAGATTTTTCTCCAGGACTTTGACTTCGCCGTTGTAGGCGGCGTCGAGGACCTTGCGGTCGGTCAGGCGGAGATATTTACCCAAAACTTTGTAGACGAATTCCTTGTCGCTGTGGACGATCTTGCCGGCCTCCGCCATGGCGCGGAGAAACTCGCCGATTGCCTGCGGCCGTTTGGCGATGAGCGAGCGGCGGGTGAAAAACACCGTGGCGGCGTAGGGCAGTTTCAGCTCGGGACCGTAGATTACGTAATGAAGGCCGCGCGCGATCGCCTGAGCATCGGCGGGCGGATTGAGCGAAGCGGCGTCGAGGTTGCCGCTCAAAAGCGCGGCGAGGGTTTCCGGCGAGCCGCCGGACTGGATCAAATTCACCTCCGCAGGGTCGATGCCGGCGCGGCGAAAAGCCTGCACGGCGAAGTAGTGCGGGTTGCTGCCGATGCGGTTGATGCCGACCTTTTTGCCCTTCAAATCCGCCGGCCGCTTGATCTCGGCGCGGCCGACGATGCTGTGGGTGAGAACGTTTTTGAAGCCGGCGACGAAAACAAAATCGCTCGCGCCCTGGACAAAGGCGCGGATCGGCCCCTCGCCGCCGCCGAGGGAAATCTCGGCTTCGCCGCTGAGCATGGCTGCCGTCACCGAGGGCGACGACGCGATGAATACGAGATCGAAATCGAGATTGTATTTCTTGAACAGGCCGGCTTCGCGCGCGATCCACGGCAGCGACTGGGACAGCACGCGCGCGGAATGAATGCCGATGAGCTTGTCCGCGGCGCTGCCGCTGGTTGGGATCGCCAGCTGGATCAGAATAGCGCCGGCGAGCAGCTTGATCGACGTGCTTCGTTTCATGCCTTGTCTCCCCACAAACGTTTCAGAAAACCGCTGTCTCTCAACTCGTTGAAGAAGCGCGGGTCGTAAAAATCCTGCGCCTTGGCCGCGGCCGCCTGCGGCATGGATTTGCCGATCAGGCCGAGGATCAATTCGATGCCCTTCGGATCGACTTGCAAAGTGCGCTCCGCGGCGTGCGACTCCGCTTCGATCGCGTAGGCATTGATCTCGCGGTCTTCCACTTTGGTGTACTTGGCGACGATCTGAGCCGCGCCTTCGGCGTTGGTCAGAAAATAATGCATGGCTTCGGCGTAGGCGCGCATGAATTTGCCGAGCTCGGCCTGCTTGCGCTCGATGGTGCTGCGCGCGGAGAGGAGAACCGTGGCGGCGAAAGGAATCTTCAACGCGGTGATGTCGAGAATCACCTTGAAACCCAGCCGCTGCGCAAACAGATCGTGGGGCGGATTGGTGGTGAGGGCGTCGATGGCTCCCGCTTTGAGCGCGGGCACGCCCTGGCCGATGCTGCCGAGCTGAATGTAGCTCAGGTCTTTCAGCGGATCCATGTTGAAGCGCGCCAGCGATGCCTGGGTGAACATGTCCGGGTTGGAGCCGACTCGATCGATGCCGAGGCGCTTGCCTTTGAGATCCTGCACCGTGGCGATTTCCTTTTTGCCGACGATGGAGCCGGTCATGCGGTTTTTGGTCTGGCCGATGATGACGAGATTTTTCGCGCCGCCGGCAATCGCGCGGATCGGCGCGAAGCCGCCGATCACCCCGACGTCCACGTCGCCGGATAAAATCGACGTGGTGCCGAGCGGTCCCGAGGCGATGAAGACCAGGCGCAGATCGAGCCCCTGCTTTTTGAAAAACCCCGCTTCCCTGGCGATCCACATGGGCGCCATGGAAACCACCGGCGCGGTGTAGAAGGCCGTCAGCGTGGAGGTTTGCGCGGAAGCATCGCGCGTAACGGCGAAAATAAGCGCGAGCAGAACTCCTGCCGCTCGTGTGCGATTTTTGATGCCCGCCATGGCCTGCCTCCTTTGCCGTTCTGATTCAAGACAAAACGATACGCCGGCCTCGCGGCCTCGACCCCAATTATCCCAACCCGGGATGGTTGTCCATAAGTCGCGGCCGAAGGCGGGCCTTTCTTCGATTCGCTCTCCCAAGCGAAGAAAGATTTCCCGCTGCGCTCGAAGGACAGATCATCGAGCGCCGCCGGATGTTGACAGAAGCGGCGCCAACATCTAGTTTCGGCCCGAAGCTCGACGACAGCTCCGGGAGAAGTTTCGTGACCGCTTCCACAACTCAGCCCTGGCGCATCGACGTGCACCACCACGTGGTGCCGCCGCAGTACGCCGACGATGCCATGCCGATCAAGCCGCCGGATCTCGACGAACAGCTCCGGTCGATGGACCGCTGGCACATTCAGACCGCGCTGACTTCGCTCACGCCGCGGGTGGTGCTGAAAAATTTGCATCGCTTGCGCCAGGTGGCGCGCGACTGCAACGAATTTCAGGCGCGCAGGATGCGCGATCAGCCGGCGCGGCTGGGGGCTTTCGCGCTGCTGCCGCTGCCCGACGTGGACGGCGCGCTGGAAGAAATCGCCTACGCGCTCGACGTTTTGCGCTTGGACGGCGTCGGGCTTTTTTCCAGCGTGGCCGACCGCTACCTGGGCGACGCGGCGTTGGATCCTGTTTTCGACGAGCTTCACCGGCGCAAGGCGGCGGTCTTCGTTCACCCGACCCACTGCGAAGCGCCCGCGCACACGCGCCTGGCGGCGCCGCCGTTTGTCGTCGAGTACGTTTTCGACACCACGCGCGCGATCGTCAACCTGATCTACTCGGGGACGATCCAGCGCTGCCCGGACATTCGCTTCATCGTCGCCCACGGCGGCGGCACGGTGCCGTTTCTCGCGCAGCGAATCGCCATGATGGAAGGCCATCGCGGCGCCAAAGGCGTGGCCGGCGTCATGCCGGCGCTGGGTTCGCTCTATTTCGAAATCGCCAGCACCACGTCGCGCTTTGCGCTGCGCTCGCTTCAGGAGCTCGCCGATCCGGCGCGCATTCTCTGGGGCTCGGACCTGCCGTTCGTTTATGGCGCGAGGTTGGAAGAGGAAGTCGAACACTGGGAGCATTACGACGGCTTCGACGCCGCCGCGCGCCAGGCGATCGAGCGGCAGAACGCGCTCGCGCTGTTTCCCCGTTTCGCCGGCGGAAAATAGATCCGCCGGCAATTCCCGCAGGAGGCGAAGACATGATCGAATACGGACGAAGAATTGTTACGGCAGCGGTTTTGCTCGCATGTCTCGCGGTCGGCGCGCGCTTCGCGGGCGCGGCGGATTCGAGCCGCTTTCTGGTGAGCTACGGCGGCACCGCGGGCTACCAGCTGCCGCTGTGGGTGAATCGCGAGCTCGGCTTCAGCAAAAAATACGGCGTCGATCTGGAAACCATTCTGATCCAGGCGGGCTCGCCGAACATCCAGGCCCTTCTCGGCGGCAGCTTGCAATTGACCCAGACCGCGGCATCTTCCGCGGTCATCGGCGCCAATCAGGGCGCGCCGATCGTGATCGTGGCAACCATTGAAAACAAGCTGCCGATGCTGCTGATCTCGCGGCCGGAAATCAAAGAGCCGCAGCAGCTGCGCGGCAAAGTCATCGGCATCAACCGCTTCGGCGGCTCCAACGACGCGGCGGTGCTGATGGCGCTCAAGGCCTGGAAAATGGATCCCAAGGATATTTCCATGCTGCAGACCGGCGGCACCTCGGCGCGCATGGCGGCGCTGCTCAGCAAAAAAGTCGATGCCACGGTGCAGTCCTATCCGGAGATTTACCAGGCAAAAAAACTCGGCATGAACGTGCTCGCGGACATCGGCGACTTCGGGTACTTCACCAACACGTCGAACATCGTCACGCGCGCTTATCTTCAGCAACATCGCGCGCAGCTCAAAGGTTTCATCAAGGGACAGATCGAGGGAATTCATTACGTCAAAACCAACAAGGAAGGAAGCCTGAAGATTCTCAGGAAGTATCTGCAGATCACCGACAGCGAGGCGGTCGAAGGCACCTACGAGTTTTTCGCCAAGCGCCTGCTGCGCTCGCCGCGCACGGAGATCGAAGGGATTAAAAATATTTTGGCTTCGATCGGCTCGCCGCAAAAAAACCCTGCCGACTTCGTCGACATGAGCGTGATCGATGAGATCGAAAAGGAAGGCTTCGTGCAGAAGCTGTACGGGAACTGAAGACGGGGGAATGGAGCGGCGGAGTGTTGGGTTTCGAAACCCGTTACTTCAACACTCCATTACTTCAACCCGGTGAGGAGATTTCCAATGGCAAGCAGAATCCGACTTTCCGTCGCCGTGGGCGATTACGAAATCATCCGCGCGCTCAAGGAAGGCGCAGTGGAGGCGGACGGTTTGGAGTTGGTCGTGCTCACCGGGCACGGGCCGCGGGAACGCCACTGGCGCATGGCGCGCAACCGGGAGTTCGACGTCTGCGAGTTCAACATCGGCGGCTATCTGATGTCGCGCGATCACGGCGAGGCGCTGGCGGCGATTCCGGTCTTCCTGCACCGGCGCTTTCGCCACGGCTTTGCTTTCGTCAACGTCAATTCCGGCATCAAAACCCCGAAGGATCTGATCGGCAAACGAGTCGGCGGCACCAACTTTCAACCCGCGGGCAATATCTGGTTGCGCGGCATTCTCGAGGAGCACTACGGCGTGCCGCATCGGTCGATTACCTGGGTGGTCGATCGAAGCGAGGACGTGCCGTTCGATCCGCCGCCGGGATTGAAGATCGAGATGATTCCCGCCGGCAAGTCGATGGATGCGATGCTCGCCCAGGGCGAGATTCCGGCGATGATCAATCCTTATATTCCCCAGCCGATGGCCGACGGCGACCCGCGGGTGGCGCGGCTGTTTGCCGATTACAAAGCCGTCGAGCGCGACTATTTTCGCCAGACCGGCATCTTCCCGATCATGCACGTGACCGTGATGAAGCAGGAGATCGTCGAAAAATATCCCTGGGCCGCGGTCAGTCTGGTCAAAGCCTTCGAGAAGGCGAAGCAGATTGCTTACAAACGGCTGGCGAATCCGCGCATCACGCCGCTGGCGTGGGTGAGAACCGAATACGAGGAAGAGCGCAAAATTCTCGGCGCCGATCCGTGGGTCTACGGCCTCGGCGAAGCCAACCGGAAAAATCTCGAAACCGCGATCCGCTACTGCCACCAGCAGGGATTGATCCGCAAAGCCATGTCCATCGACGAGCTGTTTATCAATACCGATCCCGAGGACGGCGGCGACGTCGATCACGTCTGATCGATGTAAACCGATTCGGCGGAGGAACTGAACATGTTGCGCTCCTGGCGTCGCGTCAGAATACTATTTCCGGGCATTTTGCTGGCCATCGTTTTGCTCATTCGGCCGGGCGGCGCGGCGGAAGCGCCGCAAAAGCTGCGCGTCGCCTACGCGGCCGTCACCGCCGCGTTTTCGCTGCCGTGGATCGCCAAGGAAGCGGGTATTTTCCAGCGCCACGGCCTGGACGTCGAGCTGGTTTACATCGCCGCAGGGTCGCGCGCCGTGCAGACCCTGGTCGGCGGCAGCATCGACGTGGCCTGCATCGGCGGACCGGCGGGAGTCGATGCAAGACTCGCCGGCGCCGATACGATCTACGTCGGGATTCCGGTGAACAAAGTCATCGTCTTCACCGTGGCGGCGCCGCAGATCCAGCGGATCGAGGATCTGCGCGGCAAAAGCATCGGCGTCACGCGGGTCGGCACGGTGACGGATTTTTTTACGCGCATTTTTCTGCGCCAGAACGGGCTCGTGCCGGACCGCGACGTGATGATCAGACAGATGGGCGGTCTGCCGGAAACCGTCGCCGGGCTCAAAGCCGGCCAGATCGAAGGCGGCACCTTCGGTTTCCCCGCCGTGCTGCACGCGCGCGCCGCGGGATTTCACGTGCTGGTGGATTACAATACCGCGGGCTACCGCTACCCGCTTTCGTCGATCATCGTCACGCAAAAACTGCTGCGCACCCGCGAGCCCGCCATCCGCGCGTTCCTCGAATCGCACATCGAAGCGATTCATCGCTTCAAGACCGATGCGAATTTCGCCATGAGCGTGATCGGCAAATACACCAACACCACCGATCGCGCCATGCTCGAAGAAACGCAAAAAGTCTATGCCGCGGCGTTCGAGCGCGTTCCCTATCCCAACGTCGAGGACATGAAGCTCGGCATCACGCAAGTCGCGGAGACCAACCCGCGCGCCAAGGGCGCCGATCCGAAGGATTTCGTCGATCCGCGGCTGTTGCGCGAGATCGAAGCGAGCGGATTTGTGAAGAAGCTCTACGGAGAGCAGGGGAAGTGACCAGACTGGAGTGATGGAGTAATGGAGTGTTGGGTCGGAACCCTTGCTCCAACGCTCCAGTACTCCAATTGTGATTTAGTTATTTCGTGAAGATCCACATCGTCGGCGCCGGTCCGGCCGGGTTGTTGTTCGCGCTGCTGATCAAGCGGCGTTTTCCGGGGTGGCGCGTTCGTGTCATTGAACAAAATCCGCCGGACGCGACGTTCGGATTCGGCGTTGTGTTTTCCCTGAACGCGCTGGCCTTTCTCGAACGCGACGTGCCGGACTTGCACGCGCTGTTGATGCCTCGTCTGGAGTCCTGGCCCATGCAGCGGATCGTCCATCGCGGCGAGCGGGTCGATATCGACGGCAACGGTTTTTCCGCCATCGGCCGTTTGGAGCTGAATCAATTTCTCCAGGGTCTTTGCGCCGAGGCCGGGATCGAAGTCGCGTACCGCCGCGCGATTACCGCGCTCGCAGAAGTCGCCGACTGCGATCTTCTGGTCGGCGCCGACGGCGCCAACTCGATCGTGCGCCGGAGTCTGGAGCCGGAATTCGCGCCGCAGATCGAGTGGCTCACCAACCGTTTTGCCTGGTACGGCACGCGCCAGATCTTCGACTGCCTGAGCCTCACCTTTCGCGCCAACGCGGACGGTTTTTTCGTCGCCCATCACTATCGCCACAGCCCGGCGATGAGCACCTTCGTGGTCGAGTGCGACGAGCCGACGTGGCGGCGCGCCGGGCTCGATACGATGAACGATGACGAAAGCCGCGCCTATTGCGAGCGCGTGTTCGCGCCGGACCTGGGCGGCCATTCCCTGATCTCCAACAAATCGATCTGGCGCCAGTTCCCGCTGCTCGCCTGCCGGCGCTGGTCGGCGCGCGCTATCGTGCTCATTGGCGATGCGCTGCGCACGGCGCATTTTTCCATCGGCTCGGGCACACGGCTCGCGTTCGAGGACGCCATCGCGCTCGACCGCGCCTTCGCCGAGTCGGGAGCGGACGGGCAGCGCGCGCTGGCAATTTTCGAGCGCGAGCGCCGCCCGATCGTGGAGAAAATCCTCGCGGCGGCCAACGCCAGCGCGCACTGGTACGAGCGCCTGGCGGAGAAAATGCAACTCGGGCCCCGGCAGCTCGCCTACGATTACATGACCCGCAGCGGACGCATGACCGACGAACGGCTGCGCGAGCTGTCGCCGCGCTTTATGGCGGAGTGGGAAAAATTAAAAATTCAAAATTAAAAGTTAAAAAGGCAAAAGTGAAGAGGCATCCTGTTCGCCTGACGGCGCAGCCCCAATGTGACCGATGACGCCGACGGAACTCGATAACGCGCGCGATGCGGAGAGCGCGGACGATCCGGAGCCGCGCTGGCCGGCGTTTGTCGCCGTGGTCGCGGTCGGCGGGCTTTACACCGCGCTGCCCGACGCGCTGACGATGGGGCCGCGCTGGGTTTTTCCCTCGCTGGTGCTCGCCCTGCTGGTGCCGACCGTGGTCTCCCATCACGCCGGCAAGCATCGGCTGAACACCTTTTTCGGCTTTGCCGTGGACGCCGTTCTCACCCTGGGCCTGATCATCTCCGTGATTCTCTTGATCGGCGCGCTGCCGGCGCACAAGGAAGGGCCGCTGGAGCTTTTGCTTTCGGCGGCGTCGCTCTGGGCGACCAATATTCTGGTCTTTGCGCTCTGGTATTGGCGCCTCGACGCCGGCGGTCCGCACCGGCGCGACCAGCGCGCGGCGCATTCCGAAGGAGCGTTTCTCTTTCCGCAGATGACCATGAGCGAACCGGCGCTGGAAGCCGCGGGCCAGCAAAACTGGTCGCCCAATTTCGTCGATTATTTATTTCTTGCGTTCAACACCAGCACGGCTTTTTCGCCGACCGATGTGCCGGTGCTGGCGCCCTGGGCGAAGCTGCTGATGATGCTGCAGTCGCTGTTGTCGCTGCTGATCATCGCGCTGCTGGCGGCGCGCGCGGTCAACATTCTCTAGCCGCGATTTTTCAGTCGAACATGAGCTGGCGCGGACGCCAGTTGCGGGTGCGGTGCGCCTGCAGGTAGTCGTCGCGGGTAAAAAACTTGATCAGCACGATGCCCGAGATGAACCCGCCGACGTGGGCCCAGAAGGCGACGCCGCCTTCGCCGGCGCTGACGAGGCCGCTGATGATCTGGATGGCGAACCAGTAGCCGAGCATGACCCAGGCCGGCATCGCGATCGACGTGAAAATAACGATCAGCGGCACCAGCGCGTAGACCCGCACTCGCGGAAACAGGATCAGGTACGCGCCCATCACGCCGCTGATCGCGCCCGAGGCGCCGACCATCGGCGTCGGCGAAGCCGGGCCGGCGAGCACCTGGCCCAGGGCCGCGGCCAGACCGCAGACCAGATAAAAAACGATGAAGCGCAAGCGCCCCATGGAATCTTCGATGTTGTTGCCGAAGATCCAGAGAAACCACATGTTGCCGATGAGATGCATCCACGAGCCGTGCAGGAACATGGAAGTGAGCAGGTGCGATGCCTGGCGGCCGGGATCGGTCAGACAGGCGAGACCGTCGCCCATTGAAAATCCCGTGCCGGGGGGCAGCGAAAGAGTCAGCTCCCCGGGAATGAGGCCCAGCTCGCACACCGATTTGGCCAGCGCGAGGGTCGAGCCCGCGCCCTGGATGAAAATCCAGACGAGACAATTCACCGCGATGATCGCTCCGGTGATGATCGCCGGGCGCTGGGTTTCGTTCTCGTCGCGGTAGGGAAACATCGGATGCCTTTTACCAGAAAAATTCGCGCGCTGAGGGCAGCTTAACGGCGTAGCCGCGCCGGTTCAAGCCTGGGCAGCCGGAAAGCGCCAGAGTTGACATGGGAACAGCCGCTCGGCTACCTTGAATTTTGTCGGGCAGCGCGCTCGCCATGAGCGCCGGCCCGGGAGGAGAGCGAGATGGCCAAGCCTGAAATCCAGTCCGAAGCGGACGCCTTTCGCGCGGCGTTTCACGAGCGCATGCATGCCAACCACATGTACGGCCTGTGGGAGCTGGCGAGCCAGATGACGCCGCAGCCGCAGCCGAAGATGACGGCGCACCTCTGGCCATGGTCGACCACTTCGCGCATCGTCGAGGAATCGGCGCGGGCGGTGCCGGTGGGCGACGAGCGCCGCGCCCTGCAGCTTTTCAATCCCGGCCTTCAGGGCCGCTGGGCGACGACCAACAATCTGATCGCCGCCGTGCAGATTCTTCTGCCCGGCGAAGTGGCGCGGGCGCACCGCCACACGCCGACCGCGATCCGCTTCATCATCGAAGGCAGCGGCGCCTACACCGCGGTGGACGGCGAGCGCGTTTCTATGTCGCCGGGAGATTTGATCCTCACGCCGAGCTGGGCCTGGCACGACCACGGCAACGAAACCAGAGATCGGGTGGTGTGGATGGACGGCCTGGATATTCCGCTGGTCGCCTCCGTGGAGGCGATGTTTTTTCAATTTTACTCCGCGCCGCAGGTGCCGGCGTCGCGCCCGGCGAACGCTTCCAGGGAAATGTACGGCCATGCGCACATCGCACCGACCTGGGTCAAAGAGAAGCCCCAGTCATCGCCGCTGCTGCTCTATCCGTGGCGGCAGGCATGGGACGCGCTCGACGGGCTGCGCAGCCATGAAGGCAGCGCCCACGACGGGGTGCTGCTCGAATACCGCCATCCGCAGACCGGCGGCTCGGTGATGCCGACGATGGCCTGCATGATTCAGCTGCTCCGCCCCGGCGAGCGCACCCAAGCGCACCGCCACACCGGCAGCGCGGTCTATCACGCCGCCCAGGGCTCCGGCGCGACGATCATCGACGGCAAGCGCTTCGACTGGCAGAAGGGCGATATCTTCGCGCTGCCGCCCTGGGCGCTGCACGAGCACGCCAACGCATCGTCAAGCGCGGACGCCGTGCTGTTCTCGATTCAGGACCTGCCGGTGTTGAAGGCGCTCGGGCTTTACTACGAAGAAGATCTCAAAGAGAACGGCGGGCACCAGGAAGTGAAGTCTACATTCAAGGCTGCATGACTGTCCTTCGTTCTGCCCGGTGACTTGCAGCGGCCCTCACCCCGGCCCTTTCCCATCGGAATGGGCGAGGGGGAAATCCTTCCGCCGCAATTCCTTGAAGTAAATCTGCGCTCAGTGCGACAGTCCGAACGAGCTGATGTCGCCGCCTGAAAAATACGTGCCGACGATGTTGCCGCGAGTGATCGGCAGATCGAGGTGCGATGGGCGCGCTTCGTCGTGATGAATCGTGATGCGCAGCGGGCGCGGGCGGCGCACGTGGTTGCGCGCGAGCGCCTGCAAAGCATTCAACGCCGGCTCCTCGTCGGCGCCTTTGATGCGGATCCCAATTCGCTCGCCGGCTTGAAACAGCCGCGCCGTCGGGACGATCGGAATCTTCAGCTCATAGATTTTGCCCGGCTCCAGCGGCGCGCGGCTCTCGTGCGCCTGCACCGGCTCCCACCGCTCGCTGTCGTCGCGGAGCCGGCGCTGCGAGGCGCGCAGCCAGCCGCGGGTCAGCTCGTGCTCGCGGCCGTCGCGATCGATCAGCAGCAAGGTGATGAACAACAGCGCGTCGGTGTCGGTTGCCGACATGTAAAGAGTCAAGACGCTCGGGCCGAGCACTTCGGTGTTTTCCACCAGCGGCGGCGTTCGGTAGGTCAGCGCGCCGTGCTCGAAGCTCGATTCGTCGAAGGAGTCCGCGCCTTCGGCCGGCCAGAGCTCGTGCTCGCTCAGCCTGCCGTCCTTGTGCAGATAAAAAGTCGTCCAGCGCGCTTGCGGCGGCGGCCAGTCATCCAGATTTTTCCACTCGCCGGTCGGCGGCATGAAACAACGGATCGGCGGCTCGTCCATGACGCCGGTGTCGATGCCCTTGAGCCAGTAGTCGAACCAGCGGAGCGACTCGTCCTGATACTGATAAACCGGGCGATCGAGATAAACGCCGGGGCCGATCACCATTTTTTTCGGGCCGCGCCATTTCTTCCAGGCGGAAAATGCGCCGGGCAGATGCAGGCCGTAATTCCCCCAGCAGGCGCCGAGGTAGGCGGGGATCGTCGCCTGCTCGTCGTGGGCGCTGTGCTCGCGCCAGAACGGGCCGTCGAAGGGCTGCAAAATAAAATCGACGATCAGCGCGTTGGTGGCGGCGTCGGGATTCTGCAGCGCCTCGCGCAGGGTCGGGATCGCGGTGATCTCCTCGTCGCCGAGCGCGCGGGCAATCGCTTCCTTGTACGCCGCTTCGCCGTGCGCTTCTTTGTAGAGGCTTCGATAATTCGGCCTGTGCAGGCTGTTGCGCCAGTGGCTGATGAAGCCGTGCGCCAGAATGCCGCCGTGATAACAGCGATGGCGATAATCGTCGGTGCCCGCAAACGGCGCAAAGATCGCTTTGAGCGGCTTTGGCCCGCGCGCAGCCACGGCTTTGGCGAGGCGCGCGAAATAAGAAACGCCGAACATGCCGACCACGCCGTTGCTCCACGGCTGGGCCGCGAGCCAGTCGATCAGATCGCAGACATCGCGGACTTCCTGCGGCCCCATCAATTGGTAGAATCCCTCGGAGCCGCCGCTGCCGCGCACGTTGAAAACCGCGTGCACGTAGCCGCGCCGGGCGAAGAAAGTCGAGTCGCCGCTTTCCATGTAGCCGCGCATCGGCGTAAATCCGACCGGCAGCATCGGCGGCGACTGCAGATTCTTGTTATAAGCGTGGGCGCCCAGGATCACGGGAAATTTCTCGTCGGAGTCGGGGCGAAAGATGTCGCCGTCGAGGCGAACGCCGTCGGGCATGCGCACTTTGACGTCGCGATCGACGCTGACGCCGTACCTGCGTTCGGACGTGGACCATTGGCGCGTGAACATGCTGTGTCACCTCCCGGACGGCTTCCCATTACTCCAGGCTCTGCTGGATGTCCAGCCGCACGGGCCGGGCAACAAATCGAGAACGCTCGTCGATTCATCTGGATCGCGCGCTGCCTTGACAGCTCCGGGACGCCGACATAATTCATCCAGGATGAAGAGGAGATTCACGCATGCGCATCATCGATCTGCACTGCTATCCCAACACCGAGCCCTGGATAAAATCCCAGGGTCCCTACGTCGAAGCGCTGGCGAAGTATTGGAACCGCGCGTGGACGTGGAAAAGCGAAGCGGAGGTCATCGAGGAATTCCAACGAGCGGGTGTCGAAGCCATGCTCGTTGCCTTCGATATCGAGTCGGTGACGGGCTCGCCGCCGTGCACCAACGAATACGTGGCCGCGATGCGCGATCGCCATCCGGGCGTGATTCGCCAGGCGTGGGGGGCGGTCGATCCATTGAAAGGCGCGCAGGCGATCGAAGACGCAAAAAAGGCGATTCTGGAGCTGAAACTTTTCGGATTTCATTTTCATCCGATCATGGGACATTTCTCCGTTGACGAGAAAAAGCTCTATCCGCTCTGGGAGGCCATCGACGCGCTCAAGGTCCCGGTGATGATCGATGTCGGCACCACCGGCATGGGCGCGGGCATGCCCGGCGGACTGGGCGCGGTGATCCGCCACGCGCATCCCGCGGCGATCGATCAGCTGGCGGCGGACTTTCCCAACTTGAACATCGTCGCGGCGCATCCCGGCTGGCCGTGGACCGAAGAGATGCTCGCGGTGGCGCTGCACAAGGGCAATGTTTCCTGGGAGCTCTCGGGCTGGGCGCCGAAATATTTTCCCGACGCGCTCAAGCGCGACATCAAAGGCCGGCTCAAAGACAAGGTCATGTTCGGCAGCGATTATCCGAGCATTCCCTACGGGCGCATTTTCAGCGAGTGGAAAGAGCTGGGCTACTCGGATGAGATCATGGAGAAGGTTTTTCACCGAAACGCCGAGCGCATTCTCGGGCTCTGATCATCCTACGGCGCGCTCGCGCACCGCGGCGGCGAGGGCCGCGTAGAAAATCAGCGGCACCGAGGAAACCAAGACCATCGCCAGCAGAATATCGCCGCTGGCGGCGATCAGTTTTCCGGCGAGCAGCGGCGCGATCACTCCCGACGTGTAATGGAGCGCCATGATGATGCCCGCGGCCGTGCCGGCGCTGGCGGGCGGCGCGGTTTCCTGCGCGAGGGCGACGACCAGAGCCGGCACCGAGGCCTTGAGCACGCCGAAAATAAAAATCCCTGCGCCGATGGCGAGCGCGGATTCCAGCCAGTAGAAGACAAAGAACGCCGCGATGGCGCTGGGAACGGCGCTCGTCATGATGACGAGTTTCCTGCCGAGCCTGTCGGAAAGCGAACCCAAAGAAAATGAGCCGGCCATGTTGGCGATGCTGAGGAGACTCATCACCCAGCCGGTTTCCTGAAGGGTCAGCAGCTTCGCGCCGCGCAGCGCCGTCGGCGTCCACGCGGCGCAGCTCCAGAACACCGATCCGCCGATGCACTCCATGGCGGCGAGCAGGACGAGGGAACGCGAAAAGGCGGATTGGAAATCGCCGGCGCGGGCGGCGCTTCGCTGGCGCTGAATGTCTCGAACGAAATAGAGCTGTGACAGCATGTCCGCCGCGGCGATGCCGCCGACGGTCACGACGGCCGCGCGCCACCCCCAGATTGCCGCGATCCGGCTGGCCAGCACCGCGCCGACGGCGCCGCCGATGCCGTAGGTGACCGAGATGAGGCTTGCGCCGAAGCCGCGGCGATGGGGCAGGAGATCGGACATGATGGCGTAGAGCGACGGCGCCGTGAAGCCGTAGCCGACACCGGTCAGCGCCAGGCAGGCGAAAAAGAAAATCGGCGCGGGACTCGCGCCTGCGCCGCTGAAGCCGAGCGCGAGCAGGCTCAGTCCCGTGATCAGCACGCGCTTGCGGCCGAGCCTGTCGGCAAGACGCCCGGCGATGCCGCTCGCCAACGCGGCGACCCCCATCATCACCGAAAAAAGACTGCCCGCGGCCGTGGTGGAAAGCGCGAACGTCTCGCGGATTTCCGGCAAGGCAATGCCGAGGGTCGCCACCATCATCGACGGCATCAGGTTGGAGCAGGGGACGATGAAAACGGACAGGCGATCCGCGCGGGCCGGCGATGAAGTTGGCTCGTCGATGGGTTTTCCTACTTGAGAGGAATGAACAGATAGTGGCGCGGTTTGCCGCCGACCACGCGCGTGATATGGCCGCGGCCGGTGGTGTCTTCCGCCAGCATCACGTCGCCGGGTCCGAAGGAGCGAATCGTGCCGTCGCCGGTTTCGATCTCGACCTGGCCGGCGAGGGTGATTACATACTGCCGTCTGGGCGCGGGATGATAACTGCTCAAGTGGTTCGGCGCCGCGGTGCGAAACATGACGCCGTGGGCGGGTTGCAGCGCGGACGCCTGCATGCTGCCGACGGTGTTGAGCTCAACTTCGATGTCTTCGAAGTGCGATTCGTTGTCCGCCCCGGTGTAAAGCCTGACGATCTTCATTCGAAATTTTGTAGGGGATTCGATGGCGAAAAGCAAACCACCGGCCGGAATTGCGGCGCGGCTTTACTGCGATGCGGAAAATGGCCTATAAACGTTTCGTACGCATTCGATGATCGGAACAGGAGCGCTGCCATGAGCGAAGAAATTTTGCATCAGCTTGCCGCGGACATGAACCGGTTGCTCACGGAGCCGGCGGGCAGCCGCAGAGTCGAGATCACCGACCTGACGCCGCGCGACGGGCAGCAGTGCAAGCTCGCCACGCGGGTCACCACCGACGATTTGCTGCCGCTCTGCGCGGCGCTCGATACCTGCGGATTTCACGCCGTGGAAGTCTGGGGCGGCGCTACCTTCGACGTTTGCATGCGCTATTTGAAAGAAGACCCGTGGGAGCGGCTCCGGCGCATCAAAGCGGTCATGCCCAAAACCAAGCTGCAGATGCTCTTGCGCGGCCAGCACATCCTCGCCTATCGGCCGTACACCGACAAGATCGTCTATAAATTCGTCGAGCGCGCCATCGCCAACGGCATGAACGTGTTTCGTATCTTCGAAGCGACCAACGATTTTCGCAACATCGAGACCGCGACCAGAGCGGTGAAAGAGATGGGCGGCGAGGCGCACGTGGAAGTCAACTACACGGTGAGCCCGGTGCACACCCTGGAAAAGTGGATGGAGTACGCCGAGCAACTGATCGAGGTCGGCGCCGATTGGTTGTCGCTCAAGGACGCCACCGGCATCATGACGCCGTTCGATTGCTATCGCATCGTGAAAGGCATCAAAGACCGCGCCAGAGGCAAGCTGCCCGTGCTGCTCCACTGCCACGACATGGGCGGCACCTCCAGCATGTGCCATCTGATGGCGATCCTCGCCGGTGTCGACATGATCGACACGGTGCTTTCGCCGCTTTCTTTCGGCTCGGCGCATCCGGCCACGGAAACGATGGTCGCGTCCTTGCGCGGCACGCCGTTCGACACCGGCATCGATGTAAAGGTTTTAGAGGAGCCGGCGCGGATCACGCGCGAGATCAAAGCGAAGTACGAAAAATACGAGACGGGATATACGGGGGTCAGCGCCGAGGTGTTCATTCACAAAGTGCCCGGCGGCATGATCTCGAACATGGTGGCACAGTTGAAGGAAGCCAAGCGCATGGATCTGATGGACGCGGCGCTCAAGGAAACGCCCAACGTGGAAAAAGACCTCGGCCATCCGCCGCTGCTCACGCCGACCAGCCAGATCGTCGGCGTGCAGGCCGTGCTCAACGTGCTTGCCGGCGAGCGCTACAAGATCGTCAGCCGTGAGACCAGCGATTACGTGAAAGGAAAATACGGCCGGCCGCCGGGCGAAGTCAGCAAGGATCTGGTCAAAAAAATCATGAAGGACAAAGAGCCGGATTATTCGCAGCGCTCCGGCGAAATGGCCGACCCGGCCGATTGGGAAAAAGCGATCAAAGAACTGGGTCCGCTGGCCAAGAGCGACGAGGATTTGCTGCTCGGGGTGCTGTTCCCGATGCAGGCGAAGGAGTTCTTGACGCTAAGAGAAGGTGTAAGTCAGAAGTAACCCCGAAGGATATAAAGTCACAAGGTAGGGGTGCGATTCATCGCGCCCGATGATCGAAAATCGCAATCCTCTATCCTCCATTCTCGATCTTTGATCTACCCAGTCATGCCCGAGCTTCCCGACGTTACTGTCTACATCGAAGCGCTCTCCGAGCGCGTGCTGAATCAGCCGATTCAAAAAATCCGCATCGGCAGTCCTTTCGTCGTGCGCTCCTTCGACCCGCCGATCCACGCGGCCGAGGGGAAGAAAGTTCTGGCGTTGCGCCGCCTGGGCAAACGCATTGTCTTCGAGCTGGAAGAAAATCTATTTTTGATCGTTCATCTGATGATCGCGGGTCGATTTCACTGGAAACCGAAAGGCGCCAAGATCGCGCGCAAGTACGGCCAGGCGGCAGTCGATTTCCCCAACGGCACCTTGCTTCTGACCGAAGCGGGAACCAAGAAGCGCGCATCGATCAATCTGGTTCGGGGAGCTGCCGCGCTGAGGGAACACGATCCCGGCGGACTGGAAGTTTTCGATTCATCGCTGGAAGAGTTCCGCGCCGCGCTGAAGCGTGAAAATCACACGCTCAAGCGGACCTTGACCGATCCGCACGTGTTCAGCGGCATCGGCAACGCCTATTCCGACGAAATTCTCCACCGCGCCAAGCTCTCGCCGATTCGACTGACGCAGCAGATGACCAATGCCGAAGTCGAGCAGCTCTTTCACGCGGTGCGCGAATCGCTGCTCGATTGGGTCGAGCGCCTGCGCAAAGAACGCGGCACCGGCTTTCCGGAAAAAGTCACGGCGTTTCGCCCCGACATGGCCGTGCACGGAAAATACGGCAAACCGTGCCCCGTCTGCCGCTCGCCGGTGCAGCGCATCGTTCATGCGGAAAACGAAACCAACTACTGTGCAACCTGCCAGACTGGTGGCAAGCTTCTGGCTGATCGGAGTCTATCGAGGTTATTGAAAGATGACTGGCCGGGGAGTTTGGAAGAGCTGGAAGAAATGAAAAAGGCGCGTGTTTAGAAGAAGTGGTGCGCAAGCGCACCCTGCAAAAGTTCTGCATCGACGAGTAGGGTGCGCTTGCGCACCACCTTGCTATTCGCCGTAGGAGTATTCTCCGCTGTCATCGCCGGCAGCCCAATCGACTGGATAGATTCCGAGGCGGACATATTTGTGGAAGGTCGAGTAGCGCCAGTCCGCAGGGCGTTCGACGTACCCATGCTTGACCGGATTGAAATGAATATAATCGACGTGTCGTTTCAGATCGTCGTCATTGCGGATCGCGTGCTCCCAGAACCGCCGTTGCCAGATCGTGCCTTAGCCGCGTTTCTGCCGCGATCGAGACGGCGTAACCATGCCGCAAGTTTGCGGACATTGCCGCGTAACCTGCTGCTTGATCAAAGACCATCGAAGTGAGAAATCCGTGTCGGTGTCCGGCAATTTCCAAATTGTGTGGAGATGATCGGGGAGCAGAACCCATGCGATGCTCTGAAACGGCAGGCATCGGCGTACGCTATCGATTGCCTCACGGAGGTTCGGCATGGGTTCTGAATCAAAATCGGGCGGCGCTCAAAGGTGACGACTGTAAAGAAAAAGGTTCCCCTCGGAATGTGTGCGCGACGATATTCGGACATGCTTTGTCCAGGGTGGAAGTAGGGTGGGGGCTACTCGCAGCCTTGTATGCCAGTTCTCGAACGGTGCGCAAGCGCACCCTACAAACTTGTCGAGATTATTGAAGGATGATTGGCCGATGAGTCTGGAGGAGTTGGAAAAAATGAAGAATTCTGCAGGCAACCAGTTATAAACAATCGAATTTATATCTCCGCTCACTACTGTCCGATTGTTCAGAAAATATAACCCGTTGATTTATCGAGAGGCGATCCCTCAATGCAGATTGAGATCGGAACCAGCAAAAATGAATATTCCGATGCTGTTCAAGTACTTTGAGCCTGTGACACCGTAATTAACCGGACGCTACTGATACGCGCTAGTAATTTCCGCCATGGATGCGAGGTGACAATCTAAGGTATTGGAGGTCCCCAAAGACTTCTAATTTCTCGCCCTTAGTAACGGTTTACTCTACATGAGCGGGCAGTGTGACAGCCTCGTCGTAGTCTGGGTTCATTCGGCGGCGCCACGATTTCTCCAGACGGCGAGCAGACTTCTCAGTCTGATAAGCTCGGACATCAGAAACAAATCCACGTTGAACTCTTACCGCGACCCATATGATTCGACCGCTCTTCTTACGCATTAACCTATCCTCCTTTGCGTATTCTTCCATGCCATCCGAAGACGTTACGGTACTCTAAGAAGGTGCACATCTCACCGAGTCTACTCGCCCTAAATGTTGGCCTATTAAGTTGACGGACGAAAAGCGATCTCAACTTCATAGAATGCCGCAGGTTGATCACGACCGCGACCTAGCCAAATCACATCTATTCTCTCCGCGATTTCTCGAATGGGGTTGAGTATGGGAGGTAGAGAAGCCGCGAGTGTGAAACTGCTGGTTAGGGACCAGTCTAATCTAGCCCGGTCATTTAGGGGTATCCATACGTCAAACCCTTTTGCTGCTCCAATCCCGCCCAGCAGAGTCTGTATTTGAAGATGAGAAAGTATTGGAAAAAGAATCTCTGGAGCTTTAACAAGAGACTCCAGATATGACCAACCGAAATAACTTTCTACATTGAACCTACCGGCATTGGCAATGTAAAGTTCTGTTCCACCTTCCTGTTCGTAAACTTGTACTTTGTACTGGCCGTCAGCCGCTGGATTCAACGCTGCAAAAATCTCTTCGTATTCGCCGAAGGGGACAAATAACGGCTCTCGTTGTCCGTCCCAGACGAAACATATGATTCCTGCGTGCCCCTCAAGCGCCTGGAGGTCGATTTTTCGTAGTCCAAAGAAGGTTCGGTTGTTGGGATGTCTTCTAGAATAGCGAATGTAAAGCCGCGCTTTACCTTGTCCGACCTCAAAGAGAGATTCGCTATTTTCTAACTTTCGTGGCAAGCCAAAACGATCGGCAAGTTCCGAGAGAAAGAGCAGCTTTGTAGAGTTGGGCATGATAGCTACAGTCGTAGGTTCTCGGGAACACTTCAGTGGGGAATTGTATCGTTCGTAGAGTCGGTTGACAAGACAATCGCTGTGCCGTTAATGGACAACTGAGATGCAGTTGTGTCCTGTGGGTGTCATCTTTCGAGGAGTGTCCCACCTTGCCCCATTGCGGCAAACCCCGGTTGCCTCATTACTCTTTCGATCCACTTTCTGATCTTCGGCAAATCATCCAGCGGAAAGCCGCCCTCGTGGGCGACGTGCGTGTAGGCGAAGAGCGCGATGTCGGCGATGCTGTAGTCGCCGACGAAGAAATCGTTTTTCGTCAGGTGATCTTCCATGACTCTCAGCGCTGCCCAGCCGCCGTCGCGTTTGGATGCGAGGAGCGCGGTTTTCTCCGGGGAGTCGGGCTTGTGCTGGAGCCAGAAACGAGATGTGGCGATGAACGGCTCGTGGCTGTACTGCTCGAAGAACATCCACTGGAAAACGAGTCCGAATTTCTTTCGATCATCCGGAAGAAATTTTGTTCCTCGTGCGAAGTAGGCGAGGATGGCGTTGGATTCCGCGAGGATGAATCCGTTGTCGTCCAGCACCGGCGTGCGGCCGTTGGGATTGATCTTCAAAAACTCGGCAGTGCGGCTTGCGCCTTTGAGGATGTCGATTTCGACGATCTCGCACGGAATGCCGAGCTGCGCCAGCAGCAGGCGGACTTTGTAAGAGTTGCCGGAGTAGGCGACGTTGAATAACCTCATAAAAGCGGCGTTCAAAACGTTCAAGCCGTTCAATCGCTGCGCTCCGTTCAAACCCTCTCCTTTCATCCTCCCCCGCGTCGCGGGGGAGGCAAGAGGTGGGGGTTGAGCGATTTGAACGTTTTGAACTAGTTGAACATACTTTGATCCTATTAAATCTGCGGCTCCAAAATCTCCAAGCCGTCGTAGCGGTCCATTAAATAGAGCTTGCCGTCTTTGTCGTGAAAGACATCGTTGCTCATGACGACTTTCTGATCTTTGCCGGGGTGCGGAATGTAGTAGCCGACTTCTTTGGGCATGTACGGATTGGAAAAATCCACGGCGCGGAGACCGCCGCCGAACCAGGTGACGTAGAGCGTGTTGCCGTAGACCTGTTCGGCCGGCTGGTGCGCGCCGAAGCGGAATTCGCTCGTCGATTTGCCGTCGAAGGGCACGATGAACGTGGCGACGGGAAGCGGCAGCTCTTCCCTGGTGATGTCGACGACCCACAGAAAAGCGTTATGCGTTTCATTGAGTTTTTCGCCGACTTCTTCGTCGGTAACGATCAGCCAGTCGCGATCCATGATTTTGTTTAGCATTGGCAAAGTCGTGTGGGTTGGGCAAGGGTAGGGCGGGCTCCAGTCGAGCGTGCTCACGGTCCGCGGTTTGCTCAAGTCGGAGATGTCGACGATGGCGAAGCCGCCGTGCCAGTAACTGATGTAGAGCCGGTCGCCGCGGCGGATCGGGTGATGGCAGCGCGTCGCCGTCGCGTGCCAGGTGGCGGTTTCACCGCCGGCGGTCCACTGCCCCGGCATCCACCAGCGCAGGACCTCTTCGGGCTTCTCGGGATTCTTCATGTCCAGCATCATGGCGATGTTGCCGTTGTAGCCCTCCACCGTCGGCGAGATGTAGGCGTAGCGGCCGTCGAAGGTGAAGCGGTGAACGCCCTTGCCGGCGGTTTTGTAAAAATAAATCTCGCGCGGTTTGGTGCGATCCGAGATGTCGAATACTTTTAAGCCCGATTGCAGCTGCTGCTTGCCCTTGTAGCGCTCGTAGTTGATCAGCATGATGTCGCCGCTGACCCGCACTTTGTGCGAATGCAGGCCTTCGGGAATTTCGAGGTGCGCGACGACTTTCGGATTCCTCGGATCTTTGACGTCGATGATCGAGGTGCCGTGCGGCGGATCCATGTGGCCGACGTAGGCGTAGCCGTTTTCGACGACGATGGAGCCGCCGCCGGGAAGATCCATGCGGCCGAGTTGTTTGATGTTCTTGCTTACGCCGACAGGAGCTGTGCCGTTGGATGCCATGAGTCCTCCACAAATTTATTGCGTCGCAGGATTTCGGAAAGATCTCTCACTTCGTTCGGGATGGCAAGCGATGGAATTTTTCTGTTCCGATCAGATCCTTCATGATCGGGCGCTTTTCAGCATTGCCAGAACTTGCTCGGTGGTGCGCACGCGCGCCATGCGCGGAAAAACCAGCTCCATCAGCATGTCGTGGGCGCGCTGGTCGTGGGACGTGCCGCAGGCGTCGCTGACGACGATCACGTTATAGTCCAAGTCTCGCGCCGAATACAAAGTCGACGTGACGCCGACGTCAGTGGAGCCGCCGGAAACGATGATCGTGTCGACGCCGCGGGTGCGCAGCGCCAGATCCAGATAGGTTTGAAAAAAGGCGCTCCAGCGATATTTCACGACGTAGTAGTCGTCCGGCGCCGGTTCCAGATCGGCGAGCACGTCGGAGCTTTTGTCGCCGGCGATCACGTGCATTTTCGGTTTGGTCACTTCGCCGTTGGGCCACGGCGTCAGCGAATTGTTCGTGTCGGTGAGCAGCAGCGCGGTGGTGGCGTTGTCCGGCCGATGATTGCCTTTGGCGAAAAACACCGGCAACCCCGCGGCGCGGCCGGCTTTGCTGAGCTTTACCGCATTTTGAATCCACGGCTTCAAAACCCGCGGCTTGCCCGGCGCCGGCTCGGGCACGTAGCCGTTCAGGATATCGAAGAACAGCAGCGCGGTTTTTTTGGCCTCGAAATGATTGACGTTCATGCGGGCGTCTCCTAACGAATTTTGATTCCCTTTTTTTCCTTCTCCGCGACGACTTTCCAGCCCTGTTTCGCGTACCATTCGATCTGGCGAAACATGCCGGTCAAGATCCGCACATCTTTTTCTTCCAAACCGCCGCGGCCGAAAATGCGCCGGAGCGCGAGCAGCATGTGCTCGGGATTTTCCGAATCGAGAAAGCCGATTTTTAGCAGCGCGCCGCGCATGATGTCAAAGAGCCGCTCGATCTGCTCGGCCTCGGCGCGCTGAATCGGCGTCTCCTCGCGCGGTCCCAGCGACGCGACGTAGATTTCATAGAGGCAAATCACCGCGGCCTGGGCGACGTTGAGCGACGGATAATCGGGGTGCGTCGGAATCGTGATCAGCAGCTGGCAGTGTTCGAGGTCCTTGTTGCTGAGGCCGTGATCTTCGGGGCCGAGGAGCAGCGCGACCTTGCCGTTTCGCGCCGCCGCGGCGATTGCCGGGGCGATTTCCCGCGGCGGCCGGCTGTGGCTGCGATAAAGACCGGCGCGGCAGGTGGTGCCGACGACCAGCGCGCAATCGGCGACCGCGGCGCGGATCGTGTCGTAGCCCTGCGCGCTGCCGAGCACATCGCGGCCGTGCACGGCCATGGCGCGCGCCCAAAAACTCCGCGTGCGCGCTTTGCCGACGATGGCGAGCTCGCCGGCGCCGATGTTTTTCATCGCGCGCGCCACCGAGCCGATGTTGCCCGAGCCGCGCGGCCGCACCATGACGATGCGCAGATTGCTCAGCATAAATGACCGGCAGGGGCGCGGCATGCCGCGCCCGGATGCTCACTGGGCGAACGGGCAAAACTTGTTTTTCTGGATCGTCGCGCGATTTTTGGCGTCGAACTCGGTGCGGTAGCCGAATTCGTCATTCATCAGGGAGTCGCGGTCTTCCACGTGCACGGCGCCGAAGACGTGGCCGATTTCGTGGATGAGCGCAAGCTCGTCGAACTCCGGCTCGGCGTTGGGGCCGCGGTAACGAAACACCGCCGTGACCGGCACGATCACGTAGTTGGCCAGGCCCTGAGTGCAGTCGCCGATGCGATCGACGCGCGGGCGCCCGGCGGTCCAAACCCGGCTCATGCGCTCGCCGGTGAACGCGACGATCAGATCGTAATCGGCGCTTTTCGCCGCGACCGCGAAATCTTTTTTAAGCCGCGCGAGCAGCTCGGGCGTGGACGGGATGCGCTCTTTTTCGGGCCACGGCGAAACGCTTCGAGTGACCAGGCGAATGTCGAATTCCCGCTCGTAATAGTCGGACGCAGCTTCGATCAGCGCGCGCGCTTCGCCCTGCCAGTCGGCATTGCGCGCGCGAAACGGAACATCGGCGAGCACCTGGATGCGCACGACCCGCTGCTTGCGGTCGGGCCCGGCGACCGCACACGAGAACAGAACCAGCGCGCTAAGGATTGAGCAGATCGTCAGTCGGCGCGTAGTCATCGGTCAGGATCGGCACGTCTTCGGGAACCGGTCGGTCGAAATAGGCCACGGCGATGTCCTGAATCGGATCGGGGAAAAGCCCCTTGTTGATCGCCGCGGCGCGCTTGACGATTTCTTTGATGTCGAGCCGCTGCTTGTCGCGGGTCGCGATCACGATGACGTTTTGAATCGTGTCCAGACTCACGTTGTCCGGACGGCGCGCGGCGAACACGTAGACCTGCGGAAAAATCTGCCGCTGGGTGCGCACGAAAGCGCGCGCAATCTTGCCCGAGGGGCCGGTGACCGCGCTGATCAGGTTGGCGACGATGATGCCGTTGGGCGCGAGCTTTTTCTGGGCCAGCTCGAAAAACTGCTGGGTGGTCAGGTGAAACGGCACGGCGTCGGTGAAGTAGGCATCGAGCAGAATGATATCGTACTGGTTCTGCGTGCGGTTCAAAAACAGCCGGCCGTCCATCGCGTGCAGCCGCAGGTTCTTGCTCTCTTTCACCTGAAAATAATCCCTGGCGACTTTGATCACCTCGGGATCGATTTCCACCGCGTCGATTTCCATGTCGGGAAATTCTTTTTGCACTTTCTTGGGGATCGAGCCGCCGCCCAGGCCGATGATCAGCATTTTTTTCGCATCGGGCCGAAAGGCAAAGCCGAGCGAAGTGTAGCGCGAGTACACGAGCCGCAGCGCCGTCGGGTCCTTCAAGTTCATGGCGCTCTGAAGCGTGCGATCGAAGTACATGTAGCGCGCTTCGTCGTCCTCTTCGACGCGGATGCGGTGGTAGAAGGTTTCTTTTTGCAACAGCGTTTTTGCCCAGGCCGCCGGCGGCCAAAGTAGATTGAGCGATCCGAGAGCGAGAGAAACCGTGGCGACGGCCCGCGACAGGGAAACGCCCCGCAGTCGCATCAACGGTACTACAGTCAGGGACAGACATGCCAGCGTGATGCCGAGAGCGTGAATGATATTGCTCACGCCGAGCACGGGGATCAGATAGAACGCCGTGAGCAGGGTGCCGCAGATGCTGCCGCAGGTGGAGACGGCGTAAAGCGTGCCGGCGGTGCTGCCGACGGTGTGCAGCTCGGTGGCGGCCAGGCGGATCACGTAGGGAGAAATCGTGCCGAGAAAAATGCCCGGCAGCAGAAACAGCGCGCTGCACGCGATCAACGGATTCAAGCGGTTGCCGAAATCCACGCCCGCGATCCAGTCGTTCACCGCGGGATAGATGAACGGCAGGAAGAAAATCAAAATGCCGGGAACGAGCAGCAGCGAAAGCAGCTTGCCGTAGGAGGGCCGGCGCGCCGAGAGCCAGCCGCCCCAGTAATAACCGATGCTGAGCGCGGTCATCACCACCGAGATCAGGCTCCCCCACACGAAGATCGAGCTGCCGAAGTTGGGCGCGAGCACGCGGCTGCCGACGATTTCCAGGGACATCAACACGGCGCCGCTGATGAAGACCACCAGGTTGAGCAGCAGATGCGCCATGCTAGTTCTCCCAATCCCAGTAGTAGCCCTGCGGCACCAGCGCCACCGGCTCGAGCAGCCGGGACGAAATGCCGTCGATGAACTGCGACGGGCGCGACAGCACCATGCGCAGGGTTTTGTCGAACACCCGGGTCGGATAGCTCATGAAAAGATTCTGCTTGGCGCGGGTCGCCGCGACGTAGAGCAAGCGGCGCTCTTCTTCGAGATCTTCCGGCGAGCTGTTATAGAGCGAGGGGAATCGTCCTTCCAGGGTCCAGATGATGAACACCGAGTGAAACTCCAGGCCTTTGGCCGAATGGATCGTCGACAAAACCAGCGGCCCCTCGTCGGGATCGACGGCCAGCGTGCCGGCGATGCTGTCGTTGGGCGGCTCGAGCGCCATGTCGCTCAGCAGTCTTTCGAGGCTCCGATAGCGCTCGGTCATGCCTTGAAAATGCTCCAGATCGCGCAGCCGCTTGGGATGGTCGTCCGGATGATTTTGCTTGAGGATCGGTACGTAATATTGCAGCAGATACTGCATCTGCTCGGACGGCAGCTCGACCCCGGCGGCTTCCTCGAGCACCTGGGCCAGGGTTTTCAGCTCCTGGGCGACTTTGCCTTTCGCCGAGTAGGAGCGCAGCCGCTCCACGGCATTTTTTCCGCCGGAAAGCCAGTGGGTGATTTTCTGCGCCGCACCCGGGCCGATGCCGTCGAGCAATAAAAGAATCCGGTTCCAGGAAATTCCGTCCTGGGGATTGGCCAAAACCCGCAGGTACGCCAGCAGATCCTTGACGTGGGCGGTCTCCATGAATTGAAAGCCGCCGCGCTTGACGAAGGGAATCTTGTGGCGCGTGAGCTCGACTTCGAGATCGAAGGAGTGAAAGCTCGAGCGAAACAGCACGGCGATGTCCCAGAGCGGCACGCCCTCTTCGCGCAGCTCGAGAATCTTCTGGCAGACGAACTGCGACTGCATGTGCTCGCTGCCGGCCTGGACGAGCTTGGGCCGCGCGCCGCTGGTCTTGCGCGTGAACAGGCGCTTCTCGTAGCCCTCCCGGGCGCGCTGGATGATCTCGTTGGTCACATTCAGGATCGGCTGGGTGCTGCGGTAATTTTCTTCGAGCTTGATGATGCGCGCGCCGGGAAAGTGTTTGGGGAAATCCATGATGTTGCGAAAATTGGCGCCGCGAAACGAGTAGATGCTCTGGGCGTCGTCGCCGACCACCGCCACGTTGTCGTGGGTGGCGGCGAGCAGGCGGACGATCTCGGCCTGCAGGTGGTTGGTATCCTGGTACTCGTCGACCATGATGAAGCGGTAAGTATTCGACAGCCGCTCGCGCGCTTCGGGATGATGGGCCAAAAGATCGCGCAGCAGGGTCAGGAGATCGTCGTAATCGAGCAGCGATTTGCTGCGCTTGTAGCTGACGTAGCGCTCAAAAAGCTCGCTCAGCTCGAAATTGACTTCGACCAGGTGGGGATATTCCAGCTCGAGCAGATCGGCCAGGCCGATTTGCTTGTTGAGCGACATGCTGAAGATCTCGCCCACCGTCTGCTTGCGCGGAAAGCGCTTGTCCTTGGCGTTGAGTCCCATTTCCGCGCGGATGAGCTGGATCACGTCCTCGCTGTCGGTGCGGTCCATGATCGTAAACGACGGCGAGAGGCCGAGGTGGCGGCCGGAAATCCGCAGCACCAGATTGGCGAAGGAATGAAACGTGCCGCCGGCCACCTGGCTGCAGCGGCTGTCGATCAGCAGGCTCGCGCGCCGCAGCATTTCCTCGGCGGCGCGGCGGGTGAATGTGAGCAGCAAGATCGAGCGCGGATCAACGCCCTGATCGATCAGGTGCGCGACCCGGTAAACCAGCGTCCGGGTCTTGCCGGTCCCCGCGCCGGCAATGATCAGCAGCGGCCCCTCCATCGCGGTCGCCGCCTCGTACTGGGCGGCATTCAGCTCCTTGCGATAGTCGAGCCCTGAACTGGTGTGACGGGTGGGTGCGGAATCTTTGAGAATGTAAGTGGTCGTCAAGAAAACTCCAATCGTTTGGGTAAATTACCTATTTTCCGATAGGCGGGCAAGGGTTGAAGCACCCGGAAGTGCGCGGTTGGGCGATTTCATCTTCGCGCAAGCGCGCAACGCGCCGCAGCGCGGATGCGAGGTCGATTTAAAATCGAATTTCAATGCAACGAAACGCAGCGTTGCGCCCGAGCGAGCGATGCGCCGCATTTGCCGGCTCAGCCGGCGCGCTTGCTTGTAGGAGGTTTGGCTATCAGGGAGCGTATTTTAATCACGACAGCGCGGAGGCGATTCCCTACAATGCGCTGGATCCATTCAGCCATCCTGCCTTGAAAAATATCGCTTTTGGCCGCAGCCCCAGGCCGGGCCGCCCTTGGTACGGCCCTTGCGCACCCCGCCCTGCTGTAGCGCCGGGCGCGCATTCTTCGCTCAGCTCGTTATTCCGTTTCTCGCTTTCAATGCTGTGCTGCGGCGGCGCGCGAGCCGCGCATTTATATTGGCGTTCTCAAGCCGGGCACGAGCCTGGAGTAAAAAAGGAGGAGCAACCATGGCTCGCGAAAATAGGGTCGAGACAACCCTGGGCGATTTTATCGTCGCTTTGACCGACGCCGCCGGACACCAGGTTCATAACGACAAGATGGCCTACGAGCTGGTCGCTTTTATTCTCACGGATTTGATCAATAGCTCCGAGGCGCGCAGGCTGCGCTGACGCGATTACCGCGCAAAATCCTTTCTTTGAGGAGGGCTGCAATCATGAAAAGGCAGACAAAATTGCTCTGGCTTGCGGGGGCGACTCTGGGCCTCGCGTTGTCCGTGAACGGCTGCAGCAAAAAAAGCGAAGAGCCGCCTGCATCCGTCGGGTCCGCTCCCTCGCCGGCAGCGGACCCATCGACTCCCGGCCAGACTAGCTCGCCGAGCGGCGACAGCGGCACGAGCGGGTCGGTGCCGCAGAAATCCGACGATGCCGCCAAATCGCAGGGCTAGCCTGAGCGGCGAGCGCCCCAACGGGAGCCGCTGATGGCGAGGATCGTCGCGCTCTCGATTTTTTTTCTGCTGCTGGGCTCGGCCGCGGTCGCGGCCGAGCTCCGCGGCACTGTCCTCAAGGTCAAAAAAACCGAAAATCAGATCGTCCTCAAGACCGAGCGAGGCGAAGAGACCCTGCTCACGACCAAAGATACCAAGGGACTGGAGAACGCCAAGGAAGGCGCCCGGGTGCTGGTCACGTTCAGCGAAAAGGACGGCCAGCCGAAAATCAGCGAGATCGCGCCGGAGAATTGAGTTCGCGCCCCGCGCGCCTTTCACTTGATCGCAAAGATCAGAAACGACTGGCGGTCGAGAAAATCGTAGCTCTTCTGTAACACGTAACCCGCCTGTTCCATCTCGCGCTGAATGAATTCGCTCGGCGTGTAGTGCCCCATCAGGCCTTCCAGCCAGGCGCGCCGATCGAGATCGATCACCGCGACCCGGCCGCCGGGGCGCAGGTATTTGCGCAGGTTGGCGAAGTAGGCGACGCGCTTGTCGAGGTGATGATACGTGTTCGAGGTGAATACGAGGTCCACCGCTTCCGGCAATCCCGGATCGTCGGCCTTGGCGAGAACGGTTTCGACAATCGCCGGGGCGTCTTTCTTCGCGCGCTCGGCGATGAGCGCAACCATGTCGCGATCGACATCGACCGCGTAAACCTTGCCGCTCGGCGCCACGGCCTGCGCCAGTCGAAAAGTAAAATAGCCGCCGCCGGAGCCCAGGTCGGCGACCCGATCGCCGGGCTTGAGGCCGAGCGCAGCGATGACTTTATCGGGCTGCTGCCACTGGTCGCGGCTGAATCCCTCGTAGGCGCACTGCTTGAGCCGGGCGCAGCCGGCGGCGAGGAGCGCCGCCAGAACCAGAAGCTTCCATGCGCGCGCGGAGGCCGGCGAGATCATCTTTTTCGTCGCGGATTTTCCAACGAGCCGATCAGGCCGATGCCGCTCCCACGTGTTCGAGCGCGCGCGCGACTTTCTGCCGCAGATCGACCACGTCGAAGGGCTTGCCGACGAAATCGAAGGCGCCGAACTCGGCGGCTTTGGCGGCCAATTGCTGGGAGTTGACGCCGGTCAGCATGATCACCGCGCACGCCGGATGAATTTCCTTGATGCGCTTGAGCACTTCGATCCCGTCGCTTTTAGGCATCAACACATCGAGCAGGACGACGGCTGGACGCGCGTCGCGCACCTGCGCGAGGGCGCCATCGACGTTGTCGGCCTCGATCAGGCGGAAGGTCCGCCCGAACACCATCTTCAGCGATTCGCGCACACCCATTTCGTCGTCCACTAACAGCAGGAGGGGCGGATCGGCGCTCATGATTGGATTTTCCCGAAGCGCGGCCGGTGCCGCGATCGGGTTCACTTTCGCACTTACCCGCCTCACCCGCAACCGATTTGCCGCCGCGGAAAAAAATACCGATGCGCCCTCCGCTGGCGCCTTCGCGAGAATTTGAAAACCCGGCGCAGTTCTTATGCGGATCGGGCGCGGTTTGGCGCGAAAATCCCAGCCGCCGCGCGGCGGCGTCGGCGCTCAGCGCGCGGCGAGCGCAATGCAGGGCGCGGGATCTTTCAAGTAGCGCGCGCATTCCGCGCTTACCTCGGCGCCGGTTTTTTCGAAGGTCTCGCGCAAATAGTGCGCGCTGGCCTCGAAGCAGGCGCTGCGATCGCCTTCCCGGCTGAAGGTCGCACAGAACGGCAGAGCATAGCGGCCGTCCCAGGTGTTGTCGATGAGCGCGTAGACCGCCCCCTGCATGCAGGCGCGGCGGCCGGCGCCTTCGGCCAGCTCGCATTTTTGCGCCACGCCGGCTGCGCCGAAGCGCACGTCGTTGGATAGATCGCGGCCGACGGAGAGCATGCAGGATTCGCGAAACTCGCCGGCCTTTGCGCATTCGTTAAAAATCTCCTCGGTGCCGAGCCCCATCTCGCTCATGCGCGAGGTCTGCATGACGTAGCATTCGCCGCGGTATTTGGGATCGAGGCGATTGCACGGATAATGAAAGTCCGTCGGGCTGAGATCGCGGGTTTCCGGCGTGGCGTTGAAAACGTTTTCCATGAACACGCCGCCGTAGCAGGAGCTGCGGCTCCAGTCCTCCGGCAGGATGTCGCAGACTTCGAGCGACTGGAGCAATTGATAGCGGGAAAAAAACAACAGCGCGTGGCCGAGGCCGTGCAGGCACTGGAAACGAAAACGGTAGGCGGTCTTGGGATCGCAGGCGACGGCGGCTTTCTGTTTTAACTCCGCCGTGCTCGGGTGCCTGTCGATCTGGCTGTAAATCTCTTCGCCGCGGAGAAAGCGCTCCACCGAGCCGTGATAGCAGCCCGAATGGCAGGTCTGATCGCAGGCGAGAAAAGAATCGTGAATGTTGCCCTTGAGGCGGTAGGTCTCGCGGCCGATGGCGTGGACCACCGGGTGGCAGTCGCGGCGCAGCTCGGGATCGTCGGCTTCCAGCCGCTCGATCAGCGCCAGCGCTTCGCCGGTCGAATGATCCTTCAGCGTCCGGCGAAAAAGCTGGTCGAGGCACTCGGCGCTCTTGACCTGGTTCATGCAGCCTTTGATTTCCTGGCGCGACGGCAGCGGCGAGAGCGCCGGCGCGGCGGGGCCGGCGTCCTGGGCCGCCACCTGCCAGTGCGCCGAGGCGGTGAGCAGCCATGCCAGGATCAATCCGAGCGCGCGCGAGCTGAATCGTTTCACGCAATGTCCTCCCGATGGCGCCGATAGTAGCCAAATTGTCCGCCGGCCGCAATTTTTTTGACCGGGTCCGGCGCCCGCCGGCGCTGATCGCCGGGGCGGGCGGCGAGCCGCTTTGCGGCGTTCAAAAGCGCCGGTTTTGTGCTAGTGTAGGCATAAACGTTTTGGCGTCCGGGTCGTCTAAGCATTTGCCGTGATAAAATTTGAGTCAAAAGTGAAAAGCGCGGCCGCGCTGGTCATGCTCGCGCTCGCACTCCGCGCGCTGCCCACCCGCGCCGCGGAACAACAATTGATGGTGCGCCTGGACTCGGTGCCGGCGTACCAGCCCAAACATTTTCCTTTCGAAGGCGGCGAGAAGGAAGTCTACCAGGCGACCTGGAACGGCATGTTCTCCGTGGCCACGGCCGAAGTCCAGACCGTGCCGACGGTAGTGGACGGCAAAAAAGTTTACCAGGTGCGGGTCGAAGCCAAGACTTCGCGGGCCCTCGACCTGATCTGGAAAATGCGCGATTCGATCAGCTCCACTTTCGATGCCAGGGCCTTGCTGCCGTCGCGCTTCACCTTCAGCCAGAGGGAAAATTCCCGGGTGATCGACACCGAGGCGCGGCTCGATCAAAACAGCAAAAAATGGGCGGTCAACCGCCAGCAGGTGGGCAAGAAGACCAAGATCTATCAATTCGACTCGCAGAACACTCTCGACCCGATCACCGCCGTCTATCTCGCTCGCAGCACGGACTTCAAAGTCGGCGACCGGCTCTATTTCAAAATTTTCGGCGGCCGCTACCAGTATCTGCTCGAGCTGTTCGTCGAGAAAAAGGAGCCGGTGGAGCTGGCTTCCGGCAAGCGCGTCGAAGCCTACCGCATCATCCCGCGCATTCAGAACATCACCAAGCACGGCTATGCCGGCCGGTTGAACGATGCCACGGTCTGGATTTCTGCCGACGCGCGGCGCCTGCCGGTGAAGCTCAGCAGCAAAATTGTTTTCGGCACCGTCTATCTTGATCTCGTGCAGGATGACAAGAGCAAGACGGAGTCGACGGCGGCGGAGACGCGCCGGCCGGCGTCCTGAGCGCGCAGCCCGCGCCATTTTCTGGCGGCATGAAAAGAAATTCTGCCACTCGGCCGGCGCTCCGACTCTTTGCGGCTTTGCTGTTCGCATCGACCCTGTCCGCTTGCGTGATCGCGCCGCCCGAGCCCAGCCGGCGCGCCCCCGCTCCGCGCGAGGAATATCCGCCGTCCGCTTCGGCGCGCCGCGTCGATCCCTACGACGCCGAGCGGCTGCGCCGGGTGATAATCCCGCTGCTGCGCGCCATGGATCATCCGTGCCGGACGGATCAGGTGCGCATCGGTCTGATCAACCAGAATGAAGTCAACGCCGCCAACGCCGGCAATTGCCAGTTCTATGTCACCACCGGCTTGTTGCACCGCGCCAGCGAAGATCAGCTGCGCGGCGTTCTGGCGCACGAGATCGCGCACGAAGATCTCGGCCACGTGGCCAAAGCGCAGGTGCTTGGCGCCGGGCTGAATGTCACCGCGGCGCTGCTGCAACAATTGTTTCCCGCCGCGGGAGTGCTGGCGCCGGTCGCGGGCGAGCTGGTTGCGCGCGGCTATGGCCGCACCGAAGAGTACGCGGCCGATCGCCACGGCGTGGAGATTCTCCGCCGCGCCGGCTATTCCAAGGAAACCATGCTCGACGCGCTCACCTGGGTGCGCCGGGTTTCCGGCAGCGGCGGCGGCGGATTTCTTTCCACCCATCCAGGGCTCGACGACCGCATCGCAACGATCGAGCGCATGCGCTAGCGCTCAGGGCGCCGAAGTTTTCGACCACCTTCCGGGAAAGCTCAAACTTTCCCGACTCTTGCTTGTCCAGAGCAGAAATCCCGTTGGTCATCGTCTCTTCCGCCGCGTAAACAAATCCCGGCCTCCCGCGTCTAAGGGTGCAAGGAGGCCGAAGGCCATGGATTTCAACCCTATTTCCCTGAGACGAAATTCTTCATGGATCGCGGCGATGGCCGTGACCGCTACGCTACTGGCGGGCTGCGCGGGCGGGGCGCTCACCACGCGCGAAAAGGGCGCGGGCATCGGCGCGCTGGGCGGCGCCACGGCGGGCGGCATTATTGGCTCGGCGGTGCATCACCCGCTGGCGGGCGCGATGATCGGCACGGTGCTCGGCGCGGGCGCCGGCGGCTTGATCGGCGATCAGTTGCAGGGGCGGGAAAACGTCGCCCGGGATCAGGACAGCCAGATCCAGAGCAATCAGCAGGAGCTCGAGCGCCAGCGCCGCGATATCGAAGAGCTGCGGCGCCGGCCGGAATATTAACTTCGCGCGCGCGATAATTCCGCAAGGGGGGGGCAACGTCGCCCCCCTTTTGCGGTTCTAGAGCTGGCCGCTTCCGTGCGACTCATGACGCCGCTTGTCTCCTGCGGAAGATTCTTCGCGGTTCTCATCGGATTTGTTTCTTTCTCAAGCGGGAACGCCTTTGCCGGTTTCTTGCCTCCCGGCGACCATACGATCAAATTGATGCATGAAAAGCGCGAGCGCAGCGCCATCGTCCATGTGCCGCCGCGCGCGCTCGAGCGGCGCGATCTCCCGGCGGTGATCAATTTTCACGGCGGCGGCGGCCACGGCGCCAACGAGCAGGAATATTCGCTCATGGATCGGCTCGCCGACCGCGAAACTTTCATCGCGGTTTATCCCAACGGCAGCGGCCGATTCGGCGCGCGCCTGCTCACCTGGAACGCCGGCACCTGCTGCGGCTACGCGGCGCTCAACAATATCGACGACGTCGGATTTACCCGCGCGCTGATCGCAAAATTAACCGAATCCGTTCCGCTCGACCGCCGGCGAATCTATGCGACCGGGCTCTCCAACGGCGCCATGATGTCCTATCGCCTGGCGGCGGAAGCGGGAGACCTCATTGCCGCGGTGGCGCCGGTGGCGGGCGGCATGGTTTATTCCACGATCCGCTCGCCGCGCGCAGTTCCCGTGCTGCACATTCACAGTGTCGATGATCCGCGCGCGCTGTACAACGGCGGCCTGGGCCTGCCGTTCCCGCTCACGCGGAGCCGGGTGTTTCATCCGAACATCGACGAGATGCTTCAGCGCTGGGTGCGCCACGACGGCTGTTCGGGCCAGGCGGCGGTTACAGACCGGCGCGGCGAAAGTCCGGGCCAGAGCGCGGTGCGCTACGTCTATTCAAAATGCCGCGGCGGCGCCGAAGTTTCTCTCTGGAAACTGGCCGGGGCGGGCCACGTCTGGCCGGGCGGCAAGCAAAAATACCTGGAGCGCATCCTCGGCCCGTCCACCGAAATCATCGACGCCAATCAGGAGATGTGGAATTTCTTTCAGCGCTTCGCGTTGCCCGGGTGATCTCGCGTGGTGCGGCTCCCTGAAAAGGCCACGGTATGCCGTGCCCCGACGCACAATGATTGGTTCGTCCAATGCGGGCGACCGCCGGTTCCCCGACACCAGTCCATCTTCCGCGCCACATCTTGATCGATCTTTGGTCTGGCTCTACACTCGCTTCCTGTGAAAATTTTGATCACGGGCGCGGCCGGACTGGTCGGCGCTCATATGGCGCGCATCCTCGGCCGCGCCCACGATGTCGCGGCGCTAACGCATGCCGATCTCGATATCACCGATCGTGCCGCGGTGCAGCGCCGCGTGAGCGAAACGCGCCCCGCGCTAATCGCCAACTGCGCGGTGCTTCAGGTCGACGACTCGGAGCGAAATCCCGCCCTGGCGCAGGCGGTCAACATCGACGGTGCGAGATTTCTGGCCGAAGCCGCGACCCGGGTCGGCGCGGAAATCATTCACTTCAGCACCCAGTACGCGTTCGAAGGCGAGCCCGTGGGACGGCCTCCGTACACGATCATGGACGCGCCGGCGCCGGTGAACGTCTACGGCAAAACCAAGCTGATCGGCGAGGAAGCCGTGCACGAAGCGTGCGAGCGGAGCTACATCATCCGCACCTCGTGGGTTTACGGCAGCGGCAAGAATAGTTTTCTTTGCGCCGCGCACGACGATCTCAAAAAAGGCAAGACCGTGCGCGCTATCGACGACATCTGGTCGAGCACGACTTACGTCGAAGATCTGATCGCGCGCGTGATGACGATCCGGCGCAACGGATTTTACGGGACTTATCACGTGGTCAACACCGGTGTCTGCAGCTATTACGAGTTCGCCGTCGAAGCGGCGAAGCTGGTCGGATTGGAAAACCGCGAAGCGGGCCGGCTGATCGAAATCGCCCACGAGCGCGACATGAAGCGAGTCGCCAGGCGGCCGCGCTACACGCCGCTCCGCTGTCTGCTTTCGGAAGAGCTCGGCCTCCCGCCCCTGCGCGATTGGCGCGCCGCGCTGGCGGATTATGTCGGAGAAAAAAGCGGCGTCTAGCGTTCGGCGCTTCGGGTCTCGTGTACGTCACGCTCCGCTCCATTGACACGATTTCACCTCTCAGAGTAAAACCCTGAGCAATTCTGAATTGCGCGAGTCCAGGAAGGTGGCACGAATGAAAGCACTTACGATTCGCGGCGTGCTCGCCGCGCTCATTTGGCTCGGCACCCAGTCATCGCTGCCGGCGGCGGATACGATCCGCATTGCCTATAGCTCGGTCAATCCGCACGCGCTGCTGGTTTATCTGGCCGACAAGCGCGGCTTGTTTGCCAAGTACGGCCTTTCGTCCGTGGTCGTCTACATTCCGGGCGGTAGCACGGTGGTGCAGACGATGATGTCGGGCGACGTCGACTTGGGACAGCTCACCGGCGCGCCGGGCGTGGCCGCCAACCTCCGCGGCGCGGATATTCTTTATATCGCCATGACCGACGATCGCATGGGTTATCAGTTGGCGACGCGCAGGGAGATTAGAAGTCCCGCCGATCTCAAAGGCAAACGCCTGGGCATCAGCCGCTTCGCTTCCTCGGCCGACTTCGGCACGCGAACGCTTTTGAAGCGCCTGGGCATCGATCCCAAGGAAGTGACGATTCTCCAGATCGGCAACGAGTCGGACCGTCTGGCCGCGCTCAAGTCGGGGACGATTGACGGCTCGGTCTTCAACGCGCCGTTCGGCAGCGTGGCCAAGAAGTTCAATTTCAACATCCTCGCCGATGCCGCCGCGCTCGGCATTCCTTACTTCAACACCGGCATGTGCGGCAGCGCCAAGGTGCTGCAAAAAAACGAAGGGCGCATCCTCAATTTTCTGCGCGCCTACGTCGAAGCGATCAAAATTTTCAAAACCGAGCCGGAGTACACGATCAAACTGCTGGCGCAGTTCAGCCGCGTGAGCGATCAGGAACTGCTCAAGGAAGCCTACGACTACAACAAGAACAAGATCCCTGACATTCCATATCCGTCACTAAAAGCGATGCAAGCCGTCATCGATCCGCTGGTCGAAGCCGATCCCAAGCTCGGCAAGATCGACGCGAAGAATTACATCAGCGATCGGTATTTGAAGAAGTTGGAAGACGAAGGGTTCGTGCAGAAGCTGATGGGAAAGTAGGGAACGTGACAGTTGTTCGTTGGTCGGAGTGACTAAACGCCCAGTCAAAGAAAGCCAACTGAGCGTAGAACACCCTCGATCTATGACGCACCGCTATCTTGGATTTGTGGCTCGAACGAGCTGGAAGATTAAGTTTCCACCCAAGGTCCATCGTCTCCTTAGCTATTTGGTATTTGCAGCTTTTCTCGGGTGTAGTTTCCCCGAGCGTCCAAAAGTCGTCACTATTTCGAACGCTGCGGTTTTTAAACCGTCGGGGCCGAAGGAAATTCACACACTTGAGGAAGTCATGGCCGCAATCATCACGGTTTGCCGTGACGACTTGGGGCTGCCCGTTGTCGACCCGCTGAAACTATTTCTTTACAGAAATAATGTATCTGTGGCGATATACGGATTTGGCTGGCCTACCATGCCGACCGATATTCGCCACATCGCGGCGTTTGCAAAGAAAAATGAACTTCATGTCAATCTAGACACAGCTAACGGGATTCCGTGGGGATATTGGCTGGAGCTCTTAGCGCATGAATACGGCCACAATATCCATTATGAAGGCACAAAGGATTTTCACGGAGATCTTCAGGATTCGCCTCGTTGGGTGGTTGAAGGTTTTGGCCATTGGGTAGCAGCGAGAGTTCTTCATGCGTTAAGGTGGCAGGAATACGATGTTTCAGTGCATCGAGCGTTAAGCGAGGTTTTGCGTCACCGAGAAAAGTTACCGCCGCTCTCGTCGCTCAACGATGCCCAGGGTTGGGAAGCCCTCGCAAATAGGCCGTACGCCCTCATTAGAACCTATCAATTGGCGTTTGTTGCTGTGCACCAAATGCTGGAGAGCAAACCAACTGCAGACGCGGTGAAGCATCTTGTTACGGGAAAGTATGGGGCCATTGCTAGCCAAGCGAAGCTAGACGCGTATCTCGCTCAGCTTTCAAGGTCAAACGATACAAAGTTTAGCATACCGAAGCCAGAATGGAAGATTGGCGATCAGTGGCGCTTTAAAAGGAAAATCCCAGGGCGCATCGACGCTGTCGAGCGGGAAATTCTTAGTGAATCTAACTTTGATGGCCGCCCTTCCTTTGTAGTCAGAGTGGGAAACGATAAAAATATTTACGCGAAGAATGATCTAGGATTGTTGGCAACTTTCAACAATGACAAATTAGTTTCTCGTAGGAATAAACCAACCCAAGTATTTTCTTGGCCATTGGAATCCGGCAAGGAGTGGCGAAATGCTTATACCTTTGAAAATGTCGAAAAACATATTGCCGCTAGAGTTGACCGTATAATGACGATTGCTAAACTTGAGCAAATCACAGTTCTGGCAGGAGCCTTCAATACAGTGAAGATAGAAGCGTATGATTACGAGTCTGGGCGGTTAGAATCTGAGTACTGGTACTCGCCAAAAGTGCGATCGGTGATAAAATTCCGATCCTACCTCAATGATGACTGGTTCACTGAAGAGGAACTCGTTAGCTTCAAGATTAACTGAAGCGATACTGTCTCTCTAGTTTCCTTTCGCTTGCTTCGCCGTCGCGATGTCGCCTTCGCTGAAGCGATCGGATCTCACCGGGTTGTCGTAGACTATTTTTCGCTTGAAATCGTCGCATAAATCTTTGCGCGCGTAGAGGTGCGGGAGGTCGCCGCCGAATTGGTCGCGTTCCCTGGGTACAAGAACTACATTTCTATTGTTGACAGAATTATGTACATTATTTACTCTTGTTAAGAGAAAAGGAGGCCGATCATGGCGATTTCTTCCAAAGACATAATTCCGTTAACTCGGGCGCGAGCTAAGCTTACGGAGCTTTGCGACCAGGTAAAACGCGAGCAGGGGGAAAAGATCCTTACGAAGAACGGCGAGAGCTGTGCCGCGTTGATCGCTGCCGAGCGGCTCGATCACTACCACCGACTGGAGCGAGAACACGTACACCTGACGCTGCTTGATGAGGCTCTTCGAGGTTTGGAAGAGGTCAATGCCGGCAAGGTTCTGGGCGCTGCGAAGCTAAAAGCTCGCTATGGCCGGTAGAGTGCGGCTGCTGTTCACCGACAATTTTGCGCGCAATCTTGACTCTATCGAGTCGTTTCTTTCGGTTGAAGGCAGGGCCGCGTTTCAGCGCTTGCTCGACCGCCTATTCGAAGATATCAGTCCGCAATTAACTCGGTTTCCCCAATCGGGTCGTTTGTTCCTCGAACATCAAGCAAGATCGGCCGAGGCACGGGCTCTGGTCGAACGTCTTCAAGAAAAGCTCCGTGCCGGCGATGAATTGCGCGAGCTCGTGGTGGATGCTTTTGTGGTGCTCTATTTGTTTCGAGGAAACCGCCTCTATTTTCTCGCCATCAAACACCATCGTCAGCTTTCTTATGATCTGTTGCGCTTTTGGTCTTGACCCGTGGCGAGAATTTATAGATTTATTTCGCCTTCCTCACCGCCGCGATGTCGCCTTCGCTGAAGCGGTAGAACCGCACGGGATTGTCGTAGAGCATTTTTCGTTTGAAATCATCGGATAAATCTTTGCGTGCGTAGAGGTGTGGCAGGTCGCCGCCGAACTGGTCGCGTTCGCGTGTTTGTGGGAAGCATGAAGGGATTTGCTGGAACTTTACAAAAACGGGAATTTGATGCGGATTCGAGCTTCCTTTCAGATCGTGCGTTTAACGCGTAGGAGCCGAGAGGGCACGTTCGACCTCTCGAGGAAGCGTTAAAGGAACGAAGAAGTCCTCAGGGTAGAGATAATCCTCACCCGATTCGTCAATGACCCTGAGATGCCTATCTTTGGCGGCGCGCGCGTCGGGAAGAATCCGGTAGATCTTCCTGACCTCCAGGTCTTCGGCCCCGTCGTTCCCAATACAAATCGCAAATTGCTTTTTGTGCTGCTGTTTCATACTTATCAGTCCAAAAATTGTTTGATCTTGAATTTTACTTTGCCAATTCCATGAGCTTCGTACCGGTGTATCTCAGCTCGGCGCACCGCGCCACTCTTGATGCGAACTGTGGCGATGCCCTTGAGCTTTCGCCAACGGCCAGAGCCGTAGCGTTTGCGTAGTCGAGCAAGATCCTGAATCGATGCGCCGATAGCAATCGCTTCGACAGCCTCGACCTCGCCGAAATCTCGAAGTACATTGGAGTTGCGAGGGTATTGCTTCAAACAAAGAACGGCGCCCGTGATCACGCCGCCCTTCCAAAATACACGTAGCACTTTCCAAAAGCGTCAGTTGGTTTTCGCCTTCTTCGCCGCCGCGATATCGCCTTCGCTGAAGCGGTAGAATCTCACCGGATTGTCATAGAGCATTTTTCGTTTGAAGTCGTCGGATAGATCCTTGCGCGCGTAGAGATGCGGCAGGTCGCCGCCGAACTGGTCGCGCTCGCGCTCGTGCGGGAAGTCAGAAGCCCACATGATCACGTCGTCGCGGACGAGATCGGCGATATACGGTGCGGTGCGCTCTTCCACTTCCATGGTGACGAAGATGTTGCCGCTTTTGAAAAAATGGCTCGGGGGATTTTTTAGCTGCGGCGCGAGGCGGGCGGCGAATTTTTCGTAGTCTTCTTCCATGCGGTCCATCATGAACGGCACCCAGCCGGCGCCGGCTTCGAGATAGGCGATGCGCAGTTTGGGAAATTCTTGAAAGACGCCTTGAAACATCATGTTGGTAATCTGCAGAAACAAGCCGACGGGATGCTCGAGCATGTGGGCTTCGAGAAAGCTCGTGACTCGATCGAGGCCGAGATTCTGGCTGACGCCGCCGTGGATCGTGAGCGGGACGTCGAGGCGTTGCGCTTCGTCGTATATTTCGTGAAACACCGGCGAGCCGTAGAGCGGTGTTCTGTTGTTTGTCACCGACGGCAAAAGTCCGGCGCTGAAACCGAGATCCTTCACGCAGCGGCGCAATTCGGCGGCGGCCGCTTTCGGATCTTGCGGCGCGAGCAAAGCGACGCCTTTGAGGCGCGGCGATTGGCTGGTGAAGCGATCGTAGAGCCAGTCGTTGTAGCCTTGGGCGATGGCCGATGCCCAGGCAGGAAGCTGGATCATGCCAATCGCCAGCGCGGAGGTCGGATAGAGCACGGCGCAGTCGATGCCGTGCTCGTTCTGAAAGCGAATCCAGGCCTCGGCGTCGGGATCTTCGCGCTTGCCTTTGCGCGCCAGCCCGCGCTGCCAGCCGTCGGCGTCGAACATCGGCCAGGTCGAGTGCCAGTTCATCTCGCTGAAGTTGCCTTTGATGTGCGCGAAAATATCTTTGTGGTCTTCCATGACGTGGCCGTCGGCGTCGATCACGAATTGTGACATGCAGTCCTCCTGGGGCGTTTGGTTCGAATCCGATCCTAACAGTTGAGAAGAAGGATTTCTCCCTTCGGTCGAAATGACAATCCGGTTGTCATTTCGAAGGAGCGAAACGACGAGAATTCTTGCGCGGTTCCGCAGTCAGGATGACGGTGCAATTACTGGAAAAAGATTTTTTGGTATTCTTTCTTCTTCGTTTCGAAATCTTCCTTGCCGAAGCTGTACATCTGCACGAATTTGATCTTCTCGGCGTCGGGCAGCGGCGGATAGACGCCTTTGCGGTTGACGAATTCGCCGGTTGCGGCCTGGATCTTCATGCTCTCTTCGTCGAGAAAGAAATCGATGAACGCCCTCGCCGCCACCGGGCGGGGCGGTTTGGCGCCGATGTTGATGTACTGGCCGTCGCCGAGCATGTTGTAATCGCGCACGTAGTCGAGATTGGCGCCCTGCTTGTTGTAGGTGAGCACGAAGCGCGCGAAGGTGATGCCGATGGGAAGCTCGCCGGTGCCGACTTTGTCCGCGGCCGGCACGATCGATTCGGCAAAGACCGGTTTGGCGGCGGCGAGGTCGTGGATGAATTTCTCGGCGCGCGCTTTGGGCATGATCTTGTCCAGGCTGGCGAGCCACTGGGTGGTCAGCGTGTGGCCGGTGGGGTGGGGCATGACCAGCTTGCCGCGATACTCCGGTTTGACGATATCTTCGAGCGTCTTCGGATATTCACCCGGCTTGAGCATGCTTTTGTTGTAGATCACGCCGTACATGATGTTGCGGTAGCGCGCGCCGAGCAGCGGATCGATGGCGTCCTTGGCGAAGGCTTTGAGCGAGGGCGATTGATATTTGCCGAGCGCGCCTTCGTTGGCCATCAGACGCATATGATCGCCGGTGATTGCGACCACGTCGAAGCCGGGTTTGCCGACCCGGTGCTCGCTCAGCACGCGGTCGAGCACTTCGGTCGATCCGCCGCGCCAATAATCCACCTGCAAGCCGGTTTTTTTCTCGAAGGCGGCTTTGAGCGCGTCCGCGGTAAAGGTCTCCATGGACGTGTAGAGCACAACCCGGCCGCCTTCCTTTTTGGCCGCCGCGACGGTTTGCGCCGACTGGCCGAAGACACACTGGCCGTTTAAAAGCAGCAGCCATCCCAACAAAAGAGCGGAATGCTTGCGCATGGCATGATCCTTTCGGGCGCGAGATGGTTTCTACGCAGTGGTTTTATAATGTACGATTCGCGGCCGAGTCAAGGCGAGTTGAAGCCAGGGTGAAGGGCGGGGAATGAGGCGAGCGTTATCGCCTTTTGGTTTCGTACAGATTGTCGATGAAGCCGCTTTCATCGAGCCGGCGAATGATGCGCGGCTCGGCGATCTCTTCCGGCTTCAGGCCGGCAACCTTGGGATTCATCGATGCCATGAGCTTCTGCACGTTGCGCAGCGCGTCGACGGACGGATACGGCTTTTTCTCGTTGCCGGTGAGTAAATCCTGATAGCCTTCTTCGGCCGTCGCCGGATCGGCGATCTTCATCTTTGCGGTGATCGTGCGCAGCACGGCGGGCTTGTTGTCCGGTTTGCTGGTAAACGCCTGGGCCTCGATGAAAGCGCGGAGAAATTTCTCCACTTCGTCTTCGTGGTCGCGCAAATAAGCGGCCGTCGTCACCACGCTGGTGGTGATAAACGGAATATTCGCTCGATGGAGCTCGAGCATGATGTTGTAGCCTTTTTGTTTGAGGCGGCGGCTCAGAAACGGATCGACCACGGCGAGATCGATGCTGCCGCCTTCGATGGCCTGGAGCAAAATGCCCTGGTTGCCGATGGCGTTGATCTTCACGTTATCGCGGCCCGCGTCCAGGCCGAAATGCTGCAGCGCCAGACTGGCCGCCATCCAGGTCGTGCCGCCGACGCTGGTGACGCCGATGCGCTTGCCGCGCATGTCTCTGGGGTCTTTGATCTCCGGGCGCGCGACGAGATCGTAGGGCAACTGATTGCTCGGGCTCGCGACGATTCTAAAACTCTGGCCGCCGGCATTGCCGGAAAGGACGGTGGCGCCGCCGATGGTGCCGATCTGCACTTCGCCGGTGGCCAGCGCGGCGGTTTGAATGTTGCTGCTCGGCAGAAAGACCGTTTCGGCGTCGAGGCCGTACTTCGCAAAGAAGCCCTGCGCCTGAGCGATCCACAAAATCGCCGCGCGGGTGTTGAGGGTCGATTGGCTAACCCGAAGTTTGACGAGCTTGGTGGTTTTAGCTGCGGAGTCGGCCGCATCGCTCGGATGCGCCGCCAACAAATAAAATCCGAGGATCCATCCCACCGCCACAAAGTTTTTCATCCCTTGCCTCCCAGCCGCTTGAAAAATCCTTCGCGCTCGAGCTCGTCGACAATGCTTTCGTCGAGGTAGCGGGCGATGTTGGTGTCCACTTTCACCGCCGGATTGCGCTGGGCGATGATTTCCAGCGTGTTGCGCAGGCCTTCCTGGGACACGCGCGTGGGCATGGAAAAGCTTTTGGCGAAGTAGTCGTAGGTTTCTTCCAGAGCCTTGGGATTTTTGAGCCGCAGCCGCTTGGAGAGGACCGCCAGGCCTTTCTCGCGGCTGGTCATGAACTGATAGGTGCCTTCGGCGTAGGCTTGCTGAAAGCGCTTCACCGTCTCGCGATTCTTCTCGACGAAGGAGCGGCGCGCGACCATGACGTTCATCGGAAAGGATGTGCCTTTGACGTCCGGCATTTTGACGAGCTCGCGCATGCCCAGACGCAGCGCTTCGTTGATATCGGGATAGGACAGCATGGTGCCGTCGATGGCGCGGGTGGAAAGCGCGACGATGCGCGCAGCGGAGTCGCCGGCGGGAAAAATCGCCACCGCCTGGCGCGGGATGTTCCAGGCTTTGAGCGCGAGAAACGTGGCCGTCTCGGTGGCGCCGCCGACGGCCAGAATGCCGATTTTCTTGCCGGTCAAATCCTCCGGCCGGCGAATCTCTTTCTGGGTGACGAAGCTGTACGGAAAATTATTCAGCGTTCCCGAAATCATCACGAGATCGGCGCCCTGGTTGATCGCGTTGATCCCGGTGGCCGCGTCGATCTGCGCCAGATGAATGCTGCCGCCGAGCACGGCTTGAATCTGGCGCACGGAGCCCGGAACGAGCACGACATCGCCGTTGAAGCCGTACTTGGAAAAAAAGCCAAGATCCTTTGGCGCCCAGACCGGCGCCTGAAAGCCGGCAAAGCCGGCGTAGGCGACGAGATAGGTTTCCTGGGCGAAGGAATTCAGCGGAAGGAGCAACGAAAATGCGACGGTGCAAAGCCATTTCATCAGCATAGCAATTGACCTCGTCCGCTCGGATTTCCAGTGGGAGCCGGAGACTGAAAACTAAAAATTGTTTACGTCCAGCCGCGCGTCCAGCGCTCGCCGCGCTTCACCTTGTCGGCGTAGTAGTTCCAGTCGGCGGAGTGAAAAATCTCGTCGCGGGGGCGGCGGAACAGTTTCTTTCTGCTCTCCGTCAGGGTTTCGATCACCTCGGGCGTGGGACCCCGGTAGCCGTGCAGTGCGGCGATGGCCATGATTTTCGCCGTGCGCTCCATATAGACCGCGTTGATGCAGGCTTCATCGACGGTGGCGCCGACCGTGACGATGCCGTGGCCTTTGATCATCACGGCGGAGGCATCGCCCAGGCATTTGGCCAAGTCCGCGCCCTCGTCTTCGTCGAGGATGTAAATCGGCCGGGGAAAGATCGGCGTGCCGCCGCTGAATCGCGAAGACTGCATGTGTATCCAGTCGACGGGCTTGTCGGCGAGGCTCAGCGCGATGCACATGGAAGCGTGGCAGTGCACCGCGGCGTTGACGTCCGGGCGCGCTTTGAAGATTTCCGAATAGATCACCGCCTCGCGCGGGATGGTGCCGACGCCCGAGAGCTTCTTCAGGGAATAATCGAAATGCACCAGCCAGTCTTTTTTGTCGCGCTCCGGGCGGCGAAACATTCTTACGGCGATGCCTTTGTTGCCCGGCAGGCGCGCGCCGACGTGGCCCCAGAGATCGCCGATCTCCCAATCGAGTATTTTCGCGGCGGTGTCGAGCTCGTGCTCGATCGCCTTGATGGATTTTTTTTGTTGGGCGCCGACGGCCCGATCGGATTTGCTCATGGGTACGCTCGCGCTTTGCGGTCAGATGAAAAGCTCATTCGGAGTCCTTCGACCGGGCCCAGGACGAAGGGAGAAACTGCGAATATAGAAACCGTTCCGCGCCTGGCGTTGCATGGACGCATTCGGCTTATCTTCAGCGTCCTTCTCAGGACGCCGCCTTTCGTCCGGTATAGGAGGCAGGATTTTCTTTTTCGGCCGTTGCCGTCAGATAATTGAAATGCTGCCGCCACGGCACCTCGCGCGCCAGCATGCAGGCAAAGCAGTCGATGTGCGGAAACCAGTTCCGCGTGCTGTCGCGCAGCAGATGCGGCGGCTCCTTGCCGGCCATGAGATCCTTTACGCTCGCGAGCAGATATTTGCGCACGGCGATGACCGCCTTGTCGCTGACCCCGAGGTGCTCGCGGCTGCGGTCGAAGATCGGCCCCATGCTCTCGGTGGCGCAGGCGTCGTGATTCAAGAAATCTTCGATGCCGGTGTAGTTCACCGTCTTTTGCATCCGGCGGTCCTGAAGATAGTTATTGCGCGCGTTGCGAATGCGCGTGTAGTCGGGATTGATCTGCTTGCGCCGGTGCACTTCCTCGGGACGCACGGCCCGGTCGCGCCGAAAACCCATGTCGTAGCGCCAGCAGTGCGTGTCGTCGGCTGGAACGTAGGTGTGAATCTCGTAGCCTTCGAGCTCATTGGTCGGCCGGCCCGCGGGCACGCAGCCATAAACCGGCATGACGAAGGCCGAGAAGCGGATGTAATGCTGATTATCAAAGTTACGGGTGGCGATCAGGCGCACGCCGAAGTCGGTGTCCTCGGTTTCGTAAAACGGCGCGGTGTCGCTTTTGTAAAGCGGCTGATTGCGCTCGTTGGTGAAGGCGCGGTGCAAAAACGATAGATGCGACGAGTCGCATTCGCCTTCGAGCCCCTGGAGGTAATTGCATTCCAGCAACGCTTTGGTCACGTAGAAATATTCCGGCGGCACCTGGTTCCATTCGTAATTGGGAAAGAGCGGCATCAGCTCGCGCGGCCCGAGGTAGGCGTAGATGACGCCGTTGGCTTCGCGGGTCGGGTAAGCGGTGTGGCGAAGTTTTTTGTGAAAGTCGCTGCCGGCGGGCTCCGCCGGAGTCTCCGTGACGTTGCCGTCCACGTCGTATTTCCAGCCGTGGTAGATGCAGCGCAGGCCGCATTCCTCGTTGCGTCCGAAAAATAGCGACGTGCCGCGGTGCGCGCAGCGCTCGCCGAGAAGGCCGATGCGGCCCTGAGTGTCGCGAAACGCGACCAGCTCTTCGCCCATCAGTTTCACGCGCACCGGCGGGCAGTCGCCGGCGGGAATTTCTTCCGACAGCAGCGCCGGAACCCAGTAGCGCCGAATCAGATGGCCCATCGGCGTGCCCGGATTGGTCCGAGTGACTAGATCGTTGTCTTCCCGCGATAGCATGCGGAACTCCTCGCCAAAAATTAAAAGCTCAAAACGGTCAAATCGTTCAAAATGTTCAAGCCGTCAACATCGATCACGTGTCGAGCGTGCCGGACGCGAACACTTGCTCATAATTCGGCGCCCTGCGGATCATGCCTTGCTCGAGGTTGTACTTGATGAAGGCATCGATCGTGGTTTTGTTCGCTTTGACGCCGTACTTCCACGGGTCGCCCCAGGCCGCCATCTGCTCTTTCATTCTTTCTCTCAGGTAGACGACCGAGAAACCGCCGCGGTCGCTCAGGATGTCGTCATAGGCGATCCGCTTGGCTTTTTCAAAGGCGGCGTAGAACTTGGCGGCGAGCTCGGGGCGGGCGCGATCGAGCTTGCGGCTCATGACGATCATGTGCACCGGCGTAAAAATGCCGGTCTCGCGATAGAGCTTCCGGTCCTCGGCGAGATAATCGGGAAATAAGCGCCGGATTTTTGAATTGCCTTCGAGGTTTTCAAACATCCGGGTGTCGGAAATATCCGTGATGATGGCGTCCAATTCGCCGGCGATGAGCCGCTCTGCCATGTTCCTGGAGTCGTCGACGTACTCGATCTTTGCGCTGGCGTCGTGAACGGGAAAGACTTCCTTGGCTTGCAGCACCCACTGCACTTTTGTGAAATCGACGCCGTAGCGCTCGCGCAGCAACCCGCGCGCCCAGACCGTGAGCGCGGTTCGGTAGGTGCGCGAGCCGATGCGCTTGCCTTCAAGATCCCTGGGCGCGCGAATGCCGGCGTCGGCATGGCAGAAGATTAACTGATAGACCGGCTTGCGCTTGGAGAAAACCGGCAGCCCGACGATTTCCCAGCCCGCTTCGATGGCCGGCAGAAAATAGCCGATGTTCAAATCCATCAAGCCGAAATCGCCGCATTGTATTTTCGGCTCTTCCCGGTTGATCATCGAGGAAGATTTGACCGGCTTCAGTGCGATGCCGTCGATGGGCACGCGCCCTTCCAGCAGCGGCAGGGTGATGTCGTAGCGCATGACGGGAAATTCGACTTGTATCGTGGGCGTGCTCATGGCTGCACTCGAGGATTCATAAATTCAAGCGTACCATTGCGCCGGCGGGCGCGGCTGTCAAGTCTCGCCGAGCGCCGGCGCGAGGGAAAATATCTACCAGGCCGCGATGGCTTCGGCGAGCAGATCGGGCTGGCCGTGGCGCTTGGAGAAGAGGCGGTCGATCGCTGCATCGCTCACCTGCTCGAGGCGAGCGGGCTGCCAGCGCGGCTTTTGGTCCTTGTCGATCAACCGCGCGCGCACGCCCTCGCGAAAATCCGACTGCGCGCAGAAATTCAGCGACAGGTCCATTTCGCGTTCGAAAACTTCTTTCAAAGACAAATCTTTGCCGGTAGCGAGCTGGCGAAAAATCGCCTTGGCGGAAGTCGGCGAGCCGGAAAAGTAGCCGTGCAGCGCGGACTGCATCCATTCATCCGCGCCGGTCCACGCGCGCAGCGCCGCGTCGATGCTTTCCAGACTCGGGTGCATCACCAGGCGGCAAATTTCCTCGCGCCGCTGCATCAGGCGCGAAGCGCGGTCGGGCGCGGCGAACGATTCCAGATATCGGCGCAGCACGGCGCGGTTGTGATTCGCCGCCGCGCTCCATTCGAGCCGATCCAAACCGCCGAGCACTTCCTTTTTTTTCTCGGCGGCGATCAGGAAATCCGCCATGCCGACGCCGACCGCGTCGGCGCCGTCGAAGCGCGCGGCGGTGAGCGCGGTAAAAAGGCCGATGCCTTCGGGCATGCGATTCAAAAAATAAGTTCCGCCGACATCCGGATACAGACCGATGGTGATTTCCGGCATCGCCATCACCGTGCGCTCGGTGGCGACGCGAAACGACGCGCCGTTCATGATGCCGATGCCGCCGCCCAGGGTGATGCCGTCGGCCCAGCAGAGAATCGGTTTGGAATATCTGTGAATGAGATAGTCGAGCGCATACTCGGCAGTGAAGAATTCGAGCGCCGCGCGCATGCCGCGCGCGCCGTTCAACGCCGCGACCAGCGCCTTCACGTCGCCGCCGGCGCAAAACGCGCGCTCCGAGTCGGAATGTACAATGACGCAGGCGATTTCTTCCTGATCGCGCCAGGCGAGCAACTGCGCTTTCATGGCGCAAAACATTTCCAGCGTGAGCGCGTTCAGCGCGCGCGGATTGCTGAGCTCGATCACGCCGAGCGCATAGCGGCCGGCTCTTTGCAGCGAAAACTTGAGCGTTGCCACGGCGGAAATCGGGGAAGTCGTCATTGGGATGATCCTGATCTATCGGGGCACAAAAATGTAAACGGCGGACAACAGCCGCGATCGGAGTGGGCGCCGGGTTTCGCAATTTCGCTCGGCGCGCCTGGACGATCGCCTGGAATATCAATGAGTTGGCCAGGAAACGGCGGCGGATACCAAGCTGGCATATTGATTGCTGCTACCTCGTCCCAGCCAAGAGGCACTGGACAGAGAGGAAGCCATGGAAGCTGTGACCAACGTCGATTCTTACGATATCCGATACGAAAAGGAAACCTACCATGCGGCGGTGTGCAATCGCTGCGGCGCGCGAATGTTTCCGGCGGAGCTGCTCGAAGCCCACATGGACCGCCACGAGCTCAAGGATCTTTATCTGCAGAGCGAGCTGAAGAAGCTTCAGTTCGCGATGAATCGAATGAGATAAGCTTTTCGTCTCGCCGGATTTCACCGGCCAACGCTGTTCCCGAGCCGGCATGAGCTCCCCTCCTCGGTTCATGCCGGCGCCATCACCCGAGGGTGTCTCCGTCAAGGAGACACCCTCTCCCCAGGCCCAAATTATTTTTTCCAGATTCGCCGCGTGATTTTCCGATCGCAACGCCCCCAGGTTTGACTTCGAAAATCGCTCTTGCTAGCGAATGCTTTTCGCTGCGGGAGGATTTTTGAAAGCAGTTCGAATGCACGGCTACGGCGGCGTGGAGCAATTGTTCTACGAAGACGCGCCAAAGCCCCGGCTCGCCGATCGGGGCGAAGTCATCGTCCGCCTCAAGGCAGCGGCGATCAATCACATCGATATCTGGAACCGCAGGGGCGCCACCGGCATCGCCGTGCCGATGCCGCACATCCTCGGCGCCGACGGCGCCGGCGTCGTCGCCGAGGTGGGCGATGGCGCCGCCAATGTCAAAGTCGGCGATGCGGTTTGTCTCTATCCGCCCGCCGGCTGCGGCAGTTGCGAATTTTGTCTCACCGACCGCGATTTTCTGTGTTTTCGCCTGCGCGTGCTCGGCGAGCGGCTCGAAGGCACCTACGCGCAGTATGTGAAACTGCCGGCGCAGAACTGTTTCCCGATTCCGGAAGGCTATTCCTTCGCCGAAGCGGCGGCTTTTCCGCTGGTGTTCATCACGCTCTGGCGCATGCTCGTCACCAACGCCGAGCTCAGGCCCGGCGAAACCGTGCTCATCGTCGGCATCGGCGGCGGCGTGGCGAGCGCGTCCCTGCAGCTGGCAAAAAAAATCGGCGCGCGCGCCATCGTCACCTCGGGCAGCGACGCAAAGCTCGCGCGCGCAAAAAGTCTCGGCGCCGATCACGGCATTCATCACGGCAAGACGGACATCGCGCGCGAGGTCCTCGCCTTCACCGGCGGGCGCGGCGCCGACGTGGTGCTCGATTGCGTCGGCGGCGCAATCTGGCGCAAAAGCCTCGCGTGCCTCGCCCCGGGCGGACGGCTGGTGACCTGCGGCGCGACGGCCGGCGGAGAAGCGCTGGACGATATCGCCGCGATCGCGTCGAAGGAGTTAAAAATTTACGGATCGACTCTGGGCAGCCGCGCGGAGTTCCGCCGGGTGATCAGCTTTCTCAGCGCGGCGAAAATCCGGCCGATCATCGACGCGCTCTTTCCGCTCAAAGAAGCCGCCGCGGCGCAGCGCTACGTCGAAGAGGCGCGCCAGTTCGGCAAGGTGGTGTTGGAGATTCCGGACTGAAGGTCAAATTGTTTCAAGCGAGATAGCCGCGCCGGTGGAGCGCCGCGGCGCAGCCTTCGAGCGCGCGCAGCTGATCGTCGGCGGCAAAGCGCAGCACCACCGTGCGCGCGCCGGCTTCGATATATTTGTCCATCCAGTCGATCACCTCGTCCCAGCTGCCGGTGACGCACAGCATCGCATTGGCGACCGCTTCGTACGAGCGGTTGTAATATTTCGCCAGAAAAGTCTGGCCTTCGTAAATCGCATCCTTGCCGCCGGCGGCGAGGGTGAAATAGATGCTCGCGTGAATCGAGTCGGGATCGCGGCCGGCGGCCGATGCGTAGGCGCGGATTTTTTGCCAGCACGCGCCGAACACCTCGGGACTCTTGATGTTGTTGATCCAGGCATCGCCGAGCCGCGCCACGCGCTTGAGGCCGGGCTCGACGTTGTTCGATGCGACCCAGATCGGCACCCCGCCCGGCTGCACCGGTTTCGGTTCCACGGTGACGTGCTCGAAGCTCGTGAATCGGCCGGCGTGGGAGACGTCGTTCTCGCGCCAGAGCCGGCGCATGATTTCAATGATCTCCTCGCTCATCTTGATGCGCGCAGCAGGATCGAGGCCGAGCATTCGGAATTCGCTTTCCGCCGCGGGTTCTTTGGGCCGGCCGTAGCCGACGCCGAAATCCATGCGCCCGCCGGTGATCCAGTCGAGGCTTGCGAGCTGATAGGCGAGCAGGATCGGATTTCTCAGCGCGGCGAGAAAAATCGAAGTGCCCAGACGCACGCGCCGCGTGCGCGCGCCCACCGCGGCGAGGGTCGTGAGCGCGTCGATGCGCGGCCGCGCGGTCAGACTGTCGCCGACCCACACCGAGCCGAAACCGAGCGCCTCGGCGCGCTCGGCAAGCTCGAGCAAGCGCGCAGGATCCGAGCGCCCGGACATGACTGCTTCGCGGGTGGGCAGCAGGACGCCGAAATTTATTTCTGGCTTGGCCATGAGGGCTCCATTTTTTCAGAATGTTTCCCGCTGCGAATGAGGCGCGCGACATCGTATTCCATCACGGTTTCGCCGCGCTGATTTTTGACCCACTGGCGGTAGCGCACGATGCCGCCGCCGCGCGCGGGCACCGGTTTGGTGTCGAGCACTTCGATTTCGACCGCGATCGTATCGCCGACTTTCACCGGTCCGAAGAGCCGCATCTTGTCGAGGCCGGCGAACGCCAGGCCGGTGCCGTGGATGAGCCCGGTCTGCACCGTGAGTCCTTCGGCCATGCCGAAGGTCAAACTGCCGGGCGCGATGCGCTCGCCGTAAAGGCTCTCGTTGCGAATGTATTCGAGATCCAAGAACAGCGGCTCGGTCAAGCCGACGAGCGTAACGAACTGCAAAATGTCGTGCTCGGTGATCGTGCGCCGGCCGGTGGCGTAGCGCTCGCCGGCTTTAAACTCTTCGAAGGTTTTGCCGTTCATATCACGCCCTTTTGTTTGAGCTCGGCAATGGCGCCGGCACTCAGGTCCAGCCACGAAGACAGCACCTGCGCGGAATGCTCGCCGAGCAAAGGCGGCGGCAAGCGCACCGACGCCGGCGTGGCGGAGAATTTCACCGGCAAGCCCGCCATGCGCACCTTGCCCGCGGTCGGGTGCGGCACTTCGAGGAGCATGCTGCGGTGCAGCACCTGCGGCGCGCTGAACACCTGATCGATGGTTTGAATCGGCGCGCAGGGAACTTCGGCTTCATTCAGAATTCGCAGCCACGTTTGGTTATCGCTCCCGCGAAACATCTTGGTCAGCTGGTCGATCAACACTTGGCGATTGGCGACCCGATCGGCATTTTTTGCAAAGCGCGCATCGTTGGCGAGCTCGGCTTGGCCGATGGCTTTGCAGAAGCGCTGCCAGATTCCTTCGCTGGCCACGCCGATGACCAGATAGCTGTCGGCAGTCTGAAAGCTTTGATAGGGGACGATGGTCGGATGGGCGTTGCCCCAGCGGCCGGGAACTTTTCCGCTCATAAGATAATTGCTGCCGGCGTTGATCAGCACGGCGACCTCGGCTTCCATGAGCGAGGTGTCGATCTTCTGACCCAGACCGTTTTTCTCGCGCGCGTAGAGCGCGGCGACGATGGATTTGCCGAGCATCAGCCCGGCGACGAGATCGATGATTGCCACGCCGACTTTGAGCGGGCCGCTTTGCGGCGTCCCGGTGATGCTCATCAGCCCGCCCCAGGCCTGCACGATCAGATCGTAGCCGGGAACCTGCGCCATCGGCCCGTCGGCGCCGAATCCCGAGAGCGAGGCGTAGATCAGTTTCGGATTGGCTGCATGAAGCGCATCGTAGCCGAGGCCGAACTCGTCCATGGCGCCGGGGCGAAAATTTTCGATCAGCACGTCGGCGCGCTGGGCGAGCCGGCGAATCAAGGAAATACCTTCCGGTGATTTGAGATCGACGGTGAGGCTTTGCTTGTTGCGATTGACGCAAAGAAAATAGGCGCTCTCGCCGCCGGCAAACGGCGGACCCCAGCCGCGGGTATCGTCGCCGACGCCGGGCTGCTCGATCTTCACCACCTCGGCGCCGAGATCGCCGAGAAACATCGTGCAGTAGGGGCCCGCGAGCACGCGGCTCAGATCGAGCACGCGGATGCCGGCGAGGGGGCCGGTGTGAGTGTTAGCCATGGAAGTTCAAATCGTTCAAACGCTGCGCTCGGTTCAAGCCGTTCAAATCCTTCGGTAAGATGAATTCAATTCGTCGGTTCATTTGAACTCCTGTCCGCGGGCTTTTAGAACCTCTTCCAGCGTCTCGACGCCGAGCCAGAGACCCGGCATGCCGCCGGGAATGGCGGCGACCTCGACGGCTTCGAGAACTTCGCGCGGGCTTGCGCCCAGCGTCAAAGCGCGCTCGCTGTGCAAACGCACGCCGCGCGGGCGATTGAGCGCGCAGCAGATGCCGACCATGATCAATTCCTTGGTTCGGCGCGGCAAGGCGCCGTCGCGGCCGAAGGTGCCGTCGACGTAAAGGCCTTTGAGCTTCTCGAAATATTCCGGATCGAGCCTGGCGATGATGTTATAAGCCTTGTTCTCGGCGCCGAGCGCGGTTTTCTCGAACGCATCCTTTGCACCCTCCGCCATACTTCCTCCTTTGCGAATGCAGAGCCAGTGGGAACTAAGATTTTTCTCCCGCAAAGCCGCAAAGCGCGCAAAGTGCGGAAATTATTTTTCCTTGACCTTGCGCCTTCGCGCCTTTGCGGGGGACCTTCCGATCAATCCTTGCGCGTGTTCTGCGCGATGACGACATCGACCAGCGCCGGGCCGTTTTGTTCCAGGGCGCGTTTGAGCGCGGGCTCGATGGCGTCGGGTTGCTCGACCCGCTGGCCGAAAATTCCAAATGTCTCGGCGAGCCGCGCGAAGTTCAAATCGGGGCCGGTGAGCTCGGCGCCCATTGCGGCGGCGATGCGCACGCGTTCCTCCGAGCCGCGAAACTGGTTTTTCACCGCCATATAAGCGCGATTGTTGAACACGATCACGGCCAGCGGCACGCGGTATTTTGCCAACGTCCACAGTCCCTGCAAGCCGAACATCGTGCAGCCGTCGCCGAGGCAGGCCACCACGCGGCGGTTGGGTGACGCGAGCCTGGCGCCGATGGCGGCGCCGAGGCCCCAGCCGAGATAGCCGCCCGAAGAGTTGGAAAAGTACGAGCGGCCGGCGGAGAACTTGAAATTCGCCATCAGGATATCTTTGCTGGTCGGGCTTTCATTGACGATCAGCGCGTCTTTCTCGATCAGGCGATCCAGGGCGCGCACCAGGCGCGCGGTGTTGATCGGAGTCGCATCCCAGCCTTGCTTCACGCGCGCCTCGAGCTCGGCGCTGGTTTGCTCCTTCGCCTTTCGGAGGCAATCGAGCCGCTGCGCGCGGCCGTTGCCGCCGGGCGCAACCCGCGGGTAGATTTCGAGCAAGCCGCGCAGCGCGCTTTTGGCGTCGGCGACGATGCCGATGTCCACCGGAAAAACCTTGCCGATCTCCCAGGGATCTTCGTCGATATGGATGCAGCGGGTTTCCGGCTTGATCACCGGCTCGGGTAGATAACGATATTCGCGGATCAGGCGGCAGCCGATCGCGAGCAGCAAATCGGGCTCGCCCCACACCGGCAAGGTGAACGACGGCTGGCGCTCGGCGATCTGAAAGCTCTGCGGATGATCCGTCGGAAAGCTCAGAAACGAATAGCGCGGCTCCATCACCACCGGCGCGCCGACAAGCTCGGCGAACTTGATCAGCTCTTCGATCGCGCCGCCTTTCGCAATGCCGCTGCCGGCAACGATCACCGGCCGTTTCGCCTGCCCGAGCAGCTGGGCGGCTTCGGTTAAAGATTCCGGATCGGCGCCGATGCGCGGCGCGATGCGCGATCTTGCAGCGCGCGGAATGTCCACGCTGATCGATTCGCCGAGCAGATTGCTCGGCAGCGCGAGATAGACCGGGCCGCTCGGCGGCGCCGCCGCGACTTTGAAGGCGCGGCTCAAATATTCCGGTATGCGATCGGCGCGATGGACCTCGGCGCTCCATTTGGTGAACTGCCGGGTCATTTCGACCAGGTCTTTGCCTTCGGTATGCGAATCGCGCCCGGCGATGCGCGTGTCGACGTTGGTCGAGGTGACGATCACCGGCGAGCGATCGCGGTAGGCGTCGTAGAGCGCGCCGACGGCGTTGCACGAGCCGGGCAACGTGCTCACCTGCGCGAGCTGCGGCCGCCCGGTGACCCGCGCGTGGCCGTCAGCCATCGAAACCACGCAGGTCTCGTGGAGCGCGAGGATGAAGCGGATTTTTTCCTGATCGGCGATGGTGCCGATGAATTCCTGGCCGCTGGTGCCGGGGAGGCCGAACACATATTCGACGCCGTGATCGGCGGCGACTTCGAGATACGCCTGGGATGCGATTTTTTCCTGGGGCATTTTTGGATTGCTCCTAGAAATCGTGTCTATTTGTGCGATAGCAGGCGCGGGCGGACACGCAGGTCCGCCCCTACCGGTTTATTTCCAGACTGTGTTGATGAAGCCTGTCGATTCCAGCTCGTCCATGTAACTTGTGTCGATGAATTCTTCGGCTTTGCGGCCCTTCGCCTTGGGCGTAACCTCGGCGAGGAGGCTGAGCGCCGTTTCCACCGTCTTCGGGTTGATCTTCGGTACCTTTTTCGTGTAGCGGCCGGTGAAGAGATCGTAGGTGGTCGCGAGCAGCTCGCGATCGTTCACCCCGCCGTATTTTTTGAGCGCCCGGATGCCGAGCTCTCTATCGGTGAGCAGCCGGCGCGTGCCTTCGATGTAGGCTTTGAGAAACCTGAGCACGATGTCGCGGTGCGCCGTGGCGTATTTGCGGCTGGCGACGATGGTCGTCGATGGAATATCCAGACCCGACTCGGCGAAATCGAGCAGCGTCTTGGCGCCCATTTTTTCGGCTTGAAGCGAATTGGGGAAAGAGATCACGCCGCCGTCGACTTTCTTCTGGGCGATGGCGAGCACCATGTCGGGCAGCCGGCCGATCTGCAGCAGCTTCACGTCTTTCTGCGGCTCGAGGCCCCAGGTTTTGAGCATCGGCCGCAGCAGCAAATCCGTCAGCGAGCCGAAGCGGGTCACGGCGATGGTTTTGCCCTTGAGATCCTTCGGGCCGGCGATGCCGCTGTGCACCATGAGCTTCATCGGCTGGCTGTCGTTGGAGCTCGCGAGCATGATCAGGTCCGAGCCTTCGATCGACGCCTGGAGAAACACCAGCCCGGATACCGAGGAGAAATCCAGTTGGCCGGCGACCTGCACCGCGATGAGCTGGACGCCCTGGACGTAAATCATCTCGGGCTCGAAGCCGTACTTCTCGAAGAGATTGGCTTCCTTGGTGGCGAAGAGCGGATAAAAATTGGCGCTCGGCGAAGGATAACCGATGCGCAGCCGCTCCAGCGCGGCGCTGCAGGGCAAGTTAAAAGTGAAAAGTGAAAAGTGAAGAATTAAAATCACGAGCCGGGTTTTCACGGGTTGCCTCCATCGCGGTTTTCGGCCGCAGCTAAAGACCGAAGAGCCGCTTCGAGTTGCCGAGCAGGATTTTTTCTTTGACCGCGGGCTTGAAATCGAGCCTGGCAAAGCTCGCCAGCGCCTTTTCCAGATCGACGTAGGGAAAATCGGTGCCGAACAGCGCTTTGTCCTGCAAACGGCCGCCGATGGCTTTACGAAAAATTTCCGGCAGCTGCTCGGCGAGATAGCCGGAAGTGTCGACGTAGAGATTTTTTTTATGCGTGACCACGCCGACCAGCTCCTGTTCCCACGGCCAGCCGGGATGCGCGGCGATGATTTTCATGCGCGGGAAATCGCGCGCGAGGGTGTCGAGATGAATCGGCCGCCCGTAGTCGAGCGCGATGCCGCTGCCGCCGTCGGTGTCGGCGCCGAGCACGGTGAAGCCGGCGTGGAACATCGCCGGCTTGCCGCCTGCCTGAAGCACTTCCCAGATCGGATAGAATCGCCGATCGCTCGGATAAAATCCTTGATCGGGCGGATGGAATTTAAAGCCGAGGACTTTGGGATTTCGAGCCAGCTCCTCGGCGTAGCGCGCCACGGCGGCGAGGTCCGCGGCGCCGGTGTCGAGCGACGCGAGAATTCCCGGGAAGGCGGCGGGAAATTTATCGACCAGCTCGAGCACGTGCTCGTTGGTGTTGCGGCTGCCTTCGTGCACCGTCGATGGGTGCCAGCCGATCAGCGGCGCCTGGACATCGTGCTTGACGTACAACGCGGCGAACGCTTCGGCGCTCTGCGGCACCTCGCTCAAGCTCCGCCTGAAATAGTGGCAGGCGTGGGTGTCGAGGCCGCGCGTGCTGGGATGAACATGAACGTCAATGGCGCGCATGAGTTGCCGCTCGCGCGCCGCGCGCGATGAGCCACGGATTGGGCGCGCCGTTGGTGTAAAAGGTTTGGTGGGCCGCGGCCATGGCGGCCAGCAATTCCGGCGGAGCCAGCGGCTCGCCGCCGAGCTCCTGATTGGTCCGCGCCAGATCCTCGAGCGCCGCGGACGCGCCGAGGCCGTCGATCTCTTGCAACGGCGGCTGCGGTAACTTGATGCCCTCGGTCGCGACGAAATCTACGGTCGCCGGCGACTCGCCCAGCTCGACCACGCGCGCGGCGGAAACCAGGGTCGAGACGCGCAGCGCGCGCCTGATGGTTTCATCGTCCATCGAGCGACCGGACGCTTCGGCCAGCTCGTAGATTCTTTGATTGGCCTTTTGATCGATGTAAAAACGCGGATTGCTCTCGGCCAGCCGCCGCAGCAATTGCGACGAGCGCAGAAAGGCATCGCCGCGGTGCTCGAACATGACCCGGGTCACGTCCTCGACGATGGACGGCTTCCAGCTGTCGAAGCTGAAAAGCGGCGGCAGCAATTTTAGCTCGCGCGCGGCCTGATCGACGGCTTCGATCGCGGCGCCCTGCTCCACCAGCCGAAGCGCCATCACGGCGTAAACCATCAGGATACCATTGGAGACAAAACCGGAGATGTCCCGGGTTTCCACCGGCTGGCGGCCGATGGCCCGCAGAAAATTCACCAGAGCGTCGCCGCAACCGGCGTCCATGTCGCCGCGCACCACCTCGACCATCTGCGTGTAAAGCACCGGATTGAAAAAGTGCGTGAGCGCGAAGCGCTCGGGGTCGCAGACCTTTTCCGCGAGCAGGGTCGCGCGGCAGACCGAAGAGGTGTTGGTGGTAAGAATTCCGCCGAAGCCGGCGGTCTGGAGAGCGCGATAGACCGATAATTTGGTCGAGGCATTCTCCGAGACCGCTTCGGTGACGAGATCGAGGCCGGCCAAGTCGCCGATGGCGCGCGCCTTGATCAGGTGCGTTCTGACATTATCGCTCTCGGCGGCGCCGATGCGGTTGCGCCTGGCGAGGCGCTCGATGGTTTGCTCGCGGCGATCCTCGACCGCGTTCATCGCCGGGGGCGCGGCATCGAACACCAGGGTGCGAAAGCCTTTCAGCGCGTACAAAAACCCGATGTCGAAGCCCATCACGCCGAGACCGACGACGCCGAGGTTTTTGATTTCTCCGCCCATGCTGCCAACGCCAATATCACACCGAAAAACTCATCTCAATGTAACCAAATCATTCACCTTGACTTGACGCAACGGCTTACTCTAAGGTCAGCCGCGGCGGCGGCATTCTGCAAATAGCAATCCACCGGAGGCGCGTTCATGAAGGCAAGCCGGATCTTCGCAACAGCGGTTTTTTTATGGCTCGCGCTCGCGGCGCCTTCTCGCCATGCAAGCGCCGCCGACGCCGAGCGGGTGACGGTCTGCTATTCCTCCATCGCCGCGACCTCGATCACCACGTGGGTGCCGTACGAGGCGGGCATCTACAAGAAATACGGGCTGGACGCGCGCATCGTCTATGTCGCCGGCGCGCAGGCGATCACGACACTCTTGTCGGGCGACGCGCAGATCGTGCAGGGCTCGGGCGCGGCGGCGGCGCTGTCGCGCTTATCCGGCTCCGACGCCACGGTGATCGGCACCACGATCAACGTGATTCCGATGAGTCTGGTGACGACACCCGACATCGCCGGCGCGCAGGATTTGAAGGGCAAGACCTTCGGCGTGAGCCGCTTCGGCTCGCTCACCGATCTCGGTCTGCGCAAGGCGGTTGCGGAACTGGGCCTCGATCCCAACAAGGATATAAAAATGATTCAAACCGGCGGCGTGCCGGAGATTTTGCTGTTCATGCAGCAGGGCGTGATCAAAGGCGGCTTGATTTCCTCGCCGACCCTGGAGAAAGCCAAAGAGCTCGGCTACCGCGAGTTCATGAATCTGAGCGAAGTGAAATTTCGCTATCCCGGAACCGCGCTGCTGACCACGGATTCCTTCCTGCGCGGCCGGCCGCAGACCGTGAATCGTTTTCTCAAGGCCACGCTCGAAGGCATCAAGTACGCCAAGAGCAACCCGGATTTCACCATTCGCATTCTCGGCAAATACACGCGCACCAACGACACCAAGCTGCTCGCGAGCGCGTTCAAGAGCTACATCCTCGGCTACATTCGCGATATTCCCACCGTCACGCAGGCCGAGATGGAAGCCGTCCTTGAAGACATCGCCGCGCGCAATCCCAAGGCCAAGGGCGTCGATGCGCGGCAGTTTTATGATCCCGCGCCTCTGGAGCAGCTGGCAAAGGAAGGATTTATCAAAGAGCTTTATCCGCGCTAACATCTGCCAAGCCTCAATTAAAGGGTCATCGAATGTTGCAGAAGAAAGGGAACCGGCCCATGAAACATCGCAATTTCTACCCAATCGCTCTGACGATATTCGTAGGAATCATCGCCTTGACAGTTTTTCCCGCCGCGGGCCTAACGCAATCGGCGGGACTTGCGCCGATGAAAATCGGCGTCATCGGCTCGGGCAATATCGGCAGCGCGGTGGGCGGGCTCTGGGTGAAGGCGGGGCATCAGGTGCTGTTTTCGTCGCGCCATCCGGAGAATTTGAAGCCGCTCGTCGGCGATCTCGGTCCGCTCGCCCGCGCCGGCACGGTCGAAGACGCTTTTAACTTCGGAGAAGTGATGTTCATCGGCGTGCCCTACGGCGCATACCCGCAGCTCGCCAAAGATTACGCGAAACAATGGGCGGGCCGGATCGTGCTCGACGCGGGCAACGCGGTGCTCGCCCGCGACGGCGAAATCGGCAAGCAGGCGCGGGAAGCCGGCGTAGCGCTGACCTCGGCGAAGCTCTTTGCCGGCGCGCGCATCGTGCGCGCGTTCAACATCATGAGCTCGCGCAAGGTCACGAGCTTTGCGAATCGCCCCGAACCGCGGCTCGCCATGCCCATCGCCGGCGACGACCCGCAGGCGCTGAAGATCGCCGCGCGCCTGGTGCGCGACGCCGGCTTCGATCCGGTGGAAGTCGGCTCCTTGCAGCGCTCCAGACTTTTCGAGCAGGGCGGCCCGCTCTACGGCGCCGAGATGAGCGCCCAGGAAATGCGCGAGCGGTTGAAGACCTTGCCGTGAATTTATAGAAGCAAGGGATCCCGATGAAAGCCGCTGTTTTATACGAAGCGCGCCAGCCGCTGCGCCTGGAAGAGTTGGCCGTGCCGGAGGTTCAGGACGAGGACGTGCTGATCAAAGTCGCGTCCTGCGGGGTTTGTCATACCGATCTGAAAGTTGTCGAGGGACGCAACCGGTTTACGCCGCCGACGGTGCTCGGCCACGAGGTGGCGGGAACGGTCGAGGCGGTCGGAGCGCGCTGCCAAGATTTCAAAGCCGGCGACCGGGTGATCATCGGCATGCGTTACAAGTGCGGTCGCTGCCGTTATTGTCTTTCGGCGCGGGAAAATCTCTGCGAGCGCCGGCCGGCGCCGCCGAATTTGAAAAAACTCGACGGCACCGCCGTGACGCGCTGGAACGTGGGCGGGTTTGCCGAGTACGTTTCGGTGCCGGGCTACATGATTTTCAAAGTTCCCGACGGCATTTCCATGGAAGAGGCGAGCGTGGTGGGTTGCCGCGTGACCACGGCGTACAATGCGGTCAAACATCGCGCCCGGCTGGCGCCGGGGGATTCGGCGCTGGTGATCGGCTGCGGCGGCATCGGGCTCAATACCATTCAGTTTCTAAAATGCTTCGGCGCCTATCCGATCATCGCGGTCGACATCGCCGAGGAGAAACTCGAAGCGGCGAAAAATTTCGGCGCCACCCACACGATCAATGCAACAGCCGAGGATCCGGTCAAAGCGACCGTGAAGCTCACCGAAGGCGGCGTCGACAAATCCTTCGAGGCGATCGGCAACCCGAAAACCTCCGATCAAATCATTCAGGCGACGCGGCCGGGCGGCACGGCGACGATCATCGGCGGCCTGGGCAGCGGGCCGTTCACGATCAGCAGCGGCAACTTCGTTACCCGCGAGATCACTATCACCGGTGTATCGAGCCGCCAGGCCAACGACGTGCAGGAAGTTTTCCAGATGGCGATCCAGGGACGCATCGAGCTCAAGAGCTTGATCACGAAAAGTTATCGCTCTGAGCAGATCAACGAGGCGCTGGCCGATCTGGAGCACGGCAAGCTGCGCATGGCGGTTTCGTTATGGAACTGATCAATAAGAATTGTTCCAGTCGGGTCTGAGGATTCGGTTGCGAAGATGACCTTGGTGAGAACGTTGATCGCTGTTTTGCTTGGCCTGGCGCTTGGCTGGCCGGAGCGCGCGCTCGGGCAAAGCGCGAACGTGCGGATTGCGTTCAACGGCTTCGGCGGCATCGCGCCGATTTATCTGGGCCAGGACGCCGGAATTTTCAAAAAGCACGGGCTCAATCTCGAGCTGATTTTCATTCCCGGCGGTTCCCTGTCGCTCCAGGCGCTGATCGGCAAGAGCCTCGACGTGCTCATGACCGGCGGGCCGCCGGTGGTGAACGCGTACCTGCAGGGCGCCAAAATCAAAATCATCGGCGGCGTGGTGAACCTGCTGCCGTACACATTCATTGCGTCCGGCGGCCTTCGCAATGCCGAGCAGCTCAAGGGCAAAAAGATCGGCATCAGCCGCTTCGGCAGCAACACCGATTACGTCGTGCGTCTGGCTCTGAATCAGCTCGGTTTGGCGCAGAACGAGGCGCAGATCATTCAAGTCGGCGGCTCGCAGGCGCGGCTGGCGGCGATGAAGTCCGGCGCGATTCAGGCCACCGCGCTGAGCCCGGAAGAAACGGTCGTGGCGCAGAAGATGGGCTACGCCGTGCTCCTCGATTTCATCGAGAAAGGCATCGAGTTCCCGCACGTGAATGTCGTGGTGCGCGACGATTATCTCGAAAGCCAGGCGCCAACGGCGCGCATTTTTCTGCGCGCCTACGTCGAATCGGTGCGCTATTACAAGACCCACCGCGAAGAGGCGGTGAAGAAAATCATTTTCCTGAGCAAGCTTCCCGAGCGCCAGATGGGCGAGGTGATCTACGACGGCTCGCTGCGCGCCACGCCGGACGACGGCCGGCCGACTTTGAAAGGCATGGAATCGGTCATTGACGCCGCGGCCAGGGAAAATCCCAAGGCGAAAGGGCTGAGCGTTCAACAACTGATCGATTTGAGATATCTCCCATGAAACTGAACCAATTGATTTCACCGGCGCGCCCGGCGCGGCTCTGGCTCTGGACTTGGGCGCTGGTCGGAATGGCGTGGCCGGCTTACTCGGCCGAGCAGCGGCCCATCGACGTGATCGAAGACAACAGTTTTTTCGTCGAGGAGGCCTACAATCAGGAGCCCGGCGTGGTGCAGCATATCTTCACCGCGTTGTTCAACAACGACTCGCGCCGGCGCGGCTGGAACTTCAGCTTCACCCAGGAATGGCCCGTCTACGGCCAGGATCATCAGCTTTCCTACACCATTCCCTCTTCCCATTTTCGCGACGGCAGCGATCGCATCTACGGTCTCGGCGACATGCTGATCAACTACCGCTACCAGTTGCTCGAAGAGGACGAGAGCCAGCCGGCGCTGGCGCCGCGCTTCAGCTTGATTCTCCCCACTGGAAGCCGCGACCGCGGCACCGGCAACGGCGTGGTCGGCTACCAGTGGGAGCTGCCGGCGAGCAAAAAGCTCGGCCCGCGCTTCGCGGTGCACGGCAATCTCGGGCTAACCTATCTTCCCGGCGTGCGCGCGCGTCTCGGCGGCAGCACCGGGCCGCTGTCGCCGAAGCGCTCGCTGGTCTCCTACAGCCTGGGCGCAAGCGGCATTTATGCGCTCTTGCCGCGCCTGCATCTGATGCTCGAATGGGTCGGCGAATTCGAGGAAAGCATCGACGACGCCGGCAAATCGCGGCGCGATTTCGTGCCGTTTATCTCGCCTGGTTTGCGCGCCGCGGTGATCAACGAAGAGAAATTGCAGGTCGTCGTCGGCGCGGCGGCGCCCATCGGGCTCAATCGCAAGGCGGACAACTACGGCGCGTTGCTCTATCTTTCCATCGAGCACAATTTGTTCTGAACGAGGTCAATCATGCAGGGAGTGATCGACGCCGATACGCATATCTCCGAAGGCGAAGCGATGTGGGCGATGATGGATGCGGCGATGCGGCCGCGCCGGCCGGTGATGCTCGCGGTGCCGGAGGACACCTGGTACGGCAACCGCAACGCGTTCTGGCTGATCGACGGCGAAATCTATCCCAAGCCGGCGGGACGGGGAAGTTTCAATCTGGTCACGCCGTCCGCTCAGAAGGTCCAGGATGGCCGGCGGGATTCCACGGCGGCGACGCGCGAGATGACCGACATCCCGGGCCGGCTCGCCGACATGGACAAGCTCAACACCGCCGCGCAGGTCGTATATCCGACGCTCTTTCTGGTTTACAACACCAAAGATCGCGACCTCGAGATCGCATTGTGCCGCGCCTACAATCGCTTTCTCGCCCACGCCTGCGCGCAGTCCGGCGGCCGGATGAAGTGGGTGGCCGTGCTGCCGCTCCAATCCATGGACGCGGCGCTGGACGAAATTCGCTGCGCCAAGCAAAACGGCGCCGTGGGAATTTTCTTTCGCGGCATCGAAGGCGATTACACGCTCGATCACCCGTATCTGTTTCCGGTTTACGAGGAAGCGCAGAACCAGAATCTCGCCATCTGCATCCACACCGGCTGTGGCGTGAAAGCGATCCTCGACCTGTTCGAGGTGTCGCGCAATCATACCTTCGGCCACACCCGGGTGATGCCGCTGCTCGCCTTTCGCGATCTGGTCGCCAACAAGGTTCCCGAGCGCTTTCCCGGATTGCGCTTCGGCTTCATCGAGGCGGCGGCCGGCTGGGTGCCGTTCCTGATCCACATCGTGCGCCGTTTGCTCAAGGACAAGTTGCGCTTCGCTTCGAGCCCGGAGCTGTTTCGCCAGTACCGCATCTACGTCGCCTGCGAAGCCGATGAAGATATTCCGTATCTGGCAAAATACACCGGCGACGATCATCTGCTGATCGGCTCGGATTACCCGCACAGCGACCCCTCGCGCGAAGATCAGTTCGTCAACGCGCTCAACGCGCGGGAGGATCTGTCGCCTTTCCTGCGCCAAAAGATCCTGCTCGACAACCCGCGCGCCTTCTACGCCCTGTAAGTGCTGTTTGCAGCGCGAACGATCCCGATCGCTCGGGCGGAGCTTGAAAATGAGAGCGACGGAGGTAACGTATCCCATGCGGCCTCACTGGCGGATCAGGTGAAAGGAGGTCCGGATGCGTCTGCTGCTCGTCGAAGATGACGACATACTGGGCTCCTCGTTAAAAAAGGCGCTCGAGAAACACGCCTACGGCATCGATTGGCTGCGGGACGGCGAGTCGGCGCTCGAAGCGCTCGCCGATCTTGATTTTGCCGCGATGATCCTGGACATCAATTTGCCGAGGGTGAACGGCATTGACGTGTTGCGCACCACGCGGCGCAAAAAAAATTCCATTCCCATCCTGGTGTTGACCGCGCGCGACACCTCGCTGCAAAAAGTCGAAGGTTTGGACAGCGGCGCCGACGATTATCTGGTCAAACCCTTCGATCTCGATGAGTTGCTCGCGCGCCTGCGCGCTCTGATCCGACGCAGCGAGGGGCGGGTGCAAACCGTGCTTAAATGCGGCAGCGTCGAGATCGATCCGTCCGCCACCGTGGTCAGAAAAGCGGGCAAGCAGGTCGTGATGACCGCGAAAGAATACCGCGTGCTCAAGCTTTTAATGGAGCGCGCCGGCAAATATGTCACCAAAAGCGATATCGAGTATGCCCTCTACAGCGCGGACAGCGCCGCGGAGAGCAATACCACCGAAGTCGCAATCTACTCTCTTCGGAAAAAGCTCGGCAGCGACTTCATCAGCTCGACCCGCGGTCTCGGTTACATGATCAAGGCATGAACAGCACGCTCACCGGCAGGTTGCTGTGGCGCATCGGGCCGACTGTTTTAGTCACCATTGCGGTGATCGGCCTCTTTGCCTATCGGAGCGCGAAGCGCGAAATCAACAATGTCTACGACGCGCAACTGATCAACGACGCGAGCGTGCTTTGGACCCTGGTGGAGGACGAATTCCGGGAGGCGGGCTCCGACGAAATAAAAACATTTCCTAACATCGATCTCGACGTCAACAATCAAAATGCCGCAAGTCAAGAAGCCGACGTGTATGCGGAAGCGCGGATGTTTCGGATCTGGAAATCCGGCAAGCTCGCGATGTTTTCCGATACCGCGATGCCCGAGGCCGTTTCGCAGCGAGGCACGGGCTTTTCGGAGCTGGTTTACAAGAATGAAAAATGGAGGATCTATTCCCAAAGCGTGCCGAATACCGCGATTACGATCGAAGTCGGCGAAAAGATGTCACTTCGAAACAAGCTCGTGGCCAACATCCTGTGGCAACTCTTTGTTGCGCTGCTGATATTGATGCCGTCGGTCGGACTGTTGATATGGCTGGGAATCAAAAGCGGCCTGGGAACTATCTGGAGTCTGGTGCGCGCCATACGGAGCCGTTCACCGGAGGACTTATCAAGTATTCCCTGCGAAGATTTGCCCCGCGATCTTTCGCCTTTGGGACATTCGATCAATCAACTCTTGACCAAGCTGGAAAAATCCTTGACGGCCGAAAGGCGTTTTTCCGATCAGGCAGCGCATCAGCTGCGGACGCCGCTCGCCGGTCTCAAGTTGCAATTGCAACTGCTCGCCAAGGCGGACAGCGACAGCGAACGGGTGGCGCTCATCGAGGATCTGACGAGAAGCACGAACCGAGCGACTCACCTGGTCGAGCAGCTCCTGCGCACGGCGCGCATCAGCCACCAGCCACTGGACTTGAAAAGCATTCCCCTGTACCAGGCGGCAGCGTCCGTGATGCTCGAAATGGCCCACGTCGCGGAGGAAAAGCGGCTCGATATCTCTTTGCAAGGCCACCAGGAAGCCAGTGTCCGCGCCGATGAGCTGCTGGTCAAGCTCATGATCAGCAATTTGCTGGACAATGCGATCAAGTACACTCCCGAGCGCGGCAAAATAAAAATCGACGTACGGCCGAAGGATCGCTTGTGGTGTCTCGCTATTGCCGATACCGGGCCCGGCATTTCTCCGAGCGACCGGGAGGCGGTGTTTCATCGCTTTTATCGCGCGCATGTCGCCGCGCCGGACGGCGCGGGGCTGGGCTTGGCCATCGTCGGCGAGATTGTCGACCGGCTCGCGGGAGAAATAGCGCTGAAAACCCCTGAAAACGGGCAGGGTTTGCGGGTTGAGGTCTCTCTCCCCAGGGCCTAAGAAAAATTTTCAAAAATTCAGTTTCACATCATTCTCGCATAATTTTCCATTCAGGGGGCTCTGCTAGACTGGCCTCTTCCTACGAGGAGGCCGTGTGCGGATATTCTGCGACTTTGACGGAACGATCTCGATCGAGGATGCCACTGACGCGATCCTGCGTCGCTTTGCCGACCCCGAGTGGAAGCTCATTGAAGAAGACTGGAAAAAAGGCGCGATCGGCTCGGCCGAATGCATGCAGCGTCAGGTCGCGCTGATCCGCGCATCGCAGGATCAGCTCGACGCCGCGCTGGACACGATCGAAATCGATCCGTCCTTTGCCAGGTTCGCGCGCTTCTGCCGGGCGCAGGGAATTCCTCTCGCGATCGTTAGCGATGGCGTCGATTATTTCATCCGGCGAATACTCGCGCGGTACGGGCTGGCATCGTTGCCGACGATTGCGAACCGGCTTTCGATCAGCCAGCTCAACGGCGCCTCTCGTTACCACCTGCATGCGCGCTCCGAGGCAAACACCTGCGCGTCGGCGGCCGGTGTATGCAAGTGCCGGCTAATCAGCGCGACCGGCGGCACCCGGATTTACATCGGCGACGGCCGCTCTGATCTCTGCGTTGCCGACAAAGCCGAAATTCTCTTCGCCAAAGGAATCCTCGCTCAATTGTGCCTGCAACGGGGTCTGCGCTTTACTCCCTACCGGCAATTCACCGAAATCGAGCGCGCTTTGCGGGCTTTACCGGCGCTCCTCCTCCGCCGTCCGCCAGAAGCGGTGCGCGGCACGATTTGAAACCGAGAAGAGGACAAATCATGAAAAGCAATCTGGCAATAAAAACCCATCCAGTTTCGTCGAGCACGATTTCCGAGAGCCGCTTGCGCGCCCTGGAGAAAGCGTACTGTTCCTACGGCGATACGGTGCACTACCTCGAACAGCCGAAGTTTTTCACTGCCTGTGAGGGCTCCTATCTCTACGATGCCAAAGGCACGCCGTTCCTCGATTTGCAGATGTGGTACTCGGCGGCGAGTTTCGGTTACCGCAATCGGCGACTGAACGATGCCGCTCACCGCCAGCTCGATCGACTGCCGCAAGTGGCTTCGCAGTATCTGCACCGGGAAAAAGTCGAGCTCGCCGCGCGCATCGCCCAGGACGCCGAGCGTAAGTTCGGCCTGAAGGGCCGCGTTCATTTCAACGTCGGCGGTTCCCAGGCGATCGAGGACTCGCTCAAACTGGTGCGCAATTACGCGGGGGGAAAAAGCCTGATGTTCGCCTTTGAAGGCGGCTATCACGGCAGGACGTTGGGCGCCTCGGCGATCACTTCCAGCTATCGCTACCGCCGGCGCTACGGCCATTTTGGCGAGCGCGCGCAGTTCATTGAATATCCCTATCACTTCCGCGGTCCCAAGGGCATGAGCAAAGAAGAATACGGTCTCCAATGCGTTGAAAAATTCGCCCGTCTGTTTGAGAGCGAATACAACGGCGTCTGGGAGCCCAAGACAAAGCAGTGCGAATATGCCGCGTTTTACGCCGAGCCGATTCAGGGGACGGGCGGCTACGTGATCCCGCCGAAGAATTTTTTCCGCGAGCTGAAAAAAGTGCTCGATGAGCACGGAATTCTGCTGGTGGTGGACGAAATCCAGATGGGGGTTTTTCGCACCGGCAAGCTCTGGAGCATCGAGCATTTCGACGTGAAGCCGGACCTGCTGGTATTCGGAAAGGCGCTCACCAACGGACTCAATCCGCTCTCCGGCGTCTGGGCGCGTGAAGAGCTGATCAACCCGTCGGTTTTTCCGCCGGGCTCGACGCATTCCACCTTCGCCAGCAATCCCATGGGGACGGCGGTCGCGCTCGAAACCATGAAGATGCTCGAAGAGGAGGATTTTGAAACCCAGGTCGCAGCCAAAGGCGCGTATTTTCTCGAAGGGCTGAAAGAGCTGCAGAAGCGCCACAGGATTATCGGCGACGTGGATGGCCTGGGTTTGGCGCTACGGATCGAGGTCTGCAAGGAAGACGGCTACACGCCGGATAGAGCGACGATGGATTGGATCGCCGAAGAAGGCCTGAAGGGCGATCTCAAAGCGGCCGGCAAGAAGTACGGGCTGGTGCTCGATATCGGCGGGTATCACAAGAACGTCATCACGCTTTCGCCGAGCCTGTTGATAACAAAAGCGGAAATGAATCTTGCGCTTGAGCTGCTCGATCAGCTCTTTGGCCGGGCGCAAAGCCGGTAGCCGGCGCGGTTCCATGCGGCTGGTCGTGCTTCACCTCGATGACGCGCTTGAATTGCAGGCGGACTTTATCCGCGCCTGCAAGGAGGCTGACGCGCGGCAGATCCGCATGAAAGCCGAGGCTCAAGCGATTCGGCTTTGGGGCAGGGCTCTAGGACTCGAAGAATTTCGCCGCGCCCTGGCAAAAGAATGGAGCGAGGATCCGACCGAGCCGCGGCTGACCTTCATGGGCTCGGGGGATTTTCATCATGTGAGCGCGTTCCTGGTGGCGTTCGCCGTCGAAAACCAATCCGCTCCAATCACTGTGGTGCACTTCGACAATCATCCGGACTGGGTGAAGTTCGAGAACGGTACGCATTGCGGCTCATGGATTCACCGCGCGCTCCAGCATCCGAAAGTGGCCAAGGTCATCACGGTGGGCGTGTGCAGTCATGATCTGCGCCGCCCGGAATGGAAGGGCGCCGACCTGTCGCCGCTGTTGCAGGGGCGACTGGAGCTGTATCCCTATGATCACGCGCCGAGCCGCGTGCGTCGAAATTACGGTTCCGCCGCGAGCTTTGAACAAAAGAGCCGCGCCTTGCACTGGAAAACCATCCGCAGTCTGGGCCCAGAGCCGTTCCTCGATTACATGCTTTCGCGGATTGCGACGCCATCGGTATACCTGACGGTGGACAAGGACGTTCTCGCGAGAGAGGACGCGATTACCAACTGGGATCAGGGGCGCATGCGTATGCCGTACCTGCTGTCGCTCGTGCGCGCGATCGCCAAGCAGCATGCCGTGGTCGGCGCCGATGTAACGGGTGATTACTCGACTCCTCGTTATTCCGGCGATCTGTGGACGCGTTTTTCCAAACGCGTCGAAAGCTTCATCGATCAGCCGCATGGCCAACCGGATTCCGCGCAAGCACTCACCATCAACAGCGCCGCCAATCACGCGTTGCTCGAAGTATTTTCGGAGGTGATCGCATGAGCGCGGGACTGACGAATTCCATGATCGAGCTGATCGCTTTTTGCATTCTAGCCGAAGCGGCGCGGGAGCTCTGCTTCAAACAAGCGGCCGCTGATACGGCTTTTCATCGTGCCCTGGCGAAGCCGGTAACCTGGCTGGGGATTTTTTTCTGGGGCGTTGAGCTCGTGGCCTGGACCGTCGTGCTTGGGCAAGTGCCTTTGAGCGTGGCGTTTCCGTTGATGGCGCTCACCTATGTCGTCGTCGTGTTGGCAAGCTCTCTGGTCTTGAAGGAACCGGTCAACTTTCGCCAGGCCCTCGGCGCGTGTCTGATTACTGCCGGAGTGGCCTGCGTAGGAGCGACGGGACGATGAAAAATCACGAATCGAACCCGCTGCGCATTTTTGCGCATAGCCGTGTGGACATGATCCCGGTCAGCGCGGCTGTGGCCCATTTAGCTTTCAATATTTTTTTGATCGTCGGGTTTGCCCATCGGCCGATTTGGATTTCCGCCGCGCTCGGCTGCCTCTACGCGGTATCGATCTCCTGGAACATCAACGGTGTATCGCACAACTTCATTCATACTCCGTATTTCAAGCCGCGCTGGATGAATTATGCCTTCAGCCTGCTCGAATCCATCGCCATCGGGTTTTCGCAGACCTATTACCACTGGATTCACATGCGCCACCATATCGGCAACAGCGACCGTCCAGATGAGCGCGGCGACACTATCGATTGGCTGTCGATCTATCGCCACGGCAAGAACGGCGCGCCCGAGAGCGTCTGGGGTTATACGTTCCTGAGTTTTTTTCGCGACAGTATCGGCGAAGTGCACGAGGCGATCGCCAAGCAGCGCCCTTTCGACGCCCAGTGGGGCCGCTTCGAGCTGGGGCTGTTTGTCGCATGGGTGGCGGCGGCCGCGGCCTTTGATTGGATGGCGCTGCTGTTTTTCGTGCCGTTCTATTATTTCGGCAACTGCCTCTCTTCGCTCAACGGCTATTACGAGCATTGGCGCGGCAACCCCGATGTGCCGCTGGCCTGGGGAGTGAGCAGCTATAACCGACTCTACAACTGGCTGTGGTTCGGTAACGGCTACCACGCCGAGCATCACTATCGTCCGCGCCTGCACTGGACCCAACTCCGCCGCTTTCACGAGAAGATCCGACAGGAGCAGGCGGGCGCCGGCGTTCACACCATCAGCACTTGCCACGCGTTGGGTTTTTTGGCCAGAGAAAATCGGAGCGCATTGACGCTATGAGAAACCCCCAAACGATTCCCGCTGACGTGCTGTCCGGCAACGGGCGAACGGACACGAGGGCTCGGATGCGAATCCCCGCCGCCGCGGCCAGCGATCTTTTCATGCCCGCGGGATCGGAGACGATCGTCTATTTAATCCACGGCGTCACCGGTACGCCGGCGGAGATGAAGTACGTCGGGCGGAAGTTGTGGCAGAACGGCTACGATGTCTATCTGCCGACCCTGCCGGGCCATTGCGCAAAGATTCGCGATCTGTTGCGATCCAATGAAACCGATTGGATCGAGCACGTGATCCGGCAGCTTTCTTTTTTGAGGAAGCGCTACACTCATGTCTTTGCGGCGGGTTTGAGCGCCGGGGCGCTCTTGGCATTGCAGGCGTCGACCCGGGTTCGGCTCGACGGTGTCGGCGTTCTTTCACCGACGTTTTTCTACGACGGCTGGAACGTGCCGTGGAGTCGGATCTTGCTCGCACCCGCAATCCGTTGGTTTCCGCGGCCGCTTCACTACCTGTTCTTTCACTTCGACGGCTTTCCCTACGGCATAAAAAATCCCGCCCTGCAGGCCCGGCTGCGCGCAGCCTACAGTCCAGTGAACCGGATGCTGAGCGCGTTGAGAAAAACTCCAGGGCCCGGCCGGTTGCTTTCTTCCGACGCGGTGGGTTACCCGGTTTTTTTTCTGAAGACTCTGGCGGATCTCGAGAGGCTCTACGCGGCCGTGAAAACGAAGCTCGCGAAGGTTGCCGCGCCCACCCTGGTGCTGCAGGCGACGGAGGATGATTTCACCAGCGTGAGAAACGCCGAATTTGTCATGAGCCGAATCGCTTCGAGCGACAAAAAACTGGTTTTGCTCGACGACAGCTATCATGTGATCACCGTCGATCGGCAGCGCGACCGGGTCGCCCAGGAACTGGAGAATTTTGTCCGGGCTCACACCTCCTCGGCTGCCGCGGATCTTTCGGCTTCGGAGGGATAGGTCGCGATGTCCAAACCGCGCGCAGTTATCACTGGCATTGGGGTGGTTTCCTCCATCGGATTGGGAAAGGAAGCCTTCTGGCAATCGCTGATCGCGGGCCGCTCGGGCATCAAACCGATTCGCGGCTTCGACGCGTCAGGTTACCTTTCGCAAATCGCCGGCGAGATCTGGGATTTTGCGATGGACGATCTCGTGCCCTGCAACGGCGCAAGACTGTGCCGGGCGGCGCAGATGGCCTTGGCCGCGACGCAGATGGCGATCGAGGACGCTCACCTGAACTGGCAGAGCTGCGAATCCCATCGGTGCGGCGTCGCCATGGGGACCGCTTTGGGCGGCGCGGATGTTTACGAGCAGCAATTGCGGCGCCTCAACGAAAGCGACAATCCCCGGCGCGTGAATCCGCTGTCGGTGCCGTTGACCATGGCCAATGCATCAGCCGCGGAAATCGCGCTTCGTTACGGTCTCAAAGGCCCGAACATGACCCTGTCCACTGCTTGCTCGTCGGGGGCGCACGCGATCGGCCACGCTCTGCACCTGATCCGTTCGCAGAAAGTCGATTGGATGATCGCGGGCGGCGCGGAAGCCTGCATCGTGCCGGGAGTGTTTGCCGGTTTCAACGCGCTGCGCGCGCTGTCGCTGCGCAACGCGGAGCCGCAGCGCGCAAGCCGGCCCTTTGATAAAACGCGCGATGGTTTTGTGCTCGGCGAGGGCGCCGCGGTCCTGGTGCTGGAAAGCCTGGAGTTCGCCCGCCGGAGAGGCGCCGAGATCTACGCCGAAGTCGCGGGCTACGGCTCTGCCTGCGAAGCCCACCACATCGTCCATCCGGAAATCACCGGAGCCGAGGAAGCGCGCGTGATGAAGCTCGCGCTCGATGATGGGTGCGTCGACGCCGATCAGGTGGACTACATCAACACTCACGGGACTTCGACGGTCTTGAACGATCGGACCGAAACCAACGCGATCAAAAAATTGTTTGGCGCGCGCGCGCGCCGGATCGCGCTCAATTCGACCAAATCCATGATCGGCCACAGCCTGGGCGCCGCGGGCGCGATCGAGACGATTGTGTGCGCGCTCACTTTGCAGCGCAAAGTTCTTCATCCGACGATCAACCATGAAAACCCCGACCCGGAGTGCGATCTGGACTACACGCCGAACCAGCCCAGGGAAAGCGACGTTCGCACGGCGCTCTCCAACTCCTTCGGGTTCGGCGGCAACAATGCGTGCTTGGTGCTCAAAGCTCTTTCGTAAGCGGATAGGAGGTTCTATGGACCAAAGCGAATCGATCGAGGGTCGCATCATAACCGAACTGGCCAAGATCAAGAAAAAGAATCCCCATACCATCGGGAGAGAAACCCGATTGATCGAAGATCTGGAGGTGGATTCGCTGGATTCCCTCGATCTGGTCTTTCAACTGGAGGAGGAATTCGAGATTGAGATTCCGCCCGAAGATCAGCTCCGCTTTTGCACCGTCGGAGACGTCATCGGCTATGTGCAGCAGAGGCTTGGTTCCATGATTCCTCGTCCGGCATAGCGAGATCGGCCGACGGTTTCTTCGATACGATCATGCGTGAATTTCGCGTGCTCCATAGCCTGGGGGACATCGCCCGCTCCGAGTGGAATCGCTGTTTTCCTGAAGAGGTGGAAAACTACGATTATCTGCTGGCGGTCGAGGAGTCCGGCCTCAAGGAGTTTTCGTTCCGTTACGTAACCGCGTGGCAGGGCGGCGAGCTCCAGTCGGCGGTGCCGTTGTTCATCACCGATTACAGCCTCGATACAACCCTGCAGGGTATCGGCAGACGCTTCACCGCCAGCATTAAGAATACTTTTCCGACTCTCCTGACTCTCAAGCTTGCCTGCCTCGGTTCGCCCTGCACGGAAAGCGGCACCATCGGTTTTTATCCCAGGCTGAATGATCCGCAACGACAGGAACTTTTCCGCGCCATGCTGGGCTACTTTGAATCCTACGGAACCGCCCAGGGATGCCGCCTCCTTGCGGCCAAAGATATCCCCGAGCCGTTCCAACGGCGTTTCGCCGAAGTGTTTCAGGATGCGAAATTCAGCGCGGTGCCGGGCTTGCCGACGGCATGGCTGAATATCGATTTTGCGTCGATCGATGAGTACCTCGGGCGGCTCTCCCCGGGCACGCGCAAAGATATGCGCCGCAAATTGCGCGCGGCGGATCGTCTGCGCGTGGAATACGAAACTGAAGTTGAAGAAGTTCTGCCGGAGCTGATGGCGCTCTATCACGATACGAGAAATCGCAGTCAGTGGCAATTTGAAGAGCTTACCCCGGATTATTTCACGGGAGTGCTCGCGCGCATGCCGGGCCGTTCGTTTTGCACCTTGTATTACGCCGGCAGTGAGCTGCTCGCCGCAAATTTATTGATCCACGACGAGCGAACTCTCATCGACAAATTTTTTTGCATGAACGGGGAAAGCGGGCGCGCCTACAATCTCTACTTCGTGAGTTGGTTTGCCAATATTCGGCTTTGTATCGAGCGCGGTTTTACGCGCTACCAGAGCGGCCAGGCCTACTATGAAAACAAGCTCCGTCTCGGCAGCGGGCTCACCCGCAACACCATCTTCTTCAAACACCGAAACGCATTAGCCCACGGCTTGCTGCGTTTTGCCGCGCCGCTGCTGAGCGCCGACGAGACCTTGAAACAATCGGCTTAGAGCATGGTTTTTTATTCTCTCTGGCTGGGCTTGCCGGTGCTGGCGGCGTTATTTCAGGCGAGCACGAAAATGCTTGCGGCAGAAATGCAGCACACGCCGTTCGGCTGGTCCTGGCTGGCGCAAGCGCTGCACTCTTCCTGGGCGATGCTCGCTCTCGGCTCCGAGGTCGTGAGCTTTTTCCTCTGGCTGAATGTATTGACGTGCCTGCCGCTGAGCAGGGCGTTTCCGATTACAGCCGTTGCGTATGTGGCCATTGTGCTGATGAGCTGGATGTGGTTTGAGGAGCCGGTGCTCCCGCTGCAGATCCTCGGCAGCGCGCTGATTCTAGCCGGTGTCTGGCTGATCGGCGCCGCGCCCCATCGCGAAAACAACCCCGACAGTGTATAAAGCGGCAAGCGGCGGGCCGCTCGATCCTCGGATCCTGCCTTCCCTCCGTATTTTCGCGGCAGTCTCGACCATAGCGCATGAAAGCAGCTCGGTTGATTTTTGTGTTTGGCCTGGTTTTGATCGGGGCAGCGCCTCAGGCCGCCGCCGAAACCCAGGAAGTCTTCATCGGCAATCCGGGCAAGAGCCTTAACTTTTTTCATTTCGATCTCGCCATCGAGAAGGGATTTTTTCGCGAGCTCGGGCTCGACGTGAAGCTTCTCAACACCAAGTGCGATATCGCGGTCACGGCGCTTCTCACCGGCGATCTGCAGGCCACCGGCTGCGTGGGCTCGGCGTCGCGCTTTATCGCCAGCCAGAATGTGCCGGTGCGCACGGTGATCTGGCTGTTCAAAAAGCCGACGTTTTACGTGGTGGCGCGGCCGGAGATTAAATCGGCCGCGGACCTTCGGAACAAGACCATCGGTATCAGCTCCTTCGGCAGCGACACCGATCTTTCGATGAAAATCTTCGCGGCGAGCGGCAGGCTCGATCCGGAGAAGGACATGAAGCGCATCGTCGCGGGCTCGACATCCACGCGCCTGCAGGGGCTCAAAGCGGGCTCGCTGGATGCGACGACGTTGTCGCCGCCGTTCAACGTCTACGCCGAGCAGATGGGGCTGCGCGTGCTCGCCTACGTCGGCGATTTTCTCGAGTTTCCCCAGAGCGGTTTCACGGTTTCCGACGCAACGCTCAAAAACAAGCGCGAGCTCATCAAGAGGCTCTTGCGCGGGACTTTGCGCGGTTTGCAGTTCACGCTCAAGAACCGCGCCGAGACCGTGCGCTTCATCGCGAAGGATTACAAACTGCAGGATGCCGTCGCCGACAAAGTCTACACTTCGCTGCTGCCGGCCATGAGCGAGAATGGCCTGGCGAGCGAAAGAGGATTGAAAGTCATGGTCGAAACCCTCGGCACGGCGGTGGGAAAGCAGGTGGATTTTCCGCCGGAGCGGCTGGTGGATTACACGCTGCTCAGAGAAGTGCAAAAGGATCTCGGCATTCCGTGAGGAGGTGGAGAGGTATGATTCAAAGCCGTTTGATCGCCGCTGCGCTGGCGCTGTCGTTTCTCGCGCCGCCGCTGTTCGCCGCCGAGCCGTCCAAAGTGCGCATCGCCTACGCGAGCCGGAGCGGCTCGGCGATGCCGCAGTACATGGCGATGCAAAAAGGCTATTTCAAAGCGGAAGGACTCGACGTCGAGATCATCCAGATGAACCCGCGCCTCGGCGCCACCGCGGTGGTCAACGGCGATGTAGCGTTCGCGACGCCGTTTACCAGCACGTTTCGCGGCGTGCTCCAGGGCTTTCCGATGAAGCTCGTGTTCATTCATCTCAAGAAGGGGCCGTACTACGTGATGGTCCGGCCGGACATCAAAGACGTGCAGCAGCTCAAGGGCAAACGCATCGGCGTGGCGACGATCCGCGGCACCGACCAGCTGGTCGCCGAGGAGATGCTTCAGGCCAAAGGCTTCAATCCCAATTGGCTCCAGGCGGTGGCCATCGGCGACGGCCCGGTGAGAATGCAGGCGCTCATCAGCGGCGCGGTGGAGGCCGTGTGCCTCGCGCCGCCGCACGATCTGATGCTCAAGAAAATGGGTTATCCGGCTTTGGCGGGACCGCCGGAAGTCGGACTGCCCTCCGCCGGCATGTTCACTTCCGACCGGCTCATCAAGGAAAATCCGCAGATCGTCCGGCGCACCTTGAAAGCGCTCCTGCGCGCGCACCAGTACATTCTGGCCAACCGCCAGGAGACGATTCAAACCTTGATCCAGTGGCTGCCTCAGGCCATGGACATCGCCGAGCATTCCTACGACGGCGAATTAAAAACGCTCTCGCGCGACGGCATCATGACCGACGCGGAAATCGACGCGATCATCGCCCGGCTCGGCGAAAAAAAACGGCCGCTCGACGAGATCCGCGATTTTTCCTTCGCGCGCCAGGCGATGAAGGAAGTGGAAGGAAGTAAAAATTAAAAAGGCAAAAGTAAAAAGTAAAAGGCATCCTTGCAGTCAGTGTGTGCGATTCACGTCGAACGGCTCGCCCAATTCGGCGGCGCCGACGATTTGCGCGGCGATGTCGTGGCGGCCGTGCATCATGTGCAGGTGCATGTCGCGATAGAAGCGCTCCAGCGGATGATTCACGAATAGCGCCGTCGAGCCGCAAATCTCCGCCGTGCTCCACATCATTTTTTGCAGCGTTTCCTTGGCGAGCCATTTGGCCTGGTGAGCGGCGACCATGGCGCCGGCGGGATCGCTCTTGAACATGCGCACCGCCGTGTAGAGCACCAGCCGCGCCGCGTCGAGCATGCTCTTCAGCTCGCCGAAACGGAGCTGGCGATAGGAATCTTTGCCGCCGCCGCGCTCGCGCGTATAGGTCAGCGCCCAATCGTACATCGCCCGCGCCGAGCCGAGATAGTTCGCGGTGAAGGCGAAGTTGATCTTGCCCATCCAGTTTTCTTCGAGAAACTGCCCCGGCCTGCCGAGCAGATTTTCTTCCGGCACGAAGCAATCGTCGAGGTGAAGCCACGGGCTCACGCAGGCGCGCATGCCGGTGGGGCGCCAGATCTCGCAGTCGATTTTCAATCCCGGCGTGTCCCGGTGGAGCATGAACATGATCGGCTTGGCATGAGAATCCGACTGCACCCGGCCGATCCACAGCCACTCCGCCAGGCTCGCGTTGGTGGCGTAGTGTTTGGTGCCGCTGACCCGATAGCCGCCGGCGACTCTTTTCGCCGTCGTCGGCGCGCTTGCGTGCGGCTCGGCGCCGGCGCCGGGAATGAGCGCGCCGCGTTTGATCGTCGGCTCGATCCAGCGTTGAACCTGCTCATCGCCGGCCATCGCATCGATCATCATGAGCGCGTTGTTGTGCACCTGAAAGCAATGCGCCGTGGACGGATTGCCGCAGGCGAGGTGCTCGTCGATCAGGAAAAACGACAGCGGATCGTCGCCGTGCAAACCGTAACCGAGGCCGCCGCGGCGCCTGTCGAGATTGGCCAGCAGCCAGCCTTCGCGGTGCAAATCCTGCAGATCCTCGAGCGGCGCCTCGCAGTTTTCGTCGTAGCGGGCGGCGCGCGGCGCGATACGCTCGCGCGCCAGCCTCTCGACGCGCTCGATCAGCGCTTGCTGTTCCTGAGTGAAGCCGAAATCCACAGGATTTCTTTCGGAAATGCAGGGATGAAACGCGGCCGGTTATTGCTTGTAGAGCTTCTCGATGAAGCCGGATTTGTCCAGCTCGGCGACAAACGAATTGTCGATGAACTGTTCCGGCTTGGCCGTCTTGCCCGCGGGATTGACCGCAAAGTTGAGCAGGGTCTGCATGCCCGCGGCGGAAACGTAGGGCGCCGCTTCCCAAACTTTCGCATAGGTATTGTAAGTTTCGTCCAGGTCTTCTCGGTTTTCCGTCTTGGTGTATTTGCCGATGATCTGTTTGGCGGTCTCCGGATCGGTGCGCGCGATCCGGGTGCCCTCGATGTAGGCCTGCACGTAGCGCCGCACTTTATCGGGATTGTTCTTGATGAAATCCCGGGTGGTGGCGAGGCCGGCGTGAATCATCGGCACGTTGCGCGCCGCGACATCGATGAGCTCTTTGAAGCCCGCCTGGCGCAGCTTCAACGTCGTCGGCGCGGAGACTACCCCGGCGTCGATGCGGCCCTGGGTCAGCGCGGTGGTGATATCCGGCATGCCCTGCAGGTGGGTCACCTGAACGTCTTTGCCGGGCGTCAGGCCGGCCTGCTGGAAAAGAATTTTCGCCGTGAGATCGGTCGTCGATCCCGGCAGGGTCACGCCCATCACCTTGCCGCGGAGATCGCTCAACTGGCGCAGCTCCGGCTTGCTGTACACGGACAGCACGGCGCGATTCAAAATCCCGACGATGAACGCGACCCGCTGGCCGGCCAGGCCGGCTTCGATGATTTCCGTCGCCGGATTGACGATATCGATGCTGCCGGAGAAGAGCGCCTGGGTGCCGGTGGCCGAGAGAATGTACTTGAGCTCGACGGCCAGGCCGTACTTGGCGAAAAGCCCTTTGTCCTGCGCGAGCCAGAGCGGCGCGAAAGCGCCGCCGATGGACGAATAGCTGGCGCGCAGCGGCAAAAGCTCGGCGCCCGCGGCGATCTGAAAGCGCGATGCTGCGAGCAGAGAGCAGAGGAGGAAAATTCGCTGAGCACGGCTGAGACGCATGGCGCACCTCCGGGTGGAATTGACGGAGGTATATGCGAAAAGGCCGCTTTCTACCAGCGCCAATTTGCAGAGTGGCAGAGATAAAGCAGGGGACGGTGGAACCCGTCCCCTGCGGCGGCGTTAAAAAGTCGCGGTCGGCCGGATTACTGGCGGGTGCCGAAAGTGTTCTGCTGAATCATCCAGTCTTTTTGCGGCGAGAGATCGACGCGCTTGTTGTCGATGTTTTGATCCTTGGCAGTGACGCGCAGGATTTCAAGCGGCTCCGCCGAGGCGCTCTCGAACCAGTACTTGTAACCGCGCGGCACCAGAATCCCTTCGCCCTTTTTGTATTCGCCGACGAGCTTGTCGCCTTCGCCGTAGAATTTCACCGCGCCGCTGATCACGTACCAGAAAGCGTCCTCGCCGGTATGGGTGTGCAGGTTGTTTTCGCCGCCGTTTTTCACCACCTGAACCTGGACCTTCATGAGGTCGCTGTTGCAGACGTGAAAGGTTTTTTTGACGCCTTCGAATTCCGGCGACCGATGTCTGAATTCCTTTGCATCCTGTGCCATGAGCCACCTCGCTGACAAATTTTCATCCAGATTAGTCCGGTTCGGGCCGGGCGGTCAAGGGCGCGCCGTTGACCGTAGCCGGCCGAGCCGATAGTTTAGGCGCGTTGCGATTCCGGGAAGCTGCGGAGGTCCAAGTGATTCGACGAATCAAAACTGCCGCCGCCCTCGCGTGGTTTTTTCTGAGCGGCGCGAATCTCTGCGCGCAAAGCCTGCCGATGCTCAACATGGGCTACAGCGGCGCGGGTATCGGCTCGGATCTTTTGAAGATCATCGACCGGAGCGGGCTCTGGCGCAAGCACGGCCTCGACGTGCGCGTGGTCTATCTTTCGAGCGGCACGTTGATGGCGCAGACGCTTTCTTCCGGCGACATCGGCATCGCCGGCTTCGACACGCCCGCCATGCTCAATCTCGCCCTCGCCGGCAACAGCCTCAAGGTCATCGCCGTGCCGATCAATCGCCTCGAGCCGTTTTTTGTCGTGCGCGCGAACATCAAGACGCCCGCCGACCTCAAAGGCAAGAAAATCACCATCAGCCGCTTCGGCTCCGGCTCGGACATCATGACCCGGGTGGCGCTGCGCTACTGGAAGATCGATCCCGACAAGGACGTGAGCTTTTTTCAGTCCGGCAACACGCCGACCCGCACCGCGGCGCTGATCGCCGGCCACATGGACGGGGCCCTGGTGAGCTCCACCGGCGTGGCCAAGATCGTCGCCACCGGCTGCTGCCGGGTACTGGCGGATCTCGCGGAGCTGCCGCTGGAGTTCGCCAACTACGGCGTGGTGGTCGCGGGCGGCTTGCTGAAAAGCCAGCGCGACCACGTCAAAAAATTCCTGCAGGCGCTGATCGAAGGCATCTACGTCTTCAAAACCCGGCCCGACGCGGCGCGCGCCGTGCTGCGCGAGAGCAACGGCGAGGCCGAGACGAGCGCGCTCTACGAGCGCCTGGTGAAATCGATCCGCGATTTTCCGACCCCGGAGCCGCGCGGCATTCAAAACGTCATCGATTCGCTGGCCACGCCGAAAGCGCGCGGCGCCAAGGCCGAGGATTTCATGGATGTGACTTTGATGGACGAAATCCGCAAAAGCGGCTTTCTCGAAAAACTCTCGGCGAAATAGAAAGACTGAATCATGTCCGATCTGCTGATCACCGGCGCTTGGGTTTTACCCATGACCGAAGCGCGCAAATCCTTTACCGGCCACGTGAGAATCCGCGGCGCCGCGATCGCCGAGGTGAGCGAAGGCGCCGCGAAGCCCGCAGCCAGCGAAGAAGTCATCGACGCCGGCGGCGCGGTGCTCATGCCCGGGCTGGTCAACGCGCACACGCATCTCTATCAGGTGCTGCTGCGCGCCGTCTGGGAAGATCTCGAGTTGATGCCGTGGTTGATTCGCATCTACGGCTGCGCCCGCGTGCTGCGGCCCGAGCACTTTTACGCCGGTAGCCTGCTCGGCTGCGTGGAAGCGATCCTGAGCGGCGTGACGACGGTGTGCGAGCATAATTTTTTAAACCCGAGCGAGGCGTGCGCCGATGAAACGATCCGCGCCATCGGCGCTTCCGGTCTGCGCGCGGTGTTCGCGCGCACGGTCATGGACGCGGGCGAGATCGTGCCGGATTGCACCAGAGAAAAGCCCGAGCAGGCATTTCGCCGGATCGAGCGCATCCTCGCCGCCCACGGCAAGCAAAAAAACCTGAGCTTCATGACCGGGCCCAACACGCCGCCGATCAATGCCTCGCCCGATCTGTTGAGAGAGATCCGCCGCTTTGCCGACGAGCGCGCGCTCGGCATCAGCGCGCACGTGGCGGAATCGAAGTCCGTGGTGGACGCCGTGCGCAGCTGGCACGGTAAAAACGGCGTGGTCGAATTCCTACAGGAGTTCGGCATCCCGGCACAGAACTCGATCTTCGCCCACTCGGTGCACGTCTCCAAAGACGAGGTCGGCATCCTCAAGCAAACCGGCACTTCGGTGTCGCACAATCCGGTGAGCAACATGATGCTCGGCGACGGCGTCGCGCCGGTGGTCGAAATGCTGCGCCAGGGAGTGAACATCGCGCTCGGCACCGACGGCGCTGCCAGCAATCACTCGCAGGATCTCTTCGACACGATGAAGGCGGCCTCCTTGCTCCAGAAGGTGCATCACCAGGACGCCGGCATCATCGATCCTTATTCCGTTCTGCGCATGGCCACGATCGGCGGCGCCAAAGCGCTCGGGCTCGATTCGATCTGCGGCACCCTCGAGGCCGGCAAGCGCGCCGATTTGATTCTTCTCGACGTGGACACGATCCACAATCAGCCGGTGAACGAAATCTTCAGCCAGATCGTTCACTGCGCCAAGGCGAGCGACGTGCGCACGGTGATCGCCGACGGCGAAATCCTGATGCGCGAGCGCGCGCTCGTGCGCCACGATGAGAAACAAATTCTCGCCGACGCGAAGGTGGCCCACCGCGATCTCATGGAGCGGCTGAGCGGGCTTTCCTTTTAATCGCGAATGCTGTTTCTACTGCTCGCGATCTTCGGCTCGGGCGTGATCCCGGTCATCTTTCGCGCCTTCGACAAATTCGGCGTCAACCTGCTCTGGGCGATCCCGGCGAATTATCTGACCTGCGTCCTGGTTGGGAGTCTTTTGACGGGAAACCCAGCAGGCATTCTGAGCGCCGCTGCCAAGCCCTGGCTCGGGCTCGCCGCAGTTCAGGGATTTCTTCTGGCGGTCAACTTTTATCTGCTCGCCCGCACCGCGCAGCGCGCCGGCGTGGCGCTCGCCGCGCTGGCCAGCCGATTGTCGGTGGCGATACCGTCGCTGCTCGCGTTTGCGCTCTACGGCGATTCCTTGACGGCGATCAAACTGGCCGGATTGTTGACGGCGCTGCTGGCGCTCTATCTCTGTACCGCACCGGAGCAAGGCGCCGGCACATCGCGGCTGTTGCAAGCGCTGCCGCTGGTGGTTTTTGCAAGCTTCGGCGCGTACTTCACGATCCTCAAGTATCTGCAGATTCACTATCTCGATGAATCGTCCTATCACACTTACGTCATGTCGGGATTTGTCTTTGCATTTTTGTCGAGCGTGGCGATCGGCGCCGCCAAAAGCGTCTTCTCTGCGGCCGATTTTCGCTGCAAGCATATCGCCGCCGGGATCCTTCTCGGCGTGATCAATTACCTGGCGGTTTATGCGCTGCTGCAAGTGCTGGCGCTGAAAGGCTGGCAAAGCTCGCAGCTTTTTCCGATCTACAGCGTGGGCGTGGTGGCGGTGAGCATGATTTTAGCGGCGTTGCTGTTCCATGAACGGCTATCGAAGCAAAAAACGATGGGCTTGGCCGTCGGCGCCATTGCCGTCGGGCTGCTCAATCAGTAGCAAAACGCTTACTTCAACGTCGCGGCGACCTTGCGGGCGATGGTGAAATCGAAGGCTTGCTCGGGCGTCACGGGATGCGCGGGTTTGATCCGCGCCGCGGCGTCGGCGATCATCTGTTTCTGAATTTCCTCGCTCACCGTGCCGGTCTCCAGAAGATCCGGCGCGGCCACGTCGTAAACCCGCGCGGCGATTTTGTCGCGCTCCTTGCCGAGATCGAGCCACGGCCCTTTGATGAAATCGATGCCGTACTTGCGGTCGCTTTTGATCAGCCGGATCGCGCGCAGCATGGCGCGGACGACTCGGGTGACCATCTCGGGCTGCTCCGTGAGCACGGCTTTGGTCGTTGCCAGTCCGCCTTGCACGGATTGGTAGACATCGCCGGCGGCGACGAGCTTGCGGAAGCCTTCGTCCTGAGCCGTGAACGTGAGCGGCATCTGCAGCGGCGCGGCGTCGATGACTTTCGCTTTGAGCGACATGTAGGTCACGTGGCTCGGGCCGGTCGCCAAAATCGCCACCTCTTCGGGACGAACGCCGTTGGCGATCAGAATCCGCCGCGAGAGAATTTCCGCCAGCGAGCCGACGCCGCCGGTGCCGATCTTTTTGCCGCGCAATTGCTGCACGCTGGTAATGTTCGGCTGGACGATCAGATCGAAGGACGGGCGGTCGGTGACCGCCAGGATCACTTTGATGTCGGCGCCGTTGACCGCCGCGCTCACCGCCGAGCCGGTGGCGGAGGCGAACTGGAGGCTCTTCCCCATGGTTGCCTGAATCGTCTGGATCGCCTGCATGACGATCAGCTCGACGTCCAGTCCTTCCTCGCGGAAAAAGCCGCGCTCCTTGGCGACGAAAAACGGCATCGAGGTCGTGCTGCGCGCCGCCAGGCCCATGCGGACTTTGATCGGGGCGTCGGCGCAGAAGGCCGCGCGCGCTCCAGAGCTCGCCAGAGCGGCGATCAGCGCCGCGGCGATGATGCGCGTTCCGCGCACAAAAATATTTTCACTGCGGCGACGATTCTCCGGCCTGGGACACATGCTGAATCAACCTTTCCAGCTCTTCGTAGGGCTGCGCGCCGACCATCAGGTAGCGGCCGGCAAGAAACGTCGGTACGGCGTTGACGCCGTAGGCGGCGCAGCGTTTCCAGTCTTCGTCGACGGCGCTCTTGTATTTGCGGCTGAGCAAAACCTCGGTGGCTTCGTCGGCGGGCAGACCGTTTTCTGCGGCGATTTGAGCGAGCACGTCGGCTTTGCCGATGTTTCTGACATCGACGAAGTAGGCGCGGAACAGGGCGTCGTGAATCTCATCACCCTTGCCTCGGCTTTCGGCCCATTTCGACAGCTCCTGAGCGAGCCGGCTGTTGTAGGACATGTTGCGCTCGGCGTTGAACGGCAGGCCTTCGCGCTCCATGTTGGCTTTCATGCGCTGGTTGCGCGCGATGATCTCGGGACCGCGCACGCTGCCTTCTTCCGGCGTCTCCGGATGCAGCGGGAATTGGGTGAACTTGACCTCCAGTCCGAAATTCTTTTTCAGTTTCTCGACACGCCCGGTGACGAGGTAGCACCAGGGTCAGACGAAATCCGAAAAGACTTCGAGCACGAGCGGCTCAGACATATCGGCCTCCTTGACGGGTTTCAGTCGCAATTCTTCCCATGCCGCGCCCACGACGATTCTAGGGTCGTTGCGCCGACGAAGTCAAAGGGCATCGGCCGATTTGCCAAGTTGACATGGCGCCGAGGCGTCGGATAGTTTCGAAACGATGCCGTTCGTGGCGCTTCATGGCTGTGTGCACCGCTATCAGCTCGCTGGCCGCGACGACCGGCCGGCGCTGCTATTCGCCAACTCGCTCGGCAGCGATCTCCGGATCTGGGACGATCTTGCCGAGCGGCTGAGCGGCCGGTTCAAAATCATCCGCTACGATCACCGCGGCCACGGCCTGAGCGACGCGCCGCCGGCGCCGTACTCGCTGGAAGCGCTGGCGGGCGACGTGATCGCGCTGCTCGATCATCTGGAGATCGCGCAGGCTCTGCTCTGCGGCGTGTCGGTGGGCGGCTTGATCGCGCAGGCCGCCGCGGTGAGATATCCCGAGCGCGTGCGCGCGCTCGTGCTCTCCGACACCGGCGCGCGCATCGGCTCTTTCCAGGCCTGGCAGCAGCGCATCGAGATGATCCAATCAGGCGGCGTTTCGTCGATTGAGCAGATGACCATGGAACGCTGGTTCTCGGCGAGCTTTCGCGCGCGCCGGCCGGCGGACCTGCGCGGCTACGCGAACATGCTGCGCCAGACTTCGGCCGAGGGTTACGTCGGCACCTGCGCGGCGCTGCGCGACGGCGATTTGCGCGCCGCGGTCAAGAATATTCGCTGCCCGACCCTGGTCGTCTGCGGCGCCGAGGACATCGCCACGCCGCCGGAGCTGGGCCGCGCGCTCGCCGGCTTGATTCCCGGCGCGAAATTCTCTTTGATCGAGGCGGCGGCGCACCTGCCGTGCGTCGAGCAGCCGGCGGCGATGGAAAAAACGCTGGCGGAATTTTTTCGGGAGGTGACAATTGTCTGACGAGCCATTCGATAAAGGCATGGCGGTGCGCAAGGCGGTGCTCGGCGCGGATTACGTGGCGCGCGCGGAAGCGAACAAGACCGAGTTCGACGCCGACTGGCAGCGCTACGTGACCGAGCACGCCTGGGCGGCGGTGTGGAGCCGGCCGGGACTGGAAAAACGCACGCGCAGCATGCTCACGATCGCGATGCTGGCGGCGCTGGGGCGCCTCGACGAGCTCGGCGCGCACATCCGCGCGACCCGCAACACCGGCGTGACCAAGGAAGAAGTCAAAGAAGTGCTGCTCCAGGTCGCCGTCTACGCCGGCGCGCCGGCGGCGAATTCGGCCTTCGCCGTGGCCAAACGGACGTACAAGGAGATGGAGACAGAAGGCGAAAGCAAATAGAAATCGGTAGGGGCGAAAAATTTTTCGCCCCTACCGGCCAAACCGGGAATATTTATGATGGACATCAAACCTTACAATCCGCGCGACTGGAAATCGCATCCGCCGTACACGTTCAAGGCCTACGGCTCGTCGGTGAAGCGCGGGCCGCTCAAGAAGCTGGTGCCGCTGCGGCAGACGCTCTCGGAGATCACCGGGCCGCTTTTTAGCGACATCAAGCTCGAGCCGGGCGAGAACGATCTCACGCGCGATCGCCACACCGGCAAGGAGGCGCTGGGCGAGCGCATCATCGTGGTCGGCCGGGTGCTCGACGAGGACGAGCGGCCGGTGCCGAATACCTTGATCGAGATCTGGCAGGCGAATGCCGCCGGGCGCTATCATCATCCGGTCGATCAGCACAACGCACCGCTCGATCCCAACTTCACCGGCGCGGGGCGCTGCGTGACCAATGACAAAGGCGAGTACCGTTATCTGACGATCAAGCCGGGCGCCTATCCCTGGCTCAATCATCCCAATGCCTGGCGGCCGGCGCACATTCATCTGTCGCTGTTCGGACCGAGCTTCGCGACCCGTCTGGTGACCCAGTTCTTTTTTCCCGGCGATCCGCTGATTCCGCTCGACCCGATTTTCAATTCGGTGCCGACGAAGAGCGGGCGCGAGCGGCTGATGGCGAGCTACGCGCACGACGTGAGCGAGCCGGAGTTTGCGCTCGGCTATCGCTTCGACATCGTGCTGCGCGGGCGCAAGTCGACGCCGTTCGAGGAACCGCGATGAGAAGGCAGACGCCGTCCCAGACCGTCGGACCTTTTTACGCCATCGGCATGACGCGCACGCCGATGAATAAGCTCGCGACCGAGACGACTGAGGGCCAGCGCATTCGCATCGAAGGGCAGGTTTTCGACGGCGACGGCGCGCCGATTCCCGACGTGCTGGTGGAAATCTGGCAGGCCAACGCCTACGGCCGCTACCATCATCCCGACGACAAGCAGGAAAAGCCGCTCGATGCGAGTTTCACCGGCTGGGGCCGCTCGGGCACCGACGAGAAATGTTTTTACAGCTTCGAAACCGTCAAGCCGGGGCCGGTGCCGGGCAACGACCAGACCGTGCAGGCGCCGCACATCAATTTCGTGATCTTCGCCCGCGGCATGCTGGTGCACGCGTACACGCGCATGTACTTCGCCGACGAGCCGGCCAACGAAAACGATCCGGTGCTGAGCTCGATCAAAAATAAAAAGCGCCGCCGGACCTTGATCGCAACGCCGGGAATGGAAGGCGACAAAACGGTTTATCGTTTCGACATCCGGCTGCAGGGCGAAGACGAGACGGTGTTTTTCGATGTGTGAGGGCGGCGGGGAAGTTGGAGTTCGGAACAACAACACATCCGGCCGGGACGTTAAAGCCGCACGATGACGACACCGCTCGATTCAGCGATCTTCGCGCCGCTCTTCGGCGATGCGGCGATTTCAACTGTGCTCGCCGACGCCGCGTTCGTGGGCGCGCTGGTCGAGGTCGAGATCGCGCTGGCGCGGGCCGAGGCGCGCGCGGGCGTGATTCCGCCCGCGGCCGCGGAGCGGATCGCCGCGGTGAAAGCGCAAACGATCGATGTTGCGGCGCTTGCGGCCGGGACGACTCGCTCGGGATTTCCGATCATCGCGCTGGTCAAGGAGCTGCAAAAGCAAGCGGGCGCCGAGGCGGCGCCGTTCGTGCACTGGGGCGCGACGACCCAGGACATCATGGACACGGCCTGCGTGTTGCAGCTTCGTTCGGCCGCCGAGTTGTTCAAGACGCGGCTTGGCGAAATCGTGCGGAGTTTGAGCGCGCTCTCTGCCGCGCATCGGCGGACGGTTCTCGCCGGCCGCACCCACAGCCAGCAGGCGCTGCCGATCACCTTCGGCCTCAAGGCCGCGGCGTGGCTGGCGCCGCTGATTCGCCATCTGCAACGGCTGGACGAAATCCTGCCGCGCTTGCTGGTGGTTCAATTCGGCGGCGCCGCGGGCACCCTCGCAGCGCTCGGCGACAAAGGCCTTGCGGTGGCGCAGGCGCTCGCCGATGAGCTCAAGCTGGGACTGCCGGTGATGCCGTGGCACGCGCAGCGCGATGCGCTGGTCGAGTTCGCCGGCTGGCTCAGTCTCGTCACCGGCTCCCTCGGCAAAATGGCCCAGGACGTGATTCTCCTGTCCCAGACCGAGATCGGCGAGGTCGGCGAGTCGGCGGAAAAAGACCGCGGCGCCAGCAGCACCATGCCGCAGAAAAGCAATCCGATTACCAGCGAGCTGATGGTCACGGCGGCCCGGATGAACGCGGCGCTGCTATCGGCGCTCCACAATGCGCAGATTCAGGAGCAGGAGCGCGCCACGCACGGCTGGCAGATGGAATGGCTGAGCCTGCCGCAGATGATCGCGCTCACCGGCGGCGCCCTCGAGCACGCGCGCTACCTCGCGGCGAGCTTGCAGGTGGACGCGGCGGCGATGCGCGCAAATATCGCCCGCGCCGACGGCGTGATTCTCGCCGAAGCCGCCGTGTTTGCCTTGGCCGCGGCGATGCCGCGACAAAAAGCGGAAGAACTGGTAAAAAGAGCCTGCGCGGCGGCGCTGGCCGAGCACCGGCCGCTGATCGAAGTCGTCCGGCGCCTCGCGGACGGACAAACCGGCGGCGCTTCCATCGATTGGACGGCGCTGGCGCGGCCGGAAAATTATCTGGGGGAGACGGAAAAAATGATCGACCGGGTGCTCGAGAGCGCAAAGAAAATCGCGCGCTGAAATCCATCCATGAACAAGCCCGCCCAAGCCGACAAGCGTGTTTCCATGAAAGAGGCCATCGCCGAGTGCGTCCGCGACGGCGATGCGATTGCGATCGAAGGCTTCACCGGCTCGATTTGTTTCGCCGCAGGGCACGAAATTATCCGCCAGGGCCGGCGCGATCTCACCTTGATGCGCATGACGCCCGATCTCATCTACGATCAGATGATCGCTGCGGGCACGGCGAAAAAACTGATTTTCAGCTACCTGGGTAATCCCGGGGTGGGCTCGCTTTACTGCATCCGCCGCGCGGTGGAAAAAGGCGTGCCGCGGGCGCTGGAGCTCGAAGAATATTCGCACTACGGCATGGTCGGCCGCTACGCCGCGGGGGCGGCGCGCATGCCGTTTTTTCCGCTGCGGAGTTACCTCGGCACCGACATGCTCGACGCCAATCCGCTGATCAAGCTGATCGACGATCCCTACGGCAGCGGCAAGATCGCCGTGGTGCCGCCGCTCAATCCCGACGTGGCGATTCTTCATGCCCAGCGCGCCGACCGCCGCGGCAACACGCAGCTCTGGGGACTGCTCGGCATGCAAAAAGAAGTCGCCTTCGCTGCCGAGCGGGTCATCGTCGTGGTCGAAGAGATCGTCGAAGAATCGGTGATCCGCGCCGATCCCAACCGCACATTGATTCCCGGCCTGATCGTCGATGCCGTGGTGCAGGAGCGTTACGGCGCCTATCCGTCCTACGTGCAGGGCTACTACGACCGCGACAACGAGGCCTACATCGCCTGGGACAAGCTGTCGCAGGATCACGACGCAGTGAAAGCCTGGCTCGACGCATGGGTCTACGGTTTGGAAAATCACGCCGCCTACGTGCGCAAGCTCGGCGAAGATTATCTCGCTCGGCTCAAGCCCGAGCCGCGGGTCGCGGCGCCGGTGGACTACGGGAGATATCGATGAGCGAACGCGGTTATTCGGCTGCGGAAATGATGATCGTCACCGCGGCGCACATGCTCAAAGGCGCGCGCACGGTTTTTGTCGGCGTCGGCCTGCCGAACATCGCCTGCAATCTCGCGCGGCGCACGGTGGCGCCGGACATCGAGCTGATCTACGAGTCCGGCGTGTACGGCGCGCGGCCGGAGCGGCTGCCGCTTTCGATCGGCGATCCGACGCTGGTGAGCGGCGCGACCTCGGTGGTCTCGATGGCGGATCTCTTCGGTTTGTATTTGCAGCGCGGGCTGGTGGAAGTCGCGCTGCTTGGCGGCGCGCAGATCGACCGTCACGGCAATCTCAACACCACGGTGATCGGCGATTACAAAAAACCCAAAACGCGTCTTCCCGGCAGCGGCGGCGCCTGCGAGATCGCCACCCACGCGCGGCGCTCGTTCATGATCATGCGCCTCAAGCGCCGCGCGTTCGTCGATAAATTGGATTTCGTCACCAGTCCCGGCCATCTCGGTGGCGGCGACGGCCGCGCCCGGCTGGGCCTTGCCGGCGCCGGACCCGAGATGGTCATCACCGACATGGGCTTGCTCAATTTCGCCAACGCCGAGCGCGAGATGCAGCTCTGCGCGCTCTATCCCGGGGTCAGCGCCGAGCAGGTGCAGGCCGAAGTCGGCTGGCCGCTGCGCTCGGCGGCAACGATCGACAGCGTCGATCCGCCGTTGGCCGAAGAGCTGCGCCTGATCCGCGAAGAAATCGATCCCGCCGGCATGTATCGCTGAGACGCCAGCCCACGCGATGCGCCCTCGGCCGGCGCGCTAGGGCTGCCAGCGGTTGGCGCGCAGCTCCTTGCCGATGGCGCGCACTCGGGAAAAATCGAAGACCCGGTCGAGCGGCGGCGCTTCTTTCTCGCCGCGCAGCCGCAGCGCCGGCTCGAGGGCTTTGCGCTGCTCGTCGGCGTCGATGCTGCCGTCGGCGGTGGTCGCGCGCTGCATCAGGTCGAAATATTTTTCGGCGTGGGTCTCCTTCATGCGCATCTGGCGCGCGATGATCGGAATGGTGCCGGCTCTCATCGAGCGCGCATAGAGATGGCCCTTGAGCGACGCCCGGGTGAATTGCTCCACCAGCCCCGGCTGGGCGCGCAGCAAAGTCTCGGTGGCGCCGATGCCGCCGCCGGGGAAGATCACCTCCTCGTTCAGAAAAGAAATCAGCTCGCGATAGCCGCTCTCTTCGGCGCTAAACGAATAGGGCGGCGAGAGAATCGCGGCATCGACGACGCCCGCCGTGAGCGCCTGCAAAAGCGTCTGCGTGAGGCCCAGGCCGAGCATGGAAAAATCCCGGCCCGGATCGTAGCCGTGCCTGCGCAACACCTCCACGAGCATGGAATGGCCGGCGGCGCCGATCGCCGGGACGCCGATTTTTTTTCCTTTGAGCTGAGCGAGGTCGCGGATCTCGGGCTTGCCGTAAACCAGGAACAGCGGGCGGCGAAACGAGCTCATGACGATCTTCACCGGCATGCCGCCCAGGATCGCGGAAAAGAGCGCCGAGCCCATGGCGGCGAACTCGACATTGCCCGCCACCGTCGCCTGAATGCCGACGCCCACCGGCATCTGCACCAGCTCGACCTCGAGATTTTCCTGCTGATAGTAGCCTTTGGCCTTGGCGACCTGAAACGCGACGACGTAGGGCTGGCCGGGGATCGCGACGCGAACGGTGCGCAGTGCGGCGCCGGCGGAGGCGGGCGCCGGCAGCGCGGCGAGGAAGAGAAGTGCGAGAAGTTTGCGGATCATGCGCAATGCGCCGGCTCTTTCCCCGCGGCGCCATTCAGCAGAGGAGAGCATCGGTAAGCGGCAGGAACAAAGCGAAAGTCCCGGCCAGGCCGACCATCAGCTTGGACTCCACGAAGCGGGTCAGCGCGGCGAGGGTCTGAAAATTTTTCGGGCTGATCTCCTGTTCCTCCACGGTGATATCGAAGGCCTCCTCCACCGACATGATGAGCTTGATGGTGGCCACCGAGTCGAGCACGCCCTGCTCGCCGAAAAGCATGACGTTGTCTGAGATCGTCTTGCCTTTGCTGTGGTTCACTTTTTTGATCAACGCTTCCAGTTGCTTTCGGATCGCCGCCTGGTTCATGGAATTGCAATCTCCCGGTTCGGTTTTGGCGCGCATCCCCGCGCCGCGTGGCCGCGATCATATGGAAAAGCGGCGGGAATTCAAGATGGGCCGTGATGGGGGCGCTATTTTGAGGGTAGGGATCACCACGGAGGACACCAAGGGCACGGAGGGTTCCCGATTCATGAATCGCTCCCGCGCGCCTCAGCGCGCGCGGGTATCGTACAGGTAGCGGCGGATCTTGCCGTGGCGGCTGCGCGCCAGGTTTTTGCGGAAAACGATTTCGCGCGGACATTTATAAAGATCGAGCCGCTCGGCGCAGTGGCGCAGCAGCTCCGCCGCGGCGAGCCGGCCGTTTCGCACCACGACCGCGCCCACCGCCTCGTCGGTGCTGCCCGGCCGCAGCGCCATCACCAGCGCCTCGCGCACGCGCGGGTGCGCGCGCAGCACGTTTTCCACCTCGGCCGGAATCACGCGGTTGGCGCCGACTTTGATCATCGCGCTTTTTCTCCCGGCCACGTAGAGATTGCCGCCGCCATCGAAGCGGCCGAGATCGCCGGTGAAAAGATAGCGGCCGCGCCGCTTGCTGTTGGCCCAGAGCGCGGTTCGCACCGCGCGATCTTTCACCTGCAAAATATCGAAGGCGATCTCGCCGATGGCGCCGGGACGGGCCGGCTTGCCGCGCTCGTCGAGAATTCTCACCGGAAAAATCCCGTCCCGATGGCCCACTGAGTCGGGCAGACCGAGACGATTGACCGTAAACGCCAGCGCGAAGTCGGTGCCGCCGTAGCCCTGGCCGATGCGCAGGCCGTATTTTTTGTAAAATGCGTCGTAGACCGAGCGCGGCAGATGGGCGCCCACGGAGCTCAGATTTTTAAGGCTGGAAAAATCGGGGCGGTAGCTTCGCGGCAACCGCGCCAGCACGTCGAAGATCAGCGGCACGGCGAAAATTCGCGTGACTCGATGGCGCGCGATCGCTTCCACGGCCTGGCGGCGCGCGAATTTTTCCAGGACCGCGACCGAGCAGCCGACCAGCACCGGCGCGACCAGGTTGTAGACCGCGTTGACGCCGCTGGTGAACGGTCCGGTGGAGAGAAGGACATCGCGCGCGCCGACGCCCCAGGCCGCGGCGCCGAGCCGGGCGCGCCTGAACAAAACTTCGACGCTGCGAAACAACAGCGCTGGCTCGCCGGTGCTGCCCGAGGTGAACGAGCCCAGGATCGGCTCGCTGCGCAGGAGCCGCGTGCGCGTGAAGCGCGCCCGCTCCTCGCGCAACTCCCGCGGCAGGGAAAGTCCGGCCGCGGCGCTCCAGGGGATCTCGCGGCTGACCTGCAAGCCGCTGCGGCGCAGCTTGGCAAGAAAGGCTTTGTCGCCGGCGGCGGCGACTTTTCCCAGAGAAAGAATTTTTTCCGGCAGATGACCCGAGGGCGAAGCCGGAATCACCGCGACGCCGAGCGCCGCCGCGGCGTAAAACAAGACGAAGAACTCCGGGCAGGGCGGCAGGCCGAGAATCAAATAGCCGCCCGGGCCGAGCGACCAGCGGCGAAACAGACGCGCCGCCGCCGCGCTCTCGCGCCGCAGCGCGCCGTAGGTGAGCGTGCGCCGGACGCCGATGACGGCGGGCTTGCGCGGGTATCGGCGCGCTTGTTCGAGGAGCATCCGGTACAACATGCGGTTTCGTCCGCGGGGCGCGCAGGTCTTTTACCAGAAGGGTTTTTGGTTTAGCAACGGCTTCCAGAAGCGCACGTATTCGGGCGCTTCCCGGAGATAGCGGGAAAACACCTCGACAAAGCCGCCCATCAACTCCTCCGGCGAATTCCCCAGCGGCGGATCGATGCGGATTTTAAACGCGCCGCGCTCGTCGCAGAGCGCGAAGCAGGGCAGCACGGGCGCGCCCAGGCCGGCGATCAGTTCGAACGCGCCGGGGTCGAGGAAAAAATTCTGCCCGTAGAAATCCACCCCCAGCGCCGGGTCGCCCTGCGGGCGGTTGACGATCAACAGATGCACGACGCAATTTTTCTTGAGCGCGCCGATCAGCTGCCGGAGCGCCCGCACCCGCTCCCAGGGCTCCTTCGGCAGATAGATATATTCCCAGGCCGCCTTGGGACCCCAGCGGCGCTGCACGATTTCCCTGGCGAGGCTGCCGGCGCGGCAGACCTGGTAGCCGTCTTCGGCGAGGATCGGTCCCACCATGCGGCTGAAGCCGTAGTTGTGGCCGGAGATCAGCACCGCGCCGCCGCCGCGCGCCAGCGCATCGCGCAGGTGTTCGGCGCCCTCGAAAAGCGCCGCGGGACGCTGCGCGGCAGCGAGGTGGCGCCAGAGCGCCTCGATGTAATTGAGATACTTCCGCTGGATCAGATATTCGCGGCAAATTTGCGCCAGCCGCTCGGGACTTACGTGGCGCGCCAAAATGCTGCGCAGGGGACGCAGAAAACGTTTGGTGTGGGGGCTGAAACGGAGCGAGAGCGCGGCGCTCATCCGGCACAGCCGGTAGAGCGCGGGCGCCGGCACCGGCCGCACCAGCGGCTTTAGCCAGGGAGTCGTAAAGCAGATCGCGACGGGAGAGATTTTCACCGCTTCCCAACCATGCGCCGCTTGCGCCGGGCTATCGTTTCAGAAACAGATACGGGCTCACCTTGCCGTGCGGATTGCGCGGCAGAGCGCGGCGAAAAAAAATCTGCCGCGGGCATTTGTGGCGCTCGAGCCGGGCGGCGCAGAACGCCGAGAGCTCTTTGGCCGAGAGCCGCCCGTCGCGCACGACCACCGCGCCCACCGCTTCGTCGGTTTCTCCCGCGCGCAGCGGAAACACCAGCGTCTCGCGGACGCCGGGATGCGCGCGCAGGACGTTTTCCACTTCGCCGGCCATGACCCGCTGGGCGCCGACCTTGATCAGAAAATTTTTCCGGCCCACCACGAACAGATTATCGTCCCGGTCGAAGCGGCCGAGATCGCCGGTGTAAAGATAATCGCCGCGCCGGTTGGGATTTTTGAGCAGAATCGATTTCAGCGCGCGGTTTTTCACCTTCGAAACAGCGAAGACGATCTCGCCGGTCTCGCCGTTCGGCAGCTCGCGGCCGCCGGCATCGACGACCCGGGTGGGGAAGTATCCCGATCGCTGGCCGACCGCTTCGGCGACCTGGCCGCGGTTGAAAGTAAACGCCGGCGCGAAGTCGCTGCCGCCGTACATCTGGCCGATGCCGACGCCGAACCGGTCGCGAAAGCGCTGGTAGATATTTTTCGACAGCGGCGCGCCGTTGGAAATGCACAGCCGGAGCGAGGAAAAATCGGCGGGATAATCCTTCGGCAGATGCGCCAGCACTTCGAAGGTGAGCGGGATCGAGCAGAGCACGGTGACCTTGCGGTTGCGGATGGCCTCGACGGCCCTGCGCCGATCGAACTGCTCCAGCACGACGACTTCAGAGCCGGCGACCATCGGCAGGACCAGGTGAAACACCGCGTTGACCCCGCTCGTGAACGGACCGACCGAGAGGAGAACATCGTTGCGGCGAATCTGCATGCCGTCGATGCGAAGCTGCGCGCGATGATAGAGCTCCGCCGCCGAGCGAAGAAAGACGACCGGCTCGCCGGTGGTGCCGGAAGTCGATACGCCGAGGACATTGGCTTCGCGGACGAGCTTTCGGCGCGCGAGGTTGCCGGCGCGCTCTGGAATCGCGAGGCCGGTTTTGGCGCTCCATTCGATGGCGCTCGCGATTGCCAGGCCGGCGGCGCGGGCGCTTTGCAGAAACTCGCGGTCGCCGGCGGCGGCGACCCGGCCGAGGGCCAGGACGCGCGGCGACAATTTGCCGGCGCGCGGCACCGGCAGCAAAACGATGCCGAGCGCCGCCGCGGCGTAGAAAAGAACATAAAACTCCGGCCCGGGCGGCAGCGCGGCGATGAGGCACTGGCCGGGGCGGATGCCCTGCGCGCGCAGATGGAGCGCCGCGCGGCGCGTCTCTTGAAAGAGCTGATCGTAGGTGAGCGAGCGCCGCTCGCCGACCACCGCGATCTTGCCGGGATTTTTTTGCCGCTGTTTTTCCAGAAGCCGGTACAGCATGGTCGCAATCAAGACAAGACTCGGCCAAGCCGAGGGAAATTTGCCGATCATAGCACCGCGCCGAACGCCGATCCATTGCCCCGGCGATCTTTTGTGCGAAACGGTGCGCCGCGCGCGCGTCAAAATAGTTTCAATTCTTTGTCCCCTCGCGAATTTGGCCGGCGCGGATAGAGAATCCGGGTGCCGTGGACTTCGGCAAACCGGGTGAGCCGATGCTCGTCGCAGCCGTCCTCCATGATGTGGCGGACGCTCCACCCGCGGACCAGGAACGCATCCGCGAGAAGTTGGCGATGGCAGCGCCACGGCACCGCTTCGGCGCACAGGAGCGCGATTCGGCGCTGCGCGCCGATGCGCGTCATTTCGCTCATAGTGTTTTGGAACTCTTCGGTCAACATGAAATCCGCGTAAGCGCGAAACGTGGCGATCCGCCAGCCGGCGTTCGGCGAGTCGGCCGCGGCTTTGCGAAAGCCGCCGAGATCGCCGCGCCAGAGATATTCGATGCCGCCCGCCTGGAGCACCGCGCCGAGCGGCTCGCGGTTGAACTGCGGGCAGCGGCGCGACGCCGGCCAGCGCCGCACGTCGATCAAAAGCGCGATCGAATGAGCCTTCAAAAGCTCAATCAAGACTTCGCTGGTGCGAGTCGAGTGGCCGATGGTGTGGACGGGGTGGGATAAAGCGCAATTCATCGAAGCTCGCCGCGCCGGCGGCCGCCGGCCTTGCAAAAAAAGCAGCCGCTCGGATCATTTTTCGATGCGGCGACTGTCAGATTGTCAAAGCGCGGATACCGGCCGAACCGATCGAAGCGGCAATCGTAGCCGCCTCCGATCGATGCTATCATCGGTTCATGTGGCATTCGATTCCGCTGACGCTGTTCTGGCTCGTTTACTTCGGCTCGCTGGGAATTTTCTATCCCTATTTTGCGCTCTATCTGCGCGAGAACGCGGCCCTCAGCGGCACGGAAGTCGGCGTGATCCTGGCGATCTCGCCGCTCGTCGGCATGATCGCCGGCCCGCTCTGGGGACGGCTGGCGGATCGCACCGGCGCGCGCAGCTATCTGCTCGCGCTTCTCACTCTCGGCACGGCGCTGGGCTATCTCGGCCTGGGCCTCGCGGCGGGTTTCCGCTCGATCGTGATCGCGACCGCCGCCCTCGCGGTGGCGGGCACGGCGGTGTTTCCGCTCATGACATCGGTGAGCCTGGCGATTCTGCGCGACGCCGGCAGCCACGCCTTCGGCCGGGTGCGCATGTGGGGCACCGTCGGCTACTTCATTCTCATTTTGATTTTTCCCTGGCTCCTCGGTTTTTTCAAGTCTGAAGCTGCGGCGAATCCGCGGCTGGCGCAGCCCGGTCTCGGCCTGATGTTTCCGATCACCGCGGGATTGGTCCTGGCCGCGGCGTTGATCGCTTTCCTGCTGCCGCGCAGCGGCGCGGTGGGGCTGCGCGCGAGGCGCGGCGACTGGCGCGAGCTTGCGCGCAACGCCGCCTTCCTGCGGTTTCTCTTTTTCGCGCTCGCGGCGCAGTTTCTGATGCAGGGACCCATGTGGCTTTTCCCGCTGTTCGTGCGCTCGCGCGGCGGCGACCTCGGCACCATCCGCGACATGTGGATCGTCATGCTGCTGATCGAAATTCCGCTGGTCTTCTCCACCGGCAGCGGTCTCAAACGGCTGGGCGCGCGGGGCCTCCTCGGCGTCGGCGTGCTGGTCGGCGGGTTGCGCTGGTTTTTGTCCGCGGTGGTTACCGACACGCCGCTGTTGTTCGCCGTGCAGGCGCTGCACGGCGTGACCGTCGTGGGCCTCAACGTCGGGAGCCCGCTCTATCTCGACGTGGTCGCGCCCGAGAAGCTCCGCTCCACGGCGCAGGGAATTCTTTACATGGTCGGCGCCGGCATCGCCGGCATCGCGTCCAACGTCTCGGCCGGCTGGCTGATCGATCGCAGCGGCATCGATGTTCTTTACCTGATCTGCGGTGTCGGCGCATTGGCTCTGGGCGCGCTGGCGTGGTGGATTCTGCCCGGCGTCAATGGCGCGGTGGAAGCATTGCCGCCGGTGCCGGTGCCCGGCGATACTCTGGCGTAGGACCCGTTGTTATTTTGCGTGGAGGAAATTGCGATTCAATCCGGCGGCAGCGCGGGTTTTTTCCGGCGCGACAGCCAGATCTGGCGCGTCCATCGCGAGCTGATTCTGCTGCTCGCCGGCGGGCGCGCGCTCCTGATGCAGCTCGCCCATCCGAAGATCGCCGCCGGCGTCGCCGAGCACAGCCGCTTTCAGCACGACCCGCTGGCGCGGCTGAACCGCACCATGAGCGCCATGTGGTCGATCGTATTCGACCCGCGCGCCGAGGCGGCGGCGGCGCTTCGGAGCGTGGAACGGCGGCACGCCGAGGTGCGCGGGGTCGTTCGAGGGAACGAGCCGGCGCATGGCGGCGAAGCCTACGACGCGCTCGATCAGGAGCTGCTGCTCTGGGTGCACGCCACGTTGATCGATTCGGCGCTGGTTGCCTACACGCGCTTTGTCGCGCCGCTCGGCGCAGCGGAAAAAACCGCCTACTACGAGGACGCGCGGAAATTCGCCGCGCTGTTCGGGATCGATGAAAAAATTATTCCGGCTTCGCTCGATCGGTTTGTCGCCTACGTCGAGGGCATGCTTCTCGACGGCGAGATCGCCGTGGGTCCGACGGCAAGGCGCCTTGCGCGCGATGTGCTCTATCCGCGGCCGTGGATTTTCCGGCCCGGCGGGCCGCTGTTTCGTTGGGTCACCGCGGGGCTCCTGCCGGAGAGCCTGCGCAGCGCTTATGATCTCCGCTGGAGCCCGGCGCGGGAAAGGATGCTGGTTGCCTTCGCTGCGGCGATCCGCGGCCTGCTGCCGCTTGTCCCCGCGCCGCTTCGAGTCGCGCCCAACGCGCGGGCGGCAGAAAAAGCAAATCGCAAATTTCGAAATTGAAAAAAAATCGGCGTGCTAGCGCGGCAGGCCGGTATTCTCCGGCACGCCGAGCATAAGATTCAAATTCTGAATCGCGACGCCGGCGGCGCCTTTGCCGAGGTTGTCCAGGCGCGCCATCAGCAGCACGTGGCCGGAGGGGTGCGGCAGCACGGTGAGCGCGATGCGGTTGGTGTCGTTGAGCGCCTGCGGATCGAAGGCAAATTCGTCGGCGGCGCTCGCATCGGCCAGCGGCTCGACAGCGACGAAGGCTTCCTGCTCGTAGCGCGCCGCGAGCACTTCCCACATGGCTTTGCCGCTCGCCGCGTGGAGCCGGACTTTCGCCGGGATCATGATTTCCACCCGCATGCCGCAGCGAAACGGGCCGACGTTGGGGAGAAAATAGGGCTCGGCGCTGAGCGCGCCGTGGCGCAGGATTTCCGGAATGTGCTTGTGCAGCTTGCCGATGCTGTAGGGCGCCTCGTGCGGCAGGTGAATCAACCGGCCTTGCGCATCTTCCCAGCGCTCGATCATGGAACGCCCGCCGCCGGAGTAGCCGGAGAGCGCATGAATCGAGAGCGGCGTGTCCGGCGCGATCAGCCCTGCATCCACCAGCGGGCGCAGCAGCAGAATCACCGCGGAGGAATAACACCCGGGATTCGCGACTCGGTGCGCTCTGGCGATATGCGCGCGCTGATCCGGGACCAATTCCGGCAGTCCGTAAACCCAGCCTTCGGCGACCCGATGCGCCGTGCTGGCGTCGAGAATCCGCACCGGCGAGTCGGCGAGCCAGCCCGCGGCCTCGCGGGCGGCGTCGTCGGGAAGGCAGAGCACGGCGATGTCCGCGCCTTCCAGCGCGCGCTTGCGCGCGGCGGGATCTTTGCGCTGCTCGTCGGGCAGCGTTGCGACCTCGAGATCGTTTCGCCCCGCGAGCCAGTCGCGAAGGCGCAGCGCCGTGGTGCCGGCCTGTCCGTCGATGTAAATTTTTCGTGGCATCGTGATGTGCTCGAATTCTACGCAATTTCACGAAGCATAGCAAAACTCCGGGCGCTTTGACTTGAATCGCGCCGGGCTCGTGACGTATACCGAAGCCTGAATTCGCGGCTTTGCCGCCTCTTCAGGCGGCGGCAGGGCCCAGAGGAGGATTTTCGATGGCCGGCACTGCTCGAATGGTGGCTCTCGCGCTCGCGGTTTCCTTCATCGCTGTCATCGCCGGATCGGGCTTTGGCGCCGATTCTTCGGTGGAGCAGCTCTACGCCAGGCTCGCCAAATTGCCCGCCGATCAACGCGCAAAGCAGCTCGAGGACGGCGCGCGCAAAGAAGGCAGTCTCAATTTCGTGCACACCTGGCGCGGCAAGATCGCGCGCGATCACGTCAATCTTTTTCAGAAGCGCTACCCGTTCGTGAAAGTCGAGATGGGCGACATCGGGTCGCAGGACGCGGCCGAGCGCTTCATCGCCGAGGAAACTGCCGGGCGCCATTTGACCGACATCCTCACCCTCGGCGTGCCCGACATGGCGGTCATCCTCAAGCAGAATCTCGTCGCGCGCTATCCGACGCCGGCGACCAAAGCGATCCTGAAGCAGTACCAGAATTTCATCGAGCCGCAGAATCGCTGGACGCCCTGGTACTGGGCCGAGCACGGCATTTCTTACAACACCGATCTGGTGAAGCCCGACAAAGCTCCCAAGACGTGGTTCGATCTCTGCAAGCCGGATTTCAAAGGCCAGGTTTCCTTCGATCCGCCGGAGACGCGCTTCATGGCGGGGCTCTACGTGATGATGGGCGAGGGCAAAGTCAAAGAATGGTTCAAATGCATGGGGCAGAACCAGCCGATCATCCAGCAGGGCCACACCCAGCGCATGGAATTGATGCTGACCGGCGATCACGCCGTGCAGGGCGACAATTATTTTTACACCGGCGTGGAAGCGAAAAGGAAAGATCCCAAGGCTCCGTTCGCGATGGTTTTGAGCGCGCCGGTGCTTTCCTTTGCCGGCGCCATGGTGATCAACAAGAATAGCCAGCATCCCTACGCGTCGGCGCTGTTCGTCGACTGGACGCTCTCGGCGGACAGCCAGAACCTGATCAACAGCATTCTGCGCGGGCCGCTCACGATCAAGCATCCGTACCTGCCCGACGACGTGAAGCTCGTCACCTACAACATCGTCGGCGACGACATCACCAAGCGGCTGCACGAAGCCTGGAATCAATCCATCGGCCGGATGAAGTAGCCGCGTTGGCCTGAGCGATGCCGACGGGGACGCTTCGCTGGGGCGCCGGCACGCGGCCGCCGCTGATGAGCGGCAGCCGGGCGATTGTCCTCGGCCTGCTCGCCATCCTCGGCTACCAGGTTCTCGTCCCGCTGCTGCTGATCGTCTGGACGAGCCTCAAAACCATCCGCCCCGGCGAGCCGGGATTCCTCGAGCTGAGCTTTACGCTGGCGAACTACGCGCGGGCGTACGGCATCAGCGAATTCTGGGAAGCCAGCCTCAACACGCTTCACTTCGCCGCGCTGTCGAGTCTCTGCGCGTTCGCCGCCGGAACTTTTCTCGCCTGGGCGGTGGAGCGGACCAACACGCCGCTTCGAAGGCTCATCGGCATGATCACGCTCGGGCGCATCATCATTCCCGGCGTGATTATCACGATCTCCTGGATTCTTTCGGCGAGCCCGAGCATCGGCGTGCTCAATTATCTCGTCAACTCGCTCACCGGCGTGCCGCGCTTTCTCAACATCTACTCGTTTTGGGGCATGGTCTGGGTACAATCGCTGGAGATGACGCCGCTCGCTTATTTGCTCATGGCCGCCGCCATGCAGTCGATCGATCCGCGCCTCGAAGAAGCGTCGGCCATCGCCGGCGCCGGCACCTGGCCGACTTTTCGCCGGGTGACCTTGCCGCTGCTTTTGCCCGCGGCGGCCGCCGCGGCGCTGCTTCTGTTCATTCAAACCATCGAGAGCTTCGAAGTGCCGCTTCTTCTCGGCGGGCGCGCGCGGGTGGCGGTTTACACGACGCAGGTCTATTTCAATACCTCGCGCATGCCGACGGATTGGGGGCTGTCGAGCACCTACTCGATGGTGCTGCTGTTTCTCTCGCTCGGTCTTCTTTATATTTATTTTCAGCTGGTGCGCCACGGCGAGCGCTACCAGACCATCACCGGCAAGGATTACCGGCCGCGGCGCATCGATCTCGGCGCCTGGAAATATTTGACCTGCGCGCTCGGCCTGCTGCTGGTGTTCTTCATCACCGGGCTGCCGTTTCTCACCATGCTCTACGCCTCGCTGCTGGCGCGCTTCCGGCCGCCCTCCGCCGAAACTTTGGCGACGATGTCGCTGATCAATTACCGCACGCTTCTCACCGAAGGCGGCTACGCGCTGAAGCCGCTCTGGAACAGCACCGTGCTCGGCGTCGGCACCGCGACGGTCATCATGCTGCTCGTCGCGGCGATCAGTTACTTCGTGCACAAAACCCGCCTGGGCGGACGAAAGCTGCTCGACTTTCTCGCCTTCGCGCCGATTGCGCTGCCGAGCGTGGTGCTCGCTTCGGCTTTTCTCTGGCTCTATCTACTGGTGCCGCTGCCGGTGATCGGCACGCTCAGCATCATCGGTCTCGCTTACCTGACGAGATACCTGCCCTTCGCGCTGCGCTTCGTGTCGGCCTCGATGGTCCAGATTCATACCGAGCTCGAAGAGGCGGCGGCCGTGGCCGGCGGCGGCTGGTGGCGAAATTTCCGCCACATCTATCTGCCGCTGTTGCGTCCCGGTCTGATGGCCGGCTGGTTCTGGGTGATGGTTCATGCTTACCGCGAGCTGACGATCTCGCTGATGCTCGCGCGCGCGAGCAACCGCACCGCGTCGGTGATTATCTACGATCTCTGGAGCAACGGCTCGTTCCAGCAACTGAGCGCCTTCGGCGTGCTCATGTTCACGATCCTGATTGTCCTCGTTTCGATCGCGCAGAGAATCAGCGCGCGGTATGGGATTCAGGAGCGGGTGTGAATTGAATGCTCAGGTGGCGAGAGCGGCTTTCAAATCCGCGTGCAGCAGCTTGTGAAAAAGATGCTCGCCCGCTTCGCGCCGCAGGGAAAGCCGCCCGGTTGAATACGAGCGCGAGTTGAGCCCGCGCTGAACGGACTCGCAGATGGCAACGTCTTCGGCCTGAATCTGCTCGCTGACCGCGATGCTCGCGAGGTTGCGCTCGCGGGCGTGGTCGGAGATGTCAGCGAAGTAGTAATCGAAAATCACTTCGGTCCTGTCCACGGCGCGCGGGACGACCAGGTTCGTGTCCATCACGCCGTCGTAAATGTTGATCATGAAATTGGGATAGATCCAGTAGTAGAGCGCGCGCTCGCCCTGGCGGACTTCGGCGGTTTTCGATGGCGCCGCGTGCGCCGCGATCGGGCTCGACTGCAGGCAAAACCGCTCGCCGGTCTCAATCGTGTAGTTGCCGTAATCCAGCACGCTGTTCAACCCGCCGTGAATGTGCGGCACGTGATAGCCGCCGTCGAGATAGTTGTCGACGAAGACTTTCCAGTTGCAGTTGAGCGTGTAACGGCGGCGCTCGAACCATTTCAATTGCTCGATGCCCAGTGCTTGAAAGCGCTCGACCAAATCTTTTCCAAGGAAATCCGGGAGCGACGGCGGCCCGGGCTCGAGCTTCACGAAAGCCCAATTGTTCCAGAGCGCGGTTGGAACCGCAACGAGGCCGTTGGCCGCGCGATCGAAATTCTCGACGCCGCCGAATTCCGGCGCGAGGAGAAGCGCGCCTTGAAGATCGTAAGTCCAGCCGTGATACGGGCAGCGAAGATTTTCGGCGCTTCCCTCGGGTCGGGTCATCACCGCGGCTGCGTGATGGCGGCAGACGTTGAAAAATCCGCGCAGCGCGCCGTCGTTGCCCCTGACGACGACCAGCGGCTCGCCGGCGATTTCGCAGGCGACGTATTGACCGGTCCCGCGAAGTTGATCGGCGCGGCCGGCCATCTGCCAGGAGCGAGAAAAGACTGATCGGCTTTCTATTTCGGGGATTCTTAAATCCGTGTACCAAGTGGTCGGTGGCGTAACAGCTCGCGATAGATGAATCTCTGGGCGGTAGGCGTTGACGATATCTCTAATGGCGTTGCCCATCTAAAGACCAAAAAGAAATCTAGGTGTTGCCATTGGCGGACTTTACTATTTCGGCAAGGTCTTCAAAATAACGGCGATGTGTATGACGCAAGGCGGTTTCGTCTATGGCTTCTAACAAAACCACTTCGTGTTCTTGTCCTTTCTCGCTAAGATTCAGCTCAATATCCAGCCTCTCGTCTTCTGCGGTTGAACGCTGGTTGTCGCCGAAACTCTTAAACGTGATGAGGCGACCCGCATGTCGGTCATATTCGAGCAAGAAAATCATAACTAGTGCCTAGTCTAGTTTATCAACTAGAAAGATCAAGCGATGGAGGTGGTCCATTATACGCTGCTTGAGTTGTTTCATCCTGTCAATCCGATTTTTCTGTAGAATCCCCGGCTTCAACCCTTCCTCTAGTTCTTCAAATTCCGTTACCATTTCGGACGTTTGCAATAATATCTGACGAACCTGTACATTGCCGATTCCATATTTGATCCCGGGATCGACTCTGTCAGCTAACCGTTCGGAGAATTCCGCCCAGAGATGTTGCAACGTGGTTCGTAGTTGAATCTCAATCGAGTGTTCGGAAATTCGTGCAACAACATGAACTGCTCTGTAGCCGTGACTCGGATCGGCACGTCGATCTACGATGACCGAGTTCGGGAAGGCCCGATGTAATAGCTGAATTGCTCGATTTTGCGCCCTGACGTTAGCTACGATCAATCGACAGCCCGCAATGTCCTGTACTTGGCTTAATCGAATGCTCTCCCGACGAAGTTTCTCTATTATTGACGTAGTAGACTTCGCCGGTCGGCCGGTAGGCTGAAGACTCAATTGCTTTCTGATCGTACGTACGACATTGTCGTACGCCTTCCCGAAAGATCGTCGGTACTCATCCAACAACCGAAGATCCACCTCAGTCGGAGAGCCTTTTCTTAACCGGTCCCCAAGGCGATCAATTAGGGAAACTCTGAACAAGTCAGTCGAAGTGTGGTAGATGGAGAGGAGATGGCGAGGTGGGAAGTAGATGAGACAAATCAGCTTTGGCGATAGCGAGTATTTGGCCAAGAAGAAAAAAACCCGGCGCGAGATATTTTTGGGCGAGATGGAGCAAGTGGTACCCTGGGCGAGGTTGCTCAAGATTATCGAGCCGCACTATCCGGTGGCGGGG